>Ga0209148_1000027_pt1 | contig 616374 bp, 550 predicted proteins | sample AraplaCol_mMF_r2_2_FD_184288 | JGI IMG/M metagenome (GOLD analysis project Ga0209148, IMG submission 184288) | Arabidopsis root microbial communities from North Carolina, USA - plate scrape CL_Col_mMF_r2 (SPAdes) (version 2) | ecosystem: Host-associated > Plants > Roots > Endosphere | place... | reverse complement strand
CGGCGACGCGCGCGACGCTGCGCGCGCGCTTCGGTGCACCCGGCTCGAGCACGGCGACGCCGCACGAGTCGTAGCCACGGTATTCGAGGCGCCGCAATCCTTCGATCAGCACCGGAACGATATTACGTTGCGCAACTGCGCCGACAATGCCGCACATGAATGGTCAATCCTGTCAGTCGAAGCGGGCGCCGCGTGGGCGCCCGCAAATGGTTGAACTATATTTCTGCTGGAACGGAGCAGCGTTCGCGACTTTCGTCGGTCATCAGGTGGTAAAGCCCCATCGGGGACTTCGCTTTGGGGATTGCGCGATCAATTGCATGTCCAAATTGTCGAATATGTCATCATCGAGCATCGTCCAAGAGCGACTCGTGGTTCCAGTCTGCTCAATGCCCCCGTCGTTCCTTCCGCACCACCATCCACCTCGGTGCCCTGAACCGCACGATGCTGAGATAAAGCCACACATACGTCAGCGCGAACAACACGACGAACACGAATAGATGCACGGTATGCCGCCAGAACAGCGTCGCCGGAATCACCGCGACGAGGCACAGCAGCCACAGATACGGTGAAGTAAGCGAATTCCGCCGCGTCAGATCGTGCGCATGCTTCGTCCCGACCGCCCAGCGCATCAGCCGCTTGTACACGAGCATGTGCAGGTGCACGCCGTCCGGAATCCCCGGCGACATCCCCCGGATGAACTTCTTCCGGTAGATCGAGAAGCAGGTCTCGAAGATCGGATACATGAACAGCAGCACCGGGTACCACGCGGACACCTCGCGGTTGCGCATCACGAGCATGATCGCGAGCTCCGCGAGCATGAAGCCGATGAAATACGCGCCGCCGTCGCCGAGGAAGATCAGCCCGGCCGGGAAATTCCACAGGAAGAAGCCGAGCACCGCACCCATCATGATGATCGACGCGGACATCACGACCGGATCGTTGACGTGGAACGCGACGTACGCGAGCGACGCGAACATCATGAAGCTGACCATCGACGCGAGCCCGTTGAAGCCGTCGATGATGTTGATCGCATTCGCGAGCGCCGCGACCGCGAGCACCGTGATGAACGCCGAGATGGCCACGTAGCCGAGCAGGAAGTCGAGCGGCGGCACACTGATGCGCTTGACCGCGATGCCCAGCAGCCAGAACGCCAGCGCGGCCGCGCCCATCGTGCAGAGCAGCCGTGCGCGCGGCGACACGCGCTTGGTCAGGTCTTCGACGAGGCCCGACAGGAACGCCGGCATCCCGCAGGCGACGATCCCCAGAATGCTGCCGGCGATCGTCGGATAGCGCCGCGACACGAGCAGCGCGGCAACGACGACCCCGGCGAGGATCCCGATGCCGCCCACCCGCGGCACCGGCCGCACATGGAATTTCTGCACGCCGGCCAGGTCGCCGTCGATCGAGAATTTCTCGTGAAGGTGCGCGTAGCGCACGATGAACAGCGTGACGAGCAAGGAGACGATGAAGCCGGACGCGAAGCTGAGCATGGGATCGCTCGGAAAATGGACAGCGGATTATACAAAACCGCGCGGGTTCCCCTCCTGCCATCGCCAGTGGTCGGCACACATTTCTTCGATACCGAGCGTCGCACGCCAGCCGATGATGTCGGCCGCGGCCTGCGGGTTCGCATAGCACTCGGCGATGTCGCCCGGGCGGCGCGCGACGAGTTCGTACGGCACCGGGCGGCCCGACGCCTTCTCGAACGCGCGCACGACTTCCAGCACGCTGTAGCCCTGGCCGGTGCCGAGGTTCACGACGAAGCTCGCGTCGCGCTTCGCGAGCGCGTCGAGCGCGGCGATGTGCCCCTTCGCGAGATCGACGACGTGGATGTAGTCGCGCACGCCGGTGCCGTCCGGCGTCGGGTAGTCGGAGCCGAACACGCGCAGCTTTTCCAGCTTGCCGACCGCGACCTGCGCGACGTACGGCATCAGGTTGTTCGGGATGCCGGCCGGGTCCTCGCCGATCAGCCCGCTCGCGTGCGCGCCGACCGGGTTGAAGTAGCGCAGCGTCGCGATACGCCACGACGGGTCCGAGACTTCGAGATCGCGCAGGATCTGCTCGGCGATCAGCTTCGACTGGCCGTACGGGTTCGTCGCGGACAGCGGGAACGATTCGTCGATCGGCGAGCGTTCGGGCACGCCGTACACGGTCGCGGACGAGCTGAACACGAACTGCCTGACGTTGCGCTCGCGCATTACTTTCAATACGGTCAGCAGGCCGCCAAGGTTGTTGTGGTAGTACTCGAGCGGCTTCTCTACCGATTCGCCGACGGCCTTGAGTGCCGCAAAGTGGATCGTACCGGTGATCGGATGCGCATCGAACACCGCGGCGAGTGCGGCTTCGTCACAAACGTCGACTTGGTGGAATGCTGGCGTCTTGCCGGTGATGCGCTCGATCCGGCGCAAGGACTCGACTTTACTGTTGACGAGGTTGTCGACGATCACGACGTCGTAGCCGTTGTCGAGCAGCTCGACGGTCGTGTGCGAGCCGATATAGCCGGCTCCGCCGGTGACGAGGATGGTGCCTTTAGCGGTCATTGCTGATGCGCTCCTTCAGAGGGTGATACCGGTTAACGAGTGGATGGTACGCCGGTAGCGTTCGACGACCTGCTGTTCGTCGAATTCCGCCGTGACCTTCTGCCGGCCGCGTGCGCCCATCGCGTCGCGTCCGGCCGTTCCGAGTTCGATCATGCGGAGCAGTTGCTCCGCAAGGCTCGCGTTGTCGCGCACGCGGCACAGGTAGCCCGTTTCGCCGTCGGCGACGACGTCGCGGCAGCCCGGCACGTCGGTCGCGACGATCGGGCGGCCCATCGCGGATGCCTCCATCAGCGTGCGCGGCACGCCTTCGCGGTACGACGGCAGCACGACGCAGTCGGCCGCCGCGATGTGCGGTCGCACGTCGTGCGCTTCGCCGAGATACTCGACGATGCCTTCGCCGACCCACGCGTCGACGTCCGCGCGACCGATCGCGCTCGGATTGTCGACGCCGAGCGGCCCGAGCAGCTGGAAGCGCGCATTCGGGAAGCGCTCGCGCACGAGACGCGCGGCCTCCACGTATTCGCGCACGCCCTTGTCCCACAGCAGCCGGCCGATCAGGATGAAGACGGGGGCGTCGCCGCCCGGCAGCGGCACGGGCGAGAACTGTTCGAGATCGACGCCTTCGCCGTGCAGCAGCCGCGCACGGTCGGGATGCGCGAGCAAGCGCTCGTCGGTGAAGGTCGCGAGATCGTCGCGGTTCAGGAACCACACCTCACGCGGGAAGCGGAACGCGAACCGGTACAGTCGCTTCGCGACGCTCGCCGCGCGGCTTTTCTGGATGAACACGTAGCCGAGGCCCGTCGTCACGGCGATCGACGGCACGCGCGCGAGCCACGCGGCCACCGAGCCGTAGATGTTCGGCTTGATCGTGTAATGGAACACGAGATCGGGCCGCAGCGCGCGGTAGTGACGCACCAGCGCGGCGAGCGTGCCGAGATCCTCGCGCGGGCTCGTGCCTTTCGACGCGATGGCGAGCGCCACGTAGCGGCAGCCCATCTGCTCGAGCAACGGCACCGTGCGGTCGTGCGGCGCGATCACGATGACCTCGGCGCCGCGCGCGACGAGCGCACGGATCAGCCCGTGGCGATACGTATGGATCGCCCAGGCCGTGTTGCAGACGAGCGCGATGCGCAGCGGGGAGGTGGCGGCCATGAAAAAAGAAAAAATAAAGCGTCGAAATGGGCGAACGGGGCCGGGTGCGCGTCAGGCGGACGGTCGCGCGGCGAACAGCGTCTGCTTGATGCGCTGCAGCGTACGGTACGGCGTCACGAAATGCAGCAGGTTCTTGGCGAGGCCGGCCCAGTCGTACGGGTTCAGCACGTTGAAGTGGCGCAGCAGCAGCGTGAGCGTCGACACCAGCTGGCGCCGGCGCTTGGTCGCGCTGATCCCGCCCTCGTTAAGCTCGTAATACAGGCCGAGTTCCGGCAGGTTCGCGCAATCGTAGCGTTGCATTAACCGTAAAAAAAGATCGAGATCCTCGGCCGCGCGGTACTTCGCCCGATAGTTGCCCACTTCGCGCACGGCGTCGATGCGCAACATCACAGACGGATGCACGAGCGGCGAGCGCAGGAAGCGCGTGCGGCGCAGCGTGCGCGGATCGGCGGGCGGCATCAGCATGAAACGCGGCTCGCCGGCGCGCGACACGACCTGCGTCCACATGCCGACGCAGGCGACGCGCGGGTGGGCGTCGAGATAGGCGCGTTCTTTCGCCAAGCGCTGCGGCACGGCGAGATCGCCGGCATCGATGCGGGCCGCGTAGCGGAACCCGCGGGCCGCGAGCGCGTCGATGCCGGCCGCCAGTGCGCGTTCGATGCCGCCGTTCTGGGGCATGCGCAGCACGTCGATCGCGAGGCCCGGCAGGTCGGGCGCGACGATCGGCGGCGTGCTGCCGTCGTCGACGATCAGCACGTGCACGGGCGCGTCCTCGCGAAACGACGCGAGGGTCCGGACGACGTCGTCGTGCCCGTTGTAGGCCGGCATCAGCACGGCCACGTCGTCGAGCGGGGGCGGGCAATCAGGGGACGTCATGTTCGCAGCTTGAAACGGATGTAATAAAAGTTGACGGCGGCGGCGGCGAGGTAGCCGGCCGCCAGCCCGACGAGCGCGCCGTACAGGCCGAGCCGCGGGATCGCGAACAGGTTGACGAGTGCGGCGATGGCCAGCGCGAGCAGCCATTTCGTCAGCAACACGAATTTTGCTTGATATTTGAGAACGATAAGATTGCCTATCGCCTCGATGCCGGCCGGCACGGACAGCCAGACGGCCCAGCGGAAGATGTCGACGGACGCCTCGTAGCCGCGGCCGAATACCTTGCCTACGATCAGCGGGGCGGCGGCGTCGAGCACGAGCGCGCCGGCCGTCATCAGGCCGGCCGTCATCGCGATCAGCCGGACGATGTTGCGGCGCAGCCGCGCGACGTCCTGCACGCGGTAGACGAACGCGGGCGCGATGGTCTGCGCGAGCATCAGCGCGAGCGTGATCCAGTTCTCGTTGAGTTGCTGCGCGGCCGAGTAGCGGCCGAGATCGGCGAACGAAACGTGACGCTCGAGCATCAGGCGGTCGAGCTTCAGGAACAGGTACATGCAGATGAGGCCGAGCCAGAACACGGTGCCGGCCGTGGCAAAGTGCCGGAACAGCGGCTTGTCGAACGTCCAGCCGAGCGCGCCGCCGTTACGATGGCGGTAGTACAGCAGCAGCGCGAGGCCGATCGCGGCGGCTTCCAGCGCCCACAGCCACGCGAAACGGGGGGGGCCGGCGGCCGCGCGCACCAGGAGCCAGACGAGCAGCGCCTTGGCGAGCGCGGTGAGCATGCTGGTGACGAGCTGCGGCTTGCTGTAGGTCATGCTCTGCAGCCACGCGTTGATCACGCCGACGAACGGCTCGCGGAACACCATCGTGACGGCCAGGCCGGCGAGCATCGCGCCGACCAGCGGATCGAAGGCGCCCGCGGCGATCGCGATCCAGGTCGCGGCGAGCGCGGCGACCGATACGGCGATGCGCAGCACGAACGCGCTGCCGAGCACGGCGCCGAGCTGCGCGGGCGGGCGCTGGACGATGGTGGGGACGAGGATTTCCGCGCCGCACACCCAGGTGAGCGGCGCCAGTACCAGGAGAAGCGTATTCGCATACTGCCATTTGCCGAACACATCTGGCCCGAAATAACGGGCCAGCAGGCCGCTGATCGCGATCGCGACGCCGATCTGCGTGAGCCGTTCGAGCCCCAGCCAGACGAGGTTCGCGACGGCCTTCGCGACGTCCGGGTTGCCGAAGCGCTTCAGCATGCGCGGCAGCGGCGGCGCGCGCGGAGGGCGGCCGGAGGCGGCGGGTGGGCGGCGGCGGAGCGGCTAGGCATTAAAATGGGCGACATGCGCGTCATCAAAACCCGCGATTATAAGTGGGATCGCGGCTGCTCCAGCCGTTGTGCGCGGTGTTCCGCCGGCAGGCATGTATCATGCGCGGCACCCGTGAGCGGCGGCCCGCGCAAGCCAGACAATTTTCCATGCACGCAACTGAGAGAAGAGAATCGATGATCTCCCAATCCATCTTCAAGGCATATGACATTCGTGGCGTGGTCGGCAAGACACTCGACGTCGACACGGCGCGCGGAATCGGCCGGGCATTCGGCAGCGAAGTCCGTGCGCAGGGCGGCGATGCGGTCGTCGTCGCGCGCGACGGCCGCCTGTCCGGGCCGGAACTGGTCGGCGCGCTGGCCGACGGCCTGCGTGCGGCCGGGGTCGACGTCGTCGACGTCGGCATGGTGCCGACGCCGGTCGGTTATTTCGCGGCGAACGTGCCGCTGGCGCTGAAGGGCGGCGAGCGCCGCGTCGATTCGTGCATCGTCGTCACGGGCAGTCACAACCCGCCCGACTACAACGGCTTCAAGATGGTGCTGCGCGGCGCCGCGATCTACGGCGAGCAGATCCAGGCGCTGTACCGCCGCATCGTCGACGAGCGGTTCGAGTCCGGCAGCGGCACCTATGAGCAGATCGACGTCGCGGATCAATACATCGCGCGCATCGTCGGCGACGTGAAGCTCGCGCGGCCGCTGAAGATCGTGGTCGACGCCGGCAACGGCGTCGCAGGCCCGCTCGCGACGCGCCTGTTCAAGGCGCTCGGCTGCGAGCTCGTCGAGCGCTTCACCGACATCGACGGCACGTTCCCGAACCATCACCCCGATCCCGCCCACCCGGAAAACCTGCAGGACGTGATCCAGGCGCTGAAGGACACCGATGCGGAGCTCGGCTTTGCGTTCGACGGCGACGGCGACCGCCTGGGCGTCGTCACGAAGGACGGCCAGATCATCTATCCGGACCGCCAGCTGATGCTGTTCGCGGAAGAAGTGCTGTCGCGCAACCCGGGCGCGCAGATCATCTACGACGTGAAGTGCACGCGCCACCTCGCGCAGTGGGTGAAGTCGAAGGGCGGCGAGCCGCTGATGTGGAAGACGGGTCACTCGCTCGTGAAGGCGAAGCTGCGCGAGACGGGTGCGCCGCTCGCCGGCGAAATGAGCGGCCACGTGTTCTTCAAGGATCGCTGGTACGGCTTCGACGACGGCCTGTACACCGGTGCGCGCCTGCTCGAGATTCTCGCGAAGACGGCCGATCCGAGCGCGCTGCTCAACAGCCTGCCGGACGCGATGAGCACGCCGGAACTGCAGCTCTGGCTCGACGAAGGCGAGAATTTCCGCCTGATCGAGCAGTTGCAGAAAGAGGCGAAGTTCGACGGCGCCGATGAAGTCGTGACGATCGACGGCCTGCGTGTCGAGTACCCGGACGGCTTCGGCCTCGCGCGTTCGTCGAACACGACGCCGGTCGTCGTGATGCGCTTCGAGGCCGAGACGCAGGAAGGGCTCAAGCGCATCCAGGAAGACTTCCGCCGCGTGCTGACGGCCGCGAAGCCGGACGTCAAGCTGCCGTTCTGAGCGCCGGCGGCCGGCGGGCCGCCCGTACGACGGCCGGTTCGTCGGCCGTGTTTGTCTCGAAAAGCGGCGCGTGCCCCGGGCGCGCGGCCGCTTTTTGTCTGTCCGGTCGTCCGGCCGGGATAAAATCCCCCCTTTATGTCTGTCGCCGGCTGCCAGCCGGCGTTTTTTCAGCGTGCAAAAGATCCTGATCGTGCGCGTGTCGTCGCTGGGCGACGTCGTGCACAACATGCCGGTGGTCGCCGATATCCGGCGCCGCCACCCCGATGCGCAGATCGACTGGCTCGTCGAGGAAAGCTTCGTCGACCTCGTGCGGCTCGTCGACGGCGTGCGCAACGTGCTGCCGTTCTCGCTGCGCCGCTGGCGCAAGAAACCGTTCTCGGGTGCGACGTGGCGCGAGATTCGCGCATTTCGCCGGCGCCTCGCGGCCGAGCAGTACGACCTCGTGATCGACTGCCAGGGCCTCATCAAGACGGCGTGGGTCGCGAGCTGGGCGCGCGGGCCGCTCGTCGGGCTCGGCAACCGGACCGACGGCGCCGGCTACGAATGGCCCGTGCGCTTCTTCTATCGCAAGCGCGTGCCGATCGCGCCGCGCACGCACGTGGTCGAGCGCTCGCGCCAACTCGTCGCGGCCGCGCTGGACGACCCGGCGCCGACCCCGGCCGATCCGGTCGAATTCGGCCTCGACACGCGGGCGGCGGCGCTCGCGGTGGCCGCGCTCGGCCTGAACCTGCCGGTGCCGTACGTCGTGTTCGTCCACGCGACGTCGCGCGCCGACAAGCAGTGGCCGGACGCCGCCTGGATCGAGCTCGGCCAGGCGCTCGTGCGGCGCGGCGCGTCGCTCGTGCTGCCGTGGGGCAACGACGCGGAGCGCGCGACCAGCGAGCGGCTCGCGAAGGAATTCGGCGCGGCGGCGATCGTGCCGCCGAAGCTGTCGCTGCCGGCCGTGGTCGGTCTGATCGACGGCGCGGCCGCGACGGTCGGGGTTGATACAGGTCTGGTTCACATCGCGGCCGCGCTGAAGCGTCCGACGGTCGAACTGTACAATTTCGCGACGGCCTGGCGGACCGGCGGCTACTGGTCGCCGAACGTCGTCAATCTCGGCACGGCGGGGCAACCCCCGTCGATCGCGCAGGTGAAGTCGGCGCTCGCGGGCTTCGGTCTCCTGTAACGCTGTCCACACGCGAACCGATCATGAGCGAATCCCAGATCATCGAAGTCCCATCCGCCGACTGGAGCGGACACAACCTGTCGGCGCCGCGCGAGCAGTTGCTCGCCGCGGTCGAGGAAGGCAAGGTGCTGTATTTCCCGCATCTGCGCTTCGCGATCGACGGCGGCGAGGAAGCGCTGCTCGATCCGGCGCTCGCCGATCCGAAACGCAAGAACATCAGTCTCGCGCCGAACGGCGGCGCGCTTGCCGGCGTGCTCGGCGACAGCGTCACGCAGTCGGCCGTGCGCGCGCTCGTCGCGCGCTTCCAGCAGCAGGCCGGCACGCTCGTCGATGGCCTTTTCCCCGAATACCGCGGCAAGCTGCGCGTCGCGCCGACGAGCCTGCGGCTGATGCAGGTCGAAACGCGCCAGACGTCGTGGCGCAAGGACGACAGCCGCCTGCACGTCGACGCATTCCCGTCGCGGCCGAACTACGGCGAGCGGATTCTGCGCGTGTTCACGAACGTGAACCCGGCCGGCGTGCCGCGCGTGTGGCGCGTCGGCGAGCCGTTCGAGGAAGTCGCGAAGCGCTTCCTGCCGAAGATCCGGCCGCAGTTGCCGGGCTCGGCGTGGCTGCTGAACCTCCTGCACGTAACGAAATCGCCGCGCAGCGCGTACGACCATCTGATGCTGAACCTGCACGACGGGATGAAGGCCGATCTCGACTACCAGAAGACGTGTCCCCAGCAGACGATGCCGTTTCCGCCGGGCAGCGTGTGGATATGTTTCTCCGATCAGACTTCTCACGCTGTGATGTCCGGCCAGTTCATGCTGGAGCAGACCTTCTTTCTGCCGGTCGACGCGATGGTGCGCCGCGAATGCGCGCCGCTCGGCATTCTCGAACGCCTGACGGGCAGGGCGCTGGTTTGAGCGCGCACCTGCTTCGACGCAACCCCCGGACGGCCGCATGCTGAGGGCGATCTATCGTGCGCTGTGGTGGCTCGTCGCGCCGGCCGCCGTGATCCGGCTCTATGTGCGCTCGCGCAAGGAGCGCGGCTATCGCGAGCATATCGGCGAGCGCTTCGGTCACGTCGCGGGCCGCTCGCGCGACGACCGCGCGCCGCTGATCTGGGTGCATGCGGTGTCGGTCGGCGAGACGCGCGCCGCGCAGCCGCTGATCGATGCGCTGATGCGCGCGCGCCCCGATGCGCGCATCCTGCTCACGCACATGACGCCGAGCGGCCGTGCGACGGGCGAACAGATCTTCGGCGATCGCGTGCTGCGCTGCTATCTGCCGTACGACATGCCGGGCGCGGTGCGGCGCTTCCTGCGCGCGTGGCGGCCGACGCTCGGCCTCGTGATGGAAACCGAGGTGTGGCCGACGCTGATCGACGAGTGCCGGCGTGCGGACGTGCCGCTCGTGCTGACCAATGCGCGGATGTCCGCGCGTTCGTTCCGGCGCGCGGCGAAGTTCGGCGCGGCGACGCGCGACGTGTTCGGCGGCTTCTCGCGCGTGCTCGCGCAGAGCCCGGCCGACGCGGAGCGGCTGACGTCGCTCGGCGCGCGCAACGTGACCGTGCTCGGCAACCTGAAGTTCGACATGACGACGCCGCCGGAACTCGCGGCACGCGGCCATGCATGGCGCGACGCGATCGGCGCGCGGCCGGTGTGGGTCGCGGCCAGCACGCGCGAGAACGAAGAGGCGCTGGTGCTGCAGGCGTTCGCGGAAATGCGCACGCCCGGCGCGCTGCTGGTGCTCGTGCCGCGTCATCCGCAGCGCTTTGCCGAAGTCGAGGCGCTCGTCGCGCGCAGCGGGCTCAAGTGCGTGCGGCGCTCGGTGTGGGCGGCCGATGCGGCTGCGCTCGCGGCGGGCTGGCCGGCCGCCGAACCGCTGGCGGATGACGTGACGGTGCTGCTCGGCGATTCGATGGGCGAGCTCGGCGCGTACTACGCGGCGGCCGACATCGCGTTCATCGGCGGCAGCCTGCTGCCGCTCGGCGGGCAGAACCTGATCGAAGCGTGCGCGGTCGGCGTGCCGGTGCTGATCGGGCCGCACGTGTTCAACTTCACGCAGGCGACTGCCGACGCGGTCGCGGCAGGGGCAGCGATGCAGGTCGAAGATCCGCTCGATCTCGCGCACGTGCTCGACGCGCTGTTCGCCGACAAGGCGCGGCGTATCGCGATGGGGGCGGCCGGCGCGGCCTTCGCGGCGCGTCATCGCGGCGCGACCGCGCGCACGGTCGACGTGCTCGCCGCGCTGCTGCCGCCTGCCGCAGCCGGCGCGCGTGCGTTGCCGGACCAGTCGAGCGCGGCTTCCGAAGACGAATAGACGAAGGGCGGCGCAAGGCCGCCCCCGAACGCATCGCGGCGACGTGCGCCGTCGCCATGCCGCTCACACCGTCAGCAAGCCCTTTTTCTCGATGAACGCGATCACGTCCGCGACGCCGTCGAGCGCCTTCAGGTTCGTCATCACGTAAGGCCGTTCGCCGCGCATTTTCCGCGTGTCGGACGCCATCACGTCGAGGTTCGCGCCGACCAGCGGCGCGAGGTCGGTCTTGTTGATCACCAGCAGATCGGACTTCGTGATGCCCGGGCCGCCCTTGCGCGGAATCTTCTCGCCGCCCGCGACGTCGATCACGTAGATCGTCAGGTCCGACAATTCGGGGCTGAAGGTCGCCGCGAGATTGTCGCCGCCGGACTCGATGAACACGATGTCGGCATCGGGAAAGCGCGCGAGCATCCGGTCGACGGCCTCGAGGTTGATCGACGCATCTTCCCGGATCGCCGTGTGCGGGCAGCCGCCCGTCTCGACGCCCATGATGCGTTCCTCGGGCAGCGCGCCCGCGACTGTCAGTAGCCGCTGGTCTTCCTTCGTATAGATGTCGTTGGTGATCGCGACGAGGTCGTACCGGTCGCGCATCGCCTTGCACAGCATTTCGAGCAGCGTGGTCTTGCCGGAGCCGACGGGGCCGCCAATGCCGACGCGCAGCGGCGGCAGTTTCTTCGTGCGGCGGATGGAGGAGGGAGCGGGTGCGTTCATGGTCGGGCGATGAGGTTCAGGAGCGGAACAACCGCGAGTACTGGGTTTCGTGCCGCGCGGACAGGATGCCGAGCTGTGGCGCGAACGTGTTGATGGCGTCGGGCGGCGTCGCGAGCGCACGGCGTACGGCCGCGTCGATCGCGCCGCGCAGCGCGACGATGATGCGTTGCCCGGCGAGCTGGCCGAGCGGCACGGCCTTCAGCGCGGCGGACGTCTGGTTCTCGACCCAGCCGAATGCGTACGCGGCGAGCGTCGCGTCGGCGCCGGCGTCGTGAGCGGCAGCCGCGTACGCGAACGCAGTCGGCAGCGCGATCGGCGACAGCGACGCGAGCGTCGCGCGCCGTGCGGCGTCGCCCCATTCGAGCGATGCGCACAGCTGCGCGAGCGACCAGCCCATCTGTTCGGTTTCGCGACGCAGTTCGGCCGATTCCCGGCTCGCGACGAACCAGGCATTTTCGGCGGCGAGCGCGTGCGTGTCGTGCGTCTGCCAGCGGGCGAGCTGGTGCGCGAGGAACGGCAGTTCGCCGTGCGCGAGCACGTCGGTCAGGCCGCTCGCGATCCAGTCGCGCGCGGAATCGGCGTCGCGGATCAGGTTCGCGTCGAGCGCGGCTTCGAGGCCCTGCGAATAGCTGTACGCGCCGATCGGCAAAGCTGGCGACGCGAGGTGCAGCAGCGCGACGAGCTCAGTGGTGGTCATGACCGTGGTGGCCGTGCGTGCAGCCGGGACCATGCTGATGATCGTGATCGTGATCGTGATCGTGATCGTGATCGTGCGAATGCGCATGCCCGTGGTGTTCGCCGAACACCTGCTGCGCGAGCGCGTAGTCTTCGGCGAACGTTGCGTCGTGTCCGTGTTTGTGGCCACCGCCGTACGCACCGGCTTCCGGCTGGAACGGTGCATGCGTTTCGTCGACCTGCGTGCCGAGCCGGCGCAGCATGTCCGCGAGCACCGGATCGGCTTCGAGCTTCAGGTAGCCGTCGCCGATCTCGACCGGCGTGTGACGGTTGCCGAGATGGTACGCGGCGCGCATCAGCGTGAGCGGGTCGGCCGCGCGTACGAGCAGCACGGTTTCGGGGGCCGCCGCGATACGCACGAGCGCACCGTCGTCGGCGACGAGCACGTCGCCGTCGCGCAGCACGGTGCCGCGCGGCAGCAGCACCGCGACGTCCTCGCCGGTGTCGAGCGTCGCCGCGAGGCGACTCTTGCAGCGGGCGTCATAGGCGAGCGTGAGCGTCGGCGCGCGCGCGACGAGCGACGCGGCGAGTTTCACGTTCGGGGCAATACGTTTGTCGAGGGTGCGCATGAAACTGGGGATTCCGAATCAGAACAGGAAATAGCGTTGCGCCATCGGCAGCACCGTCGCCGGTTCGCAGGTGAGCAACTGGCCGTCGGCGATCACGTCGTAGGTTTCCGGATCGACGCTGATCGACGGACGCCATGCGTTGTGGATCATGTCGGCCTTCGTCACGTTGCGGCAATTGCGCACCGGCACGATCCGCTTCGCGAGGCCGTAGCGCTCCGCGATGCCCGCATCGGCCGCCATCTGCGACACGAAGGTCAGCGACGTGCGCGCGAGCGCCCCGCCGCGGGTCGCGAACATCTCGCGATAGTGAACCGGCTGCGGCGTCGGAATCGACGCGTTCGGGTCGCCCATCTGCGCGACCGCGATCATCCCGCCCTTGAGGATCATCGACGGCTTGATCCCGAAGAACGCGGGCTCCCACAGCACGAGGTCGGCCCACTTGCCGGGCTCGATCGAGCCGACTTCGTGCGCGATGCCGTGCGTGAGCGCCGGGTTGATCGTGTACTTCGCGACGTAGCGCTTCGCGCGGAAGTTGTCGTTGCGCGCGGTGTCCTCCGGCAGCGCGCCGCGCTGCACCTTCATCTTGTGCGCGGTCTGCCAGGTGCGGATGATCACTTCGCCGACGCGGCCCATCGCCTGCGAATCGGACGACAGCATCGACAGCGCGCCGAGATCGTGCAGGATGTCCTCGGCCGCGATCGTCTCGCGACGAATGCGCGATTCGGCGAACGCGAGATCCTCGGCGATCGACGGATCGAGGTGATGGCACACCATCAGCATGTCGAGATGCTCGTCGAGCGTGTTGATCGTGTACGGGCGCGTCGGATTGGTCGACGACGGCAGCACGTTCATCTCGCCGCACACCTTCAGGATGTCCGGCGCATGGCCGCCGCCCGCACCTTCGGTGTGGTACGTGTGGATCGTGCGGCCCTTGAACGCGGCGACCGTCGATTCGACGAAGCCGGCCTCGTTCAGCGTGTCCGTGTGGATCGCGACCTGCGTGTCGGTGTCGTCGGCCACCGACAGGCAGTTGTCGATCGCGGCGGGCGTCGTGCCCCAGTCCTCGTGCAGCTTCAGGCCGATCGCGCCGGCCGCGATCTGCTCGACGAGCGGCTGCGGCAGGCTCGCGTTGCCCTTGCCGAGAAAGCCGAGATTGATCGGCCAGCCGTCGGCGGCCTGCAGCATCCGCTCCATGTGCCACGGGCCCGGCGTGCAGGTGGTCGCATTGGTGCCGGTGGCCGGCCCCGTGCCGCCGCCGAGCATCGTCGTGACGCCCGATGCGAGCGCCTCGTCGATCTGCTGCGGGCTGATGAAGTGGATGTGCGTGTCGATGCCGCCCGCAGTCACGATCAGCCCTTCGCCGGCGATCACTTCGGTCGCGGCGCCGATCGCGATCGTCACACCCGGCTGGATGTCGGGGTTGCCGGCCTTGCCGATCGCGGCGATGCGGCCGTGCTTGATCGCGATGTCGGCCTTCACGATGCCCCAGTGATCGAGGATCACCGCGTTCGTGATGACGGTATCGGGCACGTCGGCGGCCACGCGCTGCGACTGGCCCATCCCGTCGCGGATCACTTTCCCGCCGCCGAACTTCACTTCCTCGCCGTACGTGGTGAAGTCGCGTTCGATCTCGATCAGCAGTTCGGTATCGGCGAGCCGGACGCGGTCGCCCGTCGTCGGCCCGAACATTTCCGCGTACGCGCGGCGGCTCAAGCGTAGTGTCATGTGCTGTTCCTGAAGAGCGGGGCGCGGCTTACAGCGGCCCCATCACCTTGCCCTGAAAACCGTAGACGGCGCGCTCGCCGGCCAGCGCGACGAGCTCGACGGTGCGCGTCTGGCCCGGCTCGAAGCGCACGGCCGTGCCGGCCGCGATGTTGAGCCGGAAGCCGCGCGCGGCCGCGCGGTCGAACGACAGCGCGTCGTTGACTTCGAAGAAGTGGTAGTGCGAGCCGACCTGCACCGGGCGATCGCCGGTGTTCGCGACGACGAGCGAGAGCGTCGCGCGGCCCGCGTTCAGTTCGTGTTCGCCGTCGTCGGTGAGGATTTCGCCGGGGATCATGCGGGGCCTCACGGAATCGGGTGGTGGACGGTCACGAGCTTCGTGCCGTCGGGGAAGGTCGCTTCGACCTGGATGTCGGGAATCATTTCCGGCACGCCATCCATCACGTCGTCGCGCGTGAGCAGCGTCGTGCCGTAGTGCATCACTTCGGCCACCGTCTTGCCGTCGCGCGCGGCTTCCATCAGCGCCGCGGTGATGAAGGCCACCGCCTCCGGATAGTTGAGCTTCAGGCCGCGCGCGCGGCGGCGTTCGGCGAGCAGCGCCGCCGTGAAGATCAGCAGCTTGTCCTTTTCGCGGGGAGTCAGTTTCATGAAGGCAGACGTTCAGGAAAACGTAATTTTTATCGGTGCGCATGCGACCGGGCAGGGGTGCGGATCATCTTAGCACCGCGCTGTTTTGCGTGCGTCGTGTATCGCTTATGTAAGCAGCAAGGTGCGTGCCATGTGCATCCGACGTGCCTTCATGCGCGTTCGTGGTGCGTGATGCATGGCGAGCGTGCGGCGCGCGGGGTGACGTTGCGCCGAAACGGTGCGTGATGCGTGCGCGGTCAGGTTTGCCAGAGACGCAGCGGCCGCGCATCGACGCCGTGCACGATCGGCCGCAACTGCAGCCAGCAGTCGGTGAAGTGGCGCTGCAGCGCTTCCATCGACGTCGACATCGCGCGTACCAGCACGACGCCGGGTGTCACGCAGGTCGCGCCGGCGCGCAGCGTGTCGTCGAACGGCATCCGCGCGGCGAGCGTTTCGGCGAGCGCCGCGTCGCACGCGGCGCCGACGGCCCACAGCGTGCCGTAGGCAGGAAAACCGGCGAGGCCTTGCAGCGCGCCGCGCAGCGGGTCGCGCGCATCGAGCAGCGCGCGCTCGGTCCAGAGCGGCCGGCCGTCGGCGGCGACGAGCGCAGAGGTCGATGCGATGCGGCCCGCCGACCAGGTTTCGCCGGCCGCCTGCCGGCCGAGCTGCGTCGCGTCCCAGCCGATCGCGCTTGCCCCTTCGCCGAGCGTCACCGTGAAGTCGAGCGCCGCGTGCGCTGCGTCGAAGAACAGGTTGTTCTGCGGCAGCCAGTCGAGCTTCGCGTGCGCGCCGACCGTGATGCCGATGCGCTGCGTCGCATCGAGGCCGTTCGATTTGTACCACTTGGTCGCGCCGGGCGTCGTCAGTACCGCGTGCGTGCCGTCGCCGAGCGCGATGTCGATGTCGAGCCGGTCGCCGCCCGCGACGCCGCCCGGCGGATGGACGATCACCGCATGGCAGATCGCGTCGCCTTCCGGGTACAGCGGCCGCTGCACGCGCAGCGGGCCGTCGTGCAACCGGTGCGCGAGCGTCGTGCGCGCGCCGTGCCGCTCGAAGCCGAGTTCGAGGCGGCCGCGCCACGACTTGGCGACGGCGGGGCGGGACAGCGGGGCATGCGAATCGGGGGCGGACATCGGCGGCGAACGGGAAACGAGGAAGCGGGTGCGAAGAACGTGGATGCTACCGGAACAATAATGCAGATGCCGCGTGCGTTGAAAGTGCCGGCTTTGATCGAATCGTCAATCCTCTGCGTGACCAGCATGGCCGAACATGTCCGATGGCGCGTCAGAGCAGTGCGAGGGACGCGAGCGATGCGAGAATGGCGGCACGCTGCTGGCGCGTTTATTCTTGGCTCGGTCGCATGGTGTCGGTCTCCGTGTCGGCCGACGCATGTTCGTTGTCCAGCGTGGCGAATTTCTCGCGGAGCGCCGACTCCTGCTGGGCGAACACCTCCGGCTTTTTCTTTTTGAGATTTCCGAGGTTGATGAGCTTCCATCTCAGGGCCGGCAATTCGCGCAGATGCGCGTATGGCATCAAGGACCAGTCTGGCTCGGCCCGGACCAGCGATATCAGGAATCGACGATGATTCTCCGTGAGCGATGCGGGTAGTTCCCGATGGAGCCGTTCTTGTGTTGTTTCGAGCACCGCCAGGTCGACGGGTTCGACCGTCATGCCGACGAAATCGGAGTCGTAGGCATCTGCCATCGAATGCTTCGGTCCGAACAACACCTCGTGAATCGGCCTGTTATGCCCGGACAGGTAGCCCACAAACGCATCCACGATATCCGGGCGCAACCCATGGTGCGAATACATATGCATCACATCGAAAAGGTCGCGTGGATGCTGGCGGTCCAGTGCGGCCACCAGCTTGCTGCCGTAGAGCTCCGCGTCGTGAAGCGTCGGGACTTCGATGCTGGTGCTGAAGGTGTCCTCGGCTTGCTTCGTGATGAGCCGCCGGACGGGGTCGAGTAACGTGCCCCGGAATATGTAGTTGACCTCGACCTTGACGGCGGTCGCGCCGGAAAGGACCACGAGCTTCACGTCGTCGCCCTTCGCTTTCCCGGATGAAGAGGCAGCCGAGAACTCCGTCGCATGTCCCTCGGCCTCGATTTGCCTCCGGGTTCGATCCAGCTCCTGGTTGATCGCATCGAGCGCTTCTTCGCGGTTCAGGCCTCGATCGGTGAACACGACATCGATGTCGACCGACAGACGTGGCATGTCATGGAGAAAGAGGTTTAGCGCGGTACCGCCCTTCATCGCGAAGCGCGGCGTGTCGAAGACGATCGGTGCAATCGCGAGCATCAGCCGGACGGTGTCTACGTAGATCTGGTTCATCACGGTTTGAGTGTGAGTCGCTTGCCGTCTTTCATTTTGTTCGACCATCGCGTGCCTTCGCCGAGACGGTTGACGTGCCTCTGGAGTTCTCGCGCCCACGGGAAGTCCGCACCCTGTCCAAGATCCCGCACCAGTCGTACCACCTTCACGCTCGTACAGTGATGTAGAAGCACGTCCAGCGTTTTGACGCGCAGGTTGCGCAATCCGATCACCAGGTTGGATGCTTCCTCTAACGACTGTCCCTTTCCGATGTCGCTTGCAAGCTCCAGTATGGCTCGCTCCGGTACGGAAACAAGCACGTCGGGCCCCCCGGCGGGAAGCTGCGTCAGCCCGAATGAATAGGGCAACGATTCGTCGAACAACGCAGTGGTCTGGTACGTGTAGCGCATGTGCTCCGCGACCCATGAGGGGATGCGATAAGGTCTCGGGCCCCAGAGAATGACTTTCTCTTTGAATGTGATGTTGTGGCGAACACCTTGCCAGGCGAGGGCTGTTTTGCCGCCGACATGGATGCCGGGGACGCGTCGGCCAAGATGCGCGATGATGCCGTCCCGCGAGGGCGTGTCGCCGGTCAGCAGGTAGGTACCTTTTGAAAGGCGTTGTAACCAGCCGGACTTGACCATATGTGACGCCAAAGCCGCGCTCACGCCCATGTTCCGAAGCGTTTCGGAATCGATGGGGTAACCGCGCAGGGTCTCCTGCATCAACCGCTGGACTGTTTTGTTGCTCATCGTGGCGTGACTAGGGCGTTGTCTGATTGCAGTATATATAGAGTATGTTTGATTATATGCAATTTTATAACGCCGCCGTGCCGGATTTGCCGGATCCCGTCACACCTCAAACCACTCCTCGGGAAGGGCATGATCGGGGGTGACGCGTTGACTGCATGCGAGAAATGCGTAATTCATTTGATAATTTGAAAATATTCAACGCTCGAAGTATGGGGGTCGAATAACAAGAGTTGATCGTCGACACCCCCGGCTGGACGCCGGGGTGTCCATCACACCGCGATCAGTTCGCGTACGCCATTCGTTTCCATGTCCCGCGCGTCACCACCCGCGACGATCTCACCGCGGCTCATCACCCAGTAGCGATCGGCGATCGATCGCGCGAAATCGTAATACTGTTCGACGAGCAGCACGGTCATGTTCGATTCGTCGACGAGCTGGCGCAGCGTGCGGCCGATGTCCTGGATGATCGACGGCTGGATGCCCTCGGTCGGCTCGTCGAGGATCAGCAACTGCGGCTTGCTCATCAGCGCGCGGCCGATTGCGAGCTGCTGCTGCTGGCCGCCCGACAGGTCGCCGCCGCGCCGCGCGCGCATGTCCTTCAGCACCGGGAACAGATCGTAGATACGGTCGGGTACCTTCGATGGCGCCTTGCGGCTCGCCGCGCCGACGAGCAGGTTTTCCTCGACGGTGAGCCGCGGAAAGATGTCGCGGCCCTGCGGCACGTACGCGAGCCCGGCCGCGACGCGCGCACACGGCGGCAGCGCACCGAGCGCGGCGCCGCGCCACGACACGCTGCCGCTTTTCGCGGCGACGACGCCCATCAGGCAGCGCAGCAGCGTGCTCTTGCCGACGCCGTTGCGGCCGAGCAGCACGGTGAGCTTGCCGTCGTCGGCGACGAGGTTCACGTTGCGCAGGATATGGCTGCCGCCGTAGTACTGGTTCAGCGCTTCGATTTTCAGCATCGCATCATCGTCCGAGGTAAGACTCGATCACCGCGTCGTCGCGCTTGACCTGGTCGAGCGTGCCGTGCGCGAGCACCGCGCCTTCGGCCATCACCGTCACGCGTCCCGTGTCGCCCGCGAGCGCCGCGACGAACTCCATGTCGTGCTCGACGACCATCATCGAGCAGGTGCCGCGCAGCGTGTTCAGCAGCTCGGCGAGTTCCATCGTCTCGTGGTCGGTCATCCCGGCCGCCGGCTCGTCGAGCAGCAGCAGCGCGGGGCGCTGCATCAGCAGCATGCCGATTTCGAGCCGCTGCTTCTGCCCGTGCGACAACTCGCCGGCCGCGCGATACGCGTGGCTTTCGAGGCCGATCAGCGCGAGCGTTTCCTCGATCTTTCCCTGCGCGGTGCGGTCGAGCCGCGCGCGCAGCGACGCGAGCCAGCCCTTGTCGGTCTGCATCGCGAGTTCGAGGTTTTCCCACACCGGATGCTGTTCGAACACGGTCGGCTTCTGGAACTTGCGGCCGATGCCGGCCCGCGCGATCTCGGGCTCGTTCATCCGCGCGAGGTCGATCGTCTGGCCCAGAAACACCTTGCCCGCATCGGGCCGCGTCTTGCCGGTGATGACGTCCATCATCGTCGTCTTGCCCGCGCCGTTCGGGCCGATCACGCAGCGCAGCTCGCCCGCGTCGATCGCGAGCGACAGCTTCTTCAGCGCGCGAAAGCCGTCGAAGCTCACCTCGATATCCTCCAGATAGAGGATCGTGCCGTGCGACGTATCGATGCCGTCCGGCACGACGCGCCCCATCGATGCGCTGCCGCTGACGGCCAGCAGCTCGTCCTCGGGCGGCGGCGTGAACTGGTAGAGAGCCGTTCCGTTCATGCGCGTTTCCCCTTCGCGAGCACGGTTTCGACGAGGCCCATGATCCCGCGCGGCAGCAGGAGCGGCACGAGCACGAAGATCAGGCCGAGGAAGAACAGCCAGTATTCGGCGAAGTACGCGGTGAAGAAACTCTTCGCGCCGTTCACCGCGAACGCGCCGACGATCGGCCCGATCAGCGTGCCGCGCCCGCCCACCGCGACCCAGATCGCCATTTCGATCGAGTTGCCGGGCGACATCTCGCCGGGATTGATGATGCCGACCTGCGGCACGTACAGCGCGCCGGCGATGCCGCACAGCACGGCCGACACGGTCCACACGAACAGCTTGTACGCGAGCGGGCTGTAGCCGAGGAACATCAGCCGCGTCTCGCCGTCGCGCACCGCGGTCACCACGCGCCCGAGCTTGCTCGTGACGATCGCGCGCGCGGCGATGAACGCGAGCACGAGGGTCGCGAACGTCAGCAGCAACAGCACCGTACGCGTGCCCGGCGACGTGATCGCGAAGCCGGCGATGCGCTTGAAATCGGTGAAGCCGTTGTTGCCGCCGAAGCCCGTCTCGTTGCGATAGAACAGCAGCATCGCGGCGAACGTCATGGCCTGCGTGATGATCGACAGGTACACGCCCTTCACGCGCGAGCGGAACGTGAAGAAGCCGAACACCCACGCGAGCACGGCCGGCACGAGCACGACCAGCGCGAGGGCCCACGCGAGATGCTGCGTGCCGCTCCAGTACCACGGCAACTGGTGCCAGTCGAGAAACACCATGAAGTCGGGCAGGTCGCTGCCGTACTTGCCGTCGCGGCCGATCTCGCGCATCAGGTACATGCCGATCGCATAGCCGCCGAGCGCGAAGAACAGGCCGTGGCCGAGGCTCAGGATGCCGCAGTAGCCCCACACGAGATCGAGCGCGAGCGCGGCGATCGCGTAGCACATCAGCTTGCCGGCGAGCGTCATCGTGTACGCGGACAGATGGAACGCGCTGGCTTCGGGCGCAACCAGCGCGGCGAGCGGCACGCCGATGCCGATCGCCACGCACAGCGCGACGAGCGCGAGCCACGCGCGGCGCGACAGCAGCGCGGGGCGGGGCGGCAGGCCGAGCGCGAAGCCGTCCGCCGCGCGCGCGGCGGCAGCGGGCTTCGACGCGTCGGCGACCGGGTTCGACATCGAATCGGTGTATGAAGTCACGTCAAGCCTCCGCGCTGCGGCCCTTCGGGGCGAACATCCCCTGCGGGCGTTTCTGGATGAACAGCACGATCATCACGAGCACCGCGATCTTCGCGAGTACGGCGCCCCAGAACGGTTCGATCGCCTTGCTCGCGAGGCCGAGCCCGAAGCCGCCGAGCACCGTGCCGGCGATCTGGCCGACGCCGCCGAGCACGACGGCCATGAACGAATCGATGATGTAGTTCTGGCCGAGATCGGGGCCCACGTTGCCGATCTGCGACAGCGCGCAGCCACCGAGGCCCGCGATGCCCGCGCCGAATGCGAACGCATATGCGTCGACGCGGGCGGTCTTCACGCCGACGCAGGCGGCCATCCGGCGGTTCTGCGTGACCGCACGCACGAACAGGCCGAGCCGCGTCTTCGTCAGCACGGCCCACGCGACGAACACCACCGCGAGCGCGAACGCGAGGATCGCGAGCCGGTTGTACGGCAGGATCAGGTTCTGCATCACCGTCACGCCGCCGCTCATCCACGACGGGTTCACGACCTGCACGTTCTGCGCGCCGAACAGCATGCGGGTGGCCTGGATCAGGATCAGGCTCACGCCGAAGGTCGCGAGCAGCGTTTCGAGCGGGCGGCCGTACAGGTGCCGCAGCACGAGCCGTTCGAGCACGATGCCGACGAGCGCGGCCACCGCGAACGATACGGGCACGGCGATGAGCGGATACCAGTCGAATGCGCCGGGCGCGTAGCGCTGGATCAGCGTCTGCACGACATAGGTTGCGTACGCACCGATCATCAGGAATTCGCCGTGCGCCATGTTGATCACGCCGATCAGCCCGTACGTGATCGCGAGGCCGAGCGCGGCGAGCAGCAGCACGCTGCCGAGCGACAGGCCCGCGAACAACGTGCCGACGATCTCGCCGCGGCGCTGCAGCGCGTGCAACGTATCGAGCCCGTGTTGTGCGGCGTCGCGCACGCGTGCGTCGGGTTCCGCGTAGCTGCCGTCGGCGTTCTTCGCGACGAGCGGGCGGAGTTGTTCGATCATGTCGAGGTCGCTGCGGGCAGCCACCACCTGCGCGGCTTCGAGACGCTTCGCCGGATCGGGATCGTGCAGTGCGGCGATCGCCCACAGCGCATCGAGGCGGCGTTTCAGCGCCGGATCGGTTTCCTTTGCGCGGGCGCGGTCGATCATCGGCTTGAGCGCCGGGTCGGGCGACTTCAGCAGCGCGTCGATCGCGTCGCGGCGCGCGGCCACGTCGGGCGACGCGAGCGCGAGGCCCGACAGCGCGCCGGCGATCTTCGTGCGCAGCAGGTTGTTCAGCATCACCGGCTGCGCGTCGCCGGCCGGCGTCGCGGCCTGCGTGAGCGCGTCGTGCGCGGTGTCGCCGGACTGGATCAGCAGGTGGCCGTCGCCGGTTGCGAGCGCATCGCCGCTCGACAGCGCATTGAGCACCGCAACGGCGCGCGGATCGGTGTCGGCGGCGAGCCGTTCGATCGCGGCCGTCTTCGCGTCGAAGTCGTCGCCGGCGAGCGCGGCGGTATCGGCTGCCGTCAGCGCGAACGCGGCGTGCGGCAGCAGGCCCGCGAGGGCGGCGCATGCCACGATCGCGCGGGCGGCTCGGCGAAAGCGTGTAGGCATCGGGGAATCCTGTCGGGCGTGGGAAAGGGGAGCGGTGCGGCGTGGCGCCGGCGCGGGCGATGGGTCACGGCAAGCGCGGCCGGCGCATCGGCAGCGGGCGAGCGTGCGGGTGGCACGTCGCACACGAAGCGCGACGTGCCGCACGGCGTCAGGCCAGCGCCGCGCGCTGCCGGCGCAGGAACGCCGGAATCGAGCTGACGACGTCCGGCTTGCCCTGGTTGCCCGCGATGAACGGGCTCCACGGCTGCGCACGCACGGCCGTCTTGGTCTTCCACACGACGTTGAACTGCCCGTCGCCGCGGATCTCGCCGATCATCACCGGCTTGTGCAGGTGATGGTTGCCGTCCATCGCGAGCGTGAAGCCCGACGGTGCGGCGACCGTCTGGCCGATCATCGCGACGCGCACCTTGTCGACGTCGGTGCTCTTCGCCTTCTCGACGGCCTGCTTCCACATGTGGATGCCGACGTAGGTCGCTTCCATCGGATCGTTGGTCACGCGCTTCGCGCCGCCCGGCAGGTTGTTCGCCTTCACCCACGCGGCGAACTGGTCCTTGAACTTCGTATTGGTCGGGTTCTTCACCGACATGAAGTAATTCCACGCGGCGAGGTGGCCGACGAGCGGCTTCGTATCGATCCCGCGCAGCTCTTCCTCGCCGACCGAGAACGCGACGACCGGCACGTCGGTCGCCTTGATGCCCTGGTTGCCGAGCTCCTTATAGAACGGCACGTTCGAGTCGCCGTTGATCGTCGAGACCACGGTCGTCTTGCCGCCCTGCGAGAAGGTCTTGATGTTCGCGACGATGGTCTGGTAATCGCTGTGGCCGAACGGCGTGTAGACCTCCTGAATGTCGGCGTCCTTCACGCCCTTCGATTTCAGGAACGCGCGCAGGATCTTGTTGGTCGTGCGCGGATACACGTAGTCGGTGCCGAGCAGGAAGAAGCGCTTCGCGCCGCCGCCTTCCGCGCTCATCAGGTACTCGACGGCCGGAATCGCCTGCTGGTTCGGCGCGGCGCCCGTGTAGAACACGTTGCGCGACATTTCCTCGCCTTCATACTGCACCGGGTAGTAGAGCAGCCCGTTCAGCTCCTCGAACACCGGCAGCACGGACTTGCGCGACACCGACGTCCAGCAGCCGAACACGCACGCGACCTTGTCCTGCGTGAGCAGCTGGCGCGCTTTCTCGGCGAACAGCGGCCAGTTCGACGCGGGATCAACCACCACCGGTTCGATCTTGCGGCCCAGCACGCCGCCGCTCTTGTTGATGTCGGCGATCGTCATCAGCGCGGTGTCCTTCAGCGACGTCTCCGAGATCGCCATCGTGCCCGACAGCGAATGCAGGACGCCGACCTTGATCGGGCCGGTGCCCGCGTCGGCCGCGTGCGCGAACGGGCTCTTGCCCGCCAGCGCGAGCGCGCCGGCCATCGAACCGAACTTCAACAGACTGCGACGTTTCATCGAGATCCCCTTGTCGTGTTGGATGTGCGTGCGCCCTGGCGGCGCCGGCCATCGTGTAACGCAAGGCATGTGCCAGTCGCGCGGATGCACGCCCGGCGTGCCTGCGCGGACCATCGTCGGGCATCGGGGCGGTGCGGATGACGCGTCGTGCAGCATGTGCGGTCCGTTGCGGTGCAGACGCACGGGCGCAAATGGTGCACGACGGCGCTTCGGCGTCGAAACGCAGGGAAAGCGGGGAGGAAAAGAAAAACGGGCACGCAGTGCGCGCCCGTTCGGCGGATCGGTGCGGCCGGCGGCAGTGCCGGGCGGCGCGGCGGCGCATGATGCGCCGCCGGAAGGAGCGATCAGTAACGCGGCACGGACGGATCGACGTCGCGCGACCACGCGTCGATCCCGCCTTGCAGGTTGTACAGCTTCGTGAAGCCGCGCGATTCGAGGAACATCGCGACCTGCGCGCTGCGCATCCCGTGATGGCACACGCAGACGATTTCCGCTTCGTCGTCGAGCTCTTCGCTACGCGCGGGAATCTGCTGCATCGGAATCGCCACGCTGCCGGCGATCTGCGCGGTCGCGATTTCCCACGGCTCGCGCACGTCGAGCACGACCGGCGCGGGGCGCGCCGTGTCGCCAAGCCATTCCGCGAGCATCGCGGGCGTCAGGATCTGCATGGAGGCTCCGCCGCTCAGAACTTGAAGCGCGACGGCTCGATCGCGTTGACCAAGTGGTCGATGTACGTTTCGAACACGTCGGCGACACGGTACTGCTTGTCGTCGATGCGGGTGATGATCTGCGCCTTCATCACCGGACGGCCGCCGACGAACGCCGACAGGCGGCCGCCGATCTTCAACTGCTCGAGCATTTCCTGCGGCACGACCGGCAGGCCGCCCGCGACGCAGATCACGTCGTACGGCGCCTTCGCGGCCCAGCCGCGCGAACCGTCGCCGAGCACGACTTCGGCGTTGGTCACGCCGTCGTTGCGCAGGTTGTCTTCCGCGAACTTCGCGATCGTCGGATCGATCTCGACGGCTGTCACGTGCTGCGCGCGATGCGCGAACAGCGCAGCCAGGTAGCCCGAGCCTGCACCGATCACGAGCACGTTTTCGTGCTTCTTGACCGTCAGTTCCTGCAGCACGCGCGCTTCGACGCGCGGGAACAGCATCTTGCTGGCGCCGCCGGGCAGCGGCAGTTCGAGATCGGCGAACGCGAGATCGCGGTATTCGGCCGGCACGTAGTTTTCACGCTTGACGATCGACAGCAGGCCCAGGACATCCAGATCCAGCACGTCCCACGGACGGATCTGCTGTTCGATCATGTTGAAACGCGCGTTTTCGATATTCATGGTGTGGTCACGCAGCCTGATGGGCCATCAGCGGGGATAGAGAAACTTCGTGATTGTACCAAACGGCACGGCCGGGAAGCCTTCAGGCGGCCTGCAACAGACCTTTACCCCTTGCTCTTCTTGATCTGCGCCTCGAACGCGAGGTCGAGCTTGCTCGCCTTGCGCGGCTTTTTGGGGCCGAATTCGTCGACGAACTTGACGAATTCGTCGAGCGGCAGCGGCTCGCAGCGCTTCTCGGCGGTGCCGCCCGAGCGGTCGACGAGATAGAACAGGCCGCCCGCCATCGCGACGGCCGCGAAGTGCGGGTTGCCGGAGCGGGTCTTCAGGCGTTCGACCGCGTGGGTCGCTTTGGTGGTGCGCATCTTGGGGGGGGCTGGCGAAGCGGATGTAAGCCTCACACTCTATCAAACCGGCCGACCGCGTGCGGCCCGCGACCGCCCCTTGCCGTGCGAACCGGCCTCAAACCGTGCGCGAGTAGCGCTGCCGCGGCGTCTGGCCGAGATACGCGTCGAACGCCATCGCGATGTTGCGCACGACCATCCGGCCGGCCGGATGGATCGTCAGCCGGTCGCCTGCGATCGTCAGCAGCCCGTCGCGCTCGAACGGGCGCAGCGCATCGAGCTCGCGCGCGAAATGATCGGCGAAGCGGATGCCGTGCGCGGCCTCGACATGCGAGAACGGTAGCGCGAGGTTGCACATCAGTTGCGTGATCACGTCGCGGCGCAGCCGGTCGTCCGGCGTGAGCCGTACGCCGCGCGCGATCGGCAGCCGGCCCGCGTCGAGCGCGGCGCCGTACGCGGGCAGGTCCTTCGCGTTCTGCGCGTAGACGTCGCCGACCTTGCCGATCGACGACACGCCGAAGCCGAGCAGGTCGGTATCCGCGCGCGTGCTGTAGCCCTGGAAATTGCGCTGCAGCGTGCCGTTGCGCTGCGCGCGCACGAGCTCGTCGGACGGCCGCGCGAAGTGGTCCATCCCGATGTACACGTAGCCGGCCGACGTCAGCATGTCGATCGCGAGGCCGAGCAGCGCGATGCGCGTTTCCGTCGGCGGCAGCGCCGCATCGTCGATCTGCCGCTGCATCTTGAACAGGTGCGGCATGTGCGCGTAGCCGAACACCGACAGGCGATCGGGCGCGAGTTCGATGATCGTCTCGAGCGTGCGCGCGAACACCGCGACCGTCTGGTGCGGCAGCCCATAGATCAGATCGACGCTGACCGAATGGAAGCCGGTCGCGCGCGCGGCGCCGAGCAGGTCGGCGGTCATCGAGAGCGGCTGGATGCGGTTGATCGCCTGCTGCACGGCCGGGTCGAAATCCTGTACGCCGAGGCTCAGCCGGTTGAAGCCGATCGTGCGCAGATGGACGAGCGTCGCCGGCGTGACCGTGCGCGGATCGATCTCGATCGAGAACTCGGCGTCGGCGTCCGGCGCGAGCGCGAAATGCTCGCGCGTGGCCGCCATCAGCTCGGCCGTTTCGTCGTCGGACAGGAAGGTCGGCGTGCCGCCGCCCCAGTGCAGTTGCGTGACGGGGCGGGACGGATCGAACAGCGCGGCCTGCAGCGCCATCTCGCGCTTGAGCTGGTCGAGATACGGGCGCGCGCGGCGGCGGTTGTTGGTCGCGATCTTGTTGCAGCCGCAGTAGAAGCACGCGGTGTTGCAGAACGGGATGTGGAAGTACAGCGACAGGTCGCTCGACGACGCGCCGGGGTCGCCCGCCGCGCGGACGTAGTCGGCCGGATCGAAATCGTCGCGGAATTGCAGCGCGGTAGGGTACGACGTATAGCGCGGCCCGTTCGCGCCGTATTTCGTGAGCAAATCGGGACGGAACATCGTGTCGGCAGAACCAGAATGCATGACGGTCTCGCGCTTTTTTTAGATGCTTTCGAGTATATGAACGCGCGATCGGGCCGCATTGTGTAATAACGTCGCAGCCGGCGATGGCACAATGCGGGGTGGGGCTGCCGGACGCCGCGTCCGGTTGCCGCACCGTTTTTCGTTGTTCGTCGAGAGAGCCGAGTGTCCGTCGAAATGCCTGTCCGCCCGGCGCCCGCCGAAGCCCTGCCGCCGCATGCGTGCCGCGAGGGCTGCGGCGCGTGCTGCATCGCCCCGTCGATTTCCAGCCCGATTCCGGGCATGCCCGACGGCAAGCCGGCCGGCGTACGCTGCGTGCAGCTCGGCGACGACCTGCGCTGCATGATCTTCGGCCGGCCCGAGCGCCCCGCGTGCTGCTCCGGGCTGCAGCCGTCCGCCGACATGTGCGGCGCGTCGCGCGACGACGCGCTCGCGTGGCTCACGCGCCTCGAGGCCGCGACGCGGCCGGCGCATCCAGGAGAGAAATCAGCATGACCGTCCCTCGCGCGCCCGGCCGGCGCCGTTTTCTCGCTGCCGCTGTCGGCGCCGTCGGCGTGTGCGTATCGCTTGCCGCGTGCGCGTCGACGTTCCCGTTCATCCCCGATCACTACACGTTTTCGCGCGGCGACGTGCAGAAGGCCGTCGCGCGCAAGTTTCCTTACCAGAAGACGGTCGCGCAGGTCGTCGACGTGTCGCTCGCGAACCCGGCCGTCAACCTGCTGCCCGACCAGAACCGCGTGGCCGTGCAGCTCGACGCGAATTTCGCGAGCCCGTTCCTGCGCGGGCCCGTCAGCGGCAAGTTCACCGTGTCGGGCCAGCTCGCGTACGACGCGCCGAGCCGCTCGGTCGTGCTGAAGGCGCCGGCCGTCGACAGCCTCGTGCTCGACGGCGACGCGCAGATGTACGCGCAGCAGGTCGGCGCCGCCACCGGGCTGCTCGCGACGCAGTTGCTGACCAACTACCCGATCTACACGTTCAAGCCGGAACAACTGCAATTTGCCGGGGTGAACTACGAACCCGGTACAATTACGATCCTTACAAACGGCATACGCGTGGCGATCGTCGAAAAGTGACGACGGGGCGCGCACGGCCGGGCGGGCCGCGCGCGCAAGAGTGGCCTTTTCTTTCGACCATTTCGGAGTTGGGCCACGGATGGACTGGATCCTGATCTGCAAGGCATTGATCCTCGGCGTCGTCGAGGGGCTGACGGAATTCCTGCCGGTGTCGAGCACCGGTCACCTGATCGTCGCGGGCAGCTTCCTGAATTTCAACGATTCGCACGCGAAGACGTTCGACGTCGTGATCCAGTTCGGCGCGATCCTCGCGGTCTGCTGGGAATACCGGCAGCGGATCGTGTCCGTCGTGTCCGGGTTGCCGAGCCGGCCCGATGCGCAACGCTTCACGCTGAACGTCGTGATCGCGACGATTCCCGCGATCGCGCTCGGTCTCCTGTTCGAGAAGAAGATCAAGGCCGTGCTGTTCTCGCCGGTCCCCGTCGCATTCGCGCTCGTCGTGGGCGGCGCGATCATCCTGTGGGCCGAGGCGCGACAGCGCGAACGCAGCGAGCCGCCGCGCGTGATGTCGGTCGATGCGCTGACGCCGCTCGACGCGCTCAAGGTCGGGATCGCGCAGTGCTTCGCGCTGGTGCCCGGCATGTCGCGCTCGGGCTCGACGATCATCGGCGGGATGCTGTTCGGTCTCGACCGGCGCGTCGCCACCGAATTCTCGTTCTTCCTCGCGATTCCGATCATCTTCGGCGCGACGCTCTACGAAACCGTGAAGGACTGGCAGGCGTTCACCGTCGATTCGCTCGGCTTGTTCGCGCTCGGGCTCGTCGCGGCGTTCGTCAGCGCGTTCGTGTGCGTGCGCTGGCTGCTGCGCTACGTCGCGACGCACGATTTCACGGTGTTCGCGTGGTACCGGATCGCGTTCGGGTTGTTCGTGCTGCTGGTGGGTTACAGCGGGTGGCTGAACTGGGCGTGAGGTTGGCGAGCGGTCGATGCGCCGCTCCATGAAAAAAGCCCGACCGGCGTGAGATGCCAGTCGGGCTTTCTTTATTCTGCGCGGGGCGGGGGCGCGCTTAGTCTGCTCGCTTGCGGAACACCAGGTCCCACACGCCGTGGCCGAGTCGCAACCCGCGCCGTTCGAATTTCGTCACCGGGCGGTAGTCCGGGCGCGGTGCGTAATCGGCAGCGGTGTTTTCGAGCGTCGGTTCCGCGCTGAGCACTTCCAGCATCTGTTCCGCGTAGTTCTGCCAGTCGGTCGCGCAGTGCAGGTACGCGCCGGGCTTCAGGCGCGACGCGAGATGCGCGACGAGCGGCGACTGGATCAGCCGGCGCTTGTGGTGACGCGCCTTGTGCCACGGATCGGGGAAGAAGATATGCACGCCGTCGAGGCTTGCCGGCGCGATCATGTGCTCGAGCACCTCGACCGCGTCGTGCTGGATGATGCGGATGTTCGACAGATCCTGCTCGCCGATCAGCTTCAGCAGCGCGCCGACGCCCGGCTCGTGCACCTCGACGCCGAGGAAGTCGTCGCCCGGGCGGTGCGCGGCGATTTCCGCGGTCGACGCGCCCATCCCGAAACCGATCTCGAGGATGCGCGGTGCGCTGCGGCCGAAGATCGCGTCCCAGTCGGGCATCTCCGGCGCATACGGGACGACGAAGCGCGGGCCGAACTCGTCGAGCGCGCGGCGCTGGCCGGTCGACACGCGGCCGGCGCGCGTCACGAAGCTGCGGATGCGGCGGTGGTGCAGCGGGTTGACTTCGTCGGCGCCTTCGGTGGCTTCGGCGGCTTGGTCGGGAATGGCGTCGTCGTGCGGCGGCAGGCCGGCTTCGTTCGGATCGTCGTGCATCATCGGTACAGAGAAAGGCTCGGTTCGGGCGAGGACCCGTTGCGCAGCAGTGCTGCCGGGCGATTCGGCGCATGGTACAAAAAAGCCGCCTTCGACGAGGCGGCTCATGCGCAGGCTGCCGTGCAGCCGGAAAGTGGAGCGGGCGATGGGAATCGAACCCACGTCATCAGCTTGGGAAGCTGAGGTAATAGCCATTATACGACGCCCGCAGAACGGGTGATTGTACAGGGTTTGGTCGTGATGTTACAAGTGATGCGTTGGAGCAGCCGGCAAACGGGCTTCGAACTCGGGGTGCACGCCCCCGCTCGATGCGCCAGCTACGCCAGCAAGTCGGCAGTAACGAGAGAGGCGCTGCGGTGCCGAGGCCCGACTACAAACGCGAAGGCGGCGCGCTTACACGCCCGCCCGTGTCGAAAATAGACGAGTCGGCGTCGGAAGCATACAAGCCCGGGTAAGGCTTTCGAACTAACGTGACAGACCTCTCACACGATCGTCAGTCTGGAGCCGACATGTCCGATTTCATCACCGTTCTGCGCAAAACCTGCCCGACGCCTGTCCTTGACGCGACCAAGTGGAAGCGCATTGGCGGCGATCCGCACACCGTGAACCTCAACGCGTACGTCTCGAAGGACGGCAGCAAGATCATGGGTACCTGGATCTGCACGCCGGGCAAGTTCGAGGTGAACTACGAAAAATGGGAGTACTGCCACTTCCTCGATGGCTACTGCATCATCACGCCGGAAGGCGAGGAGCCGCAGCACTTGAAAGCCGGCGACGTGTTCGTGATCGAACCCGGCATGAAGGGCACGTGGGAAGTGGTGGAGACGGTGCGCAAGTACTTCGTCTTTGCCTGACGGGTCGGTCGATTCGACTCAACCCACGCGCCACACATCTTCCCGGTTCCCGAAGCCGGGACGGCAACCGAGGATTCCGGCTCGACCCAACTCGACTCGGTTCGGAAGCGGTGCGCCGAGCGCGGTCACAGGCTCGGCGCGCGCACCCGCGCCCGCTATCCGACCGCAACCCGTGACGAATGCGACGCCGGGTTGTGCGCTGACGACGACACGATACGGTCGCCGCCGGCCCTGCACGCCGTCGCGCAAACCCCTAAGATGCAGCGATCCGCCCATCGTTTCCGCTGCAGCGCATGAACCTTCCGCCTGCGCCGCACGCCTCTTCGGAGCCCCGACCATGCGCATCACCGCGATCCACGAACGCGCGATTCCCGTATCCCGCTATGCCGATCCGGCGATCGCCTCCGGCGGCCTGACCACGAGCGTCGTCGCGGTCGTCACCGACGTCGTGCGCGACGGCCGCCCGGTGACGGGCTACGGCTACGCGTCGATCGGCCGCTTCGCGCAGGGCGGCTTGATCCGCGAACGGTTCGCGCCGCGCCTGCTGGCCGCCGCCGATACGCTCGCCGACGAAGCCGGCACGAACCTCGACCCATTCCGCGCCTGGCGCGCGATGATGGCCGGCGAGAAGCCGGGCGGACACGGCGAACGCTGCGTCGCGGTCGGCACGCTGGACATGGCGATCTGGGACGCGGCCGCGAAGATCGCCGACTTGCCGCTGCACCGCTTTCTCGCCGAGCGCCTCCAACGCACGGCGGCGCCGCGCGTGCGCGTGTACGCGGGCGGCGGCTACCGCTACCCGCATGACGACCTCGCGCGCCTGTCGGACGAGATGCGCCGGATCGTCGACCTCGGCTACACGCACGCGAAGATCAAGATCGGCGGTGCGGATTTCGATCAGGACCGGCGCCGCATCGAAGCCGCGGCCGCGCAGCTGGCAGGCCCTTCGCATCTCGCGGTCGACGCGATGAACACGTACGACGCGACGACCGTCGACCGGGCCGTCGACATGCTTGCGCCGTTCGATCTGTGGTGGTTCGAGGACATCTGCGATCCGCTCGACCTGCCGCTCCAGGCAGACGTCGCCGCGCGGTACGCACCGCCGATCGCGGCAGGCGAAGCGCTGTTCTCGCTCGCGGAGGCGAAGCTGCTCGACCGCTACGGCGGCTTGCGTGCCGACCGCGACGTGCTGGTGTTCGATCCCGTGCACAGCTACGGGCTGCCGGGCTATCTGCAGATCGTCGATCACTTCGTGTCGCGCGACTGGCGGCGCGACGCGTTCTGGCCGCATGGGGGCCATCTGTTCTCGTTGCACGTCGTCGCGGCGCTCGGGCTCGGCGGCGCGGAAGTCAGCCCGTTCGCATTCGAACCCTTCAGCGGACTCGCCGATGGCGAAATCGTCGACGCGGGATACGCCCGCCTGCCGCAGGCACCGGGTATCGGGTTCGAGCTGCATGCCCGCGCGCACGACGTATTCCGTGCGGCAGCGCTATCAGGCCGTTGACACTAAAGCGCGTCGATCGCGAAACGCACCGCGAAGCCGAGCATCATCACCGCGACGAAGCCATCAAGCACGCGCCACGCGAGCGTACGGGCGACCCACGCACGGCACGCGCGTGCGCCATAGACGAGCATCAGGAACCACGCCAGCGACGCAGTCATCGCGCCGATCGCAAACGGCGCGCGGGCAGACGGCGCGTGGCTCACGATCACGGTCCCGAGCAGCAGCACCGTATCGATCCATGCATACGGATTGAGCAGCGAAACCGCGGCGGTCGCGAGCAGCGTGCGCGACCGCGTGGGTTCGCTAGCGACGCGTGAGCCATCTACATGCTCAGGCTCCCGTCCGACGATCACCGAGCGCAGCGCGAGCAGGCCGTAGCCGGCGAGATACGCGATACCGGCCCACAGCGCGGCCGCCACCACGGCGGCATGGCGCGACAGCAATGCCGACAGCCCGTGCGCGCCGAGCACGATCAGCAATGCGTCGCTGCCCGCGCAGACGAGGGCGATGGAGAGCAGGTGAGGGCTCGAAAGCGAGCGCTTGATGACGAAGGCGTCCTTGGGACCGACCGACGTGAACAGGCCGGCGCCAAGCAGCAGGCCTTCGAGGAAGGCAGAGGTGTCGAGCACGAGCGGGCCGACAACCTCTTAAGCTGAACCGGTGATGGTTAGGATGGCGCTACGTTAAGGGGCGCCGGCGGCCATTGTCAATGCCCGGCGGCCGCCCATTCCGGGCGCTGCCCGAGCGTATCGAACAGCCGGACGATTTCGGCCTTCACCTTCTGCACCGCGTTGCTGACGAGCGCCGTGTCGTGCCAGCACAGCGACAGGTCGCGCGCGAACAGCCGGTGCGCGACCGTCGACAGCTTGAGCTTGCGTTCCTCGATCTCGACGTGCGCGGCCGTCCACGGCAGGATCGTCACACCGAGCTGCGCCATCACGGCCGCGAACAGCAGCCCGGTCGAACTCGCCTCGAAGCTGATCTCGTACGACAGCCCGGCCTCGCGCATCGCCCAGTCGACGCGGTTGCGGATCGTGTTCGGCGCGCTCGGCAGTACGAGCGGCATCCGCGCGATCGCGTCGAGCGGCACGGGCGCGTCCGGCACCGGGAATCCGGGCCACGTGATCAGGTACAGCGTTTCCGTCAGCAACCGGTGGATCGCGATGCCGCGCGTGTCGACCGCATCGACGACGATCGCGAGATCGAGCCGCGCGCGTTCGAGCAGCGTGTCGAGGTCGGCGCTCGGCGCTTCGATCAGCTCCAGCATGATGCCCGGATAGCGGTCGCGCACGGCGCGGGCGAGCGGAATGGCCAGCACGCGCGCGGTGCTCGACGGCATGCCGACGGTCACGCGGCCCTGCGGCGTGTCGGCGTCGCGGCGCAGCAGCTCGCGCGTGCCGTCGGCCTGGCGCAGCAGTTCGAGTGCGTGCTGGTACAGCGTGCGGCCGGCGGCGGTCGGCGCGACGCCGCGCACGCTTCGTTCGAGCAGTTGCATCCCGAGATCCTGCTCGAGATTGCGCATCTGCTGGCTCACCGCCGGCTGCGCGACGTGCAGCGCCTCGCTCGCGTGCGTGACGTTGCCGCATTCGACGACCTTCACGAAATAGCGCAACTGTCTCAAGTCCATCGCCGCCGTCTCCCGATTCAAGCCCGAATCACGCCCGATTCGAGCCATAAGCCAATCCGATCGAGCAAGATGAATATCATATTTTTCAGCGATCGATAGCGTTTCTATACTCGTCTCACAAAAGAGCCCGACTGCCGGCCATTCCGGACCGGACGCGGCGCAAGAGCCGGCCCCGCCGGCAAGGAGACGAAGATGTTCAAGGCGATCGACGCGCCGGCGGCCGGCGCGAAGCCGCGGCGCACGCCGCTCACGCGCGAGCAGGTGAAGGGCTTCTGGGCGGTGTACGCGGGCTGGGTGCTCGACGGCGTGGATTCGGTGATCTACGCGCTCGTGCTGATTCCCGCGCTGACGGAATTGCTGCCGGCGTCCGGCATCGCGGCGACGCCCGCGAATCTGGGGATGTACGGCTCGATCCTGTTCGCGCTGTTCCTGATCGGCTGGGGGCTGTCGTTCATCTGGGGGCCGCTCGCCGATCGCTTCGGCCGCGTGCGCACGCTCGCGGCGAGCATCCTGATCTATTCGGTGTTCACCGGCGCGGCCGCGTTCGTGCACGACGTGTGGGCGCTGGCCGCGTGCCGGCTGATTGCCGGGATCGGCGTCGGCGGCGAATGGGCGCTCGCTGGTACCTACGTCGCCGAGAGCTGGCCGGAAGACCGCCGCAAGATGGGCGCCGGCTACCTGCAGACGGGCTACTACTTCGGCTTCTTCATCGCGGCCTGCCTGAACTACACGATCGGTGCGACCTACGGCTGGCGCGCGATGTTCCTGTGCGGGCTGGCGCCCGCGCTGCTCGCGGTGTTCACGGTGATGCGCGTGAAGGAGCCGGGGCAGTGGCGGCGGCACGACGCGCGCGACGGCGACGTGGCCGACACGCGGCGCGCGCATCCGCTGCGCGAGATCTTCGCGCCGGCGTTCCGGCGCCGCACGCTGACGAGCGCGAGCCTCGTCGGCGTTGCGATCGTCGGGCTGTGGGCCGGCTCCGTCTACGAGGCGAGCGCGGTCACCACGCTGGCGGCGCGTGCGGGCATCGATCACGTTGGCGCGCTGCGGCTTGCGTCGATCGGCGCGGCGATCCTGTCGTGCGCGACGATTGCCGGCTGCCTGGTGGCGCCGTGGCTGTCGGAACGGCTCGGCCGGCGTACCGCGCTCGGCGTGTATTTCGCGGGGATGGCCGCATCGATCGTGTTCGCGTTCGGCTGGGCGTTCTACCAGCCGAACGGGCTCGCGGCCTTCATGGTGTCGCTCGCGTTCCTCGGCTTCTTCGGCGGCAACTTCGCGATCTTCTCGCTGTGGTTGCCCGAGCAATATCCGACGCGCGTGCGGGCCACCGCATTTGCGTTCAACGCGTCGGTCGGCCGCTTCATCGGCGCGGGCGTGAACTTCCTGCTCGGCGCCGCGATTCACGGTTACGGATCGCTCGGCGTGCCGGTCGCATGGACCGCGGCCGTGTTCGGGCTCGGCGTCCTGATTCTGCCGTTCGCGGTCGAGACGCGACATCAGACGCTGCCCGAATGAGCGAAATGCCGCAGTCGTTCGGAAACAAGACGAGACATACCCATCAATATCAGGAGTCCGGAATGCAGGCATTAACGGGAATCAAGGTCGTCGATCTGAGTCGCGCGCTGTCGGGGCCGTTCTGCTCGATGGTGCTCGCGGATCTCGGCGCCGACGTGATCAAGGTCGAATCGGGGCCGCACGGCGACATGAGCCGCGCGTGGGGGCCGTTCGATCGCGGCGTGAGCACGTACTACCTGTCCTGCAACCGCAACAAGCGCGGCATCTGCGTGGACTTCCGGCAGCCGGCCGGCCTCGACGTCGTGCGGCGCCTGATCGCGCAGGCCGACGTCGTGATCGAGAATTTCAAGGCGGGCACGATGGACGCGATGGGGCTCGGCTATGCTGAGCTGAGCGCGGGCGATCCGCGGCTCGTGATGGGCAGCGTCACCGCGTTCGGCTCGCGCGGCCCGCTGCGCGACTGGCCGGGCTTCGACCAGATCGCGCAGGGCTATGCGGGGCTGATGAGCCTCACCGGTTTCCCGGATGGCGAGCCGACCCGCACGGGCACCGCGATCGGCGATCTCAGCTCGGGGATGTGGGTCGCGACCGGCGTGATGGCCGCGCTGTTCGAGCGCGAGCGCACCGGGCGCGGCCAGCATGTCGGCACGTCGCTGCTCGAAAGCCTCGTTGCGCTGCTGAGCGTGCATGGGCAACGCTACCTGAGCCTCGGCGACGTGCCACGCCGTACCGGCAATGCGCATGCGGTGATCGCGCCGTACGGCGTGTTCGAGACGGCCGACGGCCCGCTCAACCTCGCGCCGATCACGACCGACATGTGGCTGCGGCTGTGCCAGTTGCTGGATCTGCCCGCGCTGCCCAACGATCCGCGCTTCGCGACCAACGATGCGCGCGTCGCGCATCGCGATGAACTCAAGGCGCTGCTCGAAAGCCGGTTGCGCACGCGCGGCAAGCGCGAATGGACGCAACGGTTCGTCGAGGCCGGGCTGCCGGCCGGCCCGATCCATACGCTCGACGAAGTGTTCGACGATCCGCAGCTCGCGCATTGCGGGCTGGTCGAGCCGGTCGCGCATCCGACGCTCGGTACGCTGCGCCAGGTCGTCACGCCGCTCGGCGGGATGGACGACGACGTGCCGGCGCCGCGCACCCGCCATGCGCCGCCGCTGCTCGGCGAGCATACGGTCGATGTGCTGCGCGAAGCCGGCTACGGCGACGACGCGATCGACGCACTGCTGGCCGGGCGCGCGATCTTCCAGGCCGATGCGGTGGCGGAGGCCGTGCAATGACCGACATGACGAAACACGACGGAGCGTCGAGCGTGACGGTCGATTGGATCGGCGAGCGGATCGCGCGCGTGCGGTTCGGGAATCCGGCGCGACGGCATGCGCTCGACGCGCCGTTGCTCGATGCCCTCGTCGCGCATCTCGATGCGTTGGCCGGGCACCGTCCGCCGCCGGTCGTGATCCTGTCCAACGACGGCAGCGGCGACGTGTGGAGCGCGGGGCACGACCTGCGCGAACTGGCCGACGACCGCGATCCGCTCGCGTACGGCAAACCGCTCGAACGCGCGCTGCGGCGCGTGCGGACCTATCCGGGCGCGGTGATCGCGGCGGTGGCCGGATCGGCGTGGGGCGGGGCGGTCGATCTCGTGATGAGCTGCGATCTCGTCGTCGCGGCGCGCGACGCGCGTTTCGCGATGACGCCCGCGAACATCGGCCTGCCGTATTCGACGAGCGGCCTGCTGCGCTTCTACGACAACCTGCCGATCCATGTGCTCAAGGAGATGTTCTTCTGCGCGCAGCCGCTCGATGCGGAACGCGCCGCGCATCACGGGCTCGTGAACCGGCTGGCTGACGCGGGCGGGGTCGACGACGCGGCGCTCGACGTCGCGCGCACGATTGCCGCGAAGGCGCCGCTCGCGGTGCACGCGGTGAAGGAGCAGTTGCGCGTGCTGCAGGATGCACGGCCGTTGCCGGCCGACGCATTCGAACGAATCACCGAGCTGCGTCGCCTAGCGTGCGAAGGCGCGGATTTCGACGAAGGGTTGCGCGCGTTCGCGGAGCGGCGTGCGCCGGTGTTTCGTGGGGCCTAGACGATCACGCGACGGCCGGTGCGATGATGGCGGCGGCGCGTTACACCCCGCCGAGCGTGTGCACACCCACGAGCAGCAGCGCGCCGATCGCGATCAGCAGCAGCGCATGAACGCGCGTGTAGATCACGCACAGCGTCGACGCAGCCGCGATCGCGCGGGCGGCCCAGCCGCCGTCGAGCGCCTGCAGCAGCACCCACACCGACGCGAGGATCATGCCGGCCGCGACCGGGCGCAGGCCGGCTTCGAGCGCGATTTGCCAGCGTGCGCCCCGGTGTCGCCGCCATAGATGCGCGACACCATAGATCAGGAACGCGGTCGGGCCGAACAGCGCGAGCGTCGCGATCACCGCGCCCCAGAAACCGGCCACCTGCCAGCCGATCAGCGTCGCCAGCAGCGAGCCGGGACCCGGCGCCATCCGCGCGATCGCGAAGTCGTTCACGAATTGCGTGGCGCTCATCCAGTGATGGACGTCGACGACCTGCCGCTGGATATCCGCGATGACCGCCTGCCCACCGCCGATCGTCGCGATCGACAGCGGCGCGAACACGCCGAACAGCGCTGCGTAACGTGCGGACGCGTTCATCGTGCGTCGCTCCCGGCCGGCGCGGCGGCCGCACGGCGGTATTCGAGCGCGACGCTCAGCGCGCCGCCGATCAGCACGGTCCATACGAGCGGCCAGTGCAGCACCGCGACGGACACGAAGGTGAGTGTCATCACCGCGAACGGCAGCGCGCGGCGCGGTAGCCGGCGCACCGCGGTGATCGCCATCGAGATCGACAGCCCGATCGCCGCGGCCGCCGCACCGGCGAGTGCGACATGCGTGAGCGGAAAGCGCGTGAGGGTCGAGAACGCGATGCCGAACAGCACGATCAGCACGGCCGGCGGCGCGATGATGCCGGTGAAGCCGGCCACCGCGCCGCGCCATCCGGCGAGCCGGTAGCCGATCCAGATCGCGAGGTTCTTCACGTTGACGCCCGGCAACGCCTGCGACAGCGCGAGGCCGTTGAGGAAAGCCTCTTCGTCGAGCCAGCGCCGCTCGTGGACGAAGTCGCGCATCATCCGCCCGCTGAGCCCGCCGCCGAAGCTGGTCAGGCCGATCTGCGCGAACGCGATGAACAGTGCGAGGATGCCGGGCGGCGGAGCGTCGCCGGCGGGCGGTACCTGAGGCGTCGGGGTGGAGGGCGGGGGCATCGGGCGGGTAGCACGTGGCGATCGGGCGATCGCCCATGTTAGCAAGCGGTGCCTGTCAGCACGCTGACATGGATTCGGCACGGGCGCGGTGCCGCCCGCAACCGATTCGGCGCATGCGAGCGCCCCGCGCGCTACGCGCGCACCACCGTCACGCCCGCGGCCTCGATCGGCTTCGTCAGCGCGGCGTCGGTTTCCTTCTCGACGACGATCGTCTGCGCCAGCGTGAGGTCACCGATCACGAATTGCGATGCCGCGCGCAGTTTCGACTGCGACGCGAGCACGACCGTCTCGGCCGCGCGTTCGGCCAGCGCGCGCTTGATCGCCGCTTCCTCGAAATCGCCGGTGCTCAGGCCGGCTACCGGATGGACGCCCGTGACGCCCATGAAGTACAGGTCTGCATGAATGCGCGCGATGCCTTCCATCGCCGCGGCGCCGACCGCGACGATCGAATGCTTGTAGAGCCGCCCGCCGATCAGGATCACGTCGATCGACGGATGGGCGGCCAGCGCGACCGCGACGCTCGGGCTGTGCGTGACGATCGTCGCGCGCAGGTCGGCCGGCAACTGGCCGACGAGCAGCGCGGAGGTCGTGCCGCCGTCGACGATCGCCACCTGCCCGGGCGCGATCATCTGCGCGGCCCGCCGCGCGATGCGCCGCTTCTCCGCGGATTCGAGCGCTTCGCGCTGCGCGAACGGCGCGATGGCCGGCGACGCCGGCAGCGCGCCGCCATGCACGCGCTGCAGCAGCCGTTCGGCCGCGAGCTCGCGCAGGTCGCGGCGCACCGTGTCTTCGGACACGCCGAATTGCACGCTCAGCTCGGCGGCCAGCACCTGGCCGTCGCGCGCGAGCGCATCGAGGATCGCCTTCTTGCGTTGTGTCGTCAGCATCGTGTTTGCACGAAATTTCTTGAAATTGCACGAAACTGCACGTTACCATGGGCGCCGTTCTTTGTCGAACCGGAGGCTGCAATGGCTGCAACGCGGGAGCGGGTGCGCATCGTCGATACGACGGTGCTGTCCGACGACTGGTATGTGCTGCGAAAGGTGACGTTCGATTTCCTGCGTCGCGACGGAACGTGGCAGCGCCTGAGCCGCGAGACCTACGATCGCGGCAACGGCGCGACGATCCTGCTGCGCCATGCCGAGACGGGCGACGTGCTGCTGACGCGGCAGTTCCGGATGCCGGCGTTCGTGAGTGGGCACGACGGCATGCTGCTCGAAGCGGCGGCCGGCCTGCTCGACGACGAAACGCCCGAGGCGCGCATTCGCGCGGAGGCCGAGGAAGAGACCGGCTATCGCGTGCGCGGCGTGCGCAAGGTGTTCGAGGCGTTCATGAGCCCGGGTTCCGTGACCGAGAAGCTGCATTTCTTCGTCGGCGAATACGATGCGTCGCTGCGCACGAGTGCCGGCGGCGGCATCGCGGAAGAGGGTGAAGATCTCGAAGTCGTCGAGATGCCGCTGCAGGCGGCGCTGGACGCGGTCGAGCGCGGCGAGATCGTCGATGCGAAGACGATCATGCTGCTGCAATACGTCGCGCTGCGGGAAACCGCCGGCGCGCGCGCAGCATGACGCCGCGGCTCGTGCTGGTCGCCGGCCCCTATCGCAGCGGCACGGACGGCGACCCTGCCCGCATCGCCGCGAACCTGCACCGGCTGGAAGCGGCGGCGCTCGCCGTGTATCGCCGCGGGCACGTGCCGATGATCGGCGAATGGGTGTCGTTGCCGCTCGCGGCCGCGGCCGGGTCGACGCAGGTGGGCGACGCCGTCAGCGAAACCTTCCTGTATCCGGCCGCGCACCGGCTGCTGCGACGTTGCGATGCGGTGCTGCGCATCGACGGCGCGTCGCGCGGGGCGGATGCGGACGTGGCGCTTGCGCGGGAACTCGGCAAGCCGGTCTATTTCGCGGTCGACGAGATGCCGGTTGCGCAGGACGATTCGACCTGACTGAGCGAGCATGGGCGCCGGTTGACGGCATCGCCGGTGCGGCGTTTGCGGACGGCCGGTACTCGCATCACCGATAGCCGGCGCGTGTAGTGCAGCACGCCGCGTTGCGTGGCCGATGCAGCGCAGCGTCCGAACCGGCGTATGATCGCGACGCCACTCGCGCAACGCTCGACGCCACTGCTTCTCCATCATGCCTTTTTCCGATCCCGCTGATTCCGCCGAGTCCGCCGCCGCGCCGCTTCCGGCCGATCTCGTCACGTCCGCCGTCGACGTACTCGCACGCGCCGACGCATTGCTCGTCACGGCCGGCGCGGGTATCGGCGTCGATTCCGGGCTGCCCGACTTTCGCGGCACGGATGGTTTCTGGCGCGCGTATCCGGCGCTGCGCCACGAGCGTTTCGAATTCCACGAGATCGCGTCGCCGCACGCGTTTCGTGCGCGTGCATCGCTCGCTTGGGGCTTCTACGGGCATCGTCTCGCGCTGTACCGTGCGACGGTGCCGCACGCGGGTTTCGCGATCCTGCGCCGCTGGATCGACGCGATGCCGAACGGCGGCTTCGTGCTGACGAGCAACGTCGACGGCCAGTTCCAGAAAGCCGGCTTCGATCCGGCGCGCATCGTCGAGATCCACGGCTCGATTCATGCGATGCAGTGCCTGCGACCGTGCACGGACGACACGTGGGACGCGGCGCCGTTCGTGCCGGTGGTCGACGAAGCGACGTGCCGCCTCGTGAGCGACATGCCGCGCTGCCCGCACTGCGGCGGGCTCGCGCGGCCGAACATCCTGATGTTTGGTGACACCGGCTGGCTCGGTGCGCGTTACGACGCGCAGGAGCGCGCGCTCGAAGACTGGATCGCGCAGGCCGGGCACGTCGCCGTGGTCGAGATCGGCGCGGGCACCGCGATTCCGACCGTGCGCCTGCTGAGCGAACGGCTCGGCGCCGACGTGATCCGCATCAACGCGCGCGAAGCGCATGCGCGCCGGACGGACGTGATCGGGCTGAAGGGCGGCGCGCTGGCGACGCTGAACGCGCTCGACCGCGCGTGGCGCGGCGGCTGAACCACGTGCCGCGAATCCACCGGCCGAGGCCGCGCGATTACGGCCGCGCGACGAGCGCCTGCACGAGCGCCGGCGCGATCGGCGAACCGAGGCCCGTCACGTAGTCGTAGCCGCCCGCCGCATTGCAGATGCTGCCGCAATTGCCGTTGGACCCGGTCGTCACGTCGTGGAAGTCGCTGCCGTACGCGGTTTTACCGACCGTATAGAGCGTGTCGTAGGTGCCGCTCAACGATTTCTTGCCGGCCGCCGTGCGCAGCGAATTCGCGATCGCGACGAGCGCCGACCATTGCGGCGCCCCCGCGCTCGTGCCGCCGACCTGGAACCAGCCGGCCTGCCCCTGATAGGTGACCGAGTCGTACACCGCGAAACCGCTGGACGGATTCGCGTCGTAGCTGACGTCGGGTACGCCGCGCTTGCCGGCCACCGGAATCGGCCACGCGGTCTGGCCGGCCGGCTCGGCCTCGACGTTGCTCACGCCGCCGCCGCTGCCGCTCCATGCCGCCTCGCCGATGTAGTTGCCGGCCGTGTCCGACGACAGCGTCGTGCCGCCGACGGATACCACGTAACGCGACGCGGCCGGGTATTCGGTGCCGGTGCCGCTGTCGCCTGACGATGCGACGAACGTGACGCCCGGTACGTTGAAGTGGCCGTCGAAGCCGGTCTCGCTGCTGAATTCGTTGCCGCCGAAACTCATCGACACGACCGACGCGCCGCGCTTGACCGCGACGTCGACCGCGGCCAGCAGGTCGCTGAAGCTGGCCGATGCGGCCTCGACGAGCACGATCTTCGCCTTCGGTGCGATCGCATGCACCCATTCGACATCGAGCGAGATCTCGAGCGCCCAGCCCGAATCGGGCTTGGGCCGTGCCCCGTGCGCGTACACCTTGGTGAAACAGCCGTTCGACGACGTGCAGGCCGGCAGCGAGAACGCGGTGCTGAACACGCCGAGATCGGATTCGATCTTCGGGTCGTCGTACGCGTCGACGATCGCGACGACCATTCCGTCGCCCTGGTTCGCGATCGCGTCGAACCCGTATGCATGCCGCGCGAGTGCCGGCGTGAGGCCGGCGATCGTGGCCGTGCTCGCACGCGGCTTCGTGTGGAACGGCGGGCGCGCGAATCCTTTCGGTGCGCGGTTGCCTTCGACGTAGGGTGGCGGGCCGCTGCCGTCGGCGAGCGCGACGCTCGATGCGAGTAGCGACGCGCACAGCGCCGGGATCAACATGGATGACAGGTGCATATTGTTCATTTTTGAGTCTCCATGTCGATCGGGTGGAGTAGCGAAACAATTTTACGAAATCGCCGAAGGTAATTACATCGAATATCGGCCGGATACGGGAATGTCTGATAAGGGAAAGTACGTGGAGCCCTTTTGATGTAGGCGTTGTGCAGGGTTGTCGTGAACCGGATCGAACTGCTTTATCGGTTTTTAAAAAGCGGATAAATAATCAGTCGATTCAAAGTTTATCTGTAATGTCGGATGTAATTGTTCGGTAAATATCCACGACGGCACGCGTGTGAAAATCGTGAAACGCGTCATGCGTTCGCGACACGATTCGCCGCCTGCTGACCCGGCCCGTCGGCATTGCCGGCGCGGCGCGATTCCGCATACAGTTCAGCGTAGGCCGCGTGCGCCGCGCGGCGCCGACCATGAGGGGTGCCCTTGTTCTATTCGATCGTCGCGATCTTCGTCGGCGCCGGCCTCGGCGCGTTGCTGCGCTGGTTCCTGAGCCTCGCGCTCAACGCCTTCTTTCCCGCGGTGCCGCTCGGCACGCTCGCGTCGAACCTGATCGGCGGCTACGTGATCGGCGTGGCCGCCGTCGTGTTCACGGTCCGCGTCGGGTTGCCACCCGAGTGGCGGCTGTTCGTGATCACGGGCTTTCTCGGTGGCCTCACGACGTTTTCGACCTATTCGGTCGAAGTGATGACGCACGCGCTCGAGGGCGAATTCGGATGGGCGTTGGCGGTGGCTGCCCTACACTTGACTGGATCGTTCGCGCTGACGGCGCTCGGCATGTGGACCGCGCGCGCGTGGCTCGCGGCGGCCTGAGCGGGGCCGCCATCGGAGGGGGCGATGGACAGGGTCTTTTTACGCTTCTATGTGCACGAGCGGCACCGGCTGCACCGCAAGCCGCTGTGGGAATGGCTGCTGGAAGAGGCGAACCGGATGGGCGTCGCGGGCGGTTCCGCGTTTCGCGCGATGGCCGGTTTCGGCCAGCATCGCGTGCTGCACGAGGATCGCTTCTTCGAACTGCAGGGTTCGCTCGCGATCGAGGTCGAATTCGTCGTCACCGAGGACGAAGCGCAGCGGCTGCTCGAGCGGCTGTCGCGCGAGAAAGTGCGGGTGTGCTACGCGATGATGCCGGCGCAGTTCGGCGTGATCGACACGCTTGGCGCACCGCCGGCGCAGGGGCCGGCGGCATAGGGCGTCGCGCCGATCAGATGCCGAACATCGTCAGCGACACGGCGGCGCGCGTGACGATCATCAGCAGCACCTGCACGATCACGAACAGCAGGATCGGCGACAGGTCGATGCCGCCGAGGTTCGGGATCACGCGGCGCAGCGGGTTCAGGAACGGCGCGGTGAGCTGGTAGAGGATCGGCATCGCCGGCGAGCGCGGGTTGAGCCACGACAGCAGCGCCATCAGGATCGTCATCCAGATCACGAGGTTGAGCGCCCACTTCACGACGGTGAGCAGTGCGACGACGACGAGCGTCGCGATCACGGCGGCCGGATCGAAGCCGGCCATCACGACCATCAGCACGACATAGACGAGCGCGGTGAGCAGCGCGGCGACGACGCTGGCCCAGTCGATGCCGCGTACGCCCGCGATCACGCGACGCAGCGGCAGCACGAGCCAGTTGGTCGCCTGCAGCACGGCTTGCGTGACGGGGTTGTACGGCGGCACGCGAACGGCCTGCATCCAGACGCGCAGAATCAGCGCGGCGCCGAATAGCGTGAAGACGGTATTGAGCAGAAAACGGGCGATCTCGCCGAACATCGTTGGCATCCTTTTTATACAGTCAGTAGCGTGCGGCCGCCAACGCCGGTTGGCGGCGCATCGGCCGACACCTTATCACGCCTCGTCTCGCGACGGGGAGGGGTGCGCGGCCACGCGTGCGAGCGAGGTTTCGACGGCTTCGGCCAGCGCCGGCAACGACGCCGGCGGTGCTGCGCGCTTCGCCGCGAGCGCGACCGCGCGGCGCGTCAGCAGCGCGTACAGCGCCGCATGATCGCCGCCGCGCGCCTCGAGCAGCGCGAGCTGGCGCTCGACGATGCCCGTGTCGCCGCGCGATACCGGCCCGGCCAGCGCATTCGCGAGCCCCTTGTCGCGGGCGGTCTCGATCGTGCCGGCGAGCATCGGCAACAGCGCGCGCAGCGCGGCGTCCTCGTCAAAACCGAGGCCGCGCCACAGCTCGACCGCTTCCGACAGCCCGCACAGCGCGAAGCTCGCCGCGTAGTGCGCGGCCGCGTGATACAGCATCCGGCCGCCGGCCGGAATCGACAGCGGATGGCAGCCGAGTGCGGCGGCAAGTCGCAGCAGTGTCGCGTGCAGCGCACCGTCCGCTTCGATCGTGACCGAGCAGCCGTCGATGCGCGCGAGGTCGGCATCGGTGCCGCCGAACAGATAGAGCGGATGGAAGCCGCCGGTGGCCGCGCCTTGCTGCTTCGCGGGATCGAGCAGCGCGACCGTCGACGCGCCGCTGCAATGGACGAGCGCCTGGCCGGCGGCGCGCGATGCGTCGAAGTGCAGCGCCGCGGCGCTCGACGCGAGGTGATCGTCGGGTGTCGTCACGAAGATCAGGTCGGCGGCGTCGACCACCTGCTGCGGGGTGTCGACCGCGCGGCAGCCGTCGATGCGTGCGGCGAGGCCGGTGGCCGACGCGGGCGTGCGGCTCGCGATCGCGATGACCGGGAAGCCGGCCTGCGCGAAACGCTGCGCAATACAGCGCGCGAGGCGGCCGGCGCCGATAAAGCCGAGGCGGGGGATGTCGGGAAGCGGCATGGCGGCGGATGTAAGCGAAAACGAAGCAACCGCCAGTATCGCAGGAATGACGGCGGTGTCGTGGAAGGCGCAGGGACGGATGCACGTATGAATTACCGGTATACGGTGCGATCCGTGTACGCGTCGAAGTTCGGCATCGCAGCCGAGTCATGAGGGAGTATCAGACCCCCAAACACCGTGCCTCGCATCCCGCTTGAAATGTCGGCATCTTGTCTCAAATTTGTAATCGTTCATTACGCAAGCGTGCCCGCTGCGCGCGGCCGATTCGGTAAGACTGACCGCCCATTTTGTTGCGACCCGACTCATCGGACGGAATCGCGCGACCTGCAAGGCTCGCCGCTCCCGCCGGACGCCGCGCCGCACGGCGGTGTCGGGCGCGTGCAATTGCAATTTGCAACAAATGCACGATACACGCGGGGCGGGTTTTCGCTACATTGCTTGCATGCGACGTGCATGCCCGCCGTTGCCGACAGGAGCGCCTAAAATACCGCTCCAGCAGGAGAATCGAAGTGAAAAAGTTCATTCCGTTCATCGCCGCCGCCGCGCTGGGCCTGGGCGCCGCAAGCGCCGCGCAGGCTCACGTGTCGATCGGGGTCGGCATCGGTATCCCGGTCGCACCCGCGTATCCCGTCTATGCACCGCCGCCGCCCGTGTACTACGCGCCGCCGCCTCCGCCCGTCTATTACGCGCCGGCGCCGGCCTACTATGCGCCGCCGCCCGCGGTGGTCGTCGGGGGCTACTACGGTCGTCCGTACTGGCGCCATGGTTATGGCGGCTGGGGCCATCACGGCTACTGGCGTCGCTGATTCGTCCCGCGCGGCCTGACCGCGCGCGGCAAAACGGCGCAGCGTCCCGCGAGGGGCGTTGCGCCGTTTTTCATTGGGGCTGACGTTCGGTGCCGTGGCCGGCGCGGCAGCGCGATGGCGATTAGACCGCGTGCACGATCAGGTCGCGGTAGCCGCCGACGATCACGCTGTACGAGAAATACGCGAACAGCAGCGCCGACGCGACATGGCACGCACGCATCAGGCCGGCGCCCGCGCGCTTGCGGCCCTGGCTCGCGAGCGTGCACATGAAGAGCGTCCACGCGAGGCCGCCGAGGAAGAAGCCCGACAGGAACACCGACGCGGTGGCCGGCGTGGTCGCACCGGCTTTCGCGATCAGCGCGCCGCCGACCGCCGCGAACCACAGGATCGCGCTCGGCGACGACATCGCGAGCAGCATCCCCCGCAGGAAACTGCGCCGTGCGCTCGCCCGCGGCGGCGCTGCATCGTCCGCCTCGTTGTCGGCCGCCTTGGCGGGCGCCAGCGCTTCGCGCGCCATCTTCCACGTGAGGAACAGCAGCACCGCGCCGCCGCCGATCCACACGATCCAGCGCACGGGTTCGAACTGCAGCAGCACGGCCATTCCCGCGAGCGCGAGCGCCGCGTAGACGAGATCGCCGACGCACGACCCGATGCCGAGCCAGAAGCCCGGCCGGAAGCCGTGCGATAGCGTGAGCGACAGCATCGCGACGTTCACGAGGCCGATGTCGAGACACAACGAGAGCGACAGAAAGAATCCGTCGGACAGCATGGAGGCGGGCGGAAAGCTCATCTTCTGGGTGTTTGCGGCGATTGCGATGCGCAGGCCGGCAGGCACCGGCCTGCCTGGCGTCAGAGGCCGATCTCCTGCCACAGCCGGTCGACGCGCGCCTTCACGGCCGCGTCCATCTCGATCGGGCGGCCCCATTCGCGGCTGGTTTCGCCCGGCCACTTGTTGGTCGCGTCGAGCCCCATCTTCGAGCCGAGTCCGGCCACCGGCGACGCGAAGTCGAGATAGTCGATCGGCGTGCTGTCGACCATCACCGTGTCGCGCACGGGGTCGACGCGCGTCGTGATCGCCCAGATCACTTCCTTCCAGTCGCGGATGTTCACGTCCTCGTCGACGACCACGATGAACTTCGTATACATGAACTGCCGCAGGAAGCTCCACACGCCGAACATCACGCGCTTCGCGTGGCCCGCGTAGCTCTTCTTCATCTGGACGATGGCCATCCGGTAGCTGCAGCCTTCGGGCGGCAGGTAGAAGTCGGTGATTTCCGTGAACTGCTTTTGCAGCAGCGGCACGAACACCTCGTTGAGCGCGACGCCGAGCACCGCGGGCTCGTCGGGCGGCTTGCCCGTGTAGGTCGAGTGGTAGATCGCGTCGCGGCGCATCGTGATGCGCTCGACGGTGAACACCGGAAACCACTCCTGCTCGTTGTAATAACCAGTGTGGTCGCCGTACGGCCCTTCGAGCGCGTGTTCGTACGCGGCCGCCGCGTTGCCCGCCGGTCGCGGCGGCGCGCCGGCCGGAGCGGGGGCAGGGGCGCCTTCCTGCGGATGAATGAAGCCTTCGAGCACGATCTCCGCGCGCGCGGGCACCTGCAGCGTGTCGACGCCGGGCGTCAGGCACTTCGCGAGTTCCGTGCGGCTGCCGCGCAGCAGGCCGGCGAACTGGTACTCGGACAGCGAATCAGGCACGGGCGTCACCGCGCCGAGCGTCGTGGCCGGATCGGCGCCGAGCACGACCGCGACCGGATACGGCTTGCCGGGGTTCTGCAGCGCGAATTCGCGGAAATCCAGCGCGCCGCCGCGATGCGCGAGCCAGCGCATGATCAGCTTGTTGCGGCCGATCAGCTGCTGGCGGTAGATGCCGAGATTCTGGCGCGACTTGTTCGGCCCACGCGTGACCGTCAGGCCCCACGTGACGAGCGGCCCCGCATCGCCGGGCCAGCAGGTCTGGATCGGCAGCTTGTTCAGGTCGACGTCGGCGCCTTCCCAGACGATCTCCTGGCACGGCGGCGACGACACCGACTTCGGCGCCATGTCCCACACCGCCTTCGCGAGCGACAGCAGCTTGCCGGCGTCCTTCAGGCTCTTCGGCGGATCGGGCTCCTTCAGTGCGGACAGCAGGCGTCCGAGATCGCGCAGCGAGCCGAGCGCGGCATCGTCGCCCGCATCGACGCCCATCCCGAGCGCGACGCGGCGCGGCGTGCCGAACAGGTTGCCGAGTACCGGAAATGCATTGCCGGGCGGCGCGTTGAACAGCAGCGCGGGGCCGCCGGCGCGCAGCACGCGGTCGCACAGCTCGGTCATTTCGAGCACGGGCGACACGGGCTGGGTGACGCGCCGCAGTTCGCCGAGCGCCTCTAGGCGCTGAATGAAATCGCGTAAGTCTTTGTATTTCATGAAGAAGGTCCGGGCAACCCGCATGAGCGGGCAGCGATGGGCGGGGCAGCGGCCGGCTGCGACCCCGAATTGACCGACGATTTTACCCCGGGCAGCCATGTAGCCGCCCGGCGGAGAAAAAGTCGATCGCGCGCAAACCCCCTACGGCACGGGGCTCGCGTTCTGAAGAGGCGTTTTAAATTACTTTTTGTTATAGATTTGAGTTTTTATAGTGTTGACGATCTATAAAACCCTGCTAGAATCCGCTCACATTGGTTGCAGGGTAAAAGGCTTCGAGCCGCCAATCACCGATCTTTGACGCAGCGCGTCACCGTCCGCCGAACCCTGCACGGCGTCTTCGACGGCTTTTGTCGTAGTCCTAGCCAGCGCTACCAGACGCTGGTTTTTTGCGTGGGTGCCACCGCGTATGCCCGCCTCGCCCAATGTGCGAAGGCGCCGGCCCTCTTACACCGTGGCCTCGAACGGTACTTATACCGTTTCCCCGATGCTTGCGCGTCCCAACCAAGGCGTGCGGCGTCGTGATTCCGCGGCGCGTTTTCTGTCTCGCCTTCGAGCTGAGCGAGCCGCACGAGTCATGTTCATGGGAGATGATCTGAATGAACGCTTGGTTATCGTGGCGTCCCACTGAGCAGCATGCGCAAATCGTGCGCAACTTGCTGCGTCGCGGGACGCGTGTCAGTCACCATCTATTCAGCGTTGTCGGCTGTTTCGCTGTCGCGGTTGCGCTTGCACTGTGGCTGCTGCCAACCGTCCGCGGCACGCTTGCCGCGAAGCTGATGCCGGTCGTATCCGCGGCCGTGCAGGCCGGTCCGGCGCGTCTGCTGTCCGGCCATCCGCTGCCGAACTTCGCGCCTGCCGGTGCGCAGCCGCAGCAGGAAGACGGTCCCGAAACGGATGCGCTGGCGGTCGGCCTCGATGTCGCGCCGGAAACCGCCGCGCAGGGCGCTCAAGGCCCGCAGGGCGATGCGTCCGATCCGGCCCGCACCGGCCCGTCGCCGGTCGCACTGGCCAAGCTGATTCCGATTCAGCGCGTGGCGGCCGATGCCCGCGACGACCGCGCGCTCGCGTCGAACCGCGAACAGGCGCTCGTTGCCACTTATCTGTCGCGCCGTTACCGCGTCGCGCAGGAGCCGCTCGGCCAACTCGTCAAGGCTGCGTTCCAGACCGGTCGTGACGTCGGCCTGGACCCGCTGCTGCTGCTGTCCGTGATGGCGATCGAATCGGGCTTCAACCCGTATGCCGAAAGCGGTGTCGGCGCGAAGGGGCTGATGCAGGTCATGTCGAAGGTCCATTCCGACAAGTTCGAGTATTTCGGCGGCACCGACACCGCGCTGCAGCCGCTCGCGAACCTGCAGGTCGGCGCACTGGTGCTGAAGGATTGCATCGCGCGCGGCGGCTCGCTCGCGAATGGCCTGCGTCTGTATAACGGCTCGACGAACCCCGACGACAACGGCTACGGCTCGAAGGTGATGGCCGAGCGCGGTCGCCTGCGCGACGTCGCGCGTGGCCGCAGCGTGCCGATCAACGCGCCGCAGGCGCCCGCGCAACCCGCGAAGCCGATCGTCACCGCCGCTGCCGTGACGGCCGCAGCCGGCGGCGCGAAGCGCGTGCATGCGACGCTCGACGGTACGACCTCGGTCAAGGCGGCGCCGAAGGAAGCCGCGTCGCAGGACGACGCGAGCGTCGATACCGCGAAGCAGTCGCACGCCGATCATTCGGAGCTCGGCGCGTAACGTCGCAGGCGCCGTGCGGCTTCGGCCGGCACGACTGGGCATGAGAAAGGCACCCGATTCGGGTGCCTTTTCTTTTTTGCGGTGTGTGAAGCGCCCGGTGCGCCGGGCGCGGTGTCAGTGCTGCCCGAACAGCGTCCCGAGCCGGTCGACCGCCTCTTCGAGCCGCGAGTAGGCGGTCGCATAGGACAGGCGGATATAGTCCCGCGGCGCATGGACACCGAAGTCCATGCCCGGCACCAGCACCACGCCAGCGTCGTGCAGCATCGCCTGCGTGAGCGTAGCGCTGTCGCCCGCCGCCGGGTGCGCGACGCCGCCGCAATGCGCATAGACGTAGAACGCGCCGTCCGGCATCACCGGCACCGTGAAGCCGAGCCGCTCCAGCGCCGGCGCGATGAAATCGCGGCGGCGCTTGAATTCGAGCCGGCGTGTTTCGTAGATGTCGAGCGTCGCGGGTTCGAAGCAGGCGAGCGCCGCATGTTGCGCGAGTGCGGACGGGCAGATGAACAGGTTCTGCGAGAGCTTTTCGAACGTGCCGACGAGCGCGGGCGGCACGACGAGCCAGCCGAGCCGCCAGCCCGTCATGCTGAAATACTTCGAGAAGCTGTTCACGGTGATCACGTCGTCGCCGAACGACAGCGCCGACACCGGCGCGGCGTCGTAGCTGAGCCCCTGGTAGATCTCGTCGACGATCGTGAAGCCGCCGCGTGCGCGCACCGCTTCGACGATCCGCTTCAGTTCGTCCGGTTCGAGCGACGTGCCGGTCGGATTCGATGGCGACGCGAGCAGCACGCCGCGCGTGCGCTCGTTCCAGTACGTGCGGACGTCGTTTTCGGTGAGCTGGAAGCGCGCGTCCGGGCCGCTCGGCACGAGCACCGGACGGCCTTCGGCCGCCGCGACGAAGTGCCGGTTGCACGGGTAGGACGGATCGGGCATCAGCACTTCGTCGTCGCGGCCGACCAGCGCGAGGCATGCGAGCAGCAGCGCGGCCGATGCGCCGGCCGTCACCACGATCCGATCGGGGGCGACCGTGAGGCCGTATGCGCGTGCATAGTGCGCGGCGATCGCCTCGCGCAGCGGCGCGATGCCGAGCGCGCTCGTGTACTGCGTGACGCCGCGGCGCAGCGCGGCCGCGGCGGCCTCGACAACCGGCTCCGGCGCGGTGAAATCCGGCTCGCCGATGCCCATGTGGATAACATCGCGCCCCAAGGACTCGAGCCGCTGTGCCTCCTTCATCAGTTCCATCACATGAAAGGGCTGGATCGCGTCGACGCGTGCGGCGAGCGTGACGAGCGAATCGGCGGTGGTATTCATCGGCGGGCAGGGCGGAGGGAGAAAAGAATGAAAAACGGGCGCTTGCGCGCCCGTGGACCAACCAGCGGCGTCAGCCGTTGCGACGCGCCTGCGTTTCGGCGGGGCGCAGCTTCGCGGCGAGCTTGTCGAGCACGCCGTTCACGTACTTGTAGCCGTCGGAGCCGCCGAACGTCTTCGCGAGTTCGACGGCTTCGTTGATGATCACGCGGTACGGCGTTTCGACATGGTGCGTGAGCTCGAACGTCGCGATCAGCAGCACCGCGCGTTCGACCGGCGACAGCTGATCGATCGGACGGTCGAGCGACGGCGCCAGCGCTTCGACGAGCGTCGCATGCTCGCGGATCACGCCGTGCAGGATCGCTTCGAGCAGTTCCTTGTCAGCCTTGTCGTAACCGAGCGCGCCGCGCAGTTGCGCGTCGATCTCGCCGGAGGGCGCGTTCGACAGCAGCCACTGGTACAGGCCCTGCGTCGCCAGCTCGCGCGATTGTCGGCGGGCGCTCTTCTTCATGCGCGCTCCTCTTCGTCGTCTTCGTCTTCCTCTTCGTCCTCGTCGTCGCCGAGCTGGTCGAGCGCCATCGTCAGATTGGCCATCTCGACCGCGACGCGTGCGGCGTCACGACCCTTTTCGGTCATGCGCGCGACGGCCTGCTCGTCGTTTTCGGTCGTCAGGACTGCGTTGGCGATCGGCAGGTTGAAGTCGAGGCCGATGCGGGTGATGCCCGCGCCGCTCTCGTTCGACACGAGTTCGAAATGGTAGGTCTCGCCGCGGATCACCGCGCCGAGCGCGATCAGCGCGTCGAACTGGCCGCTTTCGGCGAGCTTCTGCAGCGCGAGCGGGATTTCCAGCGCGCCGGGCACCGACACGAGCAGCACGTCTTCACCGGTGACGCCGAGGCGTTCCAGTTCTTCGACGCAGGCATCGGCGAGGCCGTTGCACACGGGTTCGTTGAAGCGCGATTGCACGATGCCGATACGCAGGCCGTCGCCTTCGAGATTCGGTTGGTATTGTCCGATTTCCATGATCTGGTCCGTGGTGTGGATGAACGGTTATAGGGCGAAAGCGCCGTGGCGGGTTACGCGTGGGACGCCGGGCAGGACTTGGCTTCGCCGCCGGGCATCGGAATGAAGCCCGTGACTTCGAGGCCGTAGCCGGACATGCTGCCCAGCTTGCGCGGATTCGACAGCACCTGCATCTTGCCGACGCCGACATCGCGCAGGATCTGTGCGCCGATGCCGAACGTCTTGAAATCGACCGGCCGGCGCTTGAGCGCGGCAGCCCTTTCTTCCTCGTCGAACGCCTTGAAGACGTCGATCAGGTGTTCCTTCGTATCGCCGCAGTTAAGCAGCACGATCACGCCGAGGTCGCGTTCCGCGATGTCGTGCATCGCGGCGTCGAGCGTCCACGAGTGGGTCGAGATGCCCGTCTCGAGCAGATCGAGCACCGACAGCGGCTCGTGCACGCGCACCGGCGTATCGACGTCGGGCGACGGAGCGCCGCGCACCAGCGCGATGTGCGGCGAGCCGCTCGGCTGGTCGCGGTACAGCACCGCGCGGAACGTGCCGTGCGCGGTCTGCATCGTGCGCTCGGCGATCCGCTCGATGATCGATTCGGTGCGGCTGCGGTACTGGATCAGATCGGCGATCGTGCCGATCTTCAGGTTGTGTTCCTTCGCGAATTCGATCAGGTCGGGCAGGCGCGCCATCGTCCCGTCGTCCTTGATGATCTCGCAGATCACCGCGGCCGGCGTGAGGCCCGCGAGCGCGGTGAAGTCGCAGCCGGCCTCGGTGTGGCCCGCGCGCACGAGTACGCCGCCCGGTTGCGCCATGATCGGGAACACGTGGCCCGGCTGCACGATGTGCTCGGGGCGCACGTCGTGCGCGACCGCCGTGGCGATCGTGTGCGCCCGGTCGGCGGCCGAGATGCCGGTCGTCACGCCTTCGGCCGCTTCGATGCTGACCGTGAACGCGGTGCCGTACTGCGTGCCGTTGCGGTAAGTCATCAGCGGCAGGTGAAGCTGCTTGCAGCGTTCCTGCGTCAACGTCAGACAAACCAGGCCGCGGCCGTACTTGGCCATGAAGTTGATCGCTTCCGGCGTGACGAATTCGGCGGCGATCACGAGGTCGCCCTCGTTTTCGCGGTCTTCTTCGTCGACCAGGATCACCATCCGGCCGGCTTTCAGCTCGGCGATGATGTCGAGCGTGGAGGCGAGCGTCATAAGGGGGCGAGAAAGAGGAAAGTGCGTATTTTACGCCAGCCGGACGGCGTTTCGGCTGGCGCGGGCCGCGCGGGGCCCGCGCGTGCTCCGGAAAGCGCTGCGGCCGGCCTGCGCGCGGGTGCGGACGGTTGCGGGCCGGACGTGGCCCGGCCGCGCGTCACGCGTGCTCGTTGCGCCCGCCGAGGTAGTCCAGCTTGCCGAGTTCGACGCCGCTGTGGCGCAGGATGTCGTACGCGGTCGTCACGTGGAAGAAGAAGTTGGGCAGCACGAAATTCAGCAGGTACGACTGGCCGGTGAACTCGATCGGACCGACGCGCATCTTCAGCACGATCTGGCGCGTCTCGCTGCCGTCGATCTGCGCGGCGTCGAAGCTTTTCAGGTAGTCGATCGTCTTCTGGATGCGCGCGTGCAGCTCGTCGAAGGTCTGCTCGACGTCCGGGTAGCTCGGGATCTCGGCGCCGGCGAGCCGCGCGGCGCAGCCCTTGGCCGTATCGGTCGCGATGTACACCTGGCGGACGAGCGGCAGCATGTCCGGGTAGAGGCGTGCGCCGACGAATACCGACGGATCGATCTGCTTTTCGGCCGCATGCGCCTGCGCCTTGCCGAGGATGTGCTGCAGGTTGGTGAGGCCGCGGATCAGGACGGGCAGCGAAGCCTGGTACATCGAGATGGACATGGGGACGACTCCAGTGGGAAGAAGGGCAGCCGCTACGCGGCGCGTCGTACGTGGCGGCGTGGAAACCGCTGTCGACGCATCTTAGCGCGACGGCATGCCCCGTGCGCGTCGTTGGCCGTTCGGCCAGGTGCCGGCTGGCCCGACGGCCATCGAGCGAACGGGATCGCGATGCCGGCATTTCGGATGGCCGGCGCCGCAGCGGCACGGCACGAAGTAGGGCACGAGCAATGCCCGGCGGCGCCAGCTCGGTTACCGCACACGATCGGCACGGCACGGCGGCCTGTGAGTGGAGGAGCGAGGGGGCCGTGGCGACCGAACAATGCCGAATCGCCAGCCGTCATTCCATATACAGAGGATCTGCTTGTTCAGTCCTGATGCACGCCCTGCGACGCCGACAGCATCCGTTCCACATATCGCGCGATCATGTCGACTTCGAGATTGACCTTGTCGCCGGCCTTCACGTGACGCAGCGTCGTGACTTCGACCGTATGCGGAATCAGGTTGATCGAGAATTCGCAGCCGTCCGCGCGGTCGTCGATCGTATTGACGGTCAGGCTGACACCGTTCACCGTGATTGATCCCTTGTACGCGAGATAGCGGCCGAGTTCGCGCGGCGCGATGATCCGCAGTTCGTGCGACTCGCCGACCGGTGCGAAGCGCGACACGGTACCGAGGCCGTCCACATGGCCCGACACGATATGCCCGCCGAGGCGGTCATGCGCGCGCAGCGCCTTCTCGAGATTCACTTCGCCGGGCTGCGCGAGGCCGACCGTCCGGTTCAGGCTTTCGCGCGACACGTCGACGTCGAACGTGGTGTCGGTCTTCTCGATCACCGTCATGCATGCGCCCTGGATCGCGATGCTGTCGCCCAGCGCGACATCGGCGAGATCGAGCCCGCCGGCCTGCACGGTCAGGCGCACGCCCGCATCGGCCGACGTGCCGAGCGGGGCGATCGTTTCGATGCGGCCGACGGCCGCGACAATTCCGGTAAACATCGTGGCGATTCCGTTCAGTGAGACGTGTCGGTCGGTGCGACGCGCGCGAGGATGCGCAGGTCGTCGCCGACCCGCTCGATACCGTGGAACGACAGCCGGGTGCGCGCCTCGAGGCTGGCCGGCGCGGCGAGATCGAACATGCCGGCCGCGTCGGCGCCCAGCAGGCTCGGCGCCAGATACACCAGCAATTCGTCGACGCAGCGTTCGCGCAGCAGCGAACCGTTCAGCTTGTGGCCGGCCTCGACGTGCAGCTCGTTGACGCCGCGCGCGCCGAGCGCCGCCAGCATCGCGGGCAGGTCGACCTTGCCGTGCGCATTCGCGAGCGGCACGATTTCCGCGCCGCGCGACTTCAGCACGTTCGCGCGCAGTTCGCCGGCGGCGTCGAGCCGGCCGCAGAAGATCAGCAATGGCGCGCCTTCGAGCAGCCGCGCGTCGAGCGGCAGGTCGAGGCGGCTGTCCACCAGGATGCGTTGCGGCTGGCGCGGCGTGTCGATGCCGCGCACGGTCAGCAGCGGATTGTCCTCGCGCACGGTGCCGATACCGGTGAGGATCGCGCACGCACGGGCGCGCCACGCATGGCCGTCGAGGCGCGCGGCCTCGCCGGTGATCCACTGGCTTTCGCCGGACGGCAGCGCGGTGCGGCCGTCGAGCGACGCGGCGGTTTTCATCCGCACCCACGGGCGGCCGCGCGTCATCCGCGACACGAAGCCGATGTTCAGCTCGCCGGCTTCATGCGCGAGCAGCCCGCAGCGCACGTCGATACCCGCGTCGCGCAGCATTCCGAGGCCGCGCCCCGACACCTGCGGGTTCGGGTCTTCCATCGCGGCGACGACCTTCGCGACGCGCGCGTCGATCAGCGCGTTCGCGCACGGCGGCGTGCGGCCGAAATGGCTGCACGGTTCGAGCGTCACGTAGACGGTGGAGCCCGCGACGTCGTAGCCGCGCGAACGCGCGTCCTTGAGCGCCTGCACTTCCGCGTGGTCCTGGCCGGCCGGCTGCGTGAAGCCTTCGCCGATCACGTCGCCGTCCTTGACGATCACGCAGCCGACGCGCGGATTCGGCGCGGTCGTGTACATGCCGCGCGCCGCGAGCGCGAGCGCGCGCTGCATGTGGGCGAAATCGGTATCCGAGAACATGCGCGCGGCCCCGGGTCAGGCGGCGAGTGCCGCGAACGCGCGGCGCGCGGCCGCGAGCGTCGCGTCGATCACCGCGTCGTCGTGCGTGCTCGACACGAAGCCGGCTTCGTACGCGGACGGCGCGAAGTACACGCCCTCGTCGAGCATCAGGTGGAAGAAGCGGTTGAATCGCTCGACGTTGCTCTTGGTGACTTCCGCGAAGCTGCCCGGCACGCGCTCGGCGAAGTACAGGCCGAACATCGCGCCGATCGAGTCGGCCGCGAACGGCACGCCGGCCGCGCGTGCTTCCGCCGCAAGGCCGTCGGCGAGCCGCTTCGTCTGCGCGGTGAGCGCGTCGTAGAAGCCCGGCGCCTGGATCAGTTGCAGCGTCTTCAAGCCCGCGGCGACCGCGATCGGATTGCCCGACAGCGTGCCGGCCTGATAGACGCCGCCGAGCGGCGCGAGGTGGGCCATGATGTCGCGGCGGCCGCCGAACGCGGCGGCCGGCATCCCGCCGCCGATCACCTTGCCGAGGCAGGTGAGGTCGGCCGCGATCCCGTAGTACGTCTGCGCGCCGCCGAGCGCGACGCGGAACCCGCACATCACCTCGTCGAAGATCAGCACGGCGCCGTGCTTCGTGCACAGCGCGCGCAGCGCGTTCAGGAATTCGGGCGTGCCGCGCACGAGGTTCATGTTGCCGGCGACCGGCTCGACGATTACCGCGGCGATCTCGTCGCCGAACGCGCCGAACGCTTCTTCCAGCGCGGCGACGTTGTTGTATTCGAGGACGGTCGTGTGCTTCGCGATGTCGGCGGGCACGCCGGCCGACGTCGGGTTGCCGAACGTCAGCAGGCCCGAGCCGGCCTTGACCAGCAGGCTGTCCGCGTGGCCGTGGTAGCAGCCCTCGAACTTGACGATGCGGCTGCGGCCCGTGAAGCCGCGCGCGAGACGCAGTGCGCTCATCGTCGCCTCGGTGCCGCTCGACACCATCCGCACCTGCTCGATCGACGGCACGAGCTTGCAGATTTCCTCGGCGATCTCGATCTCGGCTTCGGTCGGCGCGCCGAACGAGAAGCCGTCGGCGAGCACGTTCTGCACGGCCGACAGCACTTCCGGATGGACGTGGCCGACGATCATCGGGCCCCACGAGCCGATGTAGTCGATGTACTGCTTGCCGTCGGCATCCCAGAAATACGGGCCTTGTGCGCGCGCGACGAAGCGCGGCGTGCCGCCGACCGAGCGGAAGGCGCGCACCGGCGAGTTGACGCCGCCCGGAATGGTCTTCTGGGCGCGTTCGAAGAGGATCTGATTGTTGGACATGAGCGAAACCTGCGAGAGAAGGGCGCGGGGGCCTGTGCACGGGCCGCGGCGCCTGGGCGGAACGATCGTCTGATTGTACCGGAGACGCGCGCGGCAAGCCCGCCGGCCGGTCCGCGGCCTTTCGGCGCGCCGGGGGAATCGGCCGGACAGAAAGGCGGCCCCGATTCGACCCGGTTTCCGCTTACCGCGGCGGCTTGCGCCTGCCGGTCAGCTCGGCCCAGCGCTTTTCGAGCGGACCTTCGACCATCGGCTTGATCGACGTGCCGGAACTCTGCGCATCCCAGGTCTGTACCGAATACGGATGGACGCGCAGCGCGTCGCGCGGAATCACGACGTCCTGGTGCGCGTCGACCAGCCAGTCGTACACGAAGTCGATGCACAGCCGGTAGCCGCGCCTGGTCGACGGATCGGGTACCTCGTATGGCGCGCGCGTCACGTAGCCGGAGCCGAACACGCCCTTGGGCTCCTTCGCGACGCGGTGCAGGAACACGCGGTCGCCGGGCAGGATGCCGCGCGCGAAGCCGCAGCCCCAGACGTCATGCACGGCCTCGCCGGCCTTCACGCGCGCGGCGACGTCGGGCAACTCGGGCCATGGCCATTTCTTGGGGCTCCAGATCAGCAGGAAAGCGGTCATTACGTGATTCGGTGGAGATTTGGTTTGGGGAGTGCAAGTAGATCCGAGTCGGAAGAGCGCTTACGCGACAAGGGAGACACCAAACGGAAGGCCAATGAGGACGCCCATGGCAGCGGATTGCATTCGCGACTGCCGAGAAGTTTCCAGCAGAGGGTTGGCGGCTGCTTCCGCTATAGCGATGAAATAAACGAATGCGTAGACGAACAGACTTGCGGCACGATAGTCGCGGTCAAAGGCCGCGACGATGGCGGTGCCGCCTATTACCATCGCAGCTGCGACTGCGGCAGACACAGTTCGTTGTGCGGCTCGGTCGATCAGCCTCTCGAGCCATGGAAATGAACGATTGCGTTTCAGCTTCATCAACTCCACCGGGAAGCGGAGCAACCATATGAACATTAAGCCCAGCAAGACACCTTTAAACACGATCTGTTCCATCATGAGATCAGTGCCCAGATCATGCATACCAAGCCGGAAGCCGACCAGTTGAACGATGGCAAATACGATGCCGATCGCGCCGAAATAAGGAGCGTCCTTGCGAATGACGTCACTGACAAGCATCCAGTGTTTTGCCTGTTGTTCCATGATGTTTCTCCGGCGCAATGAAGGTCAATATCGATGATAGGCCCGTAGCGGCACTCGCCATAGTGCCTGAAAGTTGCGCGTACAATCGTGGGCCTGAACGCGCCGCTTGCGGCGCGGCTTCCCGTCTTCACCGCCACGCGTGCCCCGATGCGCGCGGGCTCCCATTCCGGATACCCATGTCCCACGTCGTCCGGCGCCGGCCCGATGCCCGGCTGATCCTGTTGCTCGGCGCGCTCGCGGCCTGCGGGCCGATCGCCACCGACATGTACCTGCCGAGCCTGCCGTCGATCGCCGCGGGCTTCTCCGTCAGCGCCGGCGCCGCGCAGCGCACGCTGACGAGCTTCATGGCCGGCTTCTCGATCGGCATGCTGCTGTACGGCCCGCTGTCCGACACGTGGGGCCGCCGCCCCGTGCTGCTCGGCGGGATCGCGCTGTTCACGCTCGCGAGTATCGGCTGCTTCGTGGCGGGTTCGATCGACATGCTGATCGTCGTGCGCTTTTTGCAGGCGCTCGGCGCCGGCGCCGCGTCGGTGCTCGCGCGGGCGATCGCGCGCGACGCGCACGAGCCGAGCGACGCGGCGAAGGTGCTGTCGATGGTCGCGATCGTTACCGCGGTCGGGCCGCTGCTCGCGCCGCTGATCGGCGGCCAGATCCTGCGTTTCTCCGGCTGGCGCGGCGTGTTCGTCGTGCTGGCCGTGTTCGGCGCGCTCTGCGCGACGACCGCGTACCTGCGCGTGCCCGAAACCTGGCCGAAGGAGCGGCGCAAGAGCGCGGCCGTGCTCGCGTCGTTCGCGTCGTACGGGCGCATCCTGTCCGACCCCGTCGCATGGGGGCACATGCTGTGCGGCGGGATGGCGTTCGCATCGATGTTCTCGTACATCACCGCGACGCCGTTCGTGTACATCGAGTATTTCCACGTGTCGCCGCAGCACTACGGGCTGCTGTTCGGCCTGAACGTCGTCGGGATCATGATCGGCAACTTCGCGAACACGCGGCTCGTCGGCCGCATCGGTTCGCTGCGCATCATCGCGGCCGCGTCGCTCGTGAGCTGCATCGCGTCGCTCGCGGTCGCGTTCGTCGCGCTGACCGGATTGGGCGGGCTGTGGTCGATCGTCGTGTGCCTGTTCTTCGTCGTCGGCGTGGTCGGGATCCTGTCCGCGAACTGCACGACCGACCTGATGCATCGCTATCCGCACAACGCGGGCGCGTCGGCGGCCGTGTTCGGCGCGATGCAGCTCGCGCTCGGCGCGCTGGCGAGCGTCGCGATCGGCGCACTCGCGGACGGCACGCCGTTCGCGATGGGCGTGACGATCGGTGTGTCGGGCCTGCTGTGCTTCGCCGGGCGCTATCTGGTGCTGCGCTGGCACGGCCGGCCGGTGAAAGCGGGCGCCTGAACCGCGCCGCCCGCCGGGTCGCACAATGAAAAACGCCACCGCGCGCGATGCGCCGGTGGCGTTTTTCGTTGGGACGCGTGAAGCGGCTGACGCCGCGCCATGCGCTAGTCCCGCGCGACGTCCTTCGCCGCCGGCGACGCGCCGTGGCTCAGCCAGTCGAGCACGTCGGCCGTTTCGTCGTCGCTGGCGCGCGCTTTCGCCTGCGCGACGGCTTCGGGCAGTTCGCCGTTCGTCGACGCGCGACGGATCGCGACGCCGACCGCGAGGATGTCGATCATCAGCAGATGCAGAATTCGCGAGATCATCGACAACTGCGACTCGCGCATCTCGATGTGGTCGGTTTCGAGCGCGACGGTCGCGCGCTTCGCGAGCGGCGTGTTGCTCGACGTGATCGCGATCACCTTCGCGCCGGCCTGCATCGCGACGTCGAGCACGCGCAGCAGCTCGGGCGCGCGGCCCGACTTCGACACCGCGACGATCACGTCGCCCTTGCCGAGCAGCGCGGCCGACGCGGCCTGCATGTACAGGTCGCCGTACGCGATCGTCGGAATGCCGAAGCGGAAGAACTTGTAGTGCGCGTCCTGCGCGACGATGTTCGAGTTGCCGAGCCCGTAGAACTCGATGCGGCGCGCGCCGTTCAGGATCTCGATCGCGTTCTCGACGTGCTCGAAATTCAGGTGCTCGCGCAGCTGCAGGATCGCGGACACCGTGTTGTCGAGCACCTTCGCGCCGAAGTCGGTGGCCGTATCGCCGAGATGCACCTGGCTGTGGCTCATCGGGATCGTGCCGGTGAGGCCGGTGGCGAGCTTCAGCTTGAAGTCCGACAGCCCCTGGCAGCCGAGCGAGCGGCAGAAGCGGATCACGGTCGGCTGGCTCACGTCGGCCTTGCGCGCGATGTCGACGATCGGATCGTTGATGATCGAGCGCGGATGGTTCAGCGCGAGATCGGCGACGCGGCGCTCGGCCGGCGTCAGTGCGTCGCGCATCTGGCGGATTCGCTCGAACACGGCCGACGACGCGCCGCCCGAACGGTTCGACAACTGCTCCGCGAGGATCGCCGATACGCCGAGGAACGCCGGATATTCGGCGGTGATCAGGTAGGTCGGGATGTTTTCGAGGTAGTGCGTGAAGCGGCCCTTCGCCTCGAAGCGCGCGCGGAACGACGAGCGCGTGAACAGCTCGCCCAGCTTCAGCGCGACGCCACCGCCGATGTACACGCCGCCTAGCGCGCCGAGCGTTAGCGCGACGCTGCCCGCGAACGCGCCGAGAATCCCGCAGAAGCATTCGACCGTCTCGAGCGCGAGCGCGTCGCCCGCATGCGCGCGCTCGACGATCTCGACCGTGTCGACGGTCGCGGCGACGCGCTTCTTGTCGCGCGCCGCGAGCGCGCGATAGATGATCTCCATGCCGGGGCCCGCGCACACGCGTTCGAACGACACGTGCGGAAACTTCTTGCGCGCGTACTGCAGTACCAGGTCCTCGCGCTCGTCCTGCGGCGCGAACGATGCGTGGCCGCCTTCGCTGCCGAGCGCGATCCAGCGGTCATCGGCCGGAATCAGCCCCGACACGCCGAGCCCGGTACCGGGCCCGAGCAGGCCGATCACGCTGTTCTGGCGACGTGCGCCGCCGCCGACCTGCACGCGCTGGGCATCGGTCAGGCCCGGCAGCGCCATCGCGAGCGCGGTGAAGTCGTTGACGACCAGCAGCGTGTCGAAGCCGAGCGCGCGGCGCGTCGCCTCGATCGAGAAACTCCAGTCGTGGTTGGTCATCGTGACCTGGTCGCCGTCGACCGGGTTCGCGATCGCGATCGCCGCGTGGTTCACGCGGCTGATCTTCACATCCTTCAGATACTTGCGGATCGCGTCGGTGATCGTCGGATAGTCGGCGCCGGGATACACGCGGATCTGCGTGATCTCGCCGGGGCCGGTTTCCAGCGCGAAGCGCGCGTTGGTGCCGCCGACGTCCGCGAGCAGGCGCGGGCCGTCGGCATGCTGACCCGCGACGACCGCCTTACTTTGCGCACCAGTAGACATCGAGCTGGGTCCCCTTGTCGTTGGCCAGTTGGGAAATCGCGTTCTTCTGCAGCGACGCGGCCGCGGCGTCGAGCACGTCGCGTTTGCGGGCGCCCGCGATCAGCAGGAACAGCCGGTCGACGCGCTTGAGCGCATCGAGCGAATAGCTCACGCGTGCATGGGGCGCCGCGCCCGGATGCACGGCGACGAACCGCTCGGACGTCGTGATCGCGTGGTCCCATTCGGGTGCGTCGGCGAAGATCGACGCGGTGTGGCCGTCCTCGCCCATGCCGAGCACGGCGACGGTCGGCACGCGGTAGTCGGGGTTCGCGTTCAACGCGGCGACGTGCGCGTCGAGCGTGCTGCGCGTGTCGACGAGCGGCAGGAAGCGGGCAGGGGCCGCCGCGCGCTGCAGCAGCGTGTCGCGCACGAGTTGCGCGTTGCTGGCCGCGTCGTCGTCCGGCACCCAGCGGTCGTCGACCAGCGTGACGTCGACGCCGGCCCAGTCGAGCGCCGCGTGCGACAGCGTATGCAGGAACGGGCGCGGGCTGGTGCCGCCGGACACCGCGAGCGTGGGGCGCGCGGGGCCGGCAAGCGCCGCGCGCAGCGCATCGCCGACGGCGCGCGCGAGCGCTTCGCTTTGCGCTTCCTGGGTGTCGAAAGCGTGGATCTCGATCACATCTCCTCCGGACTGCTTTGTCTGTTCAAATCGTACGAATCGTGAGGCGCGTTGCCGCGTACGGTGGCGTACGCCGCAACGGTTTGCATCAGTTTTCTTCTTCGAGCCAGCAGGTGTCGTGCTGCGCGAGCATCGCGCTCGACGCGGCCGGCCCCCACGTGCCCGCCGCGTACGGCTTCGGCGGCTTGAGCGTGCGCGCCCATTCGTTCAGGATCGGCTCGACCCACTGCCAGGCGGCTTCCTGCTCGTCGCGACGCACGAACAGGGCGAGCCGGCCGTTGATCACGTCGAGCAGCAGGCGCTGGTACGCCTCCATCTGCCCTTCCTTGAAGAACTGGTCGAACGCGAGGTCGAGGTGCACGCTCGCGAGGTTCATCCCTTCGCCCGGCTGTTTCGCGAGGCAGTACAGGCGGATCGTCTCGTTCGGCTGCAGCCGGATCACGAGACGGTTCGAACCGGGGCGCAGCGCGGTCGGCCCGAGCGCCGAATGCGGCACCGGGCGAAAGTTGACGACGATCTCCGCGACGCGGTCGGCCAGACGCTTGCCGGTGCGCAGGAAGAACGGCACGCCGGCCCAGCGCCAGTTCTCGATCTCGACCTTCAGCGCGACGAAGGTTTCGGTCTGGCTGTCGGGCTTCACGCCCGGCTCGGTCGCGTAGGCCGGCACCTGCGCGCCCTTGATCACGCCCGCATGATACTGGCCGCGCACCGCGACCTTGCCGATGTCGCGCGGATCGATCGGCTTCAGCGCGCGCAGCACGCGCAGCTTCTCGTCGCGTACCGAGTCGGAATCCATCGAGTGCGGCGGCTCCATCGCGACGATCGACAGCAGCTGGAGCAGGTGGTTCTGCACCATGTCGCGCAGCGCGCCCGTATTGTCGTAGAAATCGCCGCGCGCCTCGACGCCGAGCTCTTCCGCGATCGTGATCTGGATGCTCTCGACCCATTCGCGGCGCCACAGCGGCTCGAACAGCGCATTGCCGAAGCGCAGCGCGAGCAGGTTCTGTACCGGCTCCTTGCCGAGGTAGTGGTCGATCCGGTAGATCTGGCCTTCCGCGAAGATCTCGCCGACCGCGTCGTTGATCGCGTTGGACGACTTCAGGTCGTAGCCGAGCGGCTTCTCCAGCACGATGCGCGAGCTTTCGTTCAGGCCGACCGACGCGAGCGCCTTGCAGATCGGCACGAACAGCGACGGGCCGGTCGCGAGATAGAACACGCGGATGCCGGGCAGCGATGCAATCGCGTCGCGCAGCACGACGTAGTCCTCCGCACGGCCGAGATCGAGCTTCACGTACTCGATGCGGTCGAGAAACGACTTCCATGCGGCGTCGTCGAACGCGTTGCCGGCCGCCTTCGCCGCATGCGGCTTCACGTGCGTGTCGACCCATTCGAGATAGCCCGCCCGATCCGATTCGTGTCGTGCGACGGCCACGATCCGACCGCCGTCCGCCAGCATGTTCGCACGGTGCGCTTCGAACAGCGCGGGCAGGATCTTGCGCATCGACAAATCGCCGGTGCCGCCGAAAAGTACGAAGGTAAAGCTGGAATCGGTATGCATGTGTCTCCGCCGTGTTGGGGGTGCTGGAAGCGATCCGTAGTGCGATAAAAATATTTTTGACACTGAATTGTAGTTTAACTACAATCCGCCGCAAGGGGTAGCACCTGGGTGAAGAAAAAAAGAAGTGCGGTCGATGAACTGCGCGAGCTTCGCCTTCGGGAACGCCTTGTGCCGAATGGTATCGGACATTGACGGAGCGCATCATCGCGCGCCGTCGCCCCCGGGCTCGCGCCGCAGCATCGCGGTGGGCCAGAAACACAAAGAGGAGACACGCCGTTGAATCTCGATTCACGCTTTCTGTAAGAGCCCGGCCGGTCATCGGCCCCGTACGCTGCATGCGTCCCGCGGCTCGATTTCCCCGTCGTTTATCAAGAAGCCGGTTCCCCGTCGGGGAACCTCACGAGTTGATTCAGTCTGGAGGAGATAAGTAATGAAAGTTCGCTCGATCATGGGCGCGCTCTGCGCCGCGGGTCTGATGGCTGGCGCCGTGGCGGCGCAGGCAGCCGAGAACGTAACCGTGCTGCACTGGTGGACCTCGGGCGGCGAGTCGAAGGCCGTCGGCGTGCTGAAGGACGACCTGCAGAAGCAGGGCTACGTGTGGAAGGACTTCGCGGTCGCGGGCGGCGCCGGCGCCGCGGCGATGACCGCGCTGAAGACCAAGGTGATCAGCGGCGATTCCCCGTCGGCCGCGCAGATCAAGGGCCCGCTGATCCAGGACTGGGCCGACCAGGGCGTGCTCGTCAACATCGATTCGGCCGCCGGCGACTGGAAGCAGAACCTGCCGCCGGAAATCGACAAGATCATCAAGTACAAGGGCCATACCGTCGCCGCGCCGTTCTCGGTGCACCGCGTCAACTGGCTGTACATCAACAAGGCCGCGCTCGACAAGGTCGGCGCGAAGGTGCCGACCACCTGGCCCGAATTCTTCGCGGTGGCCGACAAGCTGAAGGCCGCGGGCATCCAGCCGGTCGCGATGGGCGGCCAGCCGTGGCAGGACCTGACGCTGTGGGAAGACGTCGTGCTGTCGCAGGGCCCGGCGTTCTACAAGAAGGCGCTGGTCGACCTCGACCAGGCGACGCTGACGTCGCCGCAGATGCTGTCGGTGTTCGACACGGTGCGCAAGATCCAGGGCTACTTCGACACCGGCCGTAACGGCCGCGACTGGAACCTCGCGACCGCGATGGTCATCAACGGCAAGGCCGGCATGCAGTTCATGGGCGACTGGGCGAAGGGCGAATTCGAAAACGCCGGCAAGAAGGCGGGCAAGGACTACATCTGCGCGCCGGTGCCGGGCACCGCGAATTCGTACACGTTCAACGTCGATTCGTTCGTGTTCTTCCAGCAGAAGGGCGAGAAGAACGCGACGCCGGGCCAGCTCGCGCTCGCGAAGACGATCATGACGCCCGAGTTCCAGGAGCAGTTCAGCCTGCTGAAGGGCTCGGTGCCGGTGCGTCTCGGCGTGAAGATGGACAAGTTCGACGACTGCGCGAAGAAGTCGTATGCCGACGAGCAGACCGCGATCAAGTCGGGCGGCTTCGTGCCGTCGCTCGCGCACGGCATGGCGCAAGGCGACGCGACTGCCGGCGCGATCACCGACGTCGTGACGAAGTTCATGAACTCGCAGCAGGATTCGAAGAGCGCGGTCGCCGCGCTCGCGAAGGCCGCGAAGGTCAAGTAACGCGCGCCAGGCGCCCGGCCGGACACGCTTCATCGGCCGGGCGTTTTTGCATGTGCAGCAAACGGGCTCGCCCGCGGGCCCGTGCCGTACCCGGCGCCGGCCCGGCCTGCGCCGCCCTCGTTCCAGGAGTCGAATCAAGTGGCTGCCCCTCTTAGCGGAAACGGATCCGGCGCTGCCGCCGCACGGCGTACGTCGCCGATGTCGGCCTTCGCCGATCGCTGGATTCCGAAGCTCGTGCTCGCGCCGAGCGTCGCGATCGCCGTGGTGTTCATCTACGGCTTCATCCTGATTACCGGCTATCTGTCGCTGACCCGCTCGCGGCTGTTGCCCAACTACGAATTCGACGGCTTCGGCCGTTACACGGACCTGTTCCAGAACGACGTGTGGTGGACCTCCGCCGCGAACCTCGGCTGGTTCGGGATTCCGTTCATCGCGATCTGCGTCGGCCTCGGGCTGTTCCTCGCGATCCTGCTCGACCAGCGGATCCGCAACGAAGGTGCGCTGCGCGCGATCTTCCTGTACCCGATGGCGCTGTCGTTCATCGTCACCGGCACCGCGTGGCAATGGATCCTGAACCCGGGCCTCGGCCTCGAGAAGGTGATGCACGACTGGGGCTGGACGAGTTTCTCGTTCGGCTGGCTCGACGATCCGGACAAGGCGATCTTCTGCGTGGTGATCGCGGCCGTGTGGCAGTCGACCGGCTTCGTGATGGCGCTGTTCCTCGCGGGGCTGCGCGGTGTCGACGGCGAGATCTTCAAGGCCGCGCAGGTCGACGGCGCGACGCTGCCGACCATCTACCGCAAGATCGTGATCCCGAGCATGCGCCCGGTGTTCTTCTCGGTGCTGCTGATCCTCTGCCACATCACGATCAAGACCTTCGACCTCGTCGTCGCGCTGACTGCGGGCGGCCCGGGCACGTCGTCGTCGTTGCCGGCCATGTTCATGTACACGTTTTCGTTCAACCGCGGCCAGCTCGGGCTCGGCGCGGCGTCCTCGGTGATGATGCTCGCGACCGTGGTCGCGGTGCTGGTGCCGCTGATGTATATGGAATCGAGGAGCACCCGCAATGCAGCCTAAGATGACGATCAGCCGGGCAGTGATCTATGCGGCACTGATCCTGTTCGCGCTGTATTTCCTGTTCCCGATCTACGTGATGCTGTCGACGTCGTTCAAGGATCTCGACCAGCTGCGCACCGGCAACCTGCTGACGCCGCCCACCTCGTGGACCGTCGATCCGTGGGTGAAGGCCTGGAGCGGCGCCTGTACCGGCGTGCGCTGCGACGGGATGAAGCCGTTCTTCCTGAACTCGCTGCAGATGGTGATTCCGGCCGTGCTGATCTCGTCGCTGATCGGCGCGTTCAACGGCTACGTGCTCACGCACTGGCGCTTTCGCGGCGCGGACGCGCTGTTCACGATGATGCTGGTCGGCTGCTTCATCCCGTTCCAGGTGATCCTGCTGCCGATGGCGCGCCTGCAGGGGATGCTCGGCCTCGCCAACACGATTCCGGGCCTCGTGTTCGTGCACGTCGTGTACGGGATCGCGTTCACGACGATGTTCTTCCGCAACTTCTACGTGAGCGTGCCGGCCGAACTCGTGAAGGCCGCGCGCATCGACGGCGCGGGCTTCTTCACGATCTTCACGAAGATCCTGCTGCCGGTGTCGCTGCCGATCTTCATGGTGTGCCTGATCTGGCAATTCACGCAGATCTGGAACGACTTCCTGTTCGGGATCGTGTTCTCCGGCGTCGACTCGATGCCGATCACGGTCGCGCTGAACAACCTCGTCAACACGTCGACGGGCGTGAAGGAATACAACGTCGACATGGCCGGCGCGATCATCGCCGCGCTGCCGACGCTGCTCGTCTACATCGTCGCCGGCCGCTACTTCGTGCGCGGGCTGACGGCAGGCGCGGTGAAGGGGTAAGCGCGGCTTCATCCGATACGACGAACCGGCCGCGCAGGACGCGCGGCGCATCGAAACGAACCCGACGCGGCGCCCGAGTGCGCCGCGCGAGACGAGACAGAGGATTCACAGCATGGCAAGCCTTTCCATCCGTGACGTGTACAAGACCTACCCGAACGGGGTGCCGGTCCTGAAGGGTGTCGACATCGAGATCGAGGACGGACAGTTCCTGATCCTGGTCGGCGGCTCGGGCTGCGGGAAATCGACGCTGCTCAACATGATCGCCGGGCTCGAGACGGTCACGAGCGGCGAGATCTGCATCGACGGCAAGGTCGTCAACGACCTGTCGCCCAAGGATCGCGACATCGCGATGGTGTTCCAGTCGTACGCGCTGTATCCGTCGATGACGGTGCGCGAGAACATCTCGTTCGGGCTGAACATCCGCAAGGTGCCGAAGAGCGAGCAGCAGCAGATCGTCGACCGCGTGTCGGCGATGCTGCAGATCCAGCACCTGCTCGACCGCAAGCCGGGCCAACTGTCGGGCGGCCAGCGGCAGCGCGTCGCGATGGGCCGCGCGCTCGCACGCGATCCGTCGCTGTTCCTGTTCGACGAACCGCTGTCGAACCTCGACGCGAAGCTGCGCATCGAGATGCGCGCCGAAATCAAGCTGCTGCACCAGCGTCTCGGCACGACGATCGTCTACGTGACGCACGACCAGATCGAGGCGATGACGCTCGGCGACCGGATCGCGGTGATGAAGGACGGCGTGGTCCAGCAGTTCGGCGCACCGCAGGACATCTACGATTCGCCGTCGAACCTGTTCGTCGCGGGCTTCATCGGCGCGCCGCCGATGAACTTCATCAACGGCAAGCTGGTCGAGCAGGGCGGCGGGATCGCGCTCGAGATCGACACGGGCCTCGCGCGCAGCGCGCTGATCCTGCCGTTCGACGCGGCGAAGCTGAAGTCGCACGTCGGCCGCGAGGTGATCCTGGGCCTGCGTCCGGAGCGCATCACCGACGCACGCAACGCGCATAACGGCGAGGCGTCGAACCTGCAGCCGATCGACGTGCGCGTCGACGTGACCGAGCCGACCGGGCCGGACACGCACGTGTTCGCGCAGGTGAACGGCAAGCGGATCGTGAGCCGCGTGCATCCGGCCGCGAACCCGCAGCCGGGGCAGACGCAGTCGCTGCTGTTCGACGTGTCGAAGGCCGTGCTGTTCGATCCGGCGTCGGAAGAGCGGATCGCGTGACGCGGCGCTTGCGCTGAATGAAAGACAAAGGGGCCGTTTCGATGAACGGCCCCTTTTTCGTTTTGCGATGCGGCTGACGCGCGCGCGGAGGCGTCGGTCAATGCGGCAACCGCACGTCGAACTTGAACGTCGCGAGCCGCGCGACGAGGATGAAGCCGGTCGCGAGCAGCACGCTGTACACCGAGTCGAACTGCAGCCACACGAGCAGCAGGTAGAACCAGCAGCCGACGAACGCGCAGGTCGCGTACGGTCGCGAATCGCGCAGAATCAGCGGGATGTCGTTGCACAGCACGTCGCGGACGATCCCGCCGACCACGCCAGTGATCACGCCCATCATCACCGCGATGAAGCGCGGCATCTCGGCGTCGAGCGCGATCGACGTGCCCGAGATGCTGAAGATGCCGAGCCCGATCGCATCGGCGATCAGCAGCAGCCGTTCGGCGGACAGCCGCGACAGCATCCGCAGCACGAACGGCGCGAACAGCGCGAGCACGAAGATCGCGATCACGTAGTCGTCGTGCACGACCCAGTAGAACGGCCGGCGCTCGAGCAGGATGTCGCGCAGCGTGCCGCCGCCGAAGGCGGTCGCGAGCGCGACGACGAACGTGCCGACCGAGTCGAGGCGGTTCTTGCGCGCCTCGATGAACCCCGAAATCGCGAAGGCCAGCGTGGCGATCGCCTCCAGTATCGCGATCGCGAGCGTCAGCCTAGGATGCGGCACGCGGCCCCCGGTCGGCCGGTGCCGCGTGCGGCTGCAGCAGCACGAGCACCGCGCCCGCGCCGCCGTCGTGGCCGCGCGCCTCGCAGAACGCGATCACTTCCTCTTTCTGCACGAGCCACGCGCGCACCTTGCCCTTCAGCACCGGTTCCTTGCCGATCGAGCCGAGCCCCTTGCCGTGAATCACGCGCAGGCAGCGCAGCCCTTTCTTGCCGGCTTCGCGGATGAATTCGGCGAGCGCATCGCGCGCTTCGTCGCGCCGCATGCCGTGCAGGTCGATCTGCGCCTGCACGATCCACGCGCCGCTACGCAGCTTGCGCACGACGTCGCGGCTGATGCCGGGGCGGTGGTAATACAGCGAGTCGTCGCTGTCGAGCAGCGTCTCGGGATCGAATTCGTCGGACAGTGTCGCGTTCAGCACGGCTTCCTCGTCGCGCTGCGTCTGTTTCGGCACCGGGTCGGGCGGCATGCGGCCCGACGACGCGCGCGGCGGCGCGTTCAGCGGCCGGATCGTGCCGATTTCGTTGCGGAACAGGTTCGCGTCGGCTTCCGCCTTGCGCTCGGCCTGCGCGGTTTCGATGCGCGCGCGCTCGCGACGGTCGGCTTCGCCTTGCAGTGACTTGCGCAACGCGCCGAGGCCCGCGAGGCCCTGGCCGCGCAACGCGGCCGCGTCGGGCACGGGCGGCGGCGCCTCGGGCGCCGGGGTCACGGGACGGGCAGCGATCTTCCGCTTCGCGGGATCGCTCGGATGGGGCTGGTTCTTCGCCATGATTCGGTAACGGGGCAGGCGCGTTCGGGCGCGCGGGCAAAAAAAAGCCGCTGCGCGGCGGCAGCGGCTTTCCGGTCGAGCCTGCTTCGCGGCAGCGGACGCCATTGTAGCGCCCGCCGTGAAAAGGCTTCCGGCTTACTTCTTGTCGTGCAGGCTTTCGAGGTAGCGCTGCGCGTCGAGTGCGGCCATGCAGCCGGTGCCCGCGCTGGTGATCGCCTGGCGGTACACGTTGTCCTGCACGTCGCCCGCGGCGAACACGCCCGGCACGCTCGTCGACGTCGCGTTGCCTTGCAGGCCGCTCTTCGTCAGGATGTAGCCGTCCTTCATCTCGAGCTGGCCCTGGAACAGGTCGGTGTTCGGCTTGTGGCCGATCGCGACGAACACGCCCTGTACGAGCAGGTCTTCCGTCGCGCCGGTCTTCACGTTCTTGATGCGCAGGCCCGTGACGCCCGACTCCTCGCCCGTCACCTCGTCGAGCACGTGATCCCACTTGATGTCGACGACGCCTTCCTTTTGCTTCTCCAGCAGGCGGTCGATCAGGATCGGCTCCGCGCGGAACTTGTCGCGGCGGTGGATCACCGTGACCTTCTTCGCGATGCCGGTCAGGTAGAGCGCTTCCTCGACGGCCGTGTTGCCCCCGCCGATCACCGCGACTTCCTGGTTGCGATAGAAGAAGCCGTCGCAGGTCGCGCAGGCCGACACGCCCTTGCCCATGAACGCTTCCTCGGACGGCAGGCCGAGATACTGTGCGGACGCGCCGGTCGCGATGATCAGCGAATCGCACGTGTATTCGCCCGAGTCGCCGATCAGGCGGATCGGCTGCTCGTGCAGTTTCGCGGTGTGGATGTGGTCGAACACGATTTCGGTGTTGAAGCGCTCCGCGTGCTCCTGGAAGCGCGCCATCAGCTCCGGACCTTGCACGCCTTTCGCGTCAGCCGGCCAGTTTTCGACGTCGGTCGTGGTCATCAGCTGGCCGCCCTGCGCGATGCCGGTGATCAGCACCGGGGACAGGTTGGCGCGTGCCGCGTAGACGGCGGCCGTGTAGCCGGCGGGGCCGGAACCGAGAATCAGGACTTTGGCGTGTTTGGGCGTGGACATGTGCGAATCCGTAAAAGGCGGCCGGCGGGCGGGGTAGGGCTCGCCGTGCGATCCGGGGTGACCGGGATGCCGTCATAGATGGGTATCAGACGCGCATTATAAAGGCCCCGTTGCTGCGCTGCCGAACGAGAGTTTCAATCGCGCCGATAGCGTCTCGGGGCGTGCCGTCCGTACGGGCCAGCGCGCCGGGCGGCAGGCTGCCGGGTGACGACGCGCGTTGCCGCGGGTATAGGCTATCCGGCTGGCTTGTGGTGGCCGGCGGCGCCGGTTCGGCTCCCCGTCCCCGTTATGTAACCGTCATTTACACTTGGCGGCGCGGTGCAGCGTTTACAATAAGCGCGATCGAACGACAGGCGGGCGCACGGCCCGTCCTCTTTATACGGATTCATGGCAAAAGCTCCTTATTCCGCCCCGGCACAGGCGTTGCCGCACCGGATGTCGAAGCTCCTCACGGAGATCCGCTGGATTCTCCAGGTCGCGCTCTGCGCCTTTCTGGTGATGGCCCTGCTGAGCTACAGCCGGCGCGATCCGAGCTGGACGCACGCCGCCCAGGTCGATCACATCTCGAACTGGGCCGGCCGCGTCGGCGCGTGGACGGCCGACATCATCCTGCTGCTGTTCGGCCTGTCCGCCTACTGGCTGATCGTGCCGCTCGGGCGGCGCATCGCCGTCAACTACCGCCGCATCACGCGCCACGAGGCGATTCCCGACGAACCGGAGCGGCCGATCGGCTGGCTCACCGAAATCTTTGCGTTCGTGCTGGTCGTGCTCGCGTGCGACGGCATCGAGGCGCTGCGCATGTGGTCGCTGAAGGTGCAGTTGCCGCGTGCGCCGGGCGGCGTCGTCGGCGAAGCCGTCGCGGGCGCGATGTCGCATGCGTTCGGCTTCACGGGCGGCACGCTGCTGCTGCTGATCGCGCTCGCGATCGGCCTGTCGCTGTATTTCCGCTTCTCGTGGCTGTCGGTCGCCGAGCGCGTCGGCGGCGCGATCCTGTCGGCCGTCAACGTCGCGAAGCTGCGCCGCGAGGCCGAGCGTGACCGCAAGCTCGGCGAGGCCGCGGCGGTGCGCCGCGAAGGCAAGGTCGAAGAGGAGCGCGTGCGTATCGAGGATCACGAGCCGGTGACGATCGTGCCGCCGGTCGTCACGCCGGCGAAGTCCGAGCGCGTCGAGCGCGAGCGCCAGGTGCCGCTGTTCACCGACCTGCCGGGTGATTCGACGCTGCCGCCGGTGTCGCTGCTCGACCCCGCGCCGAAGACGCAGGAAGCGATTTCCGCCGATACGCTCGAATTCACGTCGCGCCTGATCGAGAAGAAGCTGAAGGACTTCGGCGTCGAGGCGAGCGTGGTCGCCGCGTATCCGGGCCCGGTCGTCACGCGCTACGAGATCGAGCCGGCCACCGGCGTGAAGGGCAGCCAGATCGTCAATCTCGCGAAGGATCTCGCGCGCTCGCTGTCGCTCGTGTCGATCCGCGTGGTCGAGACGATCCCCGGCAAGAACTACATGGCGCTCGAGCTGCCGAACCAGCGCCGCCAGACGGTGCACCTGTCCGAGATCATCGGCTCCGAGGTGTATGCGGCCGCGTCGTCGGCGCTGACGCTGAGCCTCGGCAAGGACATCGGCGGCAAGCCGGTGTGCGCGGATCTCGCGAAGATGCCGCACCTGCTGGTGGCCGGTACGACCGGCTCGGGCAAGTCGGTCGGGATCAACGCGATGATCCTGTCGCTGCTGTACAAGGCCACCGCCGAGCAGGTGCGCCTGATCCTGATCGATCCGAAGATGCTCGAAATGAGCGTCTACGAAGGCATTCCGCACCTGCTGTGCCCGGTCGTCACCGACATGCGCCAGGCCGGTCATGCGCTGAACTGGACGGTCGCGGAGATGGAGCGCCGCTACAAGCTGATGAGCAAGCTCGGCGTGCGCAACCTCGCGGGCTACAACAACAAGATCGACGATGCGGCGAAGCGCGAGGAGAAGATCCCGAACCCGTTCAGCCTGACGCCGGACGATCCTGAGCCGCTCGGCCGCCTGCCGAACATCGTCGTCGTGATCGACGAGCTGGCCGATCTGATGATGGTCGTCGGCAAGAAGGTCGAGGAACTGATCGCGCGGATCGCGCAGAAGGCGCGCGCGGCCGGCATCCACCTGATTCTCGCGACGCAGCGCCCGTCGGTCGACGTGATCACCGGCCTGATCAAGGCGAACGTGCCGACGCGGATCGCGTTCCAGGTGTCGTCGAAGATCGACTCGCGCACGATTCTCGACCAGATGGGCGCCGAATCGCTGCTCGGGATGGGCGACATGCTCTACCTGCCGCCGGGCTCGGGGCTGCCGGTGCGCGTGCACGGCGCGTTCGTCGCCGATGACGAGGTACATCGCGTCGTCGAGAAGCTCAAGGAGCAGGGCGAGCCGAACTACGTCGAGGGCCTGCTCGAAGGCGGCACCGCCGACGGCGACGAGGGCTCCGCCGGCGCGGGAACCGGCGAAGGCGGCGGCGAGTCTGATCCGCTGTACGACCAGGCGGTCGAGATCGTCATCAAGAACCGCCGCGCGTCGATCTCGCTCGTGCAGCGCCATCTGCGGATCGGCTACAACCGCGCGGCGCGGCTGCTCGAGCAGATGGAGCAGTCGGGGCTCGTGTCGGCGATGTCGTCGAGCGGCAACCGCGAAATTCTTGTGCCGGCGCGCGACGCGGAATGAGTCCGCGGCGCCCGCAGCGCCGGCCACCCAGGGAGAAAACCGCAATATGCAGCAACTTTCGTTCGTCCCTTCCCTTCGTTCGACGCGGCGCTGGCTCGGCGCGGCGCTCGCCGGCGCGTCGCTGATGCTCGCGGCGACGCACGCGTTCGCGGGCGGCACCGAGCAACTGAAGGCCTTCGTGTCGCAAGTGCGTTCGGCGAAGGGCGATTTCACCCAGCAGATCGTCAAGGCGCCGGCCAAGGGCGCGAGCGCCGCGCAGGCCGCGCCGAAGCCCACCGACAATTCGAGCGGCACGTTCGTGTTCGCGCGGCCGGGCAAGTTCATCTGGACGTACCAGAAGCCTTACCAGCAGGTGCTGCAGGCCGACGGCGACAAGCTCTACGTGTACGACCGCGACCTGAACCAGGTCACCGAGCGCAAGCTGAACGGCGCACTGGGCGCGAGCCCGGCCGCGATCCTGTTCGGCAGCAACGATCTCGACAAGAACTACACGCTGCGCGATGCGGGCGAGAAGGGCGGCATCGACTGGCTCGAGATGCTGCCGAAGGCGCAGGACACGCAGTTCCAGCGGATCGGCATCGGCTTCCGCAACGGCGCGCTCGCCGCGATGGAACTGCACGACGTGTTCGGCAACGTCACGCTGCTGACCTTCACGAACATCCAGACGAACCCGCCGCTGAAGGGCGATACGTTCAAGTTCGTCGTGCCGAAGGGCGCGGACGTGATCAACGGCTGATCTCCGTTGCACGTTTTCCTGACACGGGCCTGCCGCCGACGGCAGGCCCGTGTTGTTTTGAGACGCGGGTGCCAGACGCGGGTGCCGGCGCGGGCACCGGACACGGGTATTGGGCGTGAGCACTGCACCCCCGGGCCCGGCGGCGCGCTCGGGCGGCTGTCATAATGTCGGGTCCGGCGGCCGGTTCGGCCGCGACCGTTTGATGTGGAGCGAGGGTTCATGTCCGATCTGTTTCAAGTCGAGCCGCGCCGCCCGCTCGCCGAGGCGCTGCGGCCGAAAACGCTCGCCGAGGTGATCGGCCAGACGCATTTGCTGGGCGAAGGCAAGCCGCTGCGGCTCGCGTTCGAATCGGGCAAGCCGCATTCGATGATCCTGTGGGGGCCGCCCGGCGTCGGCAAGACGACGCTCGCGCGGCTCACCGCGCTCGCGTTCGACTGCGAGTTCATCGCGCTGTCCGCGGTGCTCGGCGGCGTGAAGGACATCCGCGAGTCGATGGAGCAGGCGAAGGACACGTTGAATCGTACCGGTCGCCACACGATCCTGTTCGTCGACGAGATCCACCGCTTCAACAAGGGGCAGCAGGATGCGCTGCTGCCGTTCGTCGAATCGGGCCTCGTGACCTTCATCGGCGCGACGACCGAAAACCCGAGTTTCGAGGTCAATTCGGCATTGCTGTCGCGGGCGCAGGTGTACGTGCTGAAGTCGCTGAACGACGACGAGATGCGCCAGTTGCTGAAGCGCGCGCAGGAAATCGCGCTCGACGGCCTCGCGTTCGACGACAAGGCGATCGATACGCTCGTCGGCTACGCGGACGGCGACGCGCGCCGCTTCCTGAACCTGCTCGAACAGGCGCAGACGGCGGCGACGTCGGCCGGCGTCGCGACGATCGATGCCGATTTCGTCAGCAATGCGATGACGCTGAACGCGCGGCGCTTCGACAAGGGCGGCGACAACTTCTACGACCAGATTTCGGCGCTGCACAAGTCGGTGCGCGGCTCGAGCCCGGACGGCGCGCTGTACTGGTTCTGCCGGATGATCGACGGGGGCGCGGACCCGAAGTATCTCGCGCGGCGCATCGTGCGGATGGCGTGGGAAGACATCGGCCTGGCCGACCCGCGCGCGTTGCAGGTGGCGAACGACGCGGCCGAAACCTACGAGCGGCTCGGCTCGCCGGAAGGCGAACTCGCGCTCGGACAGGCCGTGATCTATCTCGCATGCGCGGCGAAGAGCAACGCCGGCTACAACGCGTTCAACCAGGCGATGGCGTTCGTGAAGCAGGACAAGTCGCGCGAGGTGCCCGTGCATCTGCGCAACGCGCCGACCAGGCTGATGAAGGAGCTCGGCTATGGTCACGCCTATCGTTACGCGCACGACGAGCCGAATGCGTACGCGGCCGGCGAGACGTACCTGCCGGACGGGATGCGCGAGCCGCGCTGGTACCAGCCGGTGCCGCGCGGGCTCGAATCGAAGATCGCCGAGAAGCTCGCCTGGCTGCGCGAGCTCGATCGCGAGGCCGGCAAGAAGGACTGACGGCGCCGCGCGGGCCGGTTCGACTTGCGTCGCCGCTCAGGCGTCAGCGCTTGCGGGCCGGTTGCTGTTGCTTCCAGTATTCGAACGGCTCTTCGTGGCATTCGATGTCGAGTTCGGCCACCCGCGCATGCAGGCGTTCCTGCGCGTCGGCGACCGCGAGGTTGTAGATCGCCGGCGCGACTTCCTGAATGAAGAAATGCAGCAGTGCGCCGGCCTGGATGTTGCCGATCGGCTCGTCCATGTTTTCCGTGAAATAGCGTTGCAGCGACGCGATCGCGCGGTCGCGTACATCCTTGTCGAGTTCGATGGTCATCGGATTCCCAGGTGTGCTGTGACGCGGAGTCGGCGCTCCGCCTGATTCGGTCGCCGCCAGCCGGCGCGGTCGTGTCGTGATCCGTCATGGCGACGCGCGCGGCAATTCGCCGGCCGCCGATGCGGCGGACCGCCAATGCGATACTGCCATGGCCGCCCGTTTGCGGCATTGTCCATCCGGCCGGTGCCGTGGCGGGCGCGCGGTGCGTTAGAATTCCCGTCTTACACAACGATTTTTCCAAGTCCTCCCATGCTCGACATCCAGTTGCTGCGCAAAGACCTCGACGGCGTCGCCAAGCGCCTCGCCGATCGCGGCTACACCCTCGACGTCGCCGCGTTCTCCGCACTCGAAGCGGAACGCCGCGCGATCCAGACCCACACCGAAGAGCTCCAGGCGCGCCGCAACAGCCTGTCGAAGCAGATCGGCGCGATGAAGGGCAAGGGCGAGGACACGTCGGCCGTGATGGCCGAGGTCGGCGGGATCGGCGACGACATGAAGGCGTCGGAAGCCAAGCTCGGCGAGATCCAGGCGCGCCTGTCCGACCTGATGCTGGGCATGCCGAACGTCGCGCACGAGAGCGTGCCGGTCGGCAAGGACGAAGCCGACAACGTCGAGGCGCGCCGCTGGGGCACGCCGCGCCAGTTCGACTTCGAGGTGAAGGATCACGTCGACGTCGGCACGCCGCTCGGCCTCGATTTCGAGACGGGCGCGAAGCTCGCCGGCGCGCGCTTCACGATGCTGCGCGGCCCGATCGCGCGCCTGCACCGCGCCCTCGCGCAGTTCATGATCGACACGCACACGCAGCAGCACGGCTATACCGAAACGTACACGCCGTACATCGTGAACCCGGAGATCCTGTACGGCACGGGCCAGTTGCCGAAATTCGCGGACGACATGTTCCGCGTCGAGAAGGGCGGCGCGGAAAACACGGTCACGCAATACCTGATCTCCACGTCCGAGATTTCGCTGACGAACACCGTGCGCGAGTCGATCGTCGACGCGTCCGCGCTGCCGATCAAGCTCACCGCGCATTCCCCGTGCTTCCGTTCGGAAGCCGGTTCGTACGGCCGCGACACGCGCGGGATGATCCGTCAGCACCAGTTCGACAAGGTCGAGATGGTGCAGGTCGTCGCGCCGGAAACATCGTACGCGGCACTCGACGAGATGGTCGGCCACGCGGAAGCGATCCTGCAGAAGCTCGGCCTGCCGTACCGCGTGATCACGCTGTGCACGGGCGACATGGGCTTCTCGGCCGCGAAGACGTTCGACCTCGAGGTGTGGCTGCCCGCGCAGAACACCTATCGCGAGATCTCGAGCTGCTCGAACACCGAGGCGTTCCAGGCGCGCCGGATGCAGGCGCGGTTCCGCAACGCGCAGGGCAAGCCGGAGCTCGTGCATACGCTGAACGGTTCGGGTCTGGCGGTCGGCCGCACGCTCGTCGCGGTGCTGGAGAACTACCAGAACGCGGACGGCTCGGTCACGGTGCCGGAAGTGCTGCGTCCGTACATGGGCGGCATGGAGCGGATCGACGCGCCGGCACAGGCGTCCTAACGCGAGCCTGCCGAAGCCCTCGCAAAAAAATTTGCAGAAAGGGCTTGTCAGCCGCGAAGCGATCGTCTTATAATCTTTTTCTCGCGGAAACGACCAGCCGCGAAATGCAGTAAGGAAGGAGAGGTGGCAGAGTGGTCGAATGTACCTGACTCGAAATCAGGCGTACGGTTTCCCCGTACCGTGGGTTCGAATCCCACCCTCTCCGCCAAAATACGAAGCCCCTTGATCCGGAAGGATCAAGGGGTTTTTCGTTTTGGGTCGCCGGCGCGCACGGATCGTGTCGCACAGATCGTGTTGCATCTTCGATGCAGCGTGGCTGCATGATGAACACCATCGTCCCGTGACGAACCGGCCGTCGGAAGTCCTGACAGTTGTCGCATGGCTGCCGCACCGCGCACGCGTGCCAAACCGGAAGCCGGTGCGCCGACCGTTTCAAGCGGCGTCCATCTTCTACGCAGCCCTCACCGAACCATCACGCCGCAGCCGGATATTGCGCCAGCACCTTGTCGCGGATCGACGGCTTGATGTTCGACTGCGCCATGTCGCCGCGATAGTGCGCGACGACGCGTGGATTCATCACGCGATACCAGAGCGGCGGCACGTACGCGAACAGGATCATCGTCGCGTAGCCGGCCGGCAATTGCGGCGCATCGTCGAAGTGGCGCAGCGCCTGGTAAGAGCGCGTCGGATTCGCGTGATGGTCGGCGTGTCGCTGTAACTGATACAGGAACAGGTTCGTGACGACGTGATTGCTGTTCCACGAATGCTGCGGCGTGCAGCGTTCGTAGCGGCCGCTCGGCAGCTTGCGACGGCCGAGCCCGTAGTGCTCGACGTAGTTCACCACCTCGAGCAGCGACGCGCCGTAGACGGCCTGGATCACGAGGAACGGGATCACGACCTTGCCGGCCAGCGCGATCGCGATGCCCCATACGACGGCGGTCATCGCCCACGCGTGCAGCACTTCGTTGCGCCAGGTCCACGGCGAATGTCCGAGCCGCTCGAGGCGGCCTTTCTCGAGCCGCCACGCGGAGCGGATGCTGCCCGCCACCGTGCGTGGCAGGAACGCCCAGAACGACTCGCCGTAGCGCGCGCTTGCCGGGTCCTCGGCAGTCGCGACGCGCACGTGATGGCCGCGATTGTGCTCGACGTAGAAGTGCCCGTACGCGACCGGCGCCAGCGTGATCTTCGCGAGCCAGCGTTCGAAGCGGTCGGTCTTGTGCCCGAGCTCGTGCGCGGTATTGATCGAGATGCCCGTCGCGGCGCCGAGCGACAGCGCGAAGCCGACGTAGTCGTACCACGCGAGCGCATGCGTGCCGACGATCCACACGCACATGAAGAAGGCGACGTATTCGACGACAGTCGCGAGATAAACGATGTACCGGTAATAGCGTTCGCGTTCGAGGTGCGGCACGACGGCTTCGGGCGGATTGTCGCGATCGTCGCCGATCAGCGTGTCGAGGATCGGGATCACGCCGAACGCGAACAGCGGGCCGAACCACCAGAACACGTGAAGGCCCGTCGACAGCGCAAGCTGTGCGGCGAGGATCGGCAGCGTGATCGTCAGCGCGCCGAGCAGCCACAGATAACGCTTGCCATCCGACCAGCCCGAGGCCGATGCGTTGGTCATTGCCATTGTCTCCCTCCAGTCGGCCGGCCCGCGGGTGGCCGCATGCAAGATTGTTCGAATCCTCGTGGTCCGCGACGCGCGTGGTGGCACCGGATCGTTGTCCGGTTCTGCCTGTTATACGACCGGTGCGCGCGCTTGCCAAACTCCGGCGCTAGGCTTGGCGCTCCAAACGACGGGCCGCGCGCAATGCGGGCCGCTGCGGGCCGACCCGCGCTGATTGAAACATGCGGCCGACGCGGATTGGCGCGCAGGCGGGTGCGTCGTTTGTCGGACGAATGGCTCGACGTGCGGCGACCCACGCCGGTGTGAAGGGGCTGCAACAAATGTTGCATCGCAATAAAGCGGCCGGTGAAGTATGGGCGCGGCGTGTTTTTTGTTGGCTTATATTACGGAGCATTACGGTCGCAGCGACGCAATGTTATGCGGCTCAAAACCGGATGGCCGCGCATCGCAAGGAGAACGAGACGATCCGTCCGATGACGGCCGCATGTTCACCCTCCGGCAGCCAGCGTCCGCACACCGATGCTGCAACTGCACACCAATCGATGCGTGTCGCCGCGGATGGCGTGTGCCGCCTTTCGATCCGCGCCGGCGTTTGAAAATTACGATTTGACTCATGCCCCGCTTTCGGTTGAAGCTAATAGCTTGCTGTCCGAAGGGGGCTGTGCCTGCATGAGTTCGACCTTGACCGTTCGTCGTATCGCTGCCGATCAGGGCGGCGTGTATCGCGAACTCCGCGCTGCATCGCTGCGTGAGCCCTACGCGCCCGGCGAAGCGCCGGAGGCCGAATTGCTGACCGTCGAAGCGGACGCAGCGTCGGCGATCGCCGCGCAGCGCGCCGTGTCCGACGAGTCGACGACTTTCCTGCTGTACACCGAAGGCCATCCGGCCGGCATGATCGGCGCGTATTTCGACAACACGCCCGATCGGCGCGCGTTCGTCAGCGAACTGTGGGTCGCGCATGCGGTGCGTCACCTGCGCGGCGGCGTGCTGCTGCTGGAGACGGCTACCGCATGGCTCGCCGAGCGCGGCGCCACCGACGTCTACGCGTGGATCGCCGACGCAAACCGCAACGCGGTCCGCTTCTACGAGCGCGCGGGTTTCGGCAACACCGGCGAACACGCGCCGATCGCGCGGATGCCCGGCGCGATGAAATCGCTGTTCGTGTCGCAGGTGAAGCACTGACGCGCCCTCGACATCGCCAGCCGCGCGGCGCGATGAAAGCCCGATCGCCCGCCGGCCCGCCCGCCTGCCGGTTGCGCGTCCGCCCGGGCCGCAGCAACCCCGAGTCCCAAAAATAATGGCCGCACGCGTGGACGCCTGTAAAATACGCAAAAAATTTTTGCAGAGTGTCCATGTCGCTTAAAAAATCGCCATTCTTCGAGCTGCGCAGCGGATCGGTCGATACGTTGCTGTTCACCGTGAAGACGACCGATCTCGATGCGTTGCGTGCCGAACTGGTCAAGCGCTTCGAAGCGACTCCCGAGTTTTTCGCCGACGATGTCGTCGCGATCGACGTCCGCCGTCTGGCTGACGGCGAACGCGTCGCGCTCGCGGACATCCGCCAGATGCTGAACGACGTGCGGATGCGTCCGGTGGGCGTCGTCGCGCTGGCAACGCAAGGTTGGGCGGGGGAAGCCGGCCTGCCGTTGCTGGAGGCGCGCGATCGCCGCGCGCCGGCCGCGAAACCTGCCGACGAAGCGGAACCGGCGGCCGTGCCAGCCGTCGAGACCGCCGCCGCTCCGGCAGCCGCAGCGGCGCCCGAACAGCCGTCGGAGCCCGCGCCGACGCTCGTGCAGGCCGGCGGCCAGACGCTGGTGATCGACCGGCCGTTGCGTTCGGGGCAGCAGATTTACGCGAAAGGAGACCTCGTGGTGCTCGCGCCGGTCAGTCACGGCGCGGAAATCATCGCGGAAGGCAATATCCACATCTACGCGCCGCTGCGCGGTCGCGCCCTCGCGGGCGTGCACGGCAATCACGACGCGCGCATTTTCTGCACGTGTCTCGAACCGGAACTGATTTCGATCGCGGGTATCTATCGAACGACCGAGAACCCGCTGCCCGCCGACGTACTGGGCAAATCGGTACAGATCCGGCTCGAAGAGGAAAAACTGATGATCGAACCGCTGCGCCTGACGTAATTCACGCGGTGCGCTCCGGATCGATCGGCTCTCATTGACGAACACAGGGTATTGGGTAAATGGCAAAAATCATCGTGGTGACCTCGGGCAAGGGCGGCGTGGGAAAGACGACGACGAGCGCGAGCTTCGCGTCGGGTCTCGCGCTGCGCGGCCACAAGACGGCCGTGATCGACTTCGACGTCGGCCTGCGCAACCTCGATCTCATCATGGGCTGCGAGCGTCGCGTCGTGTATGACCTCGTGAACGTGATCCAGGGCGAAGCGAACCTGAACCAGGCGCTGATCAAGGACAAGAAGTGCGAGAACCTGTTCATCCTGCCGGCGTCGCAGACGCGCGACAAGGATGCGCTGACGCGCGACGGCGTCGAGAAGGTGCTGAACGATCTCGTCGCGATGGACTTCGAATACATCGTCTGCGATTCGCCGGCCGGTATCGAAGCCGGCGCGCTGCACGCGATGTACTTCGCGGATGAAGCGCTGATCGTCACGAATCCGGAAGTATCGTCGGTGCGCGACTCGGACCGCATTCTCGGCATCCTGTCGTCGAAGACGAAGCGCGCGACCGAAGGCAAGGAGCCGATCAAGGAACACCTGCTGATCACGCGTTACAGCCCGAAGCGCGTGAGCGAAGGCGAGATGCTGTCGCTCGAGGACATCAGCGAGATCCTGCGCATCAAGCTGATCGGCGTGGTGCCGGAATCGGAAGCCGTGCTGCACGCGTCGAACCAGGGTTTGCCGGCCGTGCATATCGACGGCACGGACGTCGCGGAAGCGTACAAGGACGTCGTCGCCCGTTTCCTCGGCGAGGACAAGCCGCTGCGCTTCACCGATTACCAGAAGCCGGGCCTGCTGCAGCGCCTCTTCGGCAGCAAGTAACGGAGGCCGCCCATGTCCATCCTTTCGTTTCTCCTCGGCGAGAAGAAGAAGTCCGCATCGGTTGCGAAGGAGCGCCTGCAGCTCATCATCGCGCACGAGCGGGTCGGCGGCCGGCCGCCGGCCGATTACCTGCCGGCGCTGCAGAAAGAGCTCGTCGCGGTCATCTCGAAGTACGTCCATATTTCGGACGATGACATCCGCGTGAGCCTCGAGCGCCAGGACGATCTCGAAGTCCTCGAAGTGAAGATCGAGATTCCGCAAGCCTGACGCTTGGCGCGTGTCCCTCCGCACGGCGGCACCCGCCGCCGTGCGCGTCTTACGCCCTGTTGCACTTTCGGGCACGCCGTAACACGGCGCCTGTCGGCCGCAATCGACTCTCCCGCATTGAACGAATACGCTCGCGTCACTTGTTCAACCAGGAGGTTGTGATGGCTGTCTCTACCGTTTCACGTCGCATCGTTTCGCTCGCGCTGTTTGCCGCGGGCCTGTCGGCCGTCGTCGCACCGTTCGCCGCGCATGCGGACGAGATTCTCGTCGGCACGCCCGTGATCGCGCCGCAGGGGCGCATGGTCATCGCGGAGCCGGTCGCCGTGCGCACCGAGGAAATCGTCGTCGTCGCGCCGAATGCGCCGCCGCCGGTGCGCTATGAAGTCGTGCCGGCCACGCGCGTGGGCTACGTGTGGGAGCGCGGACACTGGCACTGGGACCATGGCCGCTACGTATGGATCGGCGGCCACTGGGAAACCGAGCGCGTCGGCATGCAATGGGTGCCGGGGCATTGGGACCAGCGCGGTCCGAACTGGTTCTGGACGCGCGGCCACTGGGCTTGAGGCAGACGCGCGATGAAAAGAACCGCAATCGCCATCGCGCTCGTCGCGATCACGCTGGCCGGATGCACCGTCGTGCCCGCGCGGCCGGTCTACTACCGGCCGGCGCCCGTCGTGATCTACTGAGCGTCGCGCGGGCCGTGCTGTTGCGCCGGGCCGTTTGCGTCGGTCGCGGCCGGCCCGGCATCGTGCGGCGTCGCCGTGTCCGCGGCGCTGTCGGCCGCCGCCGCAGCGGCCGGCTCGTTACCGCTTTCGTCGCGCAGCGTGTCGAGCGGATCGGCGGGGGCCGCGGTTGCATCCTGGGGTTCGGTCACGCCGGTCATGTTGTCCGCCGCGGCCGCTGCGGTTGCCGCGGCCGGCGCGGCGGCCGCGACGGGCGGCGCGAGATAGCGCTGCGCGAGCGTTTCGTAGAGCGGCGGCGCGAAAAAGCGCGATACCCGGCTCGATACCAGCGCGGTCGCCATCAGCGAAATCACGAGCGCATGACCGTTGATCATTTCCATCACGATCACGAACGACGTGATCGGCGCCTGCGTGACGGCGGCCAGATAGCCGACCATCGCGAGCGCGATCAGCATCGGCAGGCTCATGTTGCTGAACACGGCATGCAGCACGTTGCCGAAGCCGGCGCCGATCGACAGCGACGGCGCGAAGATCCCGCCCGGGATGCCCGGCAGGTACGACGCGACCATCGACACCATCTTCAGGAGCGGATAGAACACCGACAACTGCTGACTGCCGTCGAGCAGCCCGCGCGCCTCCGCATAGCCGCTGCCGAACGTCGTGCCGCCGGACACGAGCCCGACGACGGCGATCGTGAAGCCGCACAGCGCGGCGAACGCGACCGGCCGCTCGCGATACAGGCCCAGCAGTTGCGCGGGCAGCCAGCGCCCCGTATTCAGCAACAACCAGCAGAACAGGCCGCCCGCGATGCCCGTCACGATCGCGGTGACCAGCACCGCGACCGCCAGCAGCTTCGGGAAATGGAGCCCGGCGTTGATCGTGCCGAAATACGTGTAGTTGCCGTTCAGCCCGAGCGCGACAACGCCGGCGAGGATGATCGCGGTGATCAGCACGCCGCTGGCGCGCGCGGAGAAGCTGCGGGTCAGTTCCTCGATCGCGAACACGATGCCCGCGAGCGGCGTGTTGAATGCGGCCGACAGCCCGGCCGCCGCGCCGGCCAGCACGAGCTGGCGTTCGATCTGCGCGTTCGAGCGCGGGTAGAAGCGTCGCAGGTTGAACATCAGCGCCGCACCGACCTGCACGGTCGGCCCTTCGCGGCCGATCGTGAAGCCGCCGAGGATGCCGAGGAACGAGATCAGCACCTTGCCGAACAGAATGCGCAGCGTCAGCAGCCGGGCGCCGAATGCGCTCGGGCTGGCATGCAGCGTCGCGATCACCTGCGGGATGCCGCTGCCCTCGGCGCCGCGGAAAAAGCGACGTGTCGTCCATGCCGACAACGCGGCGATCGCCGGGGTCAGCAGCAGCGGCAGCCAGACGGCGTGATCGCGCATCGCGCGGAAAGTCTCGTAACCCCAGTCGATCAACCGGGCGTAGAGTACGGCCGCGAGGCCGACGACGATCGCACCGAGCCAGAAAACTCCGTATTGGCGCCAGATTCGCAGCGAGCGGCGGGTGAGGGCGGGAAACAGCGCGGGAAGGGCAGGGCGCGGCATTGGCTCGGGCCGGAGGGCAAAGAGTGGATTATAAAAAGAACGGGATGCCAGCGGGGGCGTCAAACGTTCTTAGTGAGCGACAAAAATCCACAAAGAGATGCAATTTGTTGCAAATGTAATGTTGGCGTAATTTCTGCGCACAGCAACCTCGTTAGCATGCCAAGGTGGCCAGTCAAGAATCCCGCAAATCGTGAAACGCATCCTTATCGTGAAAGTGACGTCGCTCGGCGACGTCGTCCAGACGCTGCCCGTCGTCGCCGACCTGCATCGCGCGTTCCCCGGCGTGACCGTCGACTGGGCCGTGGACGAATCGTGCGCGGAGGTCGTACGCTGGCATCCGGGTGTGAGCGCCGTCCTGGGCGCGCCGCTGCGCCGCTTCAAGAAACTGCGCAATGCCGGCGACCTGAAGGCGATCTCGGCCTCGATCGGCGCGTTGCGCGCGCACCGGTACGACGCGGTCATCGATCTGCACGGTGTCTACAAGAGCGCGATCATTGCGTCGCTCGCGCGTGCCGCGCGCCGTTTCGGCTACCAGACGCAGGATCTCGGCGAAACGGGCGCGCGTTTCGCGTATTCGCACCGCTTCGGTCCGCGGCCGGACTGCGACGCATGGCACGGGATGCGTGTGAGTGCCGGCGAGGCGCTCGGCTACGTGCCCGAAGGGGCTGCCACGTACGGCATCGTCGCCCCGCAGGATGCAAGCCTGCCGGCTGCCGTGACGGATGCCGGGCCTTTCATGCTGCTGTTCCACGCGACGTCCAATCCCGACAAGAAATGGCCGGCCGAGCACTGGGCCGCGCTTGCCACGGAGATGATGGCGCGCGGCGTGCGCGTGCTGCTGCCGTGGGGATCGGCGGCCGAGCATGACGACGCGCGGGATATCGCCGCGCGTGTGCCGGGGGCGATCGTGTTACCGGCGATGACGGTGCGTGAGCTCGGTGCGGCGCTTGGCCGGGCCGCGCTCGTGGTGGGCGTCGATACCGGGTTCGTGCACATGGCGCACGCACTGCAGCGGCCGACCGTGATGATTTTCGTCGCGACGTCGCGCCACCATTGCGGCATCGGCGGCGCGCCGCATGCGCTGTCGATCGGCGAGCCGGGCGCGATGCCGACCGTCGACGAGGCGCTGGGCGCGATCGATGCGGTCTGCCCCGCCTATGGCACGTTGCGCGCGCGGCTGTCCGCCTGACGCGGCGCGGCGGCCGTGATCACGCGAGCAACGCCTCGACCGTGACGACGGCGGCGATGGCCGCCAGATTCGCCAGTAGCGCCTCGAACACGAGACCGCGCCAGGTTTTCGGCCGGAACCGCAGCGCGAGCAGTAGCGCGCCGCCCAGTGCGAGCGCGAGGATCAGGACGAGGTCGGCATTGGCGAGGCGGATATTCATCGCGGCGGCTCCTTGTCGGGGCGGGACCGGGCGCGCGACGACGCGCCCAGGATCGAGTATAGGCATCGCTCGCCGCCCTGCAACCCGGGGCGCCCCGGAGGGTCAGACGAGCGACGCGTCGCGCGTTTCGCGCATCAGCAGGACACCGATCAGGCTGATCGCCGCCGCCACCGATACATAGCCGCCGACCCACGACAACCCGCCGCGCGCGGCCAGCAGTTGCGCGATATACGGTGCGATCGACGCGCCGAGAATCCCGCCGAGGTTGTACGCGACACCCGCGCCCGTATAGCGGACGTTGGTCGGGAACAATTCCGGCAGCAACGCGCCCATCGGGGCGAACGTCACCCCCATCAGGAACAGCTCGATCGTCAGGAACAGCGCGACGAGCGGCATCGAGCCGCTGCCGAGCAGCGGTTCCATCGCGAACCCTGACAACAGCGCGGCGATCGCGCCGACGACCAGCACCGGCTTGCGCCCGAAGCGGTCCGACGCCCATGCGGACAGCGGCGTCGCGAGCCCCATGAAGACGACCGCGAAACACAGCAGGCCGAGGAAGCTCTGGCGCGGAATATGCAGTGCCGACACGCCGTACGACAGCGAGAACACCGTCGAGATGTAGAACAGCGTGTAGCAGACGACCATCGCGAGCGCGCCGAGCAGCGTCGGCCGCCAGTGCTGCGTGACGAGCGTCGCGACCGGCACGCGCACGCGCTCGTTGCGGTCGAGGGCCGCCTGGAACGCGGGCGTTTCGGTGATCTTGAGCCGCACGTACAGGCCGAGCGCGACGAGTACCGCGCTGACGAGAAACGGGATGCGCCAGCCCCAGCTGCGGAACTGCTCGTCGGACAGCGACAGCGCGAGCGCGAAGAACAGGCCGTTCGACATCAGGAAGCCGACCGACGGCCCCAGTTGCGGGAACATTCCGAACCAGCCGCGCTTGCCCTGCGGCGCATGCTCGGTCGCGAGCAGCGCCGCGCCGCCCCATTCGCCGCCGAGGCCGATCCCCTGGCCGAAGCGCAGCACGCACAGCAGCACCGGCGCGAGCGCGCCGATCGTGTCGTAGCCGGGCACGAAGCCGATCGCGGTGGTGGACACGCCCATCACGAGCAGCGAGGCGACGAGCGTCGACTTGCGGCCGATGCGGTCGCCGAAGTGCCCGAACAGGAACGAGCCGATCGGGCGCGCGATGAAGGCGATGCCGAACGTGACGAACGCCGACAGCGCTTGCGCGGTCGCAGAGCCGTGCGGGAAGAATACGGGGCCGATGACGAGCGCGGCGGCCGTCGCGTACACGTAGAAATCGTAGAACTCGATCGCGGTGCCGATGAAGCTCGCGAACACGATGCGCCGGTGGCTGACGGCGCTGGCCGAACCGGTTGCGTGTGCAACGGCCGGGGGGGATGCGGACATGGATGTCTCCGTTTTGTCGTTGGGGTGCTCGGCCGAGCGTACGCTCGGGCAGGCGACGGCCTGCCGGGAGCGGCCGGGCAAATGAGTGATGCGGATGACGCGGTGGCGGCGTGGACGCGCGCCGTGGCGCGGACGTCACCCGCCGGTCGACGATGGAGACGGGTAGGTCGCCGCCGCCCGGTGCCGGCGTGGTCGGCTCGCTTGCCGGGTGGGGCGTGCGAACGCACGCGCGGCGTGATGGCCGCGCGAGTGCGGAAAATTATAGCCAGCGCCGCCGCTCACCGGCAATCGGGCCGCGGCGGCGCATCAATCGATCGATTGCGCCTGCGCGGAGGCGGTGCTTTGCAGCTGGAAGTGGCCGTCGTCGTTGAAGAGCCAGCCTTCCATCAGTTCGAGCCGGCCGTTGCCGTCGAGCAGCCGCGACGGCGGCGCCGGCAGCGGAGCCGAGCGGCGCAGCGACGCGAGCGCGAGCGCTTCCGCTTCGCTGTCGCCGTTGCTGCGATAGACGGATGCGTTGACGACGCGGCCACTGCCATCGACGGTGAAGGCGACGACGACGAGCGAACGGAGCATGGCCTGCGGTGTGCCGTGCAGCATGCCGGACGGATTGCGTTCGGCGACACGATGCGCGACCTCGACGCGATACTGGTCGAGGTTGCCGCTGCGTATGACCGACGGAATCGTCAGCACCGAGCGTAGCGACGAAGGCGGCGTGATCGTGCACGCGGCAAGCAGGGCGACGGCGGCCAGCGCGGCAACACGCAGCCGGGCGATGCACGGACGGAGAAGGGGGCGCATGAGGTAATGGCCGGGAGGGACGATAAAAAAATGATAGGCGCCCCGGCGCGAGACGATATGGGGAGAAACGCATAGCGCGCTGGACCGGCCGCCGGGATCGCTGATGATGACGGCCGGGCGCCGCGTCGAGCAACCGTGCAACGTGCGTCGTGATGTGACGCGACATGTGACAGCGGCCGCGGCGGACGCGCGTGTTGCAAGGTTGAAAGCCACGGCACGCTGCGGTCGATCGTTCGGCTGGCGCAGCGGTCCGCCGAGGCGGCAACCTCGACCGCACCTCCCGGGCAATCGCCGGCGACGTGCGTCGGCCGGTTCAGAAGCCGTGCGTGACGAGCGACAGTACCGACAGGTCGGGGTGCGTGCCGTCGATGATGCTCTTGCCGATGTGGATGGCTTCGTGGGTCGCCTCGTCGAGGCTCGCGAAGCTTTCCTCGCCGTCCGCGTGAAACGGCACCGCATGGCCGGGCAGCGCCGGGTTCACGCCCGGATGGCATACGTAGCCGGTGTAGGTATAGCGCGTGTCGCTGCCTGGCAGCGTGGCCGGCACGACATGGATCTCGAAGCCTTCGTAATCGACGTGGTCCGTCGCGGTCGACAGGTCGGTCATGGCGATCTCCGTGTGCCGCGCGCAGGGGTGGCGCGTGCGGCATCGAATACATCGAACACGCGGCGGCGTTCGTGTCGCCGTGTTGAACGAATTCTAGGCGATGGCGGGGCGGGCCGGGAGGCGTCCGGGGCGGTGTGCGGCGGCTGGTATCCGGGCGCGCGTACTGTGTCGATTCGGCGCCGGTTCCATCAGCGAGCGACGGAAATGCGGATCATCGCATTTTTCGCGTCGGGGCGCCGGTGCGCTGCCTGACGTGCTGGTCCGGTTTGCCTTGACCGAGCGCTGCTGCCCGCGCCCACCGGGCAGGTGCCGCGCAAGGCGCGGCGTGAACCCGCGTTCCGTCTCGACCGACGGCGCGCGCCGCACCGTGACTTCGTTACTTGCAGCGCGCGTCCTTGCGCTGCACGACGACGATCACCGGATACTTCTGGCCATGGTCGAGTTCCACGCGCGCGACGACGGTCAGCGTCGCCGGATCGGAATCGTCGTACACGCTGACCTGTTCGTTGCGCAGGTAGGTCACGCCGGTGCAGTTCGACGTGCGTCCGTCGTCGCCCACCTTGCACTGAAGCTCGTTGTCCTTCAGGTAGTTGTATGGCGACGGGCTCGCGAGATATTCGCTGAGGCCGCGCGGCGAACCGCCGACGCCGGTCACGTACGCGATCGCGCACGACGCCTGCGCGTCGCTGCCGGAGGCGGTGTCGGCCGCTGCATGCGTGCTGACGGCGGCCAGCACGGCGACGAGCGACGAGACGAGGAAGGGCTTCATGACGTGGATTTCCCGTTTCGCGAATCGGAGCGCGGGATTGTAACGGCATCCGGCGCGACGCGTCGGAACGTGCGGGGCGCACGCGAGCGGACAAACAAAAACCCCGTCATTCTGCGAATGGACGGGGTTCGGCGAACTTCCTGGCGGAAGCGGTGAGATTCGAACTCACGGACAGTTTCCCGTCGCTGGTTTTCAAGACCAGTGCCTTAAACCGCTCGGCCACGCTTCCACACGAGGCGGCATTGTAACCGAAATGCCGCGTCGTTCATGCGTTCAGTCGTCGCGCAGGAACAATTCCTGCAGGTCGTTGAGGAAACGCTGGCCGAGCGGTGTCGGCGCGATCTGCGTGAAATCGCGCGTGATCAGCCCGCGCCGTTCCGCTTCCTTCAGCGCCGGCTCGATCGTGCTCATCGGCAGGCCCGTGCGTTCCGCGAAGCTGTGCACGGGGAAGCCCTCGACGAGCCGCAGCGTGTTCAGCATGAATTCGAACGGCAGGTCGCGCGCGCCGACTTCACGCTCTTCCTGCACGGCCGTGCCGGCCTTCGCCTGCTCGATGAAGGTCGCCGGATGCTTGTAGCGCGCCTGCCGCAGGATCCGGTTCGGGAACGACAGCTTCGTATGGGCGCCCGCGCCGATCCCGAGATAGTCGCCGAAGCGCCAGTAATTCAGGTTGTGCTTGCACTGATGATTCGGCTTCGCGTATGCGGACACTTCATAGCGCCCGTAGCCGGCTTCGGCCGTGCGCGCATGGATCCATTCCTGCATGTCGGCCGACGCGTCGTCGTCGGGAACGACGGGCGGGAACTTCGCGAACAGCGTATTCGGCTCGAGCGTCAGGTGATACAGCGACAGGTGCGGCGGCGCGAACGACAGCGCGGTCTCGATGTCGGTGCGGCATTCGTCCAGCGTCTGGTTCGGCAATGCGAACATCAGGTCGAGGTTGAAGTTGTCGAAGTTCTTCGCGGCGATCTCGACGGCCGCGCGCGCCTGCGCGGTGTCGTGAATCCGGCCGAGCGCCTTCAGGTGCGCTTCGTTGAAGCTCTGGATGCCGACCGACAGGCGGTTCACGCCGCTGGCGCGGAACTGCGCGAACTTCGCGGCTTCGAACGTGCCCGGATTCGCTTCTAGCGTGATCTCGGCATCGGCGTCGAGCGGCAAGAGCGCGCGCACGTCGGACAGCATCCGGTCGAGGCCGGCCGCCGACAGCAGGCTCGGCGTGCCGCCGCCGATGAACACGGTATGCACTTGTCGGCCCCACACGAGCGGCAGCGCCTGCTCGAGGTCGGCGCGCAACGCGTCGAGATAGTCGGCTTCCGGGAACCGTTCGCCTTTCCATTCGTGCGAGTTGAAATCGCAGTACGGGCACTTGCGCACGCACCACGGGAAATGCACGTACAGCGCGAGCGGCGGCAGCGACGTGAGACGCACCTGGCCGGGCGACGTGAAGGTCGCGACGACGCGCGCGCCGGTGTCCGCGGCCTGGCTCATGCGACCTCCTGCAGCGAATGGGTATCGAGCAAACTCATGCTTCCTCCGCGAGCCGCGCGAGCAACGCCTTCAGCGCCAGCGCGCGATGGCTGTGCGTGTTCTTCACGGCCGGCTCGAGTTCGGCCGCCGTCGCGCCGAGCGACGGCAGGTAGAAATACGGGTCGTAGCCGAAACCGTGTTCGCCGCGTGGCGTATCGACGATCTCGCCGGCCCAGCGCCCTTCGGCGAACAGCGGCTCCGGATCGTCCGCATGGCGGACGAGCGCGAGCACGCAGCAGTAGTACGCGCGCCGGTCGTCGATGCCGCGCAGTTGCTCGACGAGATACGCGTTGTTCGCTGCGTCGCCCTTGTCGCGGCCCGCGCGCTGCGCGTAGCGTGCCGAATAGACGCCCGGCGCGCCGCGCAGCACGCGCACGCACAGGCCGGAATCGTCGGCGATCGCCGGCAGCCCGGTGAGCCGCGACGCGTGGCGTGCCTTGGTCAGCGCGTTCTCGATGAACGTGCCGAACGGCTCTTCCGCCTCGGGCACCGCGAGCTCGCCCTGCGGGACGATCTCGATGCCGACCGTCGAGAACAGCGCGGTGAATTCGCGCAGCTTGCCCGGGTTGTTCGACGCGAGAACGATGCGCGACAGCGGCGCGACGGTGCGGTCGTCAGGCATGGCTCGCACCCAGGACATCCTTCTGCAACTGCACCAGCTCGGCGATTCCGCCCTGCGCGAGGTCGAGCAGCGCGTTCATCTCGGCGCGCGAGAACGGCACGCCTTCGGCGGTGCCCTGGACTTCGACGAAGCCGCCCGCGCCCGTCATCACGACGTTCATGTCGGTGTCGCAGCGCGAATCTTCCGCGTAGTCGAGGTCCAGCACGGGCGCGCCTTCGTACACGCCGACCGAGATCGCGGCGACGTGGTCGGTGATCGGCGAGCGCGCGAGCTTGCCGGCCGCGATCAGCGTCGACACGGCGTCGTGCGCGGCGACGAACGCGCCGGTGATGCTGGCCGTGCGCGTGCCGCCGTCGGCCTGGATCACGTCGCAGTCGATATGGATCGTGCGCGGGCCGAGCGCCTCGAGATCGAACACCGCGCGCAGCGCGCGGCCGATCAGGCGCTGAATTTCCTGCGTGCGGCCCGTCTGCTTGCCGCGTGCGGCCTCACGGTCGCTGCGCGTGTGGGTCGCGCGCGGCAGCATCCCGTATTCGGCGGTCAGCCAGCCTTGCCCGCGCTCGCGCAGGAATTCGGGCACGCGCTCGGCGACGCTCGCGGTGCAGAGCACCTTGGTATCGCCGAATTCGACCAGCACGGAGCCTTCGGCGTGTTTCGTGTAGTGGCGCGTGAGGGCGACCTTGCGCAGTTCGTCGGCGCGGCGGCCGCTCGGGCGGGAAACGGAAGACGTCATGGGGAAATCGCGGAAGGAGAGGAAACCCCGATTTTAGCGCCGAACGGCGGGCGTGCCCGGCGGGGTGGTCCGCAAAAATGGGATAATGCGCGCTTCCCGCCCCGCGCCTTCCGATGCGCCGGGCGCCTCGATGTATTCCCCGCCCGCGAGGGCACCAGACGGCGAGACGAACCATGATCTACAGCATGACGGGCTACGCGAGCGCGACGCGCGAACTCGCGACGGCTGCCGGCAACGGCGGCACCAGCGTGTCGGTCGAACTGCGCACCGTGAACTCGCGCTTCCTCGATCTCAATTTCCGGATGCCGGACGACGTGCGTGCGTGCGAACCCGCGCTGCGCGAGATGCTGATGAACAAGCTGTCGCGCGGCAAGGTCGACGTGCGGATCAACCTGCAGCGCGGCGAGCAGAGCATCGGCGCGGGCGCGCTGAACCAGTCGGCGCTCGGCCAGCTTGCCGAGCTGGAACGCGCGGTGCTCGATTCGTTCCCGGGCGTCGGCCGCCTGCGCGCGGGTGAAGTCCTGCGCTGGCCCGGCGTGCTCGCCGAAAGCGGCGTGTCGGCCGAGGCGATCCGCGACGCGGTGCTCGCCTGCGGCAAGGAAGCGATCGGCGAGCTCGTCGTCGTGCGTTCGCGCGAAGGCGCGCAACTGGCGACGATGCTGCTGTCGAACGTCACCGAGATGGAGGCGATCGTCGCGCGCATCACGCCGCTCGTGCCGGAGCTGATCGCGAAGCACCAGCAGAAGATCGTCGAGCGGCTGCAGGAAGCGCTCGGCCTCGCGGCGCCCGAAGGCGGCTCGACGGTCGTCACGCGCGAGGAAGCCGCGGAGCGCATCCGTCAGGAAGTGACGATGTACGGAATCCGGATCGACATCGCGGAAGAGCTGTCGCGGCTCACCGCGCACCTGAATGAAACGCGTCACGTGATCGAGAAGGGCGGCCGCGTCGGCAAGCGTCTCGACTTCATGATGCAGGAACTGAATCGCGAAGCGAACACGCTCGGCTCGAAGGCGGCGGCGAAGGAACTCGCCGACGCGTCGATGGCGCTGAAGCTGCTGATCGAGCAGATGCGCGAGCAAGTGCAAAACCTGGAGTAAAAGCAACATGACCGATTCCACCCGCGACGGCCACGCGTCGCATTCGCTGCATGGCGGCGTCTATCCCGGTAACCTGTTCATGGTCGTTGCGCCGTCGGGCGCCGGCAAGTCGACGCTCGTGAATGCGCTGCTGTCGAAGGACAGCGACATCTGCCTGTCGATCTCGTACACGACGCGCAAGCCGCGCCCGGGCGAGCAGGACGGCCAGCACTACCACTTCACGACCGTCGAGGATTTCCGCGCGCGTCACGCGGCGCACGAATTCCTCGAGAGCGCGGAAGTGCACGGCAACTACTACGGCACGTCGCGCGTTTGGATCGAAGAGCAGATGAGGAACGGCCACGACGTGCTGCTCGAAATCGACTGGCAGGGTGCGTTGCAGGTGAAGAAGCAGTTCCGCAACGCGGTCGGCATCTTCATCCTGCCGCCGTCGCTCGATGCGCTCGAAGAGCGCCTGAAGAAGCGCGGCCAGGACGAACCGAACGTGATCACGCGGCGCCTGCTGGCCGCCGGCAGCGAGATCGCGCACGCGTCGGAAGCGGAATACGTGGTGATCAACGAGAATTTCGAGCGTGCGCTCGCGGAACTCGAATGCATCGTCGCGGCGACGCGCCTGCGTTTTGCTTCGCAGTACGCGCGACACACGGAGCTGTTCATCGACCTCGGCGTCCATCTGCCCCACGCGGAATGACGCGGGGCACGAGGGACATAAGGTAGAATAAGGACTATATTCAGAAGGAATTACCAACATGGCTCGCATTACCGTCGAAGACTGCCTGAAGCAAATCCCGAACCGCTTCGAACTGGCGCTCGCCGCCACCTATCGCGCGCGGCAGCTCGCGCAAGGCCATACGCCGAAAATCGAAAGCCGCGACAAGCCGACCGTCGTCGCGCTGCGCGAAATCGCCGCCGGCCAGGTCGGCGTCGAGATGCTGAAGAAGGTGCCGGTGTAACGCGCATCCGGCCCGTTCCAGCCATGTAGTCCACGCGCGCAACGACTCGACCTGGAGGCGAATATGAGCACCACCCCATCGTCCGCCTCCGCGGATTCGACCACCGAAGCCACGGCCCAGTCGCCTGCGCGCCAGTACATCGACGCGGTCCTCGAACAGTCCTTCCGGCATCTGTTCGGGCCGACCGCCACACCGGAGCAGCCGCGCAAGCACGGCGTCGTTTCGATCGCGAAACTGACCGCCGCGCTTGCCGAGTATCTCGCTCCGGACGAAATCAAAGAGGTCAAGGCGGCGTTCCACTTCAGCGACGAAGCCCACCTCGGTCAATATCGCCAGAGCGGCGAGCCCTACATCACCCATCCCGTCGCCGTCGCGGAAATCTGCGCCGGCTGGAAGCTGGACGCGCAAGCCGTGATGGCCGCGTTGCTGCACGACGTGATGGAAGACCAGGGCGTGACCAAGAACGAGCTGGCCGAGCGATTCGGCCCGAAGGTCGCCGAGCTGGTCGACGGCCTGTCGAAGCTCGACAAGATGGAATTCCGCAGCCGCGAGGAAGCGCAGGCGGAAAACTTCCGCAAGATGCTGCTCGCGATGGCGCGCGACGTGCGCGTCATTCTCGTCAAGCTCGCCGATCGCCTGCACAACATGCGCACGCTCGGCGCGGTGCCGATGGAAAAACGCCGCCGCGTCGCGCGGGAAACGCTCGACATCTACGCGCCGATCGCGCACCGGCTCGGGTTGAACAACACGTATCGCGAGCTGCAGGACATGAGCTTCGCGAACTTCAACCCGCATCGCTACGCGACGCTCGAGAAGGCGGTGAAGGCCGCGCGCGGCAATCGCCGCGAAGTGATCAGCAAGATCCTCGAGGCCGCGCAGCGCGCGATGGCCGACGCGAAGATCGACGCCGAGATCACCGGCCGCGAGAAAACCATCTACAGCGTCTATCGCAAGATGCGCGACAAGCAGCTGTCGTTCTCGCAGGTGCTCGACGTGTACGGCTTCCGTGTCGTCGTCGACAGCCCGCTCGACTGCTACACGTGCATCGGCGCGTTGCACGCGCTGTACAAGCCCGTGCCCGGCAAGTTCAAGGATTACATCGCGATCCCGAAGATCAACGGCTATCAGTCGCTGCACACGACGCTCGTCGGCCCGTTCGGCGCGCCGATCGAGTTCCAGGTGCGTACGCGCAAGATGCACGAGATCGCCGAGGCGGGGGTCGCCGCGCACTGGCTGTACAAGAACGGCAGCGCGGATCTCAGCGACGTGCAGAAGCGCGCGCATCAGTGGCTGAAGTCGCTGCTCGACATCCAGAGCGAAGCGGGCGATTCGAGCGAATTCCTCGAGCACGTGAAGATCGACCTGTTCCCCGACGCGGTCTACGTGTTCACGCCGAAGTCGAAGATCATGGCGCTGCCGCGCGGCGCGACGGCGCTCGATTTCGCGTATTCGATCCACAGCGATCTCGGCAACCAGTGCGTGGCCGTGAAGATCAACAACGAACTGCTGCCGCTGCGCACCGAATTGAAGAGCGGCGACATCGTCGAGGTGATCACCGCGCCGTATTCGAAGCCGAACCCCGCATGGCTCGGCTTCGTACGGACCGGCAAGGCGCGCTCGGCGATCCGTCACTACCTGAAGACGATGCGCCTGAACGAGTCCGTGCAGCTGGGCGAGCGGCTCGTCGACCAGAGCCTGAAGGGCTATGGTCTCGCGCTGGCCGACGTCGAGCCGGAAGTGTGGGAGAAGCTCGTGCAGTGGACGGGCAACAAGAGCCGTCAGGAAATCTTCGCGGACATCGGCCTCGGCCGTCGCGTCGCCGCGGTGATGGCCAAGCGCATCGAGGTGCTGATGAGCGGCCGCGACGCGGACGACGATCTGCCGAAGTCCGAGCGGCATCCCGCGCATCATGCGCCGCCGGTCGTGATTACCGGCACCGAAGGGATGTCCGTGCAGTTGTCCGCCTGCTGCCGGCCGATCCCGGGCGACGCGATCATGGGCTACATCGGCATCGGTCTGGGCATGGCGATTCATACGACGGACTGCCGTGTCGCGCAGCGCATCCATCGCCGCGATCCGGGCCGCTGGATCGACGTCGAATGGGCGCCGCAGCCGGGCCGCCTGTTCGATGTCGCGGTGAAGGCGCTCGTGAAGAACACGAAGGGCATCTTCGCGCGCGTCGCGGCGGACATTACGTCGGCCGACGCGAACATCGTCCATATCGCGATGGACGAGGATCTGACGCACGAATCGACGGTGCTGCGCTTCGTGATCCAGGTCAGCGACCGCGTGCATCTCGCGAACGTGATGCGGCGCGTGAGAACCAATCCCGACGTGATGCGGATCATGCGCGAGCGCTCGACCGACGACGGTGCGCATGCGCGCCATGACGGCGGCATGCGTATCGAGCGCGAGCGGCAGGACTACTGACGCTCACGTGCCCCGGCGGGTGGATTCGATGCTCGACGGACGGCGGCCAATGGCCGCCGTTTTCATTGACGCTACCGAAAGGGCGCGTGACGTTGCCGGCGCGTTGCCGAAGGCATCCGGGCGATGGTGCGAGTGAGGAGGGCGCGCGCAAAAAGAAAAAGGGCTTTCCCGAAGGAAAGCCCTTTTAAGGTGGCGCGGCTGGCAGGATTCGAACCCACGACCCCTTGGTTCGTAGCCAAGTACTCTATCCAACTGAGCTACAGCCGCACGCAAAACGGTACTGCTTCAACTGTCGGAACCTTCTGCGATGGGAAGGCCCCCAAAAAAGTGGCGCGGCTGGCAGGATTCGAACCCACGACCCCTTGGTTCGTAGCCAAGTACTCTATCCAACTGAGCTACAGCCGCACGCAACAACAAACTTCTACTGCTTCGAACTGAAAGGGCCTTCGGTTCGGAAGGCCCTCGAAAAAGTGGCGCGGCTGGCAGGATTCGAACCCACGACCCCTTGGTTCGTAGCCAAGTACTCTATCCAACTGAGCTACAGCCGCACGCAGAAGCGGAAGTATAGCAGAGTCGTATAAAAAGGGAAGCCTTATTCGCGAATTTGGTGCCATGGCCTTGGCCGGCCGCCCTTCGTGTACCCTTGGGGGATCAGTCATCCACGTTGAATCTGCATCATGAACAAGGCGTTTGTCAAAGAGTCGGACGGTGACGACGACGATCTCGACCAGGCTCAACCCGCGATTCCGGCGGGTGCGAAAAACTACATCACGCCGGCCGGCCACAAGCGGCTGAGGGACGAGCTGCTCAACCTGATCGACGTCGAGCGCCCCGAGGTCGTGCGGCTCGTGTCGTGGGCCGCATCGAACGGCGACCGGTCGGAGAACGGCGACTACATCTACGGCAAGCGGCGGCTTCGGGAGATCGATCGCCGCATCCGCTTCCTGACGAAGCGACTCGATCTCGCCGAAGTCGTCGACGCGAGCCGGCAGGAGAATGTCGACCAGGTGTTCTTCGGCGCGACGGTCGATTACGAGACGCCGGACGGCGAGGATCACACGGTGACGATCGTCGGGATCGACGAGGTCGACCTCGATCGCGGCTGCGTCAGCTGGATTTCGCCCGTCGCACGTGCGCTGATCAAGGCGAAGATCGGCGACACCGTCACGCTGATGACGCCGGCCGGCCCGCAGCCGATCGACATACTCGACGTCCGGTATCCGGCGCGGGGCGACGCCTGAGCGTATCGGTTCGACGCAGCCAAGAAAAAGCGCCCCGATGTGGGCGCTTTTTTATTCGCGCGTACGTTGCGTTGGCGTTGGCGTTGCCGGTTGCTCAGAAGCGATGGCGCAGGCCCGCGGTCACCGCGATCTGCTTGTTGGTCGACGAAGCGCCACCGAGGCCATTGACATAGGCGCCGATGCCCAGGCCGTCCGTGCTGACTCGCTGGTACACGCCTTGCACATACACGTCGGTCCGCTTGGACAGCGCATAGTCGGTCTGCAGGTTGAACTGATTCCAGCCCGGATGACGGCCGTCCAGGAAGCCGGCGGTGTACGTGTACGACCCGGCCAGCGACAAGGCCGGCGTGAGCGCGTAGCGCGCGTTCACTTCGTAGTTGTTGAAGCGGGCGAACGTGCCGTCGAGACCCAGGCCGCTCGACACGCCCGAGGCGCCCGCGGAGATGCCGAGCGCCCGGTTCACGCGCGATTGCGTAAATACGAAGCCGGCCGTTGCGGGGCCGAACGTGTAGTTCAGGCCGCCGCCGAACACGCGCTGACGCTTGCCGACGAACGTGTTGTCGCCTGCCACCGCGCCGGCGCTGTTGGTGACCGCAGCTGCCGTGAGCCCCGAGATGTCATTGTTCAATTGCAGGTAGCCGGCGCCGATGTTGAAGCCGGCGTAGGTGTACGACACCCCCGCGCTGTATGCACGGTTGTTCGAGAACTGGTTGCTGTTCGAGAAGCCGTACAACGCGCCGAACTTCAGGCCGCCGAAATTGACGCTCGTATATTTGACGGAATTGTTGATCCGGAACGAATTGTTCAGGTTGTCGTTGTCGAACGGGTGGGCAAATTGGGTGCCGCCGAATTGCGTGCCGGTCAGCGACAGCGGCCCGATGTAATCGACGACGCTATCGTATTGGCGACCGAGGGTGACGGAGCCAAACTGGTCTTGCGACAGGCCGACGAACGCCTGGCGGCCAAACTCGCGGCCATTTTGGCCCAGCGTGCCGTTGGCGATGTTGAAGCCGTTCTCCAACACGAAGATGGCTTTCAGTCCGCCGCCGAGATCTTCCGTGCCGCGCAGGCCCCAGCGGCTGCCGTTGATCTGGCCGCTGCGTTCCGACCATGAGCTATGCCCGCCCTGATTGTTCGTGTAGGTGATGCCTGCATCGATCAGGCCGTACAGCGTAACGCTGCTTTGAGCATGGGCTGCGGTAACGAATACACCCGACAACGCGGTGACGATCAGGGTTTTTTTCATGGATCTGTCTCCAAACAGGATGATGTCGATCGAACCTGCGGCGGACTGGCCGTGTTTTGCTTGACGCTGTAGCCGGCCCGGCAGAGCGGCGGTGCGCTTATCAGAAATCCATCCGCAGTGTACGGAGGGTGCGAAGCGGGCGCGGCTCACACTTTAAGAAATAGTGTATTTTGGAATCCGCAAAAATTGAAAAAAACGCGGAAACCATTGCCCGGTAAGGGTTTGCGGCAGTGCGGCGAAGGGGAAATAGCGATCAGGAGTACGTAACGGGCGTTGCGCGAGTGCGACAGACGGGGCAGCAGCGGACAGGAGCGGCTATAGCGCGATTATTGACACATCGGCAATAGAGGTTTGTGTGGAGCATGGATAATGAAAGGTGGTTCTCTCGCTATACTGCGATCTCTGCTTTCCGAAGCAGACTTTTTCGTTGACGGAAAAGATCTCCAAACCTTTGTCGGCGCGACTTCCCAGTCGCGCTTTTTTTTTTGCCCCGCTGCCCGGTGCGCTTACCGCGTGTACGAGCGGCGCTTGCGCTTGCCCGCGGGCGCGGCATCTTCTGCTTCGACCGGCGGCGGCGTGTAGGTCCAGTCTTCCATCACGTAGTGACGGGCATCCAGGGGCGATGCGAGCAGGTTCTGCCAGTGATCGCCGTGCCACGTCATATCGAATTCGGTGTCGCACGGCGCTTCGCGCGCGGACTCGGCCAGGGCGCGGGACTTGCGACGTACGCGTCCGAGCCGGCTCGCGAAGCGCTTGATTCCGTCCAGCCACATGACCCTCTCCTTCCTTTCGGCGTTGATTCAGGATCGCAACGTCCCCGGATTTCCGCAACCCGGAAAAAACCCGAGGATTTTACCGGGTCGATTTGTCCCCGGTAGGAATTTCACGGCCCGCATTATTAACGATCCGGTCCCGGTAATATTGACAGGTTTTTGATGCGAATCAATTAATCAAACGCGATGGTGTACCGATTCCAGTGGTATTAGCGTCTTTTCGATAAAAGAGCCGCCAAAAATTTTCTTGACGCACCCGGATTGTCCAATTTATAAAGTCAGCACTCCGTCCTCGGGCGTGCGTGCTGGTGCGGGTGCCGGCGCAATGTTTCGGGATTTCGGGTAACGGCTATAAAAATAGCTTTTTTGATCTTATCGAGTGGGGAACGAAGACATGGATACCGGTATCGTGAAATGGTTTAACGATGCTAAAGGCTTTGGTTTTATTACGTCGGACAATGGCGGTGAAGATTTGTTTGCGCACTTTTCCGAAATCCGGATGGACGGCTTCAAGACGCTGAAGGAAAACCAGCGTGTCTCGTTCGACGTCAAAGTCGGGCCGAAAGGCAAGCAGGCAGCGAATATCCAGGCGGTCTGACGCGCCACGCATTGCCGATCACGTCCGGCCCCCGCATCGCGGGGGCTTTTTGCTTTCCGGGGACGGAACGACCCGGTCCGGGCTGGTCGCGAGTGCGCCTGCCGGTGCATACTCACGGAAGCATCGTTTCCCAGTCTTTTCATGTCCGATTCCCGTCCGTCCGATCCCGCCAGCGAACAGCCGCTCGTCTTCGTCGACCTTGAAACCACCGGCGGCTCGCTCGCCGATCACCGCATCACCGAAATCGGCGTGGTCGAAATCGGACCGCTCGGCGTATCGACGTGGACGAGCCTCGTCAATCCGGGGCAGGCGATTCCGCCGTTCATCCAGCAACTGACTGGCATTTCGGACGCGATGGTGCGTGACGCGCCGACGTTCGCGTCGCTCGCGCCGGCACTGTTCGAGCGGCTCGACGGCAAGCTGTTCGTCGCGCACAACGCGAGCTTCGACCGCGGCTTCCTGCGCGCCGAATTCGAGCGCGCCGGGCTGGCCTTCAATCCCGATGTGCTCTGTACGGTGCGGCTGTCGCGCGCGCTGTTTCCGCGCGAATCGCGGCATGGGCTGGATGCGTTGATCGAACGGCATGGGCTCGTTCCGGCCGCGCGCCATCGCGCGCTGGCCGATGCCGACCTGCTCTGGCAGTTCTGGCGCCAGTTGCATGACATCGTGCCGCTCGAGCGGCTGCGCGAGCAGATCGCGCGGACGACGCGCCATTTCCGTCTGGGCGGCGATCTCACCGAGGCCTGGCTGGATACCGCGCCGGCAGGGTGCGGCGCGTATGCGCTGTTCGGCGAGCGTGACGAAGCGCTGTATGTCGGCCGCAGTGTGCGCGTGCGGCAGCGGCTGCGTGCGCTGCTGACCGGCGAGCGCCGCTCGTCGAAGGAAATGCGGCTCGCGCAGCAGGTGCGGCGCGTCGAATGGCGCGAGACCGGCAACGAGCTGGGGGCGATGCTCGCCGAAGCGCAATGGATCGCGCGGTTGCGCCCGTCGTACAACCGGCGCCCCGCAGCCGACGCCGTCCGCGCGGGCGGGGCGCCCTGGCCGTTCGAAGGCGCCGTCGCGTTCGAGGCGAGCGGCGAGCGCCGCCTGTTTCACGTGATCGACGGCTGGTGCTATCTCGGTTCGGCGGAGTCGCTCGATGCGGCCGCGCGGCTCGTGGCCGACGCGACGGACGGCACGTTCGAACCGTTCACCCATCGCCTGCTGCAGACGCATCTCGCGCGCGGCCTGCAGGTGATTCCGCTCGTGGCGCTCACGCCGGCGGATTGAGCGCCGCGACAGGCCTTCGTCACTGCACCCGCGTCAGCCGATCGCGCTGGCCCCGCCGGCGGAGCAGACGTGCGACAGCGCGGTATCGAGTGCCTGCGTCTGCGTGGAGTCGTAGCGCGTGAGCGTCTTCCAGTTCGCGATGCTGCGCGCGAGCCGCGCCTGGCAATCGGGCGCCTCGCGAAGCGGGGCGACCTGCGCGAGACCGGAGAGCATCTTCTGCGTCAGCCGGTCGAGTGCCGGCCGCGTGCTGGTGGCGAGATCGGGCGGCGCGCCTTCCGGCGGCCGCGTCGTGCGCCAGGTCGCGAACAGTGCGTTCTGCACGTCCTTGCTTGCCGTGATCTGATCCTCGAAGAACGTTCGGGCGAACGCGGGATCGACGCCGGCCTGGACGGCACGTTTTTCGACCTCGGTGAGCAGGGCCGCTTCGCGCGGCCGGTCCTCGATGGCCTTGTGATTCGCCCATTTCCATCGCGCCACGGGTTCGGCGAGCGCGAGGCGCTGCGACGCGAGCGCAACGACGTTGGTGAGGGCGGTGTCGTCGCCGTCTGCACGGGCGGTATGCGGCGACGAAAGGAGGGCGACGCCGAGCGCGGCGACAGCGAGGCTGGCACGAATGGCTTGCTTCATCGGAACGATCGGGAGAGCCGGGCGGGCCGGACGTGGAAAACCAGAAGAATAGACGAAGACAGTCGCGCGGCGTAGCGTCGCGACAGGAGAATCAGCAGGCGTGCTGATCCGGCACCGTCAGGCTGTTGCGGCCCGGGTGCGAGGCGAATTGCGCGCGAAGCGCACGGAGGAACCGCACGATAGCGAGGATCGACACGCGGCGGTTACAGAACCGGACTGACGTTCACTTCGGCGCGTACAGCTTGTGCTGCTCGTCGAAGAATGCCCGAACGTGCTCAGGCAATTCGGCGAGGAATTCCACGCCGACGGGTTCCGGATCCGGGCTCATCACTTGCTCCGGCGGTGGCATGCGAGTTGGTCTTTCGTCCATGATCGTTTCTCCAGCAGGTTCAATGATTATCAACCTCGCGCTCGAATTTATGCCAGCGGCGAATCGTTAGATTTTGTCTCTGTTGTATTAACGGCACATGCGCTCCGACGCGAAGTGCGATGCCCGGTATTGCCGCTTCGCGATCGGCAACAATCGGGCCGCTTGTTATACTTGCGCGCACTTTTTCCTGGACCGCGATGAGACGAACGACGCGATGGATCGGCCTCGTATGGCTGGCGCTGGTACTGAACGTACTGTCGCCCGTCGTCGGCTACGCGCGTCTCGCGTCGAGCGGCTCCGGCACCCTCACGCTCGAGTTGTGCAGTGCAGCGGGCGCGCGTCAGGTCGTGCTCGCGCAAGCGGACGACGACCACGACACGTCGTCGCTCGACCATGCCGGCGTCCCGCATTGCGTGTACTGCCCCGGCTTCGCGGCCAACGTCGCGCTCGGCACGAGCCTGCCCGCGCTGCCGGGCTTCGTGCGCACGTTCGCGTATCGGGTGGCCGCGCCGGTCGTTTCCGATGTGCCCCGCAAGGGCATCCGTCTCGCGCAGCCGCGCGCCCCGCCTGAAAACGTTCCGGTCTGATTGATGTCGTCCGCGCGCCCCGGTGGCGCGCGAGCCGCCCGCGGCCCCGGTCCGCGCGTCGCGCCGTTCGTGCGCGGCTTGCGCCCCTGTGTCCGGCGGCGTCCGATCACGTTTTCAGGAACTCACTCATGTCGTTCACCTTTGCCGCGCGGCCCTCGCGCGGCCGGCTCGCGCTCGCCTGCGCGGCCGCTTTCGCATGGCCGGCCGCTTACGCGGCTTCGACCGACGATGTACGCGCCGAGGCCACCCGCGGCGGTGGCGTCGATCGTCCCGCGACCACTGCGACCGCCGCGCCGGCTGCCGGCGGTGTCGCGGCATCGGCCGCACCGGCCGGCGATACGCTGACCGCCGTCAGCGTGACCGCGCAGCGGCAACCGGTCGACCCGGATACGCCGGCCGTCGTCACGTCAATTACGCGCGAGCAGATCGATGCGCACACCAACGTCACCACCGAGGACGCGCTGAAGTACGTGCCGAACCTGATGGTCCGCAAGCGCTACATCGGTGACCGCAACAGCATATTCGCGGGTCGCGACTTCAACGAACTGCAGAGCGCGCGCGGGCTCGTCTATGCGGACGGCGTGCTGCTGTCGAACCTGCTCGGTTCGAGCTATGCATACCCGCCGCGCTGGTCGCTGATTCCGCCCGACGACATCGCGCGCGTCGACGTGCTCTATGGCCCCTTTTCCTCGCTCTATCCGGGCAACGCGATCGGCTCCACCGTGCTGCTCACCACGCGCCGCCCGGAACAACTCGAGGCGTCGCTGTCGACGCAGTTCTTTACGCAGCGCTACCACGACGGCTACGGCTTTGCCGACAGCTTCGGCGGCAATCACCAGACCGCGCGGATCGCGAACCGCGTCGGCCGGTTCTGGTTCGCGCTGTCGCTCGACCGGCTGGAAAACAACGGCCAGCCGATGCAGTACGCGAGCCCCAATTCGGCCTACAACCCGAAACTGGGCGCCGCCGTGCCGGTGACGGGCGCCGCGACCGACCTCGGCCCCAACGGCAAGCCGCGGACCATCGTCGGCGCGCAGACGATCGAGCGGACCGAACAGCTCAACGAGACGGTCCGGATGGGCTATGCGTTTACCGATCACGTCGATGCGACGCTGACGCTGGGGCATTGGGAGAACCATTACCGGCAGCACGGCGAGACCTTCCTGCGAGATGCGGCGGGCAATCCCGTCTACGGCGGCAACGTGTCGATCGGCGGCCAGAACATGACGGTCGCGCCGAACGCGTTCGCGCCGCAGCGCGGCGACCAGGAGAACTGGCTGTACGCGCTCGGGTTGAACGGCCGGCTCGATTCCGGCTGGCGGCTGTCAGGCGTCGTGTCGGCGTACGACGTGTCGCGCGACGTGCTGCGCGCGGCCTCGACCGTGCAGGGTGGGGCGGGCACGCTGTTCCAGGGCGACGGCACCGGCTGGCGCACGCTCGATCTGAAGGCCGAGGCGCCGGTAGTGAAAGGTCATACGTTCACGTTCGGCTATCACTACGACAACTACTTCCTGCGCAACGTCACGTACAACACGGCCGACTGGCTGGCCGGCCCGACCACGTCGCTCGCGAGCGTCTATCGCGGCGACACGCGCACGCAGGCACTGTTCGGGCAGGACGCGTGGCGTTTCGCGCCGCGCTGGCTCGCGACGCTCGGGCTGCGCTACGAGCGCTGGGATGCGTATGGCGGCGCGCTCGGCAATGCGCGCGGCACGCTCGGCTATGCGGACCGCGGCGCGAACGCGCTGTCGCCGAAAGTCGCGCTGCAGTGGGACGCGACGGAGGTCTGGCGCTTCCGGCTGTCGTTCGCGACCGGCACGCGGTTCCCGACGGTCGGCGAATTGTTCCAGGGCACGATCTCGAACAACGCGATCGTCAACAACAACCCGAACCTGCGGCCGGAGAAGGCGATCGACTGGGACTTCACGGCCGAACGCGACGTGGGCGTCGGCGTCGTGCGCGCCAGCGTATTCCAGAGCGATCTGCGCGACTCGATCTACAGCCAGACGACGGTGTCGGGCGCGACCACCGTCACCAACGTCTCGAACGTCGACCGCGTGCGCGTGCGCGGCGTCGAACTCGCGTTCAGCGGCGAGAACGTCGGGGTGCGTGGGCTCGATCTCGACGCGAACGTATCGGCGAGCAACGCGCAGATCCTCGCCGATGCCGCGAACCCGGCCTACGTCGGTTCGCGTTTCCCGCGCATTCCTCGCATGCGCGCGAACCTGCTCGCGTCGTATCGCTTCGACGAGCACTGGCTCACGAGCGTCGGCGTGCGCTACTCGGGCCGCCAGTTCAACACGCTCGACAACAGCGACGTGAATCCGGACGTCTACGGCGGCACGAGTTCGTTCACGGTCGTCGATCTGAAGGCGCGCTACCGCTTCGATCGTCACTGGACCGCGTCGGTCGGCATCGACAACGTGACGGACCGCCGCTACTACACGTTCCACCCGTATCCGGGCCGCACGTTCTATGGAGAACTGAAATGGTCGCTGTGAAATCGAGGCCGCGGGCGGCGCTCGATGCGGGATGGCGAGGGGCGATGTCGCGCCCCGTGTGGATCGGGCGCGATGGCGTGCATGAAGCGCGCAGCGGATTGCTGAAGGCAGACGTGCTCGACGGCAGGTGGCGGCACGCGAAGCGCTGACGGAGCCGGTGGCGCGCGGCGAACCGGCCGTGCGCCGCGCCCGATGCGAAAACGCGCCCGAAGGCGCGTGGAGAGAAACGTCAGGCCGCTCGCCTGAATAGCCGGATCACGAACAGCAGGATCACCGCGCCGATGACCGCGACGATCACCGAGCCGATGAAGCCGCTGCCGATGCTGATGCCGAGCAGCCCGGCAAGCCAGCCGCCGATCACCGCACCGACGATCCCGACGATGATGTCGACGATCAGCCCGAAGCCGCCGCCCTTCACGAGCAAGCCGGCAAGCCAACCGGCGATCGCGCCGATGATGAGCCACATAATCAAGCCATGAGTCATGGTGGTCCTCTCCTTGGGTTGAGTCGAAATGACCGGGCACCGGCTGTCGCACGCCGCAAGCGGGTTGAAAGCGGCATGCGGCCGTCGCGCCGCCCACGCAATGTAACGCGATAGACGGGTCAGGATCGTTAAGTAATGTTATGCACCCTTAAGCAGATTTTCCAGGGGATTTGTCTGGGTACGGTACGACTCGTGTGTGCGCGATGCAGGGTGAGCAGGAGATCGATGTGACGGCCATGTCGCCTGCGTATGCGTCGTGCCGGAGGCGAGCACGGGCCCGTCGGGCTGCACGAGATGAGGATGCCGTTGCATTCACGTCGAGCAGCCGGCTTTCGTCGTCATGGCCGCGGGAGGTCGTGCCGCCGCAGACCGCGAGGGGCGGCCGATACGATCGACGGGTGTGAATGGGGGGAAATGTCGTGCGGAGGTGTCGACGGGGTTGCGCAGACAATGTGCCGCCACGATGATCGCGACGGACAACGTGCGCATGCGGTTGCCGAACGCGGACGCGAAGATCGTGGACTGTGTGATGGGACAGTGCGTCGCCGAGGGACTGCAGGATTTCGGCGCCGGAAAATAGAAAAGGCCTGACAAGCGATGCTTGTCAGGCCTTTATATCTTGGTGCCGGAGATAGGAGTCGAACCTACGACCTTCGCATTACGAATGCGCTGCTCTACCAACTGAGCTACACCGGCAGCAGAGAAATGAAATTATATGGTGAAATCCGCGATCTTGGCAATAGGTTTTGCGAAATTTTTTCAGCTTGCTGCGGCTGCTTCGCGAAACCTTCGATCCGGCGGACTTTCCGCTTTCACTTCACTGCGACGCGACCCGTTAGGGCCACATCGCGAAGGCGCGATTGTACTGATGTCTCGCACCCTCGTCCAGTGCTGCAGTGCAATTATTTTGCTTCGTCGTGATAGCCGGTCACGCGCTCGACTTCGTTCTTCGAACCGAGGAACACGGGCACGCGCTGGTGCAGGCCGGTGGGCTGCACTTCCATGATGCGCTGCGTACCGGTCGTCGCCGCGCCGCCCGCCTGTTCGACGATGAACGACATCGGGTTCGCTTCATACATCAGGCGCAGCTTGCCCGGACGATCGGGCGTGCGCTTGTCGGCCGGGTACATGAAGATGCCGCCGCGATTCAGAATCCGGTGCACGTCGGCCACCATCGACGCGATCCAGCGCATGTTGAAGTTGTCGCCGCGCGGGCCGTCCTTGCCGGCGTTCAGCTCGTCGACGTAGCGCTTGACCGGGTCGTACCAGTGGCGTGCGTTCGATGCGTTGATCGCGTATTCGCGCGTGTCGGCCGGGATCTGCATGTTGCTCTGCGTGAGCACCCACGAGCCGACTTCGCGGTCGAGCGTGAAGCAGTTCACGCCGTTGCCGGTCGTCAGCACGAACACCGTCTGCGGGCCGTATACGGCGTAGCCGGCCGCGACCTGTTCGGTGCCGGGCTGCAGGAACGATTCCTCGGTCGCTTGCTTGCCGTCCGGGCAGCGCAGCACCGAGAAGATCGTGCCGATCGACACGTTCACGTCGATGTTCGACGAGCCGTCGAGCGGATCGAACACGAGCAGGTATTCGCCGCGCGGGTAGTTCGCCGGGATCGGGAAGAACGTTTCCATTTCTTCCGATGCCATCGCGGCGAGGTTGCCGCCCCATTCGTTCGCGTCGAGCAGGATCTCGTTCGACAGGATGTCGAGCTTCTTCTGCACTTCGCCCTGGACGTTCTCGCTGCCGGCGGTGCCGAGCGCGTCGCCGAGCGCGCCCTTCGACACGTTGTAGCTGATCGCCTTGCACGCGCGGGCGACGACTTCGATCAGCAGGCGCAGGTCGGCGGGGAGGTTGTTGGTCTCACGTTGCTGTTCGATCAGGAACTTCGACAGCGTGGTGCGGCGGGCAATGGACATGACAGACTCCGAAAGGCCAAAGAATCCTTGAATGGCCGCAATTTTACCCGTCGCGCCTTCGGTGCCGCCGGCTTTTTTCGTCCGGTTACATGGCCGGGCCACCGAATCGGCGCGGTATCGGGCGGCGACGCCGGGCGGGGCGCGCTTGGTCGCGCAGGCCGTCCGAGCGGTCCGACCCCGCGATTGGGTGCGGTTACAGCCGTGGTCGTGCAATAAAAAAGCCGGCGCCGCGGGAAGCGGCACCGGCTCGAGCGTGCGAACGCGACAGGTCGAACGCGCGAGTTACGCGAGCGCCTTCTCGACGATCTCGCGCACGTCACGCGATTTCGCGCCGGCGGCGACCTGTTCGAGCGCGTCGCGCATCCGGTCGCGCAGCGCCGGCGTGAAGCGGCGCCACAGTTCGAGCGAGCGTGCGAGGCGTGCCGCGACCTGCGGGTTGATCGCGTCGAGCGCGAGCACCTGTTCGGCCCAGAACGCGTAGCCCGAACCGTCCGCCGCGTGGAATTGTGCGGGATTGGCCGCGCAGAAGCTGAAGATCAGCGAGCGCGCGCGATTCGGATTCTTCAGATTGAACGCCGGGTGCGCGAGCAGCTTGCGCACCTTCGCGAGCGTCGGCTGCGCGGGCGTACCGCGTTGCGCCGCCTGCATCGCGAACCACTTGTCGATCACGAGCGCTTCCTTCTCGAAGCGACGGTAGAAGTCGTCGAGCGCCTTCTCGGCCGGTTCGTTCGCGCCCGCGGCGGCCGCGGACAGCAGCGCGCCGAGCGCCGCCGCGCGATCGGTCATGTTGTTCGCCGCGTCGTACTGGGCGGTGGCGAGGCGCACGGCATCGGCCGGGTCCTCGAGTTCGGCGAGATACGCGAGCGCGAGGTTCTTCAGCGCGCGGCGGCCCGAGGCTTCCGGCGTCGGCTCGTAGGCGCCGGGCGTCTGGTGCTGCTCGTACGCGGCGAGCCAGTCGGCGCGCAGCGCGGTCGCGAGCTGGCGACGCACGAACTGGCGCGCGCGATGCACGGCGGCCGGATCGGCCTCGGCCATCTGGTCGGCGAGGTAGGTTTCCGACGGCAGCGTCAGCGCGAGTTCGCGGAATGCCGGCGACAGGCTTTCATCGGTCAGCACGCGGCGGAACGCTGCGACGAAGTTCTCGCCGAGCGTGAGCGGCGCGTTGGCGGCGGCACGCGCGGCGAGCGTCAGCAGCGCGCGCGTCGCGAGGCGCTGGCCGGCCTCCCAGCGGTTGAACGGATCGCTGTCGTGCGCGAGCAGGAACGCGAGATCGTCGTCGCTGTAGTCGTACTCGACGATCACCGGCGACGAGAAGTTGCGCAGCAGCGACGGCAGCGGTGCTTCCGGCACGTCGACGAACGTGAAGGCCTGCTCGGTGTCGGTGAATTCGAGCACGCGCGTCGTGCCCGATGCGGCGGCTTCGCCGTCCAGACGCAGCGGCAGGTCGCGGCCGTCGCGGCCGATCAGGCCGATCGCGAACGGGATCAGCAGCGGCCCTTGCTGCGTCTCGCGCGCGGCCGGCGACGCGTCGCCGTAGCCTTGCGCGAGGGTGACCGTATAGCGGCGCGCGGCCGCGTCGTATGCGGTACGCACCGACACGCGCGGCGTGCCGGCCTGGCTGTACCAGCGCTCGAACTGTGCGAGGTCGCGCCCGTTCGCGTCGGCCATCGCGTGACGGAAGTCGTCGCAGGTCACCGCGTGGCCGTCGTGGCGCTTGAAGTAGAGATCCATGCCCTTGCGGAAGCCGTCGCGGCCGAACAGCGTCTGGTACATCCGCACGACTTCCGAGCCTTTCTCGTAGACGGTCATCGTGTAGAAGTTGTTGATCTCGACGTAGCTCTCCGGGCGCACCGGGTGCGCCATCGGGCCGGCGTCCTCGGCGAACTGCAACTGGCGCAGCACGCGCACGTCCTCGATGCGCTTGACCGCGCGGGCCGCCGATTCGACCTCGTCGCCCGCGGCCATGTCGGCCGAGAACTCCTGGTCGCGGAACACCGTCAGGCCTTCCTTCAGGCTCAACTGGAACCAGTCGCGGCAGGTCACGCGGTTGCCGGTCCAGTTGTGGAAGTACTCGTGGCCGACCACCGACTCGATGTTCGCGAAATCGGTGTCGGTCGCGGTCTCGGGGTTCGCCAGCACGTACTTCGTGTTGAAGATGTTGAGCCCCTTGTTCTCCATCGCGCCCATGTTGAAGTCGCCGACCGCGACGATCATGAAGCGGTCGAGATCGAGCTCGAGGCCGAAGCGCTTTTCGTCCCAGCGGATCGAGTGGATCAGCGAATCCATCGCGTGACGCGTCTTGTCCAGATCGGCCGGTTCGACCCACACCTGCAGCAGCTTTTCCTTGCCGGAGCCGGTCGTGATCGTTTCCTCGATCGCGACGAGCTTGCCCGCGACCAGCGCGAACAGGTAGCTCGGCTTGCGAAACGGGTCTTCCCATTTCGCGAAGTGGCGGCCGTCGGGCAGGTCGCCCGAATCGACGAGGTTGCCGTTCGACAGCAGCACCGGGTACGCGGCCTTGTCGGCGCGCAGCGTGACCGTGTACGACGCCATCACGTCGGGGCGGTCGAGGAAGTAGGTGATGCGGCGAAAGCCTTCGGCTTCGCACTGCGTGAAGAAGTTGCCGCTCGACACGTACAGGCCCGACAGCGTCGTATTCTGGTCGGGGGCGCACGCGCTTTCGAGCGTCAGCTCGAAAGCGTCGGGCACGTTCTCGACCGTCAGCCCGTGCTCGTGCGCGCGCACCGCGCCGTGCGGCGCGCCGTCCAGCCGCGCGCCGAGGAATTCGAGCGCCTCGCCCATCAGCTCCAGATGCGGCGCGGGCGCGGCATCCGGATTGCGGCGCACGCGCATCGTATTCCTGACGATCGTGCGGGCCGGCGCGAGATCGAATTCGAGTGCGACGGAATCGATGAGGAAGGCCGGCGGCGTGTAGTCGGCGCGGCGGATCACGGTGGAGGAGGCGTTGTCGGACATGGTCGTCGAGATCGGTGGAGTGGGGGACGGGCCCGTCGCGCGGGCCAGGCGAACCGGGCCATTGTACAAAGGCTTGCGGCTGCGTGCCGGGCGAACTTTTTACCGCTTCCGGGAGTCCGCGTATTATCGGCATCCCGTTGTGCTTCGCGCGGTGCGACGAACGGGTGACGGATCGACGAGGATCAACATGAAACGCGAATGGATTTTTCGCGGTGCGGGCTGGGCGGCGGCGCTGTGCGTCGCGCTGCTGACGGGCTGCACCAGCTACGTGACCACCCGGGTCACGGCCTTCTCCGACTGGAGCGGCAGCGACGCAACCCGCACTTATGCGTTCACGCGCACGGACGCGCAGAAGAACAGCATCGAACAGTCGACCTACGAGCCGATCGTTGCGAACGAGTTGTCCGCGTATGCGTTCCGACAGGTGCCGCAGTCGCAGGCACGCTATCTCGTCGGGCTGACCTATGCGGTCGGCAGCGATCTCGTGACGGTGCCGCAGCCGGTCTACTATGACCCGTGGTTCATGGGGCCCGGGCCGTACTGGCGGGGCGGGCCATGGAGTCCCTGGGGTCCGTGGGGCCCCTGGGGGCCGATGCCGGCCGGCTATGTCGCGCAGACCTACCAGGTGTTCGACTACACGCTGGGCATCCGCATCACCGAGCGCGCGACGGGCAAGGAGGTCTACAACGTGTCGGCGCGCACGACCGGCGACAACGGCACGCTGCTGTACGCGATGCCGTTCCTCGCGCGCAGCGCGCTCGCCGATTTCCCGTTGTCGAACGGCGCGGTCCGCACGGTCCGGCTGCCGGTCGACAAGCGCGGCGGGCCGGCGGCGCCGGCCACCAACGAACGCGCGGTGCCGGCGGCGCCCGTCTCGGGCGCGGCCGTCGCGAAGTAGCGCGGCATCCGTCTCGGCGCGGCCGTCCGGCCGCGCCAGCCACCTTCCTGTCTGTCAGACCCCGATACCCAGCAGCGCGAGCGCGCCGAGCACGACGAACAGCACGGCCGCGATCCCGTGTACGAGCTTCGTCGGCAGACGGTGCGCGAAACGGTCGCCGAGCAGGATCGCCGGCACGTTCGCGAGCATCATCCCGAACGTGGTGCCGGCCACGACGCCGATGTAATCCTGGAAGCGCGCGGCCAGCGCGACGGTCGCGATCTGCGTCTTGTCGCCCATTTCAGCGAGGAAGAACGCCACCAGCGTCGCGCCGAACACGCCGAGCCGCGAGCGGGTCGCATTGGCTTCGTCCTCGTCGAGCTTGTCCGGTACCAGAATCCACAGCCCCATCGCGATGAACGAGAACGCGAGCGCCCAGCGCATGATCGACGGCGTCACGAGCACGCCCAGCCATTCGCCGAGCGCGCCGGCGAAACCGTGGTTGACGAGCGTCGCGACGAGCACGCCCAGAATGATCGGCACCGGCTTGCGATAGCGCGCGGCCAGAACGAGGGAAAGCAGTTGGGTCTTGTCGCCGATTTCAGCGAGGGCGACGGCGCCGGTGGAGATCAGGAAGGCTTGAGACACGAATGGGGTTCCACGGGCCGTTGTTGTGCGTGCGAGCGACGATTCGCCGCGCGCCGGGCCCTGATGCGGCGCGCAGTGAACCATCGGTCTCGCCAGGCCAACGTGGCTGCGTCCGCCATGGCCGAACGGCCAAGTCTGTTGACGGACGCCTCCGTCACGATGCGCGCCGGGGGCGCGGGACATCGAGCGGAGCGGCTACTCCCCAATGAGCGGCGAATTCTAGCATGGCCCGTTGCGCGCGGGAAAGCGGCCAGGCCGCCGTGCCGCGTACCGGAGGATTTCGATTGCCGGCATGCACGACGGCCAGGCGGCCGCGCATGCCGGACGGGCACCCGCGGGCTACCCGCGGACGTTACGCGGCGGCCGGGCGGCGCGCGGCGCCGCGCTCGTGCACGAGTTCGCCGGCTGCATAGGTGCGGTACACCGCGCGATCGTCGCCGAGCAGCGCGAACGCGAACAGCAGTTCCTCGAGCGACTCCGCGCGCTTCGTACGGCGCGCGAGCAGCGGCGTCGCCTGCGGATCGAGCACGACGAAGTCGGCTTCGGTGCGCGGCTTGAGCGTGCCGACCGTGTCGGCGAGATCGAGCGCCTGCGCGGCGCCGGCCGTCGCGAGCCAGAACATCCGCGTGGCGGTCAGGTGATGGCCCGACAGCCGCGCGACCTTGTGCGCCTCGTTCATCGTCTGCAGCATCGAGAACGACGTGCCGCCGCCGACGTCGGTCGCGAGCGTGACCGGCACGTCATGTTCGCCGGCCTTGTCGAAGTCGAACAGGCCGCTGCCGAGGAAGAAGTTGGATGTCGGGCAGTGCGCGACGACGGTGCGTGTCTCGGCCATCCGGCGGCGATCCTCGTCGTCGAGATGGATGCAGTGACCGTACACCGCGCGCGGACGCAGCAGCCCGTAGCGGTCGTAGATGTCGAGATAGCTGCGATGGCCGGGGAACAGCTCGGCCACCCATTTCACCTCGTCGACGTTTTCCGCGACGTGGCTCTGCACGAACACGTCCGGATGGCGGCGCGCGAGTTCGCCGCACGCTTCCAGCTGCGCCTCGGTCGACGTCGGCGCGAAGCGCGGCGTGAGCGCGTACATCTGGCGGCCCTTGCCGTGCCAGCGGTCGATCAGCTCGGCGCTGTCGTCATAGCCCGACTGCGCGGTGTCGCGCAGGAATTCGGGGCAGTTGCGATCCATCAGCACCTTGCCTGCGATCATCCGCAGATCGCGCGCGTCGCTCGCCGCGAACAGCGCATCGGCCGACTGCTTGTGCACCGTGCAGTAGACGAGTGCGCTCGTCGTGCCGCACGCGAGCAGTTCGTCGACGAAGAAGTCGGCGACTTCGCGCGCGTGCTCGGGGTCGCCGAACCGGCGCTCGGTCGGGAACGTGTACTTGTCGAGCCACGGCAACAGGCCGGGCGCCGGCGACGCGATCATGTCCGTCTGCGGATAGTGGATGTGCGTGTCGATGAAGCCGGGCACGATCAGCTTGTCGCGCAGGTCGTGGACCACCGCGTCGCGCGCAAGGGTCGCGGCGAGCGGCGCATACGGGCCGGCCGCGACGACCTTGCCGTCGTCGACGATCAGGAGCCCGTCGGTCTCGTAGTTCGTGGCCTGGCTCGATTGCGCCGGGTCGCCGTTGAAGGTCAGCAGTTGGGAACGGAAAGCGGTTTGCGTCATGACGAAGGGTCCTGCATCAAGGTAAGGCGAACAGAAGAAAGCGATCGACGCCGCACGGCGGCGGGACGGTGCTTCGCGAGCGGTGGCCGCACGTGATGTGCGGCACGGCCGGAGGCGATGGCGCGGGCGAGCGTGGCGGCCGAAGCCGCCAGCGAGTGGTTGCCTGCATACCTCGTAGCCGTTGCGCCTGCAACCGTTGCGCCCGCAGCCGGTATGCCCGCGTCCGGTACGACGGCGAACGGCACGGCAAGCCGCGACGGCCGGTGCGTGCGGGCGACGACGGGCTGCGCCGTCGCTCTGCATGCACGCAGGCGGCCGGCCCGGCGCAAGGCCGAACGGGGAATCGCGAAGCGGATGCGGTTGCCGCGTTTCATCTGTCAGCGTGCCTCGATGCGGGCCGTCACGCGGCCTGCCAGTACGCGTCGAGGCGCGCGTACAGTGCGTCGCGCTGCGCCGGTTCGATGAACGACGCCTCGAAGCCGTTGCGGATCACCGCATGGACTTCGGCATCCGTGAGCTGCAGCCCTTCGGCCGTCGCGAAGTAGTTTTCATTGACGTAGCCGCCGAAATAGGCCGGATCGTCGGAGTTGATCGTCACCGCCACGCCGCGATCGAGCAGGGCCTTCAGCGTGTGCTTCGCCATGTCGTCGAACACGCACAGCTTCAGGTTCGACAGCGGGCAGACGGTGAGCGCCGTGCGCGTTTTCGCGAGACGCTCGACGAGCGCCGCATCCTCGATGCTGCGCACGCCGTGGTCGATCCGGTCGACCTTCAGCACGTCGAGCGCTTCGTAGATGTAGGCGGGCGGGCCTTCCTCCCCCGCGTGCGCGACGAGCTTCAGCCCGAGCGCGCGCGCTTTCTCGAACACGCGTGCGAACTTCGTCGGCGGATGGCCGAGCTCGGACGAATCGAGCCCCACGCCGATCAGGCGATGACGATAGCGTTCGAACAGCGGCAACGCGGATTCGAACGTTGCGAGCGCGTCCTCTTCGGACAGGTGGCGCAGGAAACACAGAATCAGCTTGCTCGACAGCCCGCGCGCTTCGGCATCGGCGAGTGCGCGCTCGATGCCCGCGACGACCGTCTCGATCGGCACGCCGCGCTCGGTGTGCGTCTGCGGGTCGAAGAACAGTTCGGTGTGGACGACGTTGTCGGCGAGCGCGCGCTCGCAGTACGCGGCCGTCATGTCGTAGAAATCCTGCTCGGTGAGCAGCACGCTCGCGCCGGCGTAGTAGATGTCGAGGAACGATTGCAGGTCGGTGAACGCGTACGCGGCGCGCAGCGCGTCGATCGAGTCGTACGCGAGCTTCACGCCGTTGCGCTGCGCGAGCGCGAAGATCAGCTCGGGCTCGAGCGAGCCTTCGATATGGATGTGCAGCTCCGCTTTCGGCGCACGGGCAATCTTGTCCTTGAATGTCGGGGTCATGGCGTCGTTCTTGGTCGGTCAGTAAGTGGGGGAAGCCTGCGCGGACGCATTCGCCTCGACGGCCTGCAGCAGCTGTGCGGCCACCGAGATCGCGATCACTTCGGGCGCCTTGTCGATGATGCCTTCGACGCCGATCGGGCAGCGCATCCGCGCGACCTGGGCCGGGTCGATGCCGATCGCGGCGAGGCGATGATCGAACTGCACGCGTTTCGTGCGCGAGCCGGTCATCCCGAAGTAGGCATAGTCGCCGCGTCGCAGGATGCGCTCGGCCAGCACGAAATCGAGTGCGTGGTCGTGCGTCATCACGACGAAGTAGGACTGCGGCGGCGCTGCGTCGACCGCGTCCGCCGGGGAAGCGGCCGCGTCGATCGCGAGGTTGCCGATGCCGGCGAGCGCGTCGGGCGGCGGGAACACCGCATCGGGCCCGTCGATCCAGCGCACGTGGCACGGCAGCGTCGCCAGCACCTTCACGAGCGCGGTGCCGATGTGCCCCGCGCCGAACAGCACGACGGGGAACGCATACGGCGCGATCGTTTCGGTCATCAGCGATACGCCGCCGGTTTCCCACAGCAGGCAGTCGGCGCGTGCGGCTTCCGATTCGGGCTCGCTCAACAGCGGCGCGCCCGGCGAGGGGCCGAATGATACGCTACGCACGGTCGCGGCGCCGGCCGCGACGCGCTTCGCGAGCGACATGATCCAGCCGAGGTCGCCGACGTCGAGCCGCTCGAACGCGAGCACCACGGCGCCGCCGCAGCACTGGCCGAGGCTCGGGCCGAGCGCGAGCCGCTCGAGCCGGCGTGCGTGCGGCACGTGCGCGCCGTCCTTCAGCAGGTGCCGCGCGATCTCGATCGCCTTCCACTCCAGATGACCGCCGCCGATCGTATGGCGGGCCGTGTCGCGCGTGACGAGCATCTTGGTGCCGGCTTCGCGCGGCGCGGAGCCGTCGGTGTGCGCGACCGTCACGAGCACGGCCGCTTCGCCGTGCGCGAGCAGTTGCTGCAGATCGCCGAGCCAGGCTTCCATCAGCACGCTCCGTTCGGGACGACGCGGCACGACACGCGGCGCGCGCTGGCGGGCGCGGCGGCAACGAGGACGGACGGGAGCCGGGCCGGCCGGCTGCACGGCCGAGGCCATGCGGCGGCCGCGGACCGACGGCGTGCGCGAACGGCGCCGCCGGACGCGCGGACGCCATGAGGGTGACGGATGCGGATGGTTTGCGTTGTCATGATGAATCCAGTCGACATTGCGGATCGGGCGCGCGTTACGCAGGGAGCGGTGAAACCGCCTCGCCACGCGCACGTAGATCGCCATCCAGTCCCGAAGATAGCACCGCCACGCGGCGGGAACATGGCCGGGCGGTGATCCGGGCTATCAGGCGGCGATCATGTCGATCATAGGCCGGCCGCGCGGGATCGGGGGACCGATGCATGCACATCGGGCCCAAACGTACGCGTGACGGGGCGGGAGCACGGCGATCGCGCGATGCGCGCGGGCCCGGAAATCCGGGCGGCGGCAGGGTAGGTGTTTACGTGCGGCGAACGGCCAGGGCTGGCGCAGGCGTCGGCCGGAGCCGCGTGACGATTCGCTCGCCGGCGGCGCGTGGCCCGTGCGGTTGAGCCGCGCCGCCGGCCTTGCGGCCGGCAACGCGGCCGGCCGATCAGCTCGCCAGCTTGCGGCGATGACGCCAGAGGCTCGCGACGACCGCGACCAGGATCACGGCGAAGCCGATCAGCGCCCAGCCGGGCAGCAGGATGCCGAAGATCGGCGGATAGACGGTCTCGCACAGCCCGGCGACCTTGAACATGCCAGGGAACCACTGCGCGGGCGGCAGGCTGTCGACGATCGGCTGCAGCGTGTCGAAGCCGCAGCTGAAGCCCGGATTCATCTGGATCGACAGGTGCCGTGCGGCCGTGCCGACACCGCCGGCCGCGGCGATCGCGATCAGCAGTTCGAGCACCCAGACGCCGCGCCAGTTGCGGATTCCGGCGGCCACGAACGCGAAGATCCCGATCGCGCAGAAGAAGTAGCGCTGGATGATGCACAGCGGGCACGGGTCTTCGTTCTTCACGTACTGCAGATACAGCGCACCGGCCAGCAGGGCGATGCACACCCATCCGAGCAGCATCAGCAGGCGGCGTTCGCGGCGTAGTGCAAGCGTGTAGTCGTTCATGTCGGCGGGGTTCCTCGTCGGTCGGTCCGGAAAACAATCGCGCGATTTTAGCGCGAACGGTCTGGCACGAAACTGACAGCCCGCGTGCGGCACCCTGCCGCACGCGGGCGCGGCCCGCCGCCGCTCGGCTTGCCGTCGGCCGGCGCGGTCAGCGGATCGTGTTCAGCACGGCCTCGACCGACTGGCCGATCGCGAGCAGCGCGTCGTCGCGATGCGGCGCCGCCGCGAGCATCAGGCCGACCGGCGCCGCGTCGCGCGGATGGCACGGCAGCGACAGCCCGCATGCATCGAGGAAGTTGAACACGCTCGGGTTGCGCAGGATCAGCGCGTTGGTGCGCGTGAATGCGTCGTCGTCCGTTTCGAGTTCGGCGATGCGCGGCGGCACGACCGGCACCGTCGGCGCGACGAGCGCATCGAAGCGCGACCAGACCGTGTGCGCGGCTTCGTCGAGCATCGCGGCGCGCGCGGCGAGCAGATCGAGATAGTCGGCCGCGCTCGCCGGTTCGCCCTTCAGGATGCGCGTCAGCACGCGCGGGTCGTACTGGTCGCGATGCGTGGCGAGCAGCGGACGATGCCACGCGTACGCCTCGATCGGCGAGAAGCCGAAACGGTTGATCTCCGGGAGCCGGTCGAGCGCGGGGAAGCGCACTTCGGTGACGATCGCGCCGGCGGCTTCGAGATGCTTGAGCGCGGTGTCGAGCGCGGCCGCGACGTCGGCATCGACGCCGTCCGTCACGTAGTTCGTCAGCACGCCGAGCCGTACGCCTTCGAGCGGCCGGGCGGCCGGCACGTGCGGCTCGAGCCCCGCCAGCATCCGGTCGACCAGTGCGCAGCACGCGACCGTCAGGCCGATCGGGCCGAACGAGTCGAGCGTCGTCGACAGCGGCACGCCGCCTTGCGTCGGAATTCGGCTCGCGGTCGGCTTGAAGCCCGTCAGCCCGCACAGCGCGGCCGGGATGCGGATCGAGCCGCCGGTGTCGGTCCCGAGCGCAACGGCGGCCATCCCGTCGGCGACCGACGCGGCCGCCCCCGACGACGAGCCGCCCGAAATCCGCGCGTCGCCCGGCACGTCGCGGTGATACGGCGAGCGCGGGTTGCCGAAGTGCGGATTCAGCCCGAGCCCGGAGAACGCGAACTCGCTCATGTTGGTGCGGCCGACCAGCACCGCGCCCGCCCGCTTGAGCCGCGCGACGGCGACCGCATCGGTGCGCGCGGCCGGCGCGCCGTCGAGCACGCGCGACCCCGCGCGCGTGACCTGGCCCGCGACGTCGAACAGGTCCTTGACCGACACCGGAATGCCCGCGAGCGGCGACAGCACGGTGCCCGCGGCGCGCAGCCGGTCGTGTGCGTCGGCGGCCGCGCGGGCATTGTCCGCATCGACTTCGGTGAAGACGACGGCGCCCTGGCCCGACGGATCGGCGATCCGGTCGAGCGCGGTGTCGACGAGCGCGCGGCTCGTGGTCCGGCCGGCGGCGAGGTCGGCGGCGAGCTGGGCGAGCGGGGGGAACGGCGTGAAAGTGGTCATGGCGGCTCAGGGGCGAAGATGTTGAAGAAGCGTGGAGCGGAACGAATCGATATGGCCTTCGACGGCCGCGCGCGCGCCGGCGGCGTCGCGGGCGGACAGCCGGTCGAACAGCGCGCGATGCTCGTGCTGGACGTCGGCGAGATGGTGCGGTTCGGACAGCGTGACGAACCAGAAGCGCAGCGAGCGCTCATGCAGCGCGCGCAGGATGTCGGCGAGCACCGCATTGCGCGCGGCCGCGGCGATCGTCTGATGAAACGCGCGGTCGAGCTCCATCATGCCCTCGACGTCGTGCGTGTCGACGCAGGCCTGCCCATCGTCGAGCAGCGCGGCCAGGCGCGCGAGATCGTCGGGCGTTGCATGGCGCGCGGCGAGTTCGGCGCAGTGCGCTTCGTTGATGCGCCGCACGTCGATCACCGCGACGATGTCGTCGAGCGAGAGCGGCTGCACCATCAAGCCCTTGCGCGGTATCACGGACAGCAGCCCTTCGAGCACGAGCCGATGCACGGCCTGGTGCACCGGCGTGCGGCCGATTCCGGTGCGTGCAACGAGGTCGGCTTCGTTGAGCGCGGCGCCCGGCTTCAGGCGCATCGTGATGATGTCCCGCTGGATCAGCGCGTACGCGCGATCGGCGAGGCTGGCCGGCGACGCGGCGGGGCGGGCGCGGGTGACGTCGGTCAGGGTGCTCATGGCGATTGCGGCATCGGGGTCGGAAGGGGCGCCATCATGGCGCGGATGCTCGGGAAGCGTGGGGGCGATCCCTGGATATTATTGTGATATATCACTGATGTCCAGCGAGGTTGACGTCAAACGGGCAGCGCCGGTGCGTGAGGCAGCCGCTCTTCGGCGCGACTTGCCATCGACTTGCAACAATATCGACAGGATGTTGCAGGTTTGCCGCGCGATCGTGCACTGAAGCATAATGAATCCTCGTCTATCCTTACGCGCGAGCGACGCACCAGACCATCGTCATGAGCGAAAACACGCCTTCTTCGGCCGGTCTGCCCGGCACCTCTTCCGCTTCTTCCGATTCCCCCCGTCCCGATCCGGCGAAAACACCCGATGCGCCGGCCCCGCAGGCCGCCGCGCAAAACGTCGCCGATGACGGCGCATCGCCCGTCACGGCCGCATCCGAGCCGGGTGCGCCCGGTGCGGCAGGCGCCGTCGGTGATGGCGCTGCGACGGCCGCGCCGCTGAAGCCGGGTGCGCCGCCGCCCGGCTTCGGCGCGCCGCCCGATTTCGACACGCCGCGGCCGCCGCCCGCGAGCGCGCAGAATGCGCCGCCGGCCTACCTGAAGCAGAGCGACACACCGTGGTCGGTGTTCGGCCGGATCGTCGCGGCGCGAGCGCGGCGGCTGTTCGATCGCGCCGGCCAGCGCATCACCCAGCGCACGTTGCGCATCGGCGTGTCGGCGCGGATCTTCCATCCGGAGCCGGGCGCGAAGGGGCTGCGCGGCAAGACGCTGCAGTATCTCGAGGAATCGATCGCCCACTGGGTGATGTCGCGCGACGTGCTCGTGTTCATGATTCCGACCGTCGGCCATCAAGGCATGATCCATCCGAGCAACATCCGCCTGCGCGATTACGCGAAGCATCTCGATGGCCTGCTGCTGCAAGGCGGCGCCGACGTATCCCCGCAGACCTACGCGGCGTCGGACGCGCGTCCCGAATGGCCGGGCGATCGCGTGCGCGACATGTACGAGCTCGAGCTGCTGCACGAATTCGTCGAGTCCGGCAAACCCGTGCTCGGCGTGTGTCGCGGCTGCCAGCTGATCAACGTCGCGTTCGGCGGCTCGCTGTACCAGGACATCGCCACCGACGTGCCGACCGCGAATGCGCACGTGAGCGAGCATTACGACCAGCATCGTCACGCGATCCGCTTTCCCGATTCGTCGACGCTCGCGAGCATGTTCCCGGGGCGCAGCGAGGCGATCGTCAACTCGATTCACCACCAGGCGATCCGCGATCTCGGCCGCGATTTGAACATCGAGGCCGTGTCGGCCGGCGACGGGATCATCGAAGGCATTCGCCATCGGCGTTCGCCGTTCGTCGTCGGCGTGCAGTGGCATCCGGAGTTCCATCGCGCAGGCGGCTCCGAACTGCTCGACTGCACGCCGCTGCTCGATGCGTTCCTGCGCGCGGCGCGCGAAACGCGCCTGTAGCACGCCGAATTTTCCGTGTTGGACGAAGGCCGGCCGCGTCTCGATAAATTCGAGATGCGGCCGTTTCGTTTTGAACGATAATCGCGAGTTCCGATTCGTTCGCCGGAGTCTGACGTTGGCTTTCCGAAACTTTTCCCCTGCACGATGCGCAACGTGGATCGTTGCACTGGTTGCCTGCGCGCAAGCGGGCACGGCCTGGTCCGCCGAGGCAACCGCCCCCGTCGCCGGTACGCGTCCGGCGGTCACGAGCCTGAGCGGCAGCGCGTCGCCTGCGGCATCGGCCGCGGCCGAGACGGACGCCGCCGCGCAAGGCAACGTCGCCGAGCTGACGCAGATGCTGCACGACGGCCGGATCGTCGAGATGCGTACTACGTACAACGGCAGCTACGGCGCGAGCCTGATGTTCGATCCGCGCGAGATGACGTATTACGTCGCGCTGTTCCAGGACAAGAATCTGTGGCGCGTGATCCGCTCGCAGGAAAAGAATCGCGCGGAGATGGTGTACGCGAACTTCGTCCAGCAGACCGCGCAGCTCGCCGATATCGAGATCCGCCGGACCGAGCTGCAGGCGCAGAAGGCATTTCTCGAACGCGTGATCGCGCTGCAGGCGAATCGTGCGCAGCAGTTGCAGGCCGACCTGAGCGTCGCGCGCAGCCAGCAGGCCGAAGTCGCGCAGCGGCAGCGGTCGGCGCAGGAGCAGGCCCAGGCGCTGCAGGTCGAGAAGCGGGCTGCGCAGTTGCAGTTGCGCGATCTGCAGGAGCAGGTGCGGCAACTCGAGAGACAGAACGAGACGGGGCTGCCCGCGCACAAGTAACGATTCGTCGAACGGACGGAGCGAGACGAACGAAAACCCGGCGAAGCGATCTTCGCCGGGTTTTTTATTGCGCGGGCGTCAGTGCGCGAACGCGTCCGGCACGTCGGTCACGCGACGGTGCGACAGTTGCGACGTCCAGTCGAAACCGGCCACGCTCGGGTGCGCCGGGCGGGCCGGCTGCGTGGCGCGCAGCGCGTTCGCCATGGCGATCAGCGTGGCCGGATCGTCGAGCGAGTCGCGTGTATCGCGCGTGTCTGCCGTGCGCGGCGGTGGAGCGAGCCGATCGTGTGTGCCGGTGTTGGTCGCAGCGCGCTGGAGCGGCGCACGCTGGGTCGGCGGATGTGCGGCGAGTCGCGGCACGACCGGTGTGTGGGCCGGTGCCGGCATCGTGCGCTGGCCGGTTGCCCGACGGGGCGACGCAGGCGCGCCGTGCCGCATGTCGGACGCCGTTTGCGGATGAAGCGATGGGGGGCGAAGCGGGGCGCGGTGCGTGGCGGGCGGCGTTTTCATCGTGTTCGCGACAGGCGCCGCGACCTTGCGCTGCGGCACGGCGTTCGTCGAGGTGGCCGGGTGAGTCGCGGCCATATGTATGGTGCCGGTCGACGTCGTGACGTGATCGGCCATACCGCCGGTCGCTTGAATCGCATACGCGGGACCGAAGCCCGCGGGCGGGTCGTACGTGCCGATCAGCCAGCCGATGATGCCGAGTGCGCCGATGCTCCAGTAGAGCGCGTACATCGCGCGCCGGTCACGAGGGCGGCGATGGCGCAAGCGCCGGCCGGCGGCCGCAGCCGGCGGGGCAGGCAGCCCGCCCGAAGCCGGCAGCGCGGTCGCCGGCAGCGGTTGCCACCGGCATGCGGAGTGCGGCCAGTCGACGTCGATGCAGGACGTCGTCAGTGTCGCGAGGCAGTTCTTGCTGGACCGTGCACCGGGGGCACCGAGAAATCGCCATTCGCGACCGAACGGCGGGACCTGATCGAGCGGGTTGATGCGAGGGCGGGCGAGCGCGCCTTCGACCGGGACGAGGGGCGATGGGATCATGAAAGGGGTACGTCGTGCGACACGGGCGACCGTGCCGGCGCGGCGCGGAAATGTCGTCGCAAATCGTGACATTGTGGTCAGCCGGCGAAGGCAGGTCGATCAGATCAATCTGATTCTTGTGCCTTTTTGGGGGCGACTTGTACGAGGCGGATGCCGCGACGGTCGTGACAGGGGCGCCAAGGGGCACCACAAGGCAAATGTCGGCCTGGCGTGGCATGATTCGCGAATCATGCCGGCGGCGCGCCGTTACGCGCCGTGCCGCCGGCGGGCAGCGATGCCCGGGCGCGCGGGGCTCACCCTGCGCGTCGCGCATCGTCGGATTCATGCGGCGGCGCGGTATTCGCGCCACCCGAGCTGAGCGAGAAAATATGTCCACAGCGTCCCCTGCGATCGCGCAGGAATCGAAAGTCCGCACCGTCTTCCGGGTCGTCAGCGGCAACTTCCTGGAAATGTACGACTTCATGGTCTACGGGTATTACGCGTCGGCCATCGCGAAAACGTACTTTCCGAGCGGCAACGCGTTCGCGTCGCTGATGCTGTCGCTGTCGGTATTCGGCGCGGGTTTCCTGATGCGCCCGGTCGGTGCGATCGTGCTCGGCGCGTACATCGATCATCACGGCCGCCGCAAGGGGCTGATCCTGACGCTCGGGCTGATGGCGATCGGCACGCTCACCGTGGCTGCGATCCCGGGCTACGCGACGATCGGCGTGCTCGCGCCGGTGCTCGTGCTGCTCGGCCGGTTGTTGCAGGGCTTCTCGGCGGGCGTCGAGCTCGGCGGCGTGTCGGTCTACCTGTCGGAGATCGCGACGAAGGGCCACAAGGGGTTCTATACGTCGTGGCAGTCGGGCAGCCAGCAGGTGGCCGTCGTGTTCGCCGCGTTCGTCGGTGTCGTGCTGAACCGCGCGCTGCCGGTCGAGGAAATGACCGCGTGGGGCTGGCGCATTCCGTTCCTGATCGGCTGCCTGATCGTGCCGTTCCTGTTCCTGATCCGCCGGTCGCTGAAGGAGACCGACGAGTTTCTTGCGAAGCGTCACCGGCCGACGATGGGCGAGATCATGCGCTCGATGCTCGACAACTGGGGTGTCGTGGTGGCCGGCATGGGGATGGTGATCATGACGACGGTGTCGTTCTACATGATTACCGCCTACACGCCGACCTTCGGCAAGGAAGTGCTGCACCTGTCGTCGCTCGACGCGCTCGTCGTGACCGTTTGCGTCGGGATCTCGAATCTCGTGTGGCTGCCGCTGTCCGGCGCGCTGTCCGACCGCATCGGTCGCCGCCCGGTGCTGATCGCCTTCACCGTGCTGACGCTGGTGTCGGCTTATCCGGCCGTGCTGTGGCTCGTCGGCGATCCGTCGTTCCTGCGGCTGCTCGCGGTCGAGCTGTGGCTGTCGTTCCTGTACGCGTCGTACAACGGCGCGATGGTCGTCGCGCTGACCGAAGTGATGCCGGCCGACGTGCGGACGGCCGGCTTCTCGCTCGCGTACAGCCTGGCCACGACGATCGGCGGCTTCACGCCGGCGATCTCGACGCTGCTGATCCACCAGACGGGCAACAAGGCGGCGCCGGGGCTGTGGCTGAGCGTGGCCGCGATCTGCGGCCTGATCGCGACGCTCGTGCTGTATCGCACGGCCGATGCGCGCAACCAGTACAAGTCAGCCTGACGGCGGCCGGTATATCGCGCGGTGTCGGCCGCGCATCACATCGAAAAGGGAGCGCGATGCGCTCCCTTTTTCGCTTGCGGTCATGCGTTGCGCAGCATGTCGGCCACCGAGGCCGCCACGTCGCGCCACGCGCCCGGGGCCGGCTGGCGGGCGATCCTGGCTCGCGGATACCACGGACAGTCGTCGCCGGTGAACCAGCGCCAGTCGGCCGCGAACGGCAGCATGACCCACAGCGGCTTGCCGAGCGCGCCCGCGAGGTGCGCGACCGCCGTGTCGATCGTGACGACGCCGTCCAGGCGCTCGATCAGCGCGGCCGTATCGGCAAAGTCGTTCAGCCGGCCGTCGAGACGATGCACGCGCGGATGCGCGTCGACGCGCGCCCGTTCGTCGTCGTCGAGCGCGGGCTGCAGCACGATCCAGTCGATGTCCGGCAGCGCGAGCAGCGGCGCGAGCGCGTCGAACGGCATCGAGCGGTTTTCCTGCGCCTGCCGGCGCCCCGACCATGCCAGGCCGAACTTGCGCTTCGATTGCCCGCCGAGCGAACCGCGAAAGCGTCGCCGGGCGCCGTCGGGTGCGTCGAGGTAGCGCGAGCCGACGATGTCGTCCGGCTGCAGCCCGAGCAGGAACGGCAGGCTCATCAGCGTGCACGCGACGTCCGCGGCAGGCGGCTTCGCGGCGCCTTGCGGGACGAGCGTCACGCGCCAGCGCGATGCGGCCGGCGTCAGCAGCGCGACGAGTTCCGGCTGGACTTCGAGCACCACGCGCGCGCAGCGTGCGCGGGCCAGCGGCACGAAGCGGACGAACTGCAGCGTGTCGCCGAACCCCTGTTCCGCGCGGATCAGCAGCGTGCGCGACGCGATCGGCTCGCCGTGCCAGCGCGGCAGCGCGCCGAGCGGTGTCGCGCCGGGCGTCTCGTGGCGCGCTTCGTAGGCGGGCAGGCCGCGCGTGAAGTCGCGCAGCGTCAGCAGCGTGACCGCGCGGTGCAGCCGCGCGAGCGTGAGATCGGGCGCGACCCGCAGCGCCTGGTCGAAAGCACGCAGCGCCATCTCGTGCGCGCCGAGCGCGTGATGCGCGTTGCCAAGATTCAGCCATGCGAGCCCGAACGACGGATCGAGCCCGACGGCACGCTCGTAGTAGGGCAGCGCGTCGCGGTGGCGCGCCTGCGCGCAGAGCGCATTCGCGAGCCCGAACAGCGCGAGCGGAAACGGCGGGTGCAGCGCGAGCGCGGCTTCGAATGCCGCGGCTGCCTCGGCATGCCGGCCGACCGCGTCGAGCGTGTTGCCGAGATTGAAATGCGCGGCGACGAACCGCGGCTGCGCGGCGATCGCGGCCTGGAAGTGCGTGATCGCCTCGTCGGCGCGACCCATCGCGCTCAGCGCCATCGCGAGGTTGTTGTGCGCACCCGCATGCCCGGGCCGGAGCTCGAGTGCGCGACCGAACGCGGCGAGCGCGTCGTCGTGGCGGCCGAGCGCGTTCAGCGCGTTGCCGAGATTGTTGTGGATCGACGCGTCGTCGGGCGTGAGCCGCAGCGCACGACCGAAGGCGTCGATCGCATCGTCGTGACGCTGCAGTGCCGCATACGCGTTGCCGAGGTTGTAGTGCGCGAGCGGAAATTCGGGCGCGAGCGTCAGCGCGTTGCGAAAGCGGTCGATCGCTTCGTCGAGCCGGCCGAGCGCTTTCAGCGCGTTGCCGAGATTGAGCTGCAGCGCGGCATCGTCCGGACGCAGCGCGACGGCGCGGCCGACGAGATCGGCCGCCTCGGCGTGCTGGCCCTGCTGGTGCCGCAGCACGCCGAACAGGTGCAGCGCATCGGCATCGGCGGGGTTGGAGGCGAGCGCGTTGCGATAGCCGTGCTCGGCCTCGGCGAGGCGGCCGGCACGGTGCGCGGCGTACGCCTGGTCGAATGCGGAATCCATGACGCGAAAACTGGCGGAAAGCGCGTATTTTCCCACACCGCGCGGCGCGGCCGCGTATCGGCCGGTCGGCATATGGCCCCGTGACGCGGAGCGGCGTAGACTTGCAGAGTCGCGTGTCATCGAGGTTCTCATGGCTGACACACTGCCTGATATCCCGCCCGTGCTGATCGTCGGCGCGGGGCCTACCGGCCTCGCCGCGGCGATGAGCCTCGCACGGGCCCGCGTGCCGGTGCGCATCATCGATCGTCTCGTCGCGCCCGCGCCGTTTTCGCGTGCGATCGGCATCCAGGCACGCACGCTCGAACTGCTGGAGCAGCATCGCGCGGTCGAGCCGTTTCTCGCGCTCGGTCATCGCGCGCATGCGGCCGAGCTGCACGCCGACGGCCGCGTGATCGCACGGCTCGATTTCGATCCGCTGCGAACGCGCTATCCGTATCTGATGTTTCTCGACCAGAGCGTTACCGAGCGGCTGCTCGCCGAGCACCTGGCCGGCATGGGCGTGAGCGTTGAACGCGGGACGGTGCTGACCGGCTGCGATGCGGGCGGCACGTCGCTCGACGTGACGCTGCGCCGCGCCGACGGCCGCGACGAGTCGTTCGCTCCCTCGTACCTGATTGCCGCCGACGGCGCGCACAGCACGGTGAGGCATCTGCTCGGCCTGGGCTTTGCCGGGCATGCGTTCGAACAGACTTTCCTGCTGGCCGATTTCGCGGCGATACCCGACTGGCCGGACGAAGAGATTCACCTGTTCACGACACCCGCCGGCATCGCGGGCCTGTTTCCGATGGGAGGCGGCCGTTACCGGCTCGTCGCGGACCGGCCTCCGCGCAGCGACGCGTCGCCCGACGCGCCGGCGCCGTCGCTCGACGAATGCGACGCGATCATCCGCGCGCGCGTCGGCGCATCGATCTCGCCGAGCGATCTCGCGTGGTCGTCCTATTTTCACCTGCACAGCCGGATGGTCGACCGGCTGCGTCACGGCCGCGTGTTCTTCGCGGGCGACGCCGCGCACGTCCACAGCCCGGCCGGCGCGCAGGGCATGAACACCGGCATCCAGGAGGCGTTCAACCTGGGCTGGAAGCTCGCCCGCGTCCTCGGCGCAGGCGCGCCCGAGCGATTGCTCGACACGTATCACGCGGAGCGCCACCCGATCGAGCGGGACGTATTGCGGCAGACCGGTTTCGTCACGCAGATCGTCGAAGCCGAGCGCGGCGCGATGAAGCTGCTGCGTGATCACGTCGTGCCGCTGCTGGCGTCGTTCGGGCCGATGCGCGACGCGGTCAGGCGCACGGTCAGCGAGCTCGGCGTGCAATACCGGAAGAGTTCGCTCACGCTCGAGCGCGTGCTTGATGGCGGCCCGCGGGCAGGCGAGCGGGCGCCCGACGCACTCGTACACGTGCTCGACGGGCCGCTCGGCCGCGCGCCCGGCACGGCGCGGCTATACGATCTTCACGATCCGGCCTGCTTCACGCTGTTGCTGCTGGAAGAGCCGGTGGATACCGACGCCGGCGAGGTGCCGCCGATCCCGGCCGATGCGCAGAGGCTCGTGCAGGGGCTCGAGCGGATCATGCCGGAAGCGGTGCGCGTGTGGCGTGTCGCCGATGCCGAAGGCGATGGTACGGCCGGGCTCGCGCAGGAATACGGCCGCTCGCGCCCGTCGTTCTATCTGCTGCGGCCCGACGGCTACGTTGCCGCGCGCGGGCGCACGGCGACCGACGCGAACGCGCTGCTGCGCCACTGCGAAACCTGGTTCGCGGGCATGTCGGTATCCGCGTAGCCGCGCGATCAGGCGGGCGCCGCGGCGGGGACGAGCGACGCGCGATGCGCGGCGATCGCATCGCGCACGATCGGCGTCGCGCGCTGCCCGGCTTCGCTCGACGGATCGTCGAGCGCGGTCAGCAACCCACGGCGCATCCGCGGCTCCCAGAAGCGCCGGATATGCTCGGCGATCCCGGTTAGCGCTTCATCGCGATCGGGCATCGATTCGAAGAATGCGCCGATCTGGTTGGCCATGTCGATCAGGTGTTCGCTGTTCATCGCAGTCTCACTTGCCCGTCGTCACGGCGGCCGGCTCGGCGGCGCGGCGCTCAAGCAGGTCGAGCTGCTCCGAGTTGAAGCGCGCATACGCTTGTTGCCAGTCGGACGGTTGCGCAACCGGCATCACCTGAACGGCCGTCACCTTGTATTCCGGGCAGTTCGTCGCCCAGTCGGAGCTTTCCGTCGTGATCACGTTCGCACCCGATTCGGGGAAGTGGAACGTCGTGTAGACGACGCCCGGCTGCATGCGCTCGGACACCAGCGCGCGCAACACCGTCTGACCGGCACGCGACTCGATGCCGACCCAGTCGCCCGTCCGGATTCCGCGATCTTCCGCGTCGTGCGGATGGATCTCGAGGCGATCCTCTTCGTGCCACCGGACGTTCTCGGTCCGGCGCGTCTGCGCGCCGACGTTGTATTGCGACAGGATGCGGCCCGTCGTCAGGATCAGCGGATAGCGCTGCGTGACTTTCTCCGGCGTCGGAATGAACTTGGTGATCACGAACCGGCCCTTGCCGCGCACGAACGTGTCGATGTGCATGGTCGGCGTGCCTTCCGGCGCGTGTTCGTTGCACGGCCACTGGATGCTGCCGAGCGCGTCGAGCTTCGCGTACGACACGCCCGAGAAGGTCGGCGTGAGCCGGGCGATCTCGTCCATGATTTCGGACGGATGCGCGTAGTGCATGTCGTAGCCGAGCGCCTGCGACAGCAGCAGCGTCACTTCCCAGTCCGCGTAGCCCGCGAGCGGCGGCATCACCTTGCGCACGCGCGAGATGCGGCGCTCCGCGTTCGTGAACGTGCCGTCCTTCTCGAGGAACGTCGAGCCCGGCAGCAGCACGTGCGCGTATTTCGCGGTTTCGTTCAGGAAGATGTCCTGCACGACGATGCATTCCATCGCCGACAGCGCGGCCGCGACGTGCTGCGTGTTCGGGTCCGACTGGACGATGTCCTCGCCCTGGCAGTAGAGCCCCTTGAAGCTGCCGTCGAGCGCCGCGTCGAACATGTTCGGGATGCGCAGGCCGGGCTCCGGCTGCAGCGTGGCCGACCAGGCTTCTTCGAACTGCGTGCGCACGACCGTGTCGCTGATGTGCCGGTAGCCGGGCAGTTCGTGCGGGAACGAGCCCATGTCGCACGAACCCTGCACGTTGTTCTGGCCGCGCAGCGGATTGACGCCGACGCCTTCGCGGCCGACGTTGCCGGTCGCCATCGCGAGGTTCGCGATGCCCATCACCGTCGTCGAGCCCTGTGCGTGTTCCGTCACGCCCAGGCCGTAATAGATCGCCGCGTTGCCGCCCGTCGCGTAGAGGCGCGCGGCCTCGCGCACCAGTTCGGCCGGCACGCCCGTCACGTCGGCGGTCGCCTCGGGCGCATTGTCGGCCTGCGCGACGAAGTCGCGCCATTGCTCGAACGCACGCGTATCGCAGCGCTCGGCGACGAATGCGTCGGCCACCAGCCCTTCGGTGACGATCACGTGCGCCAGCGCATTGACGATCGCGACGTTGGTGCCCGGGCGCAACTGCAGATGATGCGTGGCCTTTACGTGCGGGCCGTCGACGACGTCGATGCGGCGCGGATCGATCACGATCAGCTTCGCGCCTTCGCGTATGCGCCGCTTCAGCCGCGAGCCGAACACCGGATGGCCGTCGGTCGGGTTCGCGCCCATCACGACGATCACGTCGGCCTGGCCGACCGAGGCGAACGTCTGCGTGCCGGCCGATTCGCCGAGCGTCGTCTTGAGGCCATAGCCGGTCGGCGAGTGGCACACGCGTGCGCAGGTATCGACGTTGTTGTTGCCGAACGCGGCGCGCACGAGCTTCTGCACGAGATAGGTTTCCTCGTTCGTGCAGCGCGACGACGTGATGCCGCCGATCGAATCGCGGCCATACTTCTGCTGCAGCTTGCGGAACTGCGTCGCCGCGTAGGTGAGGGCTTCGTCCCAGCTGACTTCGCGCCACGGGTCGGTGATCTTCTCGCGGATCATCGGCTTCGTGATGCGGTCCTTGTGTGTCGCGTAGCCCCATGCGAAGCGTCCCTTCACGCACGCGTGGCCTTCGTTCGCGAGCCCGTTCTTGTGCGGCGTCATGCGCACGACCTGCGTGCCCTTCATCTCGGCCTTGAACGAGCAGCCGACGCCGCAGTACGCGCAGGTCGTGACGACCGAGTGCTCGGCCTGCCCGAGCTGCACGACGGATTTTTCCTGCAGCGTGGCCGTCGGGCAGGCTGCCACGCACGCGCCGCACGACACGCATTCCGACGCCATGAACGATTCGCTTTCGCCGGCGGCGACGCGCGATTCGAAGCCGCGCGCGGCGATCGTCAGCGCGAACGTGCCCTGCGTTTCCTCGCACGCGCGCACGCAACGGTTGCAGACGATGCACTTCGACGGGTCGTACGTGAAGTACGGGTTCGATTCGTCCTTCGTGTCCTTCAGGTGATTCGCGCCATCGAAGCCGTAGCGCACTTCGCGCAGGCCGACCACGCCGGCCATGTCCTGCAGCTCGCAGTCGCCGTTGGCCGGGCAGGTGAGGCAGTCGAGCGGATGGTCGGAGATGTACAGCTCCATCACGTTGCGGCGCAGCGACTGCAGCCGGTCCGACTGCGTGCGCACCTTCATGCCGGCTTCGGCGGGCGTCGTGCACGACGCCGGATAGCCGCGTCGGCCCTCGATCTCGACGAGGCACAGCCGGCACGAGCCGAACGGTTCGAGCGAATCGGTCGCGCAGAGCTTGGGGACGTTGACGCCGGCTTCGATCGCCGCGCGCATCACCGACGTGCCGGCCGGCACCGTGACCGGCTGGCCGTCGATTTCGAGCGTGACGTCGGTGTCGGCATGCCGTTGCGGCGTACCGTAGTCGGTGTCGTCGAACGGATCGAATGCGCGCGCCTGGGCGGCGCTCTTGCACGCGCATTGGCCCGAGCCGCAGCCGCCTTGGCGGACGTTATTCGTGTCGAGGGACATGCAGGGCTCCTTCTGGGTCAGGCCGCAGCCTTGACCGGGCCCGACGCGGCATCCTTGCCGGCAGCGAGCCCGAAATCTTCGGGGAAATGGTCGAGCGCGGACAGCACCGGGTACGGGGTCATGCCGCCCATCGCGCACAGCGAGCCGGCGAGCATCGTGTCGCACAGGTCGCGCAACAGCGTGACCTGCCGCTCCGACGTATCGCCGTGGCGAATCCGCGCGATCGTCTCGACGCCGCGCGTGGAGCCGATTCGGCACGGCGTGCACTTGCCGCACGATTCGATCGCGCAGAACTTCATCGCGTATTCGGCCAGCTCGGCGAGATTCGACGTGTCGTCGTGCAGCACGATGCCGCCGTGGCCGACGACCGCGCCGATCGCCGTGTACGCCTCGTAGTCGAGCGGCACGTCCCACTGATGGTCGGGCAGGTAGGTGCCGAGCGGGCCGCCGACCTGCGCGGCGCGTGCCGGCCGGCCGCTGGCCGTGCCGCCGCCGAAGTCGAACAGCAGCTCGCGCAGCGTGACGCCGAACGCGAGCTCGACGAGGCCGCCGTGACGGATGTTGCCGGCAAGCTGGAACGGCAGCGTGCCGCGCGAGCGGCCCATCCCGTAGTCGCGATAGAACGTGGCGCCGCGCGCGAAGATCACGGGCGCCGTCGCGAGCGTGATCACGTTGTTGATCACGGTCGGTTGGCCGAACAGGCCCGCGAGCGCGGGCAGCGGCGGCTTCGCGCGCACGACGCCGCGCTTGCCCTCGAGCGATTCGAGCAGCGCCGTTTCCTCGCCGCATACGTACGAGCCCGCGCCTTTCGCGACGTGCAGCTCGAACGCATGCGCGGAGCCGAGCACGTGCTCGCCGAGCCAGCCGGCTTCACGCGCGCGGACGATCGCGGCTTCGAGCGTCGCGATCGCGTGCGGGTATTCGCTGCGCACATAGATGTAGCCGACCGTCGCGCCGGTGGCGACGCCCGCGATGATCATCCCTTCGATCAGGCAGTACGGATCGCATTCCATCAGCAGGCGGTCGGAGAACGTGCCCGAATCGCCTTCGTCCGCGTTGCATACGATGTATTTCTGCGCGGCGCGTGCTTGCCGCACGGTACGCCACTTGATGCCGGCCGGGAACGCCGCGCCGCCGCGGCCGCGCAGCCCCGATTCGATCAGCGTTTCGCAGGCGGCGTCGCCATCGAGCGCCAGTGCGTTCTTCAGGCCGGCGAGGCCGCCGTGCTGCAGGTAGTCGTCGATCGACAGCGGATCAGTCAGGCCGATCCGCGCGAACGTGAGCCGCTGCTGACGGGCGAGGTAGGGCAGCGCGTCGACGAGGCCGACACTGCTCGGATGCGTGCCGCCTTCGAGCCAGCCGGCGTCGAACAGGGCCGGCACGTCGGCGGCCGACAGGTTCGCATAGCCGACGCGGCCGGCGGCCGTCCCGACCTCGACGAGCGGCTCGAGCCACAGCAGCCCGCGCGACCCGTTGCGGATCAGTTCGACCGCGATGCCGCGCCGTTCGGCTTCGGCCACGATCGCGGTGGCGAGCGCGTCGGCGCCGAGCGCCAGCGCGGACGAATCGCGCGGAACGTAGATGCGGGTCGTCATGCGGCCTCCGGTGTGTGGGCGACCGCGTCGGCCAGCAGCGCGTCGAACTTCTCCGGCGTGACCTTGGCGTGGAGCACGCCGTTGACCGTCATCGACGGCGATTGCGCGCACAGTCCGAGGCAATAGACCGATTCGAGCGCGACGTCGTCCGGCGTACGGGGCGCGGCGGCATCGCCGTGCGCGGCATCGAACCGGCAGCCGGTGCGGGCTTCCGCATGGGCGGCGAGCGTTTCGCAGCCCATGCTGCGGCACGCTTCGGCGCGGCACATCTGGATCGTCACGCGGGCGGGCGGCGCGGTGCGGAAGTGATGGTAGTAGGTCAGGACGCCGTGCACTTCCGCGCGCGACAGGTTCAGCGCCTTGGCGAGCGGCGCGACGCAGCCCGGCGGCACGTAGCCCGCGTCGTCCTGGATCGCGTGCAGGATCGCGACGAGCGACCGGCCGGCGCGCGCATGGCGCTCGACGAGCACGTCGGGCGCAGGGGAATTCGGGGACATCGTTATGCTCCTCCAAAGTCTCATATGCGCTCGCAATTCATATATGGCGCAGCGGGACTTGGTTCTGATTGATTTTGACCAACGATAAGCGGAAGATTTCGCGGTCGCAATAGGAAATTGGAGTGCATAATTGATTCGAATCGAATGCGACGCGTATCTGACCGTACGCGACACGGAAGGCCGCTCGGCCAGTCTGTCCGACGTCGCTCCACTGCTGGAACTCGTGGCGGAGACGGGCAGCATCGCGCAGGCCGCGCAAGCCAAGGGACTGTCGTACCGGCATGCATGGGGCATGCTCCGCGCGCTGGAATCGTGCATCGGCGGGGAGTTGATCGAAACCGCGCGCGGCAAGGGTTCGACGTTGTCGGCGCTGGGGCAGGCCGTCGTCGATGCGCAGCGTCTGGCACGCAGCCGCCTCGACGGGAATCTGCGCACGCTCGCGGCCGAGGTGGCCAGTGAGCTGAACCGGCGGCTCGCGCAGCGCGACGGCGCCGTGCGCATTCATGCGTCGCATGGTTATGCGGTCGCGACGCTGGTCTCCGCGCTCGTCGATGCGCAGGCGGCCGTCGACATCAAATATCGCGAGAGCGTCGAGGCCGTGCAGGCGCTCGCGCGCGGCGAATGCGACCTCGCCGGCTTCCATTTGCCGCGCGGCGCGTTTCGCGCGCAGTGCGCGCAAATCTACCGGCCCTGGCTCGACGACACACGCCACGTGCTGATCCACCTGACGCGCCGCCAGCAGGGGCTGTTCGTGCCGCGCGGCAATCCGAAGCAAGTGCGCGGGCTGGCGGATCTGGCGCGCAACGACATCCGCTTCGTCAATCGCCAGCCGGGGTCGGGCACGCGCATGCTGCTGGATCTCGCGTTGCGCGCGATCGGCATCGATCCTGAGCGCATCGACGGCTATGCGTCGGCCGAACTCACGCATTCGGCGATCGCGGCGTTCGTCGCGAGCGGCATGGCCGATCTCGGTTTCGGCGTCGAGCCGGCCGCCCGTCACTTCGGGCTCGACTTCATCCCGATCGTCGACGAGGATTATTACTTCGCGTGCGAACGTGCGCGGCTCGATGTGCGGCCGCTCGCCGATGTGCTGGCGCTGCTGCGCGACGCGCGGTTCGTCGAGCGCGTCGCGCATCTCGACGGCTACGATCCGGCCGCGTGCGGCGCGCTGGAACACATCGCGACGGGGCTTGCCGGCAGCGACGGCACGAGCGTGCCGGATCGCAATTCCCCGTAACGAGAACGCGACCGGACCGCGCTGCAGCAGTGGGGGATTTGCGCTACGCTTGCCGCTTGATCAACGTTCCAACAAGCACGCCGTTCAGGCGTCATCCCGCCATGAAATTTTCCGTTCCCCTTGCCGCGGCAGCGTTGACCGCAGGGCTGCTGATCGTCGCTTCGCCGCTTGCGTTCGCGCAGAATTCCCCGGGTGTGCCCGGCGGGATCCTGAGCGAACAGTTCCGCCTGAACGAACATCCGCAGATGCCGTTCGCGGCGTCGGCGCCTTCCGAGAAATACCAGAGCGGCAAGAAGTCGGCATTGCGCCGCAAGGGTGACCTGGGCGACCCGAACGGCTGCAACCTGAAGTGCCCGATGGATACCCGGTAACGCGCAGGCGGCGCGTCTGCGCCTGAATGGGGCGCGGTCTTCTGCGCAGCGGCTCGATCGACTGATAGACGGCTGCGCACGTTCCGCCCCGATTCCGCTTTATTCGAGCCCCGCGAAGCCCGTCGCCTCGCGGGGCTCGTGCTTTTCGGCGAGCCTTCTCGCAACGCGGGGGCGGACGAAGCGACCGATCGCCCGCGTTGCCGTTCCGACAGGAATATAGGGTTAACCCGTAAATCAGGAAGGATGTCTTCCTGAAACCTGCCTTATTCTTAAGCATCTACCTACATAAACTTCGGTTTGTCGGCGCTGATCAAGGTGTTCACCGCCGAATCAGACAAATCTGGAGGTAGGTCATCATGAAGTCGCTCGTTCAAGCCGTTGTCGTTGCCGCTGCTCTCGTTGCCCCGGTCGTGTCGTTCGCCCAGTCGGGTTCGACGATCACCCGTGCGCAGGTTCGTGCCGAACTGGTTCAACTCCAGCAGGCCGGTTACAACACCGCCCGCGGCGAAGATCCGCATTATCCGGAAGCGATCCAGGCCGCAACGGCACGTATCGCGGAGCAGCAGCGCAGCGCGCTGGCGCAAGCGCAAGGCGCCGACGCCAGCGGCTACGGTGCGCAGGCACAGGGCGCTTCGGCGTCCGGATCGCGCGCCATGGGCGTGCGCCCGGCCAGCGCGGAAGAAATGAAGTCGCTGTATCGCGGCAGCTAAGCCGCACGTTGTCTGGTATGGGCGAACACGGGCGCGGCGATGCGTCGTGCCCGACGCCTGCGCCCCGGGCCGGCCGCCATTCGGCGCAACCAATGATGGCGCCGGCGCGGCAGAACATCCGTCACCTCCTGCCGCCGCGACACCGGTGGCATTCCGCCCGGCCCGTCCGGGGCTGGGCGCTTTTTCGGAGGGGTGGGGCGGGTGCGTCTCGCAGGCAAGAAAAAACCCCGCGGAGCAACGCTCGGCGGGGTTTTCTTTGCGAAACGTGGTGAACGTTTGGCGGGTATTTGGTGGAGGCGGCGGGAATCGAACCCGCGTCCAGAAGCGCTCCACGACTAGTTCTACATGTTTAGTCCAGTCTTTTGATTTAACCGCAGCGACGCGGACGAACACGCTGCACTACGGCGATTCGCTAGATTTTCGACCCTGGCGTCGCGACGCCGACAGGGCTTAACTGACGTAAATGACCTCTGGCGGTATTGCTACCGGTCTTGCGACACTAGCCCGTCAGTGAACTAGGCAGAGGACGGCGGCCCTTAGGCTGCCAGTGCGAACGTATCGTCGTTTGCAGTTACGATTTTCCCATTGATTAACGAGGTGACGGGTCCTCGACATGCCCTAGCCGCTTCACAACCCCTGTCGAAACCAGGTCGCCCCCGCGGATAAGATCGACCATTATAGCCCAACATCGCGCAGCAGGTGCCGCAGTTCCTGCGTCGTGCCGACGAGGTGCTGGGCTTGCCAGTCGGCCGGCGCGATACCGTCGCCGCAATAGCCGTATGCGGCCGCGACCGTAGCCATGCCCGCGGCGCTGCCGGCCTGGATGTCGCGCAGGTCGTCACCCACGTAGACGATACGCTCGGGCGCGAGTGTCAGTTGCTCGGCGGCATGCAGCAGCGGGGCCGGATGCGGTTTCGAGTGCGGTGTTGTGTCGCCCCCGACGACGCAGGCGGCGCGCGGCGCGAGGCCGAGCAGCTCGACGAGCGGTGCGGTGAGCCGCATCGCCTTGTTCGTGACGATGCCCCAGCGTACGCCGCGCGCATCGAGTTCGTCGAGCACGTCGCCGATGCCGGGGAACAGCGTCGTATGCACGCACAGATCGGTCGCGTAGTTGGCCAGGAACTCGTCGCGCATCGCTTCGTAGCCGGGCGTGTGAGGATCGATGCCGAACGCGCCGCCGAGCAGGCCGCGCGCGCCGGCCGAGGCCAGCGGCCGCAACACGTCGAGCGACGTTTCGGGCAGGCCGCGCTCGCGCTGCATCTTGTTGACGGCTGCCGCGAGGTCGGGCGCCGTGTCGGCGAGCGTGCCATCCAGATCGAACAGGACCGCATCGCAGTGCAACAGGCGCGGTTCGTCTGCGATCCGCGCGGTCGAAAGGGGAGTCGTCATGCCGGGTGGAGGGTCACGCGCCGCGACGGCACGCAACCAGGTAGTTGATGTCGGTGTCGTTCGACAGCGCGAAGCGCTTGCCGATCGGGTGGTACGTGATGCCCTTGATCTCGACGATGTGCAGATCCGTCGCGCGCACGAAGCCGGCCAGTTCCGACGGGCGGATGAACCGCGCGTAATCGTGCGTGCCCTTCGGCAGCATTTGCGCGATGTATTCCGCGCCGATCACGGCGAACAGGTAGGACTTCAGGTTGCGGTTCAGCGTCGAGAAGAACACCCAGCCGCCCGGTTTCACGAGCGTCGCGCACGCGGCCACGATGTCGCCGGGCGACGGTACGTGCTCGAGCATTTCCATGCATGTGACGACGTCGTAGGTGCCCGGTTCGCGCGCGGCGATTGCTTCGGCGGCGATCGCCTCGTACTCGACCGAAATGCCGCTTTCGAGGCTGTGCAGGTCGGCCACGCCGAGCGCCTCGGTCGACAGGTCGATGCCTTTCACCTGGGCGCCGAGCCCGGCCATCGATTCGGACAGGATGCCGCCGCCGCAACCGATGTCGAGTGCGCGCTTGCCGGCCAGGTGCGCATGCGCGTCGATCCAGCCGAGCCGGACCGGGTTCAGGTCGTGCAGCGGTTTGAATTCGGCATTCGGATCCCACCATCGGTGGGCGAGGTCGCTGAATTTCTGGAGTTCGTGCGGATCGGCGTTGGTCATGTCGGCAAACGGGCTACGAGAGGAGGGCGGTGCTTCGGTGCGTCAGCCCCGAGTATATAAGCGGGCGGACGACGAGGCCAGCGAGCGCCTGGACGGGCGTCAATGAAAAAGCCCCGCCGGAGCGGGGCTTTGAAGCAGTCGAAAACCGCGGCTTAGTTTGCCGGAACGGTCGTCTTCTGCACTTGCTGCGTACCAACCACTTCGACTTCCACGCGGCGGTCCGGTGCGAGGCAGGCGATGAGTTGCTTGCGGTTCTTCTGGTTGCAGCCAGTCGTAACCGGGTTGCGCTTGCCCTTGCCTTCCGTGTAGATCTTGTTGGCCGGCACACCCTTGCTGACCAGGTACGACTTCACGGCTTGCGCACGGCGCAGCGACAGACGGTCGTTGTACTTGTCCGAACCGATGCGGTCCGTGTAGCCCGTTGCGACGACCACTTCCGTGTTCATGCCTTCGATCTTCGAAGCCAGTTCGTCCAGCTTTTGCTTGCCCAGCGGCTTGAGCGTTGCCTTGTCGAAGTCGAACAGTGCGTCAGCTTGATACGTGATCTTCTGGCTCGTGATGGCCGGAGCGACCGGAGCGACCGGCGGCTGCGGTGCCTGGGCGACCAGTGCGCCATCGCACTTCGCGTTGGCGGTGGCCGGCGTCCAGAACGCATCGCGCCAGCAGAGCTCGTTCGTGCCGTTCATCCACACCCATTCGCCCGTGCCGTTCACCCAGTTGTCATTGACGGCTTGACGCGACGCCGGCACCGACTGTGCCGAAGCGGATGCAGCCATAACTGCGGTAGCTGCAATGAACGCGAGCTTTGAAAGTTTATTCATATTTCTCCTCTCGAAATTGAGATTACCGCAGGTTTACTGCGAGCCTGTTGACGGTGACAAGTCATACATTGCTCGAAGTATAACATTGGTGCGGCACAAAAAACGCGGCACCGCTCTGTGTAGACTTCGAGCAGCGTCTAACTTTCAGTGCGTTGGCATTTTGCCATATCGTTCCCTTCCTACGAAAAAAAATCCTCCCCACCCCAAGATCGCTTCAACTTTGTGGTGCATGCGCAACACCGGCCTGCCGTAACTTTTAGAGATTGTCAAGAGCGGGGCGGCGAAATTGCGTGAATGCATGCAGTTGTTTACTCGTGCGCATGAAACGCGGGGGCGACCGCCTGCGACGTCGAGTCGCACGCGATTTCGGCCGATTCGCGGCGACCGCGATTTTTGCTGTTTACATATAGAGGGGGAGGCGGATTGGCGGCTGATGGGCGCATGTTAGAATCTCGCGTTGCGTTGCGCATGCAGCGCCCACGCGAAAGGCGTTCGCCGTCTTCGCTCCGAAACGATACGGATACATGGATCAATTCGCCAAAGAGACCCTGCCCACCTCCCTAGAGGAGGAAATGCGCCGTTCGTATCTCGATTACGCGATGAGCGTGATCGTCGGACGTGCCCTCCCGGATGTCCGCGATGGCCTCAAGCCCGTGCACCGGCGCGTGTTGTTCGCGATGCACGAACTGAACAACGACTGGAACCGCGCGTACAAGAAGTCGGCGCGTATCGTCGGTGACGTGATCGGTAAATATCACCCTCACGGCGATACCGCGGTCTACGACACGATCGTGCGGATGGCGCAGGACTTCTCGCTGCGCTACATGCTGATCGACGGGCAGGGCAACTTCGGCTCGATCGACGGCGACAATGCCGCGGCGATGCGTTACACCGAAATTCGCATGGCGAAGATCGGTCACGAGCTGCTTGCCGACATCGACAAGGAAACGGTCGATTTCGAGCCGAACTACGACGGCAACGAAATGCAGCCGTCGGTCCTGCCGTCGCGCATTCCGAACCTGCTGATCAACGGCTCGTCGGGCATCGCGGTCGGCATGGCGACCAACATCCCGCCGCACAACCTGAACGAAGTCGTCGACGCGTGCCAGCACCTGCTCGGTAACCCGGAAGCGACGATCGACGAGCTGATCGAGATCATTCCGGCGCCGGACTTCCCGACGGCCGGCATCATCTACGGCGTCGCCGGCGTGCGCGACGGCTACCGCACCGGGCGCGGCCGCGTCGTGATGCGGGCGGCCACGCACTTCGAGGAGATCGACCGCGGCCAGCGGATGGCGATCATCGTCGACGAGTTGCCGTATCAGGTGAACAAGCGCTCGCTGCTCGAGCGGATCGCCGAGCTCGTCAACGAGAAGAAGCTCGAAGGCATCTCCGACATCCGCGACGAGTCCGACAAGAGCGGCATGCGCGTCGTGATCGAGCTCAAGCGCGGCGAAGTGCCGGAAGTGGTGCTGAACAACCTGTACAAGGCGACGCAGCTGCAGGACACGTTCGGCATGAACATGGTCGCGCTCGTCGACGGCCAGCCGAAGCTGCTGAACCTGAAGGAAATCCTGCAGTGCTTCCTGTCGCACCGACGCGAAGTGCTGACGCGCCGCACGATCTACGAACTGCGCAAGGCCCGCGAACGCGGCCACGTGCTCGAAGGTCTCGCGGTCGCGCTCGCGAACATCGACGAGTTCATCGCGATCATCAAGGCCGCGCCGACGCCGCCGATCGCGAAGCAGGAACTGATGGCGAAGCCGTGGGATTCGTCGCTCGTGCGCGAGATGCTGACGCGCGCCGAGAGCGAGAACGCGGCGGCCGGCGGTCGCTCCGCGTACCGTCCGGAAGGCCTGAACCCGGCATTCGGGATGCAGGCCGACGGGCTGTACCGCCTGTCCGACACGCAGGCGCAGGAAATCCTGCAGATGCGTCTGCAGCGCCTGACCGGACTCGAGCAGGACAAGATCATCGGCGAGTACCGCGACGTGATGGCACAGATCGCCGACCTGCTGGACATCCTTGCGCGCCCCGAGCGGATCACGACGATGATCGGCGACGAGCTGACCTCGGTGAAGGCCGAATTCGGTGATGCGCGCCGCTCGAAGATCGAGCTGAACGCGACCGAGCTGAACACCGAGGATCTGATCACGCCGCAGGACATGGTCGTCACGATGTCGCATGCGGGCTACGTGAAGTCGCAGCCGCTGTCCGAGTACCGTGCGCAGAAGCGCGGCGGTCGCGGCAAGCAGGCGACGCAGATGAAGGAAGACGACTGGATCGAGACGCTCTTCATCGCGAACACGCACGACTACATCCTGTGCTTCTCGAACCGCGGCCGCGTGTACTGGGTCAAGGTCTATGAAGTGCCGCAGGGCTCGCGCAACTCGCGCGGCCGCCCGATCGTCAACATGTTCCCGCTGCAGGAAGGCGAGAAGATCAACGTCGTGCTGCCGGTCAAGGAATTCTCGGCCGACAAGTTCATCTTCATGGCGACGTCGCTCGGCACCGTGAAGAAGACGCCGCTCGAAGCGTTCAGCCGCCCGATGAAGAAGGGCATCATCGCGGTCGGCCTCGACGAGGGCGACTACCTGATCGGTGCGTCGATCACCGACGGCGCGCACGACGTGATGCTGTTCTCCGACGCCGGCAAGGCCGTGCGTTTCGACGAGAACGACGTGCGTCCGATGGGGCGCGAGGCGCGCGGCGTGCGCGGCATGCAGCTCGAGGACGGGCAGCAGGTCATCGCGATGCTGGTTGCCGGCAGCGAGGAGCAGACCGTGCTCACCGCAACCGAAAACGGCTACGGCAAGCGCACGCCGATCACCGAGTACACGCGCCATGGCCGCGGTACGAAGGGTATGATCGCGATCCAGACGTCCGAGCGCAACGGCAAGGTCGTGGCTGCCACGCTCGTCGACGCCGAGGATCAGATCATGCTGATCACGACGGCCGGCGTGTTGATTCGCACCCGCGTATCCGAGGTTCGCGAGATGGGGCGTGCCACGCAAGGTGTTACACTCATCAGTCTCGATGAGGGCACCAAGCTCTCTGGCCTGCAGCAGATCGCGGAGGCCGAAGAGGGAGAGGGCGAGGCCGACGAGGCGTCGGACGGCGAAGCCTGAAGAACGGATGAGACTCTGGCCGCCGCGGGCGAAAAGCGCCGCGGCCGGCGAGCAACCATTCATATTTCCAAAAGGGAGTGATGATGCAAAAGCAATTCAAGCAACTGGTTCTGCTGGCTGCACTGGTGCCGACGTTCGCGATGGCGCAAGCGCTGTCGAATTCCGCACCGGCAGCTCCGGCGGCAGCTGCGCCGATCGACGCCGACAAGAAGGCAGCGATCAAGGATCTGCTCGACGCGATCGACGCGCCGAAGCTCGTGTCGGCAATCGGCAACAGCGCCGAAATGCAGGCCAAGCAACTCGTGCCGGCCATCCTGTCGGACGCGCTGTCGGAAAACAAGACGCTGAACGACAAGCAGAAGCAGGCTGCCGTTCCGACGCTGCAGAAGAACGCGGTGCCGAAGCTGGTCGACGGCGCAGGCAAGGTGTTCGGCACGCAACAGTTCCAGAGCGACGCGATGTCGGCTCAGTACGACGCATACGCGAAGTACTACAGTACGTCGGAGATCAAGGATCTGACGACGTTCTACAAGAGCCCGACGGGCCGCAAGTTCATCCAGGTTCAGGATCAGGTCGGTCGCGACGTGGTCAACGGCCTGATGCAGAAGTACATGCCGCAAGCGATCCAGGCAACGCGTACGCAGGCTGACAAGGAAGTCGCAGCAGTCAAGCCGGGCAAGTAAGCTGTCCGGGCACGCCCCCGGCCGTTCGGCCGGGTTTGGCGGGAGCCTGACGACAGTGCGATAATGGCCGTTTGCGCGCGAGCGCAAGCGGCCATTTCTTTTCTGGCGCGTTTTGCCGGCGGCAAGCCGGTCGCGTCCCTCCCGAGGTTTTCACGATGCGCGTCTTTAATTTCTCCGCCGGCCCTGCGGCGATGCCCGAGGAAGTGCTGCGGCAGGCCGCCGACGAAATGCTCGACTGGCACGGCAGCGGCATGAGCGTGATGGAGATGAGCCATCGCGGCAAGGAATTCATGTCGATCCACGAGGCCGCGCTGACCGACCTGCGCGACCTGCTCGGCGTGCCGGCGAGCCACCGGATCCTGTTCCTGCAGGGCGGCGGCATCGCGGAAAACGCGATCGTGCCGATGAACCTGCTCGGCGCGCGCAAGACGGCCGACTTCGTCGTGACGGGTTCGTGGTCGCAGAAATCGTTCGGCGAGGCGAAGAAGTTCTGCACGCCGCATCTGGCCGCGAGCGGCAAGACGGAGGCCGGCTTCACGCGTGCGCCCGCGCGCGCCGAATGGCAGCTGTCGGACGATCCGGCCTACGTGCACCTGTGCACCAACGAGACGATCGACGGCGTCGAGACGTTCGAGATCCCGGATCTCGGCGACGTGCCGCTGGTTGCCGACGTCTCGTCGCACATCCTGTCGCGCCCGATGGACGTCGCGAAGTACGGCGTGCTGTTCGGCGGCGCGCAGAAGAACATCGGGATGGCTGGCGTGACGGTCGTGATCGTGCGCGAGGATCTGCTCGATCGCGCGCTGTCGATCTGCCCGTCCGCATTCGAATGGAAGACCATCGCCGCGAACAACTCGCTGTACAACACGCCGCCCACCTACGCGATCTACATCGCGGGCCTCGTGTTCCAGTGGCTGAAGCGGCAGGGTGGCCTCGAAGCGATCGAGGCCCGCAACATCGAAAAATCGAAGCTGCTCTACGACACGATCGACGCGAGCAGCTTCTATCTGAACAAGGTCGAGCCGGCAGCACGTTCGCGGATGAACGTGCCGTTTTTCCTGGCCGACGAAACGCGCAACGAAGACTTCCTTGCCGGCGCAAAGGCGCGCGGGCTGCTGCAGCTGAAGGGCCACAAGTCCGTCGGCGGCATGCGGGCGTCGATCTACAACGCGGTGCCGCTCGAGGGCGTGAAGGCGCTCGTCGAGTACATGAAGGACTTCGAGCAGCGCGGCGCCTGACGGCGGCGCTGTTCAAACAGCACGGCAAAACGCATGGACGACGAACTGAATTCCCGCCTGAAACCGCTGCGCGACCGCATCGACGCGATCGACGCGCAGCTGATCGCGCTCCTGAACCAACGCGCCGCGGTGGCGCTCGAGGTGGGCGAGGTCAAGAAGCATTTCAACGCGCCGGTGTTCCGGCCGGAGCGCGAGCTGCAGGTGATCGCGCGGCTGCAGGACATGAGCGCCGGGCCGCTCGCGAGCGAGCACATCAGCGCCATCTGGCGCGAGATCATGGCCGCGAGCCGCGCGCTCGAGCAGACGATCCACGTCGCGTTCCTCGGGCCGGTCGGCACGTATAGCGAACAGGCGATGTTCGAGTATTTCGGCCAGTCGATCGAAGGGCTGCCCTGCCCGTCGATCGACGAGGTGTTCCGCTCGGTCGAGGCCGGTGCGTCGGCATTCGGCATCGCGCCGGTCGAGAATTCGACCGAAGGCGCCGTATCGCGCACGCTCGACCTGCTGCTGCAGACCCAACTGCTGATTAGCGGCGAGCTCGCGCTGCCGATTCATCACAACCTGCTCACGCAGAGCGGCACGCTCGACGGCGTGAAGCGTGTCTGCGCGCATGCGCAGGCGCTTGCACAATGCCAGCAGTGGCTCGCGGCGAATGCGCCGCAGCTCGAGCGGCAGGCCGTGGCGAGCAACGCGGAGGCCGCGCGCCTCGCAGCAGCCGATCCGACCGTCGCCGCGATCGCGGGCGACCGCGCAGCCGCGCATTACGGCCTGCAGATCGCGTTCTCGCTGATCCAGGACGATCCGCACAACCGCACGCGCTTCGTGATCATCGGCAAGCAGCCGGCCGGCCAGAGCGGTCACGACCAGACGTCGCTGATCGTGTCGGTGAAGAACGAGCCGGGCGCCGTGTTCAAGCTGCTCGAGCCGCTCGCGCGGCACGGCGTGTCGATGACGCGCTTCGAGTCGCGTCCGGCGCGCGTCGGCACGTGGGAGTACTACTTCTACATCGACATCGAAGGGCACCGCGACGATGCGGCGGTGGCGGCCGCGCTGGCGGAACTCGGCCAGAAGGCCGCGTTCCTGAAGGTACTCGGTTCGTATCCGCGCGCACGCTGATACGCGGCGGCCCGTCGCCTGCTTGGGGCAGGCGTCGTGGCCGGGCGGGCAGGGCAGGCCGGTCGGCGCTGCCGAAGGCGGGTTCGGGCGGTATCCGGTGCAGGTTGCGCCGGGTGCGCGCCCGTTGCCCGGAATCTGGAATTCCGCATGCGGGGCGTCGTCCTGCACGCGTAACTTGGCTCTTGTCGTGTCAGGCTTTGCATTCAACAAACTGGTCATCTTCGGCGTCGGCCTGATCGGCGGATCGCTGGCCTGCGCGCTGCGCGAGCGCGCGCCGGGCGGCGCGGGCGAGATCGTCGGCGTGGGCCGTTCGCGCGCGTCGGTCGAGCGCGCGCTGTCGCTCGGCGTGATCGATCGCGCGGCGGCGCTCGACGACGACGCGCAGTTGCGCGACGCGCTCGCCGGCGCCGATCTCGTCTTGCTGGCCGCGCCCGTCGCGCAGACGGGCCCGTTGCTCGCGCGCATCGCCCCGTGGCTCGACGGCGCGACGATCGTCACCGATGCGGGCAGCACTAAGTCCGATGTCGTCGCGGCCGCGCGCGACGCGCTCGGCGCGCGGATCGCGCAGTTCGTGCCGGGTCATCCGATCGCGGGGCGCGAGTCGAGCGGCGTCGAGGCGGCGTTGCCGGACCTCTACGTCGGCCGCAACGTCGTGCTGTGCCCGCTGCCGGAGAACGCGCCCGACGCGGTGGCCAGGATCGACGCGATGTGGCGCGCGACCGGCGCCGACGTGCGCATGATGAGCACCGAACAGCACGATCGCGTATTCGCGTCGATCAGCCATCTGCCGCACGTGCTGTCGTTCGCGCTCGTCGAGCAGATTCTCGGCGAGGCCGACGCGGAGCTGAAATTCTCGTACGCGGCCGGCGGTTTCCGCGATTTCACGCGCATCGCGGCGTCGAACCCGGAAATGTGGCGCGATGTGTGCGTCGCGAACCGCGCGGCGCTGCTCGACGAACTCGACGGCTACACGCGCGTGCTCACGCGGCTGCGCGCGGCGATCGATGCCGGCGACGGCGCGGCGCTCGAAGCCGTATTCACGCGCTCGCGCGCCGCACGCAAGGCATGGCAGGAACGCGGCGGCACACCCGCTGCCGAACCGGTCAAGAAATAACAGGACGATTCCCATGGACTACCTCGATCTCGGCCCGTACTCCAGCGCATCGGGCACCGTGCGCCTGCCCGGCTCGAAGAGCATTTCGAACCGCGTGTTGCTGCTCGCGGCGCTCGCCGAAGGCGAAACGACGATCACCAACCTGCTCGACTCCGACGACACGCGCGTGATGCTCGACGCACTCGGCAAGCTCGGCGTGAAGCTCGCGCGCGATGGCGACACCTGTGTCGTCACCGGCACGCGCGGCGCGTTCACCGCGAAGACGGCCGATCTGTTCCTCGGCAACGCGGGCACGGCCGTGCGGCCGCTGACCGCCGCACTCGCGGTGAACGGCGGCGACTACCGCGTGCACGGCGTGCCGCGCATGCACGAGCGGCCGATCGGCGATCTCGTCGACGGCCTGCGCCAGATCGGCGCGCAGATCGACTACGAGCTGAACGAAGGTTACCCGCCGCTGCGGATCAAGCCCGCGACGATTTCGGTCGATGCGCCGATCCGCGTGCGCGGTGACGTGTCGAGCCAGTTCCTCACCGCGCTCCTGATGACGCTGCCGCTCGTGAAGTCGAAGGATGGCCGGACCGTCGTCGAAGTCGACGGCGAGCTGATCTCGAAACCGTACATCGACATCACGATCCGGCTGATGGAGCGCTTCGGCGTGACCGTCGAGCGCGATGGCTGGCAGCGCTTCGTGGTGCCGGCCGGCGTCCGCTACCGCTCGCCGGGGCGAATCATGGTCGAGGGCGACGCGTCGTCCGCGTCGTATTTCCTCGCGGCCGGCGCGCTCGGCGGCGGCCCGCTGCGGGTCGAAGGCGTGGGGCGGGCGAGTATCCAGGGTGACGTCGGTTTCGCGAATGCGCTGATGCAGATGGGCGCGAACGTGACGATGGGCGACGACTGGATCGACGTGCGCGGCATCGGCCACGATCACGGCAAGCTCGAGCCGATCGACATGGACTTCAACCTGATTCCCGACGCGGCGATGACCATCGCGGTCGCGGCGCTGTTCGCGAACGGCACGAGCACGCTGCGCAACATCGCGAGCTGGCGTGTGAAGGAGACCGACCGCATCGCCGCGATGGCGACCGAGTTGCGCAAGGTCGGCGCGATCGTCGAGGAAGGCCCCGACTATCTCGTCGTCACGCCGCCGGAAAAGCTCACGCCGAACGCGGCGATCGATACGTACGACGATCACCGGATGGCGATGTGCTTCTCGCTCGTGAGCCTGGGCGGCGTGCCCGTGCGGATCAACGATCCGAAGTGCGTCGGCAAGACGTTCCCCGACTATTTCGACCGCTTCGCCGCGCTCGCCAAGGCCTGACCCGACTGTTCCGATGAAATCGACCCGACCCTTTCACCCGACTCCCGTCATCACGATCGACGGCCCGACTGCTTCCGGCAAGGGCACCGTCGCGGCGCTCGTCGCCGCGCACCTCGGTTTTCACCTGCTCGACAGCGGCGCGCTGTACCGGCTCGCGGCGCTCGCGAGCGTGCGCTACGGCATCGCCGCGGAAGACATCGACGCGCTGGTGAAGCTGATCGACGATCTGCACATCACGTTCCGTGAAGGTTGCGCGCAGCTCGACGGCGTCGACGTGTCGAACGACATTCGTGCCGAAGCGGTCGGCAACCGCGCGTCGGCGATTGCCGTGCACGGCCCCGTGCGCACCGCGCTCGTCGCGCGCCAGCGGGCGTTCCGCAAGACGCCGGGCCTCGTGGCGGACGGCCGCGACATGGGCACGGTGATCTTCCCGGACGCCGTCCTGAAGGTGTTCCTGACGGCCAGCGCCGAGGCACGCGCGACCAGGCGGCATAAGCAATTGATGCAAAAAGGTTTTTCTGCTAATATAGATGACTTGCTCCGGGATCTTCGTGAACGTGACGCGCGCGACAGCAATCGCGCGGCCGCGCCGCTGAAGCCTGCGGCAGACGCCAAGCTGCTCGATACGTCGGCACTTTCGGTCGATGAAGCCGTCGACCAGGTGCTGCAGTGGTACCGGGCGCTCGGCCAGCCCGCCTGAGAAGGCGAGCAGCGGTAGGTGCTCCGCGTCGCAAGCGCGGAGCGTGTTTCGAACCCTTAACCCCGTGTGGTCCTCGATCTGGCCCTTTCAGCCTGCCATTCCGGCCGGCGTGGCACAGCGAGCCATGCACAATCAGATTTTTATGTCCGACCTGCAAACCTCCACCCCGAATACCGAATCCTTTGCGGCTCTGTTCGAAGAGTCGCTGACCCGCCAAGACATGCGCGCCGGCGAAGTGATTTCCGCCGAAGTCGTGCGCGTCGACCACAACTTCGTGGTCGTCAATGCAGGCCTGAAGTCCGAGGCTTACATTCCGATCGAGGAATTCCTGAACGATCAGGGCGAGGTTGAGGTGCAGTCGGGCGATTTCGTGTCCGTCGCGATCGACGCACTCGAAAACGGCTACGGCGACACGATCCTGTCGCGCGACAAGGCGAAGCGCCTTGCATCGTGGCTGTCGCTGGAAAAGGCGCTCGACAACAACGAGCTCGTCACCGGCACGATCACCGGCAAGGTGAAGGGCGGCATGACCGTGATGGTCAACGGCATCCGCGCGTTCCTGCCGGGTTCGCTGGTCGACACGCGTCCGGTCAAGGACACGACCCCGTACGAAGGCAAGACGCTCGAGTTCCGCGTGATCAAGCTCGATCGCAAGCGTAACAACGTCGTGCTGTCGCGTCGTGCAGTGATCGAAGCAACCCAAGGCGAAGAGCGCGCGAAGCTGCTCGAGACGCTGAAGGAAGGCGCGATCGTCAACGGCGTGGTCAAGAACATCACCGACTACGGCGCGTTCGTCGACCTCGGCGGCATCGACGGCCTGCTGCACATCACCGACATCGCATGGCGTCGTGTGCGTCACCCGAGCGAAGTCCTGTCGGTTGGCCAGGAAGTCACCGCGAAGATCCTCAAGTTCGACCAAGAGAAGAACCGCGTCTCGCTGGGCATCAAGCAACTGGGCGACGATCCGTGGGAAGGCATCTCGCGCCGTTACCCGTCGGGCACGCGCCTGTTCGGCAAGGTCACGAACATCACCGACTACGGCGCATTCGTCGAAGTGGAATCGGGCATCGAAGGCCTCGTCCACGTGTCGGAAATGGACTGGACCAACAAGAACGTTGCGCCGTCGAAGGTTGTCCAGCTGGGCGACGAAGTCGAAGTCATGGTCCTCGAGATCGACGAAGACCGTCGTCGTATCAGCCTCGGCATGAAGCAGTGCAAGCCGAATCCGTGGGATGACTTCAGCCGCAACTTCAAGAAGGGCGACAAGATCACGGGCGCAATCAAGTCGATCACCGACTTCGGCGTGTTCATCGGTCTGCCGGGCGGCATCGACGGCCTGGTCCACCTGTCGGACCTGTCGTGGAGCGAAGCCGGCGAAGAAGCCGTTCGCAAGTACAAGAAGGGCGACGAAGTCGAAGCAATCGTGCTCGGTATCGACGTCGAGAAGGAGCGCATTTCGCTCGGCATCAAGCAGCTCGAAGGCGACCCGTTCAGCAACTACGTTGCAATGAACGACAAGGGCTCGATCGTCGACGGCGTCGTGAAGACGGTCGATGCGAAGGGTGCGGTCGTCACGCTGACGGGCGACATCGAAGGCTACCTGCGCGCGTCGGAAATCTCGCAGGATCGCGTCGAAGATGCACGCAACGTGCTGAAGGAAGGCGACAAGGTCAACGCGATGGTGATCAACATCGATCGCAAGTCGCGCGGCATCAACCTGTCGATCAAGGCGAAGGATTCGGCCGAACAACAGGAAGCGATCCGCGGCCTGCAGTCGGACTCCAGCGCTGCTGCGACCGGTACGACCAACCTCGGCGCGCTGCTGAAGGCGAAGCTCGACGGCCAGAACCAGTAAGCCTTACGAGGTCTGCTGAAGTATGACCAAATCCGAGTTGGTCGCGCAGCTGGCATCGCGATTTCCGCAACTTGTCCTCAAGGATGCGGATTTCGCGGTGAAAACGATGCTCGATGCGATGTCCGACGCCCTGGCGAAAGGGCATCGCATTGAAATTCGGGGTTTCGGCAGCTTTGGCCTCAATCGTCGCCCGGCGCGCGTCGGACGCAACCCGAAGTCGGGGGAGAAAGTGCAGGTGCCCGAGAAATTCGTGCCGCACTTCAAACCTGGCAAGGAATTGCGTGAACGCGTCGACGGCCGCGCCGGTGAACCGCTGAAGGCTGACGATCCGGACGACGACCGTTGAGCGTCGTTCGGTGTGCCCGGAACCTGTCCGGCGAAGGCTGAAAAGAAAAGCGCCCCTTGCGGGCGCTTTTTTCATTTCCGTCCAGCGATGCGCAACGCCGCGCACAGGATGTGCGCAGCCGCGGAAACGCTTCCTTTACAATACGGGTCGATTCGGTGCGACGAAGGGGAGTCGCGCGCCGCGGCAAACCTCAACAAAGAGAGGGCTTCATGAAGTTTATCGTCTGGCTGATCCGGGTATTGGTGTTCGTCCTGCTGCTGGTGCTTGCGCTGGCCAATACACAAACCGCGACGCTGAATTTCGTTGCCGGCTACGCATGGCAAGCGCCGCTGATCCTGATCGGCCTGGCATTCTTCGCCGTGGGGCTGCTGGCCGGCCTGCTGTCCGCGCTGCCTTCGATCTTCCGGCTGCGTCTCGAGAACGGGCGTTTGAAGCGCGATCTGCGTGCGGCGCGCGAAACGCCCGCCGTCATCGACCAGCCGCCGATGCCGCCCGTCATTTAACACGGACGCCGCGCGATCATCGCGCGGTTTTCGTCTCTGCTTCGATATTTCGCATGGATCTGGATTTCTGGTGGTTGCTCGCGATTCCGGTCGCGTTTGCGCTCGGTTGGGCGGCGTCACGCTATGACCTGAAGAATCTCCTGTCGGAGAGTGCCAACCTGCCGCGCTCGTATTTTCGCGGCCTCAATTTTCTGTTGAACGAACAACCCGACAAGGCGATCGATGCGTTCATCGAGGTGGCCAAGCTCGATCCCGAAACGGTCGAGCTGCACTTCGCGCTCGGCAACCTGTTTCGCCGTCGTGGCGAGACCGACCGCGCGATCCGCGTGCACCAGAACCTGCTGAGCCGCACCGACCTGCCGGTCAACGAGCGCGACCACGCGCTGTACGAACTGGGGCAGGATTTCCTGAAAGCCGGCCTGCTGGATCGCGCCGAAGAGGCGTTCCACAAGCTCGCGGACGGCGACTACGCACTGGGTGCGCAGCGGGCGCTGCTGACGATCTACGAGATCGAGAAGGACTGGAACAAGTCGATCGACACGGCGAAGCGCATCGAATCGATGAGCGACAAGCCGCTCGGCGTCGAAATTGCGCAGTTTCACTGCGAACTCGCGCAGGACGCGCTGCAGCGCAAGAATGCTGCTGCGGCGGCCGAACAGTTGCGCCTCGCGCTGACCGTGAATCCGCAGAACGTCCGTGCGACGGTGCTGTCCGGCGACGCGGCGGAAGCAGCGGGCGACCACGCGGCCGCGATCGAGCACTGGAAGCGCGTCGAAGCGCAGAACCCGGCATATCTGCCGCTCGTCGCCGACAAGCTGATGAAGGCGTACGTCGCGCTCGGCAAGAACGCTGAAGGCGCCGAACTGCTGATGGGGTACGTCGATCGTTATCCGTCGAACGACCTGCTCGACATCGCCTATCAGCATATCGCCGGGTTGCGCGGCCAGGATGCGGCGCACACACTCGCGCGCACGCAGATGGAAAAGTCGCCGAACCTGTCGGGGATGCTGCACCTGCTCGATGCGCAGATCGCGGCGGCCGAGGAGCCGCGTCGTAAGGAACTTGAAATGATGCGTGCGCTGATCAAGCAGCGCACGAAAAATCTGCCACGGTATACGTGCCAGAATTGCGGTTTCCGGGCACGGCTCTTCTACTGGCAGTGCCCCGGATGCAGCGGCTGGGAAACCTATGCGCCGCGCCGCGTCGAACCTGCGATGCCGGGCTGATCCCGGCACGCGGAGCCAACGCGCTGCGGTTGCCGCCGGGCTCGTCCCGGCGGCCAAGTTAGTCAATTACCGGGAAGTACCGGAACATCTATGAAAATCACCATCATCGGCACCGGCTATGTCGGCCTCGTCACGGGCGCCTGCCTCGCGGAGATCGGTCACGACGTCTTCTGTCTCGACGTCGATCCGCGCAAGATCGACATCCTGAACAACGGCGGGATGCCGATTCACGAACCGGGGCTGCTGGACATCATCGCGCGCAACCGCACGGCGGGGCGCCTGCGTTTCTCGACCGACATCGAGGCGAGCGTCGCGCATGGCGAGATCCAGTTCATCGCCGTCGGCACGCCGCCCGACGAGGACGGCTCGGCCGACCTGCAATACGTGCTCGAGGCCGCGCGCAACATCGGCCGCCACATGACGGGCTTCAAGGTGATCGTCGACAAGTCGACGGTGCCGGTCGGCACCGCGCGGCGCGTGCACGGCGTGGTCGACGAGGCGCTTGCCGCACGCGGGCTCGCGGGCAGCGTCGCGCATCGCTTCTCGGTCGTGTCGAACCCGGAATTCCTGAAGGAAGGCGCGGCGGTCGAGGACTTCATGCGCCCGGACCGGATCATCATCGGTGTCGACGACGACGAAACCGGCACGATCGCGCGCGAGAAGATGAAGAAGCTCTACGCGCCGTTCAACCGCAACCACGAACGCACGATCTACATGGACGTGCGTTCGGCGGAATTCGCGAAGTATGCGGCGAACGCGATGCTCGCGACGCGCATCTCGTTCATGAACGAGATGTCGAATCTCGCCGACAAGGTCGGCGCCGACATCGAGGCCGTGCGCCGCGGGATCGGCTCCGATCCGCGCATCGGCTATCACTTCCTGTATGCCGGCGTCGGCTACGGCGGCTCGTGCTTCCCGAAGGACGTGCAGGCGCTGATCCGCACCGCCGGCGAGAACGGCCAGCCGCTGCGTATCCTGGAGGCCGTCGAGGCCGCCAACCATGCGCAGAAGGACGTGCTGATCGGCAAGATCGAGCAGCGCTTCGGCGTCGACCTGACGGGCCGCGAGTTCGCGGTCTGGGGGCTCGCGTTCAAGCCGAACACCGACGACATGCGCGAGGCGCCGAGCCGCCGCCTGATCGCCGCGCTGCTCGAACGCGGTGCGACCGTGCGCGCCTACGATCCGGTTGCGGTCGACGAAGCGCGGCGCGTGTTCGCGCTGGATTTCGGCGACGATGCGAAGGCGCTGGCGCGGCTGCATCTCGTCGACACGCAGGACGCCGCGGTCACGGGCGCGGACGCCCTCGTGATCGTCACCGAATGGAAGGAATTCCGCAGCCCCGATTTCACGCGCCTGAAGGCCGAGCTGAAGGCGCCGGTGATCTTCGACGGGCGCAACCTGTACGAGCCGGATGCGATGGCCGAGCTTGGCATCGACTATTACGCGATCGGCCGGCCGTATGTCGATCCCCAGTCGTCCTCCCGTGGCTGAACGTACGATGAATACTCTTCGCGAAGTCGTTCCGGTGCCGCGCGAGCAACTCGCGCGCTCGCGTGTGCTCGTCGTCGGCGACGTGATGCTCGACCGTTACTGGTTCGGCAACGTCGATCGCATTTCGCCTGAAGCGCCGGTGCCGGTCGTGCACGTGCAGCGTCAGGAGGAGCGGCTCGGCGGCGCGGCCAACGTCGCGCGCAATGCCGTGACGCTCGGCGGCCAGGCCGGCCTGCTGTGCGTCGTCGGTTGCGACGAACCGGGCGAGCGGATCGTCGAGCTGCTCGGCAGCAGCGGCGTGACGCCCCATCTCGAGCGCGACCCGGCACTCCCGACCACGATCAAGCTGCGCGTGCTCGCGCGCCAGCAGCAACTGTTGCGCGTGGACTTCGAGGCGACGCCGACGCACGAGGTGCTGCTCGCGGGGCTCGCGCGCTTCGATGCGCTGCTGCCGCAGCACGACGTCGTGCTGATGTCGGATTACGCGAAAGGCGGCCTGACGCACGTCACGACGATGATCGAGAAGGCGCGCGCGGCCGGCAAGGCGGTGCTGGTCGACCCGAAGGGCGACGACTGGGCACGCTATCGCGGCGCATCGCTGATCACGCCGAACCGCGCGGAGTTGCGCGAGGTGGTCGGGCAGTGGAAATCGGAAGACGACCTGCGCGCGCGCGTCGCGAATCTGCGTGCGGAGCTCGGCATCGACGCGCTGCTGCTCACCCGTTCGGAAGAGGGCATGACGCTCTTTTCCGCGGGTGGCGAACTGCATGCGCCGGCGCTCGCGCGCGAAGTGTTCGACGTGTCGGGCGCGGGCGACACCGTGATCGCGACGGTCGCGACGATGCTCGGCGCCGGTGTGCCGCTCGTCGACGCCGTGGTGCTCGCGAATCGCGCGGCAGGCATCGTGGTCGGCAAGCTCGGCACGGCCACGGTGGATTACGACGAACTGTTTCACTGAGCGCATTCGGCGGCGCGACGAGCGCGCCGCACGAGTGGCTCGCACTTTTCAGGCAGGACGATCATGACCCTCATCGTCACCGGCGCAGCCGGTTTTATCGGCGCGAACATCGTCAAGGCGCTCAACGAGCGCGGCGAGACGCGCATCATCGCGGTCGACAACCTGACCCGCGCGGACAAGTTCCGCAATCTCGTCGACTGCGAGATCGACGACTATCTCGACAAGACCGAATTCGTCGAACGCTTCGCGCGCGGCGATTTCGGCAAGGTACGCGCGGTATTTCATGAAGGCGCCTGTTCGGACACGATGGAAACCGACGGCCGCTACATGATGGACAACAACTTCCGCTACAGCCGCGCGGTGCTCGATACCTGCCTCGCGCAGGGCACGCAGTTCCTGTATGCGTCGTCGGCCGCGATCTACGGCGGCTCGACGCGTTTCGTCGAGGAGCGCGACGTCGAGGCGCCGCTGAACGTGTACGGCTATTCGAAGTTCCTGTTCGACCAGGTGATCCGTCGTGTGCTGCCGAGCGCGAAGAGCCAGATCGCGGGTTTCCGCTATTTCAACGTGTACGGCCCGCGCGAGACGCACAAGGGCCGCATGGCGTCGGTCGCGTTCCACAACTTCAACCAGTTCCGCGCGGAAGGCAAGGTGAAGCTGTTCGGCGAGTACAACGGTTATGCGCCGGGCGAGCAGACGCGCGATTTCGTGTCGGTCGAGGACGTGACCAAGGTGAACCTGTTCTTCTTCGATCATCCGGAGAAGTCGGGCATCTTCAACCTCGGCACGGGCCGGGCGCAGCCGTTCAACGATATCGCGTCGACGGTCGTGAACACGCTGCGCGCGCTCGACAATCAGGCGCCGCTGACGCTCGCGCAGCAGGTCGAGCAGGGGTTGATCGAATACGTGCCGTTCCCCGATGCGCTGCGCGGCAAGTACCAGTGCTTCACGCAGGCCGACCAGACGAAACTGCGCGCGGCTGGCTACGACGCACCGTTCCTGACCGTGCAGGAAGGCGTCGACCGCTACGTGCGTTGGCTATCCGGCCAGGTTTAAACCGAAGCGTTGCATCGATAGACTGGGTCTCACGGTCGGCAGCCGCCGGCCGTTTTTCTTCGGAGATCCAGCACATGATCAGGAAATGGTTTGCCGCAGCGGTCATGCTCGGCGCAGTCGCGTCGGCCTGGGCGGCCGTCGACGTCAACACCGCGAACGAGGATGCGCTCGTCGGCATCAAGGGCATCGGCCCGGCGCGGGCCAAGGCGATTCTCGACGAGCGCGGCGCACGCGGTCCGTTCAGGAATGCGGACGATCTCGCCACGCGCGTGAAGGGCATGGGCGGGCATACCGTCGAGCGGCTTCAGCAGGAAGGTTTGACGATCGGTGCGGCGGCGGGTACGAGCGCTACGCCGTCGGCCGCGGCCAAACCGGCGGCAGCGAAGCCTGCCGCCGCACCGGCCCGCACCGCGCAGAAATAACGCGTCACGCAACCGACACAAGCGCTCCTTCAGTCGCCGTCGTTGCGACGGCTTCCCGCGGCATGCCGCGGGTTTTTTGCGTGGGGCGGCGTGCGTGGCGAAACGCGAACCGCGCGGCACGCGTATTCCATCGTCGCAATGGGGTTGCCGGCGCGGGTGCCGGTGCTGGTTTACAATCGATCGATTGATCGGCCTCGCACTCACGGTATATCCATGGCTTACAAAACTATCGAAGACACGATCGGCAATACGCCGCTCGTGCAACTGGTCCGCCTGCCGGACGACGAGATTCGCGCCCGCAACAACGTGCTGCTCGCGAAGCTCGAGGGCAACAATCCGGCCGGCTCCGTGAAGGATCGCCCGGCGCTGTCGATGATCAGCAAGGCCGAGGCGCGCGGGCGCATCAAGCCGGGTGATACGCTGATCGAGGCAACGAGCGGCAACACGGGCATCGCGCTCGCGATGGCCGCGGCGATCCGCGGCTACAAGATGGTGCTGATCATGCCGGAGGATCTGTCGGTCGAGCGCCGCCAGAGCATGGCCGCTTATGGTGCCGAGATCATCCTGACGCCGGTGAAGGGCGGGATGGAGCTGGCGCGCGACCTCGCGGAGCAGATGCAGCGTGAAGGCAAGGGCGTGATCCTCGACCAGTTCGGCAACCCCGACAATCCCGTCGCGCACTACGAAGCAACGGGGCCGGAGATCTGGCGCGATACCGAAGGGCGCATCACGCACTTCGTGTCCGCCATGGGCACGACGGGCACCATCATGGGCACGTCGCGCTATCTGAAGGAACAGAATCCGGCGATCGAGATCGTCGGTGCGCAGCCGGAAGACGGCTCGCGTATTCCGGGCATCCGCAAATGGCCGGAAGCATACATGCCGACCATCTTCGATCGCAGCCGTGTCGACCGCGTCGAGAGCGTGAGCCAGGCTGCATCGGAAACGATGACGCGCCGGCTCGCGGCGGTCGAAGGCATTTTCGCGGGCATTTCGTCGGGCGGCGCATGCGAAGTCGCGATGCGCATCGCGCGTCAGGTCGAGAATGCGACGATCGTGTTCATCGTCTGCGATCGTGGCGACCGCTATCTGTCCACGGGTGTGTTTCCCGCGTGAGCGAGACGGGTGCGCGATTCGCGCATCGATAAAAAAAGCGCCGCGTTCTGCGAACTGCGGCGCTTTTTCTTTGAGCGGCCAGCGCTTACTGCGGCTGCGCGTCGTCAGCGGCGGGTTGCAGCGCGCCGCTCGCTTCCATCTGCGCTTTCACGGCTTCGCCGAGCTGGTACACGGTGAGTGCGTAGAAGAAGCTGCGGTTGTAGCGCGTCAGCACATAGAAGTTCTTCAGGCCGAGCATGTATTCGGTCGCACGCCCCGGCGTCGGCAGGTCGACGACCGTCACCGGCGTGCCGGCTTCGGTGGTGATGTTGACCGTCGGCTCGTTCAGCGTCATGCCGGCGCGCAGCAGTTGCGACAGCGCCCAGTGCGGTTCGGGCTGGCCGTCGGCGGCGGCCTGTGCGATGCCCAGGCTGCCCGTGTCCGGCGTGATCTGCCAGACCACCGGCCGGTCGGTTTCCCAGCCGTGCTGCTTCAGGTAGTTCGCGACGCTGCCGATCGCATCGACAGGACTGCTGCGCAGATCGACGTGGCCCGTGCCGTCGAAGTCGACCGCATATTCGCGGATGCTGCTCGGCAGGAACTGCGGAATCCCGATCGCGCCGGTGTACGAGCCGAGCACGGTGGTCGGGTCGAGCTGGTTGTCGCGGGTCCAGACCAGGAAGTCTTCGAGGTTCTTGCGGAAGGTGGCCTGGCGGCTGTCGCGATTCGGCGTGTCCGGGTAGTCGAACGTGAGCGTCGTCAGCGCGTCCAGCACGCGGAAATTGCCCATGTAGCGGCCATAGATGGTCTCGACGCCGATGATGCCGACGATCACCTCGGGCGGCACGCCGAACTGCTCGGACGCGCGCTGCAGCGCCGCCTGGTTCGCCTTCCAGAACTTCACGCCCGCGTTGATGCGGATCGGTTCGATGAAGCGCGAGCGATAGACGCGCCAGTTCTTGACCGAGGGCGTCGGGGCCGGCCTCACGAGCTTGACGGCCGTCGCCGAGTAGCTGATGCGCGAGAACAGCGCATGCAGGCTCGCCGAATCGAAGCCGTTGCGGCTCACCATCTCGTCGATGAATGCATCGACCTTCGCGTTGCTCGCGTAACGCTGTGGAACGATTTCCTCTTCAAAGGTCTGGCCTTGCGGCGTCGGCTGCTGCGGCTGGGCCTGGGCGACGAGCGTGCCCGCAGGCTTCGCCGGCTGCGTTTGTGCGACGGCAGGCGCGGTGCCGAGGGCCGCGGCGATGGCAGCGACGACGAGCGGAGCGCGAACACGGAACAGCGCGGAAAGAAGGGCGGCAGGCTTGCTGGAATTCATGTCGAAGCGGGCGGACAGGGCGATTGTGTTCGGCGCAGTATACCCGACGCATCCGGCGCCTCGGGCCGAAGCCGGCCCCCGTTGTGGTAAGTTAGCGGCGAATTCGCGGCAGACGATGGACATCATTGACGGAGACCTGCGGCGCACCGTGCGCCGCGGACGACAGCTTATGGCAACCGCTTTCTACACGCACCCCGACTGCATGCTGCACGAGATGGGGGAATGGCATCCGGAATGCCCGGCCCGCCTGTCGGCGATCCAGGATCAACTGATTGCGAGCCGCATCGACGACCTGATCGTGCACGAAACCGCGCCATTCGCGAGCGAGGTCGCGCTGGGGCGCGTGCATACGCAGGCGCACATCGACTACATCCGGAGCATGACGCCGGTCGACGGTCACGTCGAGATCGATCCCGATACGCTGATGAATCGCGACACGTGGCGCGCGGCGCTGCGCGCGGCCGGCGCCGCGATCGCGGCGACCGACGCGGTGATCGAAGGCCGCTATGCGAATGCGTTCTGCGGCGTCCGTCCACCCGGTCACCATGCGGAACCCGCGCGCGCGATGGGCTTCTGCTTCTTCAACAACGTCGCGATCGCCGCGCGGCATGCACTCGACGTACACGGCATCGAGCGTGTCGCGATCATCGATTTCGACGTACACCACGGCAACGGCACCGAGGCGGCGTTCGCGAACGACGAGCGCGTGCTGATGTGCAGCTTCTTTCAGCATCCGCTGTATCCGTTCTCGGGCGTCGATCATCAGGCGCCGAACATGGTCAACCTGCCGATGCCCGCGCGCAGCAACGGGATGGCGATCCGCGAAGCCGTCGACATGTTCTGGCTGCCGCGCCTCGATGCGTTCAAGCCGCAGATGCTGTTCGTGTCGGCCGGGTTCGATGCGCATCGCGAGGACGACATCGGCAATCTCGGCCTCGTCGAGGCCGACTTCGAATGGCTGACCGCCCAGATCGTCGACGTGGCGCGCCGGCATGCGCAGGGCCGCATCGTCAGCTGCCTCGAGGGCGGCTACAACCTGTCCGCGCTCGGGCGCAGCGTCGTCGCGCACCTGCGCGTGCTGGCCGGGATCTGATTCCCGCTCGACCGGCCGGCCCGGGCGCGCTCAGCGCGCCGGCACGCGCGCGTGAATCCACGCGATCAGCGCGTCGATCACGCGGTCGCGTTCGAGATCGTTCATCGTTTCGTGGAAGCCGCCTTCGTACAGCGTCAGCGTACGGTCGGGCGAGCCGACACGCGCGCCGAACGCGCGGCTGCCGTCGGGTTCGGTGAGCTTGTCTTCGGTGCCGTGATAGACGAGCACCGGCACGCGCAGCGCGCCGCGGCCGTTTTCGATGCGCGCCATCGCATCGAGAATCTCCGCGCCGGTGCGTGCGGGCACCGCGCCGTGATGCACGAGCGGATCGGCGCGATTGGCCGCGACGATGGCTGGATCGCGCGACAGCAGGGCCGCATCGATCCTGATCGCGGGGAAGGTGGGCCACACCCGGCTGATGATGCGGCTCACCGCGAGCATCCAGCGCGGCACGTCGCGCCCGGGCGCCAGCGCCGGACTCGACAGCACGAGGCCCGCCAGCGCGTGGCCGCGAGCTGGCGCGCGTTCGATCGCGTAGAGCGCCGCGACCGCGCCGCCCATGCTGTGCCCCATCAGGAACAGCGGCGCCGCGCCGCGCGCGGCTTCGGCGACCAGCGCATCCGCATCGTTCAGGTAGTCGTCGAAACGCTCGACCCACACGCGCTTGCCGGGCGACTGGCCATGCCCGCGCAGATCGACCGCCAGCACGTCGATGCCGGCCGCGTTCAGCCGGCCGGCGAGCGCGGCATAGCGGCCCGCGTGCTCGGCGAGGCCGTGCACCAGCGCGATCGTCGCGCGCGGCGGCACGGTGCCGTCGCTTGCCGGCCAGCGGTACGACGCCAGTTCGAGCCCGTCCGCGGTACGCAACCGACCCATCCGCGGCGCGGGCGCCGATCCGGCGGTGGCGGGCACGGCGGCCGGTGTGGTGGTGGCGCTCATCTGGCGGGTCTCCTGTTCGTTGGTCTGCGTTTCGCGATCATAGTCGCGCCCCTCCCGCGCGGGCCCAGCAGCGCCCCTCTAATTTCGTCTGGTTATGAAAAGATCGAAATCGATTATTAAGGGGAATGAGGGGTTTGCGGTAAAATCGCCGGCTATTCCAGATGCATCGGCGGCCGACTGGCGGGCCATCTCGCCGGCCGGCCGCCGTTTTGTTTACATGATCGAATTACGCAATCTCTCGCAGCGTTTCCCCGGCCCGGGCGGCTGGGTTGAAGCGCTGCACAACGTCAACCTGACGATCCCGCAAGGCGAGGTGTTCGGCATTATTGGCCGAAGCGGCGCCGGCAAGAGCACGCTCGTGCGCACCATCAACCTGCTCACGCGGCCGACCGAAGGCAATGTCGTCGTCGGCGGGCGCGATCTGACGCTGCTGTCGGCCGGTGCGCTGCGCGAAGCGCGCCGCGAGATCGGCATGATCTTCCAGCACTTCAACCTGCTGTCGTCGCGCACGGTGTTCGACAACGTCGCGCTGCCGCTGGAACTGGCCGGCGCGAGCCGTGCCGACATCGAGGCCGCCGTGCTGCCGCTGCTCGATCTGGTCGGGCTGTCCGCGCAGAAGGATCGCTATCCGTCGCAGATCAGCGGCGGGCAGAAGCAGCGCGTCGGCATCGCCCGCGCGCTGGCGAGCCAGCCGAAGGTGCTGCTGTCGGACGAAGCGACGTCCGCGCTCGATCCCGAAACCACGCGTTCGATTCTCGACCTGCTGAAACGCATCAATCGCGAGCTCGGCCTGACGATCGTGTTGATCACGCACCAGATGGAAGTGATCAAGCAGGTCTGCGATCGCGTCGCGGTGCTCGACGCGGGGCGCGTGGTCGAGGAAGGCCGCGTGATCGACGTGTTCCTGCAGCCGCATCACGAAGTGACGCGTGCGCTGATCGGCGACGTGATCGCGCAGGAACTGCCGCCCGCGCTGAAGGCGCGCGTGGCCGAGCGGTTGAAGACGGGCCGCGGACATCTGCTGCGGCTCGCGTTCACGGGCTCGGGGGTCGACCAGCCGATCCTGTCGGAGACGATCCGCCGGTACGAACTCGATTTCAACATCCTGCATGGCCAGATCGACGAGATCCAGGGGCAGGCATTCGGTTCGCTCGCGGTGCTCGCGGGCGGCGAGCCGGGCAAGGTCGGGCAGGCGCTCGCGTTCCTGCGCGAGCAAGGTGTGGTGGTAGAGGAGCTTTCGTATGTTGAGTGAGATGTTCGATATGTTCGTGCAGTCGTTCTGGGAGACGCTGATCATGGTCGGCATCTCCGGGGCGGTCGGCGCGCTCGTCGGCCTGCCGCTCGGCGTGCTGCTGTACCTGACCGATCGCCAGGGCGTGCTGCAGAACCTCGCGGTGAATCGCGTGCTCGGCGGCATCGTGAACGCGGTCCGTTCGACGCCGTTCATCATCCTGCTGGTCGCGGTGATCCCGTTCACGCGGCTCGTCACCGGTTCGTCGATCGGCACGGCCGCGGCGGTCGTGCCGCTGACGCTCGCGTCCGCGCCGTTCATCGCGCGTCTCGTCGAAACGGCGCTGCGCGAGGTCGACCGCGGATTGATCGAGGCCGCGCAATCGATGGGCGCGACCACGTCGCAGATCGTCTTCAAGGTGTTGTTGCCCGAATCGCTGCCGGGCATCGTCGCGGGCCTGACGATCACGTTCGTGTCGCTGGTCGGCTATTCGGCGATGGCGGGCGCGATCGGCGGCGGCGGGCTCGGCGATCTCGGGATCCGTTACGGTTACCAGCGCTATCTGCCGGAAGTGATGTGGACGGTCGTCGCGATCCTGATCGTGTTCGTGCAGATCGTGCAATCGTTCGGCGACTGGCTGGTGCGCCGGTTGAGCCACAAATAAGACCAAACCGATCCGATAGGGGAGAAACGATGCAACGACGCTTCATGCTGAAATTCGCGGTGGCACTGGGCGCGGCCGCACTGTTCGCGGGCGCGCATGCCCACGCCGAAACCATCAAGGTCGGCGTGACGGGCGGCCCGCACGCGCAGATCATGGAAGTGGTGAAGAAGGTCGCGGCGAAGGACGGCCTGGAGATCCGCATCGTCGAATTCTCCGATTACGTGCAGCCGAACGCCGCGCTCGCGTCGGGCGACCTCGACGCGAACAGCTACCAGCACGATCCGTATCTGCAGGCGCAGGTGAAGGATCGCGGCTACAAACTGATCAAGGTCGCCGATACCGTCACGTTCCCGATGGGCATCTACTCGAAGCGCGTGAAGTCGCTGGCCGAACTGAAGCCGGGCGCGCGCGTCGCGGTCCCGAACGATCCGACCAACGGCGGCCGCGCGTTGCTGTTGCTGCAGAAGCAGGGGCTGCTGAAGCTGCGCGCGGATGCGGGGCTGAAGGCGACGCCGCTCGATATCGTCGACAATCCGCGCAAGCTGAAGATCGTCGAGCTCGACGCGGCGCAGATTCCGCGCTCGCTCGGCGACGTCGACGCGGCCGCGATCAATACCAATTACGCGATGGAAGCGGGGTTGAAACCGAAGCAGGACGCGATCGCGATCGAGGGCCCGAGCGGCCCGTACGCGAACATCCTCGCGATCCGTGAGGCGGACCGGAACAAGCCGTGGGTCGCTAAGCTGATTGCGGCGTATCACTCGGCCGACGTGAAGCAGTTCATCGAAGGCAAGTTCGGCGGCGCGGTCATCGCCGCCTGGTAACGGGGCGGAGCACGGGACGCCCGGCGGGATTAGAGTCGATGATCGAAAACCCGGGCTTTGCGTCCGGGTTTTTTCTCTTTTAAAATAGAACGACCGTTCGCTATCATTGGCGCGTCGCCAAGAAGCGGTATCCTCGACAACCATCATGGTTGGGTCCGCCTGGCCGCGCAGTCATGAGGCCTCGCTATAAAATGGCCTCTGGTCGTATTCGTAACTTTGGAGCGTGTGCATGAAAATCCTGGTGCCAGTGAAAAGAGTGGTCGATTACAACGTGAAGGTCCGCGTGAAGTCGGACAACACGGGCGTCGACATCGCGAACGTGAAGATGTCGATGAACCCGTTCGACGAAATCGCCGTTGAAGAAGCGGTGCGCCTCAAGGAAGCAGGCGTCGCGACCGAAGTGATCGCGGTGTCGGTGGGCGTGACGCAAGCGCAGGAAACGCTGCGCACGGCGCTCGCGATCGGCGCGGATCGCGCGATCCTCGTCGAGTCGAACGACAGCGTCGAGCCGCTGGCCGTCGCGAAGATCCTGAAAGCGCTGGTCGACAAGGAACAGCCGCAGCTGGTGATCCTCGGCAAGCAGGCGATCGACGACGATTCGAACCAGACGGGCCAGATGCTGGCTGCGCTGGCAGGTCTCCCGCAAGCGACGTTCGCGTCGAAGGTGACGGTGGCCGACGGCAAGGCAACGGTGGCACGTGAAGTCGACGGCGGCGCGGAAACGCTGTCGCTGACGCTGCCGGCGGTCGTGACGACCGACCTGCGCCTGAACGAGCCGCGCTACGTGACGCTGCCAAACATCATGAAGGCGAAGAAGAAGCCGCTGGAAACCGTGAAGCCGGAAGACCTCGGTGTGGACGTCGCACCGCGTCTGAAGACGCTGAAGGTGGTCGAGCCGCCGAAGCGTGCAGCCGGCGTGAAGGTGCCGGACGTGAAGACGCTGGTCGAGAAGCTGAAGACCGAAGCCAAGGTGCTGTAAGAGGGAGCGCAAAGAAATGACGATTCTGGTGATTGCAGAACACGACAACGCGTCGATCAAGGCCGCGACGCTGAACACGGTGGCGGCGGCCGCGAAGATCGGCGGCGACATCCACGTGCTGGTCGCGGGCCACAACGCGCAAGCGGCTGCCGACGCGGCAGCGAAGATCGCAGGTGTCTCGAAGGTGCTGCTGGCCGACGCGCCGCAACTGGCCGAAGGCCTGGCGGAAAACGTCGAGGCGACCGCGCTGAACATCGCGAAGGACTACTCGCACATCCTCGCGCCGGCGACGGCCTACGGCAAGAACATCGCGCCGCGTATCGCCGCGAAGCTGGACGTCGCGCAGATCTCGGACATCACGGCAGTCGATTCGGCCGACACGTTCGAGCGCCCGATCTACGCGGGCAACGCGATCGCGACGGTGCAGTCGAGCGATCCGATCAAGGTGATCACGGTGCGTGCGACCGGTTTCGATCCGGTGGCAGCGGAAGGCGGCAGCGCATCGGTCGACAAGATCGAAGCAGCGGCAGACGCCGGCAAGTCGCAGTTCGTGAGCCGTGAAGTGACGAAGCTGGACCGTCCGGAACTGACGTCGGCGAGCATCATCGTGTCGGGCGGCCGCGGTCTGGGCAGCGGCGAGAACTACACGAAGGTGCTGGAGCCGCTGGCCGACAAGCTGTCGGCAGCGCTCGGCGCATCGCGCGCGGCAGTCGACGCCGGCTACGTGCCGAACGACTACCAGGTCGGCCAGACCGGCAAGATCGTCGCGCCGCAGTTGTACATCGCGGTCGGTATCTCGGGTGCGATCCAGCATCTGGCCGGCATGAAGGATTCGAAGGTGATCGTCGCGATCAACAAGGACCCGGAAGCGCCGATCTTCAGCGTGGCCGATTACGGCCTCGTCGGCGATCTGTTCTCGCTCGTGCCGGAGCTCGTGACCGAACTCGGCTGATGCGGCGTGACGCTTCGGCGGTAAGCATGTAGCACGAGGGGCGCGATGAGCGCCCCTTTTTGTTGTGTCCTCGCTGAAGAGGTGCGCGCGTCGTTCGCCCGGACGATCCGCGATTGCCCGGTGCCGAGCGGAACGCATCGTCGTGCACGTACGTCCGTTCGATAGCGTCGATTCGCCCGACGCGCGACAAGCGCCATGCACATGTCGACCGAAGCCTCGTGCCGAGCGGGTGCTCGCACGCGCAGTCGCCGAAACGAAAAAGGCGCCCTCGGGCGCCTTTTTCGCTGATGCAACGAGCCCGCATCGCCGCGGGCCGTTCCGATTTACGCGTAGGCGGGGCGCGTCTGGCCGGGCGCGTCCTTCAGGTAACGATGCACCGACAGGTCGTCGGCCTGGATCGCCGGCTTCTTCCCGGAGATCAGGTCGGCGAGCAGTTGGCCCGAGCCGCACGACATCGTCCAGCCGAGCGTGCCGTGGCCGGTGTTCAGGAACAGGTTCGACACCGGCGTGCGGCCGACGATCGGCGTGCCGTCCGGCGTCATCGGGCGCAGGCCCGTCCAGAACGTGGCCTTCGACGTGTCGCCGCCGCCCGGGAAGAGGTCGTTTACGCACATCTCGAGTGTCTCGCGGCGCGTCGCGCGCAGCGTCTTGTCGAAGCCGACGATTTCCGCCATGCCGCCGACGCGGATGCGCTGGTCGAAGCGCGTGATCGCGATCTTGTAGGTCTCGTCGAGCACGGTCGATACGGGCGCGGCCGCTGCGTCGACGATCGGCGCGGTGATCGAATAGCCCTTCAGCGGATAGACGGGGATCTTCATCAGGTTCGAGATGAAGTTCGTCGAGTACGAACCGAGCGCGACGACGTACGCATCCGCGCGCACCGTCTCGCTGCCGCACTGCACGCCGGCGATCTTGCCGCCCGCGATCGCGAGTGCATCGATCGGCGTGTTGTAGCGGAACTTGACGCCGAGCGATTCGGCGAGCGCGGCGAGGCGCGTCGTGAACAACTGGCAATCGCCCGTTTCGTCGCCCGGCAGGCGCAGGCCACCCGTCAGCTTGTGCGAGACGGCGGCGAGCGCCGGTTCGGCTTGCTTCAACTCGGCCGGCGACAGCAGTTCGAACGGCACGTTCGCTTCCTGCAGCACGGCGATGTCCTTCGCCGCGCCGTCGAGCTGCTGCTGCGTGCGGAACAGTTGCAGCGTGCCGCCCGTGCGGCCTTCGTACTGGATGCCGGTATCGGCGCGCAGCGCCTGCAGGCAGTCGCGGCTGTATTCGGCGAGACGGACCATCCGGCCCTTGTTGACTGCATAGCGCTCGGCCGTGCAGTTGCGCAGCATCTGAACCATCCACTGGAGCTGGAAGCGCGTGCCGTCGAGGCGGATCGCGAGCGGCGCGTGCTTTTCGAACATCCATTTGACGGCCTTCAGCGGCACGCCGGGCGCGGCCCACGGCGCCGCATAGCCGGGCGAGATCTGGCCTGCGTTCGCGAAACTCGTCTCCAGCGCCGGGCCGGCTTCCCGGTCGATCACCGTGACTTCATGGCCGGCGCGCGCAAGGTAATACGCGCTTGCCACGCCCACTACACCGCTGCCCAGAATGACGACTCGCATAGCTGCTCCAGATCGAAGGAATCAGGTCGAGGCCGGGCGCACCTGCGGCTCCGTGTAACCTCTAGCTGATCTAGTTTTTTGCGCTATGGTATTGTCGAATGTGCAGTTTTTGTTATTGTATTTTTCTGGTTTTCAGCATAAACAAATGAGAACGCAACGTCAGCCCGTACGCTCGCTCGACAAGCTCGACCGGCGCATCCTGAAACTGCTCCAGGACGACGGCCGGATGGCGATGAAAGACCTCGCGGAACAGGTCGGACTGACCGTCACGCCGTGCATCGAGCGCGTGAGGCGCATGGAGCGCGACGGCGTGATCACCGGCTATCACGCGCGGGTCGATCCGGGCCAGTTGGGGGCCGCGCTGCTGGTGTTCGTCGAGATCACGCTCGGCCACAAGGGCGGCAACATGTTCGAGCAATTCCGCCGCGAAGTGATGAAGATCGACGAGGTGCTCGAATGCCATCTCGTCTCCGGCGATTTCGACTACCTGATCAAGGCGCGGATCGGCGAGATGGCCGACTACCGGAAACTGCTGGGCGACATCCTGCTGCAGTTGCCGGGCGCCGTGCAGTCGAAGAGCTATGTCGTGATGGAGGAAATCAAGGAAACGCTGACGATCGCCGTCGGCGAGTGACGCGGCGGCGGTTCGCCGTCGGGCCCTTTATGCCGCCCTTGGCATGCTGCACCCAATACTGTATAAATGTACAGTATTGGGTGCAGGCGAATGGGTGGGCACATGGACGATCGGTCCGACAACGAATTTCCGATAGCGCCGCCCGTGCCCCGCAAGGGGCGCGGTGCGGTCGACAACCTGCAGGGGCGGTATGAAATTGCGCAGCGCGAAGCGGTGGACGACGGCTGGACGCACGCGTCCGACGATGCCGATTTCCCCGCGCCGCTGCGCACGCAGGTATTCGAGGAGCGGGCGAAGAGCATCCTGACGCGTAACCAGTCGCCCGATATTCCGTTCAGCGTGTCGCTCAATCCGTATCGCGGCTGCGAGCACGGTTGTATCTATTGCTTCGCGCGGCCGACGCACAGCTACCTCGGGCTGTCGCCGGGGCTCGATTTCGAAAGCCGCATCTACGCGAAGGTGAACGCGGCCGAACTGCTCGAGCGCGAGATTTCGCGCAAGCGCTACGTGCCGGAGCCGATCGCGCTCGGCGTCAATACCGACGCGTACCAGCCGGTCGAGCGCGACCTGCGCATCACGCGCAGCGTGATCCAGGTGATGCACGATCGCGGGCTGCCGTTCGCGGCGATCACGAAGTCGTCGCTGATCGAGCGCGATCTCGACCTGCTCGCGCCGATGGCCGAACGCGGGCAGGTGATGGCGGCGGTCACGATCACGACGCTCGATGCCGAGCTCGCGCGCACGCTCGAGCCGCGCGCGGCCACCCCGGCGCGGCGGTTGCGTACGATCCGCGCGCTGCGCGATGCGGGCGTGCCGGTCGGCGTGAGCATCGCACCAGTGATCCCGTTCGTGACCGAGCCCGACATGGAGCGCGTGCTGGAGGCCTGCGCGGAAGCCGGCGCGACGCATGCGAGCTACATCATCCTGAGGTTGCCGTGGGAGGTTGCGCCGCTGTTCAAGCAGTGGCTTGCCGCGCATTTTCCCGATCGTGCGGAGCGCGTGATGAACCGCGTGCGCGACATGCGCGGCGGCAAGGATTACGACTCGGATTTCTCGAAACGGATGAAGGGGGAGGGGATCTGGGCCGACCTGTTGCGGCAGCGCTTCCGTCAGGCGGTCAAGCGGCTCGGGTTGAACGAACGCACGAACGGCATTCTCGATCTGTCGCGGTTCAGCGGTGCGCCGGCCGCCGCGGTGCCGGCGCCGCGTGTCGCGGTTCGTGCAGCCGGCGCGAAGTCGCGCGACGACATGCAGTTGAACCTGTTCTGACCGGCAGGCAACGCAGTTGCCGGCGAGCCGTATCGACCGTATTGGTCGTGCTTACTGCGAAATCTGCTTGGCTGCTTCGACCTGCGATTCGAAGTATGTCTGGAACGACAGCGCGAGCGCGGTCATCAACAGGAACGCGCCGATCAGCAGCGAGAAGATCACGACGAAGATGACGGTCCAGCCCGACTTGCTGTGCTTGCCGGTGTCCGCGTTGAATTGCGCATCCCATTTTTCGTCGGGGCGCAGCCCGTAGACGAGTGCGGCGAGAAATGCCGCCAGCAGCGAGATGGCGCCGGGTACCGCGAGCCACCAGCCAAGGCCGGCGCTGCGCTGGGTGGCGGCGAGCAGCAGGAAGCCCGGGATGCCGACGATCGTGGCGAGCAAGTGGGCCCAGCCGTACACGTCGCGAAAGCCGTACAGATAGAAGCGGTGTGCGCCGATCGACCCGAGCAGGAACGCGAGGGCGGCGGTGAGCGTCTTGGAGCGGAAGCGGCGGGGCGATGCGGTGCTGCTGGACATGGATGGCGGCGTGTTGTCGTTGGCATGGGCGGGGCCGGCAGGCCGGCGCGGGCGCGCGGCCCGGCACGCATTCTACGATGCCCGGTCGGGCCCGGTCACCCCTCCGCTGCGTCAAGGTGCCGCATAAGTCACGCGGTAGATCGCGCCCGCGTAATCGTCGCTGACGAGCAGCGATCCGTCCGGCAGCGGCAATACATCGGCCGGGCGTCCCCATACCGTGCCGTCGGGCCGCAGCCACCCCGTGACGAACGGTGTCTGCCGAGCGTGGCGGCCGTCCGCCGAGACGACCACGCGCATCACGCGGTAGCCGACCTTCGTGCTGCGGTTCCACGAGCCGTGTTCGGCAATGAAGACATTATTGCGATACGACGCCGGAAACATCGGCCCGGTGTAGAAGCGCATCCCGAGCGCCGCGACGTGCGCGCCGAGTTTCAGGACGGGCGGCACATAACGTCGGCAGACGTCGGCGCTGCCGAATTCGGGGTCGGGCGTATCGCCGCCGTGGCAGTATGGAAAGCCGAAATCGAGGCCGGCGCGCGGCGCGCGGTTCAGCTTGTCGTCCGGTACGTCGTCGCCCATCATGTCGCGCCCGTTGTCGGTGAACCACAGCTCGCCCGACTCCGGGTGCCATGCAAAGCCGACCGTATTGCGTATGCCGCGGGCGACCACTTCGCGTCCGCTGCCGTCGGCATTCATCCGCGCAATGATCGCGTAGCGATTGCGATCGGGGAGGCAGACATTGCACGGCGCGCCGGTCGGCACGTACAGCTTGCCGTCGGGGCCGAACGCGATGAATTTCCAGCCGTGATGGTGGTCGGTCGGCAGCGCGTCGGTCACGACGACGGGGGCGGGCGGTTTTGCGAGCCGGTCGTCGATATGATCGAGGCGCAGGATGCGCGAGACGGCGGATATATAGAGGGCGCCGTCGCGGTAGGCGACGCCGACGGGCAGGTCGAGCCCGGACGCGACGACATAGTGCGCATTGATCCGGCCCTCGTGCATGACGAACGCGTGGACGCGGCCGTCCCGCGAGCCGACATACAGGATGCCGCGTGGCGACCATGCCATTTCGCGCGCGGCCGGGACGGCGTCGGTCAGCACGTCTATATGGAAGCCCGGCGGCACGACGAGTTCGTTCACCGGCAGCGGCGCGGCAAACGCCGATGCGGACGCGAGGCAGGCAAGGCCGGCCAGCAGCGCTGCGACTTGGCGCTGGGCGCGGCGCATCGGGGCGGCGCGAAGGGGCGGCATGACGGTCGGGAACGTCCTGGACACGACGATTGTATGCCCGGCGGACGGGCCGTCCGCGGTTTTTTACGCGTAAGTGTTTGTTGTACCTCTGGTTTCCGGCTATAATCGCGTGTTTCAGTAGTTTCGAACCCGGTTTTCCCGAAGGACATCATATGGTTATCATCCGTCTGGCTCGTGGCGGCTCGAAGAAGCGCCCGTTCTACAACATCGTTGCTACCGATTCGCGCAACCGTCGTGACGGCCGCTTCATCGAGCGCGTCGGCTTCTACAATCCGGTCGCCACGAAGGGCGAATCGCTGCGTATCGCTCAGGATCGCCTGACGTACTGGCAAGGCGTTGGCGCGCAACTGTCGCCGACCGTCCAGCGTCTCGTGAAGGAAGCGCAAAAGGCGCAACCGGCTGCCTAACATGGCACGGTGTGCCGGTCGTGCCGGCTGTGAGGTGCATTGATGGCGGGTCACGATTCCGGTAATGCAAGGCGCGGGCGTGCGTCATTCGGCGCATTCGTCCGCAAGCCGGTCGAGCGCGACTCGGTCGCGAACGCCGGTCAGGCTGTCGAACAAGGCAGTCCCGAAGCGACGCAGGCCTGGCCCGACGATGCCGTCGAGGTCGGGGCGGTGGTCGACGCCTACGGCCTGAAGGGCTGGGTCAAGGTGGCGACGCATGCCGATGCCGGTCGCGGCGGCGACGCGCTGCTCAACGCGCGTCGCTGGTGGCTGGAGCGCGGTGCGGAGCGGCTTTCCGTCCGCATCATGCAGTCGAAGACGCACAGCGACACTGTCGTTGCGCAACCCGCGGGCGTCAGCGACCGCGATGCTGCGCTGTCCATGCGCGGTTTTCGCGTGTTCGTGCGCCGGGAAGATTTCCCGGCACTCGCCGCGGACGAATTCTATTGGGTCGACCTGATCGGTCTCGAGGTCGTCAACGAGCAATCGGTGGCGCTCGGGAAGGTGAGCGGGATGATCGACAACGGCGTGCATTCGATCATGCGTGTCGAGTATCCGGCAACCGGCAAAGACGGTCAGCCGACCACCGACGAGCGGTTGATTCCGTTCGTCGGCGTCTACGTCAAAACGGTGGATCAGGCGGCGCGTCGCATCGTCGTCGACTGGGAAGCCGATTACTGAAATGAACCAGGTTACCGAGAGCGCGGTGCAGTTCGACGTCGTCACGCTCTTTCCCGAGATGTTCCGTGCACTGACCGACTGGGGAATCACCAGCCGGGCCGTCAAGCAGGGGCGCTTCGGGTTGCGCACCTGGAACCCGCGTGATTTCACGACGGACAACTACCGCACGGTCGACGATCGTCCGTACGGCGGTGGTCCGGGCATGGTGATGCTGGCCAGGCCGCTCGAAGCCGCAATCGACGCCGCGAAAGCGGCGCAGGCGGAGCAGGGCATCGCGAGCACGCGCGTCGTGATGATGTCGCCGCAAGGCGCGCCGCTCACGCACGATCGCGCGGTGCGGATGGCGCAGGAACCCGGCGTCGTCGTGCTGTGCGGTCGCTACGAAGCGATCGACCAGCGCCTGCTCGACCGTTGCGTCGACGAGGAAATCAGCCTCGGCGATTTCGTGCTGTCGGGCGGCGAGCTGCCGGCGATGGCAATGATGGATGCAGTCGTGCGGTTGCTGCCCGGCGTGCTGAACGATTCGTTGTCGGCCGTGCAGGACAGCTTCGCCGATGGCCTGCTCGATTGTCCGCACTACACGCGCCCCGAGGAATACGACGGTGTACGCGTGCCGGACGTGCTGCTCGGCGGGCATCATGCCGAGATCGAGAAGTGGCGGCGCCAGGAAGCATTGAGGAATACGTTGCGGAAGCGGCCGGACCTGATCGTCCGGGCGCGCCGCGAAAAGTTGTTGAGCCGGGCCGACGAGGCTTGGCTCGCGAACCTCGCACGCGAAGCGAAGGACGCCTCCTGAGGCGGCTGCGCGAGCGGGAATTGGCGGTGCCGTACATGCGTGTGCGGCGCCTGATGTGAATCCATCCTCTATCGGGGCCAGGCCTGGAAGCAGGCGGGTGTCAACGCCGACACGATGGCATAAGGAGTCAGTAATGAATCTGATCGCAAAACTTGAGCAGGAAGAAATCGAGCGCGCGCTCGCCGGCAAGACCATCCCCGATTTCGCCCCGGGCGACACGGTGATCGTGAACGTGAACGTGGTTGAAGGTAACCGCAAGCGCGTTCAGGCTTACGAAGGCGTCGTGATCGCGATTCGCAATCGTGGTCTGAACTCGAACTTCATCGTCCGCAAGATCTCGTCGGGCGAAGGCGTCGAGCGTACGTTCCAGACGTACTCGCCGCTGCTGGCAAGCATCGTCGTGAAGCGTCGCGGTGATGTGCGTCGTGCGAAGCTGTACTACCTGCGCGAGCGTTCGGGCAAGTCGGCTCGTATCAAGGAAAAGCTGGTGTCGAAGGATCGTGCCGCAGCAGCTTCCCAAGAGTAAGAGCTGTAAGGAAAAAGCACCCAGCCGGGTGCTTTTTTCATTCTGGCGCGACAATATGCTCGATACGACACGAACCCGAGAGCCCCATTGAATCGCCGCCCCATCATCGATCCCGAAGTCTTGCCGGTCGAAGGCACCGGTGCCGGCCTGCCTGTCATCGATTCCCGGTTGCTGACGCCGTCCGGCCTGCGCGAACGTTTCGCACGCACGCTCGAATGGAGCGTCGAGCCCGGCGAGGCGAGGCTGCAGGAGGGCGTCGATCCGCGTAGCGCGGCCGTTCTCGTGCCGCTCGTCGTCCGCGAGTCGGGCCTCACCGTGCTGCTGACGCAGCGCGCCGATCACCTGAACGACCACGCCGGGCAAATCAGTTTTCCCGGCGGCCGTCGCGAGCCGTTCGACCGCGATGCGACAGCCACCGCGCTGCGCGAGGCGAAGGAAGAGATCGGGCTGGACGCCGAACGCGTCGAGATTCTCGGTGTGCTGCCCGACTACCTGACCGGCACGGGTTTCTGCGTGACGCCGGTCGTCGGCCTCGTGCATCCGCCGTTCACGGTACAGGCCGACACCTTCGAAGTCGCCGAGATTTTCGAAGTGCCGCTCGCGTTCGTGATGAATCCCGCGAACCATCAGGTCCGCGTGTTCCGGTGGGAAGGCGGCGAGCGTCGTTTTTTTGCCATGCCCTATCCGAACGGCGAGCCGGACGGGCATTACTTCATCTGGGGCGCAACTGCCGCCATGTTTCGCAATCTGTATCGCTTCTTGGCCGCCGGCTAGGCGGGCGTGCCGGCTGGCGCGTGCGAGCTGCCGTCGGGCCACTGCACCGGCAGCCATGCGCGGCTGACGCTGTGCTATCGTTATGCAAAAAATGACATAACTCCGAAGACGGCGCCACGCATGACTTTCTTTTCGGTTCTCCTCGCTCTCATCATCGAACAGGTCCGCGCGTTGTCGCCGAGCAATCCGGTGTTCGCGCTGTTCCAGTTTCATGCGGAAACCGTCGCGCATGGCCTCGACGCCGGCAAGCAGAAACACGGGCTTCTCGCATGGCTCGCGGTCGTGCTGCCGTGGGTGCTGATCGTCGCGCTGATCTATTTCCTGCTGTACAAGGTGAGCTTCGTGCTCGCGTTCCTGTGGAACGTCGCCGTCGTGTATTTCACGCTCGGCTTCCGTCAGTTCAGCCACTACTTCACCGATATCCATCTCGCGCTCAACAACGACGACGTACCGCGCGCGCGTGAAATCCTGCACGAGTGGACGGGTATCGACACGGTCGACATGCCGGTCGGCGAGATCGTCCGCCATACGCTGATCCATGCGGTCGTCGCGTCGCATCGCCACGTCTTCGGCGTGTTCTTCTGGTACGTGCTGCCGCTCGGCCCGGCCGGCGCCGTGCTGTACCGGATTTCCGAATACCTCGCGCGCAGCTGGTCGACGCCGGGCGAGGACCGCACGGCCGCGTTCTCGACGTTCGCGCAGCGCGCGTTCTTCGTGATCGACTGGATTCCGTCCCGACTGACGGCGCTCGGTTTCGCGATCGTCGGCAATTTCGAGGATGCGATCTACGCGTGGCGCAACCATACGCGCCAGTGGCCCGACCCGAACGACGGCGTACTGCTGGCCGCCGGCAGCGGGGCGCTCGGCGCGCGTCTCGCGGGGCCGCTCGCGGAACCGTCGAGCCTCGATGCGCTGGCGGTTGGCGATAGCGGTCCGTTGACGGTCGGTGACGATTGCACGCCGCGCACGCTGCAGTCGGCGGTTGGTCTCGTATGGCGAGCGGTGATTCTGTGGATGATCCTGCTGTTGATGCTGACGCTGGCCGTCTGGGTATCGTGACGCGCTAGCGCAGCGCGCGACGAAATGAAAAGGCCGGCTCGATGCCGGCCTTTTCGCTGTGCGCCACGATAGTACGTTCAGTCATCGAGCGGGTCGCGCACGGCGCCGCATTGCCAGCACGCGGTGAATTGCGCTTCGAGCGCTTCGCCGCATTGCCGGCAGCGCCAGGGCGCCGCGCCCGCCGACGGGCCGTGCGACGCGGCATCGAGCAGCCGGCGGGCGAGCGCGTCGTCACGTTCGTCGTCGAGCCACAGCTCGGGCGTGCATGCATCGGCGGGCAGGCCGCCGAGCGCGCCGGTCGCGTAGCAGTTGTGCAGCTCGCAACCGATGCCGGCCACCTGGAGCACGTTGGCCCAATGCTGCGCGGTCGCGAGGTCGGGTGCCTTGAAACGCATCGCGGCTCCTGTCGATGAAGGCCTGCCGCCGGCCGGCCGTCGCACACGTCGCGCGGTCAGCGGACGATCTGGCTCGCCTCGTGCACGAGCTGCGCGTACAGCGCGTGCCGCGACGGCGCGATGCGGCCGTCGGCGACGGCTTCGAGAATCGCGCAGCCGGGTTCGTGCAGATGATGACAATTATAGAAACGGCAGTCCGCGAGCAGCGGTCGGAATTCCGGAAACGCGCGCTCGAGGCGGCCTTCCGTCAAGTGATAGAGGCCGAATTCCTGGAAGCCCGGCGAATCGATCAGCGCACCGCCGCCTTCCAGCGGGTACAGGCGCGTGAACGTCGTCGTGTGACGGCCGCTGTTGAGCGCGGCCGAAATCTCGCGGGTTGCGGCTTCGGCATCGGGCACGAGCAGGTTCACGAGCGTGGATTTACCCATCCCGGACTGGCCGAGCAGGATCGTCGAATGGCCGGCCAGGTGCGGCATCAACTGCGCGCGTGCATCGTCCGGCGCACCTTTCACCGACAGCTCGAGCACGTCGTAGCCGAGCGCGCGGTACGGCGCGAGACGCTCGCGCGCGACCGGCAGCGCGGCCGCGACGTCGATCTTGTTCAGCACGACGAGCGGCTTCAGCTCGTTCGCTTCGGCGGCGATCAGCGCACGGCCGAGCAGATCCTCGCTGAAATAGGGCTCGGTCGCGAGCACGATCAGCAACTGGTCGAGGTTTGCCGCGAACAGCTTCGACTTGAACTGGTCGGAGCGGTACAGCAGGTTACGCCGTTCGCCGATCTCCACGATCACGCCCTGGTCGGCCGACGCGAGTTCGTATGCGACGCGGTCGCCGACCGCGATGTCGCTCTTCTTGCCGCGCGGGAAGCATTGCAGCATCGGGCCGCCGTCGTCGGGGGCGACGATGTAGTGGCGGCCGTGCGCCGCGATCACGCGGCCTTCGGCCCGTTGCGCGCCCGATGCGCGCGGGGCCGGCTTGCGGGAAGTCGGCCGGCTCATGCGTGCTGCAGCAGGCGGTCGATCCGCTGCGACGCGGGCGGATGCGAGTAGTAGAAAGCCGTGTAGACGGGGTCGGGCGTCAGCGTCGACGCGTTGTCCTCGTAGAGTTTCACGAGCGCGCTGACGAGATCCTGCGCGTCGGTCTGGCTGGCCGCGAACGCGTCGGCCTCGAATTCATGCTTGCGCGACGTGAGGCTGCTGAACGGCGTCGCGAAGAACAGGAATACCGGAATCGCGAGGAAAAACAGGATGAGCGCGGCGCCTGCGTTGCTGGTGTCGAGCGACGGCGTGACGCCGAGCCCCGTGTAGAACCACGTGCGTTGCGCGAGCCAGCCGAGCAGCGCGAGCAGCACGAGGCTCAGCACGAACGACACGAGCATCCGCTTCATCACGTGGCGACGCTTGAAGTGGCCGAGTTCATGCGCGAGTACGGCTTCGATCTCCTGGCCGGACAGGCGCGCGAGCAGCGTGTCGAAGAACACGATCCGCTTCGATGCGCCGAAGCCCGTGAAGTATGCGTTGCCGTGCGCGGAGCGGCGGCTGCCGTCCATCACGAACAGCCCCTTGGCCGCAAAGCCGCAGCGCTTCATCAGCGACTCGATGCGCGAGCGCAGCGCGTCGTCCTTCAGCGGCTCGAACTTGTTGAAAAGCGGCGCGATGAAGGTCGGGTAGATCAGCAGCACGAGCATCTGGAACGCGACCCACACGATCCAGGTCCACAGCCACCACAGGCTGCCGGCCTGGTTCATCAGCCACAGCACGACGAACAGCAGCGGCAGGCCGAGCACGGCGCCGAGCAGCGAATTCTTCAGCATGTCGGTGAAGAACAGCCGCTTCGTCATCCGGTTGAAGCCGAAACGCTGCTCGATGCCGAACTGGCGGTAATACTCGAACGGGACGTCGATCACGCCCGTGATCACGAGCACCGCGGCGACCAGCGCGACCTGCTGCCCGTAGCCGCGGCCAAGCCAGCCGGTCAGCAGCGTGTCGAGCGCGCCGACGCCGCCGAGCAGCGTGAGGCCGACCAGCACGGCCGCGCTGACGACGATCTCGAGCATCGTCAGCCGGGTGCGCTCGACCGTGTAGTCGGCCGCGCGCTGGTGGGCGGTCAGCGGGATGGTGGCGCTGAATTGCGCGGGCACGCCGTTGCGGTGCGCGGCGACGAAGCGGATCTGCCGCGACGCGAGCCACAGCTTGGTGACGACCATCGCGAGTACGGCGATCGCGAACAGCAGGGTGAACGAAAAGGGTGACATCGAAGGCGCCAAAGGGTTCTATGCGAGAATTATATGTTCTTGCGGACCGGCCTCGCTGATGCGATGCCGGCCGCCCGGGCGGCGCTGCATCGGCGAGGCCCGGTCCGCCATTTGCCAGGATGAATCATGACCGATACCGCCGCTTCCGCCAGCCAGCCCGCGCTCGTGCGCAACGAGTTGAACCTCGTCTGGCTCGACATGGAGATGACGGGCCTCGACCCGGATAACGACCGCATCATCGAGATCGCGGTCGTCGTGACCAATTCCACGCTCGACATCGCCGTCGAGGGCCCGGTGTTCGCGATCCACCAGAGCGACGAGACGCTCGCGAAGATGGACGACTGGAACAAGTCGACGCACGGCCGCTCGGGCCTGATCGACCGCGTGCGCGCATCGACCGTGACCGAGGCGGAAGCCGCCGCGCAGTTGCAGGCGTTCCTCGCGCAGTACGTGTCGCCCGGCAAGTCGCCGATGTGCGGCAACTCGATTTGCCAGGACCGCCGCTTCATGGCGCGCTGGATGCCGGAATTCGAGCGATTCTTCCACTACCGCAACCTCGACGTCAGCACGCTCAAGGAGCTGTGCCGCCGCTGGCAGCCGGCCATCTACAAGGGTTTCCAGAAGCGGGCGATGCACACGGCGCTCGCGGACATCCACGAGTCGATCGACGAGCTGAAGTACTACCGCGAGCATTTTCTGATTCCGGCCGCGTCGGTGTCGGCAGGCGAGTCCGCGCCGGCCGCCTGAGCGGGCCGGCACGCGCGCCGCGCTCGGCCAACGCTCAGCGCCGCGCGCTTTTCGGCCGGAACGCCGCGACCACCGCGGCGTCGGTCTCGATATACGGGCCGCCGATCAGGTCGATGCAGTACGGCACCGCGGCGAAGATGCCGGGCACGGTCGACTTGCCGTCGGCATCGCGCAGCCCTTCGAGCGTTTCCTGGATCGACTTCGGCTGGCCGGGCAGGTTGATGATCAGCGCCGCATGGTCGGCCGTTTCGCGGATCACCGCGACCTGCCGCGACAGGATCGCGGTCGGCACGAAGTTCAGGCTGATCTGCCGCATCTGTTCGCCGAATCCCGGCATTTCCTTCGTCGCCACGGCCAGCGTCGCCTCGGGCGTCACGTCGCGGCGCGCGGGGCCGGTGCCGCCCGTCGTCAGCACGAGGTCGCAGCCGGCGACGTCGACGAGTTCGGTCAGCGTGGCCGAGATCGTCGGCGCGTCGTCCTGGATCAGGCGCGTTTCGGCGCGCCACGGCGAAACCAGCGTGCCGGCGAGCCATTCCTGCAGCGCCGGAATGCCCTTGTCTTCGTAGACCCCCGTACTCGCGCGGTCGCTGATCGACACGAGGCCGACCACGAGCTCGTCCGGATGGTTACGCTTCGTCGTCATGGTCGTCTCCGGCGTCGTCGGCCGCTTCGTCGTCGCTGTCGGACGCGCCGCCCGCGGCCTTGATCCACTGGAACAGCTCGCGGAAATAGCGCGGCGGCTTGCCTTGCTGCGCTTCCTTGCGCGCGTTGCGGATCAGCGTGCGGCCTTCCTGGATGTCGGCGTCGGGGTGCTGGCGCAGGAATTCGGTCAGCGCGTCGTCGCTCGCGAGCAGTTGCTCGCGCGTGCGCTCGATCCAGTGCAGGCGGGCGGTGGCGGCCTTGTTCACGCCGCGTTGCGCGTCGAGCGCGGTGCGCAGCGCGGCCGTTTCGTCGTCGGTCAGCGAGCGCATCACGCGGCCGACGTACTGGAGCTGGCGGCGCTTGCCTTCGTGATCGGTGATCCGGCGGGCTTCGCGCACGGCGTCCCCGAGACTTTCGGGCATCGGCATGCGCTTCAGTGCGTCTTTCGGCAGGTCGACGAGCGCCTGACCGAGCACCTGCAGCTCGTGCATTTCGCGCTTCAACTGGGATTTGCTGGGGCGATCGTAGCCGTTGTCGTCCTCTTCGGCGACAGGCTCGATCGGCTGGATTCGGGTTTTGCGTGTCATGGGCGGCATTGTATCGCGGCGCGGACACCCCAAGCTTGTCTGTGTCCGGCCCCGGACCTTGCTATGATCGCGGGATACGCAACATTTTGACCATGCGGGCGCCCGCCCGCCACCGGATACCAAGACGATGGCAGCCAATCTCGACGTACAAGCGCGCTATTTCCCGCACACGCAGGACCAGCTCAAGGAAATCGCGTCGGACATCCTTCGCCATGCGAAGGCGCTCGGCGCGACCGACGCCGCGACCGAAATCTCCGAGGGCGACGGCCTGTCGGTGTCGGTGCGCCGCGGCGAAGTCGAAACGATCGAGCACAACCGCGACAAGATGGTCGGCGTCACCGTGTTCATCGGCAAGAAGCGCGGCAACGCGAGCACGTCGGACTTCTCGCCGGCCGCGATCAAGGATACCGTCGCCGCCGCGTACAACATCGCGCGCTTCACGGCCGAGGACGAAGCGGCCGGCCTCGCCGAGGCCGAGCTGCTCGAAACCGACCCGCGCGACCTCGATCTGTACCACCCGTGGGCGCTGAGCGCCGACGAGGCCGTCGAGCTCGCCCGCCGCGCGGAAGACGCCGCGTTCGCGGTCAGCCCGCAGATTCGCAATTCGGAAGGCGCGAGCGTGTCGGCGCAGCACTCGCAGTTCGTGCTGGCGACGTCGCGCGGCTTCCTCGCCGGCTATCCGTACTCGCGCCACTACATCGCATGCGCGCCGATCGCGGGTAGCGGCCGTCACATGCAGCGCGACGACTGGTATTCGTCGAAGCGCAGCGCGATCGATCTCGCCGCGCCCGAAGCGGTGGGCCGTTACGCGGCCGAACGCGCGCTTGCGCGGATGGGCGCGCGCCGTCTCGACACGCGCAAGGTGCCCGTGCTGTTCGAGGCGCCGCTCGCGGCCGGCCTGCTCGGCGCATTCGTGCAGGCGGTGAGCGGCGGCGCGCTGTATCGCAAGACGTCGTTCCTCGTCGACAGCCTCGGCAAGCCGGTGTTCGCGCCGCACATCCAGGTCGTCGAGGACCCACACGTGCCGCGCGCGATGGGCAGCGCGCCGTTCGACGAGGAAGGCGTGCGCACGCGGGCGCGCAGCGTCGTGAAGGACGGTGTCGTCGAAGGCTATTTCCTGTCGACCTATTCGGCACGCAAGCTCGGCACGCAAACCACCGGCAACGCGGGCGGCTCGCACAACCTCGCGCTGCGCAGCTCGAACACGCAGGCGGGCGACGATTTCGACGCGATGCTGAAGAAGCTCGGCACGGGTCTGCTGCTGACCGAGCTGATGGGGCAGGGCGTGAACTACGTGACGGGCGACTATTCGCGCGGCGCGGCGGGCTTCTGGGTGGAGAACGGCGTGATCCAGTATCCGGTCGAGGAAATCACCGTTGCCAGCACGCTGCAGGAGATGTTCCGCCATATCGTCGCGATCGGTGCGGATTCGCTCGTGCGCGGCACGAAGGAAACCGGCTCGGTGCTGATCGAGCAGATGACGATCGCAGGGCAGTAAGCCGCACGCGGCGCAGGCCGCCAGGAAACGACAAAGCCCGACCGGCGCGAGCCGGTCGGGCTTTTTTCATCGTGCGAAGAAGTCGTCAGTCGCGCTTGCGCGTGTAGACGACGAACGCATAGCCGAACGTGTTGGGCGCGGCAGCCTGATGCGCGTCGCGCGAGATTTCCTGCCACTGCGCGGCATCGGGCGCCGGGAACGATGCGTCGCCGTCGAAGTCGGCGTCGATCTCGGTGACGATCAGCTTGTCGGCGAGCATGAGACCTTCCGCATAGAGTTGCGCACCGCCGATCAGGAATGCCTCGGGCACCCCGTCGCGCGCGGCGAGCGCCAGCGCATCGGCGAGCGACGTGACCGTGTCGCAGCCTTCGAAACGGCGCGCGGCGTCGCGCGTGACGACGATGTTGCGGCGGCCCGGCAGCGGACGGCCGATCGACTCGTGGGTCTTGCGGCCCATCACGATCGGCGCGCCCATCGTCGTGCGCTTGAAGAACGCGAGATCCTCCGGAAGTTTCCAGGGCAACTGGTTGTCGCGGCCGATGATGCCGTTGCGGGCACGCGCGACGATCAGGGTCAACGTCGTCATGAAGGTCGGGGAAGAGGGGGAAACGGAATGGGGCCGATTTTACCGGAACGGTGGCGCGCACCGGATTTCCCGCATCCACATGGGCGTCGGCGCTTCTTGTGCGATGCGCCGTGCGTCGCGACGCGTGATGTCTCGCGTCGCGACGACCGTCCGAATAAAAAGAGTGCCCGCCGGGGGACGGAGCACAAAAACGTTTTATGTCGCGAGATCGGCGATACCGGTTCCGCTCGATGGCATCCCGTTCGACCGGATCGTCAGTTCAATATGTCATCCTGATTGAATTGAGGCGGCGAATATTCAGGGATGCGTATTGCCTCGCGCGTTGCCTTCCAGGGCATGCCGGATGTCGCCCGATTGCGGCGCCGGTAGCGGCATCGGCAACAGGGGCGGCGGCGGGAGTTCGTCCCACAGCGTCACGGAGGCCTGGGCGGCCGGCAACGGTTGCGGCGCCGACACGGCCACGATACCGAACCCGTTGCCGTACGCGACGCGCGGCATGCTTTCGGCGAGCAGCACGGTGCGATCCGGCTGCATGCCTTCATCCGCGCATGCCGGTGCAGGCGGGCCGGCGGCCGAGAGCGCGAGCGTCATCGGCACGAAAGAAAGTAAAAGATGTTTTCGCATGGCGACTGTCTCCGGTCGTTTCCGTATTCAGCGAAATACATGCCACCGTACCGGGACCATTGCCGTCATTGCGATTCGCGCTCGAGTGTTGCGAATGGTGGCCGAAAACGCTTGAAAATGTTTCAGGCCTGAAACGATGGGGCTCGGGAATACTGCTGATTCAATCGACACGCTTCAAGGATGAAAATCGGCGCGTGTGTTGATGACGGAGTCCTTCTGCGCATGCGCTATGTGCAGACGATTGACCTGCGTCGACCTCTCGAGCGATTGGGCCGCATCGCCGTCGGTACTGAAACGGGTTTGTCGTATTCGGTGCCTATAACCTAGCTGTCTTGATCAAAATTATTGGACGCGAGATAAGCGCCATCATGCGAGGCCTTGTCGTTGCCGCGCATCGGCATGGCGAATCGAGCCACCTCTGGCTGACCCGATTCGATCCTTTTGCACGTGACCTACGTGTGCGGCAATCGTTAGACGGTTGATGAACGGGGTGAGGATATGGGAGCCGATCAGCGGCACGTGATCTACTATTCGCGCGAACCGAACGACGCGTTGCGCGGCCATTTCGACGAATGCGGCTGGCGCGTCGATCTCGCCGAGACCGTGCGCGATGTGCGGCGCGTCGTGCAGCACGGCGTGGCAACCGCCGGCCTGCTCGATTTCTCGCCGGGCTTCAAGCCGTCGGACCTGCGCGAACTCGAATCCTGCCTGAGCATCCAGCACATCGGCTGGATCGCGGCGACGCGGCGCGGCCAGTTGCAGGACGCGACGCTGCGCCATCTCATTCGCGACTATTGCTTCGACTACGTGACGATGCCGTACGAAACGGCGCGGATCGTCGAAACCGTCGGTCATGCGCACGGCATGGTCGCCCTGACCGATCCCGTTGCGCCGCCCGTCGGCGCCGGGCGCAGCGAAGGCGAGATGGTCGGCACCTGCGATGCGATGCTCGGGCTGTTCCGGACGATCCGCCGTGTCGCGGCGACCGACGCGCCGGTGTTCATCTCCGGCGAGTCGGGCACGGGCAAGGAGTTGACGGCGGTCGCGATTCACGAGCGTTCGTCGCGCGCGCAGGCGCCGTTCATCGCGATCAATTGCGGGGCGATACCGTCGACGCTGCTGCAGGCCGAACTGTTCGGCTATGAACGCGGCGCGTTCACCGGCGCGAACCAGCGCAAGATCGGCCGCGTCGAGGCCGCCAACGGCGGCACGCTGTTTCTCGACGAGATCGGCGATTTGCCGCTCGAAAGCCAGGCGAGCCTGTTGCGCTTCCTGCAGGAAGGCAAGATCGAGCGGCTCGGCGCGCACGTATCGGTGCCGGTCGACGTCCGCGTGATCTGCGCGACGCACGTGGACATGGAAGCGGCGCTGCGCGAAGGGCGCTTCCGCGAGGATCTGTTTCACCGGCTGTGCGTGCTGAAGATCGAGGAGCCGCCGTTGCGCGCGCGCGGCAAGGACATCGAGGTGCTCGCGCGTCACATGCTCGAGCGCTTCAAGGGCGATGCGCATCGCCGCCTGCGCGGTTTTTCGCCTGACGCGGTCGCGTCGCTGTACGGCTATTCGTGGCCCGGCAACGTGCGCGAGCTGATCAACCGCGTGCGCCGCGCGATCGTGATGTCGGAAGGCCGGATGATCACCGCGGCCGATCTCGAACTGAACGACTATGCGATGCTCGCGCCGGTATCGCTGCTGGAGGCTCGCGAGGCGGCCGAGCGGCAGGCGATCGAGCAGGCGCTGCTGCGCCATCGCGGCCGTTTTGCCGATGCCGCGCGTGAGCTCGGCGTGTCGCGCGTCACGCTCTACCGGCTGATGTGCGCGCACGGCATGCGCGACCGCGGCGACACGCTGGGAGGGTTTTCGGCGCCATTGCCGGAGCTTCCGCGTCACGCTTGCTAAAATTGGCGGGTACGGCCGCCCCTCGCGGCCGAAGGAACCCGCATGAAACAGTATCTCGATCTCGTTCGTACCATTCTCGATACCGGCACCTGGCAGGAGAACCGCACGGGAATCCGCACCATCAGCATGCCGGGCGCGATGCTGCGCTTCGACCTGCAGCAAGGCTTCCCGGCCGTGACGACCAAGAAGCTCGCGTTCAAGTCCGCGATCGGCGAGCTGGTCGGTTTCCTGCGCGCGTCGCGCAGCGCGGCCGATTTCCGCGCGCTCGGCTGCAAGGTGTGGGATGCGAACGCGAACGAGAACGCGCAGTGGCTCGCGAACCCGTATCGCCAGGGCGTCGACGATCTGGGCGACGTCTACGGCGTGCAATGGCGCCAGTGGCCGGGCTACAAGGTGCTCGATGCGAACGCCGACGCGCAGATCGCCGATGCGACGCGCCGCGGCTTCCGGATCGTCACGCGTTTCGACGAAGACGGCGCGCCGAAGGTGCTGCTGTACAAGGCGATCGACCAGCTGCGCCAGTGTCTGGACACGATCATGGAGAACCCGTCCGATCGCCGCATCCTGTTTCACGCGTGGAATCCGGCCGTGCTCGACCAGATCGCGCTGCCCGCGTGCCATCTGCTTTACCAGTTCCTGCCGAACGCGACGAAGCGCGAGATCTCGCTGTGCCTGTACATCCGCAGCAACGACGTCGGCCTCGGCACGCCGTTCAACCTGACGGAAGGGGCCGCGCTGCTGTCGCTCGTCGGTCGGCTGACGGGCTATACGCCGCGCTGGTTCACGTATTTCATCGGCGACGCGCACATCTACGAGAACCAGCTCGACATGCTGCAGCAGCAGCTCACGCGCGAGCCGTACGAAAGCCCGCGGCTCGAGATTGCCGAGCGCGTGCCCGAGTACGCGAAGACGGGCGTCTATGCGCCGGAATGGCTGGAGCAGGTCGAGCCGTCCGATTTCTCGCTCGTCGGCTATCGGCACCATGAGCCGTTGACTGCGCCGATGGCGGTCTGATCGCGCGGCCGGGGCCGCGCGGCTGCATCGCTCCGCATCCTGCAAAAAGCTCGACCGGTATTCGCCGGTCGAGCCTTTTTGTTTCAGGTTTGCTGCACTTACTGGCGATGCCGTTCCTCGTGGCCGCCCTGCGGCGGCGGATTGCCCGGATGCGGCGCTTCGACGTGCGGCGCCGGCTGCGGCCGTGGTTCCATCCGGGGGGCCGGCATCGACGGGCGCGGCTCCATGCGGGGCGCGGGCTGCGGCTGCGGTCGCGGCTCCATACGCGGCGCCTGCGGCTGCGGCCGCGGCACGTCGTGGACGACAGGTGCCGGCGGACGGTACTCGTTCACGCGCGGCGGCGCGACTTCGCGATGCGGCGCGGGTTGAGCGAAGTCCGGACGCGGTTGCGGCGCGGGGGCGGCCCGTTCCGGTTGCGGCTGCGCATGGCGCGCCGGCGTCGGGAAATCGGGGCGCGGACGCGGTTGCGGAATCTGCGCGGTATGGTCGGGTTGCGGCAGCGTGCGCCGCGCTTCGTTGCGGCCGCCGGGCTGTACGCCCTGCGGTGCCGGCACGCCGTCCGGATGCGGCACCGCGGCGCTGCGCACGGGCGGCAGCGCATTCTGTCCTGCCGCGTGCAGCGCGGTGGGAGGAGCCGCGCGCTGACGCTCCATCGGCGTGTGAGGCTGCATCCACGCAGGCGACGGCGTGTTGGCTGCGTGCGCATTACCGGTCCCCGGCGGGGCGTTGTTCGCTTCCGGCGGATGTGGAACGCCATTGCCAGGCGCGAACGCCTGATGCGGCATCGGGTTGCCGGGCGCCCGCGGCGTGCCGCCGTTGTCGAAACGCGGTGCGTTGGGCGTTTCGCCGTTCGCCGGCCGTGCGGCATTCGGCATGCCGGGCACCGGTGCGCCCGGCCGTCCGGCCTGCACGCCGGCCGGCTGGCCCTCGCGCGGTGCGCCGGCCGGCTGGACGACGGGGCCGTGCGGATTCACGAGCTGCACGTTGTGCATCGCCCAGGCGCCGCCGCCCGGCTTGCCCGGCACGCGGACCGGGCGAGCCGTATAGTCGGCCGGCACGTTCGTCTTCACGACGGGCGCGCCGGCACCCGGCACGCGCCCGCCTTGCTGCGCGAGGTGGGCGGCGGCCTGATCGCGATACGCAGGCGGCACGGCCGGATTGCGCGTCGCGACGTACGGGTGTTGCGCGAGCGCCGCTGGCGGACGGTAGCTGGCATTGCGCAGCCCGCCGGTGAAGCTCTGGCGCACCGGCGCGATGCCGGGTGTGCCCGGCGTGACGTGCGCGTTGCGCCATTGCTGCGGATCGACGTGCTGCGAGAAGTGCGCGACCGGCTGGCCGTGCACGAACGCGGCGGCCGGCACGGCCGTGATCGCGTGCGGCGCGCGGAAGTTCACGTACGTCTTGTTGATGTTGGTGATATTGGTGATGTTCGTCACGTTCACGGTTTTGTTCACGTTGACGTTGTTCACCACGATGTTGCGGTTGACGCGGTCGTAGTAGTGCGGGCTCCAGCCGCCCCAGCCGGGATGCCATGGCTCGCCCGGGCCGAGCGCGAACCATGCGCAGCCGGCCGCGGCGACGCCGCCGACCGTCAGCGCCACATTCCAGTCGGAACCGCCGCCGCCCCCGCCGCCCACGAACGCGACGAGCGCCGGCGCATAGACGGGCGGCTGGCTCACTGCCATCGGGCCGGGTACCCATGCCCAGCTGTCGTCCACGTACGCCCAGCGGCCGTAGTGATACGGCGCGAAGCCCCACGGTGCGTCGTCGACCCAGGTCCAGCCCCACGGCGCCTGCCAGATCCAGTGGCCGTCGTGGTACGGCGCCCAGTCGGCCGGCGTGTCGTTCGGCACCCATACCGCGCCGTAATTCGGGGTTTCGCGCCACGTGCCGTTCGCGTCGAGATCCTGGTAGCCGGGAATGTCGCGGGACACGTAGCGGGCCGACACCGAGCGCGCTTCGGCCGCGTCGCGGCTGGCGGCCCACTGGTCGAGCGCGTCGGGGCCCGGTGCGGGCGATTGCTGCGCGACCTGCAGGTCGGTGCCGGTGAAGACGACCTGCTGGCCGGGCGCCAGCGGATACTGGCCGTTGCTGCCGTAGACGGTCGCGCTGCCGCTGCGCACCGTTACCGTCGTGCTCGCGCCGTTCGGCGCGACATCGACGCGATAGTCGCCGGGGCCGGTGATGCCGAGCGCGAGGTTCGGCGTGTCGATTTCGTATGATCCGCCGGCCGGCAGATCGCGCACGTGCGTCGACACGGTGCCGAGCCCCACCTTCAATTGCGTCGTCGTGTCGTCGAGGTTCAGCACCGACAGGCTCGTCGATTCGCCGAGCCGCACCGCCGTCGAGCCGATGTGCAGTTCCGAGCGCGCGCCGGCATCGTTCCACAGCTGGTCGCCGGTCGTCAGCGGGCGGTTCACCGCCGCATACGACCACCCATCGGTGCCGGCCGGTTCGGTCGTCACGGCGCCCGACAGGTAATTGAGCCGCGCGACGCGCCCGGGCGGATCGCCGCCCGGTTGCCGTGCCGCGGCCATATTCGGCGGTGCATCGGCCGATTGCGCGAAGGCGGGCGGCAGCGCCGCCAGCGCGACGAACGCGAGCAGCGTATAGCGGGCGGTGCGCTTGAGCGTGAACAGGGGGGCCATGGTGAACGTCATCGTTGTGATCGCGGCGCGTCGATTCGTGCCGTCCAGTTCACGATATCCGCTTGGCCTGTTTCAAGGCACGGTGTTTTGTAAATCGAATGGCACGCGATGTAACAAAACCTGTCCATCGCGCGCCGTTGTCGTGCAGCTGCAATGCCGGCGTCAAGCGGACGTAAGCCACGCGTCGAAAACCTGCTGCCCGGGCACCGTGACGCGCAGCACGCGCGGGCGGGCAGCGCGTTCGATCCAGCCGTGGGCACAGAAGCTGTCGAGCAGCGCCGCGCCGAGGGCGCCGCCGAGATGCGAGCGCCGTTCGCTCCAGTCGAGACAGCCGCACGCGAAGCGGCGTCGGCGCGCGCGCTGCTGCGCGACGTCGATGCCCCATTGCGCGAGCGCCTGCGTGCCGAGCTCGGTGGTGTCGATCGCGTCGCCGTTGGCGAGCAGCCAGCCACGCGCGGTGAGGCCGTCGAAGATGCGTACCGCGAGTTCGCCGGCCATGTGGTCGTAGCAGGTACGTGCGTAGCGCAGTTCGGCCGGGACCGCGCGCGACGGCGGCGGAACCGGGCGATGCGGCGCGGCCGCGCGGGCGACGTTCGCCAGCGCTTCGAGCGAGGCCGCGATGTCGGCCGACGCAATGCGGTAGTAGCGATGCCGGCCGCGTACGTCCAAGGCCAGCAGGCCGCCCTCGGTCAGGCGCGCGAGGTGCGCGCTGGCCGCGGACGGCGACAGCCCCGCGATCATCGTCAGCTCGCCGGCCGGCCGTGCGCTGCCGTCCATCAGCACCCACAGCATCGCGGCGCGGCCCGGATCGGCGATCAGCGCGCCGATGCGGCTCAGGCCCGGAAAATGGTGGTCGTCTTGGTCAGTCATCGTCGTGTCTCGTCGAGCGGGATGAGAGGCAGTGTAGTTCGTGCGCGCATTCGATGTTTCGCTTCCGGATGAAATGTCGGATGCAGCGGTTTTGACGCCGTGGCCGGCCGGATCGCGGCCCATCGCGGGCCACGCGTAGAATGGCCGGACGCGGCGGCAACGGGCCGCCGCATGTGACGCGATGCAACGATGAAGACGATTTTCTGCATGTTGGCGGCCGCGCTCGTCTGCGCGGCCTGTGCGCAGGGTGGCGCGAGTGCGGCCGGCGAGCGCGGCGGCAGTATCGAGATGTACGGGACGATCGACCAGGGCATCACGGTGCGCCGCTGACGGGCGCCGTTCGCGCGCGAGCCGGCATGGCCGCCGCAGCCCCGCCACGCGGGGCTTGCCGCGCCGCGTTGCCGCAGTGCAACGTATAATGGCCCGATCACAGCGCCCCTGCCGCCTGGAGCCACAACAATGCCCCAACCGTCCCCCGTGCCGGCCGCCCTCGACCGCACCGAAACCGTATTCCGCTTCCTTGCCGAGCCTTCGTCCGTGAACTTCGGCGGCAAGGTGCATGGCGGCGCGCTGATGAAGTGGATCGACGAGGTCGCGTATGCGTGCGCGGCCGTCTGGTCGAGCCGCTATTGCGTGACGGTCAGCGTCGGCAACATCCGTTTCCAGCGTCCGATCCTGGTCGGCAATCTGGTCGAGCTGAAGGCGCGCGTCGTCGCGACGGGCCGGACCAGCATGCACATCCATGTGTCGGTGCACGCCGGCGATCCGAAGGGCGGTGTGCTGCGCCAGACGACCGACTGCCTCGTCGTGTTCGTCGCGGTCGACGAGAACGGCAACCCGGTGCCGGTGCCGCCGTTCGTGCCCGAAACCGACGAGCAGAAGGTGCTCGCGAAATATGCGGCCGACGTGCGGGCCGCGCTCGACAAGATCGTCGAGATGAAGCCGGAAGAGGTCGCGAAGGGCGCGGTCTGAGCGCGACGGGCGCCGCGCTCGACGCGCCGCGCCCGCCGTCCTGCCTTTATCGCGTCCCGATCATCTGCTCGGGGCGCACCCATGCATCGAATTCCGCCTCGGTCAGGTAGCCGAGCGCGAGCGCGGCCGCCTTCAGCGTCGTGCCTTCCTTGTGCGCCTTCTTCGCGATCTGCGCGGACTTGTCGTAGCCGATGTGCGGATTGAGCGCCGTCACGAGCATCAGCGATTCGTTCAGCAACAGGTCGATGCGCGAGCGGTTCGGCTCGATGCCCACCGCGCAGTGATCGTTGAAGCTCTGCGCGCCGTCGGCGAGCAGCCGCACCGACTGCAGCACGTTGTGCGCGATCATCGGCCGGAACACGTTCAGCTCGAAGTTGCCGCTCGCGCCGCCGACGTTGACCGCGACGTCATTGCCGAACACCTGGCAGCACAGCATCGTCACGGCTTCCGACTGCGTCGGATTCACCTTGCCCGGCATGATCGAGCTGCCCGGCTCGTTTTCCGGAATCGACAGCTCGCCGAGCCCGCAGCGCGGCCCGCTCGCGAGCCAGCGCACGTCGTTCGCGATCTTCATCAGGCTGGCCGCGACCGTTTTCAGCGCGCCGTGCGCGAACACCAGCGCGTCGGCGGCCGCCATCACCTCGAACTTGCTCGGCGCCGTCACGAACGGCAGCTTCGCGAGCCGGCCGATCTCGTCGGCCACGCGCACTGCGAACTCCGGATGCGCGTTCAGCCCCGTGCCGACCGCGGTGCCGCCGAGCGCGAGCTCGTACAGGTGCGGCAGCGCCGATTCGACGTGACGGATGCCCTGGTCGAGCTGCGCGACGTAGCCGGAGAACTCCTGGCCGAGCGTGAGCGGCGTGGCGTCCTGCAGGTGGGTGCGGCCGATCTTGACGATGTCGGCAAACGCCTTCGACTTCGCGTCGAGCGTCGCGCGCAGCGTGCGCAGCGCCGGCAGCAGGTGGTTGACGATCGCATACGCGGCCGCGATGTGCATCGCGGTCGGGAACACGTCGTTCGACGACTGGCCGCGGTTCACGTCGTCGTTCGGATGAACCTTGCGCGCTTCGCCGCGCTCGCCGCCCAGCAGCTCGCTCGCGCGGTTCGCGATCACCTCGTTGAGGTTCATGTTGGTCTGCGTGCCGGAGCCCGTCTGCCACACCGCCAGCGGGAATTCGCGCGGATGCTTGCCGGCGATGATCTCGTCGGCGGCTTCGATGATCGCGTGTGCCTTGTCGTCGGCGAGCACGCCGAGCGACTGGTTCACGGCCGCCGCGGCGCGCTTGACGATCGCGAGCGCGTGGATCAGCTCGGGCGACTGCTTCTCCGTCGAGATCCGGAAATTCTGCAGCGAGCGCTCGGTCTGCGCGCCCCAGAGCCGGTCGGCCGGCACGGCGATCTCGCCGAACGTGTCGCGTTCCATCCGAACTGCTTCATTCATGATGCACTCCTCCGGGAAAGGGGAAAGGCCGCGCGTCGTCGCGCGGCGTCAGGCGTAATCAGACGTATCGTGAGGCAGTCGCGCCGCTTGCGCGGCGTCTCGAGGGGTTCAACCGACAAGCATAGCGCCGGTCGCGATTTTGCGTCGTGTCGCTCCTGGGGGCGGCGCAAGCTCGTGACGAGCGTGACCAGCCCCTAGCGGGCCGTCGCGATCAGCGAAGTGGTCTTGCGGTGAAAGCGCCAGGCCATCAGCGCGGCGACGCTCGCGAGCCCGGCCGCGAGTCCCCACCACAGGCCGCGCGCGCCGAGGCCCGCGTGGAACGCGAACCAGTAGCCGGTCGGGAAGCCGATGCCCCAGTAGCCAAAGGTCGCGGCGAGCATCGGGATGCGCGTGTCCTTCAGGCCGCGCAGCGCACCCGACGCGACGGTCTGCATGCCGTCGACGATCTGGAACACCGCGGCGATGCCGAGCAGCGACGCGGCGAGCGACACCGTGGCCGCGTTGGCCGGATCGTCGAGATGCAGGTACAGGCCGACGATCGTGTGCGGCGCGACGATCATCACGAGGCCCGACAGCGACATGAAGCCGACGCCGAGCGCAAGCGCGACGAAGCCCGCGTGCCGCGCGGCGACGGGCGAGCCCGCGCCGATCCAGTAGCCGACGCGCACGTTGGCTGCCTGGCCGATCGCAAGCGGCACCATGAACGATACCGACGCGACGTTCAGCGCGATCTGGTGCGCGGCGAGCGACGTCGCGCCCAGCACGCCGACCGTGAGACCGGTGGCGAGGAACAGCGTCGATTCGACCCCGTACGTGATCGCCACCGGCCAGCCGATGCCGATCAGCTCGCCCATCACGGGCAGCTTCGGGCGCGCGGCGGTCACGAAATGGCGGAAGCGCTGCCGGCCGTGCAGCAGCCAGATGAGGGCGAGCGCGGTGAGCCAGATCGTGATCGTCGTCGCGACGGCCGAGCCGAGAAAGCCCAAGCGCGGCAGCCCGAATGCGCCGTGGATCAGCCCGTAGTTCAGCACGCCGTTCACGCCGACGCCGCCGATCGACACCCACAGGAGCCGGCGCGCGGCGCCGATCGCGGGCAGGAACGCGCGCATCAGCCCGACGCCGATCAGGCTGCCGAGCGCCGCGTAGCGCAGGATGCCCGTGTATTCGCCGACGTGATGCGCGAGCAGCGGCGGCTCGTGGAACATCAGCAGGATCGGTTCGGCCAGCGACAGCGCGACGATCGCCGGAATCGCGAGCAGCACGGACAGCGCGAAGCCCGTCCAGTAGATGTGCGGCACGCGGTCCTCGGCCTGCGCGCCGCGCGCGTGCGCGACGCTCACGCTGACCGACGACAGCACGCCTTGCAGGATCGTCACGATCACGAAGAAGAAGTTCGCGCCGAGCCCGCCTGCCGCGAGCGAATCGGGGCCGAGCGAACCGAGCAGCACCGTGTCGGTGACGCTCATCGCCATCTGGGAGAGTTGCGCGATCGCGAGCGGTGCGGCGAGGCGCGCGGTATCGGCGGCATGACTGGACAGGGACGGCGGCGCGGCGGCCGTCCGCGTAAGACCGGAATGCGACATGGAATGGGCGCTCGCGCGGGTGCGGGCCCGCGCTATATGTATTTATTTTGAGAGACGGCTAGCTTACGGCTTTATTCGTACCGTGTCGAACGCGTGCGCCGATGGCCATGTCGCGGGCAGGGGGAACCCTGCGGGTTCTACGCCTCGCGTACCGCGATGCGCGTGTCGCCGAGCAGCACGACCTGGCCCGCGCGGATCTTGCAGGTCTTGCGCAGCTCGACCGCGCCGTCCACTTTCACGGCGCCGGACGCGACGATCAGCTTCGCGGTGCCGCCGCTGTCCGCGAGGCCGGTGATCTTGAGAAGGTTGTGCAGCTCGACGTATTCGCCGGTCAGCGTGAAATCCAGATTGGGCATGACGAGGAAGGTGCGCGATGCGCGGGAGGAAACGCTCCGCATCATACGGCACCAGGGGCCGGCACGCGAGCGCGGGCGGCCGGCGCACGTTGTAAAGGACTGTGAGCGATTCGTCAGCAAATGAAACGGTGGGTAACAGTCTGAGAGATTCGCGAACCGGCCGCGCGGGCCGCGGGTCTTCTGTCGTACCTGCTGCGTGTTGCGGCGGGGAACGCGACGGACCGCATCGCTGCGGACCGGACGCACAACTTCTTGAGGAGAATTGCCATGTCCAAGATTCGTACGATGCTGATCGGTGCCGCGCTGACGGCGTTCGCCACTTCGGCCGCATTCGCCCAGACGGGCACGACGGCGCAAGGCGCGGCTGGTGCCGGCGTGCAGGCGCAGACGCCGGCCGCTGGTGCCGGTGCAGGCGTGCAGGGTGGTGCCGGCGCGAACGCGTCGGGCAATGCGGTGGGCGGTGCGACCGATGCGGTCGGCGCGGCAGCCGATGGCGCGAAGGATACGACGTCGTCGGCCGTCCATTCGACCAAGAAGCATACGAAGCATGCGGCGAAGTCGGCCAAGAGCCATGCGGGTTCGGCCAAGGCGAAGGCCGACGACGCGACCGAAGGCGGCGCATCGGTCGGCGCGCAGGGCGGTGCATCGGCCCAGGGCGCCACGCAGTAAGCGGTGCCCGGCGCTTGTCGCGACGCTCGTCTTCGGAGGGCGCGTCGCGACGGGCGATCGTCCGGCGGCCCGGTTCGCTTCGCGCGAACCGGGCCATTTCCATCAGGTGATGCGTTCGGCGGGACGCGTGCTTACGGCCGGCGCTGCCCTTGCCCTTGTCCCTGCCCCTGCGGTGGCCGCACGGCAGCAGGAGTGAACACGCTGCGCAGCCATGCGGCGAGCCGCGCGAAGACGTCGTACGGTTCCTCGACGAAGATCTCCGGCTTCAGCAGCCGCAGGTATTCCATGATCTGCTGCGCTTCCTGCTTCTGGAACGAGCCGTGCGCGAGCCCGAGCCGCAGCAGTCCGCGCAGCTCGCCGAGCTTGTCGCGGGCAATGCTGCCGACGCTCATCTCGCACGCGAGCTTGGCCTCGTAGATCCGCTGTCGCAGCGATTCCGCGAGCCGCCACGCAGGCGTCTGCATCAGTTCCTCGAGCGTCTGGATGTCCTGCGCGGCGCCCTTGATCTGCGACGCGAGCGGGTCGATCAGCGACGCATCGCCCTGCGCTTCGGCGACGATCGCCTTCGCCCAGTCGCGGCATGCCTTCGCGAGTTCGTCGGGTGTCCATTCGGAGCGCGACGCGAAGCCGAAGCCGAATTCGCCGGCCTGCCGCATCAGGATCGCGACGACGTCCGGAAATTCCTTGTCGAGCGTGCGCTTGGCCCACGCGTACTGGCCGCCCTGCAGCATCCGCTGCACGGCGTGCTCGGTGAGCGGCACCATGTTGTCGAGCAGCTTGGCGCGCAGGAAATCCTCGAACGACGGCGTCGCGAATTGCGGGTCGAGTTTCAGCGACACGCGGACGAACGCGTCGTAGTCCTTGCGCAGGGACTCGAGCGTGTCGTCCTTGAGGGAAAGGGTGATCTGGCCCATGAATCGTCTCGATGGGGGCCCGCGCAAGCCGGCATCGGCACGGCGCACCGGGGCGGGCGCAGCGTCGACTGACCGGTGCGCGCCGGGGCCGGTGGCGGGTCTTCCTCTCCTATATCGGCGCACCGGGCGGAAACTTGAGCGCGCGCGATGGAGCGTGCGCTCAGGTAGCCGGCCAGTGCGGGAGGACGACCCCTTGCCACAGGAAGAACACCACGAGCCCGGCCGCGATCGTCACGAGCGGGCGGCGGGTCGCGGCCGACACGAGCACGGCCGCGAGTGCGCCGACGAGCTGCGGATTGCGCCAGGTCAGCTCGGCCGTGCCGCCGTGCGGCGAGACGGTCATCGGCACGATGATCGCGGTCAGCACGGTGACCGGCACGAAGGCGAGCGCGGTTCGCACGAGCGGCGGGAACGTCAGCCGCTCGCCGAACAGGAACAGCGTCGAGCGGATCGCATACGTGATGACGGCCATCCCGAGGATCAACAGCGCGTAGCTCACGATGCGGCCTCCGAACGAGCGTTGGCGTGCGTGCGATCGTGCCGCAGCGTGAGCACGACGCCGATCGCGACGCCGGCGGCGACCGCGCCGAGCAGCCCGAGCTTGTACGGCCAGCCCTGCCAGAAATACGCGAGCGTGCCCGCCGTGGCGGCCGCCGCGAAGTAGCGCAGCGTGCCGAGCTGCGGGACGACGATCGCGATGAAGGTCGCCGCCATCGCGAAATCGAGGCCGAGCGACTGCAGGCCGGGGAACGCCGCGCCGAAGCCGATGCCCGCGAGCGTCCAGACCTGCCAGTTCAGGTACATCGCGAGCCCGGAGCCGAAAAAGTAGTGGGGGCCGATCGTACCGGGCGGGTAGTGCCGGTAGTGGCCGTAGGCGACCGCGAACACCTCGTCGGTCATCAACGCGCCGAGCGTCGCGCGCCAGCGCAGCGGCAGGTGGGCGACATAGGGCGCGAGCGTCGCGCTGTACAGCAGGTGGCGCAGGTTCACGATCAGCGTCGTGGCGAGCACGACGACGAAACTGGCACTGCCGGCGATCAGGCCGAGCGCGATGAATTGCGCGGAGCCCGCGAACACGGCGAGCGACATCAGTGCGCCGTGCCAGGCGGCGAGCGGACCGCCGCCGACGAGCGTGCCGAATATCACGCCGAACGGCGCGGCGCCGATCATCATCGGGATCGTGTCGCGCGCGCCATCGAGCCATTCATTGAGCGGGCGGCGCGGCGGTGATGCGGGTGTCTTGTTCAAGAAGCGCTCCTCCATGAGCGGGAGGATAGCGGGCCGGCGGCGAGCCGGCTTGTATGTTCTTGCGCCCGCCGGAGCGGGGCCGGTGCTCACGTGCCGGCCGGCACGGGGCGCGGCGCGGCCGGCGATGGCGGGAAGCCGCGCGTCAGCTTGCCTGCCAGCGCCCGGGCGGCACGCCGAACATCCGTTTGAAATGGCGCGTGAAGTGGCTCTGGTCGACGAAGCCGCTGGCCGCCGCGACATCGGCGACGGGCACGCCCGCGCGCAGCGGCGCCAGCGCACGCTGCAGCCGCAGCTGGTTGCGCCATGCGTGCGGCGGCATGCCGGTCGTGCGCGTGAACAGGCGCGCCGCGTGAAATGGCGACAGGCCGACCGTCTGCGCGACGTCGTCGAGCGTCACCGTGGACGTCAGGTCGGCGGCGAGCCGCTCGCGCATCGCGTCGACGCGAGGCTCGTCGGCCGCGAGCGGCGCCGGTTGCGGCCGCACGTCGGCGTGGCGCACGATCAGCGTCGACAGCGCGTCGAGCATCGCGGTTTCGGCGGCGAGCGGATCGTAGATGCGCGGCGCGCCGGTGGCCGAATCGCCGGCCGGCTGTCCGGGCGCATCGGCCTGCGACGACAGCGCGCGCTCGCTGCCGGCTTCCAGCATCCGGTGCGCGAGCGTGAGCCGGGCCGCGAGATCGGCGTCGCGGATCACGCCGGGGGCAAACCACGGCGCATCCTGCGGGCGGCCCGCGATCGTACTCGCGAGCTCGTGGATGAATTCGACCGGCATGTAGCTGACGCGATAGCACCAGCCTTCGTCGGCGGCACGCGAGCCCGTATGCACTTCACCGGGATTGATCACGGGCACGGTGCCCGTTTCGGCGACGTAGCCGGTGCCGCGATAGGTGAAGCGTTCCGCGCCTTCGAGAATCACGGGGATCGTGTACGCGTCGTGCCAGTGGGGCGCGAACGCGTGATCGCGATAGGTGGCCGTGAGCAGATCCGCGTCCGGCACGAGCGGCGTACGCCAGTAGCGTGCGGAATCGGGGAGGCGGGTGGAGGACATGATCGGGCCCGAGCGGTCGAACCGACAGTGTATCGCTCGCGCGCCCGGCGGGTGCGGCCTTACTTGACCGGAATCGTCGTGCCGGCCGGCATCGGCACCGCGGTGACGGCGTTCTTCGGGCTGCCGCTGACGATGCGGTCGCTGTAGGTCAGATAGACGATCGTGTTGCGTTTCTTGTCGACCACGCGCACGACGTGCAGCGTCTTGAAGATGAACGACATGCGTTCGCTGAATACGTCGGCCTGCTGCTTGACCGGTTCCTTGAAGCTGATCGGGCCGACCTGCCGGCACGCGATCGACGCTTCGCTGGGGTCCTCGGCCACGCCGAGCGTGCCCTTGATCCCGCCGGTGCGGGCGCGCGACACGTAGCAGGTCACGCCGGTCACGACCGGATCGTCATAGGCCTCGACGACCACGCGGTCGGAACCCGTGACGCGGAAATGGGTGTTGACGCTGCCGACTTCCTCCGCATGCGCGAACGGTGCCGCGGCGAAGGCGGAGAGCAGGAGGGCGAGGGGCGCGGAGCGCAGGAGACGATGCTTCATCGACGGAACCGGATGCGAATGCGGGACAGAGACTCTAGCATGCGCATGACCGGGCCACGAAAAGCAGAAGGACGGAACGGTGGCCGGAAAAACAAAAGGCCCGTCGCATGACGGGCCTTTCGCTATTTGGCTCCCCGACCTGGGCTCGAACCAGGGACCTACGGATTAACAGTCCGGCGCTCTACCGACTGAGCTATCGGGGAATAAATCGGTACATCTGCGTGCTGTGTTTTCCAACAAAAAACCCGTCCACTTTCAACGGGCTTTTGCGTTTTTGGCTCCCCGACCTGGGCTCGAACCAGGGACCTACGGATTAACAGTCCGGCGCTCTACCGACTGAGCTATCGGGGAACAAACAAGCAACAGCAGAGAAACGAGATTGTATGGAGTGTTCGCTAACCTGTCAACACTTTGGGGCCGCGGCGCATAAAATTTTTTGCGGCCGCCGCGCGATCAGCGCTCGAGCAGGTGCAGCTTGTCCTGCACGTCCTTCCACTCGTCCGCGTCGGCCGGCGCCGGCTTGGTCTTCGTGATCGACGGCCAATTCTTCGCCAGCTCGGCGTTCAGCTCGGTGAACTGCTGCTGGTCGCCCGGAACGTCTTCTTCGGCATAGATCGCATTGGTCGGGCATTCGGCGACGCACACGGCGCAGTCGATGCACTCGTCCGGATCAATGGCGAGAAAGTTGGGACCTTCACGGAAGCAATCCACCGGGCACACATCCACGCAATCCGTGTATTTGCACTTGATGCAGCCTTCGGTCACAACGTGAGTCATTAAAACGCTCCTGCTTGGCGGTATATATGGGGTGGCGTTTGCGCCAAAAGCGGCATTGTAACTGAAGCGCAAAACCCGCATGACGAGGTCGGCTATCCGGCTTATATCGTTTCGTGATTAGTTTATGGGATGTACAAGACGGGTACGCGCACGTCGGGCGCCGGCACGATGCGGCAAGGCGGCGGGGCGGTTTCACGATGGTCCGGCCCGCATTCGGGTAACATGACCGACAGACCGGGCGGCGCGCGGTGCGCCGGGGCCCGGTCACGATATTGGCGCTGCCGTCATCATGATCATCACTTCGCTGCTCGACACGGATCTCTACAAGTTCACGATGATGCAGGTCGTCCTGCATCACTTCCCGGCTGCAAACGTCGAATACCGCTTCCGGTGCCGCACGCCCGGCGTCGATCTCGTGCCGTACATCGACGAGATTCGCGACGAGGTGCGCGGCCTGTGCTCGCTGCGCTTTGCCGACGTCGAACTCGACTACCTGCGGCGGATGCGCTTCATCAAGAGCGACTTCGTCGACTTCCTCGCGCTGTTCCACCTGAACGAGAAGTACATCTCGATCACGCCGTCGCCGAAGGGCAACGGCGAAATCGACATCGTGATCGAGGGGCCGTGGCTGCATACGATCCTGTTCGAGATCCCGGTGCTCGCGATCGTCAACGAAGTCTATTTCCGCAACACGCAGCGCGAGCCCGACTATCGCGAAGGGCGCGAGCGGCTGCGCGAGAAGATCAAGCTGCTCGGCGCGAAGCCCGAATTCGCCGACTGCAAGATCGCCGACTACGGCACGCGCCGGCGCTTCTCGAAGGTCTGGCACGAGGAAGTCGCGCTCACGCTGCGTGACGGGCTCGGCCCGCAGTTCGCGGGCACGAGCAACGTGCTGTACGCGATGAAGCACGACATCACGCCGCTCGGCACGATGGCGCACGAATACCTGCAGGCGTGCCAGGCGCTCGGCCCGCGGCTGCGCGACTCGCAGATCTACGGCTTCGAGATGTGGGCGAAGGAATATCGCGGCGACCTCGGGATCGCGCTGTCGGACGTCTACGGCATGGACGCGTTCCTGAACGACTTCGACATGTACTTCTGCAAACTGTTCGACGGTGCGCGCCACGATTCGGGCGATCCGTTCGAGTGGGGCGAGCGGATGCTGCGCCATTACGAGGCGAACCGGTGCGACCCGCGCACCAAGGTGCTCGTGTTCTCGGACGCGCTCGACATCCCGAAGGTCATGCAGCTGTACGAACGGTTCCGCGGCCGCTGCAAGCTCGCGTTCGGCGTCGGCACCAACCTCACCAACGATCTCGGCTACGTGCCGCTGCAGATCGTGATCAAGATGGTTCGCTGCAACGGCCAGCCGGTCGCGAAGCTGTCCGATTCGCCGGGCAAGAGCATGTGCGACGACAAGGCGTATCTCGCGTACCTGCGGCAGGTATTCGGCATCGCGCAGCCGGTCGAGGAAGACGCGTCGAAGTAGGCGTCGGCCGTTCGGCCGAAGGTGTGTCGCGGCAGGGGTGGCCGGTATAATCCGACGTATTGCACGCCAACGTCACGAGGACCGTTCATGGACACTTCCGCTGCCCGTCGCCAGATCCTCGCGCGCATCCGCGCGGCGCAGGGGCGCGCGGCCGAACCCGATGCAGCGGAGCGCGACGGCGTCGCCGACTATCTCGCCCGTCATCCGGAGGGCCCGCGCCCGTCGGCGCCGGCCGACCTCGTCGCCGCTTTCGTCGACGAAGCGGGGCGCCTGTCGACCACGGTCGACGAAGTCGCGATGCTGGCCGATGTGCCCGCCGCCGCTGCCCGCTATCTTGCCGCTCATGGTCTGCCGACGCAGGCCGTCGCATGGCGCACGCTGGCCGATCTCGACTGGGCCGGCGCCGGCCTGTCGGTCGAGTGCCGCAAGCCGCGCGACGGCGATCTCGTCGGCCTGACCGGCTGCTTCTGCGCGACCGCCGAAACGGGGTCGCTGGTGTTGCTGTCCGGCCCCGACACTTACGCATCGGCCGGCCTGCTGCCGGAAACCCACATCGCGATCGTGCCGGCGTCACGCATCGTCGCCGGTCATGAAGACGCGTTCGCACTGATTCGCGCGGAGCGCGGCGAGTTGCCGCGCGCGGTCAATTTCGTGTCGGGCCCGTCGCGCACGGGCGACATCGAGCAAACGATCATTCTGGGCGCGCACGGCCCGTACCGCGTGCACGCGATCGTCGTACGGGGCGCCTGACGCGCCCGCTGCATTCACCCCTACTCGACAAGGAAGTTCCGCATGAAACGACATGCCGCCTGGGCGGGCATGGCGTCGGGAATCGCGCTTGGCGCCGCTCCCGCGCTCGCATCGGCCGCCACGCTCGACGGTGCCACGCTGTCCGCGCTCTGGGGCATCCCGTTCGCGGGAATCCTGCTGTCCATCGCGCTGTTCCCGCTCGTCGCCCCCGTGTTCTGGCATCACCACTTCGGCAAGATCGCGGCCGGCTGGGCGATCGTGTTCCTGGCGCCGTTCGCGGTCGCGTTCGGCGCCGGCACCGCATTCGGCACGCTCGTGCATGCGCTGCTCGAGGAATACATTCCGTTCATCGTGCTGCTCACCGCGCTCTACACGGTCGCGGGCGGCATCTGCGTGAACGGCAACCTGCATGGCTCGCCGAAGCTGAATACCGCGATCCTCGCGCTCGGCACGCTGCTCGCGAGCGTGATGGGTACGACGGGTGCCGCGATGCTGCTGATCCGGCCGCTGCTGCGCGCCAACGACAACCGCAAGCATGTCGTGCACGTCGTGATCTTCTTCATCTTCCTCGTCGCGAATGCGGGCGGCTCGCTGTCGCCGCTCGGCGATCCGCCGCTGTTCCTCGGCTTCCTGAACGGCGTGAGCTTCTTCTGGACGACCACGCATCTCGCGCTGCCGATGCTGTTCATCTGCGTGGTGCTGCTGACGCTGTTCTTCGCGCTCGATACGTACTTCTACCGGAAGGGCGGCGAGGAGCGGCCGGCCGCGCTCGATCCGACGCCCGACGGCGCGGCGCTGTCGATCGACGGCAAGATCAACTTCGTGCTGCTGGCGGCCGTGATCGCGCTCGTGCTGATGAGCGGCGTGTGGAAGCCGGGCATCTCGTTCGACGTGTGGGGCACGCACGTCGCGCTGCAGAATCTCGTGCGCGACGTCGCGCTCGTGGGGGTGACGCTGGCGTCGCTCGCGCTGACGCCGCGTTCCGCGCGCGAGGGCAACGCATTCAACTGGGCGCCGATCGAGGAAGTCGCGAAGCTGTTCGCGGGCATCTTCGTGACGATCGCACCGGTAATCGTGATCCTGCGTGCGGGCGCGGACGGCGCGTTCGCGCAGATCGTCCATCTCGTCACGGGGCCCGACGGCAGGCCGATCGACGCGATGTACTTCTGGGCGACGGGCATCCTGTCGTCGTTCCTCGACAACGCGCCGACCTATCTCGTGTTCTTCAACCTCGCGGGCGGCGACGCGCAGACGCTGATGACGACCGGCGCATCGACGCTCGCCGCGATTTCCGCCGGCGCGGTGTTCATGGGCGCGAACAGCTATATCGGCAACGCGCCGAATTTCATGGTGAAGGCGATCGCCGAATCGCGCGGCGTGAAGATGCCGAGTTTCTTCGCGTACCTCGGCTGGGCGCTCGTCGTGCTGATACCGGTATTCCTGCTGACGTCGTGGCTTTTCTTCACGGCGTAAGCTGACGTTTTTCAACCCCGAGCGGGCGGCTCCGGCGGCGCATGGCGCGCCACGATCCGTCCGCGGCATGCGGAGATGGCGATGCAGAAGATCCTGGTCGCGCGTCCGATCTTTCCGGACGTGATCGAACGGCTCAAGCAGTATTTCGACGTCGACTGGAACGACGGCGACGCACTCGCGCCCGATGCGCTCGCCGCGCGTCTGGCCGACAAGGACGGCGCGCTGACGGCCGGCGACCCGGTCGGCGCGGCCACGCTCGCGGCGGCGCCGCGCCTGCGGGTCGTGGCAAACATGGCGGTCGGTTACAACAACTTCGACATGGCCGCGTTCAACGCCGCGAACGTGCTCGGCACCAACACGCCCGACGTGCTGAACGAGTCGACCGCCGATTTCGGCTGGGCGCTGATGATGGCCGCCGCGCGCCGGATCGCCGAATCGGAACACTGGCTGCGCGCCGGTCACTGGCAGAAGTGGGCGTACGACGGCTTTCTCGGCACCGACATCCACGGCTCGACGCTCGGCGTGATCGGGATGGGCCGCATCGGCCAGGCGCTCGCGCGCCGCGCGCGCGGCTTCGGGATGCAGGTGATCTATCACAACCGGTCGCGGGTCGCGCCGGAGATCGAGGCCGAGCTGAATGCCGAATACGTGTCGAAGGATGCGCTGCTCGCGCGCGCCGATCATGTCGTGCTCGTGCTGCCGTATACCAAGGAGAACCATCACACGATCGGCGCGGCCGAGCTCGCGAAGATGAAACCCACGGCGACGCTGACCAATATCGCGCGCGGCGGGATCGTCGACGATGCGGCGCTGGCCGTCGCGCTGCGCGACGGGACGATCGCCGCGGCCGGCCTCGACGTGTACGAGGGCGAGCCGAGCGTGCATCCGGCACTGCTCGAGGTGCCGAACGTCGTGCTGACGCCGCATATCGCGAGCGCGACCGAAAAGACCCGCCGCGCGATGGCGAATCTCGCTGCCGACAACCTGATCGCCGCGCTCGGCGAGGGGCCGCGTGCGGGGCAGCCGCCGAATCCGATCAACCCTGACGTGATCGGGAAGCCGCGCGCATGACGATGACGTTGTTGCTGGCGGCGGTCGTCGTGCTGGCCGTCGCGCTCGCGGTGGCGATCGTCGCGCTCGTGCGCGGCGGCCGCCACGACGATGCGGCCGTGCTCGGCGATCAGATCGAGGACGCCGCGCATGCTCAGGCGCGCGCGGTCGAGCGGCTCGAACGCGAACTGCGCGGGGAGATCGTCGAAAACGCACGCGGTTCGCGTACCGAGCTGGCCGGCAGCTTCGTCCAGTTGCAGCAGACGCTCGCCGCGCAACTGACGAGCGTGGCGACCGTGCAGAACAACCAGATCGAGGGGTTCGCGCAGCAGCTCGGCAAGCTCGTCGCCGGCAACGCGCAGCAGTTCGACGCGATGCGCGAGAGCCTGCAGCGCCAGGCCCAGCAGGCGCGCGAGGAGCAGACGGGCGCGCTGCGGCTGTTCGGCGACACGTTGCACCGGCAGCTCACGCAACTGACCGAGGCGAACGATCGCCGGATCGGAGAGGTGCGTGCGACGCTCGAACAGCGGTTGAAGGAAATCGAGACGAACAACGCGGCGAAGCTCGAGGAGATGCGTCGCACCGTCGACGAGAAGCTGCATGCGACGCTCGAGCAGCGGCTCGGCGAATCGTTCAAGCTCGTGTCGGACCGGCTCGAGCAGGTGCATCGCGGGCTCGGCGAGATGCAGACGCTCGCAGCCGGTGTCGGCGACCTGAAGAAGGTGCTGACCAACGTGAAGACGCGCGGCACCTGGGGTGAAGTGCAACTCGAAGCGCTGCTCGAACAGATGCTGACGGCCGACCAGTACGCGAAGAACGTCGCGACGGTGCCGAAGAGCACCGAGCGCGTCGAATTCGCGATCCGGCTGCCGGGCCGCGATGCCGGCACGCGTGACGCGCCGCCGGTGTGGCTGCCGATCGACGCGAAATTCCCGCGCGAAGACTACGAGCGGTTGATCGACGCGCAGGAGCGCGCCGATGCGGTGGCCGTCGAGGAGGCGGCGCGCGCGCTCGAGGCGCGGGTGCGGATGGAAGCGCGCACGATCGCCGAGAAGTACGTCGCGCCGCCGCACACGACCGATTTCGCGCTGCTGTTCCTGCCGACCGAGGGACTCTATGCGGAGATCCTGCGCCGTCCGGGGCTGACCGACCAGCTGCAGCGCGACTATCGCGTGACGGTCGCCGGGCCGACCACGCTCACCGCACTGCTGAACAGCCTGCAGATGGGGTTCCGCACGCTCGCGATCGAGCAGCGCTCGAGCGAGGTGTGGCAGGTGCTCGGCGCGGTCAAGACGGAGTTCGGCAAGTTCGGCGACGTGCTCGCGCGCACGAAGGCGCAGCTCGAGACGGTCACGCGTTCGATCGAGTCCGCCGAGCAGCGCACGCGGGTGATGAGCCGCAAGCTCAAGCAGGTCGAGGCGCTGCCGGGCGACACGGCGGCCGGGCTGCTCGGCGCGGAAGGGGCCGAAGGCGCCGATGCGGACGACGCGTGACGCGCGTGGCCGGCCGCTGCCGGACGGAAAAAACGGGCGCCGCGGCGCCCGTTTTCTTGTGCGGCGATCGCCGGCGCGGCCGGCTCGCGCTCAATGCGCGGCGAGCGTGTCCAGCGCGTCGCCCGTCACGCGCACGATGCGCCACTCCGGCAGCACGGTCGCGCCCATCTTCTCGTAGAAATCGATCGCCGGCTGGTTCCAGTCGAGGACCGACCATTCGAAGCGCGCGCAACGGCGCTCGACGGCGAGTGCCGCGAGATGACGCAGCATCGCGGTGCCGAGGCCCGTGCCGCGCTGCGACGGCTGCACGTACAGATCCTCGAGATAGAGCCCGCGGCGGCCGAGGAACGTCGAATAGTTGTGGAAGAACAGCGCATACGCGACGATCGCGCCGTCGCGCTCGGCCACCAGCGCTTCGGCAGCCGGGTGCTCGCCGAACAGCGCGTCGGCGAGATCGGCTTCGGTCGCGACGAACAGATGCGTGAGCTTCTCGAACTCGGCCAGCTCGCGCATCAGCGCGAGGATCGCGCCGACATCGCGCGGGTCGGCCGCGCGGATCAGCGGCGTGCCGCTCACGCTTCCTCCGGCGGATCGGACAGCACGATCTCGATGCCGCCGAAGCGCGATGCGACCCAGTTGTACGCATGGCACGCGATCCACAGCAGCACGAAACCGAGGATCGCATTCAGCAGCAGTGCGCTCAGGATCGTGCTCAACTCGACCATCCCGTAGCGGATATACGCGACCAGAATGCCGAGCAGCACGATCGGCACGCTGAATGTCAGGTAGACGAGGATCAGCGCCTTTGCGGTCTGCCCCGCGGCGATCGACGAGATTTGTTTTTTCATGTGCGGATTGCCCCCGTAGAGATATACCGATTGGAATTCAGATCAGGCCGTCGAGCGGCAGGATGTCGACCGGGGCGCCCGCGTCGACTGCCGCGGTATCGTGGCCCAGGACGATGAAACAGTTGGCGGCGGCAAGGCCGCTCAACGACGCGGAGCTTTGCGATCCCGCCGGCGCGACGTGCCATTGGCCGTCGGCGGCGCGCGTCGCGATGCCGCGCAGGTAGTCGGTGCGGCCGGGACGCTTCTTCAACGGCTGCGTACTGAGCGCCGTATACATGGCAGGCGGCGGCGTTTGCGTGCCGGCCAGCTTGAGCAGCGCAGGGCGCACGATCGCAACGAACGTCACGGCGGACGCGACAGGATTGCCGGGCAGCCCGAAGAACAGCGCGTGGCCGGCGCCGTCGGCCGCGCGGGCGAGCGTGCCGCACGCAAGCGGCCGGCCGGGCCGGAGCGCGAGACTCGCGAACGTCACGTCGCCGAGCCGCGCCATCACGTCGCGCGTGAAGTCGGCTTCGCCGACCGACACGCCGCCCGACGTGATGACCGCATCGGCCTGCGCGGCGATGGCGTTGTGCAATGCGGTTTCGAGCGCGGCCGGGTCGTCGCGGACGATGCCGAGGTCGATCGTGTCGACGTGCAGCCGTTCGAGCATCGCGATCAGCATGCCGCGATTGCTGTCGTACAGCGCGCCGCGGCCGAGCGGTTCGCCGGGCTCGCACAACTCGTCGCCGGTCGAGAACACGGCGACGCGCACGCGGCGGCGCACCGTGACGTCGGCGATGCCGAACGACGCGAGCAGGCCGAGATCGGACGGCCGCAGGATGCGGCCCGCGGCGAGCGCACAGGCGCCGCGCGCGAGATCCTCGCCGGCCCGGCGGCAGTTCGCGCCGCGCGCGACGTCGTGCGCGGCGAAGCGGATCGTGTCGCCGTCGACGCGCACGCGTTCCTGCGGAATCACCGTGTCGCATCCGGCCGGCATCGGCGCGCCCGTCATGATGCGCACGCATGCGCCGGCTGCCACGGCGCCGTCGAACGGATGGCCGGCGAACGCGGTGCCGGCGACCGGCATCGCGACGTCGCCCTGCGCCGATGCGAATGCCGGGGCGGCGCCGTCGAACGCATAGCCGTCCATGGCCGAGTTGTCGTACGCGGGAATGTCGAACGGCGCGCTCACGTCGGCCGCGAGCACGCGGTCGAGCGCCCCGCGCAGCGTCACCGTGTCACACGCGTCGACCGGCACCGCGAAGCGGCACGCGAGCGCCTGCGCGTCGGCGAGCGACAGCGGGGCATCGGGGGCGGGTGCGGTTCGGGAGGCGGGCGAGGAGTGCGTGATCATCAGTCGGACTGCGCCGCAAGGCGTATCGGGTTCGTGGCCGGTGGCGCGAGGAGGGTGCCGGGGCGCGGGTTTCGCGTGTGGCGGGCGCCGGGCGGGAAGGGCACAGGGCCGTCAGCGACGAGCCAGCGCGGCGAGTTCCTGCCAGGAGTTGGCATTGTAAAACGCACGCTCGTCGCGAAACTCGACTTCGACCGTCTTGTGGCGTGCGTACCACGCACGCACCTTGCGGTCGCCGGCCGCGAGCCGGGCGGCCAGGTCGTCGGCCAGCGACGTGCGCAGCAGCGCGAACGTCGGCTGCGGCGAGCGCACCTGCTGCGCGTCGACGGTGACGGCCATCGCGATGTCCGCCTGCTGCGCGTCGAGCGCCGCCCGCAGCCGTGCGACGAGGTCGACGGGCAGATAGGGCGTATCGCACGGCGAGCACGCGACCAGCGGTGCGCGCGCCGCGCGCATGCCGGCGAGCAGGCCCGCGAGCGGGCCGGGGAAGTCGGGCGTTTCATCCGCGATGATGCGCGCGTCGAACGGGGCACCGAGCTCGGCATAGCGATCGGCATGGCGATTCGCGCTGATCAGCGTCTCGTCGACCTGCGGCGCCAGCCGGCGCAGCACGTGCAGCGCGAGCGGCGTACCGTCTAGCAGTTGCAGGCCCTTGTCGACACCATCCATGCGGGTGGCGCGCCCGCCCGCGAGCAGCAGGCCGGCGATCGACGGGGAGGCGGGGGCGGGCATCGTGCGCAGGGTGGACAGAGCGGCGTGCGTCAGCCGCCGATATACGACATTTCGACACGCTTGCCGGCGCCGTCGGGCGCGGTATCGACCGATGCGCTGCCGCGCAGCTGCGAATAGCGGTCGGTGCGCGCCTGCCAGATGCGGGCGATCGCGGTCGCGATCTCGGCATCGCTCGCGCCGCCGCGCACGAGTGCGCGCAGGTCGTGGCCGGCCGACGCGAACAGGCACAGGTACAGCTTGCCTTCGGTCGACAGCCGCGCGCGCGTGCAGTCGCCGCAGAAGGCCTGCGTGACGCTCGAGATCACGCCGATCTCGCCACTGCCGTCCGCATAGCCCCAGCGCTGCGCGGTTTCGGCCGCCGTGTGCGGTTCGAGCGGCACGAGCGGGAAATGTTCGGCGATGCGTGCGACGACGTCCGCCGACGGCAGCACCTCGGTCATGTTCCAGCCGTTCGACGTGCCGACGTCCATGTATTCGATGAAACGCAGGATCACGCCGGTGCCGCGGAAGCGCTCGGCCATCGGCAGGATTTCGCTGTCGTTGGTGCCGCGCTTCACGACCATGTTGACCTTGACCGGCGCGAGGCCCGCGGCCTGCGCGGCGAAGATGCCGTCGAGCACGTCGGCGCTCGCGAACTCGGCATCGTTCATGCGCTTGAACAGCGCGTCGTCGAGCGCATCGAGGCTGACCGTGACGCGCGTGAGCCCGGCGTCCTTCAGCGCGCGCGCCTTGCGTGCGAGCAGCGAGCCGTTGGTCGTCAGCGTCAGGTCGAGCGGGCGGCCAGCGTGCGTCGTCAGGCGCGCGAGGCGCTCGATCAGGAATTCGAGGTTCTTGCGCAGCAACGGCTCACCGCCCGTGATGCGGATTTTCTCGACGCCGTGCGCGACGAAGAGCCGCGCCACGCGTTCGATTTCTTCGTGCGTGAGCAGCGCGCTGTGCGGCAGGAACGGGTAGTCCTTGTCGAATACCGCGCGCGGCATGCAGTACACGCAACGGAAGTTGCAGCGGTCCGTCACCGAAATGCGCAGGTCGCGCAGCGGCCTGGCGAACGTGTCGGCCAGTGTGCCGTCGGGGGCATGCGCGACGCCGGAGACGTCCGGCATCCCGCTGACGTCGGCGAGAGGAATGATGCGTCGGGACATGTTGGAAGAAGTGCGAACCAGACCGCTATTTTAGCCGCAACCGGCCGGCGGGGCCGGGGGGCGGAAACCCGCAGCGCGGACGTGAAAAAGCCCGCCGGAGGCGGGCTTTTCCTGGTCGTGCGATGCGCCGTTCAGTGGTGCGTCGTTTCGACCTGCTGCATCGGGGCCGTATCGGCCGGCGGCAGCACCTTGCGTTCGCGCGGCACGCGGGCCGGGCGCGGGAGCCGCGACGCGGCTTCCTGTGCGGCCGCGAACTTGTCGGCGTCCGTGTTCACCCAGACGAGACCGGCCTGCTCCAGCACGACATCCAGGCTCGCCGAAGCGGGCGCGGCTGCCGGTTGTGCGGGGGCGGGAGCCGGCGTCGGTACCGGTGCCGGTGCAGCGACGGCCTCGGCCGGTGCAGCGACGACTTCGACCGGGGCGGCTTCGACCGGTGCCGGTTCGACTGCCACCGGAGCGGTTTCGATCGCCACGGCGACCGGAGCGGCTTGCTCGACCGGCGCAGCTTGCGGCGCCTCGACAGCGGCTGGCGCGGTTGCCGGCACTTCGAACGCGTCGGTCGGCGACACCGCGACCGGAGCCGGGCCCGCTTCCGCGATCACCGGTGCGACCGGTGCCAGTTCTGCTGCCTGGACGGCGACGGCGGGCTCGACCGGGGCGGCCGGAGCCGTCTCGACGCGTGCCGGTGCCGGCTGCGCTTCGACAGCGGCCGGTGCGGCATGCTGCTCGACGACGGCTTCGACGGCGACCGCGCTGGCCACGGCCGCGACGACTGCCGGTGCGGCCGTATGGGCCGGTTCGGCTGCGACCGGTGCGGCCGGCGTCACGGCTTGCGCCGCGACTTCACCTTCGACTTCGATGCCTTGCTCGGCCTGGTCGACTGCGCCGTCTTCCTCGCGCTCGCGACGACCGCCGCGGCGGCCGCGACGGCGACGGCGACGTTCTTCGCCGTCACGTGCGCCGGCTTCCGCATCGGCAGCCAGTTCCGCGCCGGGCAGGGCTTCTGCAGCAGCCTTGTCGGTTTCCGGTTCCGGATGGTTTTCACCGCGGGTGACGGTCTCGAGCGTGGCTGCATGCTGGGTCGGCTTGCGGCGTTCGCCGCGCTCGCGACGCTCGCCGCGTTCCTGGCGCTCGCCACGGCCGGCTGCGTCGCCGCCTTCCGGCTGTTCGGCACGCTCGCGCGGCTCGCGATTTTCGCGCAGTTCGCGCGGCTCACGGCCTTCACGCGGCTCGCGACCTTCGCGCGGACCACGGCCCTCGCGACCTTCGCGACCCTCACGGTTCTCGCGACCTTCGCGGCCCTCGCGGCCCTCGCGACCTTCACGCAGCTCACGGCCCTCGCGCGGCTCACGGCCTTCACGCGGTTCGCGCACTTCCTTGCCTTCGCGTTCCTGGCGTTGCGGCTGACCACGGCCTGCTGCTGCCTGGTCGCGGCCGCCTTGCGCCTGCTGGGCGCCGCCGCGACGGTTGCGGTTGCGATCGCCGCCGCGCTGCTCGGTCTTTTCGGTGCGTTCGCGAGCCGGACGGGCTGCCTGCTCCTTCGCCGGTGCCGGAGCAACCGGTGCGGGCGCCGGTGCCGGCGACACGCCGAACAGGCCCTTCAGCCAGCCGATGAAACCGCCGCTTGCCGCTGCGACGGGCGCAGGGGCGGGGGCGGCAACGGGCTCGACCGGACGCTGCGGCGCCGCGCTCGGTGCCGGACGCTCGGGCGTGATGCCCTTGACCGCGGCTTCCTGCTTCGGCTTCACTTCGGCGGCACGCTTGCTGTAGCCGGTTTCCGACTCGAGTTCGCGGGCTGCTTCCTCGGCCATCTTCCAGGACGCGCGCGGATCGTCGAGGCGCGCGTCGTCGTGACGCAGGCGCTCGAGCTTGTAGTGCGGCGTGTCGAGGTGCTTGTTCGGGATCAGCACGATGCCGACCTTGAAGCGCGACTCGATCTTGTTGATTTCCTGACGCTTTTCGTTCAGCAGGAAGGCGGTCACCTCGACCGGCACCTGGCAGTGGATCGCCGCGGTGTTTTCCTTCATCGCTTCTTCCTGAATGATCCGCAGGACCTGCAGCGCTGACGATTCGGTATCGCGGATGTGGCCGGTGCCGTTGCAGCGCGGGCACGTCACGTGGCTGCCTTCCGACAGCGCCGGACGCAGGCGCTGGCGCGACAGCTCCATCAGGCCGAAGCGGGAGATCTTGCCCATCTGCACGCGCGCACGGTCGTGCTTGAGCGCGTCCTTCAGGCGTTGCTCGACTTCACGCTGGCTCTTCGCCGATTCCATGTCGATGAAATCGATCACGATCAGGCCGCCGAGGTCGCGCAGGCGCAACTGGCGGGCGACTTCGTCCGCCGCTTCGAGGTTCGTGCGGGTGGCCGTTTCCTCGATGTCCGCGCCCTTGGTCGCGCGTGCCGAGTTCACGTCGATCGCGACGAGCGCTTCGGTGTGGTCGATCACGATCGCGCCGCCGGACGGCAGCGGGACCGTACGCGAGTACGCGGTTTCGATCTGGTGCTCGATCTGGAAGCGGGAGAACAGCGGCACGTCGTCGTGGTAGCGCTTCACCTTCGCGACGTTGTCCGGCATCACGATGTCCATGAACGCGCGGGCCTGATCGTGGATTTCGTTCGTGTCGATCAGGATTTCGCCGATATCCGGCTGGAAATAGTCCCGGATCGCGCGGATCACGAGGCTCGATTCCAGATAGATCAGCATCGGCTGGCCGGAATTGCCGCTTTGCGAGGCGGCCTCGATCGCGCGCCACAGTTGCAGCAGGTAGTTCAGGTCCCACTGCAGTTCCTCGGCGCTGCGGCCGATGCCCGCGGTACGGGCGATCATGCTCATGCCGTCCGGAATCTGCAGCTGCGCCATCGTTTCGCGCAGTTCCTGGCGCTCGTCGCCTTCGATCCGGCGCGACACGCCGCCGCCGCGCGGGTTGTTCGGCATCAGCACGAGGTAGCGGCCGGCGAGCGAGATGAAGGTGGTGAGGGCGGCGCCCTTGTTGCCGCGCTCTTCCTTCTCGACCTGGACGATCAGCTCCTGGCCTTCGCGCAGGGCATCCTGGATGCGCGCGGAGCGCATGTCGATGCCTTCCTTGAAGTACTGGCGGGCGACTTCCTTGAACGGCAGGAAGCCGTGGCGGTCCTCGCCGTAGTTGACGAAGCACGCTTCGAGCGACGGCTCGATACGGGTGATGACACCTTTGTAGATATTGCCTTTGCGCTGTTCGCGCCCGGCGGTTTCGATGTCGATGTCGATGAGCTTTTGCCCATCGACGATGGCGACGCGCAGCTCCTCCTGCTGCGTCGCATTGAACAGCATGCGTTTCATGAACGACTCCAGGCGGCTCCGCTGCCGGCGCCTCGCGGTTGTCAGGCGCGAGGGCGGGAACGACGACAGGCCGCACCTTGTTGTGTTGTCACGAGCACGCTGGAGCGGGAATGCTGGCGGGGAGAATTGCCTGAAGAGGCGCTTGGGCCCGAAAGACGGGGCCGGCGGCCATAGGGCACCTGCGAATACGGCTTCAAAGCACGGCGTTCACACACCGCACGCTGCAAAAGCGCGCTAAGCCTGTCCGGGCATTGCCACGGGCGCGCGCAATGCGTCGCGCGCGCCGACGGGCGGCAGATGCTGCGGCTTGGGCCGCAGCGGGGAGTATCGAATCCAGCCCGACTTTCCCGCTTGGGGTGTACTTCCCTGGTTTGACGTCGCCAAGCCCCGCACGCTTCGCGGGGCCAAATCGGGCGCAACGCCGTAATTTTCGCAACCGGCAGCCTGCGGACGCACTTCGCGCCGTCGGGCTGCCGATCAAATTCTTTTCAACCAACTTTCCGTTACCGCGGCGCCTTGCCGACCGAATCCGCCTGTGGGCGCGATCCTTGCCGACGGGCGGCGCCGTGCGTGCAACTTGCTGCTTCTCTTTGATTAGGGGTGAGCAGCGGACCCCCGGCGCAAGTAAAATAGCAGTTTGCGCTTGCGCCTTGCCCGATTCAGCCGGGGCCGGCCGAACAGGCCACCCACAACGTCAGGCTGGGCAAAATTATATTCAGTATGAATGAGTTAGGCAAAATATCCCAGAATTCGGTCGCAAGCGGCCAGGTATCGATGATCGAGATCGACGAAAACTCGGCCGGTCAGCGCATCGACAATTTCCTGTTGCGCGTCTGTAAAGGCGTGCCGAAAAGCCATATTTACCGGATCCTGCGCAGCGGCGAAGTGCGGGTCAACAAGGGCCGGATCGACGCGCAGTACCGCCTCGAACTGGGCGACCTCGTTCGCGTGCCGCCGGTGCGCGTGGCGGCGGCCGACCTCGCGCGTGCCGACACGCCGGTCGTGCCGCCCGCGAATTTCGACGTGCTGTACGAGGACGATGCGATGCTGGTCATCGACAAGCCGGCCGGAGTCGCGGTCCACGGCGGCAGCGGCGTCGCGTTCGGCGTGATCGAGCAGATGCGGCAGGCGCGCCCGCGCGCGAAATTCCTCGAACTGGTGCACCGGCTCGACCGCGAGACGTCCGGGATCCTGATGCTCGCGAAGAAGCGCACGGCGCTCGTGGGCCTGCACGAGCAGATCCGCGAGAACCGGATGGACAAGCGCTACTTCGCGTGCGCGCACGGCGAATGGCAGTCCGACTGGGGCCGGCGCCGCGCGGTGAAGGCGCCGCTGTTCAAGTATTCGACCCCGGAAGGGGAGCGCCGCGTGCGCGTGCAGGACGACGGGCTGGCGTCGCATACGGTGTTCAATCTCGTCGATCGGTGGCCCGACTATGTGCTCGTCGAAGCGGAACTCAAAACGGGTCGGACCCATCAGATCCGGGTGCACCTCGCGCATCTCGGCCTGCCGATCGCCGGCGACGCCAAGTACGGCGATTTCGCATTGAACAAGGCGCTGGCGCGCGCGAACGCGCAGCCGTCGCTCAAACGGATGTTCCTGCATGCGCACCGCCTCAAGCTCGCGCACCCGCTGACCGGCGAGGCGCTGCAGTTCGATGCGCCGCTGCCGGCCGAATGCCGGCGCTTTCTCGATCAACTCAGCGCATTGCGCGATACCGCCTGAACCGCATGGCTCGACAGCAATTTGACCTGATCGTCTTCGACTGGGACGGCACGCTGATGGATTCGACTGCGCACATCGCGCACAGCATCCAGGCGGCATGCCGCGATCTCGGCCTGCCCACGCCGTCCGACGAGGCGTCCCGTTACGTGATCGGCCTCGGTCTGCGCGATGCGCTGCAGATCACGGCGCCGACCCTCGATCCGTCCGACTACGCGCGGCTGGCCGAGCGCTACCGCTACCACTATCTGCTCGACGACCAGCGCATCGAGCTGTTCGCCGGTGTGCGCGAGCTGCTCGCCGAGCTGCGCGACACGGGCTACCTGCTCGCCGTCGCGACCGGCAAGGGTCGGGTCGGGCTGAACCGCGTGCTCGACCAGTCGAAGCTGACGAGCTGGTTCGACGCGACGCGTTGCGCGGACGAGACGTTCTCGAAGCCGCATCCGGCGATGCTGCACGAGTTGTCGCGGGAATTGGGGCAGGACCTGTCGCGCACCGTGATGATCGGCGACACCACGCACGACCTGCAAATGGCCGCCAGCGCCGGCGCAGCCGGCGTCGGCGTCGCGTACGGCGCGCATACGGCCGATGCGCTGGCGGCGCTCACGCCGCGCTTCGTCGCGCCGGACGTCGGCGCGCTGGCCGCATGGCTGCGGGAGCACGCATGAGCGCGGCGCCGGACGCCGTGCGCGTGTGCGCATCGGCCGCACTGACCGATGGCGGTGCCGGCGTGCGGGTCGACGCGACACTGCGCGGCGAGCAGGCCGTCGTGTTCTTCGTGCGCTACGACGGCCGCGCCTACGGCTACCTGAACCGCTGCGCGCATGTGCCGATGGAGCTCGACTGGGCCGAAGGGCAGTTCTTCGAGTCGTCGGGCCTTTATCTGATGTGCGCGACGCACGGTGCGATCTACGCGCCGGATACCGGCAAGTGCGTCGGCGGCCCGTGCCGCGGCGGCCGCCTGCGGCCGGTCGAGGTCGACGAGCGCGACACGCCCGACGGCCGTGCGGTATTCTGGGTACCCGATGCCGATCTGCATCCCGCCACTCCCGCCACGACCGACTGACGACATCACTGCATGGCCGACCAACCGAATTCCCCGGATTCCTCTTCCCGTCCCGACAGCCGTGAACCGAGCTGGGAGCGCGCGGCGCTCGAGCGGATCGCGCTCGCGGCCGTCAAGGAGCAGCGTGCCGCACGGCGCTGGAAGATCTTCTTCCGCTTCGCGTTTCTCGGCGTGTTCGTGCTGCTCGCGTTCGCGCTGATCGATTTCTCCAGCGATTCGAAGTTCTCGTCGAGCGGGCGGCATACGGCGCTCGTGACGATCGACGGCGAGATTGCGGTGGGCGTCAACGCGAACGCCGACGACATCAACACGGCGCTCGACGCCGCGTTCGACGACGACGGCACGGTCGGCGTGGTGCTGCGGATCAACAGCCCGGGCGGCAGCCCGGTGCAGGCCGGCATGGTCTACGACGAGATCCGGCGGTTGCGCGGCAAGTATCCGGACAAGCCGCTGTACGTCGTCGTGACCGACATGTGTGCGTCGGGCGGCTATTACATCGCGTCCGCGGCCGACAAGATCTTCGTCGACAAGGCGAGCATCGTCGGGTCGATCGGCGTGCTGATGGACGGATTCGGCTTCACCGGGCTGATGGGCAAGCTCGGGGTCGAGCGGCGCCTGCATACGTCGGGCGAAAACAAGGGCTTCTACGATCCGTTCTCGCCGGAAACGCCGAAGATGGACGCGCACGCGCAGGCGCTGCTCGACCAGGTGCATGCGCAGTTCATCAAGGCCGTGAAGGATGGCCGCGGCAAGCGGCTGCACGAGACGCCCGACATGTTCTCGGGCCTGTTCTGGACCGGCGAGAAGAGCGTCGAGCTCGGGCTCGCCGACGGCTACGGCACGACCGACACGGTCGCGCGCGACGTGCTGAAGGCGCCGGATCTGGTCGACTATACGGTGAAGGAAAGCCTGACGAATCGCGTCGCGCGCAAGTTCGGCGCGGCCGTCGGGGGCGCCGCGATGAAGGCGCTGACGGCCGGCGGCGCGTCGGTCAGCCTGCGTTGACGGCTGACCGCTGACGGCCGGCGACCGGCGACCGGCGACAATCGGCGGGCCGCGATGGCCCGCCTTTCAATTAACTGATCGCCGTTCTTGGCATCAGTTCGCGAGCAGCAGGAAGATCGCGGGGCGCTTGTGCAGATTCGGTGCAGGCGCCTTTTTCCAGTCCGCCACAGTGCGACTCGCGATCGTCTCGGTCGCGAGGGTTAGATCGGCCGCGACGCAGATTTGCGTCGACGGCGCGCAGGTCGCGACCAGCGTGTCGAGCATTGCGTGATTCCGGTACGGCGTTTCGATGAAGATCTGCGTCTGGCGCGCCTTGCGCGACAGTTGCTCGAGTTCGCGCAGGCGTTTCGCGCGCGCGGCCGCATCGACCGGCAGATAGCCGTTGAACGCGAAGCTCTGGCCGTTCAGGCCCGACGCCATCAGCGCGAGCAGGATCGAACTCGGCCCGACGAGCGGCACGACCTTCACGCCACGCTCGTGCGCGCGGCGTACCAGCAGCGCGCCGGGATCGGCGACGGCCGGGCAGCCGGCCTCCGATACGAGGCCGGCGTCCGCGCCGGCCAGTACCGGCGCGAGCAGCCGGTCGATGGCGCCGGCCGGCGTATTCACGTTCAGCTCGCTGATCTCGATTTCCTGGATCGGGCGCGTCGTACCGATCTTCTTCAGAAACGCGCGCGTCGTTTTCGCGTTCTCGCCGATGTAGTAGCCGAGCGTGCCGGCGCGCGCCTGCACGGCGGCGGGCAGCACGGCGGCGAGCATCGATTCGTCGCCTTCGCCGAGCGTGTTCGGGACGAGATAAAGCGTGCCGGCGGTCATGCGCGGTCTCCACGGGTGGTTGCAAACAGCGGGTAGTCGGCGGCGCGCAGCATCCGCGTGAGGGCGATCAGCGGCAGGCCGACGAGCGCGGTCGGGTCGTCCGAGTCGATTGCATCGAGCAGGGCGATGCCGAGCCCTTCGGACTTCGCGCTGCCGGCCACGTCGTACGGCGTTTCCGCGCGCAGGTACGCGTCGAGTTCGGCCTCGGGCAGCGAGCGGAAGCGCACGTGCGTGACGATGTCCTCGAGCTGCGCGTCGCCGGTGCGGCTGTCGTACAGGCAGAGCGCGCTGTGGAATTCGACTTCGCGGCCCTGCATCGACACGAGTTGCGCGAGCGCGCGCTCGTGCGTGCCGGGCTTGCCGATCTGGTGGCCGTCGAAGGTCGCGACCTGGTCCGACCCGATCACGAGCACGCCGTCCGGCGCGTCGATCGTCGCGGCCACGGCGCGCGCCTTCGCGCCGGCGAGGCGCAGTGCGGTCGCGGCCGGCGTTTCGCCGGCCAGCGGGGTTTCGTCGAGGTCGGGCGACACGACGTCGAACGGTACGCCGAGGCGCTCGAGGAGCGCCCGGCGGTAACGGGAACTGGAGGCAAGAATCAGCCGCGGCGGGCGGCAAACGGTATCCGGCATGGTCGGTTGGATCGGTGAGTCGTCAGGTGGGGCGCGGCGTTGCGCGGACGCAAGCTTAAGTGATTGACCGCAAAAGGTAAAACAGGTATGCTTTCCCGCTTTTCGTCGGCAGGCATCCGTTGTGGTGGCGCCTGCCGGGTCTTCGGAAGTAAAGTACGTCATCCTCGATGAGCCGTACGCGAGCGGTGCCAAGCCGGATCCCGCAAGTCAGCCTGTAGGCAGGAGCGCACATGAACACTTCTTCTGGCAAACCTGCGGCGGCGCTCGATCCGCACGCGGTCGACCTGTTCGAGTTCGCCCGCAGCGGGCGGCAGGCAGCTGGTGCGGTACATCTCTCGCAACTGCCGCGCATGTTAAACGAAGTGCCGACGGACGCGCCAGATCGCGACACGGTCTTCACGTGGCAGGCGGAAGGGTTCACGCAGAAGGAGTTGCAGGACGACGGCGCCGACGGGCAGCAGCCGTATCTGCGCCTCGCGGTGCATGGCCATGCGTGGCTCACGTGCCAGCGCTGCATGACGCCGTACGACCAGACGTTCGACGTGGACATGACGTACCGCGTCGTCGCGACCGAAGAAGAAGCTGAAGAATTTCCGCTCGACGACGATGAAGCCGATGTGATCGTGGGCTCACGCCAGTTCGATCTCGTCGACTTGATCGAAGAGGAATTGCTGCTTTCGTTGCCGCTCGTGCCCAAGCACGAGGTTTGCCCGGCAGTTCACGAAAGCCTCGTGTCGGGTGCGAGCGGTCCCGCGGAAGAGGAGGACGAAGAGTCCGACGAAGCCGGGGACGAAGGCAAACGGCCGAATCCGTTCGCAGCGCTGCAAGCGTTGAAGAAGGACGGTGACGGCACCAAGAAACACTAAGCAGTTGTGGCGCGGGAAGGCGTAAGGGCTTTGGGCCAGGGTAGTTAAGCGCCGGATCGGGCTGTGTTAGAATCCGGAAAATTATTTAGGAGTTAGTCATGGCAGTCCAGCAAAACAAGAAGTCGCCGTCGAAGCGCGGCATGCATCGTTCGCACGATTTCCTGACGGCAGCGCCGCTGGCAGTCGAGCCGAGCACGGGTGAAGTGCACCTGCGTCACCACGTCAGCCCGAACGGCTACTATCGCGGCAAGAAAGTCGTCAAGACGAAGAACGACTAAGCGTCAAGTCACGCGTTGCGCGCTACGCTCGCCGTTCGCGTGACAACTGGTTCGCTTGACACTTTCCTGGCTCAACAAAAAGGCGGCATTCAACTGCCGCTTTTTTGTGCCTGAAATTCGTCGCATTCCATGACCGTAAAGCTCACAATCGATTGCATGGGAGGCGACCACGGCCCGTCCGTGACCGTTCCCGCGGCAGTCAAGTTCGTCCGCGCGCATCCCGATGCGCACCTGATGCTCGTCGGCATCGAAAGCGCGATTCGCGCTCAGCTGAAGAAGCTGAAAGCCCTCGACGATCCCGCGTTGACCATCGTGCCCGCCACCGAAGTCGTGGCGATGGACGACCCTGTCGAAGTGGCGCTGCGCAAGAAGAAGGATTCTTCGATGCGCGTCGCGCTCAACCACGTCAAGGAAGGCGCGGCGCAGGCCTGCATCTCCGCCGGCAATACCGGCGCGCTGATGGCGGTTTCCCGTTACGTACTCAAGACGCTGCCCGGCATCGAGCGGCCCGCGATCGCGTTCGCGCTGCCGAACCCGACCGGCTACACGATGATGCTGGACCTCGGCGCGAACGTCGACTGCGAGCCGCAGCACCTGCTGCAGTTCGCGGAGATGGGGCACGCGCTCGTGGCCGCGCTCGAAGGCAAGGAGCGCCCGACGATCGGCCTGCTGAACATCGGCGAAGAGGTCATCAAGGGCAACGAGACGATCAAGCGCGCAGGCGAGCTGCTGCGCGCCAGCACGCTCAATTTCCGCGGCAACGTGGAAGGCAACGACATCTACAAGGGCACCGTCGATGTCATCGTGTGCGACGGCTTCGTCGGCAACGTCGCGCTGAAGACGTCGGAAGGGCTCGCGCAGATGCTGTCGGACATCATTCGCGAGGAGTTCGGCCGTTCGCTGATGTCGAAGCTGATGGCACTGCTCGCGCTGCCCGTGCTGATGCGTTTCAAGAAGCGCGTCGACCACCGCCAGTACAACGGCGCGGCGCTGCTGGGGCTGAAGAGCCTCGTGATCAAGAGCCACGGTTCGGCCGACGCCTACGCGTTTGAGTGGGCGATCAAACGCGGGTATGATGCCGTCAAAAACGGGGTGCTGGAGCGCCTCGCGCGCGCGATGGCGGATAATTCAGTGTCGCTCGGCGACGGCGAACACGACGCGGGCGGCGCGGGCCAGGCAAGCCCGGCCGCAGGCCATCACGCCGAACCTTCCGCTGCGCAATCCTCTAAAGCATAAATGGCCCAATCGACTCTCTATTCCCGCGTGCTCGGCACGGGCAGCTACCTGCCGCCCGACCGCGTCACGAACCAGCAGCTGACCGATCGTCTTGCGAAGGAAGGCATCGAGACGAGCGATGAATGGATCGTGGCGCGCACGGGCATCCATGCGCGCCATTTCGCCGCACCGGACGTCACGACGAGCGATCTCGCGCTCGAGGCGTCGCGTCGTGCGATCGAAGCGGCCGGTGTCGATCCGCAGTCGATCGACCTGATCATCGTCGCGACTTCGACCCCCGATTTCGTGTTCCCGAGCACCGCGTGCCTGCTGCAGAACAAGCTCGGCATCAAGAACGGCGGCGCGGCATTCGACGTGCAGGCCGTGTGTTCGGGCTTCGCATACGCGATGGCGACGGCCGACAGCTTCATCCGCAGCGGCCAGCACCGCACCGCGCTGATCGTCGGCGCGGAGACGTTCTCGCGCATTCTCGACTTCAAGGACCGCACGACCTGCGTGCTGTTCGGCGACGGCGCGGGCGCGGTGATCCTGTCCGCGTCGGAAGAGCCGGGCGTGCTCGGCAGCGCGCTGCACGCGGACGGCAGCTACTCGAACATCCTGTGCACGCCGGGCAACGTCAATCGCGGCGTGATCGACGGCAGCGCGTTCCTGCACATGGACGGGCAGGCCGTGTTCAAGCTTGCGGTCAACGTGCTCGAAAAGGTCGCGATCGAGGCGCTCGCGAAGGCGAATCTCGCGCCCGAGCAAATCGACTGGCTGATTCCGCACCAGGCCAACATCCGCATCATGACCAGCACCTGCCGCAAGCTCGGCCTGCCGCAGGAGCGCATGGTCGTGACGGTCGACCAGCACGGCAACACGTCGGCCGCGTCGATCCCGCTGGCGCTCGACGCCGCGGTGCGCGACGGCCGCATCCAGCGTGGCCAGCACGTGCTGATCGAAGGCGTCGGCGGCGGCTTTACCTGGGGCGCGTCGGTCTTCCGCTTCTGATCCGCGGCGCGCATTGCCGCGCGCGGGTCCCATCGGCGCGCCGTTCGTGCGCGCCGTCCGAATCGATTCAATTGGGGACGATATGAAATTTGCATTCGTTTTTCCGGGGCAGGGCTCGCAGGCGATCGGGATGCTCGACGCATTCGCCGATCTGGCCGTCGTGCGCGAGACGCTCCAGGAAGCATCCGATGCACTCAATCAGGATCTCGGCAAGCTGATCGCCGAAGGCCCGGCCGAAGAGCTGAACCTGACCACCAACACGCAGCCCGTGATGCTGACCGCGGCGTACGCGTGCTATCGCGCGTGGCAGCAGGCAGGCGGCCCGGCGCCGTCGATCGTCGCCGGCCACAGCCTCGGTGAATACACGGCGCTCGTCGCGGCCGGCGCGCTCGCGTTCAAGGACGCGGTGCCGCTCGTGCGCTTCCGCGCGCAGGCCATGCAGACGGCCGTGCCGGTGGGCCAGGGCGGCATGGCCGCGATCCTGGGCCTCGACGACGACACGGTACGCGCGGTATGCGCCGAAGCCGCGGAAGCGGGCGTCGTCGAAGCGGTGAACTTCAATGCGCCCGCGCAGGTCGTGATCGCAGGCAGCAAGGCCGCGGTCGAAAAGGCATGCGAAATCGCGAAGGCGAAGGGCGCGAAGCGCGCGCTGCCGCTGCCGGTGTCGGCGCCGTTCCATTCGTCGCTGCTCAAGCCGGCGTCGGATCAGTTGCGCGACTATCTCGCGAACGTCGACGTGAAGGCGCCGCAGATTCCGGTCGTCAACAACATCGACGTCGCCGTGGTCAGCGATCCGGCCGCGATCAAGGATGCGCTGGTGCGCCAGGCCGCGGGCCCGGTGCGCTGGGTCGAGTGCGTGCGGCACATCGCCGGCACGGGCGTCACGCACGTGATCGAATGCGGTCCGGGCAAGGTGCTCGCCGGCCTGACGAAGCGCATCGACGGCAACCTGGTCGGCGCCTCGGTGTTCGATCCGGCTTCGCTCGACGAAGCGCTCAAGCTCGCGACCGCCTGACGCGGCGCCTTTTCCCAAGCAACGGATATTCGATTCATGGACAAGACTCTCGATAAACAGGTTGCGATCGTGACCGGCGCGTCGCGCGGCATCGGCCGTTCGATCGCCCTCGAACTCGCGCGCCTGGGCGCGACGGTAATCGGTACGGCGACGAGCGAATCGGGCGCCGCCGCGATCACCGCGGCGTTCGCGGAAGCGGGCGTCACGGGCCGCGGCGCGGTGCTGAACGTCAACGACGCGGCCGCCGCCGAGGCGCTGATCGATGCGACCGTGAAGGAATTCGGCGCGCTGAACGTGCTCGTCAACAACGCGGGCATCACGCAGGACCAGCTCGCGATGCGGATGAAGGATGAGGACTGGGACGCGGTGATCGACACCAACCTGAAGTCGGTGTTCCGTCTGTCGCGCGCGGTGCTGCGCCCGATGATGAAGGCGCGCGGCGGCCGTATCATCAACATCACGTCGGTGGTCGGCTCGGCCGGCAATCCGGGTCAGGTCAACTACGCGGCCGCAAAGGCCGGCGTCGCGGGCATGACGCGTGCGCTCGCGCGTGAAATCGGCAGCCGCGGCATCACGGTGAACTGCGTGGCGCCGGGCTTCATCGACACCGACATGACGAAGACGCTGCCGGAAGAACAGCAGGCCGCGCTCAAGACCCAGATTCCGCTCGGCCGCCTCGGCAGCCCGGAGGACATCGCCCATGCCGTCGCGTTCCTCGCATCGCCGCAGGCCGGTTACATCACCGGCACGACGCTGCACGTGAACGGCGGCATGTACATGTCGTAACGGTTTTCGTTTACCATCCGCGCCGTATCCCGTTTTTCAGGCGGACCGGCGCTTGATCGACCATCAAGCCAACGCGCGTTTTGGCGTCAGCAAACCTGATAAAATGCGCGCACTTGTAAATCTGAACTTTCCCTCGGAGGGGTAATGGACAACATCGAACAACGTGTCAAGAAGATCGTCGCTGAGCAACTGGGCGTCGCGGAAGCCGAGATCAAGAACGAAGCTTCGTTCGTGAACGACCTGGGCGCGGACTCGCTCGACACGGTCGAACTGGTGATGGCTCTGGAAGACGAGTTCGGCATGGAAATCCCGGACGAAGAAGCAGAGAAGATCACGACCGTTCAGCAAGCGATCGACTACGCTCGCGCAAACGTCAAGGCGTAAGCGCCTTTCGCGCTTGTCCGCCACGTCGCCGCGATCTTCGCGATTGACGCGCCATCCTGCCGGCTTCGCGCCGGACGGACTAACAGCCACAGGGCTCGCAGGGCTGGTTCCTGTGGCCACTGTGGCTTTTGTTTTTGTCATCCAATAATGGAAAAGAGGTTACCGTGAGCCGCCGTCGTGTTGTCGTTACAGGCCTGGGGCTGATTTCGCCTGTTGGCAATAGTGTTGCCGACGGCTGGGCCAATCTCGTCGCCGGCAAGTCCGGTATCGCCACCGTCACGAAGTTCGATGCGTCGAACCTCGCGTGCCATTTCGCGGGCGAAGTGAAGGGTTTCAGCGCCGAGGAGTACATCCCGGCGAAGGAAGCCCGGAACATGGATACGTTCATCCATTACGGCATCGCCGCCGGCGTCCAGGCCATGCGGGACAGCGGGCTGGAAGTGACCGAAGCCAATGCGGAACGCATCGGCGTGCTGGTCGGTTCCGGCATCGGCGGCCTGCCGATGATCGAGGATACGCACCAGACCTACGTCGATCGCGGTGCGCGCCGGATCTCGCCGTTCTTCGTGCCGGGTTCGATCATCAACATGATCTCGGGTCACCTGAGCATCATGTTCGGCCTGAAGGGCCCCAACCTCGCGGCCGTCACTGCCTGCACGACCGGCCTGCACAGCATCGGCCTCGCCGCGCGGCTGATCCAGGCCGGCGACGCCGACGTGATGGTCGCGGGCGGTGCCGAATCGACGGTGTCGCCGCTCGGCATCGGCGGGTTCGCCGCCGCGCGCGCGCTGTCGACCCGCAACGACGATCCGGCTACCGCGTCGCGTCCGTGGGACAAGGACCGCGACGGCTTCGTGCTGGGCGAGGGTTCCGGCGTGATGGTGCTCGAGGAGTACGAGGCGGCGAAGGCGCGCGGCGCGAAGATCTACGCGGAAGTCGTGGGCTTCGGCATGACGGGCGACGCGTACCACATGACCGCGCCGAACATGGACGGCCCGCGCCGCTGCATGGTCGCGGCGCTGCGCGACGCCGGCCTGAATGCCGACGAGGTGCAGTACCTGAACGCGCATGGCACGTCGACGCCGCTGGGCGACAAGAACGAGTCCGACGCGGTGAAGGCGGCCTTCGGCGAGCACGCGTACAAGATGGTGGTCAACTCGACGAAGTCGATGACGGGTCACCTGCTGGGTGGCGCGGGCGGCCTCGAATCGGTGTTCACGGTGCTGGCGCTGCACAACAACGTGTCGCCGCCGACCATCAACATCTTCAACCAGGACCCCGAGTGCGATCTCGATTACTGCGCGAACACCGCGCGTGACATGAAGATCGACGTAGCCGTGAAGAACAACTTCGGCTTCGGCGGCACCAACGGCACGCTGGTGTTCAAGCGCGTCTGACGTCGAATCGCTTGACGAGTCCATTCGATGCTCCGGCCGGGCGTCCGCAGCGCTTTGCGTTGCGGGCCTCGGCCGTGTTGTATCTCATGCTGGCCGCGTTCGTCGCGTCGGCTGCCGCCTCGGCGTACCTGTTCTGGGCGCCGCGCGCGGGCGCTGCCGTTGGCGCAGGCGTGTCGGCCGCGACGGCGGCACTGCTGGCCGTATGGGCGGCGCGCGCTTGCGCCCGCCGGCTGCCGGCCGAGTTGCGGATCGATGCCTTCGGGGAGATTGCGGCGTTTGGCCGCACCGGGCGGTTGCTGGCCCGTGGCCGCGTGACGGGCCATGCGCACTGGAGCAGCCTGCTGCTGGTGCTGTCGGTCGCGCAGGGCGCCCGGCGGGCCCGGCCGCTGCTGATTCCGGCCGATGCGCTCGACGCCGCGTCGTTCAGCGCGCTGTCGGTGCTGGCGAGAACGGCCGGGGCGGCGGGGCGGGCATGACGGCGGTGCGGTTACCGACCGTAACCAGCGGCCGGCGCCGGAACGCTACAATAACGCTCCGCGTTGCATCCCTAGTTAACGGATTTGTCAGGTGAGTGAAAAAGAAATCGATCAGGCTCTGGTCGAGCGCGTACAGAAGGGCGACAAGGCGGCGTTCGAACTCCTGGTCTCCAAATACCACCGCAAGATCATTCGGCTGATCTCGCGCCTCGTGCGGGATCCCGCCGAGGTCGAGGATGTGGCCCAGGACGCGTTCATCAAGGCGTATCGTGCGCTGCCGCAATTCCGCGGCGAATCGGCGTTCTATACGTGGTTGTACCGAATTGCCGTCAACACGGCGAAGAACTACCTTGCGACGCAAGGCCGCCGGGCGCCGACCTCGACCGAGGCCGATGCGGAGGAAGCGGAAACTTTCTCCGACGCAGACCAACTAAGGGATATCAACACGCCTGAGTCGATGTTGATGAGCAAGCAGATTGCCGAGACGGTCAACGCTGCGATGGCTCTGCTGCCCGAGGAACTGCGCCAGGCAATCACGCTGCGCGAGATCGAGGGCCTGAGCTACGAAGAGATCGCGGAAATGATGGGCTGTCCGATCGGGACGGTCCGGTCGCGGATTTTCCGTGCGCGCGAGGCAATCGCTGCCAAATTGCGTCCGCTGCTCGATACGCCCGAAGGCAAGCGCTGGTAAGCGCGACGGGCGGAACGACGCGGGTCGGGGTCTAGTTACGGATAGAGTCGTGAAGTCACGACGGGGTGTGCAAGATGGGGAGCATCATGGGGTCGGTCAATACGCAATCGCAAGCGTGCTCGCGCGGCGAGCGCCTTTCCGCGCTGGTCGACGGCGAAATGTTCGATGGCCCGGATCACGGGCAGTTTCTGGCTGAGCTCGACCGCGCGGATCGCGCCGTGTGGGCCCATTACCACCTGATCGGCGATGCGCTGCGCTCGGACGAGCTTGCGCTGTCGCCCGCGCTGAGCGTCGCGTTCACCGCGCGCATGTCGGCGGCGCTCGAAAGCGAGCCGCACCTGTTGGCACCGTCGGCCGCGCCGGCCGCGCGCAAGCTGCTGTCGCTGCGCCGCCGTGTCGTGCCGGCATTCGCGGTGGCCGCTGCGGCCGCCACGCTGACGTGGATCGTCGTTCCGCAGATGCAGACGGCCGGTGCGCCGGGCGCCGTGCAGGTCGCATCGACCGGCGCGCCGCAGAACGGCAATCTGCAGCGCGTGACGGTTGCGCAGGCATCGGCCCAGCCGGGTCTGCAGGACGTCAACATCATTCGCGACGCCAGCCTCGACCAATACCTTGAAGCGCACCAGCAATTCGCCCAGCAGCCCGTCGTCACGGGCTCGATGCCGCTGATCCGCGCTGCCGTGACCACCACGCCAGGCCAATAAACCCGATGCGGACATTGCAGTTGAATCACGCCATCTCCGGATGGAAGCGGCTGCCGGCCCTCCTGCTTTGCGCAGCCGCCCTGTTGTCCGTTCAATCCCTTCCCGCCAGCGCCCAGCAACCGGACGATCCCGTCGCGACCCGCAAGGGTGCCGCCGACTGGCTCGACCGCGTCCAGCAGGCGGCGCAACAGCAGAGCTACGAAGGTACGTTCGTCTACCAGCGCGGCGGGTATGTGCAGTCGTCGCGCATCGCGCACGTCTCGTCCCGCGACGGCGAGTTCGAGCGGATCGAGACGCTCGACGGCAAGCCGCGCAAGCTGCTGCGGCACAACGACGAGCTGTACACGTTCGTGCCCGAGCGCAAGCTGTGCGTGGTCGAGCGCCGCCAGACGCGCGACTCGTTCCCCGCGCTGCTCGGCGCGAGCGGCGAGCATGTGATGTCCGTCTACGATGCGAAGTCGCTCGGCAAGGACCGTGTGGCCGGGATCGACGCGCAGGTCGTCGAACTCGTGCCGAAGGATGCCTACCGTTTCACGTACAAGCTGTGGGCCGACGCGCGCACCGGGCTGCTGCTGCGTTCGCAGACGCTCGACGCGAACGATCACGTGCTCGAACAGATCGCGTTCTCGCAATTGCAAACCGGCGGCGCGAGCGGCGACAAGGCCGCGATTGCAGCCGGCATGCGCAACCTGAGCGGCTGGACGGTCGTGCGCCCGCCGGTCGCGGCGGTCGACATGGAAGCGCAGGGCTGGCAGCTCGCGCCGAGCGTCGCCGGCTTCCAGAAGATTCGTGAAGTGCGCCGGCCGATGGCCGCGCGCGATGCGGGCGATCCGCCGATCCCGGTCGATCAGGCCGTCTTCACCGACGGCCTCGCGACGATCTCGGTCTTCATCGAGCCGGCCGAAAAGAATACGCGCAAGGAAGGCGCGGGCAGCACCGGTGCGACGCACGTTCTCGTGAAGCGCCGCGGCGACTACTGGATCACCGTGCTCGGCGAAGTGCCGCCGGCGACGTTGCAGCAGTTCGCGTCTGCCATAGAATACAAGGCTTCCAAGTAACGCTACGGCTTCCGACATGACGAAACTCACGCTGCGCAAAGTGCTCGCGGCGGCGGCGCTGTGTGCCTGCCTGCCGCTCGTCCCGCAAACCGCGGTCGCTGTCACGCCTCCGGCTGCCAGCCTTCCCGATTTCGCCGACCTCGTCGAAAAGGTCGGCCCGGCCGTCGTGAACATCCGGACCACCGCCAACGTGCCGACGAGCGGCCCGCGCGGGATGCTCCCGCCCGGCTTCGACAACGGCGACATGTCGGAATTCTTCCGGCGCTTCTTCGGCATTCCGCTGCCGCAGGCGCCCGGCAACGGCGGCGGCAACGGCAGCAGCCCGAAGAACGCGCCGGACACCGGGCCCGACACCGAGCAGAATCGCGGCGTCGGCTCGGGCTTCATCGTGTCGGCCGACGGTTACGTGATGACCAATGCGCACGTCGTCGACGATGCCGACACCATCTACGTGACGCTGACCGACAAGCGCGAATTCAAGGCGAAGCTGATCGGCGTCGACGACCGCACGGACGTCGCGGTCGTCAAGATCCAGGCATCGAACCTGCCGGTCGTCGCGATCGGCGATTCGAACAAGGTGCGCGTCGGCGAGTGGGTCGTCGCGATCGGGTCGCCGTTCGGCCTCGACAACACGGTCACGGCCGGCATCGTCAGCTCGAAGAGCCGCAATACGGGCGACTACCTGCCGTTCATCCAGACCGACGTCGCCGTGAACCCCGGCAACTCGGGCGGCCCGCTGATCAACATGCAGGGCGAGGTGATCGGCATCAACTCGCAGATCTACAGCCGCACCGGCGGCTTCATGGGCATTTCGTTCGCGATTCCGATCGACGAGGCGATGCGCGTGGCCGACCAGCTGAAGGCGACGGGCAAGGTCACGCGCGGCCGGATCGCGGTGGCGATCGGCGAAGTGACGAAGGACGTGGCCGACTCGATCGGGCTGCCGAAGGCCGAAGGCGCGCTCGTCAGCAGCGTCGAGCCGGGCGGCCCGGCCGACAAGGCCGGTATCCAGCCGGGCGACATTATCCTGAAGTTCAATGGCCGTCCGGTCGACGCGGCGTCGGACCTGCCGCGCATGGTCGGCGACACGAAGCCTGGCACGAAGGCGACGGTCAACGTGTGGCGCAAGGGTCAGGCGCGCGATCTGCCGATCACGATCGCCGAGACGCCGGCCGAATCGACGGCAAAGGCCGAGCAGCGCAAGAACGCGCCGCAGAAGCCGCGCCAGACCAATTCGCTCGGCCTGACGGTCAGCGACCTGACCGCGGAGCAGTTGAAGACGCTGAAGCTGAAGAACGGGGTGCAGATCGACGGCGTCGACGGCCCGGCCGCCCGTGCGGGCCTGCAGCGCGGCGACATCGTGTTGCGCGTCGGCGACACCGACATCACGAGCGCGAAGCAGTTCGCCGACGTGACCGCGCAGCTCGATCCGCAGAAGGCGGTCGCGGTGCTCGTGCGGCGTGGCGACAACACGCAGTTCGTGCCCGTGCGGCCGCGCCAGAAGTAACGCGCCGATGTTCACGCTCTACGGCCGCGGCTGGTGCCACCTGTGCGACGACATGCGCGACGCACTGGCGCCGGTGGCGGCCGAATTCGGCGTCGCGGTCGACTATATCGACATCGACACCGATGCGGCGCTCGTCGCGCGTTACGACGAGGACGTACCCGTGCTGCTGCTGGACGGCGCGGAAGTGTGCCGCCACCGGTTCGACGATGCGCGGGTGCGCGACGCGCTGGCGGCCCGGCGCTGAACCTGGCCCGCCGTCGGCCGACGCCGCTTCGCACGGGGCTCGATCCGGCGGGCGCCCCGCCGGGCTCCTGCGGGGCGGGCGTCCGAAATCCCGCCCGGCGTAAGCCTTTTCGGCTAAAATAAGCCGTTTTTTCACCGACTTACACAAGGCGTGCTCCGCAGTCGTCGAGCGCGCCTTTTTCGCTTGATCGGCACTGAATGGATCATATTCGCAATTTCTCGATCATCGCGCACATCGACCATGGCAAGTCGACACTCGCGGATCGCATCATCCAGGTATGCGGCGGCCTCGCCGACCGTGAAATGGAAGCGCAGGTGCTCGACTCGATGGACATCGAGCGCGAGCGCGGCATCACGATCAAGGCGCAGACTGCCGCGTTGTCCTATCGCGCACGCGACGGCAAGGTCTACAACCTGAACCTGATCGACACGCCGGGGCACGTCGACTTCTCGTACGAGGTCAGCCGTTCGCTGTCCGCGTGCGAAGGCGCGCTGCTGGTGGTCGACGCGAGCCAGGGCGTCGAGGCGCAGACGGTCGCGAACTGCTACACGGCGATCGAGCTCGGCGTCGAGGTCGTGCCGGTGCTGAACAAGATCGACCTGCCGGCCGCGAACCCCGAGAACGCGATCGAGGAGATCGAGGACGTGATCGGCATCGATGCGACCGACGCGACGCGCTGCAGCGCGAAGACGGGCCTCGGCGTGGAAGACGTGCTCGAGTCGCTGATCGCGAAGGTGCCGCCGCCGAAGGGTGATCCGGCCGCGCCGCTGCAGGCGCTGATCATCGATTCGTGGTTCGACAACTACGTCGGCGTCGTGATGCTCGTGCGCATCGTCAACGGCACGCTGCGTCCGAAGGACAAGATCAAGATGATGGCGACCGGCGCGCAATATCCGGTCGAGCACGTCGGCGTGTTCACGCCGAAGTCGCGCAATCTCGACTCGCTGTCGGCGGGGCAGGTGGGCTTCATCATCGCCGGCATCAAGGAACTGACGGCCGCGAAGGTCGGCGATACCGTCACGCACGCGGCCAAGGCCGCCGCCGAGCCGCTGCCGGGCTTCAAGGAAGTGAAGCCGCAGGTGTTCGCGGGGCTGTATCCGGTCGAGGCGAACCAGTACGACGCGCTGCGCGAATCGCTCGAGAAGCTGAAGCTGAACGACGCATCGCTGCAGTACGAGCCGGAAGTGTCGCAGGCGCTCGGCTTCGGTTTCCGCTGCGGCTTCCTCGGGCTGCTGCACATGGAAATCGTGCAGGAGCGGCTCGAGCGCGAATTCGACATGGATCTCATCACGACCGCGCCGACGGTCGTCTACGAGGTCGTGCAGAGCGACGGCTCGACGATCATGGTCGAGAACCCGGCGAAGATGCCGGAGCCCGGCCGCATCGCTGAAGTCCGCGAGCCGATCGTCACGGTGAATCTCTACATGCCGCAGGACTACGTCGGCTCGGTGATCACGCTGTGCGAGCAGAAGCGCGGCTCGCAGATCAACATGCAGTATCACGGCCGCCAGGTGCAGCTCACGTACGAGATCCCGATGGCGGAAATCGTGCTCGACTTCTTCGATCGTCTGAAGTCGGTGTCGCGCGGCTATGCGTCGATGGACTACGAGTTCAAGGAATACCGTTCGTCGGACGTCGTGAAGGTCGACATGCTGATCAACGGCGACAAGGTCGACGCGCTGTCGATCATCGTGCACCGGTCGCAGTCGCAATACCGCGGCCGCGAAGTCGCCGCGAAGATGCGCGAGATCATTCCGCGCCAGATGTACGACGTGGCGATCCAGGCCGCGATCGGCGCGCACATCGTCGCGCGCGAGAACATCAAGGCGCTGCGCAAGAACGTGCTCGCGAAGTGCTACGGCGGCGACATCACGCGGAAGAAGAAACTGCTCGAGAAGCAGAAAGAAGGTAAGAAACGGATGAAGCAGGTGGGTTCGGTCGAGATCCCGCAGGAGGCGTTCCTCGCGATCTTGCGCGTCGAAGACAAATAACAGGACTGATCCTTTTATGAATTTTGCGCTGATTCTTTTTGTGCTTGTCGTCGTGACGGGCGTAGCGTGGGTGTTGGACAAACTGGTGTTCCTGCCGCGGCGTCGCAAGGCGGCCGACTCGGCGATCGAGGAGTTCGATCGCCAGCAGTCGCGCATCGACAAGCGTTTCGCGGACGAAAACGCGGTGCAGACGCGTTCGAAGCTGCGTGACGAAAAGCTGCGCCAGCCGTGGTGGCTCGAGTACACGGCGAGCTTCTTTCCGGTGATCCTGGCCGTGTTCGTCGTGCGTTCGTTCGTCGTCGAGCCGTTCAAGATTCCGTCGGGCTCGATGGTGCCGACGCTGCTCGTCGGCGACTTCATCCTCGTCAACAAGTTCGAGTACGGGCTGCGCCTGCCGGTCACCAACACGAAGATCACGCAGGGCAGCCCGCTGTCGCGCGGTGACGTCGTCGTGTTCCGCTATCCGAAGGACGAGTCGGTCGACTACATCAAGCGCGTGATCGGCCTGCCGGGCGATACCGTCGCGTACCAGGACAAGCAGCTCACGATCAACGGCCAGCCGGTGCCCGAAACGCCGCTGCCCGATTTCTTCGATGACGAGCGCCAGAATTACGCGAAGCAGTTCGAGGAAACGATCGGCAACAAGAAGAACGCGATCCTCAACAACCCGGCCGTGCCGCCGTTCGTGATGGGCGCATACGACTATCCGTATCGCGACAACTGCACGTACAACAGCCGCGGCGTGATCTGCAAGGTGCCGCCCGGTCACTACTTCATGATGGGCGACAACCGCGACAACAGCGCGGACAGCCGCTACTGGGGTTTCGTGCCCGACCAGAACATCGTCGGCCGCGCGTTCTTCATCTGGATGAACTTCAGCGACCTGAAGCGCATCGGCTCCTTCAACTGACCGCATTCGATTCACACGCAATACGCGACGCACGGGCCGCGTCGCGTATTGCCGAACTACTTTAAGAACCGGCGGTAACACCGCCTCGTCACGCCTTTTCGTGTCCGGCCGTGCCGTTTCGGCCCGACCGGGCGCCCGCGTTATACTCCTGCACATGCCCTCATCCCAGTTGGAAAGCCGGCTGCGCTACGAATTTCGCAATGCGGAATTGTTGCGCCAGGCTTTGACCCATCGCAGTCACAGTGCCACGCACAATGAACGGCTCGAGTTTCTCGGCGATTCCGTTCTGAATTGCGCGGTGGCCGCCCTTTTGTTCCAGCGTTTCGGCAAGCTGGACGAAGGTGACCTGTCGCGCGTACGCGCCAATCTCGTCAAGCAGCAGTCGTTGTATGAAATTGCTCAGGCCCTGAATATCTCGGACGGCCTGCGGCTGGGCGAGGGCGAACTGCGCAGCGGCGGGTTCCGTCGCCCGTCGATCCTCGCGGACGCGTTCGAAGCCATCATCGGGGCCGTGTTCCTCGATGGGGGCTTCGAAGCCGCCCAAGGGGTCATCAAGCGCCTCTATATCCCGATTCTCGACCACATCGATCCGCGTACGCTCGGCAAGGACGCGAAGACGCTGCTGCAGGAATATCTGCAGGGGCACAAGATCGCGCTGCCGACCTATACGGTCGTCGCAACGCATGGTGCGGCGCACAATCAGCAGTTCGAGGTCGAGTGCACGGTGCCGAAGCTGGACGTGAAGGTATCGGGCTCCGGTGCGAGCCGGCGCGCGGCCGAGCAGGCTGCCGCGAAGAAGGCGCTCGACGAAGTGATGGCGGCCGCGCCGATGCTGGCTGCGAAGCCGAAGCGTTCGAAAAATGCGCGCGGGTCCAAGCATGTCGAACCCGAGATCGTGCCGGGCGTGAAGGGCGTGCAGGAAGCGCTCGACCTGCGCTCGCCCGAGCGGAAGGAACGTGCGGCGGCGCGCGAGGCGAGGGCGGCGGGCGCGGTGCCGGCTGCCACCGCCGCGGCCGCGGCGACGGGCGCCGAGCCGGCTATCGCGCCGATGGCCGCGATTCGCGCGGCGCATGTCGAGCCGGCCGCGGACAAAGGCGAACGGGCGGCGAAGCCGGCGGCCGACAAGGTTGCCGACAAACCGGCCGAGCGGCCCGACAAGGCTGCGGAAAAGCCCGCCGAGGCCGCGCCGCGCGCAGCCGACAAGCAAGCCGGCCATGCAACCGATCCGGCATCGTCGTCGGCCGACAAGCCTGCCGCGAGTGCCGACTCCGCCGCGCGTACGCCTGCGCGCGCACGCGATGCCGCGGCGCCCGACGCCGACACGCCGCCCGGCGGCGCGAGTCTTGCTGCCGCGCAGGCGCGCGTGGCCGATGCCGACCACTGAATTGCCCAGCGATCGTGCCGCGCGCCGCGCGGCCGTTTCCGAACCTGTCTCCCAAACGATATGAACACTCCCGCTCCTACCGGTTTCCGTTGCGGCATGATCGCGATCGTGGGCCGCCCGAACGTCGGCAAGTCGACGTTGATGAACGCACTCGTCGGCCAGAAGATCAGCATCACGTCGCGCAAGGCGCAGACGACCCGCCACCGCATCACCGGCATCAACACGTTCGACGACGCGCAATTCGTGTTCGTCGACACGCCGGGCTTCCAGACCCGTCACAGCACCGCGCTGAACCGTTCGCTGAACCGCGCGGTCACGTCGACGCTGACGTCGGTCGACGTGATCCTGTTCGTGATCGAGGCCGGCCGCTTCGGGCCCGACGACCAGAAGGTGCTCGACCTGATCCCGCCCGGCATGCCGACGCTGCTGATCGCGAACAAGATCGACCGCGTGAACGACAAGGCCACGCTGTTCCCGTTCATGCAGAAGGTGAGCGAGCTGCGCGAATTCACCGAGCTCGTGCCGCTGTCGGCGCAGAAGCCGGAAGACATCAAGCGCCTGCTGGACACGATCAAGCCGTACCTGCCGGAAGGCGAGCCGATCTACGGCGAGGACGAGCTGACCGACCGCAGCTCGCGTTTTCTCGCGGCCGAAATCCTGCGCGAGAAGGTGTTTCGCTGGACCGGCGACGAGCTGCCGTACACGAGCACCGTGCTGATCGACAAGTTCGAGGAGGAAGGCCGCCTGAAGCGCATCTTCGCGACGATCCTCGTCGAGCGCGATTCGCACAAGGCGATGGTGATCGGCAAGAAGGGCGAGAAGCTCAAGCAGATCAGCACCGAGGCGCGGATGGACATGGAAAAGCTGTTCGACGGCCCCGTGTACCTCGAGACCTTCGTGAAGGTGAAGAGCGGCTGGGCCGACAACGAGGCGGGGCTGCGTGCCTATGGGTACGAATGACGCGCTGACGTCGACCGAAGACGCGGTGACGGCCGGCGCGAACGACGCGCCGCTGCCGGCACCGCCCGAACCGCCGCGCAAGGCGCGGCGCGCGACGTCTCGCACGTCCGATTTCCGCGTCGCCGAGCAGCCGGCGTTCGTGCTGCACAGCTATCCGTATCGGGAAACGAGCCTGATCGTCGACGTGCTGACGCGCGACCACGGCCGGCTCGCGCTCGTCGCGAAGGGCGCGAAGCGCCCGCACTCCGCGTTGCGCGGCGTCTTGCAGACGTTCCAGCCGCTGCTGCTGTCCTGGTCCGGCAAATCCGAGGTGCGCACGCTGACGGGCGCCGAGTGGGTCGGCGGGATGCTGCCGCTCGGCGGCGACGGGCTGTTGTGCGGTTTCTACGCGAACGAGCTGCTCGTGAAGTTCTGCGCGCGCGAGGATCCCCAGCCGCCGCTGTTCAATCATTACGTGCTGACCCTTACGCGCCTCGCGCACGGCGAACCCGCGGTGCAGGTGCTGCGCTCGTTCGAGCGCGTGCTGCTGCGCGAGACCGGCTATGCGATGGCGCTGAACCGCACGGTTGCCCGCCGCGCGGTCGAACCCGAGCGCCGCTACGTGTTCGATCCCGAGCGCGGCGTGCGCAATGCGGACGACGACGTGCCGTCGCACTGGCCGGTCATCACCGGGCAGACGTTGCTCGACATGGAACAGGACGATTACCATCGAGCCCAGACGGTTGCGCAAAGCAAGACGCTGATGCGCTTCCTGCTGAACACCTATCTCGGCGGCACGCCGCTCGCCACGCGTCAGATCCTGATCGACCTGCAAAACCTATGAGCTTCTTCCTGACAACGCCCACCGCCATCGACCTCGGCGTGAACATCGACCACGTCGCGACGCTGCGCAATGCGCGCGGCACGCGCTATCCCGATCCGATCCGCGCGGCGCTCGCCGCCGAAGAAGCGGGCGCGGATGCGATCACGCTGCACCTGCGCGAGGATCGTCGTCACATCGTCGACGCCGACGTGCGCGAACTGCGCCCGCTGCTGAAGACGCGCATGAACCTCGAATGCGCGGTCACGGCCGAGATGCTCGACATCGCGTGCGAAGTGCGTCCGCACGACGCGTGCCTCGTGCCGGAGAAGCGCGAGGAACTGACGACCGAAGGCGGTCTCGATGTCGCCGGCCACTTCGAGGCCGTGCGCGCGGCGTGCAAGCAGCTCGCCGACGTGGGCGTGCGCGTGTCGCTGTTCATCGACCCGGACGACACGCAGATCCGCGCCGCGCACGAAGCGGGCGCACCGGTGATCGAGCTGCATACGGGCCGCTACGCCGAAGCGCGCGACGAAGCCGAGCAGCAGCGCGAATACGAGCGTATCGTCGCGGGCGTGCAGGCCGGCGCGCGGCTTGGCCTGAAGGTCAACGCGGGCCACGGGCTGCACTACACGAACGTGCAGCAGATCGCCGCGATCGACGGCATCGTCGAACTGAACATCGGCCACGCGATCGTCGCGCACGCGATTTTCGCGGGCTGGGACAACGCGGTGCGCGAGATGAAGGCGATCATGGTCTCCGCACGCGTCGCCGCGCTGCACGGCGGCGCGCGCTGACGATGCGAGGCCGCCGCGCCCCGCACGCCGTTTGCGACGCGCTTGGCCCGGCTTCGCCGGGCTACCCCGGCGGAGACTGACATGGCGATCTACGGCATCGGTACCGACATCGCGCAGGTGAGCCGCGTCGCGGCCGTGCTCGAACGCACGGGCGGCCGGTTTGCCGAGAAGGTGCTCGGCCCCGACGAACTGCGCGTGTTCCACGCGCGGCGCGCGCGCTCCGAGGCACGCGGCATCGCGTTTCTCGCGACGCGCTTCTCCGCGAAGGAAGCGTTCTCGAAGGCGATCGGGCTCGGCATGCACTGGCCGATGACGTGGCGCGCGCTGCAGACGCTCAACCATCCGAGCGGCGAGCCATACGTGGTCGCATCGGGCGAGCTGGCCGACTGGCTGGCCGCGCGCGGCATCACGGCGCGCGTGACGGTCAGCGACGAACGCGACTACGCGGTGTCGTTCGTGGTTGCCGAGACGGACGCCGCGCCTGCTCCTGTACCTGTTTCCCGAACCTCCTCCTGACGGAATCCCCGATTCAATGAAAACGACTCCCGGCCCGGTCATGCTCGACGTCGTCGGCACGACCCTGTCGCGCGACGATGCGCGGCGCCTCGCGCATCCGAATACCGGCGGCGTGATCCTGTTCGCGCGGCACTTCCAGAATCGCGCGCAACTGACCGCGCTGACCGACGCGATCCGCGCGGTGCGCGAAGACATCCTGATCGCCGTCGATCACGAAGGCGGGCGCGTGCAGCGGTTCCGTACCGACGGTTTCACGGTGCTGCCCGCGATGCACCGCCTCGGCGAACTGTGGGATCGCGACGTGCTGCTCGCGACGAAGGTCGCGACCGCCGTCGGCTACATCCTGGCCGCCGAATTGCGCGCGTGCGGGATCGACATGAGCTTCACGCCCGTGCTCGATCTCGACTACGGGCACTCGAAGGTGATCGGCGATCGGGCGTTCCATCGCGACCCGCGCGTCGTCACGCTGCTCGCGAAGAGCCTGAATCACGGGCTGTCGCTCGCCGGCATGGCGAACTGCGGCAAGCATTTTCCCGGGCACGGCTTCGCGGAGGCCGATTCGCACGTCGCGCTGCCGACCGACGACCGCACGCTCGATGCGATCCTCACGCAGGACGTCGCGCCGTACGACTGGCTCGGGCTGTCGCTTGCCGCGGTGATTCCGGCGCATGTGATCTACACGCAGGTCGACAAGCGGCCGGCCGGGTTCTCGCGCGTGTGGCTGCAGGACATCCTGCGCGGCAAGCTCGGCTTCACGGGCGCGATCTTCAGCGACGACCTGTCGATGGAGGCCGCCCGCGAAGGCGGCACGCTCACGCAGGCAGCCGATGCCGCGCTCGCCGCCGGTTGCGACATGGTGCTCGTCTGCAACCAGCCGGACGCGGCCGAAGTCGTGCTGAATGGACTGAAGGCGCGGACCTCGGCCGAGTCGGTGCGGCGCCTCAAGCGGATGCGCGCGCGCGGCAAGGCGCTCAAGTGGGACAAGCTGATCGCGCAGCCCGAGTATCTGCAGGCGCAGGCGCTGCTGAGCAGCGCGCTGGCGTAAGCGGGCAGAGGACGGCGGGGTCGCGCCGTTCCGGTTGCTTCAAACGAAAAAGCCGCGCAATAGCGCGGCTTTTTTATCACGGATTGCGATGGCCTGATTCGGGTAGGCGCTGGAATGGATTCATGCGCAACTAACGGTCAGATCCGGCCAGCGCCTCGAATCCAGGGGCCGCCCCGCTCAGTTCACCTTCATCCGCTGCAGCTTGTTGTACAGCGTCTTCGGGCTGATGCCGAGCAGCGTCGCCGCGCGGTGGCGCGTCCCGCCGACCGCGTCGAGCGTCGCGCGGATCAGCAGATCCTCGACGTCGGACAGCGGGGTGCCGACCTTGATCTGCACACTGCTGCCGTTCAGCGCGGCGCCGGCGGAGAAGCTGGCTTCGCCCGCGCGCAGCGTCTCGATGAAGTCGCCCGATGCGTCGTACGCGAAACGCACGCGCTCCTGCAGTTCGCGCACGTTGCCCGGCCATTCGTACGACAGGCATTCGCGCACGAAGCCCGGGGCCGCGCGTTTGTCGGTCGTGCTGCGGCCGGTTGCGCGCGCTTCCCGGTTCAGTTCGTCGATCTGCGCGTCCGCGATCGCGAGCGCGTCGCCGTCACGCTCGCGCAGCGGCGGCATCGTGATCGACGCTGCGTCGAGGCGCAGCCACAGATCCTCGCGCAGCGTGCCGTTCGCCACCGCTTCGCGCGCCGGGCGGCGGGTGGCCGCGATCAGTCGGAAATCGCTGGTAATCGAGCTCGTGCCGCCGATCCGCATGAAGTTCTGCGAATCGAGCGCATGCAGCAGCGCTTCCTGCAGCACGAGCGGCAGTGCGGTGATTTCGTCGAGGAACAGCGTGCCGCCGCCGGCTTGCTCGAACAGGCCCGTCTCGCGGCGCTCGGCGCCGTCGAACGCACCGCGCTCATGGCCGAACAGCACGCTGTCGAGCGACGCGCCGTGCCGGCCGGCCTGCACGAGCATGCGGCAGTCGAACGACACGAACGGGCCCTTGCGGCGCCGGCTCAGGTCGTGCAGCGTGCGCGCCGCCAGCTTCTTGCCGGTGCCCGCTTCGCCCGAGAACAGCACGGCCGTTTCGGTGCGGGCGTTGTGCTCGATCATGTCGTACACGTGCTGCATCGCGTCGCTGCGGCCGACCAGCGCGCCGAAGCGGCCGAGATGGCGCAGCGACGCACGCAGCGACTGCACTTCGTCGATCAGTTCGTACGGGCGGGGAATCCGCGCGAGCAGGCTGCGCAGGCGCGGGATGTTGATCGGCTTCAGCAGGTAGTCCCAGATGCCGTGACGCAGGCCCTCGATGGCGCTCTCGACCGTCGCGTTGCCCGTCAGCACGATCACGGGCAGCGAGCCGTTCGGCTGTTGCTGCGGCAGGTGCTGGAGCAGATCGAACCCGCTGCCGTCCGGCAGATTCAGGTCGACGAGCACGACGTCGGGAATCGAGCGGCCGAGCGCCGTGCGCGCTTCGGCGAGCGACGTGGCCGTGTCGACCGAGAAGCCGTCTGCGGCGAGCAGCGCGGTGAGGCCTGACAGGCTGTTGGGATCGTCTTCGACAATCAGGGCGTGTGGCATGGTGGACGCGAGTCGAGTCAAGAGAGGCGGGCTGTCGGCCAGCGGGCCGCAGCCGCATGTCGGATTAAAGACTGATTTTATGCCCCGCCGAACGCGTCACGCGCATTATTTCTCCGGCGCTATAAAACAGTTACCGATGATACAAATTGAATATCTTTACCGGTGGCTTTTGTGCTGCGCATGGCTCCGGTTTGTGGCAGCTGTTGGCGCCAGACAAACAAAAAGCGCCCCGAAGGGCGCTTTGTTCGATGCGGAAATCGCTGACGATTACGCGCGGCTGCGGTATTCGTTCGTGCGCGTATCGATTTCGATCTTGTCGCCGGTGTTGCAGAACAGCGGCACTTGCAGCTCGAAGCCGGTCGCCAGCTTCGCGTTCTTCAGCACCTTGCCCGACGACGTGTCGCCCTTGACGGCCGGTTCCGTGTAGGTGATTTCGCGAACGAGGACCGTCGGCAGTTCGACCGAGATCGCCTTCTCGTTGTAGAACACGACTTCGCAAGCCATGCCGTCTTCGAGGTAGTTCAGCGCTTCGCCCATCATTTCGGCTTCGACTTCGTACTGGTTGTAGTCGGCGTCCATGAACACGTACATCGGGTCGGCGAAGTACGAGTACGTCACTTCCTTGCGGTCGAGCACGACGACCTCGAACTTGTCGTCAGCCTTGTAAACCGATTCCTGACCTGCGTTGGACAGCAGGTTCTTCATCTTCATCTTGACGACGGCCGAGTTACGGCCCGACTTGTTGTATTCCGCTTTTGCGATGACCCATGCTTCGCTGCCGATCTGCACGACGTTGCCTACGCGGAGTTCCTGTGCGGTTTTCATAAAAAACTGTCCTGATCAAATCAAATAAATAGGTGCCTGAGCGTTGCGCAACGGCTGACGGCGCAAGCGGCGGTGCGTTCCGGTGGGCGCCAGGAGCCCAAACGCGAGCGCTTGCGTGGTCAGCCGTCGGATAACCGCTTATTTTAACTGAGATTTTGCGTATTCCGCCAGCTTTCCGGCGAGATCGCCGACGGCCGCGAGCGCGTCGGCCCAGCGGAGCGCATTCGCGTCAAGCGCGGCGCGATGTTGCCAGAAATCGGCCCAGTCGGGCGTGCCGGCGCCGTTCCACGCATGCCAGAACCGCTCGAGCGCGGCGCGCGGCGCATCGGCGAGGCCGGCCGACAGGTGCGCGAGCGCGGCATCGAGCTTGGGCAGGTGCACGTCGTCGGCCTGCGGATAGATGTGCCACACGAACGGCTTGCGCGCCCACTGCGCGCGGACGAACGAATCCTCGCCGCGCACGAAATTGAGATCGGCGACCCACAGCAGCGGATCGTAGTCTGCCTGCGGAACGAATGCGAGGCTGTGGGCGGTCAGGTTGCCGCTGCGCGCCCGTACGCCCGCCGAGAACGACTCGACCCCGAAAAAACGCGCGACGGCGGGCGACAGGCGTCCGGTCGGCACGAGCGCGACGACCGGCGACGGGCCGTCGCGCCACTGCGCGAGCAGCGCGTCGACGGCCGGGTTTTCGTAGGCGAACAGGCTGACGACCGTCGTGCCGGGCGCCGGCGCCGCTTCGCCGGTCGCGCGCTGCCACCACGCGGCGCGGGCTGCCGGATCGGCGTCGAAGGCCGCGCGGCGCGCGTCGAGGTCGCGCTCCTTCGGCACGCCGCCGGTGCCGGCCGACAGGCCCGGGAAGAAGAACGTCTTCAGTAGCGGATAGCGCGGATGCGGCGACGGCCGCAAATGGAAATCGGCGACCCAGGCCTCGGCGCTCAGGTATTCGAGGTTGATCCACACGGGGCGGCGCGCGCGCCGCGCCATCGCCGCGAGATACGGGCCGGGCAACTCGCACGCGAACGCCTCGATCACGACATCGGCGATGTCCAGCGCGTCGCCGACTTCCGCATGCCAGTGCTCGATCGCGATCGCGTCGACCGTTTGCCGCTCCGCGTCGGGATCGACCTGCGGCAGCAGGCGCGCGAACGTGTGCAGGTCGTCGACGAACAGGCGAACCTGCCAGCCGTGCTCGTGCGCGAGCTGGCGCGCGACGCGCCAGCACACGCCGATGTCGCCGAAATTGTCGATCACCGTGCAGAAGAGGTCGCAGGCAATCGGTTCGCCCGGCGCGAGCGGCACGGCGGAGAGGGGGGCAGCGGTGGTGCGTGGCATCGAAGCGGGCCGGTGAATGCTCTAAACTGGCGATTCTAATAGACCCGTTCCGCGTTACAAGGCGCCCGGATCACGCATGACATCCCCAGAAGCCTCCGCTACTCCGTTCGAACCGAAGAAGATCCTTGCGCAGCTGCCGCACATGCCGGGCGTCTATCGCTATTACGACACGGCGGGCGCCGTCCTCTACGTCGGCAAGGCGCGCGACCTGAAAAAGCGCGTGTCGAGTTATTTCACGAAGACGCAACTGTCGCCGCGCATCGCGATGATGGTCACGCGCATCGCACGCATCGAAACGACCGTCACGCGTTCGGAAGCCGAAGCGCTGCTGCTCGAGAACAACCTGATCAAGGCGCTCGCGCCGCGCTACAACATCCTGTTTCGCGACGACAAGTCGTATCCGTACCTGAAGCTCACCGCGCACCGCTTTCCGCGGATGGCCTACTACCGCGGCTCGGTCGACAAGCAGAACCAGTACTTCGGGCCGTTCCCGAGCGCGTGGGCCGTGCGCGAGAGCATCCAGATCCTGCAGCGCGTGTTCCAGCTGCGCACCTGCGAGGATTCGGTCTTCAACAACCGTACGCGGCCGTGCCTGCTGCATCAGATCGGGCGTTGCACGGCGCCGTGCGTGGGCGCGATCTCCGACGAGGATTACGCGGTCGACGTGTCGAATGCCGCGCGCTTCCTGCTCGGCCGGCAGTCCGAAGTGATGAAGGAACTCGAGCAGAAGATGCACGCGTTCGCGGCCGAGCTGAAATTCGAGCAGGCGGCGGCCGTGCGCAACCAGATGAGCTCGCTTGCGACGGTGCTGCACCAGCAGGCGATCGAGGTCGGCAGCGACAGCGACGTCGACATCCTGGCCGTCGTCGCGCAGGGCGGACGCGTGTGCGTGAACCTCGCGATGGTGCGCGGCGGCCGGCACCTGGGTGACAAGGCGTATTTCCCGACGCACGTCGAAAGTGCGCTGACGCTCGCCGAAGGCGGTCTCGGTGAAGAGGTCGAGCCGGCGGAGGCGGTCGATGCGACGGCCGATGCGCCGGTCGACACGGTGCCCGATCAGCCTGCGGAAGAGGCGGGCAGCGCGCGCGGCGCGGCGGCGGCAGCGTCGGTCGAGGCCGAGGTGCTCGACGCATTCATCGCGCAACATTATCTCGGCAACCGCGTGCCGCCGGTGCTCGTCGTCAGCCATGCGCCCGCGAGCCGCGACCTGCTGGAATTGCTGTCCGAGCAGGCCGGCCACAAGGTGTCGCTGGTGCGGCAGCCGCAGGGGCAGCGGCGCGCGTGGCTGTCGATGGCCGAGCAGAACGCACGGCTCGCGCTCGCGCGGCTGCTGTCCGAGCAGGGTTCGCAGCAGGCGCGCACGCGCGCGCTGGCGGACACGCTCAGCTACGACAGCGACGATCTCGCGACGCTGCGGATCGAGTGCTTCGACATCAGCCATACGATGGGCGAGGCGACGCAGGCGTCGTGTGTCGTTTATCACCATCACAAGATGCAGTCGAGCGAATACCGCCGCTACAACATCACGGGCATCACGCCGGGCGACGATTACGCGGCGATGCGGCAGGTGCTCACCCGCCGCTACGAGAAGATGGTCGAGCAGGCCGCGCAGGCGGCGGCCGTCGACGAAGCGGCCGGCATCGACGGCGAGTCGACTCGCCAGGCCGAGGCGTCGAGCCTGCTGCCGAACATCGTGCTGATCGACGGCGGCAAGGGTCAGGTCGAGATCGCGCGGCAGGTGTTCACCGAGCTCGGCCTCGACACGTCGATGCTGGTCGGCGTTGCGAAAGGCGAGGGGCGCAAGGTCGGCCTCGAGACGCTGGTGTTCGCGGATGGCCGCGCGCCGCTCGAACTCGGCAAGGAGAGCGCCGCGCTGATGCTCGTCGCGCAGATTCGCGACGAGGCGCACCGCTTCGCGATCACCGGCATGCGGGCGAAGCGGGCGAAGGCTCGCCAGACGTCGCGGCTCGAGGAGCTCGAAGGCGTCGGCGCGAAGCGCCGGCAGCGGCTGCTCGCGCGCTTCGGCGGGTTGCGCGGCGTGGTGGCCGCGAGTGTCGAGGAACTGGCGAGCGTCGAGGGCATTTCGCACGCGCTCGCCGAGCAGATCTACAAGCAGCTTCACTGACGCGGCCGTGCGGCCGGCTGCATTGCCAGCGTTCTTGTGGCAGGCCGGTCGACACGGCACAATTGCGAATCCTTTACTGTCCCGCATGCCATGCCGTTCAATTTCCCGATTTTCCTGACGTGGGTACGGATCGTGCTGATTCCGCTCGTCGTCGGCGTGTTCTATCTGCCGGACACGGTGATGGGCGGCGCGCACCGCAATCTCGCGGCGGCGGCGATCTTCATCCTCGCCGCGCTGACCGACTGGTTCGACGGCTTCCTTGCCCGCAAGTGGAACCAGACGTCGTCGTTCGGTGCCTTTCTCGACCCGGTGGCGGACAAGCTGATGGTGACGGCCGCGCTGCTGATCCTCGTGCAGATTTCGCGGGTCGACGCGGCGATCGCGCTGGTGATCGTCGGTCGCGAGATCGCGATTTCGGCGCTGCGCGAGTGGATGGCGCAGATCGGCGCGTCGAAGAGCGTCGCGGTGAACCAGCTCGGCAAGTTCAAGACCGCGTGCCAGATGGTCGCGATTCCGATGCTGCTGTTCTACGGGCCGCTGCCGCTCGGCGTCGTGACGATCGATACGCGCGTGTGGGGCGAGTGGCTGATGTATCTGGCCGCGGTGCTGACCATCTGGTCGATGCTGTACTACATGAAGCTCGCGTGGCCTCAGATTCGCGAGCGCGGCGGTGCGTGAGCCGCGCCGGTGCGGCGGCGGTTTTTGTAAAAAGGGCTGGAAAAGCCCTTGACACACGAATGTGCCTTCGACATAATCTCGCTTCTCCGCTGCACGACGAAGTAAGTGTGTGACGGGGAAGCAGTAGCGTAGCAATACGCGGGAGTAGCTCAGTTGGTAGAGCGCAACCTTGCCAAGGTTGAGGTCGCGAGTTCGAGACTCGTCTCCCGCTCCAGATTTTTTCTGGCAGCGCGTGGTACGGCAAAGCGCTGCAGATGCAGGACACATGCGGGAGTAGCTCAGTTGGTAGAGCGCAACCTTGCCAAGGTTGAGGTCGCGAGTTCGAGACTCGTCTCCCGCTCCAGATTTTTCTGGCAGCGTGTGGTACGGCAAAGCGCTGCAGATGCAGGACAATGCGGGAGTAGCTCAGTTGGTAGAGCGCAACCTTGCCAAGGTTGAGGTCGCGAGTTCGAGACTCGTCTCCCGCTCCAAGTAATGGGGAAGCCACGCTTCCCTTTTTATTTGATGGACTTCCGGTCCTCGAATAAAAATCTGTCGCTTGCCTCACGGCATCCGTACAGTCCGCTTTTGGCGCGATAGCAAAGCGGTTATGCAGCGGCCTGCAAAGCCGTTTAGGCCGGTTCGACTCCGGCTCGCGCCTCCAGAAAAAGCCCCGCTTCGGCGGGGCTTTTCTTTTTTCTGCATCGCCTGGAAGCCGTCGCGCACGGTGCGCACGACGGCCGCCAGCCGATTACCCATCCACCGGCTGCGCCGGCGTCTCGAGCTTCAACTGATAGAACGCCGCATCGAGCCAGCGGCCGAACTTGAATCCCGCCTCCGCGATCGTGCCCGAGTGCACGAATCCCAGCTTCGTATGCAGTGCGATGCTCCCGGCATTGGTCGCGTCGATGCAGCCGACCAGCACGTGCACCTGCGCTTCGCGCGCGCGGCGGACTACTTCGCGCAGCAGCAGTTCGCCGAGCCCGCGACCGCGTTGGTCGTTGCGCACGTAGACGCTGTGTTCGACGGTGTACTTGAACGCCGGAAATGCGCGGAAGGTACCCCAGCTCGCGAAGCCGAGCAGCGTGCCTGCTGCGTCGACGGCGCCGAAGACCGGAAAGCCGCCGGCGCGCTTCGTCGCGAACCACGCGACCATCGCTTCCGGCGGACGCGGCCGGTAGTCGTACAGCGCGGTCGAGTTCACGATCGCGTCGTTCAGGATCTCGAGAATGGCCGCGGCGTGCTCGGCCTCGCTGCAATCGATCAGGCGCACGTCGTCGCGCTGGGTCGGGGAGTTCATGCGGGTTCCTTCCTGTTGGGTCTAAACCGGTTGCGCATGCGGCGCGCGTATCACGCGCCGCGCATGCCGGCGGCGGATGCATCGCAAATCGCGACGACATAGCGCGCGGCATGCGACGACGGGTTGCTGAAGATCAGCGGCTGGTCGAGCCGCATGGCCAGGCAGTCGCCTTCACGAAGTTCGTGAAGCGTATCGCCCAACGTGACGTCCACGCGGCCGCTGATGATCCACACCTGCTGGTGCGGCGCGCTTTCGCGCCCGCCGCTGTCGTACGCGACGCGCGCGCCGGGCGGGAAGTCGACCTCGACGAGCTGGATCGGCGACGGCCAGCCGGCCGGCGACAGGTTGCGCCGCACATAGCCGGACGCTGGATCGCGCCATTCGGCCTGCTTCGCGCGCCGTGCGAGCGGCTGTGCGGGCGCGTCGTCCTGGTCGCCGCCAAACAGCCTGGCCAGCGACACGCCGAGGCCGGCCGCGAGCTTGTCGAGCACGACGGCTGTGGGGCTGGCCGACGCGCGTTCGATGAGCGAGATCATCGAACGGCTGACGCCCGAACGCGCGGCCAGCGCGTCGAGCGTGTAGCCTCGAACGGTGCGCAGGTCACGCACGCGCCGGGCAATGCGCTCGTTGATGCCGGTGTCGTCGGCCGCGGTGATCGCTGATTCTTTCATGATGGATTTATTTTCCAGCAAACTGGAATTCGGTGTCAACGACATTTCCTGGGTCTATTCGGCGGGAAGGGGGACGCGAACGGCTTGCCCGGTCATCGTACGCGGCGTAATATACGAAACAGCTACGTTTCGTTTAATTGGGGATATATGGGCATCATCAAGATTTCCGAGCACATGCATGAACGGCTGCGCTCGACGAGCACGGCGCTGAGCCGTTCGATCAACGCGCAGGCCGAACACTGGCTGCGCGTCGGGATGCTGGCGGAACTCAACCCGGCGCTGTCCTACGGCGACATCTGCAAGATGTTGATCGAGGCAGAGGCGCGGGGCGGCGACGTGGGGCCGGTCGAGACGGCCGCGCAAAGCATCGAGCAGGTGGCGTGATGGCGAAACGCGAAATCCCGATCCGCGGTGCCGCGGAAATCGCCAAGTCGCGCGAAGCCGCGAAGCTTGCGTCGCAGGTGCTCACGATGATCACCGAGCACGTGAAGCCGGGCGTCACCACCGACGAGCTGGACGCGCGCTGCCGCGAATACATCGTCGACGAATTGGGCGCGATTCCTGCGAACATCGGCTATCACGGCTATCCGAAGACGCTGTGCACGTCGGTCAATCACGTGGTCTGTCACGGCATTCCGACGTCGCGGCCGCTGCGCGACGGCGACATCGTGAATCTCGACATCGCGGTGATCAAGGACGGCTGGTTCGGCGATACGAGTCGCATGTATTTCGTCGGCGAACCGAGCGAACTCGCGCGGCGGCTCGTCGCGGCGACCTACGAGGCGATGCACGCCGGCATCCGCGCGGTGCGTCCCGGCGCGACGCTCGGCGACGTCGGCTATGCGATCCAGCAGGTCGCGCATCGCGAAGGGTTCAGTGTGGTGCGCGAGTATTGCGGGCACGGCATCGGCGACGTCTATCACGACGAGCCGCAGGTGCTGCACTACGGTCGCCCGGGCACCGGCCTGCCGCTGCGGCCGGGGATGATCTTCACGATCGAGCCGATGTTGAACGCGGGCAAGCGCGATACGCGCGTGCTGGCCGACGGCTGGACGGTCGTGACGGCGGACCATTCGCTGTCCGCGCAATGGGAGCACATGGTCGTGGTGACGGAAACCGGCTTCGAGGTGCTGACCGAGGACGCGAAGCCGCAGGCGTTCGCGGCGCTGTCGGGCACGCACGCGGCCTGACGCCGGCCGTGCGCCGCACACGGCGGCGCGGCGTTGCAATGAAACGGGCCCCTTCGCGGGGCCCGTGCCGTTTGCGGCGGCCGGCGCCGCGAACGACACGGCGCAGCGGCGCTTAACCGCGCGCCTTCTGCCACGCGTGTTCGACGAACACGCGGCACAGCGCCTCCATCCCTTTGCGATCTTCGTCGTCGAAGCGCGCGGCGACCGGGCTGTCGACGTCCCACACGCCGATCAGCGTGCCGTCGCCGGCCACCAGCGGCACGACGATTTCCGATTCCGACGCCGCATCGCACGCGATATGGCCGGGGAAGTCGTGCACGTCGCGCACGACCTGCGTCTCGCGGGTCTGCGCGGCCGTGCCGCACACGCCCTTGCCGAGCGCGATCCGCACGCACGCGGGCTTGCCCTGGAACGGCCCGACCACGAGCTCGGTGCCGTCGAAGAAGTAGAAGCCGGCCCAGTTCAGGCGATCGAGCGAGTGATAGACGAGCGCGGAGAAATTCGCCGCGTTCGCGGTCAGGTCGCGTTCGGATTCGACGAGCGAACGTGCCTGCTCGATGAGCGTCGCGTATTGATCGGCCTTGGCGGCGGTAGGGTCGTTGGACAGCGTGAACATGGCGGGAAAGCGATTGGGGTTGTCAAAAAGGCGCACTGAAGGCGCACTGCGCGTACCGCAGTCTACGGCACCCGTGCGTGGTCTGCAGCGCGTGGTTGGGCGTGATGCGGCCCCGCTCAGTCGGGTTCGAGCTCGGCGAACCGCTCGGCCAGAAAGTCGAGCAGCGCCCGCACCGCCGGCAACAGCCCGCGGCGCGACGCGAACACCGCGTGCACGATTTCGCGGCGCGGCGCCCAGTCGGGCAGTACCGTGACCAGTTCGCCGCGCGAAACCTCGTCGCGCACCATCATCGTCGGCAACTGCACGACGCCGACGCCTGCAACGGCCGCCGCGCGCAGCGCGAGCATGCCGCCCGTCACGAAGCGCGGCTCGTGATGGATTTCCGCATGCGCGCCGTCGGGCCCGCGCAGCCGCCACACGTGCGTGGACTGCGGCACGCCGTGATCGAGGCTCGGCAGGCGTGCGAGATCGGCGGGAACGGCCGGTACACCTTGCTCGCGCAGCAGCGCGGGGCTCGCGACGAGGCACTGGCCGCGTTCGGCGAGCACCCGCAGCGCGAGATCGCTGTCCTCGAGCGGCGGCGGGCGCACGCGGATCGCGACGTCGATCCCTTCGCCCACCACGTCGACGCGCCGGTTGGTCGCCTCAAGATGGATCTCGACACGCGGGCACGCGGCCATGAACGCGGCGATCATCGTGCCGACCAGCGAATCGAGCAGCACGATCGGGCAACTGACGCGCACGATGCCGCGCGGCTCCTCGTGCAGCAGCGCGATCGCCTCGTCGGCGGCATCGGCCTCGACGAGCATCGCGCGGCAATGCGCGTAATAGGTCTGGCCGACGTCGGTGACCGTGAAGCGGCGCGTCGAACGCTGGATCAGCCGCATCCCGAGCCGCGCCTCGAGCAGCGCGATGCGGCGGCTCAGCTTCGATTTCGGCATGTCCAGTGCGCGCCCGGCCGGCGCGAAGCCGCCGTGTTCGACGACCTGCACGAAGTAGTAGAGATCGTTCAGATCTCGCGCTTTATCGTTCATGAAATGGAACGCTGAGTGCGATTTCGGCAGTCTACCGGATCGATCGTTCCATCACTATATTGTCACTCATGGATGCGAAACACGGGTTTCGCCGCAATATGGAGAAGGGCAATGAAGAAGATCCAGGGTGTGTACAGTGCGCCGCGCGGCCATTGGGTCGGCGACGGTTTTCCGGTGCGTTCGATGTTCAGCTACCAGTCTCATGGCACGCACCTGAGCCCGTTCCTGCTGCTCGATTACGCCGGCCCCGCGACGTTCGAACCGGCGACCGTGCCGCGCGGAGTCGGCCAGCATCCGCACCGCGGGTTCGAAACGGTGACGATCGTCTATGACGGCGAAGTCGCGCACCGCGACTCGACCGGCGCGGGCGGCACCATCGGCCCGGGCGACGTGCAGTGGATGACGGCCGCGAGCGGGATCCTGCACGAGGAATTCCACTCGGAGGCGTTCACGAAGCGGGGCGGCCCGCTCGAGATGGTGCAGCTGTGGGTGAACTTGCCGGCCGCGGACAAGATGGGCGCGCCCGGCTACCAGACGCTGCTGAACGCCGATATCCCGGTGGTCGAGCTGCCGGACGGTGCAGGGCGGGCGCGGATCATCGCCGGTGAGCTCGACGGGCGGCGCGGCCCGGCCCGCACGCACACGCCGATCGACGTGTGGGACGTGCGGCTCGCGGCGGGCGGCCATGCGCGGTTCCCGGTCGCCGAAGGGCGCACGCTCGCGGTGGTCGTGCTGAGCGGCACCGTGCTGGTGAACGGCGAGACGGTGGCGCGCGAAGCGCAGTTCGTGCAACTCGGCCGCGACGGCAGCGACGTCGAGATCGAAGCGAACGGCGACGCGAAGCTGCTGATCCTGAGCGGCGAGCCGATCGACGAGCCCGTCGTTGGTTACGGCCCGTTCGTGATGAACTCGCAAGAGGAAATCCGGACCGCGATCGAGGACTTCAACAGCGGCCGCTTCGGCCAGATGCCAGCATGACGGTGTGACGAGCAGGCCCCGCGCGATGCGGGGCCTTTTTTTCGCGCGTGGCGGGCGGTCGCGCGCGTCGGGCGCTTCGAGGCATAATCGACGGTTGCCGCGCGCCGGCCGGCGCGCCCGAATCAGGACCGCACATGAACGCATCCGCACCCGCCGCATCCCCGAGCACCGCCGATCTCGACTGGCGCTGGAAATCCTTCGACGCGCTGACGGCGCGCGAAATCTATTCGATCCTCGAAGCGCGCAGCGCCGTATTCGTCGTCGAGCAGAACTGCGTGTATCGCGACATCGACGATGCGGACCAGGCCGCGTGGCACCTCGCGGCCTTCGATCCGGCCGGCCGCCTGGCCGGCTATCTGCGCGTGCTGCTGCCCGACGCGCAGCATACCGACGTGCGCATCGGCCGCGTGCTGACGACCGCCGCGTTTCGCGGCGCGGGCCTCGGCAACGGGCTGCTGTCGCGCGCGCTCGAGCATATCCGCGCGCAATGGCCGGATACGCCGGTGAGCCTGCATGCGCAGGCTCACTTGCAGCGTTTCTACGGGGCATTTGGCTTCACGCCGAGTTCGGACGTGCACGACGAGGATGGCATCCCGCACGTATGGATGAGCAGCGCGCGCGCGTGATGTGCGCCGCGCTGCGCGGCAATCAGTGCGCGGCGCGTGCGACGGGCGGCTCGTCCGTGCGCTGCGTGGCCCGCTCGCCGATCAGGCGCCCGCGGGCGGACAACCGCAGCCAGTGCCGCAGCGCGATCAGCGCGCCGATCACGCTCATCATCGAGCCGGGAATCCACAGCAGCAGGCCGCCGATCTGCTGGTCGCGCAGCGGGCTCAGCCACGTGAACGCGCGGCCGCAGATCGAGTAGATCGGATACAGCTCGTGCGGCGTGAAGAAGATCAGCGCGCCGAGCGCGATCTGCGGCGGGATCGCCGCGACGACGATCAGAATCCGGCGGCCCGGCGACAGCCGCGCGGGCGGCGCGGGACGCGGATCGACGACGAGCCACCAGAACAGCAGCCCGTCGATCACCATGCTCCAGTTCATCACGCGATAGAGACGCCAGTCGAGCATCGCGATGAAGTGGATCGGCGACAGCAGCCAGAAATAGATCAGCCCGACGAACAGCACGACCGCGACGACCGGATGAAACACCACGTCGAGCGTCGCGCGCACCGGCGCCCACGCGAGCGCGGGGCGCACGAAGCGCTGCCGCCAGCTGAACGGAATGCCCGCGCGGATCGCCGCGCCCGGATAGGACAGTGCGATGAAGAACGGCCCGAGGTGATGCAGCACGAGGTGCTGCGCGCGGTGCATGAAGAATTCGTGCTCGAAGAAATAGTCGAGCCGCGTATGCAGCGCGATGTAGAGCGCCGTCAGCCCGAACCAGAACGAGAACTGCCGCAGCGGCGACACCTTCGCCTTCTTCACGCCGCGTGCGAACAGCACGGCGGCCGTCAGCACCGCGACGACCACGGTCGGCGACGGCTCCCACGGATCGAGCCAGTACAGGAGATTCATCGCGCGCGCATCACTTCGCCTGGGCCGGCGATTTCACGGCGAACGGCGCATCGACCGTCTCGCCGTCGGAGAATTTCAGGCGCAGGTGCACGGTGTCGCCCGGCTTGATCGCGTGCTTCGGTTCCTCGAGCATGAAGTGATAGCCGCCCGGCGCGATGTCGACCTTGCCGCGCGCGGGGATCGTCAGCTTGTCGACCATCTCCATCTTCTGCGTCGAGCCGTTCGAGACCGTCTGGTGCAGCATGGCCATCCCGTAATCGGGGCTGTCGACATCGACGAGATCGATCGGCTTGTCGCCGGTGTTCACGAGCGTCACGTAGCCGCCCGCGGGCAGCTTGTTCGGCAGCCAGCGCACCCACGCGTTCTGCGCGCTGATCGCGCCGGCGGCATACGCGTGGGCGGCGGCGCACAGTGCGGTGAGAAGGGTGAGCGTCTTGAGCGTCGTTTTGGTTTTCATGGCGGAATTCAGGTCGTGGAGGCAGTGTCGATGATCCGGCGCACATCGGCGGCGATGGCGTCGGGCGAATCGCGATCGGTCGCGAGCAGCCGCGCGCGCCCGGTCGCGTCGAAGATGTAGACGGCCGAGCTGTGCGTCACTTCGTAGCCGCCGGACGGATCGCGTTTTTCCATCTGGTATGCGACGCGATAGCGCTTGGCCAGCGATTCGATCTGGCCGTCGGTCCCGGTCAGGCCGCGCGCATGCGCGGCGTCGAACGCGGCGACATAGGATTGCATCGCCTGCGGCGTATCGCGCGCGGGATCGACCGAGACGAACAGGATGCGCACGTCGTCCGCCCGTGGGCCGAGCTTCGCCAGCACTTCCATCAGCCGCGCCAGCGTTTCGGGGCAGACGTCGGGGCAGTGCGTGTAGCCGAAGTAGACGAGCGCGACGCGGCCGCGGAACGCATCGGCGTCGACGGGATGGCCGTCGCCTCCCGTCAGCTTGAACGACAGGTCGGGCAGGTGGCCGGTGACGTTGGTCAGGTTCCAGCGCGGCTCGTCGTGGGTGCACGCAGTGAGCGCCACGGCGGCGGCGAGGGCCGCAGCCGTGCGGATGAGGCGGGAGAGGCGCCGGTGCGGCGCGAGGCGGGCAGACGACATCCTGGGGCTCGATCGGACGAAAGGGGGCCGGCCGGCGCGATGCCATGCGCCGCGCGGCAGGCGGTTGCGACTGTAGCGCAATTCGCGCGCCCGCGTCCTTTCGAAACCGATACGGTGCGGGCGAGCGGGGCAATATGTCGCAGTTGACGTGGCGGCCGATGCGATGTCCGCGCAGCCGCGGTTTCGCCCATCTGGGGGCGCAGGCGCGGTAAGATGCGCACAACTCCATTCGCGCAGTGGCGGCCGGCATTGTCGGGTCGCCCTCAGACTATCGAATCGATGCAATCCGTTCCGGCTTTCCTGTCCCTGACCGATACCGCGTTCTTCTTCGACTTCGACGGCACGCTCGTCGAACTGGCGCAGACCCCCGACGCCATTCACGTTCCGCCGTCGCTGCTGACGCTGCTCGACGAGTTGTCGCGCCGCTCGCACGGCGCGGTCGCGATCGTGTCCGGGCGCGGGATCGACAACCTCGACACGTTCCTGAAGATGCCCGGCCTGCCGATCGCCGGCCTGCACGGCGCGGAGCGCCGCGATGCGAACGGCGACACGCAGCGTATCGGCTTCAACGACGAACGCCTGCTGCGCATCGAGCGTGAGCTTGCCGGCGTGGTCGACCGCCATCCGGGCATGCTGCTCGAAATCAAGGGCGCGGCCGTCGCGCTGCACTTCCGCAATGCGCCCGAGCGCGAGGCGGTGGCGCGCGAAGCGGCCGAGCGCCTCGTCGCTGACTATGCGGATGCGTACGTGCTGCAACCCGGCAAGATGGTGTTCGAGATCAAGCCGAAGGGCGTCGACAAGGGCCGCGCGCTGGCCGCGTTCCTCGACGAGCCGCCGTTTGCGGGCCGCGTGCCGCTGTTCGCGGGCGACGACCTGACCGACGAGAAGGGCTTCGCGGTGGTCAACGCGCGCGGCGGCCTGTCGATCAAGGTCGGCGCCGGCGAGACGTCCGCGCGCATGCGGCTCGATTCGGTCGACGCGCTGCATGAGCAGATCGCAGGCTGGCTCGGTGCGGGGCAACCGCACGCATGAGCAGGCTCATCATCGTTTCAAACCGCGTCGCGCCGATTTCGGAAGGCGAACCGGCGGCGGGCGGCCTCGCGATCGGCGTCTATGACGCGCTGAAGGAAACCGGCGGCATGTGGTTCGGCTGGAGCGGCGAAGTGGTCGCGTCCGGCGCGCCGCAGCCGCAGATCCGCATCGAGGAGCGCGGGCCGGTGACGTTCGCGACCGTCGGGCTGACGCGCCGCGATTACGACCAGTATTACCGCGGGTTCTCGAACGCGACGCTGTGGCCCGCGTTCCATTACCGCGCGGACCTGATCCAGTACGATCGCCACGAATTCGACGGCTACCGCCGCGTCAACGTCTGGCTCGCGCAGCAGCTCGTGCCGCTGCTGCAGGACGACGACGTGATCTGGGTGCACGACTATCACCTGATTCCGTTCGCGCGCGCGCTGCGCGACGCCGGCGTGAAGAACCGCATCGGCTTCTTCCTGCACATCCCGTTTCCGGCCGCGCAGGTGCTCGTCAACGTGCCGCCGCACCGCGAGCTCGTCGAGTCGCTGTGCGCGTTCGATCTGCTCGGCTTCCAGACCGAGCCCGACCTGCGCGCGTTTTGCGACTACGTCGAGTTCGAAGCGGACGGCGAGGTCGAGCACGACGGGCACACGGTGCGCGTACGGGCATTCGGCCAGACGTTGCGCGCGGCCGCCTATCCGATCGGCGTGTATCCGGACGAAATCGCGTCGCTCGCGCAGGCGGGCGAGCACGGCAAGGCGGTGCGCACGCTCGCAACGTCGCTGCGCGGGCGGCAACTGATCATGAGCGTCGACCGGCTCGATTATTCGAAGGGGCTCGTCGAGCGCTTCCGGGCCTTCGAGAAGCTGCTCGAGCACCAGGCGTCGATCCGCAACCGCGTGTCGTTCCTGCAGATCGCACCGTCGACGCGCGCGGACCTGCGCGCGTACCAGGACATCCGCCTGCAGCTCGAAGCGGAGTCGGGGCGCATCAACGGGCGCTACGCGGAGCTCGACTGGGCGCCGATCCTCTACATTCACCGTCAGTACGACCGTCAGGTGCTGGCCGCGCTGTACCGGCTCGCGCGCGTGGGGTTCGTCACGCCGCTGCGCGACGGGATGAACCTCGTCGCGAAGGAGTACGTGTCCGCGCAGAATCCGGACGATCCGGGCGTGCTGGTGCTGTCGCGCTTCGCGGGCGCCGCGCGCGAGCTCACGGGCGCGCTGATCGTCAATCCGATCGATATCGACGGGATGGCCGATGCGCTGTCGCAGGCGCTGACGATGTCGCTCACCGAGCGGCGTGCGCGTTACGCGGACATGATCGCGCAGCTTCGCGAGAACAACGTGTCGGTGTGGCGGGACAATTTCCTGCGTGATCTGCAGCAGGTCTGATCCGATTTATTGCTTGCGCTGCAATTGAAAAAGCCGCCGTGCGCAAGCACGGCGGCTTTTTTGTCGGCGGATACCGGTGCGTCAGGCCACGCGTTCGCCGGTCGGCGTGTTGCCGTCGGGCGCCGCATGATGGCGGCCGTGCTGTTTCGCGAGCAGGTCGCGGTACAGGCCGGGGCGGTTGCGCAGCACGTCGGGCGGGCCGTCGTCGATTACCTTGCCGTTGTTCATCACGATGATGCGGTCGAAGTTGCGCAGCGTCGACAGGCGGTGCGCGATCGCGATCACCGTACGGCCGACCATCAGGCGGTCGAGCGCGCTCTGGATCGCTTCCTCGGACGCGCTGTCGAGCGCCGACGTCGCTTCGTCGAGCAGCAGGATCGGCGCATCCTTCAGGATCGCGCGCGCGATCGCGATGCGCTGGCGCTGGCCGCCCGACAGCTTGACGCCGCGGTCGCCGACGATCGTGTCATAGCCTTCCGGCATCGCCTCGATGAACTCCGCGCAGCGCGCGTCGCGCGCGGCGGCGAGCACTTCGTCGCGGGTCGCGTCGGGGCGGCCGTACGCGATGTTGTCGTAGATCGTCCGGTGCAGCAGCGAGATGTCCTGCGGCACCAGCGCGATCGCGTGGCGCAGGCTGTCCTGCGTGAGGCCCTTCACGTCCTGGCCGTCGACCTTCACGACGCCGTCCTGCGTATCGTAGAAGCGCTGCAGCAGCGCGAGCACGGTCGACTTGCCGGCGCCCGACTTGCCGATCAGGCCGACGCGCTGGCCCGGCTCGATATGAAGGTCGAAGTGGTCGAGGATCGCGCGGCGGTGCGGGTACGCGAACGTCACGCGCTCGAAGTCGACGCGGCCGCCCTTGGCCGACAGCGGCTGCGCGTCCGAGCGGTCGGGCATCCCGTGCGGTTCGAGCAGCGTCTTCACCGCCTCGGACAGGCGCGCGACGTGCTGCGTGACGTCGACGAGCGCGACCGCGAGATCGCGCGTGCCGTGCAGGATCGTGAAGCCGAGCGAGCTGACGAGCACGATGTCGCCCGACGTCGCGCGGCCCTGGTCCCACAGCCACAGCGCCCAGCCGAGCAGGCCGGCGGACAGCATCGCGGTGATCACCGCATGCAGCAGCCGCAGCTTCTCGAGATAGAGCAGGCTCTGCTGGCGCGCATCCATCTCGGCCTTCACCGTCGCGCTGAAGCGCTTCTGTTCGCGCAGCGTCATCCCGAACGCGCGCACGAGGCCCATGTTGCCGATCACGTCGACGAGCTCGCCGTCGACCGCCGCGGCCTTCGCCGCGAATGCGTGGTGGCGCGCCGAGCCGCGGCCGGCGAGCTTGAACAGGATGACGGACAGCACGGCCGAACAGCCGAGCAGGCCGGCCGCCATCAGCGGATTGACGACGATGATCATCAGGATCGCGCCCATCACCGCGATGCACGGCGGCAGCACGTTCCACGCCATCGTGTTCTCCGACGTGTAGACCGCGTTCGACGTGGCCGTGATGCGGCTGGCGAGCGTGCCCGGCTGCTTCTCCGAGTAATACGTCGGCGAATGGCCGATCAGATACTGGAACAGGTCGCGCCGCAGGTCGCCGGTGACCGCGACGAACGTGTGCGCGGCGACCCAGCCGCCGACGCGCCACAGCAGGTTGTCGGCCGCGATCAGGCCGACGAGCAGCGCGAACGCGCTCCACAGCGGGCCGGGATGATGGCGCCCGGTCGCCAGCACGTCGATCAGGTGCTTGATCGCGTATTGCGAGCCGAGCGCGCAGCCGACGGCGGCCAGCACGCTGCAGAGCACGACCAGGTGTGCGACCGGGTGGAGGCGGATGTAGCGGAACAGGAACGCGATCGGCCGGTGCGCGTAGCTCGACAGCTTCGCGTTGTGGGCGTTGCGCTGGGCAGGGGTGAGAGATTCCAAAATATGCGTGCGGTGATTCGGTGATTGAGCGTGGCGGCTGGATCGCAGGCCGACGTTCGCTCGGACTGAATAATCCGGCATTGTAAACAAGGCCGCGCGTCGCGCTGCGCGAATCTTGCCTTGGCCAGAGGCTCGCGATCGATTTTGAGATAAAATCCGGCATCCCGTCGTGCCTCGTGTGCCGGAATCACGCTGCCGGCAGCTACGGGTTAACAAGGATCGCCAAAACGGCCTTCCACTCTAGAACGGACACCCGAGTCCGCGGGTTGCAAAGTGTTGCTCCTTTGTAACAAAGTAAAGTGTTTGAAATGTCGTGCGCCGTATCGGGATTAACCCTAGATAATCGGCTCCGGGTTCGATTCCAGGTTTTTTACGAACCCCTGTCAACGGGTCTTCGTTTCAAACGTTCTATGCCTGTCGCGTCGCCGACGCTCCTTGTGCAGCGCGGGTTCGACGCCCCCGGCAGGCTGATTCGTCCGAGGTTCGGACGACATGTATCCAGCCCGGACCACCGGCAGGTTGCCGACCCATACCTGGTTTTTTGCCGATTTTTTAGGAGTTACGCATGCGAATCGCCCAAATCGCTCCGTTGCATGAAGCGGTGCCCCCGAAACTGTACGGTGGTACCGAGCGGGTGGTGTCCTACCTCACCGAAGCACTCGTCGAGATGGGGCATGACGTCACGCTCTTCGCGAGCGGCGATTCGCAGACCTCCGCGAAGCTCGAAGCGTGCTGGCCGCAGGCGCTGCGCCTCGACCCGACGATCCGCGACGTGATGGCCCCGCACATGCTGCTGCTCGAGCAGGTGCGCCGCCGCGCGGAAGAGTTCGACGTCCTGCACTGCCACATCGACTACTACCCGTTCTCGCTGTTCTCGCGTCAGCCGGTCCCGCATCTGACGACGATGCACGGCCGTCTCGACCTGCCGGAACTGCAGCCGATCTTCAATGCGTTCAGCGACGTGCCGGTCGTGTCGATCTCCGACAACCAGCGCATCCCGCTGCCGCAGGCGAACTGGCTGTCGACCGTCTATCACGGCCTGCCGGAAAACCTGCTGACGCCGATCCCGAACGTGAAGCCGAGCTACCTCGCGTTCCTCGGCCGCATCTCGCCGGAAAAGCGCGTCGACACGGCGATCCGCATCGCCGAGCAGGCCGGCCTGCCGATCAAGATCGCCGCGAAGCTCGACAAGGCCGACCGCGCGTACTACGAAGAGAAGATCAAGCCGCTGTTCGCGCTGCCGCACGTCGAGTACATCGGCGAAATCAGCGAGTCGGAGAAGACCGAATTCCTCGGCAACGCGCATGCGCTGCTGTTCCCGATCGACTGGCCGGAGCCCTTCGGCCTGGTGATGATCGAGGCGATGGCCTGCGGCACGCCGGTGATCGCGTTCAAGCGCGGCTCGGTGCCGGAAGTGATTGACAACGGCGTGTCGGGCTTCGTCGTCGAAGACGAACTGTCGGCCGTCGCCGCGCTCAAGCGCCTCGATACGCTGCCGCGCGAGAAGGTTCGCGCCGCGTTCGAAGCCCGTTTCTCGTCGAAGGTGATGGCGCAGAACTACGTGAAGGGCTACGAGGAACTGCTGCGCCAGAAGCGCCGCACGGTGCTCCGCGAAGTCAACGCAAGCTGATTGCGGGCCGCCGCCGCATGGCGGCGCGCGGCCGTCACGACGCCCCGTCCGGGTTCTCCGGCGGGGCGTTGTCACATCTGCGGCGCGGATGTGTTGTATTCTCGCCGCGCCCGGCGCCGCGAACGGCCCTCGAAGCGGCCCGGCACGCCATCCGGCCATCTGTCCAGACGGTAATGTCCCTATAATGGCCGTGCCGTGAAATCCGGCCCAGTATGAATATCCAGAGGAGAGCAGTCTTGGCGAGAACGAAAACCACGCGCGCAGCGCCGGCCCCCGGCGCCGGTGTGATCTTCGCGTTGCGCGCGATCGGTCTCGTGCTGCTCGCGCGCTGGCTGTTCTCGATGTCCCAGATGGGCTATCGCTCGTCGCTGTCGGCGATGGTGTCGTCGCCGTGGGCATTCCTCTACCTCATCCTGATCTTCCTGCTGCTGGCGCTGCCGGGCGCCGCCGCCCGGGCCGAGCGGCCGTTCCATCCGTTGCCGCAGTGGCTGCGCCAGGCGCTGCGCGCGTTCGCGCTGATCGGTTTCCTGTTCGCCGTGTGGTCGATCGGCGCGTTCACGTGGGCGGCCGGCTGGCGCCGCGCCCTGCACGCGGTGACGGCGACCAACGGCTGGCTCGTCGCCGCGCCGGCGCTCTATGCGGCGATCGTCTGGATCTGCCGGCCGCGGCCGCTGTGGCGGACCAACGTGGCCGCGCGCCGCTTCGCGGTGGGCCGGTATGCGATTTCGCTCGACGTGCTGACGCGCACCGCGATCGTCTGGATGGAAAGCCGCAAGGTCGGTCAGTACGATGCGCGCGAACTGTCGGTGCGCTGGCCCGGCCAGGTCGCACCCACCGCGCCCGCCGCGGGCGAGCAGGGCGCGCAGCCGGCGGTCGTGCCGCCGCGCCGCGGCAGCCTGTTCAATCGACCGAAGGTGGAGCTGCTGTGGGATTCGCCGGCGGCTGTCGGCCACAACCGGCAGATCGTGATGCGCGCGCCGCTCACGACCGAAGGCGACCGCGTCGCGGTGCTCGCGCTCGACGCGGCGCTCAAGCAGATCGTCTGACTGTTCGCCGCGTTGGGGATGGCGCGGGGGATAGGGACGCCCGGTTAGGGGCGCCCGGTTAGGCACATCCGGTCAGGGGCGCCCAGCCGCGCATGACCGGGCGACCTTGCCGCCCGGTCCCTCCCACGCTCAGCGTACGAGGCACGGGCGCTTGTTGTTGAACGTCCAGCCCGGGATCAGGTACTGCATCGCCGCCGCGTCGTCGCGGGCGCCGAGGCCGTGCTGCTTGTACAGCTCGTGCGCGAGCGCGACCGCATCCATGTCGATGTCGATGCCGAGCCCCGGCCGCTTCGGCACGTCCACCAGCCCGTTCTCGATCTTCAGCGGCTCGCGCGTCAGCCGTTCGCCGTCCTGCCAGATCCAGTGCGTATCGATCGCGGTGACCTGGCCCGGCGCCGCGGCCGCGACGTGCGTGAACATCGCGAGAGACACGTCGAAGTGGTTGTTCGAATGCGAACCCCACGTGAGGCCCCAGTCGCGGCACATCTGCGCGACCCGCACCGACCCCTGCATGGTCCAGAAGTGCGGATCGGCGAGCGGGATGTCGACGGCGTGCAACTGCACCGCATGGCCCATCTGCCGCCAGTCGGTCGCGATCATGTTGGTCGCCGTCGGCAGCCCCGTCGCGCGGCGGAATTCGGCCATCACCTCGCGGCCCGAGTAACCGTTCTCCGCACCGCACGGATCTTCCGCATACGCGAGCACGTGATGCTGATCGCGGCACAGCCGCACGGCTTCGTCGAGCGACCATGCGCCGTTCGGATCGAGCGTCACGCGCGCGTCGGGGAAACGCTCGGCGAGCGCCGTCACGGCTTCGATCTCGCTGGCCCCTTCGAATACGCCGCCCTTCAGCTTGAAGTCGTTGAAGCCGTAGCGCGCATGCGCGGCTTCGGCGAGCCGCACGACGGCTTCGGGCGTCAGTGCGGCTTCGTCGCGTACGCGCGTCCAGTCGTCGGTCGCGCCGCGGCCGTCGCGATAGGGGAGCGCGGTCTTCGTGCGGTCGCCGATGTAGAACAGGTAGCCGAGCATCTCGACCCGTTCGCGCTGCTGGCCTTCGCCGAGCAGCGCGGCGACCGGCACGCCGAGATGCTGGCCGAGCAGGTCGAGCAGCGCGGCTTCGAGCGCGGTGACCGCGTGGATCGTCGTGCGCAGGTCGAAGGTCTGCAGCCCGCGGCCGCTCGCGTCGCGGTCGGCGAAGGTGCGCCGCACGTCGTTGAGCACCGCATGGTAGTTGCCGACCGGCTGGCCGACGACGAGCGCGCGCGCGTCGTCGAGCGTGCGGCGGATGCTTTCGCCGCCCGGTACTTCGCCGACGCCCGTGCGGCCCGCGCTGTCCTTCAGGATCACGAGGTTGCGGGTGAAGAACGGGCCGTGCGCGCCGCTCAGGTTGAGCAGCATGCTGTCGTGGCCGGCGACCGGAATCGCTTGCAGGTCGACGATGCGCGGCGTGTCGTGGGAGGGCGAGGCAGTGACGGCGTTCATGGGCGGCGATGGCGAAAGAGTGGGCGGTGCCGTGCGGCAAAAGCTTTGCCGCGCGCGGCGGGAGGTGCGATCATTCGACAACCGACGTGCGCGGCGCGCAAGCCCCGCATGTCGACGCAACCCGAATGGGGTGGAAGCGACAACCGGGCCGGCGGAGCGCAGAACGCGAACGCGGGTCGATCGTCACGCACGGGACCGGGCGGTACTGAACAGCCGACCTGAGTCGACAGGAGATCCGTGTGCCGATCATCAGTCGTCGGATGACTTGTGACGCAGTATAATGAATCATCGGCTTTCGCTCAAACCCCGCGTAAACCCTCGGCTCACATTACGATCATTCAAAAAGGAACCGGCCACATGTCCGTGCCTACGCTTCCCGCAGCGCCGCGCCGTCGCGCACGCAGCCTCGCACAAGATGTCGTCGACGCGCTGACCGCGCAGATCGAAAACGGCACGCTGCGGCCCGGCGACAAGCTGCCGACCGAAACCGAAGTCATGGCGGCGCAGGGCGTGAGCCGCACGGTCGTGCGCGAGGCGATCTCGCGGATGCAGGCGAGCGGCCTCGTCGAGACGCGCCACGGCATCGGCAGCTTCGTGCTGGAGCCGTCGCGCCGTCAGACGCTCGGCATCGATCCCGCGACGATCACGACGCTGCGCGACGTGCTCGCGGTGCTGGAGCTGCGTATCAGCCTCGAAAGCGAGTGCGCGAGCCTGGCAGCGCAGCGCGCGAGCGATGCCGACCTCGCGGCGCTGCGGCGCGCGCTCGACGCGATCGCGACGGGCGCGGGCGGCGGGCGTGACACCGCGCAGCTCGACTTCCAGTTCCATCTGCAGATCGCGCAGTCCACCGGCAACCGCTATTTCGTCGACATCATGACGCAGCTGGGCACGTCGATCATTCCGCGTACGCGGGTGAATTCGGCGCGCTTTGCCGGCGACGACCTCGAGCGTTACGTCGGCCGGCTGAACCACGAGCACGAGGACATCTACGAGGCGATCGCGCGCCACGATCCGGAAGCGGCGCGCGCCGCGATGCGCACGCACCTCACCAACAGCCGCGAGCGCCTGCGCCGCGCGCACGAGGCAGCCGAGGCCGAGGCGGGCTGACCGTTGCGTCACGGGGCTCGCGAGGTCGCGGGTCCGCTGGCATCGCTTTAACATCAGTCGTCATACGAGAGCGGCGTAATCGCCTCGATCTCCGCGGCCAGACGGCGTTCCCGCCGCCGGCCGCCCCTCTCGCCGATCAGCCTCCCTTCGTCACGATCGTCTTCCACGCGCCGTTTTTCACCTGGTACAGCGTCGACATCCCGCTCTTCAGCGAGCCGTCGTTCGCGAACGAGATGCGGCCGGTCACGCCTTGGAAGTCGATTTTCTTCAGCGCCGGACGATAGGCCTTCGGATCGGTCGAACCGGCCGCCTGCATCGCCTTGATGGCCGCCCACGCCGCGTCATAGCCGAACTGCGCATACGACAACACGTCGACGCCGAAGCGCTTCTTGAAGCGCGCCTCGAAATCCTTCCCTTGCGGCAGCTCGTCGAGCGGCTGACCGTATTCCCACGCCATCGCGCCTTCGGCAGCCGGCCCCGCGATCTTGATGAACTCGTTGTCCTTCACGCCGCCGCCGCCGACGAATTGCGCGTTCAGCCCGAGCTGACGCATTTGCTTGATGAAGTTGGCGGCGAGCGAATCGAGGCCGCCAAAGAAGATCAGGTCGGGATTCTTGGCCTTCAGGCTCGTGATCTGCGCACGGAAATCAACCGCCTGGTTGCTGGTGAACTCGCGACCGATGATCGTGCCGCCGGCGGCCTTCACGGCCTTCTCGAATTCGTCGGCCTCGCCTTGGCCGAACGCGGTGCGGTCGTCGATGATCGCGATGCGCTTCGCCTTCGTCACCTCGACCGCGTACTTGCCCGCGTTGCCGGCATTCTGGCCGTCGGTCGCGATCACCATGAACATGTTCGCGAGCCCGCGCGACGTGAGCGTCGGGTTGGTCGCGGCCGGGTCGATCACCGGAATGCCGGCCTTGTCGTAGACCACCGACGCCGGAATCGTCGTCCCCGAATTGAAGTGACCGACCACGACCGACACGTTCTGGTCGACCAACGCCTGCGCGGCCTGCACGCCGATGCGCGGGTCGGCCTGGTCGTCCTGCACGACGAGATTGAAGCGGGCGGGCTTGCCGGCGATCTGCACCTTCTGCGCGGCCGCATCGTCGAGCGCGAGCTGCACGCCGTTTTGCAGATCCTTGCCGTAGCCGGCGTTCACGCCTGTGAGCGGCGCGGCGAAGCCGACCTTCACGTCGGTTGTGTCGGCAGCCTGGGCAGCCTGTTGCGAGAGAAGGGCAAGCGCGGATGCAATCGACACCGACAGCAGGGAATGACGGAATTTCATGTTGTTCCTCTTGTTCGACACCGGCGAGTGGGTACCGCGCGCGCCTGGGCGGGCCGGGCGCGTGCGACGGGCGGGCGGTTCGACCGCTTCTCGGAATCGGGCGGGGAGGTCGGCATCGTGATCCTCGGAAACATCTCCCGTCAGGCTCCGCGAAGAGCCCCGATTGCTTCGATATATAGGTCGCCGATATGCGCGGGTCTTGGAAATTTGTCGCGCATTCGATGCGGATTTGCGCATAGCTTCCGCGCGTGCGCGGGCGGCCGGTATCGGGAGTTTCCCGTCGCGAACGCAACGGGCGCAGAGAAGAGGGGCGGTGCGGGCAAAAACGCGGCGCGGCCCGTCAGAAGGGCCGCGCCGCGCGTGGGTCGACGTCAGTCGGACAGGGCGTCCGACGCGGCTTCGGCGTCGTCGTGCGACGCGGTCGTGCGGATCAGCGGGTCGCTGGTGCTCGGGCGGCCCGTTTCGACGTGGCCGGCGAAGCGGCGCAGGAAGCCGAGCAGGCGACCGTCGCTGACGGTGAGGTCGTACCAGCCGTGGCTGCCGCGCAGGTCCCAGTAATCGTCGACGTGCGCGCCCGGCGCGAGGTCGAACGTGCGCGCGTGACCGTGGCCGTACGCGTTCGTGACCTTGAGCCGCACGGCCTTGTGGCCGCGGTTCATCAGGCGCAGCGTGATGTTGCCGTTCGCGACGTCGTAGCCGTAGATCACCTCGGGGTTCACGTTCGCGCTGCCGACGCCGGTCGCGAACGGGCCGCGGAAATGGCAGTAGAAGCCGTTCGGGCCGTATACGTCGAGGTCGTACAGGCCGAGCGATGCGGCGGCGCTCCACGTATCGGCGATACGTTTGCCGGCTTCGACCGTGTACGCCCACGGGCCGTCGACGCGGTTGCGCGACTGGACCTGGAACGCGGCGCCCGCCCGGCCCGTGTTCGCGAAGGTCAGCCGGAACTGGCCGTTGGCGGCTTCGACGCGGCCGTGCACGAACAGCTCGTACGGCAGCGCGCGCGCCGGACGCAGCCCGGCTTCCTGTTTCGGCAGCTTCTGCAGCACCGGCGGCACCGGGATGTAGTCGGGATGGCGCACGCGGTCGGGCGGCGCGTAGCCGCTGGTGTCGGGCAGCGTCGGCCATGCGGCGTCCGCGGTCGCGAACTCGAACGCCGACGTCAGGTCGCCGCACACCGCGCGGCGCCACGGCGACACGTTGGCGGCCGTGACCGGATACTGCGCGCCGAAGCGCGCCTCGATGAATTGCAGCAGCGACGTGTGATCGAAGGTCTGCGAGCAGACCCAGCCGCCCTTGGTCCACGGCGACACGACCAGCATCGGCACGCGCGGCCCGAGCCCGTACGGGCCGGCCATGTGCGACGCGTCGCCGGCGAACACCTCGTTGGTCGTCGCGACCGTCGACAGCCCGTTCTCGCGCGACTGCGGCGCGAACGGCGGCGGCACGTGATCGAAGAAGCCGTCGTTTTCGTCGTACGTAATGAACAGCGCGGTCTTGCTCCACACGTCGGGATTCGACACCAGCACCTTCAGCACCTGCTCGATGTACCACGCGCCGTAGTTCGCCGGCCAGTTCGGGTGCTCGGAATACGCTTCGGGCGCGCAGATCCACGACACCTGCGGCAGCGTGCCGTTCTTCACGTCCTGCTGCAGCACGTCGAACAGCGTGCCGCCGGCGCTGATGTTGGTGCCGGTGCGCGCCTTGTCGTACAGCGGCGTGCCGGGCAGCGCGGTGCGGTACTGGTTGAAGTAGAGCAGCGAGTTGTCGCCGTAGTTGCCGATGTACGGGTTTTGCGTCCAGCCCCACGAGCCGTTCGCGTCGAGCCCCGTGCCGACGTCCTGGTAGATCTTCCACGACACGCCGGCCTGTTCGAGCACTTCCGGATAGGTCGTCCAGCCGTAGCCCTTTTCCTCGTTGCCGAGCACCGGCCCGCCGCCCGTGCCGTCGTTGCCGACGTAGCCCGTCCACATGTAGTAGCGGTTCGGGTCGGTCGAGCTCGGGATCGCGCAGTGGTACGCGTCGCAGATCGTGAACGCGTCGGCGAGCTGGTAGTGGAACGGGATGTCGTCGCGCTTCAGGTACGCCATCGTCGTGGTGCCCTTGTTCGGCACCCACTGGTCGTAGCGGCCCTTGTTCCAGGCGGCGTGCATGTCCTGCCAGCCGTGCGGCAGGTCCTGCAGGAACTGCAGGCCGAGCTTGTCGGCGCCCGGGTGGAACGGCAGCAGTTCGGCCGGGCCGACCGGCTGGTGAAACACCGACTTGCCGTTCGCGAGGCGCAACGGGCGCGGGTCACCGAAGCCGCGGACACCGCGCATCGTGCCGAAGTAGTGGTCGAACGAGCGGTTTTCCTGCATCAGGATCACGATGTGTTCGATGTCGCGGATCGTGCCGGTGCGGCGGTTCGCGGGAATCGCGAGCGCATCCCGGATCACGGGCGGAAACAGGTTCAGCGCGGCGGCGCCGGCAGTGCCGGCGGCGACGCGCAGGAAGTCACGACGGTTCGATCGGGTCATGGTCGTTATCGTGGGGTAAAGAGGGAGCCGGTTGGCGGGACCTGCGGGAACGGCGCACACCGGGTCGCAGGATGCGGCTGCGTTGGTGCGTGCCGCCGCGAGCATAGCGAGGAATCGGTGTCATTCATGTGAAGTCCGGAAACGTTTGCACGGGCAGCGGACCGGCATCGGGATGCGGCGTCAGCAGGTCGGCTGCAACGGGACAGCGGGACAGCGGGACAGCGGCGCGCTGGAGCAGCGCAGGGCAGTGCCGACGCGTCAGGCGTCGGTCACCCACGCGCCGAACCATTCGCTCGGGCGGGCGATCTCGTCCTGCGCGGCGACGAGTTCGAGCTCGTAGCGTCGCGCGTCGTAGGTGGCCTTCACGACCGCGTGCACGGCCGCGAGCGTGTGCTCGAACGCGGCGCGCACCGAGTCGCCGCGCAGCCGGCACGCGACGAAGATCGCGCTGGTCAGGTCGCCGACGCCGACCGGGTGGCGCGGAAACGCATACAGCGGCCGCTGGCCGATCCACGCTTCGGTCTCGGTGACGGCGAGCATGTTGAAACGGTCGGCCGGACTGTTGCGGTCGTGCAGGTGCTTGACGAGGATGATCTGCGGGCCGCGGCGGATCAGCGCGCGGCATGCGTCGACGGCTTCGGCGACGGTCTCGATGCGCCGCCCGGCGAGCTTCTGCAGTTCGGTGTGGTTCGGCGACATGCCGTCCGCGAGCGCGGGCACCTCCTGGACAATGAATTCCTCGACGCCGGGCTCGGGCCGGATGCCGCCCGTCTGGCCCATTGCCGGATCGCAGAAGTACCACGCGTTCGGATTCATCGCCTTCACCGTGCGCACGATCTCGACCGCCGCGCGCGCCTGCGGCGGCGAGCCGAGGAAGCCGGAGAGCACCGCGTCGCACCGCTTGAGCACGCCGATGGCGGCGATGCCGTCGACGAGCTGTTCCATCTTCGCGGCGTCGATCGCGCTGCCGGCCCAGTGGCCGTACTGCATGTGATTCGACAACTGGACGGTGTTGAGCGGCCAGACGTTGATGCCGAGACGCTGCATCGGGAACACGGCCGCGCTGTTGCCGGCATGGCCGTAAATGACGTGCGACTGAATGCTGAGGACGTTTTTCATGGGAATTCGCCTGCACGCGTTTCAGGGTCACGTCACACGATACCCGAGTTCGTCAACCGCGCGGAAGTCGCGTGGCCCCGGAGTGTTGCGCGCCGTCGTCACGCGACCGCGTAGAATCGCGGGGCGCGAGACAGCCCCGCTGCGGCCCGGCTGCCCGCGCGCGTCCCCAATCACCGTGATCGCCATGCTTTCGATTTGCAAGATGTTGTCCGTCGCACGTGCCGCCGTGCTCGGCGCGAGTGCCGCCGCCGCGTGCGCGATGCCGGTTGCGGCCGTTGCCGCCACGCCCGCCGCCAACGACGGGCCCGCTTACGGCCCGCGCCTGGAAGGATTCGCGTATCCGGCGCCCGTGCACGAGTACGCGTTCGTGTCGCAGCGCGAAACCCTCGAGATGGCGTACCTCGACGTGCAGCCCGCGCACCCGAACGGCCGCACCGTCGTGCTGCTGCACGGCAAGAATTTCTGCGCGGCGACCTGGGAGGACACGATCGGTGTGCTGAGCCGCGCCGGCTATCGCGTGATCGCGCCGGACCAGATCGGCTTCTGCAAGTCGTCGAAGCCCGAGCGCTACCAGTACAGCTTCCAGCAACTCGCACGCAACACGCACGCGCTGCTCGAATCGGTCGGCGTGAAGTCGGCGACGATCATCGGCCACTCGACGGGCGGGATGCTCGCGATCCGCTATGCGCTGATGTATCCGAAGGCGACCGACCAGCTCGTGCTCGTGAATCCGATCGGCCTCGAGGACTGGAAGGCGCTCGGCGTGCCGCCGCTGTCGGTCGACTACTGGTATGCGCGCGAACTGAAGACCAACGCCGACGGCATCCGCCGCTACGAGCAGTCGACCTACTACGCGGGCAAGTGGGCGCCGTCGTACGAGCGCTGGGTGCAGATGCTCGCCGGGATGTATCGCGGCGCTGGCCGCGACGCGGTCGCGTGGAATTCCGCGCTGATCTACGACATGATTCTCACGCAGCCCGTGGTCTACGAATTCGGCGCGATTCGCGTGCCGACGCTGCTGATGATCGGCGACAAGGATACGACCGCGATCGGCAAGGACGTCGCCCCGCCCGACGTGCACGCGAAGCTCGGCCGCTATCCTGAGCTCGCGAAGCGCACGCAGGCCGCGATTCCCGGCGCGCAGCTCGTCGAATTTCCGGCGCTCGGACACGCGCCGCAGATCCAGGACCCGGACGCGTTCCACAAGGCGCTGCTCGACGGGCTGGAGGCCGTGCACCCGCAGTGACGCGGGGCAGACGGCAGGCCGCGCGCGGTCGTGCGGTCAGCGAGCCTCGTTCGCGAGCTCGTCGCGGATCTGCGCGGTCAGTTCGAACGAGCGCAGCCGCGCGGCATGATCGTAGATCTGCGCGGTGATGATCAGCTCGTCGGCGCCCGTCTGCGCGATGCGGTCGCGCAGCTTGTCGCGCACCGTATCGCGCGAGCCGACCGCCGCGAACGACAGCGAATGCGCGACGGTCGCGAGCTCGAGTTCGTTCGCCTCGAGCACGTCGACGGGCGGCGGCAGCTTGCCCGGCGTGCCGCGCCGCAGGTTGATGAACTGCTGCTGCAGCGACGTGAACAGGCGCCGCGCCTCGTCGTCGGTCTCGGCCGCGAACACGTTGACGCCCACCATCGCATGCGGTTTCGGCCACGCGGCCGACGGCCGGTATTGCGCGCGATAGATCTCGAGCGCCCGCATCAAATAGTCCGGCGCGAAATGCGACGCGAACGCGAACGGCAGCCCGAGCATCGCCGCGAGCTGCGCGCTGAACAGGCTCGAACCGAGCAGCCACACCGGGACGTCGAGCCCCGCGCCGGGCACCGCCCGCACGCGCTGGCCCGGTACCGGCTCCGCGAAGTAGCGCTGCAGCTCCGCGACGTCGTCCGGAAACGAATCGGCACTGCCGATCAGGTCGCGGCGCAGCGCGCGCGACGTGGTCTGGTCGGTGCCGGGCGCGCGGCCGAGGCCGAGGTCGATGCGCCCCGGATACAGCGACGCGAGCGTGCCGAACTGTTCGGCGATCACGAGCGGCGCATGGTTCGGCAGCATGATGCCGCCCGAGCCGACCCGGATCGTCCGGGTGGCACCCGCGACGTGGCCGATCACGACGGCGGTGGCCGCACTCGCGATCCCCGGCATGTTGTGATGCTCGGCCAGCCAGTAGCGCTGGTAGCCCCAGCGTTCCGCATGCTGCGCGAGATCGACGGTGTTACGGAACGCCTGCGAGGCGTCGGCGCCGGCCGGAATGGGGGCGAGATCGAGTACGGAAAACGGTGTCATCGGAAGACCTTCGAAACGGGGTGGCGTGGTGATGCGCTGACGCAACAAATGCCAAGGATTTTGCCAAAGGGTTCCGGAACGTGCTGGCGGCGCGCGGATACCCATGCGCCTTACAGGGGGGCAGGGTTGCTTGCGACGATCGTTGCAAAAATCAAGCTAATCGCTGATTAATTACCAAACTTTACGGCGATTGGAAGTGAAACCGCATCGACATACAAATTTGCACGAAACGTTTGATTTTAAAGACTGCAATACGCCTGCAAAGTACTTACGCTAACGTGAACGTGGCCGGGCCGATCAGGTCCGTCGACCGCTCAGCTTTGCCGGAATTGCACTAGTCCGTTTCTCGAAGCGCCGCGCGCGGGGGGCCGCGGACTGCTAAAATCCGGCGCCTGCCCATCTTGTGCCGATGGAGCCATTCGAGTCTTCCCGCATGCCGTCCGGGCGCTGCGCGGGGATACGCCACGCGAAGCCGGGCATGGCCGCACCCGAACGACGGGTCGTGCCTCCCCCATTACAGACGGTGCTGGAACAAGGAGTCGGGTCGTGCCCGCGTTCGTCGTTGTCGGAATACCGCATCACGCTCAATCACGCTCAAGCGTTTGCCATGGCGCCCCGTTCGCCGGGAGGCCTCGCGCATGACGCCCGCCGCAACGCTGCTCGACTGGCTGCTGATCGTCTTCACGCTGGCCGCAGCCGGCTACGCGGTCGTCGCGGCCTTCGCGCCGCGGCCGCGCACGCCGCGCACCGCGTTGCGCGACGGCTTCGAGCCGGTCAGTGTGCTGAAGCCGCTGTGCGGCGCGGAGCCGCACCTGTATGAAAACCTCGCGACCTTCTGCACGCAACGCCATCCTCGCTACGAGGTGCTGTTCGGCGTCGCATCGTCGGCCGATCCGGCCATCGCCGTCGTCGAGCGGCTGCGCGCCGATCACCCGGAGTGCGACATCACGCTCGTGATCGACGCGCGCGTGCATGGCAAGAACCTGAAGGTCAGCAACCTGATCAATCTCGCCGAGCGCGCGAAATACGGCCGCATCGTGATCGCGGACAGCGACATCGCGGTGCAGCCCGACTATCTGGAGCGTGTCACGGCGCCACTGGCGGACCCGTCGGTGGGGGTCGTCACGTGCCTGTATCATGCGCGCAGCGTCGGCGGCTTCTGGACGCGGATCGGCGCGCAGTTCGTCGACGCGTGGTTCGCGCCGTCGGTGCGCATCACGCACCTCGGCCGCTCGAGCCGCTTCGGCTTCGGCGCGACGCTCGCGCTCACGCGCGACACGCTCGACCGGATCGGCGGGCTCGTCGCGCTGAAGGACGAACTGGCCGACGATTTCTGGCTGGCCGAACTGCCGCGTCGCCTCGGGCGGCGCACCGTGCTGTCGGAGGTCGAGGTCGCGACCGACGTGATCGAACCGTCGTTCGGGCCGCTGTGGCACCGCGAGACGCGCTGGCTGCGCACGATCCGTTCGCTGAACCCGGCCGGCTTCGCGTTCCTGTTCATTACGTTTACCGTGCCGTGGCTCGCGATCGGCGCGGCGCTCGCACTGCGCCTCGACGGCACCTTCGCCGGCACGCTGGCGGGCGGGGCGGCCGCGGTCGGCGCATTCGGCCGGCTCGTGCTGCATGCGCGCGGCGAGGACGGCTGGCGCGCGTTCTGGCGCGACCTGCCGCTCGTCGCGGTGCGCGACACGCTGCTCGCGCTCGAGTGGCTCGCGGCCGTGTTCGGCACACACGTCGTGTGGCGCGGCGCCAGGATGACGGTCGTCGGCGGCGAACGCGCGACGGCGGCCGTGGAAGCAGTGGACGGCCGCTAGGGCCGTCGATCGAACCCGGCCCGCGGGCCGAGACGCGTCGCACGGCGAAGCCGCGCGGCGCGACATGACAGAGAGGCGGGCGCCGGCATGGCGGCCCGCGGTTTTTTGACTGAATCGTTGTAACGAAACAAACTATGCAGGCTACCGGAGCATTCATGAAAACGCTGTTCTTGCAGGCCCCTTCGTATGACGGCTTCGACGGCGGAGCCGGCTCGCGCTATCAGGCGAAGCGCGAAATCCGTTCCTTCTGGTATCCGACCTGGCTCGCGCAGCCGGCCGCGCTCGTGCCGGGCAGCCGCGTCGTCGATGCGCCGGCCGACGGCCTGTCGGTCGAGGAAACGCTGAAGATCGCCAACGACTACGATCTCGTGATCATCCACACGAGCACGCCGTCGTTCCCGACCGACGCGATGTTCGCGCAGGATCTGAAAAAGATGAAGCCGTCGATGCTGGTCGGCATGGTCGGCGCGAAGGTGATGGTCGATCCGCACAACTCGCTCACGGCGAGCGAGGCGATCGACTTCGTGTGCCGCGAGGAATTCGACTACACCTGCAAGGAGCTCGCCGAAGGCAAGCCGTTCCCCGAGATCAAGGGCTTGAGCTGGCGCGCGAAGGACGGCTCGATCGAGCACAACGAAGCGCGTCCGATCCTCGAGAACATGGACGAACTGCCGTTCGTCGCGCCCGTCTACAAGCGCGACCTGAAGATCGACAACTACTTCATCGGCTACCTGAACTACCCGTACGTGTCGATCTACACGGGCCGCGGCTGCAAGTCGCGCTGCACGTTCTGCCTGTGGCCGCAGACGGTCAGCGGCCATCGCTACCGCACGCGCTCGGTCGAGAACGTGCTCGCGGAAGCGAAGTGGATTCGCGACAACATGCCGGAAGTGAAGGAACTGATGTTCGACGACGACACCTTCACCGACGACCTGCCGCGCGCCGAAGCCATCGCCATCGGCCTGGGCAAGCTCGGCATCACGTGGTCGTGCAACGCGAAGGCCAACGTGCCGTACAAGTCGCTGAAGATCATGAAGGAAAACGGCCTGCGCCTGTTGCTGGTCGGCTTCGAATCGGGCGACGACCAGATCCTCGTGAACATCAAGAAGGGCGTGCGCACCGATTTCGCGCGCCGCTTCAGCGCGGACTGCAAGAAGCTCGGCATCAAGATCCACGGCACCTTCATCCTCGGCCTGCCGGGCGAGACGCAGGAAACCATCAAGAAGACGATCGAGTACGCGAAGGAAATCAATCCGCACACGATCCAGGTGTCGCTCGCCGCGCCGTATCCGGGCACGACGCTGTACAAGCAGGCCGTGGAAAACGGCTGGATGGAAGAGAACAAGACCATCAACCTGGTCAGCAAGGAAGGCGTGCAGCTTGCGGCGATCGGCTATGCGCACCTGTCGCGCGACGAGATCTATCACCATCTCGAGCAGTTCTATCGCCAGTTCTACTTCCGTCCGTCGAAGATCTGGGAAATCGTGCGCGAGATGCTGACGAGCTGGGACATGATGAAGCGTCGCCTGCGCGAAGGCGTCGAGTTCTTCCGCTTCCTGCGCGCGCACGAGGCGTAATCCGTGACGACGCAGCGGGCGGCGCGGGCGCTGATCTTCACCGCGGACGACTTCGGGCTGCACCCGCGCGTCAACGCGGCGGTCGAGCGCGCGCACCGCGACGGCGTGCTGAACGCCGCCAGCCTGATGGTCGGCGCCCCCGCCGCGCAGGATGCGATCGAACGCGCCCGGCGGCTGCCGTCGCTCGCGGTCGGCCTGCACCTGGTGCTCGCGGACGGGCCGGCCACGCTGCCCGCGCATGAGATTCCCGCGCTCGTCGGGCCCGACGGGCGCTTCGGCGACGCGATGGCGAAGGACGGCTGTCGCTTCTTCTTCCTGCCGCACGTGCGCGCACAGTTGCGCCGCGAGATCCGCGCGCAGTTCGACGCGTTCGCGGCGAGCGGCCTGCCGCTCGACCACGTGAACGCGCACAAGCATTTCCACCTGCATCCGACCGTGCTGTCGATGATCATCGAGATCGGCCGCGACTACGGGCTGCGCGCGGTGCGGCTGCCGTACGAAACGAGCGCGCCGGCGCTGCTCAAGCCGTGGATCGCGCTGGTGCGCGCGCGGCTCGACCGCGCGGGGCTCGCGCACAACGACTACGTGGTTGGCATCGAGCACACGGGCGCGATGGACGAGGCCGTGCTGCTCGATGCGCTCGCGAAGCTGCCGTCGGGTGTCGGCGAGATCTACTGCCATCCGGCCGAGGCCGGCGACGGACCGATCACGCCGACGATGGCCGGCTACCGGCCGGTCGACGAACTGGATGCGCTGCTGTCGCCGCGCGTCGCGGCCGCGCTGAAGGCGGCGGGCGTCGCGACCGGCGGCTTTGCCGATGTATTCGGCGAGCCTGCGGCCCGACGCGGCGCGCACGCGTCGCGCGCACCGGGAGCGCAGCCGTCATGAGCAAGTGGATCAAGTGGCTCGGCTGGCCGATCGGCATCGGCATCCTGCTCGCGCTGGGGCTGCACGAAGGCGTCGGCGACGTGTCGCAGATGCTCGCGCGCGCCGGCTATGCGCTGCTGTGGCTCGTGCCGTTCCACGCGCTGCCGCTGCTGCTCGATGCGTATGCCTGGCACCAGCTGCTCGACCGGCGCAGTTCGCTGCCGTTCCTGTGGTGGATCGCGACCGTGCGCGAGGCCGTGAACCGGCTGCTGCCCGTGGTGGGGATCGGCGGCGAGATCGTCGGCATCCGGCTCGCGCGCTGGCAGGTGCCCGACGCGAGCCGCGTGACCGCGTCGGTGATCGTCGAGGTGCTTGTGACGATCGTCGTCCAGTATGCGTTCGCGGCGCTCGGCCTCGTGCTGCTGCTCGCGACGACCGACAACATGGGCGGCGGCACGATCGCCCTCGCGCTGCTGCTGACGCTGCCGTTGCCGGTGCTCGGCGTGGTGCTGATGCGGCGCGGCGGCATCTTCCATGCGATCGAGCGTTTCGCGGGCCGCCTGCTCGGCGATTCGCACCGGCTGCTGCAGGGCGTCGACGGCCGCCGGCTCGACGCCGACATCGATTCGCTGATGTCGCGCACGGGCCTGCTGTTCAGCGCCTTCTTCTGGCAACTGGCCGGCTACGTGCTCGGTGTGCTCGAGATCTACTGGGCGCTTGCGTTGCTCGGCCATCCGGTGTCGATCGGCGGCGCGATCGCGATCGAGGCGATGACGCAGGCGGTGCGGCATGCGGCGTTCATGGTGCCGGGCGGGCTTGGCGTGCAGGAAGCGACCGTCGTGCTGCTCGCGCAGATGTTCGGCGTCGATCGCGAGACGGCGCTGTCGCTCGCGGTGGTCAAGCGTGGGCGCGAGGTGCTGTTCGGCTGCCTCGCGCTCGGCTCGTGGCAGCTTGCCGAACTGGTGCGCACGCGCCGCCGGCTGGGCGCACCGCTGGCCGGGCCGCGTACGGCGCCGCCGGCGAACCGGGCGTCCGAAACCCGGACCGAAACCGAAACGACGCATTGAACACGGGACGGGCTGCACGGCCCGTCTCGCGCTTTTGGCGTCGCGCGGGTATCCTTGCCGCGTGTTTTCTCGACGCGCAACTCTTCCGATGATTTTTCGTTTCCGGCTGCTTTCCGTGACGATGCTGGCCGCTGCGCTGGCGCTGACCGGTTGCGACGACCAAGGCCATCTCGACGTGCAACGTATCAGGGACTTCTTCAACGCGATCAAGCCCGCGCCGCTGTTGCTGAAAGGGCTGAAGGTCGGCGAATCGACCGAGGCCGACGTGCGCGGCACGATGGGCAAGCCCGAGACCGAGCGCACGTTCACCGACGGCTCGAAGCGTCTCGAGTATCCGCGCGGCCCGATGGGCAACCAGACGTGGTTCGTCGATCTCGATGCGAACGGGCGCTACACGGGCGCGACGCAGGTGCTGACCGCCGAGAATTTCGCGAAAGTGCGCCCGGGGATGGACGAGGACGAGGTGCGGCGGCTGCTCGGCAAGCCCGGCGACATTGCGCAATATCCGCTGAAGCCCGAGACGGTCTGGAGCTGGCGCTGGCTCGAGGACGGCGTCAACACTGACGCGTTCTTCAACGTCCATTTCGGCCCGGACGGGCTCGTTTATACGACCTCGCGCTCCGACATCCTGAAAGGGCGCTGACGTTCACGCGCGGCGTTTCTTCAGCCAGTCGCGCAGCGCGTCGCGGGCATGAGCGAGCGATTGTGTGGCGTGGGCCTGGACCTGCCCATTCGGCCGGACGGCCAGCCCGGCGCTATATCGAAAAAGCGACCGGAAAATTGCAAAAAACCCGCTTCCCGGCGCGTCATCCGACTGTCAGGAAGCGGGTTTTTTCCTTTTGAAACAGCGGTGTAGGCCGTGCGCAGAAATGGTGGGACGAATTGTTGCGACGCAGCAATCGCGCGCACGGTGATTTGAGGCAATCAATTTCGCTTGCGACTATCCGCGTCACCCCGGCGCGGGACAGGCTGTCGCGTCGGCATTCATTCAACTCTGGAGACGCGCGTGTTCCTTTACGGCTTTGGTCCCGTCCTCTGGGCCGGCACCGTGCAGACCATCGAGCTGTCGGTGCTGTCGCTCGCCACTGCGGTGGCGCTGGGGCTGATCGGCGCGGTGGCGAAGCTGTCGCACAACCGGGTGCTGCGAGCGATCGCGACCGGTTATACGACGCTGATCCGCTCGGTGCCCGATCTCGTGCTGATGCTGCTGCTGTTCTACAGCATCCAGATCTGGCTGAACCAGTTCACCGACCTCGTCGGCTGGAACCAGATCGACATCGATCCGTTCGTGGCCGGCGTGCTGACGCTTGGCTTCATCTACGGCGCGTACTTCACCGAGACGTTTCGCGGCGCGTTCCTGTCGGTGCCGCGCGGCCAGCTCGAAGCCGGCTCGGCTTACGGGATGAGCGGCGCGCGTGTGTTCGTGCGGATCATGTTTCCGCAGATGATGCGCTTCGCACTGCCGGGCATCGGCAACAACTGGCAGGTGCTCGTGAAGGCGACCGCGCTGGTGTCGATCATCGGTCTCGCGGACGTCGTGAAGGCCGCGCAGGACGCCGGCAAGAGCACGTTCAACATGTTCTTCTTCATCCTCGTCGCGGCGCTGATCTATCTCGCGATCACGACCGTCTCCAACCTCGTGCTGATCCAGCTCGAGAAGCGTTATTCCATGGGCGTGCGGCACGCAGAACTATGATCGAGATCCTCCAGGAATTCGGCAAGGCGTTCCTTTTCTGGGACGGCCAGCGCCTGTCTGGCCTCGCGGTGACGCTGTGGCTGCTCGTCGCATCGATTTCGCTCGGCTTCGTGTGCGCGGTGCCGCTCGCGGTCGCGCGCGTGTCGAGGAACAAGTGGGTGTCGATGCCCGTGCGGTTCTACACGTACGTGTTCCGCGGCACGCCGCTCTACGTGCAGTTGCTGCTGATGTACACGGGCATGTACAGCCTCGAGTTCGTGCGTTCGCACTCGCTGCTCGACGCGTTCTTCCGCAGCGGTTTCAACTGCGCGATTCTTGCGTTCGCGCTGAACACCTGCGCGTACACCACCGAGATCTTCGCCGGTGCGATCCGCGCGATTCCGCACGGCGAGGTCGAGGCGGCGCGCGCGTACGGGATGTCGCCGTTCACGATGTACCGCCGCGTGATCCTGCCGTCGGCGCTGCGTCGCGCGCTGCCGCTGTACAGCAACGAGGTGATCCTGATGCTGCACGCGACGACGGTCGCGTTCACCGCGACCGTGCCGGACATCCTGAAGGTCGCGCGCGACGCCAATTCCGCGACCTACATGGCGTTCCAGTCGTTCGGAATCGCCGCGCTGATCTATCTTGCGGTATCGTTCGCACTCGTCGCGGCGTTTCGCCGCGCGGAGCGCCACTGGCTCGCGTACCTCGCGGCCGCCCGTCATTGAATTACTTCGAGGAGAGCCAGTTGGCCGAGATCACCCAAACGAGCGCGTCCGCTTCCGTCAAGCTGGCCGCGGTCGACATTCACAAGCGCTATGGCGACAACGAGGTGCTCAAGGGCGTGTCGCTGAACGCGAAGGCTGGTGACGTCATCAGCATCATCGGCGCGAGCGGCTCGGGCAAGAGCACGTTCCTGCGCTGCATCAATTTTCTCGAGCGGCCGAATGCGGGGCAGATCGTCGTCGACGGCGAGGCCGTGCGCACCAAGACCGATCGCGCCGGCGCGCTCGAAGTCGCCGATCACAAGCAGTTGCAGCGCATTCGCACGAAGCTTGCGATGGTGTTCCAGCACTTCAACCTGTGGGCGCACATGAACGTGCTCGAGAACGTGATGGAAGCGCCCGTGCACGTGCTCGGCATTTCGAAGAAGGAAGCCGAGGAGCGTGCACGCGAGTATCTCGAGAAGGTCGGTTTGCCGCCGCGCGTCGAGAAGCAGTATCCGTCGCATCTGTCGGGCGGCCAGCAGCAGCGCGTGGCGATCGCCCGTGCGCTGGCGATGCATCCGGACGTGATGCTGTTCGACGAGCCGACCTCCGCGCTCGATCCGGAACTGGTGGGCGAAGTGCTGAAGGTGATGCAGAAGCTGGCCGAGGAAGGCCGCACGATGATCGTCGTCACGCACGAGATGGGCTTCGCGCGCAACGTGTCGAACCACGTGATGTTCCTGCATCAGGGGCGGACCGAGGAAGAGGGCGATCCGAAGGAAGTGCTGGTGCGCCCGCAGAGCGAGCGGCTCAAGCAGTTCCTGTCGGGCAGCCTCAAGTAACGCGACAGGGCAGGTTTCAACCGTGGTACCGGTGTCTCGTCCCGCAGGCGCCACCCGCACGACGCAGGTGGCGATCGTTGCATTGCCGCCCGTGTCGATGTCGGGCGTGGGGCCGATCGTCGATGCGCTGAATCTCGCGAACGAGATCGACGGGCGGCTCCTGTACCGCTGGCAGGTGTGTTCGTGGGACGGGCGGCCGGTGCCGCTCGCGGGCGGCGCGCAGTGGCATGCCGATGCGGCGTTCAACGATGCGATCGCGTGCGACTGGTTGATCGTCGTGTCCGAACGGTTTCAGCAGTTTGCCGATTACCGGTTGTTTCTCGCGAGTCTCGCGCGGGTCGGGCAGCGTACGCCGGTCGTGACGGGTATTCACCACGGCGTGTGGTGGCTCGCGATGGCGGGCCAGCTTTCCGGGTATCGCGTGAGCGTGAACTGGGAGACGTATCAGCAGTTCGCCGAGCAGTTCGAGCGGTCGATCGTCACGCAGCAGATCTTCGAGATCGATCGCGATCGGGCGACCTGTGCCGGTGGGCAGGCGACCGTCGATTTCATGCTGGCCATGATTGGCCGGGAACATGGGGCGGATCTCGCGGAGCGGATTGCCGATGCGCTGGGAGCCGGCACACTGCGCAGCGGCGAGGAGCGGCAGAGGATTCCTTTTGTTACTGCTCCGGGGGAGCGGCATCCTCGGTTGAATGACGCGTTGCTCTTGATGGAAGCCAATGTCGAGGATCCGCTTACTACCGATGAGATCGCCGGATTGGTCGGCGTTTCGCGCCGACAGTTGGAGCGGCTCTTTCGGCAGTATCTCGGGGCGATGCCCTCCAAGTATTACCTCAATCTTCGGTTGCTCAAGGCTCGGACGCAGTTGCAGCGGACCAGCAAGTCGGTTGTTCAGGTTTCTCTCGCTTGTGGGTTCTCTTCTGCTGCGCACTTCTCCAACGCTTACCGCGAAAGGTTTGGGGTTACGCCTCGGGAGGATCGAAGAGCGTGGCTCGAGAAGCAGACCGGCGGGGGCAGTGAGCCTCGGGGTGGGGCGCTCGTCGAGCGCGGGAAAGATTGAGGTTTGGGTTTGGTTTGTTTGGTGGTTTGCTCGCGGTTGGCGTGAAGCACCTGTGATCGTGTCGGTCTATTAGCGTCGCCCCTGCGCGGGGCAGCGGTCACTTTTCTTTGTCTTGCCAAAGAAAAGTAACCAAAAGAAAGGCGCTCGGATATCGCATGACTTACCGGTGCCATGGCGCCCCGAGTGGTCCGCACAAAAGTGTCCGCGCCAGTCAGGAATCCGGAGTGGTTCGAGCAATGGTTCTGACACCACTCGCTACCCCGCGGAGTGGTATACCGTCCGCTAGCTCCATCCTCGCTGCGCTCGGCTGCAAGGTACTTCAGGGCGGGTGGTTACGTTCGTGCTTCCTCCATCAGATGTCGGCAGCCAGGCACTTTTTCTGTGTTCCCCCTTTGAGTGACCGATCGTTTGACGATTGATTTTTCGTGACGACGATATGTTTGCGCCCCGCATTTTTCTCGCGGGGCAAAGCAGCGAATTCCGTTAATTGAAAGTACGGCGGGTCCCTTGCGAGGGAGGTGAAGTCGGAATTGGTGGGGATGGACCTGTCGGCCGAGCGAAGCGAGGACGGAGCTAGGGGGCGGTATACCGCTCTGTTGCGTAGGCAGCGGTGTCAGAACCATTGCTCGAACCACTCCGGATTCCTGACTGGCGCGGACACTTTTGTGCGGACCACTTTGTTGGCGATGGCACCGGGAGGTCATGCGATATCCGAGCGCCTTTGGGCCTGTCAGGAATTTTGTGTTTAAGGCATAACATGCTCCCAAGGAGAGTTTATGCCTCGCAAACCGAAAGCCCAGCCGGCGGCTCTGCCGGCGATTCCGGCCGGGCTGCTTGAGCAGTTCGGCAACGGTCCGATGACGGCTGAAGCCATCAATGCCGCAACGCTGGCGCTCAAGAAGGCGCTGATCGAACGGGCACTGGGCGGCGAGATGAGCCATCATCTCGGCTACCCACCCGGTGCTGCCAAGCCGTCCAACGCCACGAATCAGCGCAACGGCAAAGGGGCCAAGACGGTTCTGACCGAAGACGGTCCGATCCGTATCGAGGTGCCGCGTGACCGCGATGGCAGCTTCGAACCCATCCTGATTCCCAAGCACGAACGGCGCTTCACGGGCTTCGACGACAAGATCGTCGCCATGTATGCCCGAGGCGTGACCGTACGCGAGATCCAAGGCTTCCTGCTGGAACAGTACGGTACTGAGGTCTCGCCCGACTTCATCAGCTCGGTCACCGACGAGGTCATGGCCGAAGTAACCGCCTGGCAGGCCCGGCCGCTCGAGCCAATGTATCCGGTCGTGTTTTTCGACGCACTGCGGGTCAAGATTCGCGAAGACGCCGTCGTGCGCAACAAGGCGGTGTACCTCGCGCTGGGCGTGCTGCCCGATGGCACGCGGGAGATCCTGGGCCTGTGGATCGAGAATACCGAGGGGGCCAAATTCTGGATGAAGGTATTCAACGATCTGAAGACGCGCGGTGTTCACGACATCCTGATCGCCGTCACGGACGGTCTGAAGGGCATGCCCGAAGCGCTGGCAGTGGTGTTTCCCGCCACGACGCTGCAAACCTGCATCGTCCATTTAATCCGCAACAGCCTCGATTACGCCAGTTGGAAGGACCGCCGAGGATTGGCCGCCGCGATCAAACCGATCTACGCCGCTCCCAGCGCGGAAGCCGCTCAGGCTGAACTCGATGCGTTTGCGAATGGCCCGTGGGGCCAGAGATTCCCGACCGTCAGCAGCGCGTGGCGCAACGCCTGGGATCGCGTGATCCCGTTCTTTGCGTTTCCGCCGGGTGTGCGCAAGATCATCTACACGACGAACGCGATTGAAAATATCAACTCGCAGTTGCGCAAGATCATCAAGACCCGTGGTCACTTCCCGACCGACGAGGCCGCCACCAAACTCATCTGGCTGGCCTTGCGCAACATCACCGCGAATTGGGGAAGTGCCGCGCATGACTGGAAGACGGCCATGAACCAATTCGCTATCCTTTACGCAGATCGATTCGTTCGGCCTTCCGTGTAATTGCTCCACCCGCCTTGAACACGGAAATCCTGACACCCCCGCGCCTTTCTTTTGGTCACTTTTCTTTGGCAAGACAAAGAAAAGTGACCGCTGCCCCGCGCAGGGGCGACGCTAATAGACCGACACGATTGCAGGTGCTTCGCGACACCGGAAGTAAGCCCCAGACAAGAGAGAAAAAGCCCCAAAATACCGACACGGCGTAGCCGCCCCCCGGCCCTAAAGGGCAAAACCAAAACCTTCCGATAGAACCCGTCGCAATTCCGCAAGACGCTTGCGTCACCCTTACCTAAACTTGATCCTGTTGAACCCTCTTACGAAACCGAAAGGAACGACCATGACGACCTCGACCGTGACCCGCCAGACATTCGACGAAGTGATGGTGCCGGTATTTTCTCCCGCCCCGTTCGTGCCGGATCGCGCAGAGGGCTCCCGCGTGTGGGACACGGCCGGCCGCGAGTACATCGATTTCGCGTGCGGCATCGCGGTCACGTCGCTCGGCCACGGCCACCCGGAACTGCTGAAGGTGCTGGACGAACAAGGCCGCAAGCTCTGGCACATCGGCAACGGCTACACGAACGAACCGGTGCTGCGCCTCGCGAAGCGCCTCGAATCGCTGACCTTCGCCGATCGCGCGTTCTTCGCAAACTCGGGCGCGGAAGCCAACGAAGCCGCACTGAAGCTCGCGCGCCGCGTCGCCTTCGACCGCCACGGCGCCGATAAGTACGAAATCGTGTCGTTCGTGCAGTCGTTCCACGGCCGCACGTTCTTCACGGTCAGCGTCGGCGGTCAGCCGAAGTACTCGGAAGGCTTCGGCCCGGTGCCGGAAGGCATCAAGCACCTGCCGTTCAACGACATCGAAGCCGCGAAGGCCGCGATCGGCCCGAAAACCTGCGCCGTGATCGTCGAGCCGGTACAAGGCGAAGGCGGCGTGATCCCCGCCGATCCGGCGTTCCTGAAGGCGCTGCGCGAAGCGTGCGACGCCAACGGCGCACTGCTGATTTTCGATGAAGTGCAAACGGGCGTGGGCCGCACCGGCCAGTTCTACGCCTACATGGACACGGGCGTCACGCCGGACATCCTGACGACCGCCAAGGCGCTCGGCAACGGCTTCCCGATCGGCGCGATGCTGACGACGAACGAACTGGCCGCGCACTTCAAGGTCGGCGTGCACGGCACGACGTACGGCGGCAACCCGCTCGCATCGGCAATCGCGGACAAGGTCGTCGAGCTGATCGGCGACCCGGCGCTGCTCGAAGGCGTGCGCGAACGCAGCGTGCGCCTGAAGGGCGCGCTGGAACGCATCAACGCGCGCTTCGGCATCTTCAAGGACGTGCGCGGCAAGGGCCTGCTGGTCGGCGCGGAACTCACCGCCGCATTCGACGGCCGCGCGAAGGACTTCGTCACCACCGCCGCCGAGAACGGCCTGATCATGCTGATCGCCGGCCCGAACGTGCTGCGTTTCGTCCCGTCGCTGGTGATCCCGTTCGACCTGCTCGACGAAGGCGTGAAGCGCTTCGAGAAAGCGGTCGAACAAGTGCTCGCGGCCCAGGAAGCCACCGCGCGCTGATCGGCGCGCCCATCGCAGACAGGAACGACGATGCTATTTGTTCGCCCCGGCAAACTCACGGATCTCGATGCGCTCGCGCACATGGCGCGCACCGCGCAGCCGGTCCTGCACTCGCTGCCGCACGACCGCGCGGCGCTCGAAGCGCGTGTGGCGCTTTCCGAGGATTCGTTTCGCGCGGACGTCGACTTCGCCGGCGAGGAGTTCTACCTCTTCGTGCTCGAGGATTCGTCGACCGGCAAGCTGCTCGGCACGGCGAGCATCGTGGCCGCGGCCGGCTACTCGGAGCCGTTCTACGCGTTCCGCAACGACGCGCTGATCCACGCGTCGCGCGAGCTGCACGTGAACCGCAAGATCCACGCGCTCACGATGTCGCACGAGCTGACCGGCAAGAGCCGGCTCGCGGGCTTCTACGTCGATCCGTCGCTGCGCGGCGACGCGGCCGCGCACCTGATCTCGCGCGCCCGGATGATGTACATCGCCGCGAACCGCCGCCGCTTCACGCCGGAAGTATTCACGCTGCTGCTCGGCGTGAGCGACGGCAACGGCGCATCGCCGTTCTGGGAAGCGGTGGGCCGCAAGTTCTTCGGCCGCGACTTCACCGACGTCGACATCGCGTCGGGCGGCCGCAGCCGCACGTTCATCGCGGAAGTGATGCCGGCCTATCCGCTCTACGTGCCGCTGTTGCCCGAAGCCGCGCAGCGCGTGCTCGGCGAGCCGAACGAAACGGCGTTGCTCGCGTACGACATCCATCTCGAGGAAGGCTTCGAGCCCGACCGCTTCGTCGACATCTTCGACGCGGGCCCGGTGCTGACCGCGCAGGTCGACCGTACCGCGTGCGTGAAGCAGGCGTCGGAGCGCGTCGTGCGCGAGGCCGCGCACCAGCAGGGCGACGTCGCGTACATGGTGTCGACCGGCAGCGGCGAATCGTTCCGCTGCGTGCTGGCCGACCTGCCGGGCGACACGGCCGATGCGGGCGGCGCCGAGGCGCCGCTGGCCGGCGACGTGCGCGCGGCGCTCGACGTGAAGGACGGCGATGTCGTGCGCTGCGTGCCGCTGCACCGCCGCGACGAGGAAGATTTGAAGGGAGACGCAGCATGATCGTCGTTCGGGTCGTACAAACGGGCGACGTCGACGCGCTCGTGTCGCTCGCGCAGGAAACCGGGCCGGGCCTGACCACGTTCAAGCCCGACCGCGACGCGCTCGCCGCGCGCATCGAACGCTCGCGCCGCACGCTCGAAGGCCGGGCCGCGCCGGGCGAAGCCGGCTACTTCTTCGTGATGGAAGAATCGAAGACGGGCGACATCGCGGGCGTGTGCGGGATCGAAACGCAGGTCGGCCTCGAGCAGCCGTTCTACAACTACCGCGTGAGCACGGTCGTGCATGCGAGCCAGGAGCTCGGCGTGTGGACGCGGATGTCCGCGCTGAACATCTCGCACGACCTGACGGGTTACGCGGAAGTGTGCTCGCTGTTCCTGAGCCCGCGCTATCGCACGGGCGGCGTCGGCGGCCTGCTGTCGCGCTCGCGTTTCATGTTCATCGCGCAGTTCCGCGACCGCTTTCCGGAACGCATCTGCGCGGAACTGCGCGGCCACTTCGACGAGGACGGCACGTCGCCGTTCTGGCGCGCGGTCGGTTCGCACTTCTACCAGATCGACTTCAACGCGGCCGATTACCTGAGCTCGCACGGCCGCAAGTCGTTCCTCGCGGAACTGATGCCGCGCTATCCGGTATACGTCGACCTGCTGCCGCAGGACGCGCAGGACGCGGTCGGGCTCACGCACCGCGACACGCTGCCGGCCCGCAAGATGCTCGAAGCCGAAGGGCTGCGCTACCAGAACCACGTCGACATCTTCGACGCGGGCCCCGTGCTCGAATGCCACGTCAACGACCTGCGCACGGTGCGCGAGAGCGTCGTCGTACCGGTCGCGATCGGCGTGCCCGACGCGCGGGACGACGCCCCTCGGTCGCTGGTGTCGAACACGTCGCTGGGCGATTTCCGCGTCGGCGTCGCGCCGGGCGTGGTCGCGAACGGCGCGTTCGTGCTGTCGGCCGACGATGCCGTCGCGCTCGACGTGAAGGCCGGCGATCCGGTCCGCGTACTGCCGCTCAAAGTCAAACAGGGATAAACGAATCATGACGGAACTCTTCATCGACGGCGCCTGGGTCGCAGGCTCGGGCCCCGTCTTCGCTTCGCGCAACCCGGGCACCGACGCCGTCGCCTGGCAGGGCGAGAGCGCGTCGGCCGCCGACGTCGACCGTGCGGTCGCGAGCGCACGTCGCGCATTCGCCGGCTGGTCGGCGCTCGACTTCGAAGCGCGCTGCGAAATCGTCAAGCGCTTCGCCGCGTTGCTCACCGAGCGCAAGGAAGCGATCGCGACCGCGATCGGCCGCGAGACGGGCAAGCCGCTGTGGGAAGCGCGCACCGAAGTCGCATCGATGGCCGCGAAGGTCGGCATCTCGATCCAGGCGTATCAGGAACGCACCGGCGAGAAGCGTCAGGACATGGCCGACGGCGTCGCGGTGCTGCGTCACCGCCCGCACGGCGTCGTCGCGGTGTTCGGCCCGTACAACTTCCCCGGCCACTTGCCGAACGGTCATATCGTGCCGGCGCTGATCGCCGGCAACACGGTCGTGTTCAAGCCGTCGGAGCTCGCACCGGGCGTCGCGCGCGCGACGGTCGAGGTGTGGCACGAAGCCGGGTTGCCGGCCGGCGTGCTGAACCTCGTGCAGGGCGAGAAGGACACCGGCATCGCGCTCGCGAACCATCGGCAGATCGACGGGCTGTTCTTCACCGGCAGTTCCGATACGGGCACGCTGCTGCACAAGCAGTTCGGCGGCCGTCCGGAGATCGTGCTCGCGCTCGAGATGGGCGGCAACAACCCGCTCGTGATCGGGGAGGTCGAGGACATCGACGCGGCCGTGCATCACACGATCCAGTCGGCGTTTCTGTCGGCCGGCCAGCGCTGCACGTGCGCGCGCCGCATCTTCGTGCCGCAGGGCGCGTTCGGCGACCGCTTCCTCGCGCGCTTCGCAGACGTCACGTCGAAGATCACCGCCGACGTGTTCGACGCCGATCCGCAGCCGTTCATGGGCGCGGTGATCTCGGCGCGCGCGGCCGCGAAGCTGGTCGATGCGCAGGCGCGCCTGGTCGAGCAGGGCGCGAAGCCGATCATCGCGATGGCGCAGCGCGATCCGCGCCTCGGCTTCGTGAATGCGGCGATCGTCGATGTGACGGACGTCGCGAACCTGCCCGACGAAGAGCATTTCGGCCCGCTCGCGCAGATCGTCCGCTATGCGACGTTCGACGATGCGATCGAGCGCGCGAACGACACGGCGTTCGGCCTGTCCGCCGGCCTCTTGGCCGACGACGCGAAGGTGTGGGAGCACTTCCGCCGCACGATCCGCGCCGGGATCGTCAACTGGAACCGGCCGACCAATGGCGCATCGTCCGCCGCGCCGTTCGGCGGCACGGGCCGCTCGGGCAACCATCGCCCGAGCGCGTACTACGCGGCCGACTATTGCGCGTACCCGATGGCGTCGGTGGAAAGCACGCAACTGACTTTGCCCGCGAGCCTGTCGCCGGGCCTGCATTTCTGATCGAGGGAACGACGATGAACGCACAAGAAGCCAATTTCGACGGGCTCGTCGGCCCGACCCACAACTACGCCGGGCTGTCGTTCGGCAACGTGGCGTCGCTCAACAACGAGAAGTCGGCCGCGAACCCGAAGGCCGCCGCGAAGCAGGGGCTGCGCAAGATGAAGCAGCTCGCGGATCTCGGTTTCGCGCAAGGCGTGCTGCCGCCGCAGGAGCGGCCGTCGCTGCGTCTGCTGCGCGAGCTCGGCTTCTCCGGCAAGGACGCGGACGTGATCGCGAAGGCCGCGAAGCAGGCGCCCGAATTGCTCGCCGCGGCGAGCTCGGCGTCGGCGATGTGGACCGCGAACGCGGCCACCGTCAGCCCGTCGGCGGATACCAGCGACGGCCGCGTGCACTTCACGCCGGCGAACCTGTGCAGCAAGCTGCATCGCGCGATCGAGCACGAAGCGACGCGCCGCACGCTGTCGACGCTGTTCGCCGATCCCGCGCACTTCGCGGTGCACGAAGCGCTGACCGGCACACCGGCGCTCGGCGACGAAGGCGCGGCGAACCATACGCGCTTCTGCGCGGAATACGGCAAGCCGGGCATCGAATTCTTCGTGTACGGCCGCGCGGAATACCGTCGCGGCCCCGAGCCGAAGCGCTTCCCGGCACGTCAGACCTTCGAGGCGAGCCGCGCGGTCGCGCATCGCCACGGCCTCGCGGAGGAAGCGACGGTGTACGCGCAGCAGGACCCGGACGTGATCGACGCGGGCGTGTTCCACAACGACGTGATCTCGGTCGGCAACCGCGACACGCTGTTCACGCACGAACGCGCGTTCGTCAACAAGCAGGCGATCTACGACACGCTGACCGCCGCGCTCGACGCACGCGGTGCGCGCCTGAACGTGATCGAGGTGCCCGACGCGGCGGTGAGCGTGAACGACGCGGTGACGTCCTACCTGTTCAACAGCCAGCTGTTGTCGCGCGCGGATGGTTCGCAGGTGCTCGTCGTGCCGCAGGAATGCCGCGAGAACGCGCGGGTCGCCGCCTATCTCGACCAGCTTGCGGTCGGCAACGGCCCGATTCACGACGTGCTCGTGTTCGACCTGCGCGAAAGCATGAAGAACGGCGGCGGCCCGGCGTGCCTGCGCCTGCGCGTCGTGCTGACCGACGCCGAGCGCGCGGCCGTCACGTCGAACGTGTGGATCAACGACACGCTGTTCGCGTCGCTCGACGCGTGGATCGACAAGCACTATCGCGATCGCCTCGCGCCGGAAGACCTCGCCGATCCGGCGTTGCTCGACGAGTCGCGCACGGCGCTCGACGAGCTCACGCAGATCCTGCGCGTCGGTTCGCTGTATGACTTCCAGCGCTGAGGTACGGATGCCGGCCGCCGCGTTGCTCGACGATTTTCTCGCGTTCACGCTGGCTGGTGAGGCGCCGGCCGAACGGGACGGCGTCTGCGCGGGCGGCGCGGTGCGCTGGCAATGGCTCGGCGATGGGCTGCTCGCGTTCGAACCGGCGGCGGCCGACGCCGCGGCGCGCGCGAGCGTGCTCGTGTCGGCCGGCGTGCATGGCGACGAGACCGCGCCGATCGAGCTGCTGTCGATGCTCGCGCGCGACCTCGTGGCGGGTGCGCTGCCGCTCGCGTGCCGGCTGCTCGTCGTGCTCGGCAACGTGCCGGCGATGCGCGCGGGCGAACGCTATCTCGACGATGACCTGAACCGCCTGTTCAGCGGCCGTCACGCGCAGGTGCCCGCGAGTCGCGAAGCGCCGCGCGCCGCGCAGCTCGAAGCGGCGGCATCCGCGTTCTTCGGGGCGGCGCCGGCGGGCAGCGCACGCTGGCATATCGACATGCACACGGCGATTCGCGCATCGGTGTTCGAACAGTTCGCGCTGCTGCCGCACACGGGCACGCCGCCCACGCGCGCGATGGTCGAATGGCTCGGCGATGCACGCATCGCGGCCGTGCTGCTGCATACGGCGAAGGGCAACACGTATTCGCATTTCACGGCCGAGCATTGCGGCGCGCTCGCGTGCACGCTGGAGCTCGGCAAGGTGCGTCCGTTCGGCCAGAACGACCTGACGCGCTTCGCGCCGGCCGACCGCGCGGTGCGCAAGCTCGTGTCGGGTGGGCGGGCGGAAGGCGGCGCCACGTTGCCGCGCGTGTTCACCGTCATCGACCAGATCACGAAGCAGAGCGACGCGCTCGAGCTGTTCGTCGCGGCCGACGTCGCGAACTTCACCGCGTTCACGCGCGGCACCGTGCTCGCGCAGGACGGCGACTACCGCTACACGGTGAAGCACGACGAGGAACGCATCGTGTTTCCGAACCCGACCGTGAAGCCCGGCCTGCGCGCGGGCCTGCTCGTCGTCGATACGACGCGCGACACGCTGGCCGCACTCGTCTGATCAGGGTGCGATCGTGCGGGCTGCGGCGACTCGCAGTCCGCGCATCGTCTCGCGGTCTATTCATTTTTTGCGATAACACCCGCCCGCCGCACGGCCGGCGCACGCGCCACGCTTGCGTATTTGCGACACCGTCTTGCGAGTTCGACGGGGCGCGTGGCGGCTCCCGGACGCGCAGCGCAGCATTGCATATCGGTGGCCGCTTTGCCATATCGGGTCGCGCGGATTGGTACAATCGCGGCCTTGCGGCTGTTGCGCCGCATCACGGCGCGGCATCGGCATTGTCGGTGTCATCCGACCCTGCAATGATGCATGCGCCCGTAGTTCCGGAACATTCGAGTATCGAGGAGAACACCTGATGAAGTTGGATTGGCGTAAAGTGGCCGCGCATGCGGTGGTGGCGGCATCGGCGATGGCGGCAGGCAGCGCGTTTGCCGCGGATCTGAAGGAGATCCGGTTCGGCGTCGAGGCCTCGTACGCACCGTTCGAATACAAGACGCCCGACGGCAAGCTGACCGGCTTCGACATCGACATCGGCAACGCGGTGTGCGCGAAGCTGAAGACCAAGTGCGTGTGGGTCGAGAACGACTTCGACGGCCTGATCCCGGCGCTGCAGGCGCGCAAGTTCGACGCGATCAACTCGGACATGACGATCACCGAGCAGCGCAAGCACGCGATCGCATTCACCGATCCGATCTACACGATTCCGAACCAGCTGATCGCGAAGCAGGGCAGCGGCCTGCTGCCGACCCCGCAATCGCTGAAGGGCAAGCGCGTCGGCGTGCTGCAGGGCACGATCCAGGAAGCGTATGCAAAGAAGAAGTGGGCGCCGGCCGGTGTTGAAGTCGTGCCGTACCAGACGCAGGATCTGGCGTACGCCGACCTGAAGTCGGGCCGTCTCGACGCGACCTTCCAGGATTCGGAAGCCGGCTCGAAGGGCTTCCTGACGAAGCCACAAGGCCAGGGCTTCGCGTTCGCGGGCGGCACGGTCAGCGACACCGAGATCCTCGGCTCGGGCGTCGGCTTCGGCCTGCGCAAGAACGACGCGGCACTGAAGACCGCGCTCGATCAGGCGCTGAAGGAACTGAAGGCCGACGGCACGATCGACAACCTCGCGAAGAAGTACTTCAGCGTGCCCGTCACGCTCAAGTAAGCGCATCGCTCGAGCGCACGCTGTTGTAAAGAAAACCCGGCCGCTGATGCGGCCGGGTTTTTCTTTTGGGGAGCGAAAACGCCGGACGCGCGCCGGCCGTCAGCCTGGCTGCGCGGGAAAGAACCGCCCCAGCTCGCGCGCGAGTTCGTTGAGCACGGCCATCTCCTGCTGCGAGATCTTGCGTGCGGGTTGCGCGCCGGCCCAGTCGCCGTACAGCAGCGCGACGCTCGTCGTGCCGACGCGCACGGGCAGCAGCACGAATGCGCGCGTGTCGTCGAACGCATCGAGATACCACGCGGGCAGGCGCTTCATCATCTTCGGCTCCTGCGCCTGCTCGATGAAGATGCCGACCGAGTTCGAGATCGCGAGATGAAACACGTCCGGCTCGAAGCGTTCGTCGAAGCGCAGCCGGTCGAGCGCCGTGTCGACGCCGGGGCCGAAGCCCAGGCGCGCGGCGAACGTACCGTCGTCGTGACGCACGAACATCACGGTGCGCGTGAACGCGAGGCCGGCCAGCAGGCTTTCCGACGCGAGCGCGAGCACCGGCGTCAGCACGTGCTCGGACGGCAGCGCGCGCAGGTCGGCCAGACCGGCTTCGAGGCAGGCCTCGGGCGCGGCCTGCGCGCGTGCGATCGCATCGGCGTTCGCGCGCAGCTCGACGATCTCGCGCATCACGGTGTCGCTCGCTTCCTCGCGCGCGAGCCGTTCGGCGATCTCGACGAGCGCGTCGGATTCCATGTCGAGCTCCGCGCCGTAGTGCTGCGCGAGCGCCGCGATGCGCGCGTCGCGCTGCGGGCTCGCGGGCATGACGAGCGCGCCGGCGACGTCGGTCGAGCAGCGGCTCACCGCGCGCAGCCAGCGGATGCGGTCGGCCGGGCCGCGATCGGCCGGGCCGTCGTCTGCCGCCGGGCCCGCGTGGCGGGCGTCGCCGTCGTCGTCGAACGCGTCGGCGTGCGCCGCGTGATCTCCGTTGGCCATCCCCGCGCGGATCACGTCGGGCAGCCGCCAGCGCGCGGCGGCTTCGAGACCGATCTCGTCGAAGCCGACGCCGAGCACGTCGACGCAGGCGGCCGATTCGTCGCCGTTCAACTCGGCCGCGCGGCGGCGGATGTGATCCCATTCGTTGTCGAGATAGCAGACCACCAGCAGCTTGCCGACCTGGCGCATCAGCGTGCAGACGACGGCTTCCTCGCCCGAGCGCAGTTCGGCGCGCTCGGTGAGCTTGCGCGCGACGCAGCCGGACAGCAGCGCGCGGTTCAGCGCCAGCTTCGCGTCGATGCGCCGCGGCGTGCTCTGATGGAAATGGTCGACGAGCTTCAACCCGACGACGAGATGGCCGACGGCGTCCATGCCGAGCACCATCAGTGCGCGGGTCACGGTGGTGATGTTGCCGCCGAACGCCATGTACATCGCGGAGTTCGCGAGCCGCAGCACTTTCTGCGTGAGCGCGAAGTCCGACAGCACGACGCGCACGAGCGCGGTGAAGTCGAGGTCGTCGTTCTTCATCGCGGCCATCGTCGCGCGCAGCGATTCCGACAGCAGCGGGAAATCGCCCCGTTCGTTCATCCGGGCCCACAGCTTGTCGAGCAGCGCGGTGCGGGGCAGGTATTCGGTGGTTGACATACGGATCTGTTCGGTTCGCCGCGCGCGTCAGGCGGCGGCGTGCAGGTGCAGCTGCTGCGCCTCGAAGCGCCGCGCGAGCTCCTCGGACGGCAGCGCCTGGCAGACGAGCCAGCCCTGGATGTGATTGCAGCCCATCTCCGACAGCAGCGCGCGCTGCGCCTCGGTCTCGACGCCTTCGGCAACGAGCTCGAGATCCAGTGTCTGCGCGAGGCCGACCACCGCGGACACGATCGCGCGGTCGTTGCGCGACGTCAGCAGGTTCTCGACGAAACTGCGGTCGATCTTCAGCTTCGCGAGCGGGAAACGCTGCAGATAGGCGAGGCTCGAATAGCCGGTGCCGAAATCGTCGATCGCGAAGCGGATGCCGAGACCGGTCAGTTCCTCGAGCAGGATTTTCGCGTGCGCGGGATCGTGCATCAGCAGGCTTTCGGTGATTTCGAGCACGATGCGGCGCGGGTCGATGCCGGTCAGCGCGATCGCCTCGCGCACGCTCTGCGTGAAGCGCGGGTCGCGGAACTGCTGCGGCGACACGTTGACCGCCACGTATTGCAGCGCGAGCCCCTGGCCGTCCCACGCGACGAGCTGCATGCACGCGGCCTTGAGCACCCAGTTGCCGAGGTAGTTGATCAGGCCGATCGATTCGGCGAGCGGGATGAAGGTGGCCGGCGGCACGAGGCCGTGCACCGGATGGCGCCAGCGGATCAGTGCCTCGACGCCGACCACCGCGCCCGACTGGCTGCGCGTGATCGGCTGGAAATGGAGCGAAAACTCGCCGTTGCGCACGCCGTCGTACAGATCCGCCTCGAGCTTGAGCCGTTCGGCGTCGGCCGGATCGTCGACGGGCGCATGGAACGCGAGCGCGTTGCCGCCCGATGCCTTCGCCTGCGCGAGCGCGTGGTCGGCGCGGCGCAGCAGCGGGCTGTGATGCTGCGCCCGGTGCGGTGCGGCACGTTCGTCGGGATAGAGCGCGATGCCGATGCTCGCGGACAGGTGCACGGTCTGCCCCTGGAATACATAGGGCTCGCGCACCGCGGCCTGCAGCCGGCGCGCGAGCGCATCGGCGGCATGGCTCGCCTGCGCGCGGTCCGCTGCGCCCAGCACGACCGCGAACTTGTCGCTCGCGACGCGCGCGAGCCGCTCGTTCGGCGTGACGAGCGCCTTCAGCCGCTGTGCGGTCTCGCGCAGCAGCATGTCACCGGCGTCGTAGCCGAGCGCGCGGTTGATCCGCTGGTAGTCGTCGAGGTCGAGCAGCAGCAGCGCCGCGCAGGTGCCGCTCTCGTCGGCCGTCTGCTGCGCGGCCATCAGCGCCGGCACGAGCGCGGACAGGTTGTCGAGCCCCGTCATCGGGTCGTGGTGCATTTCGTACGTCAGGCGAGCCTCGAGCGCGCGCCACGACGACACGTCGAACGCCGCGATCGCGAAGCCGTCGACGCCGTGGTGGCGGCTCTTGAACGCGCGGATCTCGACGTCCAGCGGGTAGGTGAGCGACTTGACGATGCACATCGTCGCCTTCTCGACCTGGCCGGAACGGGCGGCGCGTGCAAGCAGGCCTTCGAGCGCCGGGGTATCCTGTTCGGCGATCAGGTCGCGCAGCGTCAGCGTATGCAGATAGTCGCGGTGGTAGCCGATGAAGCGCAGGCTGGCGTCGGACACGTACAGAAAGCGCAGCTCGCGGTCGACGTGGGCGAGGAAATCCACCGTGCCGACCGTCTGTTCCAGCCAGTTGCGCACGGAGTCGTCGCGGCGCGGCGCGACGGCGCGCGCGGGCATCAGCGCGCCGCCCGACCGAGCGAAGCGTCGCAGCGTATGCAAGGCGCTGCGCCAGGAGCCCTTGCGTGACGTCTGTTTCCTGTTGGCTTCCATGTTTCTCGCTGACGTGAAGGGCTGGAACCGGTTGTCCGGAAGGAATAACGGCAGACTGTCAGAAATCTTTAACGGGCCGGCCGCAGGCGGCGCTGCCGCGGTCCGGATCAACGAGGCAGGCGTTCGACAGGCGAACACCTGAATGGCCTGCATCGAGGCCGACTTTATAAGAAATGAGGACGCAGATGAAGCGAAAACTGTTGCTGGGCGCCATGGCGGCGCTGGTGGCCGGCCATGCGCTGCTGGCGCAGGCGGAACTGAGGCCGGGCGCCGCGGCGCCCGATTTCACGACGCAGGCGTCGCTGGGCGGCAAGACTTACACGTACTCGCTCGCGGACGCACTGAAGCAGGGGCCGGTCGTGCTGTATTTCTATCCGGCGGCGTTCACGAAGGGCTGCACGATCGAGGCGCATGCGTTCGCGGACGCGGTCGACCGTTACAAGGCTTACGGCGCGACGGTGATCGGCGTGTCGGCCGACAACATCGACACGCTGACGAAGTTCTCGGTGAGCGAGTGCCGCAGCAAGTTCCCGGTGGCGGCCGACCCGGACGCGAAGATCATCCGCGAATACGACGCGAAGCTGCCGGCGCTCGACCGGGCCAACCGCGTGTCCTATGTGATTTCGCCGGAAGGGAAGGTTCTCTACGAATACACGAGCCTGTCGCCCGACAAGCACGTCGAGAACACGCTCGCCGCCGTGAAGGCGTGGGCCGACGCGCATCCGAAGCAGTAAGCGGCTGCCCCGCACGTGAAAACGGCCCGTCGTGCGGGCCGCGGGCACGGGCATGCGCCGCCCTTCCGGGAGGCGCGCGACGGGCCGTTACGCGCGCAATGCCTGTTCGATCGGCACGCTGCCGCCGACGAAGCCGACGATCTTGCGCGAGATGCCGAGCTTGATCGCCTCGATCGCGGCCCATGCAACATCCTGGCGCGAGACGGGCGGCGCGGGCTCGAGCCACCGGTCGGTCAGCGCGATCTTGCCGACGCCCGGATCGTCCGTGAGCGGGCCCGGGCGCAGGATCACATAGTCGACGCCCGACGCGATCACGCGCTCGTCGCCTTCGCGCTTCATCTGCGAATAGTGGTGCAGCGCGTCCGGGCCCTGCTCGGGCCGGTACGCGGACAGCGAGCTGACCACCACGAGCTTCTGCGTGTTGTAGGCCAGCGCGTAGTCGGCCGCGCGGGCGACCGCGTCGCGGTCGACCTGCTCCTCTTCGGTCGCACCGTCCGATTCCGCCGAGCCTGCCGTGTAGATCACGTGCGTGATGCCCTGGAACGCGTGCGAGAAATCGTTCGTCAGATCGGCCTCGACGACCCGTGCGCCCGCCAGCGCATAGCCGTGCCGGCGCACGAGCGCCGTGACCTCGAACTCCGGCTGCTTCAGCAGCAGATCCGCGCAGGCCTGGCCCGTCCGGCCGGTCGCGCCAATCAGCAGTACCTTCGTCGTCATGAAACCGCTCCTTGCTCGATGCGTCATCCATCCAGATAGGGACGGACGACCGATAACTCAAGTGTAATGTCGAATCGACCCGGCGGCGGGGGTGTAATAAGGGGCGTACCGGCATCGGGCGTACCGGCGTTCATTCATCAGTTGCTCCGAGAAACCCCGTCCTTCAGGACGGGGAGGAAAGGAGCGCCGCTGTTTGACAGCGGCATTCCACCGTTAAAATGGCCGGCATGATCCTTGTCTATCGCTACCGGGTGAAATCGCTCAACGGACTGCTCAACAAGCAGAGCCGTGCGGTGAACTACGTCTGGAACTTCTGCAACGACACGCAGAAGCACGCGCTCAAGTGGGGCAAGAAGTGGCCGACGGGATTCGACCTGAACGTGCTGACGACTGGCAGCAGCAAGGAACTCGGTATTCACTCCGGCACGGTCAACGCGACGTGCGAGCAATACGCGAAGTCGCGCAGCCAGCACCGTCGGCCCTACCTGCGCTATCGCGGCAGGAAATCGCTGGGCTGGTTGCCGCTGAAGGGGCGTGACCTGAAGCGCGAAGGCGACGCGTTCCGTTTCGCGGGCAACACCTTTCGCGTGTTCAACAGCCGACCGCTTCCCGAAGGCAAGATCAAGGACGGGACCAACTTCGCGCAGGATGCACGCGGCAACTGGTTTCTCAACATCGTGATCGAGATGCCCGATGTGCAGGCCCGCCCGATCCGTTCCGGCGTCGGCATCGATCTCGGCCTGAAAGACTTCACCACACTTTCGACCGGCGAGAAGCTGCCCAATGACCAGTTTGGCCGGCGCGCGGCTGAAAGGTTGGCGAAGGCGCAGCGTGCGCACAAGCACAAGCGGCATATCGCGAAGCTGCACGCCAAGGTCGCGAATGCGCGTGCCGATTTCCAACACAAGCTCGCGCTCGATCTGGTGCGGCGCTTCGATTACATCGCGGTTGGCAACGTATCTGCCGTCAAACTTGCCAGAACCAGGATGGCAAAGAGCGTCTACGACGCATCCTGGTCGTCCTTCCGAAACAAGCTCCGCTACAAGGCGATCGCGCACGGGGCCACGTTCGAGGAAGTCGACGAAAGCGGTTCGACCCAGTCCTGTTCGGCGTGCGGATCGAAAGACAGCACGACGCGGCCGAAAGGTATCGCGGGACTGAGAATAAGAGAGTGGGTCTGCAGTGACTGTGGTGTCTTGCATGATCGAGATACCAACGCTGCGCTGAACATTCTCCGATGCGGACGTGCATCGCCAGGTGTGGGAACCCTCTCCCTTTAGGGAGAGGAGGACGTCAATCACACGGATGCGGGAATGACGCGCCGACCGGCTATCATGTGCGCGATGCATTTTTCGCCGCTACGTGTGAATAACGCGGCGGCCCACCGGTTGGAGTACACATGGCATTACCCCTGGACAACGTCAGCATGGCCGTGTTCTGCGACTTCGAGAACGTCGCGCTCGGCGTGCGCGATGCGAAGTACGAGAAATTCGACATCAAGCCCGTGCTGGAGCGCCTGCTGCTGAAAGGCAGCATCGTCGTGAAGAAGGCCTATTGCGACTGGGATCGCTACAAGGGCTTCAAGGCGTCGATGCACGAGGCGAGCTTCGAGCTGATCGAGATCCCGCACGTGCGCCAGTCGGGCAAGAATTCGGCCGACATCCGGCTCGTCGTCGACGCGCTCGACCTCTGCTACACGAAGTCGCACGTCGATACGTTCGTGATCATCAGCGGCGATTCGGATTTCTCGCCGCTCGTGTCGAAGCTGCGCGAGAACGCGAAGAAGGTGATCGGCGTCGGCGTGAAGAAATCGACGTCGGATCTGCTGGTCGCGAACTGCGACGAATTCATCTTCTACGACGACCTGGTGCGCGAGCAGCAGCGTGCGCTCGCGAAGCGCGAACAGCAGCAGCGCGCGGGCAACGGCGGCGCGAAGCGGCCGGACGAGCCGTCGCGCAAGCACGACATGGAAGCGCGCAAGGCCGAGGCGATCGCGCTGGCGGTCGAGACGTTCGACGCGCTCGCGTCGGAGCGCGACGACGTCGGCAAGATCTGGGCGTCGGTGCTCAAGAGCGCGATCAAGCGCCGCAAGCCGGATTTCAACGAGTCGTACTACGGGTTCCGCGCGTTCGGCAACCTGCTCGACGAGGCGCAGGCGCGCGGGCTGCTCGAAGTGGGGCGCGACGACAAGTCGGGCGCGTTCGTGTCGCGGGCTCGCCAGTCGGCCGCAGCCGAGCACGTTGCCGCAGGGGGTGAAGGCGGCGCGGCGCACCACGGCGGCCACCACGGTACGCGCGCGGCGGAGGCGGTGCCGGCCGGCCGCGAGGCGCGCCGTCGCGGGCAGCGCGCGCAAGCCGTCGTCCACGAAAGTGTGCAGGTCGAGGCGGATGACGCGGAAGACGCGGAGTTTGCCGAGCTCGCCGATGCGACGCCGGCCGAAACACCCGACGCACCCGACACGCCCGACGTGGCCGAAGCGCATGGCGACGCGAAGGATGGCCGCAAGCGTGCGCGCAAGAGCGCGGCGAAGAAGACCGGCGCGAAGAAAGGCGCCGCCGCGAAGGGCGCCGATCGCTCCGCCGGCGGCAAGCCGGACGCCGCTGCGCAGGGCGATGCGGCGCACGGTGGCGATGCGCACGCGCCCGGCCAGCGTGGGGACGAGTCGCATCGCGACGCAGCGCATGACGAGCGGCACGCGGTGGCGCCAGCCGAACCGGCGCCTCGCGCTTCCGGCGCTCGGGACGAGGCAGTGCAATCGTCGCACGACGTGGCGCCGCTCGACGCGACGCCCGAAGGCGCTGCCGAAGCGCCGGCCGCCGCCAAGCCGAAGAAACCGGCCCGCAAGGCGGCACCGCGTGCGCGCCGTCCGCGCAAGACGACGGCTGCCGCCGAGTAACCGGGTAACGGTAGCTGGCAGTTGGCGACAGTCTGACGATCGGCCGGGTCTCGTCCGCAACCGGGCGACACCCGCGCCATCCGGGCCGGCGCAATGCCGGCCTGCCGCGCTACCCGTTCAGCCCATACGGCTGAGTCATCACTTCGAGGAAGTGACCGTCCGGATCGTCGAAGTACACGCCGCGTCCGTCGTTGTGGCGGTAGATGTCGCCGGGTTGCCGCTTCGCCGGATCGGCCCAGTGCGGCAGCCCGCGTTCGCGAATGCGCGCGAGCACGCGATCGAAGCCGGCTTCGTCGATCAGGAACGCGTAATGCTGCGACCGGATCTCGCCCGCCTGTTCGTAAAAATCGAGCGACACACCATTGTCGAGCGCGACGACCAGCATCGCGCCGAACGGCGTCGGCGGCGGCAATTCCAGCAGTTCGGTGAGAAAGCGGCTCGACGCATGCTTGTCGCGGCACCAGACGATCGTGTGGTTGAGCTGGACGTTCATGGCGGGTTCCCGTGCGGCGGGGCGGCGGTGGGCATGGACACACGATAGCCGATTGCGGCTGGCAATCAAGCCCGGCAATCAAGCGCAAAAGAAAGCGCAAAAGACGGCCGCCGAAAGAAACACTAACGCTCGGCGCTGTCCAGGAAATCCGGGCGGTTCATTCACGCCCCCCAAGGGTCGGGATAATGTCCAACTCTTGGGGGGGGCAACTCGGAAGGGCAGCCGCGTTCGTCACTCGCCCGCGACCGCCGGCCCGCCGGTATTGCCGCGGCGGTTGCGGCGCTTCTCGGCCCACACGCGGAACCGGTCCATGTACAGGTAGACGACTGGCGTCGTATAGAGCGTCAGCACCTGCGACATGACGAGGCCGCCGGCGATCGCGATCCCGAGCGGCGCGCGCAATTCGGCGCCGTCGCCGTTGCCGAACGCGAGCGGCAGCGCGCCGAGCAGCGCCGCCATCGTCGTCATCATGATCGGGCGGAAGCGCAGCAGGCACGCCTCGTGGATCGCGTCGAACGACGACTTCCCGTGATTGCGCGTCTGGTCGATCGCGAAGTCGACCATCATGATCGCGTTCTTCTTCACGATGCCGATCAGCAGGATCACGCCGATCAGCGCGATGATGCTGAACTCCGTCTTGAACAGCAGCAGCGCGAGCAGCGCGCCGACGCCGGCCGACGGCAGCGTCGACAGGATCGTGATCGGGTGGATGTAGCTCTCGTACAGGATGCCGAGCACGATGTAGACGGCCAGCAGCGCGGCGAGGATCAGGATCGGCTGATCGTTCATCGACTGCTGGAACGCCTGCGCGGTGCCCTGGAAGCTGCCGACGATCGTCGGCGGGACGCCGATCTGCGCCATCGTCTGATAGATGATCTGTGTCGCCTGCGACAGCGACACGCCCGGCGGCAAGTTGAACGAGATCGTGGTCGCGACGAACAGCCCCTGGTGGTTGACCGACAGCGGCGTCGTGCTCGGCCCGAACGTCGCGATCGCCGACAGCGGGATCATCGTCGACTTCGAGGTCGACACCGACGCGCCCGACGACGCGCTCGACTTGCCGCTCGCCGCGATCGAATTGAGCGCCTGGTTGCGCGCGGAATCGGACGCGATCGCCGCGGCGCTCTGCGCGGCCGTGCCGGCGCTCGACGTGCCGGCCGAGGTCGCGACGAAGGTGCCGGCGGCTGCGTTGGTGGTCTGCGAGCCGTTCGCGCTGCCCCCCGACGTGCTGATCCACACCTGGTTCAGCATCTCCGGGCTCTGCCAGTACTTCGGCGCGACTTCCATCACGACGTGGTACTGGTTCAGCGGGTTGTAGATCGTCGAGACCTGGCGCTGGCCGAACGCGTCGTACAGCGTGTTGTCGATCTGCGCGGGCTTGATGCCGAACCGCGCGGCGGTGGCGCGGTCGATCGTCACCATCGCCTCGAGACCGCCTTGCTGCTGGTCGGAGTTCACGTCGGTCAGTTCGGGGCGCTTCTGCAGCGCCTCGGTCAGGATCGGCCCCCACTTGTACAGGCCGGCGCTCGAATCGCCGAGCAGCGTGAACTGGTACTGCGCGTTGCTCTGCCGGCCGCCGACGCGGATGTCCTGCGCCGCCTGCAGGAACGTGCGCGCGCCCGCCACGTCCGCCAGCCGCGGGCGCAACTGCTGGATCACCTGATCGGCCGACAGCTTGCGCTCGGTGCGGTCCTTCAGCGTGACGAACATGAAGCCCGAGTTGGTCTGCGTGCCGCCGGTGAAGCCCGCGACGCTCTTCACGTTCGGGTTGCCCTGCACGATGCGCATCATCTCGGAGAATTTCAGCTTCATCGCCTGGAACGACGTCGACTGGTCGGCCTGGATGCCGCCGATCATCAGCCCGGTGTCCTGCTGCGGAAAGAAGCCCTTCGGCACGACGATATACAGGTAGACGTTCAGCCCGATCGTCGCGAACAGCGTCAGCAGGATCAGGAGCGGCCGGCGCAGCGCCCACGACAGCGAGCGCTCGTAGCCGCGCTGCATGCGCGCGAAACCGCGTTCGAGGAAGCGCCCGAAGCGGCCCTCGCTTTGCGGGTCGTGCTGTTCGGGCAACAGGCGCGCGCACATCATCGGCGTGACCGTGAGCGACACCGCGAGCGACACGGCGATCGCGAGCGATAGCGTCAGCGCGAACTCGCGGAACAGGCGCCCGACGATTCCGCCCATCAGCAGGATCGGCAGGAACACCGCGACGAGCGAGATGCTCATCGACAGCACCGTGAAGCCGACTTCGCGCGCGCCGTCGAACGCGGCCTGCATCCGCGGCTTGCCGTTCTCGATGTGCCGCGAGATGTTCTCGAGCACGACGATCGCATCGTCGACGACGAAGCCGGTCGCGACGATCAGCGCCATCAGCGACAGGTTGTCGATCGAGAAGCCGAGCAGATACATCGCGCCGAACGTGCCGACGATCGAGATCGGCACCGCGACGCTCGGGATCAGCGTCGCGCGCCAGTTGCGCAGGAACAGGAACACGACCATCACGACGAGGCTGACCGCGATCAGCAGCGTGTGTTCGGTATCCCTCAGCGATGCGCGGATGGTAGTCGAGCGGTCGAGCACCGGCGTGACCGTGATGTCGGCGGGCAGCGACGCGGTGAGCTGCGGCAGCGCCGCGCGCACTCGGTCGATCGTCTCGATGATGTTCGCGCCGGGCGAGCGGTAGAGGATCACGAGCACCGCGCGCTTGCCGTTCGACAGGCCGAGGTTGCGCAGATCCTCGACCGAATCGACGACGTCCGACAGATCGGACAGCCGCACGGCCGAGCCGTTGCGGTAGGCGACGACGAGGTCGCGGTATTGCGACGCCTGGGACGCCTGGTCGTTCGTATAGAGCTGGAAACGCTGCGGGCCGAACTCGATCGCGCCCTTCGGCGCATTGGCGTTCGCGGAAGCCAGCGCCGCGCGCACGTCCTCGAGGCCGATCCCGTAGTGGAACAGCGACTGCGGCTCGAGCTCGACGCGCACGGCCGGGTTCGCGGAGCCGCTCACGGTGACCTGGCCGATTCCGTCGATCTGCGACAGCGACTGCTGCAGCACCGTCGACGCGGCGTCGTACACCTTCGCGGGCGACGCCGTCTCCGAGGTCAGCGACACGACCATGATCGGCGAATCGGCCGGGTTGACCTTGCGGTAGGTCGGATTGCTCTTCAGCGCGGCGGGCAGGTCGGCGCGCGCCGCGTTGATCGCGGCCTGCACGTCGCGCGCGGCGCCGTCGATGTCGCGGTTCAGGCCGAACTGCAGGATGATCCGCGCATTGCCGACGGTGCTCGTCGACGTCATTTCGGAGACGTCCGCGATCGAGCCGAGGTGCCGCTCCAGCGGGCTCGTCACGCTGGTCGCGACCGTTTCCGGGCTCGCGCCCGGCAGCGACGCCTGCACCGAGATCGTCGGAAAGTCGACCTGCGGCAGCGGCGACACCGGCAGCTTGATGAACGCGAACAGGCCCGCGAGCGCGACGCCGAGCGCGAGCAGCGTCGTCGCGACGGGGCGGGTGATGAAGGGGCGCGACAGGTTCATCGGTTATGCACCCGTGTGCTTGCCTGCATCGGCGCCCGGCCCGTGCCGCTCGAACCAGCCGCGTACGCGGCGCGCGAGCGAATCGAAGCCGAGGTAGATCACGGGTGTCGTGAACAGCGTCAGCACCTGCGACACGATCAGGCCGCCGGCGATCGCGATCCCGAGCGGCTGGCGCAGCTCGGAGCCCGCGCCGGAGCCGACGATCAGCGGCACCGCGCCGAGCAGTGCGGCGAGCGTCGTCATCAGGATCGGCCGGAAGCGCAGCAGGCAGGCCTGATAGATCGCCTCGCGCGGCGGCTTGCCTTCGACGCGTTCGGCCTCGAGCGCGAAGTCGATCATCATGATCGCGTTCTTCTTCACGATGCCGATCAGCAGCACGATGCCGATGATCCCGATGATGTCGAGGTCGTGCCCGGTGATCATCAGCGCGAGCAGCGCGCCGACGCCGGCCGACGGCAGCGTCGACAGGATCGTGATCGGGTGGATGTAGCTCTCGTACAGCACGCCGAGCACGATGTACATCGTGACGATCGCCGCGAGGATCAGGAACAGCTGGTTCGACAGCGACGCCTGGAACGCGAGCGCCGCGCCCTGGAAGCGCGTCTGGAACGAGCCGGGCAGCCCGATGTCCTTCTCGGCGGCCTCGATCGCCTTGACGGCCTCGCCGAGCGATGCGCCCGGTGCGAGGTTGAACGAGATCGTCGTCGACGGGAACTGCGACAGGTGCGCGACCAGCAGCGGCGACGGCCGCTCGTGGAACGACGCGATCGACGTCAGCGGCACCTGGCCGCCGCCGGCCGACGGCAGGTAGATGTCGTTCAGCGATTGCGCGTAGTGCTGCTCCTTCGGCTCCGATTCGAGAATCACGCGGTACTGGTTCGACTGCGTGAAGATGGTCGACACGATGCGCTGGCCGAACGCGTCGTACAGCGCGTTGTCGACGGTCGCCGGCGTGATGCCGAAACGCGCGGCGCTCGCGCGGTCGATCTCGATGTACACCGACTGGCCGTTGCTCTGCAGGTCGGTCGCGACGTCGGCGAGCGACGGCTCCTGCTGCAGCCGCGCGACGAGTTTCGGCACCCAGGTCGCGAACTCTTCCGAGTTCGGGCTCGTCAGCATGAACTGGTACTGCGTCGGGCTGACCGTCGAGTCGATCGTCAGATCCTGCACCGGCTGCATGAACAGCGAAATGCCGGTGATGTTCGACACGCGCTGCTGCAGGTCGCGGATGATCTGCGCGGCGGTTTCGGTGCGTTCGTCGCGCGCCTTCAGGTTGATCAGCATCCGGCCGCTGTTCAGCGTGATGTTGCTGCCGTCGACGCCGATGAACGACGTGAGGCTGTCGACGTTCGGGTCCTTCAGGATCGCGGCCGCGAGCGTCTGCTGGCGTTCGGCCATCGCGCCGTACGAGATCGACTGCGGCGCCTGCGTGATCGCCTGGATCACGCCGGTGTCCTGCGCGGGGAAGAAGCCCTTCGGCACGTAGACATAGAGCAGGGCGGTCAGCCCGAGCGTCAGCAGCGCGACGACGAGCGTCGAGCGCTGGCGGTTCAGCACCCATTCGAGCGCGACCGCGTAGCGCGCGATCACCCAGTCGATCGCGCGGTGCACGCGCGCCTCGAAGCGGTGGCTCTCGGGCGGCGGCGAGTGGCGCAGCAGCTTCGCGCACAGCATCGGCACGAGCGTGAGCGATACGATCGCCGAGATCACGATCGTCACCGCGAGCGTGATCGCGAATTCATGGAAGAGGCGCCCGACCACGTCGCCCATGAACAGCAGCGGGATCAGCACCGCGATCAGCGACACCGTCAGCGAGATGATCGTGAAGCCGATCTGCCGCGAGCCCTTCAGCGCGGCCTCGAGCCCCGATTCGCCTTCCTCGACGTAGCGCGCGATGTTCTCGATCATCACGATCGCGTCGTCGACGACGAAACCGGTCGCGATGGTGAGCGCCATCAGCGACAGGTTGTTCAGCGAGAAGCCGGCCATGTACATCACCGCGAGCGTGCCGATCAGCGACAGCGGCACCGACAGGCTCGGGATGATCGTCGCGTAGACGTTCGCGAGGAACAGGTACATCACCAGCACGACGAGCGCGACCGCGAGCAGCAGCTCGAACTGCACGTCGCGCACGGCCGCGCGGATCATCGTCGTGCGGTCGGTGACGATCTCGACGTCGAGCGCGGCCGGCAGCGTTTCCTGCAGCTTCGGCAACTGCGCCTTGATCGCGTCGACGGTCGCGATCACGTTCGCGCCCGGCTGACGCTGCACGTTCAGGATGATCGCCGGGTCCGAATTCACCCACGCGCCGAGCTTGGTGTTCTCCGAGCCGGCGACGACCGTCGCGACGTCGGTCAGCATCACCGGGCGGCCGTTCTTGTACGCGACGACCGCGCTGTTGTACTGGTCGGCGCTCGTCAGCTGGTCGTTCGCGTTGATCGTGTACGCACGCGTCGGACCGTCGAAGTTGCCCTTCGGCGTGTTGACGTTCAGGTTCGAGATCGTCGTGCGCAGGTCATCGAGGTTCATCCCGTACTTCGCGAGCGCGGTGGGGTTCGCCTGGATTCGCACCGCCGGGCGGTTGCCGCCCGACAGGCTGACGAGGCCGACACCCGCGATCTGCGAGATCTTCATCGCGAGGCGCGTGTCGGCGAGATCCTGCACCTGCGTGAGCGGCAGCGTCTTCGACTTGACGGCGAGCGTCAGCACCGGCGCATCGGCCGGGTTCACCTTCGCGTAGATCGGCGGAGCGGGCAGGTCGGACGGCAGCAGGTTGCCGGCCGCGTTGATCGCGGCCTGCACCTCCTGTTCGGCGATGTCGAGCGGCAGGTCGAGCGAGAACTGCAGCGTGATCACCGACGCGCCGGCCGAGCTTTGCGACGACATCTGGTTCAGCGACGGCATCTGCCCGAACTGGCGTTCGAGCGGCGCGGTGACCGACGACGTCATCACTTCCGGGCTCGCGCCCGGGTAGAAGGTCTGGACCTGGATCGTCGGGTAGTCGACCTCGGGCAGCGCGGCGAGCGGCAGGAAGCGCAGCGCGACGAGGCCGGCCAGCATGATCGCCGCCATCAGGAGAGCGGTACCGACCGGCCGGAGAATGAAGAGGCGGGATGGATTCATCGAGCGGCCCGCGCGTTACTGGGCCGCGGGGGCCGCGGCTTGCGACGCGCCGTGCCGGTGTCCGCCGCGATGGCCGCCGGCACCGGACGCAGCCGATGCACCCGATGCGGCCCCTGCGCCGCGCGCGCCCGATGCGCCCTTCGGCTTGTCGGCCGGAATCGAGATCTTCGAGCCTTCGCGCAGACGGTCCGAGCCGTCGGTCACCACGCGCTCGCCGAGCGTCACGCCGCTGACGATGCTCGTGCGTTCGCCGTCGACCGGGCCGACCGTGACCTTGCGCACCGTCACCGTGTTGTCGGGTTTCACGACATAGACGAACTGGCCGATCGACCCCGTCAGCACGGCGGAGGTCGGCACGATCGTCGCGTTGCGCATCACGTCGACGAGCAGCCGCGTGTTCACGAACTGATTCGGGAACAGCATGCCTTCCTTGTTATCGAAGTTCGCGCGCAGCTTGACCGTGCCGGTGCTCGTGTCGATCTGGTTGTCGAGCGTCGCGAGCGAGCCCGTTTCGAGCGGCACGGTGTTGTTGCGGTTGTAGGCGGTGACCGACAGCTTCTGGCCGGCGTTCACCTGCTTGAGGATCTGCGGCAGGTTGTCTTCCGACGTCGTGAAGATCACGCTCATCGGCTGCAACTGCGTGATCACGACGATGCCGTTGGTGTCGCCCGGCGTCACGTAGTTGCCGGGGTCGACCTGGCGCAGGCCGACGCGGCCGGAGACCGGCGCCGTGATGCGCGCATAGGTGAGATTGAGTTTCGCGGAATCGATCGCGGCCTGGTCGGTCTTCACCGCGCCTTCGTATTGCTTGACGAGCGATGCCTGCGTATCGACGGTTTGCGACGCGATCGAGTCCTGCGACAGCAGCGTCTGGTAGCGCTTCAGGTCGAGGCGGGCCGTCGCGAGCAGCGCCGCGTCGCGCGCATGCGTGCCTTCGGCGTTCTCGAGCGCGACCTGGTACGGGCGCGGGTCGATCTGCGCGAGCACGTCGCCTTTCTTGACGATCTGGCCTTCCTGGAACGACACCGACTGCAGGTAGCCCGACAACTGCGTCTTGACCGTCACGTTCGCGAGCGGCGTGACGGTGCCGAGCGCGGACAGCACGATCGGCATCTCGCCCTGCGTCACGGGGGCGACCTGCACCGGCTGCGGAACGTTCGCCATTGCAGCGGGGCCGCCGCGGCCGCGATGGCTGCCTGCGGCCGCGCTGGCGCCCGCGCCTTGCGCCGAACTGCCTGTCGCGGGCGTGCGGTTCCACGGATGCCACCACAGCAGGCCGCCGATGACGACGACCGCGACGGTGCCGATCAGCAGCGTGCGGCGCGGGCGCCGTGCAGCGGCGGGCGCGGAGTCTTTCGAAGGGGGCGTGGGCTTTTGTTCGTTATCCATCGTGTTCTGTCAGGAAGACGGCGCGGCGGGCCGGAAAATCGGACTGCTGGGCTGCGCGTGGGCGTGCGGGTGACGGGACGGGGCGGCCCGGCTCGGTCCGGGGCCCCGCCGATCCGCGGGAAAAGAGCGGTGCGCACCGCGAATGCGGCGCGACGATGGGCATGATCCTACGTGCCGTCCCCGTTACAGTCCAGCGGTCTATCTTTCAACGGGTTACGGTCGTTACAGAACGCGACACGGCGATGACGAAACGATTACACGCCGACGCGCCGGGCCGGCGCGCCGCCGATTTCGCGGGTGATTTTCGCGATGCATTCCTGCAGCGCCGGCACCACCTGTTCCCGCAGCCATTCGGGCGGACACTGGTGCGCCGCGCCGCCGCAATTCACTGAATAGCGTTGACCGGACGGGCCGACGAACCCGGCGGCGACCGCATTCAGGCCCTCGCGCCATTCGCCGATCGCGATCGCGTGGCCGTCGCGCATCGCTTCGTCGAGCGCGGGCGTGAGGCGAGCGGACACGTGCGGCCAGTCGTCGCCGGCCGTGGTGCGCAGCGACTCGAGCAGTTGCCGCCGCTCGTCGTCCTCGAGCGCGGCGAGGTACGCGCGCCCCACCGCCGTACGCGCGATGTCCATCCGCGAGCCGATCTCGAGGCGCGTGACGAGCACGGCCGAGCGTGGGCGGATCACGTCGATCGCGACCATGTCGAGCCGGTCGCGCACCGCGAGGTGCACGGACAGCGACGTGCGTTCGGCCAGTTCGATCATGAACGGCCGCGAACGCGCGCGGATGTCGAAGTTGCGCAGGAAGCCGTGGCTCAGTTCGAGCACCGACGCGGTCAGCACGAAGCGCTCGCTGTCGGGCAACTGGAACAGGAAGCCGGCGCTGACGAGCGTCGCGGTGATGCGCGAGACGGTCGGCTTCGGGATGCCGGTCAATTCGGTCAGTTCGCGATTGCTGACGGGGGCGTCGGCAGCCGCGATGCGGCGCAGCACGGCGAGGCCGCGGGCGAGGGCGGTGATCTCGTCGGGCGACGATTCACGGTCCCGCGACGCGGGAGAGGTTACAGTTGTCGACACGAGGGATTCTCTCTAATTCCGAAACTCGATTTCAATTTTGTTGGTATTGTAGGACTATTGTCAAAGGATGCATGTTCCGCGGGTGAACCGGTCATTCGATGCGATTTTACGGGTTCACCCTTGGTTTATTAGGAAAACGCTCAAATGAGCGTTGCTGGAAAGTGCATGAACCGGTGCAAATACCGCTTGACTTGTCGGGCGGAAACGGAAAGAATGTCTCACGTTTTCGAAACATCGTTTCAAGAGTTTAACCGGCAACGATGTTTCGCGCAGTCTCTCAGGTTCTAGCACGGCCCTCGGAATGGCTAGAACTTTTTTAGCGCCACGGTCTCCGTGGCGCTTTTTTTTGCCTGTCGTTCCGACCGTCCGTCCGGACGCGTCAGGCCCGTATTATCCCCCGATCGCCGCAAACGTCTGTCCAGGGCTGCTTCGCGCCTGCTTGCAGGTGCGTTGTGCGCCGCTCTCACGATCCCCGCACGCAAAAAAAAGCGCGACGCCCGCAGTGGGCATCGCGCGTGAAACGGCGTGGAGCGCCGACGAATGAACGGTGATGAAGAAACGACGCCTGGTCGGAGGCGCCCGGTCAAGGGAGCAACGCCTCCGCCTCGCGTGGGAATCAGCCCTTCGCGAGCTTGATGCTGGTCTGCTCGGCCGTCAGGTAGCCGACGCTGGCGCCGAAGCGATCCTTGTAGTTCGCGCGCACGAGCGGGTCGAGCGTCGGCTTGACCTTGTCGTGCAGCGGCGATTCCCAGTCGCCCGCATGCTGGAAGTTGCTCATGATGTAGGTCCAGCCGTTGATCTCGTCGACCGCGTGCAGGCCCGTCGATTCGGCGCCGGCCGGGCACGACAGCACGCGCGAGAGCGATTTCGTGTCGACGTTGTAGGCCCACAGGAAGTTGTTCACGTGCATGCCCGAGTCTTCGCCGATGAAGAGGGTGCGCAGCTTTTCGGAGAACTTCAGGTTGTCCGGGTTCGCGATCTTGTCCGGGTTCGCGAGGTTGCCGAGCGCGTCGGCCGCGGCGAGATCCTCGCCGACCAGCGCGGCCGGCGCACCCATGTCGACCGGCACCCATTCGCTGTCGATCGCGCCACCCGTCGTGTCGCGCTGGCCGGCCTTCAGGTTCAGCGCGTAGACGGCGCCCGCGGCGATCTTCTTGTCGACCGCGACGTCGCGCGACACCGCGTTGCCCTTGACCATCGACGTTTCGATCCGCGACATCGCCATGTAGACGATCTTGTCCTTCGCGTTCACGGTCGTGCCTTCGAGCTTCGTGAACGCCATGCTGCCGCCGAGCAGCGCCGCGTAGCGGTGCGTCTCGAGGAACGCGGCCGCTTTCTCCATCCCCGGCTTCACGCGCATCCAGTTGAACTTGCCGCCGAAGTGGATCTTCGTGTAGCTCGCATCGTTCGGATCGGTCGTCACCAGGTCCATGATGTCCGACGCCTTCAGCGTGTTCGCGAGCGTCTCGATCTCGCTGCTGGTCGCGTGGCCGATCTTGATCCACGTCAGCGTCGCGGTGCCGGCGCCGGCGGACGACGTCTGCGTCCACTTCGCGACGTACAGCGTGCCGGCCGACAGGTCGGCCGCCTTGTCGGCGACGAACATGAACAGGCCGCCGTTGGTGGCGTCGTCGCCCATCATCACGGTGCGCTGGTCCGGCATGACCTGGATCAGCTCGTGCGAGATGCGGCCGAGGCAGTAGTGCTTCTTCACGGTGCCGGTGCCGTCCGGATTCACGGTGATCTCGGGCAGGTGGCCGTAGTGGTAGGGGTTCGCCTTCGTCTCGTCGCCGAACGTGTTCTTGCTGAACGCCTTGAACTGCGCATCGGTCGCGGCCTTCGTCGCGTCCGGCTCGTATTCCTCGCTCGACAGGTGCGTGCCCCACGGCGACAGGCTCGCGCCGCAGGTGATCCACAGGCCGTGCGCCTTCGACGTGTCGACGTTGTGGTACTTCACGACCTTCAGCGCGCCGGTGGCCGGGTCCTGGTCGAGCGTGAGCACGGCGATCGGCGACGGCAGCTGGCCGTACTGCGACGCGCTCGCCTGGTCGCGCGTCGTGTATTCGAACTGCACGACCGCGAACACCGTGTTGCCCTTCACGCCGGGGACGTTCGCGTTCTTCAGCGTCAGCAGCGAGCTGCCGTCCGGGCAGTCGGAATAGAACTGGCGTTCCTTGCCGGCGACCGAGCGATCGATGATCGGCTGGTTGTTGATGTCGTAGTAGCCGCCCGCGAGCGTCGTGCCGCCGTTGCCGTCCGGCACCATGTCGCCCGTCACGAAGAACGGCTTGTACGCGAGCTTGAAGTTGCGCGACGAGCCGTCCGAGAACGACACCGACAGCGTCGAGCCGACCGTCGTCGTGGCCATCGCGGCCGCGTTGTCGAGCGTCGGCGCGGTCATCGCCGAGAATGCCGCCGACGTATAGGCAGCGGCGACCGGCGCCGGCGTGGACGCGGGATCGTCGTCGCCGCCGCAACCCGTCAGCAGGGCCGGCAGCGCGAGGCCGGAAAGGGGCAGCATCGGCGCGCCGGCGAGGATCTTCAGGGCCTGACGACGGGAAGCATTGGGCAACGCGGGCATGTGGAGTCCAGTTTCGGTTGTTGGAAGAATGGCCTTCGCGAAGCGGGCGAGCGGCAAGCTTCGCGAAGGCATATTGAAAACTGGACGGAAGTGTAAGGACGCTAGATGAAAGTTTTTTGAATCGAAAACGTAATGAGGCGTCGGGCGTCCGTCAGGTGAGCTGGCGGACGCCGATCGCAAGCGTTTGCGCTCAATCGCGCTCGGGCGTGGCCGAGATGCGGTGGATCGACAGGTCGGCGCCGTCGAATTCGGCTTCGCGATCGAGACGCAGGCCGACGGTCGCCTTCAGCGCGCCGTAGACGAGCGTGCCGCCCGCGGTCGCGATCGCGATGCCGCCGAGCGTGCCGACGAGCTGCGACAGGAACGACACGCCGCCGAGGCCGCCGAGCGCCGGCAGCCCGAACACGCCGGCCGCGAGGCCGCCGAGTGCGCCGCACATCCCGTGCAGCGGCCACACGCCGAGCACGTCGTCGATGCGCCAGCGGTTCTGCACGCAGGTGAACATCGCGACGAACAGCGCACCGGCCGCGGCGCCCGTGACGAGCGCGCCGATCGGGTGCATCACGTCGGAGCCCGCGCATACCGCGACGAGGCCCGCGAGCGGCCCGTTGTACGTGAAGCCCGGGTCGTTGCGGCCGGCCATCCACGCGGCGAGCGTGCCGCCGACCATCGCCATCAGCGAGTTCACCGCGACGAGGCCGCTGATCTTGTCGAGCGTCTGCGCGCTCATCACGTTGAAGCCGAACCAGCCGACCGCGAGCACCCACGCGCCGAGCGCGAGGAACGGGATGTTCGACGGCGGGTGCGCGGCAATCCGGCCGTCCTTCGCATAGCGGCCGTGGCGCGCGCCGAGCAGCAGCACGGCCGGCAGCGCGACCCAGCCGCCGAACGCGTGCACGACCACCGAGCCCGCGAAGTCGTGGAACGGCGCGCCGAACGCGTGCGCGAGCCAGGCCTGCACGCCGAAGCGCTCGTTCCAGGCGATCCCTTCGAAGAACGGATAGATGAAGCCGACGATGATCAGCGTCGCGACGAGTTGCGGGTTGAACTTCGCGCGCTCCGCGATGCCGCCCGACACGATCGCCGGGATCGCCGCCGCGAACGTCAGCAGGAAAAAGAAGCGGACGAGCGCGTAGCCGTTGTGCTGCGACAGCGTGCCGATGTCGTCGAAGAATTCGACGCCGTACGCGATCGTGTAGCCGATGAAGAAGTACGCGAGCGTCGACACCGAGAAGTCGACCAGGATCTTCACGAGCGCGTTGACCTGGTTCTTCTTGCGGACCGTGCCGAGTTCGAGAAACGCGAAGCCCGCGTGCATCGCGAGCACCATGACGGCGCCGATCAACAGGAACAGTGTGTCGACGCCGGATTTCAGACCATCCATGCCGTGGCTTCCTTGCGCAAAAAACGGGCAAGGAATGCAAATATCGAGCCAACCTGGTGAACGATTGCGTGGAATTGGTGCCTGGATGCCGCGCCATGCGGCATTCCGGTGAATCGTGCACGGGATCGAAGCGTGATCGACGCCGCTCGAGGGGCGCGTCGATTGCACGTAGCTGGTGCGAGACGTGCTGAACTGGTGCGTACGATGAACGAGGCGGTGCGCGGCGATGCGGTATCACGCACCGATCTGGCGCGTCAGTGGCGTGCGAACAGCGCGGGCGGCCGGCGCAGCCGCAGCGCGCAGGCCGACCAGTAGGCGGCGACGGTCGCCAGCCCGAGCGCGGCGAAGGCAAGCGCCGCGAAGCCCGCGAGGGACTGGCCGTCGGCGTCGGCGCCGAGGATGCCTTGCGCGACGATCAGTGCCGCGGTCCAGAACCCGATCACGGCCTGCGTGAGCAAGCGCGCGCAGGCGATGCGGCGCGGACGCCCGGATTCGGCGAGGCGGCGCGCCGACGGCGCACGCAGGCACAGGAAGAGGGTGGCGGCGAGCAGCGCGGCCAGGGCGATGAGCCAGTCGACGAGGAAAGCCATAACGAGGAAAAGGGGGACACGTACGAAGCGGATTGAAGCGTGCCCACTTTAGAGGCGTGGCGCGTGCGATTGAATCAGACGAATCCGAAATTGAAAGGCATTTTTAATGACGGGTCGTTATTTGGCCTGTTCCACAGGCGGTATCATCGACACCGGTCCAACCACGAGGTCGCGCCACGCGCGGCCGGAGATTGCTGATGAACATGAAGACATCGCGGGCGCGTCGTGTGCCCGGGTCCGTGCTGGCGGCCGTGGCCGCCGGTGCGCTGCTGTTGCTCGCGGGCTGCGAGAAGTCCGGCACGCCGGCCGCGCAACCCGATACGGCCGCGAGCGCGGCCGCCGATGCCGCGAACAATGCGGCCAAGGCGCTCGACCAGGTGGCGAGCACCGTCAATCAACAGATTAACGCGGCGAAGGCCGGCATCGCGTCCGCGGCGTCGGCCGTGCCGCCGCTGTCCGCGAGCGGCCTCGCATCGGCCGCGCAGGCGCAGATCGACGCGGCGGCGTCCGCGGTCGTCGCGCATGCGGCTTCCGAAGCGGGCGCGAAGATCGCCGAAGCCGGCAAGAAACTCCAGCAGTGGAGCCAGCAGAACGCCGCGGGGGCGAAATCCGCGAGCGGCGAATGACGCGGGCTTGCACGATTCGCAAAATGTAATTATGATGGTTACACAAGTCGCCGGTTGCGGGTCGGGCCGGCGTCGCCGAGTGAGTCAGGAATGAATACCAGCAGCCGGTTCGCGTTTGCCGTTCACGTGCTTGCCTTGCTGTCGATGCAGGAAGGCGTGCCGTTGTCGTCCGACATCATCGCGGGCAGCGTGAATACGAATCCGGCGCTGATTCGCCGGTTGCTGTCGATGCTGGCGGCCGCGGGCCTGACCACGTCGCAGCTCGGCGCGGGCGGCGGTGCGCTGCTGGCGCGCGAGCCCGGTGAGATCACGCTGCTCGACGTGTATCGCGCGGTCGACGATGCGCAACTGTTCGCGCTGCACCGCGAGGCGCCGAATCCGGCGTGTCTCGTCGGGCGGCACATCCAGGGCGTGCTGACCGGCTATATCGGCGACGCGCAGCGCGCAATGGAGGCTTCGCTCGCCACGCGCACGCTGGTCGACGTGACGGCCGACATGCTGGATCGGGAGCAGCGCACGCAACGGGCGGCGCGCGCCGGGGGGTGACCGACGGCGGGCAGGGCAGGAAGCCGGACGGCGCGTACGCGCGGCGATCGGCGCAACGGGGGCTTCGCCCCGTTTTTTTCGGTCTTATGTGTAATTAACTGTGTTACATATTTTCATTACTGGAGAATCGATATGACGCAACGTTCGTTGAATATCGCGCTGTTCGGCGCCACCGGCACGATCGGCTCGCGCATCGCGGCGGAAGCCGTGCGACGCGGCCACCGCGTCACGGCGCTGTCGCGCCATCCGGGCGCGTCCGGCGACGGCATCACCGCGAAGGCGGCCGACCTGTTCGACGCGGCCAGCATCGCCGCCGCGCTGCCGGGCCATGACGTCGTCGCAAGCGCGTACGGCCCGAAGCAGGAAGATGCGGCGCAGGTCGTCGCGGCCGCGAAGGCGCTGGTCGCCGGCACGCGCCAGGCCGGCCTGAAGCGGCTCGTCGTGGTAGGCGGCGCCGGTTCGCTCGAAGTCGCGCCGGGCAAGCAACTCGTCGACACCGAAGGTTTTCCGGACGCGTACAAGCCGCAGGCGCTCGCGCACCGCGATGCATTCGACTACCTGAAGACGGTCACCGATCTCGACTGGACCTTCTTCGCGCCGGCCGCGCTGATCGCGCCGGGCGAGCGCACGGGCACGTTCCGCACCGGCGTCGGCAAGCTGATCGTGGACGCGCAGGGCAACAGCAAGATCTCGGCGGAAGACTACGCGGTCGCGTTCGTCGACGCGCTCGAGCAGGACAGCTTCGTGCGCGAAATCGCGACGGTCGCGTATTGATCGGCGTGGCGGCCGGCGGCGTGTGAGCGCCGGCCCGGGCGCGGCGTGCAAGCCGCGACGCGCGACGATGTCAGGCGACGCCACCCCTCGCGGGTGGCGTCGCCTGTTTCATTTGGGGCGGCGAGCGCGTGGCGGATCGGTATTTACACCGGTCGACGTGCCGAGACACTTTTCATATTGTTCCCCGTTGGGCAGGATGAATAGAATAAATTTCTATCGACGAGGGAATGGAGAAATGGACGCCATCGATCGCAAGCTGCTGGAGCTGCTGCAGGCGGATGCCACGCTGCCGATCGCGGAGCTGGCGCAGCGCGTGAACCTGTCGCAGACGCCGTGCTGGAAGCGCGTGCAGCGGCTGAAGGAAACCGGCGCGATTCGCGCGCAGGTCGCGCTGTGCGATCCGCGCAAGCTCGGGGTCGGCACGACCGTGTTCGTCGCGATCCGCACGAACCAGCACACCGAGGAATGGGCGCAGCGTTTCACGCAGGCGGTGCGCGACATGCCGGAAGTGGTCGAGGTGTACCGGATGAGCGGCGAGACCGATTACCTGCTGCGCGTGGTGGTGGCCGGCATCGACGATTACGACCGCGTCTACAAGCAACTGATTCGCACGGTGCCGCTGTTCGACGTCAGTTCGTCGTTCGCGATGGAGCAGATCAAGTATTCGACCGCGCTGCCCGTGCGCGATCTGGCCGAGCCGGCCTGACGGGCTTGCCGCCGCGTCGGCCGCGCGGCTTCAGCGGCCGCGCGCCAGCGCGCGTGCGCGCTCGTCGGCCAGCGCGTCGCGGCGCACGAAATCCGCGACGAACGGGCTGGCCGGATGATGGTGCAGCGCATACGGCGTGTCCCATTGCGCGAGCCGGCCGTCCTTCATCACGCCGATCCGGTCGGCGATCGCGAACGCTTCCGCCTGATTGTGCGTGACGAGGATCGCGGTGTGGCCCGTGTGCTTCAGGATGTCGCGCAGCTCGAACGCGAGCCGCTCGCGCGTATCGACGTCGAGATTCGAGAACGGCTCGTCGAGCAGCAGCAATTCCGGCGACGGTGCAAGGGCGCGTGCGAGGGCGACGCGCTGCTGCTGGCCGCCCGACAGTTCGTGCGGATACGCGTCGCCGGAATCGGCTAGGCCGACGAGGTCGAGCATCTCCGCGATGCGCAGGCGCCGTTCGGCCTTCGGCATGCGCCGCAGGCCGAACGCGACGTTGTCGGCCGCGCTCAGGTGCGGAAACAGCGCGTAATCCTGGAACATCATGCCGATGCGCCGCCGCTCGGGCGGCACGTCGAGCGACGGCGCCGCGACCGGCGTGCCGTCCAGCACGATGCGCCCCATGCGCACGGGTTCGAAGCCGGCGATCGCGCGCAGCACGGTGGTCTTGCCGCAGCCGGACGCGCCGAGCAGGCAGCCGATGTCGCCGCGCGGCAGCGCGAGGCTCAGGCCGTCGACCACGGTGCGGCGGCCGTGCGGCGTGTCGTAGGCGACGCAGAGGTCGTCGAGTTCGAGCAGGTTCACGGTGTCAGGCTCCGATCTTGTGGCGGGTGCGGGCGAGCAGGATCACGGGCACGAGCCCGGCCAGCACGATCGCGAGCGCGGCGACCGCGCCTTCTTCATAGGTGCCGCGCGCGGCTTCCGCATACAGCCAGGTCGCGAGCGTGTCGAAATTCAACGGACGCAGCAGCAGCGTGGCCGGCAGCTCCTTCATCGCGTCGACGAACACCAGCAGCGCGCTCGTCGTGAGCGCGGGCCGCAACAGCGGCAGGTGGATGCGGCGCAACGTGCCGCCGGCCGTCTCGCCGAGCGAGCGCGCGGCCTGTTCGAGCGACGGCGGAATGCGCGCGAGGCCGGCCTCGATGCCGCCGGCCGGGATCGCGAGAAAACGCACGGTATAGGCGATCACGAGCGCGGTCGCCGAACCCATCAGCAGCAGCCCGTCGCGGCCGAGCGCCGCGCCGAACAGCCGGTCGGCCGCCGCGAACGGAATCAGCAGGCCGATCGCGAGTACGGTGCCTGGCACCGCGTAGCCGAGGCTCGCGATCCGCGCGCACAGGCGGGCAGGGCCCGCACCGGCGCTGTCGCGCTGCGCGCGGGCGGCCCACGCGACGACGAGTCCGCACGCGAGCGTCGCGACGGTGGCGGCGGTCGCGATCGTCAGCGTGTTCGCGAGCCCCGTCATCAATTGCGCGGAGATGCCGCCGACGAGGTGCAGCCGCTTGGCCGTTTCGACCGTGAGGTACGCGGCCGGCGCGCCGAAGCCGAGCAGGACGGGTAGCCAGCCGAGCACGGCGGCGCCCAGCGCGGCCGCGCCGGTCAGGCGGCGCGGCGCGATCGGCCGCATGCGTCGGCCGTGCGCGTAGCGCTGGCGGCGGCGCCCATAGCGTTCGAGCGCGATCATGCCGACGACGATCGCGAGCATCGCCAGCGCGATCTGCGCGGCGCCGGCGAGATCGGAGCGCGTGATCCACGTCGTATAGACGGACACGGTCAGCGTCTGCACGCCGAGGAATTCCGACGCGCCGATATCGTTCAGCGTTTCGAGCAGCGCGAGGCTCACGCCGACCGCGATCGCCGGGCGGGCCAGCGGCACGACGACGCGCCAGAACGTCGCGAGGCGGCCCGCGCCGAGCGTGCGCGCGGCCTCGAGCAGGCTCGCGGACTGCGTGACGAACATCGCGCGCGTGCTCAGATAGACATACGGATACAGCACGAAGCCGAGCACGAAGATCGCGCCGGGCAGCGAACGCAGGTCGGGCAGACGGAACTGGCGCGGGCTGTCGAAGCCGAGCAGCCAGCGGATCGCGCCTTGCACGGGGCCGATCGGATGCAGCAGATCGAGATACGCGAACGCGACGATGTAGGTGGGCACCGCGAGCGGCAGCAGCAGTGCCCAGGTCAGGGTCCGGCGGCCGGGAAAATCGTAGGCGGTGACGAGCCATGCGCAGCCGGTGCCGACGATCGACACGATCGTGCCGACCCCGGCGAGCAGCAGCAGCGTATTGACGAGCGCCTGCGGCAGCACGAATTCCGCGAGATGCCGCCAGTGCGCGAGATCGGCGTCGAAGGCGGCGGCCACGAGCACCGCGAGCGGCGCCGCGACCGCCGCGGCGATCGTCAGCGCCGCGAGCAGCCACAGGCTGCCCGCGCGCGGCCGCAGGCGCAGGCCGCTCGGCTCGCGGCAGGCGCGGGCGGGCGATGCGTCAGTTGTCAAAGCCGACCTTGTCGACGAGCTGGCTCGCCTGCTTGCGATGCTTCGCGATGTCCGCCAGCGGCAGCGGATCGACTTTCAGCGTGCCGAAGCTGGCGATCACCGGGTCGAGCTTCACGTTCGCGCGCACCGGGTATTCGTAGTTCGCCTGCGCATACAGCGCCTGCGCTTCCGGCGACACGAGATATTCGAGCAGTTTCACCGCGTTGGCCTTGTGCGGCGCGTGCTTCGCGACCGTCGCGCCGCTGATGTTCACGTGCGTGCCGCCGCTCTTCGCGTTCGCGAAGGTCGGCCGCACGACCTTGATCGCGTCGCCCCATTTGCGCGCATCGCTGCCCGGTTCGGCGTTTTTCATGTGGCCGACGTAGTAAGCGTTCGCGAGGCCGACGTCGCAGATGCCGCCGAGGATGTCGCGCGCGACGTCGCGGTCGCCGCCGGTCGCCTTGCGTGCGAGGTTCGCCTTCACGCCGCGCAGCCATGTCTCGGTCGCGGCCTCGCCGTCGTGCGCGATCATCGCCGCGACGAGCGCGGTGTTGTACGGATGCTGGCCCGAGCGGATGCAGACCTTGCCCTTCCATTTCGGATCGGCGAGATCTTCGTAGCGGAACGCATCGACCTTCAGGTCCTTTTCGACGTACAGCACGCGATCGCGCAGCGACAGCGCGTACCAGTCGCCGTTCGTGGCGCGCAGGTTCGCGGGAATCGCGTCGTCGAGCACCTTCGAGCGCACCGGCTGCGTGACGCCGCCGTCGACGAGGTCGAGCAGGTTGCCGACGTCGACCGTCATCAGCACGTCGGCCGGCGACTGCGCGCCTTCCGCCTTCACGCGCTCGAGCAGGCCGTCCTTCACGAACACCGTGTTGACCTTGACGCCGCTCTGCTTCGTGAACGCGTCGATGAGCGGCTGGATCAGCTTCGGCTCGCGGGTGGTGTACAGGCTCACTTCCTCGGCCGCGTGGGCAAGCGGCGCGAAGGCTGCTGCGGCGGCGGCGAGGGCGCCGGCGAGCGGCAGCAGGCGGGTGCGCGGATTCGACATGAAGACTCCGGTGCGGCAGGTGGACGAGGGAGCGTTCCGGGGCGCGTCTGCCGCCCGAGCGACCCGAAACATTACAAAATGAAAGACTTTGGATTCTAGATCGAAATGGGAACGATTAACAATCGAAAGCTGACGGAAAGCGGAGGAGAAGCCGGGGCCGGAGGGCGGCGAACGGGGCGGTGCAGTGTGGGCGCAAGCGCGTAGAATGCCCGCTTCGACGAATTTGACGGAGCCGCACCGACCATGAACGATCAGCGCAAGAAGAACCCTGTCCGCAACGTGAGCATCCTGATCGTCGTGGCCGTGCTGCTCGTGATCGGGACGATCCTGTACAACGCGATTTCGCAGAAGCACGCGTACGACGAGGCCCATCCGGCCGAGGCCGCGAGCGCGGCGTCGCACTGACGCGCCGCTACGCGGCCTGATCGGGTCGCGTGCGGGGCATGCCACGGGAGTCGATCCGCGGCGTCCGGCGCGACGGGCGCCGCGCGGAACCGGGACATCGGAAGGCGCGTCGGAACCGGCGCGCCGCACCGGCCAGTCCGCCGTGCGTCAACGTGACGCAGGTGCGAATTTCGGGCGAATCCGTGCGTAGAACACGGCCGCGAGCAGCGCGAGCCATGCCGCGCCGACATACAGCGCCACGCGCGTATCCTCGAACCAGCCGAGCATCACGATCACGAAGCCCATGAAGGCGATCGTCAGCGCGGGCGCGACGGGCCACAGCGGCACCTTGAACTTCAGCGCGGCGACTTCGGCACTCGACAGGCGGCGACGCATCGCCACCTGCGACAGCAGGATCATCAGCCACACCCACACGGTCGCGAACGTCGCGATCGCGGCGACCACCAGGAACACGTCCTTCGGCATCAGGTAGTTGAGCAGCACGCCCACCAGCAGCGCGCCGGCCATCACGAGCACCGTGACCCACGGCACGCCGTGGCGCGATGTCGTCATCAGCACGCGCGGCGCCTGACCCTGCCGCGCCATCCCGAACATCATCCGGCCCGCGCCGAAGATGTCGCTGTTGATCGCCGAGATCGCCGCGCTGATCACGACGAGGTTCAGGATCGTCGCGGCCGATTTCACGCCGAGCGCCGAGAAGATCTGCACGAACGGGCTGCCGTCGCTGCCGACACCCGTCCACGGGCTGATCGACATCAGCACCACCATCGTCAGCACGTAGAACAGCAGGATGCGTGCGGGCACCGCGTTGATCGCGCGCGGAATCACGCGTTCCGGGTCCTTCGCCTCACCGGCGCTCATCCCGATCACCTCGATCCCGCCGTACGCGAAGATCACCACCGACAGCGACGCGATCAGCCCGCCGATGCCGTTCGGCAAGAAGCCGCCGTGGTTCCACAGGTTCGCGAACGTCGGCAAGTCGGCCGAATGACCGAAGTGCATGCCGGTCAGCAGGATCGCGACGCCGCCGCCGATCATTGCGACGATCGCGCCGACCTTGATGATCGACAGCCAGAATTCGAGCTCGCCGAACACTTTCACGTGGCACAGGTTCAGCCCGCAGATGATCGCGACGACGCCGAGCACCCAGATCCATTGCGGGACGTCCGGAAACCAGAAGCCCATGTAGATGCCGAACGCGGTGATGTCCGCGATCGCGACGATCACCATTTCGAGCGTGTAGGTCCAGCCGGTGACGAAGCCCGCGAAGGGGCCGAGGTTCTCGGTCGCGTAGTGGCCGAACGAGCCGGCGACGGGTTCGCGCACGGCCATCTCGCCGAGCGCGCGCATCACCATGTAGACGGCCGCGCCGCCCAGGATGTACGCGAGGATCACGGCCGGGCCGGCAAGCTGGATCGCGGACGCGGAGCCGTAGAACAGGCCCGTACCGATCGCCGAGCCCAGCGCGAGAAAGCGGATGTGCCGCGCGCTCAGGTGGCGCTGCAAGTTTTTCATCGAGTCTCCGATATCGTTATGCGACGAACCTGGCGAGCGGGGCCGGTTCGAGTGCGCCAAGTTGTCTATACAACTTGAATGTGAACGAATGATAACAAGCCGGACCCGGTGACCGGAATCGGGTATTCCCTGACTGGCGCGGCGAGCGGAACGGGGCGTGGGGCGGTCGCGCGCTGAATGCGCGCGCCGCATGGAGCGGTGGAGCATGCTTCGGGGGATCGTTGAATCGAGGCGCGCCGGTGGCCGAGCCGCGTCGTGCGCGGGCCGGCCTGCCGGCGCGGACAGCCGGAGGTCAGGCCGGCAGGCGGATCACGCTCGCATCCTTGCGGATCAGCAGCGACGACGCGAGCATCTGTTTGCACTGGTGCGCGAGCACCTTCAGGTCGTGCGTGAGCTCGGCGCCGACTGCATCGGATTTTTCCGCGGACACGACCATCGCATCGAGATCGCGCGTGATCTGCTTCGACGCTTCGAGCTGGTCGGTGGGCGGCGGCTCGCCGGCCTCGGCCTTCTCGAGATTGTCGAGCACCGCGGCGAGGCCGCGCTGCAGCGCATCGTCGTGGACGAGGCCGCCGTCGGCCGCGCATGCGCTGCGGATCAGCGGCGCGGCGGCCGTGATCTGCGCGCCGAGCACGTGCGTCTGCACGAGCAGGTCGTTCAGTTCGGGCACGAAGCGCTGGTGCGCCTTCGGCTCGATCATCATCCGCTGGAACGCCTGCCCGAGGTTCGCGAACGCGATGTGCACGTCCTTGCGGGCGAGGCGGTAGCGGTAGTCGTCGTCGAGGCTGGCCGTCGGGGATTCGATCGCGGCGGCGACGCCCGCGACGACGGCGGCACCGTCGGCGGTCGGCACCGGCACCGGCGGCGACATGCCGCGCCCGGCACGCCACACGGCCTCGAAATACTTGCGGGTGGACGTCAACATGTCGGTGACGAGCTTGCCCATCAGCCGGTATTCCCAGTACGGGAACAGCCGGCTCGCGGCGATCGCGATCATGCAGCCGACCACCGTGTCGATCGCGCGTTCGCCGATGATCCGCATGCTGCCCGGCGCGAGCAGGTGGAACATCAGCAGCACGTATGACGACGTGAACACGACGCTCGCCGCATAGTTGAACAGCAGCAGGCTGTAGCTCATCACCATCGACCCGAACATGATCGCGATCAGCAGGTGCGTATCCTTGACCGTGTAGATCAGCGCGACGCTCGCCGCGCAGCCGATCAGCGTACCGACGATACGCGCCGCGTTGCGCTGCTTGGTCAGCGAATAGCCGGGCTTCAGGATGATGATGGTCGTCATCACGATCCAGTACGCGTTGGTGAGCGGCAGCAGCCGGCCGATCCAGAAGCCGACCGCCACTGCGATCGTCACGCGCAGTGCATGGCGAAAGCTCGGCGAGCGCATGTTCAGGTTCGAGAAGATCAGCAGCGGCGACATGCGGCGGCGCTGCAGGAAGCGCGTGAGCGCCTTGTCGATCTTCAGTTCGGTTTGCTGCGGATCGGCGTGGCCCGACAGGTTGCGGCGCATCCGGTCGATCAGGCGCGTCGCGCTCCAGATGCGCCGGAACGTCGCGACCACGGCCGCATAGGCTTCCGCGTGGGTGGCCGCGAAGTTTTTCTTGCGCATCAACTCGATCTCGTACTCGATCGCGCGCAGCTCGGCCTTCACGCTGATGTGCGAATGCGGCGCGCGGTTTTCGAGCACCGCGAGGCCGACCTCCTCGAGATCGGCTGCGGCCTTGCGGATCAGGTCGCGATAGAAAATGATCAGGTCCGAGCCGCCGAACGTGTTGCGCACGAGCGGGTAGTCGGTGTGCGCGCCGACGAACAGCTCGTGCAGGTCGACGCTGTTGATGAACAGGTTGTACATCGTCGTGCGGCCGGGATCGAGCTTGCCGCGCCGCAGCTTCGGCAGGTTGCGCAGCACGATGTCGCGCGCGGTTTCCTGCGTTTCGACCGCGGTGATCTGCCGGGTGACGAGATTGCGGTAGCACTCGTCGAGATCGGCGTCGAGGTCGTAGAACTGCGCGCGCGCGAGCAGGTAGTCGGCGCAGGCGAACAGGCTTTCGGCCAGCGCCTGCTGCTCGATTCGGCGCGCCTGCCATTGCGACACGAGCGTGGCCCAGTACGTGTACCAGAGGCCGCCCGCGAGAATCCAGCCGGCGTTGACGAACGCCTGCAGCGGCGTGAACTTCTCCTCGAGCGTCATCACCATCATGAACAGCGTCGCGAAGCTGATCTGCGGCCAGCGGTTGCCGTAGACGACGATCAGCGACAGCACGAACGTGAGCGGCACGATCGTGAGCCACAGCGCGAAGATGTTCGGGGTCGCGAGACCGGTCGCGAGCGCGGCCAGGAAGCCGATCACGCTGCACGCGAGCATTTCGTTGTGTTTGTACTTCAGCGGGCCCGGCATGTCGACCACGCACGCACCGAGCGCGCCCGTCGAGATCGTGAAGCCAAGCTCGCGGTTGTGAAACACGATCAGGCACAACACGGCCGGCAGCGACACGCCGACCGCGATCCGCAGGCCGCCGAAAAAGTACTGGCTGTAGAAAAACTTTCTGATTTCGACCGAATAGCGCATCGATGGGCTGAATGACAGACGAAGACGCCGGGGCGGCGTATTGACTGGCGACGAGTCTATCGTATTTCGCGGCTCGCAAAAGCTGGCTGTCCGGACGATGGCCGTGGCTGCGGCCCTTTGCTATCCTTGGTCATCCTGTTCGCCCGGCCCCGTCGGTGCGAGGTTCCGACGCCCGCCTCATGCTCCATCTCTTCTATTCGAACCGTCACGAAACGCTGGCCGACGCGCTGCTCGAGGATCTGACCGCGTTCCCGGCCCGCAACGGCCCGTGGGCGCCGCAACAGGTCATCGTGCCGAGCGCGGCGCTGCGCCGCCGTCTCGAGCTCGACATCGCCGCGCGCAATGGCGTGTGCGCGAACGTCGAGTTCACCTATCTCGCGCAGTGGCTGTGGGCGCAGATCGGCCGCGTGCTGACGGTGCCCGCGCGCTCGCCGTTCGCGCCCGACCGGCTCGTGTGGCGCTGCTACCGGCTGTTCGCGCAGGCGGCCGATGGTGCGCCGTGGCTCGCGTCGCCGCGGCTCGCCGCGTATCTGTCGGCTTCCGACGATGCGATGCGCTACGAACTGGCCCATCGCGTCGCGGCCGTGCTCGATCACTATCTGACCTACCGCCCCGAATGGCTGGCCGCGTGGCAGGCCGGCGAATCGGTGCTCGCGGGCGACGCCGCACCGCGCGGGATCAGCGACGCCGCGCGCGACGACGAGCGCTGGCAGGCTGCGCTGTGGCGTGCGCTGCTCGCCGAGCTGAGCGACAGCGGCACGCCGCCGGCACACCGCTTCCTCGTCGAAGCGCGCCATCTCGATGCCGACGCGGTCGCGCGGGCCGACTGGCCCGAATCGGTCAGCGTGTTCGCGCTGCCGACGATGCCGCCGCTGCACGTCGCGCTGTTGCGCGAACTGTCGCGCTGGATCGACGTGCGCGTCTACGCGCTGAACCCGTGCCGCGAATTCTGGTTCGACATCGTGACCGCCGCGCATGCCGAGGCGCTCGATGCGGCCGGGCGGCGCGACTACCAGGAAGTCGGTCATCCGCTGCTCGCCGAATGGGGCAGGCAGACGCAGGCGCAACTGCACATGCTGCACGAACTGACCGAAAGCGCCGCGTCGGGCGATGCGTCGCGTTTCGTCGAGAATCCCGCACCCACCTGGCTCGCGCGCGTGCAGAACGCGATCCTCGAATTGCAGCCGGAAGCCGACATCGGCGACACGCCGGTCGAGCGGGGGATCGAGGTGCACGTGTGCCACAGCCTCGCACGCCAGCTCGAGGTGCTGCACGACCGGCTGCTTGCCTGGTTCGACGCCGATACGAGCCTGCAGCCGTCCGACGTGCTCGTCGCGGTCGCCGATCTCGCCGCGGCCGGGCCGCTGATCGACGCGGTGTTCGGCACGGCCGGCGCCGGCGGCGCGCGGGTGCCGTACCGGATCACCGGCCTGCCGCCGTCGCAGGCGAACCCGGTCGCGCGCGTGCTGCTCGACTGGCTCGCGTTGCCGGAACGGCAGGTCGGCGCGCCGGAGCTGGTCGAATGGCTGCGCGTGGATGCGGTGGCCGCTCGCTACGACATCGACGCGGCCGCGCTCGAAACCGTGCAGACCTGGCTCGCGGCCGCCGGCGCGCGGCGCGGGCTGTCGCCGCTCGCGAGCGACGACGCGGCCGTGCCCGCGCCGCGCCATACGTTCTCCGATGCGCTCGCGCGGCTCTTTCTCGGCTATGCGATGCCCGAAGGGGCGGCGCCGATCGGCGCGTGGTTGCCGATCGAGGCGGCCACCGGCAGCGAGGCCGAACTGCTCGGCCGGCTCGCACGCTTCACCGACGATCTCGACGGCTTCGCGCGGCGGCTCGCCGAGTCGCACACGCCGCGCGGCTGGAGCGAGCTGTTTGCCGACACGCTCGCGCGCTTCTTCGATTCGGGCGCCGCGTATGCGGATGCGCTGGCCGGCGTGCGCGACGCGCTCGACGCGATGCTGGCCGCGATGACGGAAGGTGCGCCGGACGAGGCGTTGCCGGCGGCCGTCGTGCGCGCGGGGCTCACCGCGGCGCTCGACGATCCGGCCCGCGGCGGGGTGCCGTGGGGCGGCGTCACGTTCTCGTCGCTGACGAGCTTGCGCGGCCTGCCGTATCGCGTCGTCTGCCTGCTCGGGATGGACGACGGCGTGCTGCCGAGTCTCGCGCGCGCGGATGAATTCGACCTGATGGCCGTGCTGCCGAAGCTGGGCGACCGGCAGCGTCGCGACGACGAGCGCAATCTGTTTCTCGACCTGTTGCTCGCCGCACGCGACCGGTTGCTGATCGCCTATACGGGCCGCAGCATCCGCGACAATGCGCCGTTGCCGCCCGCGGCGCTCGTCGACGAGCTGCTCGATCATCTGGCGATCGTCACGGCCGGGCTCGGCGCCGCACCGGATGCGGTCGATGCCGCGCGGCGCGCGTTCATCGTCGAGCATCCGCTGCAACCGTTCGCGGCCGCGTATTTCCAGCCGGGCAGCGAACTCGTGTCGTACGACGCCGAGCGGGCGACACTCGCGTCGCTGCTGGCCGCCGAAGCGTCGCGCGGCGAGCCGCGCGAGCAGCCGTTCTTCGCGCAGCCGCTGCCGGCCGAGCCGGTCGAGCCCGTCGCGTTCAGCGAATTCGAACGCTTCTGGCGGCATCCGGCGCGTGCGTTGCTACGCGGCCGGCTCGGCATCGTGCTCGCCGACGCACAGGCCGAACTACTCGATACCGAGCCATTCGCGCTGGACTTTGCCGGCAGCGACGCGCTGGCCGAGCGCGTGCTGCCGCTCCTGATCGAAGCGGGCGAGGGTGGCGTGCACGATCACGCGCTGCGCATTGCGGACGCGAGCCCCGAACTGCCCGGCGGCGCGACGGGGGCGGTGTGGCGCGACCAGGCGCTCGGTTCGATGACGCAGCTTGCGTCGAACGTGCGCCGTGCGCTGGCCGACGGGATCGAGCGGCGGCCGTTCTCGCTCATCGTCGCACCGAAGTGGCCCGACACCGAGCAGGCGCTGTTCGGCGCCGACGACGCGATGCTGGCGGCCGACGCGGTGAGCGCGCCGCTCGAATTGCACGGCACGCTGAACCGGCTGACGCCGGCCGGGCAGGTCATCTACCGCTATGCGCGGCCGAGCGCGCGCGATTACCTGTCCGCGTGGCTCGCGCATCTCGTCTACTGTGCGATCGAGCCCGGCGGCCCGCGCCGCACGCTGTGGTTCGGCAGCGGCGGTGCGTTCGAGCTGACGCCCGTCGCGGCGCCGCTCGAACGGCTCGCGCCGCTGGCCGCGCTGTTTCGCGCGGGGCGGCGCATGCCGCTGCGGTTTTTCCCGCGCAGTGCGTGGGCGCGGGTATCTGACGGCGAGGCGAAGGCCGCGAGCGTGTGGATCAACGAGCGGGTCGTGAGCGAAGCCGACGACCCGGCCATCGCGATCGCGTGGCGCGGCGCGCATCCGTCGCTCGACGAGCCGTTCGGCACGCTCGCGCGGCTCGTGTTCGAGCCGCTCGTCGAGCATCTGAAGGAGGTCGCATGAGCGCCGTGTCGCAGCAGCAGGCGCTCGAACTCGACGTGTTCGCCTGCCCGCTCGACGGCGTCAACCAGATCGAGGCGTCGGCCGGCACCGGCAAGACCTGGAACATCTGCGCGCTGTACGTGCGTCTGCTGCTCGAAAAGGATCTCGGCGCGGACGAGATCCTCGTCGTGACCTTCACGAAAGCGGCGACGGCCGAGCTGCACGAGCGGATTCGCAGCCGGCTCGCGCAGCTTGCGCATGCGCTCGACACGGGTGACGACGGCGGAGATCCGTTCATCGCGCGCCTGCTGGAGACCACCCTCGGCGACGACGGCGCGCTCGACTCCGGGACGGCCGCGAAGCGGATCCGGCGCGCGCTGCGCGCGTTCGACCAGGCGGCGATCCATACGATCCACGCGTTCTGCCAGCGTGCACTGCAGGAAGCGCCGTTCGCGGCCGCGATGCCGTTCGCGTTCGACATGGAGGCCGACGATGCGTCGCTGCGCTTCGAACTCGCGGCGGATTTCTGGCGCACGCGTGTCGAACCGGCGGCCGCGCGCTGGCCGGGCTTCGCGACCTGGCTCGTCGAATCGGGCGCCGGCCCGGCCGCGCTTGATGCACAGCTTGCACGCCGGCTGAAGAAGCCGCTCGCCGCGCTGCGCTGGGATGGCGTGACCGAGCCGGACGAATCAGCCGAAGCGGCGGCGGCCGAATGCTTCGCCGAGGCGGCGCGGATGTGGGCGGCCGAGCGCGACGCGATCGATGCGTTGCTGCGCGCCGCGCAGCCCGTGCTGAATCAACGCTCGCACAAGCCCGACGCGGTTGCCGATGCGCTTGCCGCGTGGGCCGTGCATTTCGAGCAGGGCGACGCGACGGCCGCGCTGCCGAAAGCCGCGCTGAAGCTCACGCAAACCGCGCTGACGAAGGCGACCAAAAAAGGCGGTGCGACACCCGCACATGCGTTCTTCGACGTGGCCGACGCGCTCGAAGCGGCCGTGGCCGCAGCCGAGGCTGCGCAGCGCGCGCGCTGGCTCGCGCTGATCGCCGAATGGCTCGACATGGCGCCCGGCGAGCTGGCCGAGCGCAAGCGCACGCGACGCGTCGTGTCGTTCGACGACCTGCTCGCGAACCTGTATCACGCGCTGCACGCGCATCCATGGCTCGCCGAGACGCTGCGCGCGCGCTATCCGGCCGCGTTGATCGACGAGTTCCAGGATACCGATCCGCTGCAGTTCGCGATCTTCGACCGGATCTTCGCGCCGCGCGGCCCGCTGTTTCTCGTAGGCGATCCGAAGCAGGCGATCTACAGTTTCCGCGCGGCCGACCTGCATACCTATCTCGCCGCGCGCGCACGGGCGAGCGCGTGCTACACGCTCGCGGTCAACCAGCGCTCGACGCCTGCGATCGTCGACGCGTGCAACCGCTTCTTCCTGTCGAATCCGCGCGCGTTCGTGCTCGACGGGCTCGACTATTACGCGGTGCGCGCCGGCACGCGTGTGCGTGCGCCGTTCGTCGACGAGACCGATCCGGGCCCGGCCGGCGATTTCCGGGTGTGGGCGCTGCCGGGCGGCGAAGGTACGCTGCTCAAGCGCGATGCGCAGGCGCAGGCTGCACAGGCCTGCGCGGCCGAGATCGCGCGGCTGATGCGCGGCGCGCGTGAAGGGCGTGTGCGGTTGGGAGAGTCGCCGTTGTCGCCGGGCGACATCGCGGTGCTCGTGCAGACGCACCGGCAGGGCAGCCTCGTGAAGCGCGTGCTCGCGACGTGGGGCATCGGCAGCGTCGAGCTGGCGCAGGCGTCGGTGTTCTCGACCGGCGACGCCGAACAGATCGAGCGCGTGCTGGCGGCGATCGATGCGCCGGGCGACCTGCGGCGTCTGCGCGCGGCGCTCGCGTCCGACTGGTTCGGGCTCGATGCCGGCGCGCTGTGGCGCATGGAGCAGGGCGACGGCGATGCGCCACCCGGCGCGTCGGCGGCCGACAGTGCGGACGCGATGAGCTGGGTCGAGCGCTTCTCGCGGTATCGGCTGCTGTGGCGCGAACGCGGCTTCGCGGTGATGTGGCGCACGTTCACGCGCGAGCTGCGGATCGCCGAACGGCTGATGGCCGGTGCGGACGGCGAGCGCCGCGTGACCGACATCAACCATCTGGCCGAGTTGACGCAGGCGCGGGCATCCGCGCAACCGGGTATCGCGCCGACGCTGCGCTGGCTCGCCGCGCAACGGCTCGACGGCGGCGGCGAGGAAGCGCAACTGCGGCTCGAATCCGATCGCAACCTCGTGCAGATCGTCACGGTGCACAAGTCGAAGGGGCTCGAATACGCGGTCGTGTTCTGTCCGTTCCTCAACGACGGCGGGCTACGCGAGCCGCCGTCTTCCGCGCTTCCCGATGCGCGCGAATATCACGACGACGCGGGCGATGCGGTGCTGCATTACGGATGCGACGACGAAGCGGCCGCGCACGCGGCGCGGCAGGCGCTGCGCGAGCAGGCCGCGGAGCGCGCGCGGCTCGTCTACGTGGCGCTCACGCGCGCGGTGTATCGCTGCTATGTCGTCGCCGGGCCCTACCTGTCGTCGCGTTCGACGCGCGAAGCGCGGCGTAGCGTGCTCAACTGGCTCGTCGCCGGTGCCGGCCATGCGTTCGATGCGTGGCTCGACGAGCCGCCCGACGAAGCCGCGCTCGAGGCGGCATGGCGCGCGCTCGCGGGCGGTCCCGTGAGCGTCGCGCCGCTGCCCGTGCCCGCGCGCCGCGAGCGTCTCGCGGCCGGGCACGACGCGTCGCAGACGCTCGCGGCGCGCCATGCGACGCGCGTGCTGCGCGATGCGTGGCGGTTGGCGAGCTTCAGCTCGCTGACCGCGTCGATGGCGCGCGAGGAGGCGGGCGTCGCCGCCGTGCCCGACGACGAACTGCGGCCCGATCACGATGCGCTCGCCGCGGTGACGCCGGACGGCGAACTGATATTCGCCGATACGGTTGCGACCGACCCGCCGGACGACGACATCCTCGTGTTCCCGCGCGGCGCGGCGGCCGGCGAATGCCTGCACCGCCTGTTCGAACTCAGCCGGTTCACGGAGCCCGAATCGTGGCACGCGGCCGCGCTCGGCGCGCTGCACGACCGGCCGGTCGAGGCCGAGCCGGCGCTTGCGGCGCGTCTGCCGGCGATGATGGTGCGGCTCGTCGACGACGTCGTGCACACCGAGCTCGTGCCGGGCATGCGGCTCGTCGATCTCGATCCGGCGAAGCGGCTCGACGAAATGGGTTTCCTGTTTCCGGCGCCGTCGCTGGACCTGCTGGCGCTGCGCCGGCTGCTGGTCGCGCACGGTTATCCGGACGTTGCACTGGAGGCGGGCACGCTCGCCGGTTTCATCAAGGGTTTCATCGACATGATCGTCGAACACGACGGCCGTTTCTGGATCGTCGACTGGAAGTCGAACCACCTCGGCACGACGCCGGACGCCTATGGCCCGCGCGCGCTCGACGTCGCGATGGCCGATCACGCATATCACCTGCAGGCGCTGCTCTATACGGTCGCGCTGCATCGCTATCTGCGCGGCCGGTTGCCGGATTACGACTACGACACGCATATCGCGGGTTACCTGTACCTGTTCGTGCGCGGCGTGCGGCCAGGTTGGCGCAGCGGCGGCGAGCCGGCCGGCGTGCATGCGCGGCGGCCCGCCCGCGCGCTCGTCGACGCACTCGACCGGATGATGGAAGGGGGCCGCGCATGACCGCATCCGACGACATGCTCGAATTCACCGGCGGTCTCGTCGCGCGGCTGCCCGAGCCGGCCGATTTCGGCATTGCGCTCGCGGAAGGCTTCGCGCGCCGCATCGGTGACCTCGCGCGACGTGCCGGTGCGCCGTCCGCGTCGGCACGCTGGGCGGCGCGTGCCGCGTTCGCGACGAGCCGCGCGACCGCGAGCGGCCACGTGTGCGTTGCGCTCGGCGCGCTTGCACAGCGTTACGAAGCGCCGCTCGACGAGGTCCGCGCGGCGCTTGCCGCGAGCGGCGTGGTCGCGTTCGGCACGCTCGCGCGCGGCGACGAACGGCCGCTGATCGTCGACCGGCTCGATCACCTGTACCTGTCGCGCTATTTCGATTACGAACGGCGGCTCGCCGATGCGCTCGTCGCGCAGGCCGGCGTCGCCGCGCCGGACGAAGGACTGTCGCCCGACCGGTTGCGCGACAGTCTCGCCCGTTACTTCGGGCCGGCCACCGGTGAAGTCGACTGGCAGCGCGTCGCGGCGATCGTCGCGCTGACGGGCCGCGTGACGATCGTCAGCGGCGGGCCGGGCACGGGCAAGACGACGACCGTCGTCGGCGTGCTGGCCTGTCTGCTCGACGCGCACCCGGGGCTGCGCATCGCGCTGGCCGCACCGACCGGCAAGGCCGCGCAGCGGATGCAGGAGGCGCTGCACGCGCGCGCCGGCGATCTGCCGCCCGAGCTCGCGGCGCGCCTGCCCGACACGTCGTACACGCTGCATCGGCTGCTGGGCGGCGGCGGGGCAGCCGGCTTTCGGCATCATCGCGACAATCCGTTGCCGTACGACCTGATCGTCGTCGACGAGGCGTCGATGATCGACGTCGCGCTCGCCGCGCATCTGCTCGACGCGCTCGCGCCGGGCGCGCGGCTCGTGTTGCTGGGCGACAAGGACCAACTGGCGGCGGTCGAGGCCGGCGCCGTATTCGCGGAGCTGAGCGCGCGGCCGGCGTTCACCGCCGCGGCGCGCGCGCGCATCGCGCAGGCGCTGGGCATCGACGAGGCGACGTTCGTCGCGGCGTTGCCGGCGCCGGACGAGGCGGCGCCGGTAGCGGTTCCGGCCGCGCAGCCGGTTTCCGCTTCCGCACGGGCTCCGGCGTCGCCATCGGCATCCGCGCCTGTTTCGCGCAAATCGGCGCTTCGGTCGTCGAAAGTCGATGCGCGACAGGCGTCGCTGTTCGACGACGAACCGCAGGATGACGAAGTGTCGTCGACCGACATCGCGCCGCCCCCGCGCGCCGAGTCGGCACTGACCGCCGATGCCGGCGCACCAGACGGCAAGGCACCGGCCTGGATCGAGGCCGACGAACTCGCGTGGCTCGACACCGTCGAGCTGCCGCCATTCGACGCAGGCGATGCGGCGCTTGCATCGATGACGGCGCCCGCATCGCCATTGGCCGGCGAAGCGGCAGCCGCAGCCGCGTCCACCGGCACGCCCGCCGCGGCGCCGCTCGCGGACTGCGTCGTATGGCTCGAACGCAATTACCGCTTCGGTCTCGATTCGCCGATCGGGCGGCTGTCGCTCGCGATCCGCCGCGGCGACGTGCAGGCGGCGCTCGAAGCGCTGCCCGCCGACGATTCGGCCGCCGCATCGTTTCACGACGATGCGGGCGACACGCTGGCGTCGTCGACGGTCGAGCGGCTCGCCCGGCGTTTCGGCGTCTACCTTGACGCATTGCGCGATGCGCTGGCCGCGCCGGCGCCCGATCCGCTGCCGCTGTTCGACGCGCTCAACCGGTTCCGGATCCTGTGCGCGACCCGCAGCGGCTCGCGCGGCGCGGAACACGTCAATGCGCTGGTGGCCGCGCACGTGCGGCATGCGGCGCGCGTGCCGCTCGCGGTCGGCGCGCACTGGTTCACCGGGCGGCCGATCATGGTCACACGCAACGACTACGCGCTGGGGCTGTTCAACGGTGATATCGGCATCGCGCTGCCAGACGCGCATGGCGTGCTACGCGTGTGGTTCCGGCGCGCGGACGGCACCGCGCGCGCGGTGTCGCCGGCTGCGCTGCCGCCGCACGAAACGGCTTTCGCGCTGACGGTGCACAAGTCGCAGGGCTCGGAATTCGACGAGGCGGCGCTCGTGCTGCCCGCGTCGTTCGGCCGGGTGCTGACGCGCGAGCTGGTCTATACGGCCGTCACGCGCGCCCGCACGCGCGTGCAGGTGATCGGGCCGCGGCGCGTGCTGGCGCAGGCGGTCGCGACACGCACGCAGCGCGATTCGGGGCTCGCGGCCCGCGTCGACGAGGCGCTTGCCCGGCGCCGCACGGAGGTTTCGCGATGATGATTCGCTACACGCTCGATCCGGCCGAGGTCGAATGGACGGCCGTGCGCGCGCAGGGCGCGGGCGGGCAGAACGTGAACAAGGTGTCGAGCGCGATTCATCTGCGCTTCGACATTCGCGCGTCGTCGCTGCCGCCGGTCCTCAAGGAGCGGCTGCTTGCGCTGTCCGACCAGCGCATCACGCGCGACGGCATCGTCGTGATCAAGTCGCAGGAATATCGGACGCAGGAGAAGAACCGCGAGGCCGCGCTGGCACGGCTCGATACGTTGATCGGCAGCGTCGCATACACGCCGCGTGCCCGGGTCGCGACGCGGCCGACGCGTGCGTCGAAGGAACGGCGGCTCGAGCACAAGTCGCGCCGCAGCACGGTGAAGTCAGGACGAGGGAAGGTGATCGACTGACGAGCGAAGGGCCGGTGCGGGTCGCAGGCGAACGTGCGCCGTGCGCGCCGGCTACCGCATCACGGTTCCGGCGCTGTCGAGCACGAAGTCGACGCAGAACACGACGAGCCGGCTCTGCGCGCGGATCGCGACGGCGGCCGTATAGCAGTCGCGGCCTTCCGTCAGCGAGAAGTGCGGCCCCATCAGCGCGACGCGCCCGGGGGCGGCGATCGCGCGCTGGAAATACGGGCGTCGCGACCAGTTGCTGTGGGTTTCCGGGAACAGCGGCGCGAGACGCGTCACGCTCGCCTGGCTGTCGTCGGGCGGTGCGCCGATCGACGGCAGGAACTGTTCGCCGGTCTCGTCCGTGACGAACACGCGACGCGCGGCCGGCACCGCGAACACGCGTTGCGCGGCGTCCTGCAGGTTGCCGCTCGCTGAAAACGCGGCCGCGCCGCCGAGCACGAGCCGTTCGATCGCGTCGAAGCCGGGCTGCTCGGGGGCCACCGGCGTGTGCCGGCGGGCGAGGAAGCGCCGCCACGCGGCATCGAGCATCGCGGGTGCCGCGGCGCTCGCGTGCGCGATCGATGCATCGGGCTGGCCGAACTGGAAACCCTGCACGAAATCGATGTCGGCTTCCATCAGCGCCTGCAGCGCGTCGTCGCTTTCGACGCCTTCGGCCAGCACCATCGCGCCGGCCTGGTGCAGCATCGACACGAGGTGATGCATGATGCGGCGATCCTCGGCCGAGCCGGTCGATCGCTCGACGAGCGAACGGTCGAGCTTCACGATGTCGGGCCGTGCCCGCCACACGCGGTCGAAGTTCGAGAAGCCGGTGCCGAAATCGTCGATCGCGATCAGGAAATCGCGATGCTGGATCATGTCGATCGTGCGGGCGAGCGCGGCTTCGTCGCGCGCCGGCTGCTCGATCACCTCCAGCACGATGCGATTCGGCGGCAGTGCGAAATGCCGGCACAGCGCCTCGACGAACTCGCGCTGCACGAGGCCCGTGTCCAGCACGCGCGGCGTCACGTTCAGGAACAGCCAGCCGTCGCCGATCCCCTGCGCGACGAAGTTGGCCGTGTGCAGGCAGCGCGCGAGCCGGTCGAGCAGCAGCGCGTCGGCGTCGCCGCGCGCCTTGTCGAACAGGGCGGTAGGCGACGCCAGCGCGCCGTTGCCGTCGACGACGCGCAGCAGTGCCTCGTAGCCGACGACACGCTTGTGCGTGATCGACAGCACGGGCTGGAACACGCTGCGCAAGGTCGTGGTGCGATAGGTGGCGAGCCAGCCCTGAGGCGTCGGCGTGAGGCGTTCGAGCAGGGCGTCGAGCGACAGGTCGCGGGTGGACTTCATGTCAACGGTGCCCGGCAGCGGGCGGCGGGGCGGCGGCGCATCGCCACGCCGATGCAGCCGCATGCGCAGGCGGACGCAAAAGAACGTGGAGCATCGAGACCGCCTTCTGCGGATGAGTTTTCCGAGTGTAACGGGATTGCCGCGGCGCGCGTATCAGGGTAACTCCAGACGCAAACGGTACACCGCGATTCCAGCCCGTGCCCGGCGGCGCGGCGACGGGCGCCGCGTGCATGCGTACGGTGCATGACCGTCGCGAAACGAAGCGCGCCGCAGCCAGCAGATGACAATCTCGCGACAGAGCCTCGGCATGACCGTGCGTCGCCGCGGCGCAACGCGCAGGCCGATGCGGGAAATCCCGGCGGCCGCCGCCGCCGTCAGACGAATGAGGCGAATGCCCGCGCGTCATGATGCGATCCGCGGCCCGTCGGCAGACCCGCGTCGCGTCGTCACCGGCATTGCCGCACGACGGGCGACGGGCGACCGGCCGCAGTTCGTGCGCTCCGCGCGCCGATCGTCAAGCCGCCTCGCCGCCGCGCGGTCGGACGCCGGGAATCCGCTTGATCACACCGGTTGCGAGCGCAGTGCCGACGAGCACGATCGCGCAGCCTTCGATCATCACGGCCGACACGTGTTCGCCGAGGAACAGCGCGCCCCACAGCAGCCCGAACACCGGGATCACGAACGTCACGGTAATCGCACGGGCCGGCCCGACATGCGCGATCAGGTAGAAGAAGATGAAATACGCGATGCCCGTGCATGCGACGCCGAGGGCGAGCACCGCGCTCCAGGCGTGCACGCCGACCGGCGCGGGCGGCCAGGTCGCGATCGCGAACGGCAGCAGCAGGAGGGTCGAGCCGATCATGCTGCCGGCTGCGTTGACGAGCGGATCGACGCCGCTGAGCTTGCGTTTCGTATAGTTGGCCGCGATGCCGTACAGCAGCGTCGCGCCGAGCGCGGCCGCCGCGGCGAGCGCGGTCGCGCTGGCGCCCGTGTCGCCGTGCGCGTTCGCGACCTGGTTCCACACGAGCGTGAGCACGCCGGCAAATCCGATGACGAGCCCGAGCGCGCGCGGCAGCGACAGCTTGTCCTTCAGCCACAGGTAAGCGACCAGCGCGCCCCACAGCGGCGTGGTCGCGTTGATCACCGACGTCACGCCGGCCGACAGCGTCAGCTCGGCGAACGCGAACAGGCAGAACGGGATGCCGGAATTCAGCGCGCCGACGACGAACAGCGGCCACGCATGACGGCGCAACCGGGCGCCCAGATCGGCGGGTTTGAAGCGTGTCAGCGCGAAGCCCGCGAGAAACAGCGCGCCGATGCCCACGCGCAGCGCCATCAGCGGCGCGACACCGAAATCGACCACGCCGATCCGGATGAACAGAAAGGAGGCGCCCCACAGGGCGGCGAGTACGGTCAGCAGGAAAGCGTTCTTGGGCGACATCGATCAGGCCGGGGCGGGACGGGATGCGAAGAATCTTACACCGCGTTACCGCACCGTCGTTTCAGGATCGGATGAAACGACAAGAAACGGGAATTCCGCCGCTTGCTGCTCCGGGCGAGTAACCGGCCGCGTGCGGCGCGGCCGATCAGTGATGACGCCAGCCGCCGCGTCCGCCGAAACCGAAATTGAGCGACAACGCCGGGCCCCAGTAACCGCCCCACGCGGGCGCATACGCCGGCGCCGGATAGTAGTAGGTGGGGGCCGGATCGACATACACGGGCGCGGGCTGTACCGGCACCGGCGCCGCCGTGTAATAGCCGCCCGGATAGTAGCCGTAGGGGTAGTAGCAGCCGGCAAGCGTCGTGCAGGCAAGCGCCGCGGCGACGAAGGTCCTGTTCATGATGTGTCTCCGGCGGAAGCCGGCCATCGGCAGATGCTTCAAGCTTAGGCCGCGTACCGATGACACGGTATGAAAAACGGTAACCGATCATTTCCGGGCGGCGCGGCCGCGCCTGTTGCGGCACGCATACGAAAACGGCGCTTCCGCACCGCGGAAACGCCGTTGAACCGACCGGCCAGCAACTGGGCGACGCCCAACCGGCCGATGTCGCGCTCGTTACTTGCCGACCTGGTTACCGATGATGCCGCCGGCCGCCGCGCCGCCCAGCGTCGACAGCGCGTTGCCGCCGATCGCCGCGCCGGCCACGCCGCCGACACCTGCACCGATTGCCGTATCGCGCTGGCGTCGCGACATCGAATCGCAGGCCGACAGGCTGGCCACTGTCGCGACGAGGAGCGCGCATACCCCAAAACGCCGAATCGAATTCATGATCGTTGTCCTTGTGGTAGTGAACGGAAGGCGCACGACCGGCTGGCGGCCGCGCATGACTTCAATCTACGCGCCGTCCCGCGACGCTGCTGTAAGGACTTGTTAAGGCCCGCGCGGTTTCGTAATCAATTGTTTCGCACCGGGTTGGCAGGCACACGGCATGCGCAACAGGCACACGGCACGCGAAAAAAAGCCCGCTCGAAAGCGGGCTTCGTGCATCGCGACGCGAGCCGGTGCGGCTGGCCGCGCGCTTACTGACGGTGGTAGATCTCGGCGCCGGTCTTCACGAACTCGACCGCCTTGACCTCCATCCCTTTCTTCAGCGCTTCGGTTTCCGACACGCCCTGCTGCGCCGCGAACTCGCGCACGTCCTGCGTGATCTTCATCGAGCAGAAGTGCGGGCCGCACATCGAGCAGAAGTGCGCGACCTTGGCGGAATCCTTCGGCAGCGTCTCGTCGTGGAATTCGCGCGCCTTGTCCGGGTCGAGACCGATGTTGAACTGGTCTTCCCAGCGGAACTCGAAGCGCGCCTTCGACAGCGCGTTGTCGCGCACCTGCGCGCCCGGGTGACCCTTGGCCAGGTCGGCGGCGTGCGCGGCGAGCTTGTACGTGATGATGCCTTCCTTCACGTCGTCCTTGTTCGGCAGGCCGAGGTGTTCCTTCGGCGTCACGTAGCACAGCATCGCGGTGCCGAACCAGCCGATCATCGCGGCGCCGATGCCCGACGTGATGTGGTCGTAACCCGGCGCGATGTCGGTGGTGAGCGGCCCGAGCGTGTAGAACGGCGCTTCCTTGCACCAGTCGAGCTGGAGATCCATGTTCTCCTTGATCAGTTGCATCGGCACGTGGCCGGGGCCTTCGATCATCACCTGCACGTCGTGCTTCCACGCGATCTGCGTGAGTTCGCCGAGCGTCTTCAGTTCGCCGAGCTGCGCTTCGTCGTTCGCGTCGTAGATCGAGCCGGGACGCAGGCCGTCGCCGAGCGAGAAGCTCACGTCGTACGCCTTCATGATCTCGCAGATCTCTTCGAAGTGTTCGTACAGGAAGCTTTCCTTGTGATGCGCGAGGCACCACTTCGCCATGATCGAGCCGCCGCGCGACACGATGCCCGTCATCCGGTTCGCGGTGAGCGGCACGTACTGCAGGCGCACGCCCGCGTGGATCGTGAAGTAGTCGACGCCTTGCTCGGCCTGCTCGATCAGCGTGTCGCGGAAGATTTCCCAGGTGAGGTCCTCGGCCTTGCCGTTGACCTTTTCGAGCGCCTGGTAGATCGGCACCGTGCCGATCGGCACCGGGCTGTTGCGGATGATCCACTCGCGCGTTTCATGGATGTGCTTGCCGGTCGACAGATCCATCACCGTGTCGCCGCCCCAGCGGATCGCCCACGTCATCTTGTCGACTTCCTCGCCGATCGACGACGTGACCGCCGAGTTGCCGATGTTCGCGTTGATCTTCACGAGGAAGTTGCGGCCGATGATCATCGGCTCGGATTCCGGGTGGTTGATGTTCGCCGGGATGATCGCGCGGCCGCGCGCGATTTCGTCGCGCACGAATTCCGGCGTGATCTCGGCGAGCGCGTTCGCGCCGAAGGCCGCGGCGCCGAACGCCTGGCCCGGATGCTGGCGGCCCATCATCGCGGCGAGCTTCGCGCCGTTCGGGCCGCTCGACTTCAGGCTCTCGATGTACTCGGCGCGGCGCTGGTTCTCGCGGATCGCGATGTATTCCATTTCCGGCGTGATGATGCCCTGACGCGCGTAGTGCATCTGCGTGACGTTCTTGCCGGGCTGCGCACGGCGCGGATTGCGGTGCAGGCCTGGAAAGCGAAGTTCGGCCGTGGCCGGATCGGCCGCGCGTTCGAGGCCGTACTGGCTCGACAGGCCGGGGAGCACTTCGGTGTCGCCGCGCGCCTCGATCCAGCGCTGGCGCAGTGCGGGCAGGCCCGCGCGGATGTCGATCTTCGCGTCCGGATCGGTGTAGGGGCCCGACGTGTCGTACACGTAGATCGGCGGATTCTTCTCGCCGCCGAAGCCGGTCGGCGTGTCGGCCTGCGTGATTTCGCGCATCGGCACGCGGATGTCGGGCTGCGAGCCGGTTACATAGACCTTTCGCGAATTGGGCAGCGGCGCGACGGCGGCGGCGTCGACGTGCGCGTCGGCAGACAGAAACTTCGGATTGGCGTTCATGCAATCTCCTGTGCGGGCGCCGGACAGGCGCTGCGGCGCTTGCCCGGAGCCCTTGACGAATGTGGGGCTCGAGCTAAGCAGGAGACGAGGCTTGGTGAGGCGGCGGATTTCGTCAGAAGGATGGCGGCGAAATCCGTACGCTTCCCTGCGCTGGCATTATCCAGATCAGGTTCAAAGGGTATTTCTCACCCGCAATGCCGGTTGTTTGACCGAACGCATTGCAGGACCCCCGCGTTAGCAAGGGCACACGATACACCGGCTTGGCGGTGGTTTCAACCGGGTGCGAAGCCGATGCCGCCGGGCGGCGGCCGGATCGCGGCCGGCGAACCGGGCAGGGTGCACCGCAGCAATCCCGACTGCCGAACGGCGTCCCGGCCGGGCGGGATAGCGCCAGGCGGTGCAGCATTCGCGTCTTCATTTTCGGCGTCTAGAATTTTTTTTGACATCGCTGTCATTTCCGGCGGTGTGCTCCGTCTATTCGGCTCCCAAACCCATGTATCGGAGAGATGTCATGAAAAACGTATTCCTCGCCGCCTGCGTCGCCGCACTTGCCACGATCGCAACGGGCGCCCATGCGCAGAACGACGCCATGTCGAAGGACGGCACGTCGATGTCGAAAGACGCGATGGGCCACGACGCGATGGCCAAGGACGATGCGATGGCCAAGGACGGCGCGATGAAGAAGGACGGCATGAAGAAGCACGCGATGAAGAAGGATGCGATGGGCCACGACGCGATGAAGAAGGGCGATGCGATGAAGAAGGACGCCATGAGCCCGTCGAACTGACGAATGCGGGCGGGGCGCGGCCGGCCGGTTACCGGCACACGTCGCGTCCCGCTGCATCATCCCGGGAGTCTTCATCATGCAAACGGTTCCTGTCACCGATCGCACGAACGTGCCGCCGCCCGCGCCGACGATCCATCCGCGGTGGGTGCGCGCGAGCCACTGGCTCAACGCGCTCGCGGCGATCCTGATGGCGTTGTCAGGCTGGCGTATCTACGATGCGTCGCCGATCTATCCGGCGTTCACGTTCGCGCACGGCATCACGCTCGGCGGCTGGCTCGGCGGCGCGCTGCAATGGCATTTCGCGGCGATGTGGCTGCTGGTCGGCAACGGACTGTTCTATCTCGCGATGTCGATCGCGACGGGGCGCTTCGCGCGCAAGTTGCTGCCCGTGACGCCTGCGTCGGTGTGGCGCGACGTGCGCGCGGCGCTCGGCGGGCGGCTGTCGCACGACGACCTGAGCGTCTACAACGCGGTGCAGCGTGCCGCGTACCTGACCGCGATCGTCGATCTCGTCGTGCTGGTGCTGTCGGGGCTCACGATCTGGAAATCGGTGCAATTTCCGCTGCTGCGCGAGCTGTTCGGCGGTTACGACAACGCGCGCATCGTGCACTTCTGGGCGATGGCGCTGCTGGTCGCATTCGTCGTCGTCCACGTCGCGATGGCGTTGCTGGTGCCGCGCTCGCTGCTCGCGATGCTGCGCGGTCGATGACCCGCTTCGCGGGCGAAGGAACTCATCATGTCGGAATCCGAAAAAAACCGCGACGCGCCGCGCTGGACGCTCGACCGGAAATCGCTCGAGCTCGACGTGCGCCGCGAGCTCGAGATGCCGTCGCGACGGCTCTTCAACCGACGCGTGCTGACGCTCGGCGGCCTCGCGATGCTGAGCGGCTGCACGCTGCAGGACGACGCGTCGGTCAACACGTTCCTTGAGAAAGTGTCGCGCATGAACGATCGCGTGCAGGCGTGGCTGTTCAATCCCGACCGGCTCGCGCCGACCTACACCGAAGCCGATATCACGCGGCCGTTTCCGTTCAACGCGTACTACGGGATCGACGAAGTGCGGCACGTCGACGAGTCGACCTACCGCCTCGTGCTGTCCGGCCGTGTAACGGGCAAGCGCGTGTGGACGCTCGACGAGCTTCGCGCGCTGCCGCACGCGGAACAGATCACGCGGCATATCTGCGTGGAAGGGTGGAGTGCGATCGGCCGCTGGGGCGGCACGCCGTTCGGCGCATTCCTCGCGCGCGCTGGCGCCGACACGCACGCGAAATACGTCGGCTTCAAGTGCGCGGACGACTACTACGAAAGCATCGACATGCCGACCGCGCTGCATCCGCAGACGTTGCTCGCATTCGATTACGACGGCCGCCAGCTGCCGCCGGAATACGGGTTTCCGATGAAGCTGCGGATGCCGACCAAGCTCGGCTACAAGAACCCGAAGCACATCATGGAAATTTTCGTGACGGATACGTTCCCGGGCGGCTACTGGGTCGATCAGGGCTACAACTGGTTCGGCGGCTCGTGAGCTGTGCGCGCGGCGTGCACGGCGTGCGCACGCGTCATACGGATTCGCGCACCTGGAGATCGACGCGCAGGCCGACTGCCGAGGCCATGTTCACGAGCGCGTCGAGCCCGAACAGGTTGATCTTGCCGCGCATCAGGTCGGAGACGCGCGGCTGCGTGACGCCCAGCTGCTTCGCGGCCTCGGCCTGACTCAGTTCGAGCCGCGCGATGCGCTGCTTGAGCGCGATCATCAGTTCGGAGCGCAGCTTCATGTTCGCGGCTTCCGCCGGCTCGCTTTCGATTGCGTCCCAGACGTTCGCGTAGCGTTCATTGGTCATCGTTTCAACTCCATCATCAGCGTCCGATAGCGGCGGGCGGCGAGGTCGATATCGGTCTTGTTCGTGCGCGTCGATTGCTTGCGGAAGCAATGCAGGACGTAGACGGCCTCGGCGAAAGTCGCGACGTAGACGACCCGGAATGCGCCGCTCGCATCGCGCAGGCGAATTTCCCGCACGCCGACGCCGATCGTGCGCATCGGTTTCCAGTCGTCGGGTGCGAGGCCGCGCTGCACCTGGTCGATCTGGTGGCCGGCTTCGCGTCGCGCAGGCAACGGAAAGCCGCGGAGATCGGCCAGCGCGCTGCCGACGAAAACGACGGGCTTCGGCGGAAGAATGTCTGGATTATACAAAATTTTGTATGGGCTGTGCAGGTGGCGGAAAGAAGCTGCGGGCGCCGCCAGGGGCGCGCGCCGTCCGTCACGATAGGCGCGTCACGGCGCACCGATGCACAAACTGGCTGTCAGGCCGATGCTGGATCAAGGGTTGCGAAGGGTGGCGCAGGCGTGTCGCCCACACGCCAGCGATTCCCCCATTGCGTATCCGGCCCCGGATTTCACCGGTCCGTCGCGCGAAAAATGTCGCGCCGAAACATCAGTCGATATCTTTCAGACAGGTCCGACGATGCTTTCGAATCCTTGATGCCATAATGCCGAGCGTGTGCAGCCGACGCGGTTGCGCACGTTTTTTTTGCCCCGTTTTTGTCCCTTTGCCGCCGCTTGCCGGTTCTCTTTCGTCGCCGTTCGCACTGCCATGTCGTTCCGCACGTTCGCTCTGCCTTCCCGGTCCCGCGTGGACCGTTTGCCGGCATCGCCGGCGTCTTTCAGCGGAGCACGCGGCGTGACGTGCGGGCGGGTGGCTCGATGACGCCGCTCGACCGCCTCCTCGATTTCCTCGCCCGCTTTTCGTTCCGGATTCGCCTGCCGCAAAGCCGCGGCGGCCGCGTGGCGCTGGCGCTCGTCTTCATCTATTTCGTCTGGGGTTCGACCTACAGCGGGCTGCATTTCGCGCTGCAGTCGTTCCCGCCGCTGCTGCTGTCGGGGTTGCGCAACCTGCTCGGCGGGATCGGCCTGTTCATCTTCGCGTTGCGGCGCAAGCCCGAATGGCCGACGCTGCTGGAAATCCGCAACTCGGCGATCGTCGGCACGATGCTCGTCGCGCTGTCGTCCGGCACGATCGCGCTCGGCATGCGCACCGTCAGCAGCGGTTCGGCCGCGGTGATGGTGGCCACGGTGCCGCTGTTCGCGACCGTGATCGCGGCGGTGGCCGGGCGGCCGGTGACGAAGGGTGAATGGGCGGCCGTCGCGCTCGGGATGGTCGGCATCGTCGTGCTGAATTCGGGCGGCGCGGCCGCCGCGAACTCGGCGCTCGGCACGATCTGCGTGCTGGCCGGCGCGCTGTTCTGGGCGGGCGGCGCGCATCTCGCGACACGGCTCAAGCTGCCGTCCGACCTGTTCCTGTCGACGTCGCTGCAGATCGGCCTGGGCGGCCTGATGTCGACGATCGTCGCGTGGCTGCTCGGCGAACGCGTCGAACAGCTGGCCGTCGGGTCCGTGTTCGCGTTCGTGTACCTGATGGTGTTCTGCACGATGGCCGCGTACGTCGCGTACGGCTACCTGATCCGCCACACGAGCCCGATCATCGCGAGCAGCTGCATGTACGTGAACCCGATCGTCGCGGTCGCGCTCGGTGCGTTGTTGCTGGGCGAACCGGTGACGATGGCGACCGTGGTCGCGACCGTCGCGATCCTCGGCAGCGTCGGGTTGTCGTTCGTGTTCGATCCGGCGCGCCGGCCCGCGGCGGCTACGGCCACCGCTCCGGCTCAGGCTACCGCTGCCAGTTCGCCGGTCGTGGCGGCCGAGCAGGCGGTGACGGCGGACGCTTCGCCCGTCGTCGAGCAGATCGCGACGCCGGATGCGCCGCCCATCCTCGCGCCTTCCGCCGTCCCGCTCGCGGTGCCGGCGCCTGCGGCCGTGATGGACCCGGCCGCGGTGATCGAGCCCGCCCCGGCGTTCGCGACGCCGCCCGCCGCTACCGAGCCGGCCGTTTCGCGCACCGACGCGTGACGCCGCGCTGGCCGGTCGCGCTCAGCCGCGCCGGCCGCCGCGATGGTGGGACCAGCCGGCGAGTGCGGTAAACAGCAGCCCGGCCGCGCACATGCCGATCCAGCCGAACGCGCGCCATGCGGCGACGCCGGCCGACGAGCCGAGCGCGCCGCCGATGAAATAGCACACCATGTACACCGTGTTCACGCGGCTGCGCGCCTCCGGCTTCAGCGCATAGATGCGCGACTGGTTCGAGATCTGCGCGGCCTGTACGCCCACGTCGAGCACGATCACGCCGATTACGAGCCCGACGAGGCTCGACCCCGACAGCGCGAAGATCACGAACGACAGCGCGAGCAGCACGATCGCGAGCGAGATGACCGCGCGCGGGCCGCGCGTGTCCGCGGAGCGGCCTGCATACGGTGCGGCGAGCGCGCCCGCGGCCCCGACGATTCCGAACAGGCCGGCTGCCTGCGGGCCGAGATGGAACGGCGCGCCGGCGAGCAGCAGCGTGAGCACCGGCCAGAATGCGCTGAACGCCGCGAACAGCGCGGCGCCCGTGAGCGATGCCTCGCGCAGCCCGCGCAGTTCCACGGCCAGATCCCACATCGAGCCGAGCAGCTTGCCGTACGACAGCGTCGACGTCGGCGAGCTGCGCGGCAGCCGCAGCACGATCACGACGGCGAGCGCGACGAGCGCCGCGACCGACGCGGCGAACACCGCGCGCCAGCCGAAATACTCGGCGATGAAGCCGGCGGCGGTGCGCGCGAGCAGGATGCCGAGCAGCAGGCCGCTCATCACGGTGCCGACCGCGTGGCCGCGTTCGGCCGGCGGCGCGATTTCGGCGGCGAACGGCACGGCCTGCTGCGCGATGGTCGCGAGGATGCCGATCGCGAGGCTCGCGAGCGCGAGCACGACGAGCGACGGCGCGGTGGCCGCCACGATCAGCGCGATCGACAGGCCGGCGATCTGCAGCAGGATCAGCCCGCGGCGATCGAAGCGGTCGCCGAGCGGCGCGAGCAGGAACATGCCGGCCGCATAGCCGAGCTGCGTCGCGGTCGGTACCGCGCCGATCCACGAGGCGCCGTCCGGAAAGGACGCGCGGAAGCTGTCGAGCAGCGGCTGGTTGTAGTAGATGTTCGCGACCGATACGCCCGCGATCGTCGCGAGCAGCAACAGCAGGCTGCGCGAGTAGTGGGGCGAGGCGGCGTCGGTCGGACGGTCGGTGGAGGTGGTGGACATGGCGGCGGACACGAAGTTGGGCGGCGCGGCAGACGGCGCACGCGTCGGGTGCGCAGGCAGGCCGGGCGCCGGTCGAGGCTGCCGATCATACCGGAGCGACGTGAATCCTGCCGGCGGCGAGCCGGCATAACCGGCATAACCGGACAACCAGCCGGCCGCCGGTCGTCACGGCACGCGCGCCACATCGTCAGTCGACCAGCTCGCCCGTCGGCTCGTAGAACGGATACGGCCCCGCGCCTTCGTCCACATAGACGTGATGCGACGTCATTCCCGTATCGGGCGCATGGTGATGGACCGCGAACGCCGGCGGTTCGAGCCGGAATGCGGACGGCGCATCGGTCCGCAGGTCGAACGCGACCTGGTGCGCGGGCGACGGCACCGCAGCCGCGAGCGTGCCGCCGAAGCGGGTGAACATCGTGCGGTGCACGTGACCGCACAGCACGCGCTCGACGTTCGGATGGCCGCGCAGCAGCGCATCGAGTTTCGCGGCGGCGGCGGGCGCGAGACGCAGCTTGTCCATGTGGCCAATGCCCGACACGAACGGCGGGTGATGCAGCGCGACGATCACCGGGCGGTCGCGCGCGGCGTCGAGCTGCGCGGCAAGCCACGCGAGCCGGGCGTCGCACAGGTCGCCGTGGCTCGCGCCCGGCACCTGCGAATCGAGCGCGAGTACGCGCACCGCGCCGACGTCGAGCGCGTACTGCACGAATTCGCCGTCCTGCAACTCGGCGCGATCGGCGAACGCGCGGCGCAATCCGGCGCGGTCGTCGTGATTGCCGATCATCAGGTAATACGGAATCTCGAGCGCCGCGAGCAGCCCGCGCAGGTTGCCGTACTCTTCATCGTGGCCGAAGTCGGTCAGGTCGCCGGTGACGAGCACGGCGTCGGGGCGCGGCACGAGTGCGTTCAGCTTCGCGACGCAGCGCGCGAGCGCGGCCGCCGTGTCGACGCGCCGGTACGCGAGCTGGCCCGGCCGCTTGATGTGGAGATCGCTGATTTGAGCAAGCAGCATCGTCGTTCCTCGGAATCTCTGGTTGTTGTCGCGGCGGCGTGCGCCGCCATGGGGGCTGCCTGGATGATGCCCGATCGACGGCTTACGCGCCGAGCGCGATCAGGCCTTCCGGCGCGATCGTGAGGCCGACCGCCGTGCCGCGCGCAAGCGCGATGCGGCCCGGCACGTCGATCACGAGCGCGTCGGGCGCCGCATGCTCGATCGTGAGCCGTGTGCGTTCACCGAGGAACGCACACGCGCCGACCGCGCCGCGCAGCGGCGCAAGCGCGGGATCGGCGAGCTGCGCGTCCTCGGGGCGGAAGAACCATTCGTCGGCCGCGTGCGGCGTGACGATCGCGCCGCCCGTCGTTGCGAGCGCGCCGTCGCGCCATTGGCCCGCCAGCCGGTTCAGCGTGCCGATGAACTGCGCGACCGTGCGGTTCGCAGGGTGGTAGTAGATCTCGCGCGGCGTGCCGATCTGCTCGATGCGGCCCGCGCCCATCACGACGATCCGGTCGCCGAGTTCCATCGCTTCGGCCTGGTCGTGCGTGACGTAGACGGTCGTCACGCCGAGTTCGCGCAGCAGCGTGTTCATGTCGCGGCGCAGCACGTCGCGCAGCTTCGCGTCGAGCGCGGTCAGCGGTTCGTCGAGCAGCAGCACGCGCGGCCGCACCGCGAGCGCGCGTGCCAGCGCGACGCGCTGACGCTGGCCGCCCGACAGTTGATCGACCGGTTTGTCCGCATGCGCGTCGAGCCGCATCATCGCGAGCAGTTCGTCGACGCGTTCGCGCAGCGCACGCGGCTCGGTCTTGCGGATCTTCAGCCCGTAGCCGACGTTGCCGCGCACCGTCAGGTTCGGAAACAGCGCGTAGTTCTGGAACACCATGCCGACTTGCCGGCGTTCGATCGGCAGTGCGGTGACGTCGTCGTCGCCGAATGCGATCGTGCCGCCGGCATCCGGCGTGTCGAGGCCGGCGATCAGGCGCAGCGTGGTCGTCTTGCCGCAGCCGGACGGCCCGAGCAGCACGAGCGTTTCGCCGGCGCCGATCGACAGGTCGAGCGGTTCGAGCACGCGTGTACCGCGGAACGTCTTCGCGCAGCCGGTCAGGGTGATGGGAGTGGAATCGAGTTTCATGTCTGCAGGAAAAGTCAGCGTGGGCGCTTCTTCAGCGCACGCGTACCGGACGGATCGACGCCGAGCCATTGCATCGCGACGAGCAGCGGCAGCGTCATCAGCAGGAACAGGATCGTGTACGCGCTGCCGACTTCGAGGCGCAGCGACGCATACGTGTCGGCAAGCCCGACCGGCAGCGTCTTGGTGTCGGGCGTATGCAGCATCCAGGTGAGGTTGAATTCGCCGATCGACAGCGTGAGCACCGCGAGCGCACCGGCGACGATGCCGGGCCGCAGGTTCGGCAGCACGATCGTGACGAAGCGCGTGACGAACGATGCGCCGAGGCTCGCCGCGCCTTCCTCGAGCGTGCGCAGGTCGGCGCTGGCCGCGACGGCCGCGACCGCGCGCACCATGAATGGCAGCGTGAACACGACGTGGCCGACGACGATGAACCACAGGCTCATCCGGAACGCGGTGAAGCCGCCGTACACGACCAGCAGCGCGAGCGCCGAAGCCAGCCCCGGCAGCGCGACCGGCAGCACGAGCGCTTCCTCGATCGCACGCGCGATGCGGCTCTTGCTGCGCGCGAGCGCATAGCCGGCCGGCACGCCGACCGCGAGCACGATCGCGAGCGTCGCGAACGCGACGTAGAGCGACAGCGCGACCGAGCCGTGATACTGCTGCCACACCTGCTCGAGCCAGCGCAGCGTGAGGCCGCTCGACAGGCCGCGGAAATAGTTGACGGTTAGCCCCGCGAGCACCGACATCACGACGGGCACGATCAGGAACGCGCACAGCAGCAGCGTGACGCCCCATTGCAGCGCGGCGATCGCGCGTGCACCGGCGACCCGCGGCGCGTGCCGGGCGGCAGGTTTCGCTGGCAGGGAAGCCGGCACAGGTGCCGGGGAGGGCGCGGAAGAGCCGGAAAGCGATGTCATGCGGAATTCCTCAGGCCGCGGCGGCGGCGGTGTGACCGGTGAAGCGTCGTGCGAGCGCGAGCACGGCCCAGGTGACGACGCCGAGCACGATCGACAGGCCGGCCGCCGTTGCGATGTTCGCGTTCAGCGTGAACTCGGTGTAGATCGTCATCGGCAATACGTTCAGGTCGGTGGCGAGCGTGAACGCGGTGCCGAACGCACCCATCGCGGTCGCGAAGCAGATCGCGCCGGCCGCGATCAGGCCCGGCGTGAGCGCGGGCAGCACGATGTCGACGAAGATGCGCCACGGCGACGCGCCGAGCGAACGCGCGGCTTCCTCGAGCGACGCGTCGAGCTTCGACGCGGCCGCGATCACGGTGACGATCACGCGCGGAATCGAGAAGTACAGGTAGCCGATGAACAGGCCCGCCACCGAATACGCGAATACGAACTTGTCGCCGGTGAGCTTCGCAGACAGCATGCCGATCAGCCCCTGGCGTCCGGCGAGCATGATCACCATGAAGCCGACCACGACACCCGGGAACGCGAGCGGAAACGTCAGCAGCGCGAGCAGCACGCGCTTGCCGGCGAATTCGCGGCGTGCGAGCAGCAGGCCGGAGATCGTCGACAGCGCGAGCGTCGCGAGCGTGACGCCCGCGGACAGCGCCACCGTCTCGCCGAGGCTCTTCATGTAGCGTGCATTGCCGAGCAGCGCCGCGTAGTGCGAGAAGAAGGCGCCATCGGCGGACACCTGCACGAGCGACGCCATCGGCAGCAGCCAGAACGCGGCGAATACCGCGAGCGCCGGCGCGACGAGCGCGACGCGCCAGCGCAGCGGAAAAGTCAGGTCGAGCATGACGTGGGGCCGGCCGCTTACTGCATCACTTGCAGGTACTGCTGGCCGAACACCTGCTGGCCGGCCGCCATCTTGCCGAAGTCGACCGATTTCGCTCGCGCGTATTCGCTCGCCGGCAGGAACTTCGCGGCGATGTCGGCGCCGAGCGCCTGCGCGCGCACCGGACGCAGGTAGGCGTTGGCCCACAGCTTCTGGCCTTCGTCCGACAGCACGAAATCGAGCACCTTCTTGCCGTTCGCATCGTGCGGCGCGCCCTTCACGAGGCTCATCACGTACGGCACCGCGATCGTGCCTTCCTTCGGGATCACGAATTCGACGTTCGCGTTGTCCTTGTATTTCGCGCGATACGCATCGAAGTCGTAGTCGAGCAGGATCGGAATCTCGCCGGACAGCACGCGCGCATACGCGGTCTGCTTCGGCACGATCGGCGCGTTCGCCTTCAGCTTGCGGAACCAGTCGAGGCCCGGCTTGAAGTTGTCGAGGCTGCCGCCGAGCGCCTGGTTGACGGCGACCGCGCCCGCGTAGCCGACGAATGCGCTCGACGGATCGAGATAGCCGACCATGCCCTTGTATTCGGGCTTCAGCAGATCGGCCCACGAACGCGGCACCGGCTTGCCGTCGAGCGCGTCCTTGTTCACGAAGAAGCCGAGCGTGCCCGAGTGGATCGCGAACCAGTAGCCTTGCGGGTCCTTCAGGTTCGCGGGAATGTCGTTCCAGTGCGCGGGCTTGTACGGCGCGATCACGTCCTTGTCCTTCGCCTGGAACGCCGACGACACGCCGAGGTAGACGACGTCGGCCACCGGGCTCTTCTGCTCGGCGATCAACTGCGCGATCGACTGGCCCGAGTTCTTGTTGTCGAACGGCACGCGGATGCCGGTCTTCTGCTTGATCGCCGCGATCTGCGCGGCCCAGTCGGCCCATTCGGGCGGGCAGTTGTAGCAGATCGCCGTTTCGTCGGCGTGGGCCGCGGGGGCGCCGGCGACGAGCGCGGCGAAGGCGAGCGGCGCGGCAAGCGCGCGCAGCAGCGAGGTCAGGCGAAAGGACACGGCGAATCTCCGGGCGAGTGGGTGTAGCGCTGGGGTGTGGTTATGGGTGTGTGTGGCCGCGCGGCGCATGCGGTCGGCGCTCAGGCCTTGCGCAGTTGCAGGTCGGCGGCGGGCGGTGCAATCGTCGCGCCGTCGCGTACCGCGTGCGGCAGGATCGTCGACGTGCGGTCGATCGCTGCACCGCCGATACATTCGACGAGACGCTGCCACGCGTGGCGGCCGATGTCGCGGTTCGGCGTCGTGACGCTCGCGAGCGGCGGCGCGAGCAGCTCGCCGATCGCGATCCCGTCGAAGCCGAGCACCGACAGGTCGTCGGGAATCGAGAAACCCGCGCGGCGCAGGCCGCGCATCACGACCATCGCGAGCAGGTCGTTGCTGCAGAAGAGGGCCGTCGGCCGCGTGGCGTGCGCGGTGAGATGCGCGAGCACCGCGTCGGGCAGCTCGGGCGCGTTGAAGTCGACTTCGACGGGCGGCAGCGGCGCCACGCCGCTTTCGTCGAGTGCCTGCGCATAACCGAGATGACGCTGGCGCGCGCGATCCGACGCGGCGAGCGAACCGGCCAGCATCAACACGCGACGGTGACCGCGCGCGGTCAGCAACCGCACGCCGTCATAGGCGGCGCGGCGGTTGTCGACCGACACCGACGGGCGGCGCTGCGTGTCGTTGTGCATCAGCACGTAATGCGGGCCGTCGCGATCGAGCATGTCGAGCAGCGGGTGCGTATCCGCATCGGCGACGGTGAGGATCAGCCCTTCGACGCGCTGTTCGCGCAGCGTCTCGATCGCATGACGTTCGCGCGCCGCATCGTATTCGGTCGTCATCAGTATGAGCTTGAACCCGGCCGCGGTCGCGAGCGCGTCGATGCCTTGCAGGCAGTCGGCGAACACCGGGTTCGACAGCGTCGGCACGACGACGCCGACGAGCCGCGTGCGCTCGCCGCGCAGTTGCCGGCCGAGCGGGCTCGGGCGGAACTGCAGCGTGTCGATGGCGGTGCGGATCGTCTGCAGCGTGGCGGGGCTGACGGTATGCGGCGCGTTGATCGCACGCGAAACGGTGGCGATCGAGAAGCCCGCGAGGGCGGCGACGTCCTTGATGGTCGAGGTCATGAAGTCATGCGATGTAAACGTTTTCGGCCGGGGAATTATCGAAAACGTTTGTGACTTCGCGATGACGCGCGCGACGCTTGTTTCGCGAAAAGCACGACACAAACGTCAGACGGTTGAGGTGGTCAGACGACGCGCGGTCGATTGTATCGGCGGAGGTGGCGGCGTGGGACGAAATCGTCGGCCGTGTGGCATCGGTGTCGTATCGGCGTTGAATGCGAGGGAGGAGGCGATGCTGCGATGGCCGGTGTCGCGATGCGGTGCGGGGAATAAGGGGAACGCATGCGCAAGCAATGGTAGAATCGCGTCCGCCCTCTTGCCGGGGTGATGAAATTGGTAAACATAGCGGACTTAAACGATTGAGTGCCCGGCCGGAAACGGTCGGTGCAGAACCCTTCAAATTCGGCGAAACCCCTGATGCGCGCATCGAGGCAACGCCGAGCCAAGCCTCGCGGCATCCGCGAGGAAGGTGTAGAGACTAGACGGGGGGCGCCTAAGGCGCACGGGCAGCGGTCACGCCCGCGCGCGACGGTGAAGGCATAGTCCAGCGCACGAACGGTTCGCGCACGCGACGCCGGCTTTGAAAGAAGCAGTGTGACGAAAATCCGCCGCCTTAACTGGCTTGCCGGTTCGAGTCCGGTCCCCGGCACCATCGATTGCGTTGATGCGATTCGATTCGATGAAGGTGTGAAAAACCCGCGAGAAATGCAGCGCTCGCGGGTTTTTTGTTTGTGCGGCGTCGCCATCGAGGCGAGGCTGCGACGCCGGCCGGGACATGAAAAATATCGCGGCTTGTCGCGTGTCAGAAAATTCCCAGCCCGCCGTCCGCGCCCCAGACCTGCCCGTTCGCATAGCTCGTTTCCGACGAGGCGAGCGCGACATACAGCGGGGCGATTTCGGCCGGTTGTCCCGGCCTGCCGTACGGCGAGCCCGCCGCATAGTTGACGACCGTCTCCGGTGGCTGGCCGCCGCTCGATTGCAGCGGGGTCCAGTAGGGGCCGGGAGCGACTGCATTGACGCGAATGCCATGCGGCCCGAGCTGCTTCGCGAGCGATCGGGTGAACGCGATGATGCCGGCTTTCGTCGTCGCATAGTCGAGCAGGTTGGCGCTCGCCCTGACTGCCTGGACCGACGTGGTGTTGATGATCGACGCGCCGGGCGGAAGATGCGGGATGGCCGCCTTCGTGATCCAGAACATCCCGTAAAGATTGGTCTTGATCGTTGCATCGAAATGCTCGGTCGTCATCTCGTCGATCGAATCGAGCGCCTGTTGTCGGGCGGCGTTGTTGACGAGAATGTCGATCCCGCCGAGTTCCGCCGCCGCGCGTGCGACCAGCCGCTGGCAGAACGCTTCGTCGCGGATGTCGCCGGGCAGCGCGTCGGCTTTGCGTCCTGCTGCCCGGATCAACGCCACGACTTCCCGCGCATCGGATTCCTCGACGGGGAGATAGCCGATCGCGACGTCCGCCCCTTCGCGCGCGAACGCAATGGCTGCTGCCCTGCCGATGCCCGAGTCGCCGCCGGTGACGAGGGCCTTGCGGCCGACGAGCCGGCCACGGCCGCGATAGCTTTGCTCGCCGTGGTCGGGGCGCGGCTGCATCCGGCTCGCGAGTCCCGGCGGCGCCTGGACCTGATGCGGGAACGGCGGCTTCGGGTACAAGCCGACCGGATTCGTCAGGCTCTCCGCGGCTGGCGGCGCGTCGACGGCATGCGCGGCGGACGGACCGAGTGCGGACATCGCAGCCAGTGCGCCAAGATTGCCGATGACCTGTCGGCGCGAGACGCGCATGCCTGCTTCGTTATCGTCGTCTTTCAACGGATGCTCCGTGAGCGAAATCGCGCGTCGTGCTCCGGGTCGTCCGCGCGAAAGTGGGTGATCGCCATACGGCAGGCGAGCTCGCTGGCGCGCGACGACGGTGCCGTCACGCGCCGGTATATCACGATCATTCGACGCGCAGGATCAGCTTGCCGGTCGTCTGGCCGGTTTCGAGCGCGTGATGTGCGTCGGCAATCGCATCGAACCCGTAGCTGCCGCCGATCAGCGGCTTCAGCTTGCCGGTCGCGAGCAGTCCGAACAGTTCGCCGAGTGTCCGGCGCACGACGTGCTCGTTGAGGAACGCGTGCAGCGCGAAGCCGGCCACCGATCGGCTGCCGAAGATCAACGCATTCATCAGCGCCTCGTCGATCGTCAGGAGTTGACCGCTCGCGGCGCCGTAGCTGACGAACCGGCCGTATACCGCAAGACCCGACACCAACGTGCGCGCGACCGTCCCGCCGATCGAATCGAATACGACGTCAGGGCCCTCGCGGCCGGTGGCGTCGCTCAATTGATCGGCCCAGTCCGCGTCGCGATAGCTGATGGCCCGATCGGCGCCGAGCGTTCGCACCGCATGCAGTTTGGCCGGCGCGCCTGCGAGGCCCGTGATCGAGCGTGCCCCGTCGAGTCGCGCCAGCTGGATCAGCATCGAGCCGACGCCGCCGGCCGCGGCAGTGATCGCGACCGTGCGTGCGGCCACGGGCGTCTCGCGCAGCAGCACACGGGCCACGAGCCCCTGCAACATCACGGCGACCGCGTCGTCGTCGGAGACTTCGTCGGGAATCGCGGTAATCAGCGCGGCGCCGAGCGTCACGTATTCGGCGTAGCCGCCGGTCGCGCGCATCGCGCCGAACAGCGGCGCCGCGACGCGTGCGCCGACCCGGATGTCCCGCACGTTCGCGCCGACGGCAGCGACGGTGCCGACGACTTCCGAGCCGGGCACTGCGGGCAGTGTCAGCGCCGGGCCCGGATAGGTGCCGGCACGTTGCAGCGTTTCCGCGAAATTCAGTCCGATACGCGTGACCCGTACGAGAACCTCGTCGGCGGCAGGGGTCGGGCGCTCGATCACGACGGGACGAAGGACAGAAGGATCGCCGACCCGCTCGATCTGGATGGCATGCATGCTGGTCATGGAAACATCTCGCTTGGAATGGGGGCGTTCGCCCCCGGGGATGGATGAAGCGCGGACCCGGATCGGCCGCGCAGTTGTGTGTCGCCGAAAGCCGACGGGTCAGTCCGGCTGTGCGCGGTCGAACGCGAGAGGGCCGGCGCCATGCAGGAACAGCGCGAGCAGGCCGCCTGCCATCGACAGGTTCATCATGAAGAACGTCTGCTGGGTCTGGTCGCCGCCGCCGTGGAAGATCACTGCGGCGATGATCGAGAAGATCGCGAGCCCGAGCGCGGCGAGCCGCGTCATGAAGCCGGTGATCAAGGCCAGGCCGCCGGCGATTTCGACGACGATCACGAGCGGAAGCAGCGCGCCCGACACGCCCATGTGTTCCATGTACTGCTGGGTGCCCGCATAGTTGAAGATCTTGCTGATCCCGGCGCCGAGATACACGCCGGCGATGAGGAGTCGCACGAGGACGGACAGCACGAGGTTGACGACGGGCGTTTGAACGGTTGTTTTGTACAGTGCGCGGTTGATCGAATTGATCATATGGAATCCATAATGAATGAGTGGGTGGATCGTCGATCCGGTCGAGCGACCGACCTGTTGTCGGGCGATTGATGCTTACGCGTCGAGCGTCGGATAGTCGGTGTAGCCGGCTTCACCGCCGCCGTAAGCGGTGGACATGTCCGCGTGCGCGAGCGGGCGATCGTGTCGAAGACGCGTCACGAAGTCCGGGTTCGCGATGAACGGATAGGCGAACGACACGAGGTCGGCATGGCCGTCGTCGAGTGCCTGTTGCGCACGCGCCTTCGTGTAGCCGCCGTTCGCGATGTAGAGCCCGCCGAAGGCACGACGCAATGCGCGGTAGTCGAACGGCGGTGCCTGATCGGCCGCGACCTGCGGAATGCCTTCGACGACGTGAAGATAGGCGGCGAGCCCGGTCAGCCGGTCGGCGAACCGGTCGAACAGCGCCTGCGGTTGACTGTCGGCGATGCCGCCGAAATGCGGTGTGACCGGCGAAATGCGGACGCCCACGCGCGCGGCACTCACGACACGTCCGACCGCCCGCACGACGTCGAGCGGCAGCCGGATACGGTTGTCGATCGTGCCGCCGTAAGGGTCCGTGCGCCGGTTCGTACCGTCGCGCAGGAACTGATCGAGCAGGTAACCGTTCCCCGCGTGGATTTCGACGCCGTCGAAACCTGCCCGCAACGCGGCCTGCGCCGCATGCGAGTATTGCTCGACGATGCCTGGTATTTCATTCGTCTCGAGCGCGCGCGGTACGGGGTGCGGTTTCGGTCCGGCCGGCGTGAATGCCTGTCCGTCCGGCTGAATGGCCGACGGCGCGACGGGCAGGGCGCCGTCGGGCTGCAGATCGGGATGGCCGATGCGGCCGACGTGCGCGAGCTGGACGAAAATCCGGCCGCCTGCGCGATGCACGGCGTCGGTCACGCGTTGCCAGCCGTCGATTTGCGCATCGCTGTAAATCCCCGGCGTGAACGGATAGCCCTTGCCGAGCGGCGAAATCTGCGTGCCCTCCGTGACGATCAGGCCAGCCGACGCGCGTTGGGCGTAGTAGGTGGCGCTGAGCGCGCCGGGTACATCCCCGGCGCCGGCACGGCTGCGCGTCATCGGTGCCATCACGATGCGGTTGCCGAGCGTGATCCCGCCGAATTCGAGCGGGTCGAACAACGTGGCGCGGGTCGATGCCGCCCGGCCGGAAGGAGAGTTGTCGATCGTCATGATTCCATTTGCCTGTCGTGTTCATGGGGCGTCGACGCGCGATCCGGGATGCCCGGCGCGCACGCGTCGAGCGCTGCTGAACAGGAATTTAGGAGAATGCCGTGATCGAAACAATCGTCTAGAATGGATCATTAAAATCGATTTTCTTGATGGATCATGGAGCGAAGCCCCAATCTGGATCAACTGCGCGCGTTCATCGCGGTGGTCGAAGCCGGTAGCTTTTCCGGCGCGGCGCGGCGGCTCGAGCGCGCGCAATCCGTCGTCAGCTACGCGATCGCCAATCTGGAGTCGTTGCTGGGCGTGCCGCTCTTCGAACGGGGCAAACGGCGACCGACGTTGACGGCGGCCGGTGAAATCGTCCTGGCCGACGCACGGCGGCTCGACATGCTGGCGGGCCAGTTGCTGGCGAAGACCGCCGGCCTGCGCGGCGGGGTGGAAGCCGAGCTGTCGCTGGCGGTGGACGTGATGTTTCCACTGGCCAGGCTCGTCGAGGGGCTGCGCGCGTTCGCCGACGAATTTCCGACGGTCGCGCTCAACCTGACCATCGAAGCGCTCGGCGGCGTGATGAAGCTGGTGGTCGACGGCGGCTGCGCGCTCGGCGTCAGCGGGCCCGTGCAAAACTGGCCGGATGTGATCGACGCGACGTCCATGGGAGCGATCGAACTGGTCACCGTCGCCGCGCCCACGCATCCGCTCGTGCAGCGCCGCGGGCGTGTGCCGCTGTCCGAGGCGCGCGAATATACGCAACTCGTGCTGACGGATCGAAGCAAGCTGACCGAAGGGCAGTCGTTCGGTGTGTATGCGACCCGCACATGGAAGACTGCGGACCTCGGCGCCAAGCATCGGCTGTTGCTCGAAGGGCTCGGCTGGGGTTCGATGCCGATGCATTTGATCGAGGACGACCTGCGGCAAGGCCGACTGGCCGTCGTGCGGTTGTCGGATCGCGATGTGATTCGATACGGTATGTCGTTGATCAGGCGGGCCGATCGTGCGAGCGGGCCCGCGACGCAGTGGCTGATCGACCATCTGACGCGTCCTGGCGAACCGGACGCCTGAAGCGCGACGCCGTCTATCCGCTTCACTGCGCCGAAAACGGCGCCATGTGATACTGCCAGGCACGTCGCACGGGCGCCTGCGTCGCCATCGGCAAACGCGTCCCGCTGACAGCCTTCACATCGTTCGCCTCTCGCAACACCACCCGTCATGACCGACTCGACCCATCACTATTACGAACCGTCGCAAGGCCACGGCCTGCCGCACGACCCGCTGAACGCGATCATCGGCCCGCGCCCGATCGGCTGGATTTCATCCCGCGGCAGCGACGGCACGCTGAACCTCGCGCCGTACAGCTTCTTCAACGCGTTCAACTATCGCCCGCCGATCATCGGTTTTTCGAGCACCGCCGCGAAGGACAGCCTGCGCAACGTGCAGGAAACCGGCGAGTTCGTGTGGAACCTCGCGACGCGCGATCTCGCCGAGCGGATGAACCAGACCTGTGCCGCCGTGCCGTACGACGTGAATGAATTCGAACTCGGTGGCTTGACCGCCGTGCCGTCGCGCCTCGTCGACGTGCCGCGCGTTGCGGAAAGCGGCGTGAACTTCGAATGCAAGGTGACCGACGTGATCCGGCTGCGCGATCATCACGGTGTCGAGACGCCGGCCACGCTGGTGCTGGGCGAGGTCATCGCGGTCCATATCCGCCATGACCTGCTGAAGGACGGCATTTTCGACACGTTCGGCGCGGGCATCATTCTTCGTGCGGGCGGCCCGTCGGCCTACGTGCACGTGACGCCCGACAGCCGCTTCGACATCTTCCGTCCCGACGCGTGATCGATCGCGCGCCGCAGTAAGCCGGCAAGCGGGCGCACGAGCGCCCGCACCCGACGAAAGACCCTGCTGAAATCCAGGATTTCACGGGGTCTTTTGCTTCGTACCCTCACATGATCGGGACGGCGCCGATCCGTCCGTTCCTTGATGCCCGCTCGCTGCCGCCGGCCCAACGACGATGCGCCGCAGCAAACCCGTCCGTCGCTAAAGCCAACCGCCGCACGCACGTGCCGACGACCGCCCCCATGGCAAATCTGCTCATCACGAACGAGCGGCTTGGGCATCGACGCGCACCGCTGCGAGGCATAAATTTCCAAGGTTGACGTGCTTATCCGCGCGTCAGCTCGCGCGCAGGCCGGCAACCGGCCCGCGCGTTCCCAAACAGCGTGAGACACAATCGAGCGTGGAGACGACACGATGAGCCTGTCAGAGCCATTGCGTCTGCATGTGCCGGAGCCCACCGGGCGCCCGGGCTGCAAGACGGACTTTTCCTATCTGCATCTATCGCCGGCCGGCGCCGTGCGCCGCCCACCGATCGACGTTGCCGCGGCGGACACCGCCGATCTCGCCCGCAGCCTCGTGCGCGTGCTCGACGACAACGGCAAGGCCGTCGGCCCGTGGGCCCCCGATCTCGACGATGCGCGGCTGATCGCCGGGCTGCGCGCGATGCTCAAGACCCGCATTTTCGACGCGCGCATGATGATCGCGCAGCGTCAGAAGAAAATCTCCTTCTACATGTTGAGCCTCGGCGAAGAGGCGATCGGCACCGCGCACGCGATGGCGCTGCGCGACGGCGACATGTGCTTTCCGACCTACCGGCAGCAGAGCATCCTGATCGCGCGCGACGTGCCGCTCGAGCGGATGATCTGCCAGCTGATGTCGAACGAAGGCGATCCGCTGAAGGGCCGCCAGCTCCCGGTGATGTACTCGGACCGCGAAGCCGGCTTCTTCTCCATTTCCGGCAACCTCGCGACGCAGTTCATCCAGGCGGTCGGCTGGGCGATGGCGTCGGCGATCAAGGGCGACACGAAGATCGCATCCGCATGGATCGGCGACGGCGCGACGGCCGAAGCCGATTTCCATACCGCGCTCACGTTCGCGCATGTGTACCGCGCGCCGGTCGTGCTGAACGTGGTCAACAACCAGTGGGCGATCTCGACGTTCCAGGCGATCGCGGGCGGCGAGGGCACGACCTTCGCGGGGCGCGGCGTCGGTTGCGGGATCGCGTCGCTGCGCGTCGACGGCAACGACTTCCTCGCGATCTATGCGGCGTCGAGCTGGGCGGCCGAGCGTGCGCGCCGCAATCTCGGCCCGACGCTGATCGAGTGGGTGACCTACCGCGCGGGCGCGCATTCGACGTCGGACGATCCGACCAAGTACCGGCCGAGCGACGACTGGTCCCATTTCCCGCTGGGCGATCCGATCGAGCGCTTCAAGCGCCACCTGATCGTGAAGGGCATCTGGTCGGACAGCGCGCACGACGCGTTGACGGCCGAGCTCGAGGCCGAGGTGATCGCCGCGCAGAAGGAAGCGGAGAAGTACGGGACGCTGGCCGACGACCGGATTCCGTCGCCGGCCTCGATGTTCGACGACGTGTACAAGGAGCTGCCCGCGCACCTGCGCCGTCAGCGCCAGGAACTGGGAGCGTGATCATGGCGCAACACGAGACAGGGACGGCGACGCAGCCGATGACGATGATCCAGGCGCTGCGCTCCGCGATGGACGTGATGCTCGGGCGCGACAGCGACGTGGTCGTGTTCGGGCAGGACGTCGGCTATTTCGGCGGCGTGTTCCGCTGTACCGAAGGACTGCAGAACAAGTACGGCAAGTCGCGCGTGTTCGATGCGCCGATCTCGGAAGGCGGGATCGTCGGCGCGGCGGTCGGGATGGGCGCCTACGGGTTGCGGCCGGTCTGCGAGATCCAGTTCGCCGACTATTTCTATCCGGCATCCGACCAGATCGTGTCGGAAGGCGCGCGGCTGCGCTACCGCTCGGCCGGCCAGTTCACCGCGCCGATGACGATCCGGATGCCGTGTGGCGGCGGCATCTACGGCGGGCAGACGCACAGCCAGAGCCCGGAGGCGATGTTCACGCAGGTGTGCGGGCTGCGCACGGTGATGCCGTCGAATCCGTACGACGCGAAAGGGCTCTTGATCGCGTCGATCGAGAACGACGATCCGGTGATCTTCCTCGAACCGAAACGGCTGTACAACGGGCCGTTCGACGGCCATCACGAACGGCCCGTCACGTCGTGGCTCAAGCATCCGGCGAGCGCGGTGCCGGAAGGCTACTACACGGTGCCGCTCGATACGGCCGCCGTCGTGCGGCCCGGCAACGACGTGACGGTGCTCACATATGGCACGACGGTGCACGTGTCGCTGGCCGCCGCCGAGGAGACGGGCATCGACGCGGAAGTGATCGACCTGCGCACGCTGTGGCCGCTCGATCTCGACACCATCGTCGCGTCGGTGCGCAAGACCGGGCGCTGCGTCGTGGTGCACGAGGCGACGCGCACCTGCGGCTATGGCGCGGAGCTCGTGTCGCTGGTACAGGAACACTGCTTCTACCACCTCGAAGCGCCGGTCGAGCGCACGACGGGCTGGGACACCCCGTATCCGCATGCGCAGGAATGGGCGTACTTTCCGGGGCCGACCCGGGTCGGTGAAGCGTTGCGACGCGTGATGGAGGCGTGAGATGGGGATTCATGTCATCAAGATGCCGGATATCGGCGAAGGGATCGCCGAGGTCGAGCTGGTGGCCTGGCATGTGGAAGTCGGGCAGACGATCAAGGAAGACCAGCCGCTCGCCGACGTGATGACCGACAAGGCGGCGGTCGAGATTCCGTCGCCGGTGACGGGCAAGGTGATCGAGCTGGGCGGCCGGATCGGCGAGATGATGGCGGTGGGCAGCGAGCTGATTCGGCTGGAAGTCGAAGGCGACGGCAACCTGAAGGCCGCGGCACCGGTGCGGGAAACGAAGGTAGCAACCGCACCGGTCGAGGCGCCGGCGCCGTCGAAGCCGGCGGCCGACACATCGGCCGAGCCGCCTGTGCAGCCCGCCGCGCCTCGGGCACCGGCGAAGCCGCGTCGCGAGGAACCGGCCACGCCGCCGCGCGCCGCGCTCGCGCCGGGCGAACGGCCGCTCGCGTCGCCGGCCGTGCGCCAGCGCGCGTGGGACATGGGCATCGAGCTGCGCTACGTGCGCGGCACCGGTGAAGCGGGGCGCATCCTGCATGCCGATCTCGACGCGTATGCGCGTACCGGCGGCGCGGCGCACGGGTCGCAACCGCGCGGCTACGACGAACGCCACGACGAAACCGAAGTGCCGGTGATCGGCCTGCGGCGCGCGATCGCGCGCAAGATGCAGGAGGCGAAGCGCCGCATCCCGCACTTCAGCTACGTCGAGGAAATCGACGTGACCGAGCTCGAATCGTTGCGCACGGAACTGAACCGCCGCCACGGCGACACGCGCGGCAAGCTCACGCCGCTGCCGCTGCTGATCCGCGCGATGGTGATCGCGCTGCGCGACTTCCCGCAGATCAATGCGCGGTTCGACGACGAAGCGGGCGTCGTCACGCGCTACGGCGCGGTGCACATGGGCGTCGCGACGCAGACGGACGGCGGCCTCACGGTGCCCGTGCTGCGTCATGCGGAAGCGCGCGACGTGTGGTCCATCTCGGCGGAAATCGCACGGCTTGCCGATGCGGTGCGGGCGAACCGCGCGCAGCGCGACGAGTTGAGCGGCTCGACGATCACGATCTCGAGCCTCGGCGCGCTGGGCGGCATCGTGTCGACGCCGGTGATCAATCATCCGGAGGTCGGCATCGTCGGCGTGAACCGGATCGTCGAGCGGCCGATGATCCGCGACGGCGCGGTCGTCGCGCGCAAGATGATGAACCTGTCGTCGTCGTTCGACCATCGCGTCGTCGACGGCGCGGACGCGGCCGAATTCATCCAGGCCGTGCGCGCTGTGCTCGAACGCCCGGCACTGCTGTTCGTGGAGTGAGCCGATGAAGAACGAACACACCACACTGCTCGTCATCGGCGGCGGCCCGGGCGGTTACGTCGCCGCGATCCGCGCCGGCCAGCTCGGCATTCCGACCGTGCTCGTCGAACGCGACCGGCTCGGCGGCACCTGCCTGAACATCGGCTGCATTCCGTCGAAGGCGCTGATCCACGTGGCCGACGCGTTCGAGCAGGCGTGCGGTCATGCCGGTGAAGCGGCGCTCGGCATCCGCGTGCGCACGCCGGAGATCGACATCGCGAAAAGCGTCGCGTGGAAGGACGGCATCGTCGACCGGCTGACGCGCGGCGTCGGCGCGCTGCTCAAGAAGAACGGCGTGCGCGTGCTGCACGGCGAAGCGCGCGTGATCGACGGCAAGACCGTCGAGGTCGTCAGCGGCGGCCACACGGTGCGGATCGGTTGCGAGCACCTGTTGCTCGCGACCGGGTCGGAGCCGGTCGAACTGCCGTCGATGCCGTTCGGCGGGCACGTCGTGTCGTCCACCGACGCGCTGTCGCCCGCGACGCTGCCGAAGCGGCTGGTCGTCGTCGGAGCCGGCTATATCGGGCTCGAACTCGGGATCGTCTATCGCAAGCTCGGCGTCGACGTCAGCGTCGTCGACGCCGAGCGCGTGCTGCCTGCGTACGATGCCGAACTCGTGCGGCCGGTGGCCGATTCGCTCGCGCGCCTCGGCGTGCGGCTGTGGCTCGGCCACACCGTGCTCGGGCTGGACGAGCACGGCGCGGTGCGCGTGCGGGCGGCTGACGGCGCCGAGCAGACGCTGCCGGCCGATCGCGTGCTGGTTGCCGTCGGCCGCAGGCCGCGCGTCGACGGCTTCGGGCTCGAGACGCTGATGCTCGATCGCAATGGCCGCGCGCTGCGGATCGACGACGCCTGCCGGACGTCGATGCGCAACGTGTGGGCGATCGGCGACGTCGCGGGCGAGCCGATGCTCGCGCATCGCGCGATGGCGCAAGGCGAGATGGTGGCCGAGCTGATCGCCGGCCGGCGTCGCCAGTTCACGCCCGCGGCGATTCCAGCCGTGTGCTTCACCGATCCCGAAATCGTGACGGCCGGCTGGTCGCCGGACGATGCACATGCGGCCGGCGTCGATTGCCTGAGCGCGTCGTTTCCGTTCGCCGCGAACGGGCGGGCGATGACGTTGCAGGCGACCGACGGATTCGTGCGCGTCGTCGCGCGGCGCGACAATCATCTGATCGTCGGCTGGCAGGCGGTCGGGCGCGGGGTGTCGGAGCTGGCCGCGGCGTTCTCGCAGTCGCTGGAGATGGGCGCGCGGCTGGAAGACATCGGCGGCACGATCCACGCGCATCCGACGCTCGGCGAAGCGCTTCAGGAGGCGGCGTTGCGGGCGCTCGGACACGCGCTGCATGTCTGACGTGCGGGCTTGACGGAGCGCTGCCGGTGCGTCGCGCACGCATCGGCGGCGCTTGCGGCGTCTGACGTATTTCATGTTGTTCATTCGGTATCCGCTCGTGCCGGTCCCGAAACCGATCCGATCGGGTTTGCCCGTGCTCGCGCGCCGGGTCGGGAACGCGAGTCAGGCGCAGCGCCGGGGCCGGGTCGCATTCGATCGCCCGGAACGGCGCCTGACAGGCCCGTAATTTTTCGAGACGAGGGGAGGGTTGCCGCCGCCACGTCGGCCGACGATCATGTCGATAGCCGGAAACCGGGCTGCCTCGGCCCGCCAACGCAGGCTTCACACGGAACAACCGGACATGAAACTGCTGCTCGTCGGCGCGACCGGACTCGTCGGGCGCCACGTCCTCGAAGTTGCGCTCGCCGACGCGCGGGTCGATCAGGTGATCGTCCTCGCGCGCCGGCCGTTGTCGCCGCATCCGAAGATGCGCGCGCTGGAAGTCTATTTCGACCATCTGCCCGACACGGCGGACTGGTGGCACGCGGATGCCGTGATCTGCACGCTCGGCACGACGATGCGGGCCGCCGGTTCGCAGGCGGCCTTCCGGCGCGTCGATCACGACTATCCGCTTGCGGTCGCGCGGCTCGCGCACCGGCACGGCACGCCGGCCTACGTGCTGAATTCCGCGCTCGGCGCCGATGCCGGGTCGCGCATCTTTTACAACCGCGTGAAGGGCGAAGTCGAGCAGGCGCTCGCCGGCGTCGGCTTCGATTCGCTCACGTACGTGCGACCGGGCCTGATCGGCGGCAGCCGCGACGAGTTCCGGTTCGGCGAGCGGCTGTTCGTGTTCGCGCTGAGCGCCGTCGCGCCGGTGCTCCCGGCGAAATGGCGTGTGAACCCGGCGCCGCGGATTGCGCGCGCGTTGCTCGACGCGGCGATCGACGCACGGTCGGGCGTGCAGGTCGTCGCGTCCGACCGGCTCGTCTGATGCGGTGCGGGCGGTGCGCTCGCCGGGTTATTCGTCCGTGCTTCCCCTGCAGTGACGGCTGCGCCCGATCGCCCCCCTCGGGTTGACCCAACTTTCATTTTTCCTACATCCGGCTCGCGGCAAAACTGCGCGGGTGTGCCGCGATTGCTCGGACGATTTCGAAAACCGATCGATACCGGGTAATCACCGATATCTCCCAAGTTGTATATACAACATCATCCGCTGGCAATGTCGGCACACGTCGTGCCGGTTGCGCGCCAGCGTGCAGACCGTGCGTGCGTGGCGCATGCCGGCGATCCACGGCGCCCCGCATCCGCAGAGCCGAAAGGGCGGCTCGCAGTTTCCTGTCCCGTTCAAACCATGTTTGGTCCTGAGTATTTTGGAGATTGACCCGTGTCAACGAATTCCAGTGGAAAAGCCGGCGGACTGATCGAGGTACGCTCGATCGACTTCATTCCCGACGCCGAGCGCCACGGCGGCCTGCTGAGCCAGTTCACGCTGTGGCTGTCGGCCAACATGCAGATCACGGCCATCGTCACGGGCGCGCTCGCGGTCGTGCTCGGCGGCGACGTGTTCTGGTCGCTGGTCGCGCTGCTGCTCGGCCAGCTCGTCGGCGGCGCGGTGATGGCGCTGCACGGCGCGCAGGGGCCGCAGCTCGGGCTGCCGCAGATGATCTCGAGCCGCGTGCAGTTCGGCGTGTACGGCGCGATGATTCCGATCGTGCTGGTGTGCCTGATGTACATCGGCTTTTCCGCGAGCGGCTCGGTGCTGGCCGGGCAGGCCGTCGCGCAACTGCTGCACGTCGACGACGCGGCCGGCATCCTGCTGTTCGCGGCCGTGATCGTCGTGCTGACCGTGTTCGGCTATCGCGCGATCCACTTCGTCGGCCGGATCGCGAGCGTGGTCGGCATCGTCGCGTTCGTCTACATGTTCGCGCAACTGTTCGCGAACCACGACATCGGCGCGCTGCTCGCGAACCGGCATTTCTCGCTGGCGAGCTTCCTGCTCGCGATGTCGTTGTCCGCGTCGTGGCAGATCGCATTCGGCCCGTACGTCGCCGACTATTCGCGCTACCTGCCGCGCTCGACGTCATCGGTCGCGACGTTTCTCGCGGTCGGCCTCGGCTCGGTGATCGGCGCGCAGGCGGCGATGGTGTTCGGCGTGTTCGCGGCCGCGCTGGCCGGCAGCCAGTTCGCGCACCATGAAGTGTCGTACATCGTCGGCCTGGGCTCGACGGGCGCCGTGGCCGCGCTGCTGTATTTCAGCATCGCGTTCGGCAAGGTGACGGTGACGGCGCTCAATGCATACGGCAGCTTCATGTCGATGGCGACGATCGTCAGCGGCTTTCGTGGCAAGGGCGCGGTATCGTCGAAGAGCCGTCTCGTGTACATCTTCGGGATGATCTGCGTGTCGACGTTGATCGCGCTCGCGGGCCGTCATTCGTTCCTGAAGGAATTCACCGCGTTCATCCTGTTCCTGCTCGCGTTCTTCACGCCGTGGAGCGCGATCAACCTGGTCGATTACTACTGCTTCACGCGTTCGCGCTACGACGTGCCGGCGTTGTCCGATCCGGACGGCCGCTACGGCCGCTGGAACGTGATGGCGATCACGATCTACGTGGTCGGTATCCTGGTGCAACTGCCGTTCATGTCGACGCACCTCTACACGGGGCCGCTCGTCGATGCGCTCGGCGGCACCGATATCTCGTGGATTCTCGGCCTCGTCGTGCCGGCCGTGCTGTATTACGTCGGCGCGCGCGCGTCGCGACGCAGCATTCCCGAGCGCCTGATCCTGCCGCTCGAACGCGGCGAAGTTCACCACTGACCACGCGTCTCGCGCATCGGGCCGGCACGCCACCGGCCTGAGCGCCGAGTCGGACGTAGCCTGCGTCCGGCTCCATCAACACATTCCGATATCCCGCGATACCGGTGCGGCGTTCACGCCGTGCCCGGTGTCGTTTCAATCTCGACCTATCAAATAGTATGACTAAGCATATTGAAACGCGCGGCATCGATTGCCGAGTGCGGCCGGTGCACGCCGGTTTTCGTCTCACGGTGGCGCTTGCCTGCGTCGCCGGCTCGGGCACTGCGTCCGCGCAGGACGGCGTCACGCTGTACGGCGTGATCGACGAATTCGCGCAGGTCGTGAACACGGGCAACGGCTATACGGCCGCGATCAACTCGGGCGGCCAGTGGGGCAGCCGGTTCGGATTGAAGGGCGGCGAGGATATCGGCGGCGGCCAGAAGATCGAGTTCGCACTGGAAAACGGCTTCAATCCAAATGACGGCTCGCTCGCGAGTGCCGGCAGCCTGTTCAACCGGCAGGCGTGGGTCGGCATCGCGGGGCAGTGGGGCAAGGTGCGCGCGGGCCGGCAGAATTCGCCGCTATTCAACGATCAGGGCGGGCAGGATGCGTTCGGCGGAGTCACGCAGGCATCCGGCATGGACAACCTGACCGTGTTCGCGTTCCGCACGAGCAACACGCTGTCGTACCAAAGCCCGGAGATCGCCGGTTTCCAGGGCGGGCTGTACTTCGGATTCGGCGATGCGGGCGGCGTGCGCTCGGCCGGCTCCAGCCAGCAGTTCGACCTGACCTACGAACACGGTCCGTTCGGCGCATTCGTCGCGGGCCAGTGGTTGAAGAACGCCGTGGCGACCACGACGGATCGCACGATCATGGCAGGTGCATCATATGCGATCGGCAAGGCCACCGTGTATGGCGGCTTTTCCGCGGTGAAGTGGGCCGACCTTGGAATCGATTCGCGTGTGTACGGGCTGTCGGTCAAGTACCAGTTCAACCCGGCCAACTATGTCGCGCTCGGTTACGCGTACCTGCACGACCAGTCGTCGCAAGGCAACCACGCAGATCAACTCGGGCTGATGTACGAATACGACCTGTCGAAGCGCACGAGCTTCTACGGCGCGCTGTCGTACCTGCGCAACCGCAACCAGGCCGGCTACACGCTCGCTGGCGCGGCGAACCCCGGCCTGCCGCTCGCGTATCCGGGTGCGAATGCGCGCGGCGTGCAACTCGGCATCGTGCATCGCTTCTGATGCATGCGCACGGAGCGACGCGCCGGGCCGTATGCGCCCGGCCGTGCTCCGAGCGCATGCGCGCTGTCATTTCCCCAACCGCTCCGCCAGCGAATAGCGCTGCATGCAGCGCTCCATCGTGTCGAGAAACGCCAGCTCGGCGGCGTTCATCTTGCGGTCGCGATGCCATAACAGGAACACGTCGACATCGACGAGCCCGTCGTCGGGCGGCAACCGCCACAGCCGTTGCTGCGCGATGTCGTCGCGCACGATGTGCTCGGGCAGGCAGCCGATCCCGTAGCCCGCGAAGATCAGCCGCCGCACTTCCTCGAGGCTCGGCGACGACGCGACGATGCGTCCCGTGAAGCCCTTCTGGTCGCGGAACACGGTGAGCGGCGACAGGCTGTCGCCGATCTGGTCGCTCGTGAACGACACGAAATTCTCCGCGAGCAGATCGTCCATCCGCAACTGCGTTTGCCCGAACAACCGGTGATGGCGGCCGCAGTAGATCGCATAGCGTTGGCGCAGGAAGCAGCGCATTTCCAGCTTGTCGTGCGGCGTGCGGCACAGGCCGAGCCCGGCCGTGGCCGTTTTCTGCAGCAGCGAGGAGAGGATGTCCGACGAGCGCATCACTTCGATCTGCAGATCGATACGCGGATATGCGCGGTGGAAATCCGCGAGGAATTCGTCGTAGACGGGCGATTCGATGCGGCTCACCGTCAGCAGCCGGATCGAGCCGGTCAGGTCGGCCGTGCTGTCGTCGATTTCGGTTTCGAGGCGCGAGATGCCGCCGTAGATGTCGCTCGCGATCCGGTACACGGCTTCGCCGGCCGGCGTCGGCGCGAAGTGCGCGCCGCGCCGCTCGATCAGCCGGCGCTCGAGCGTCTCTTCGAGCCGCCGCAATGCCTGGCTCACGGCCGGCTGCGTGACGTGCAGGCGGGCGGCCGCTCGGCTCACGCTGCGCTCCTGCATGATCACCAGGTAGGTGCGCAGCAGATTCCAGTCGAGGCGGTCGTTCAGGAACGGGGCGAGGTCGGGGCGCATCGGGTGTCCGGGCAGCAGCGGTCAGGCATTAGTTGAATTTATATCGTGAATAATAACTTGAAATTTGACTAATAATTTGCGGCCACCGATAAAGGAGGGGCGCCGCAGCGTGCGGCGCGAGGCCGCGACAGACGGCCGCCGTCACGATATTGCGTGCTGCCCCGCTGCGGCGCGCGTCAGGAGCCCGCATGACTCAGTCCCTTCCTTCCGCCCGCCAGCCGGCACGCGCCGCGACGGCCGCGTTCATCGGCACGATGATCGAGTGGTACGACTTCTACATCTACGCGACCGCCGCCGCGCTCGTGTTCGGCGAACTCTATTTTCCGTCGCATGACCCGTTCGTCAGCACGATGGCATCGTTCGCGACGTTCGCGGTCGGCTTCTTCGCGCGTCCGCTCGGCGGCGTGATCTTCGGCCATCTCGGCGACCGCATCGGCCGCAAGAAGGCGCTGATGACGACGTTGATGATGATGGGCGTCGCGACCGTGTGCGTCGGGCTGCTGCCCGCTTATTCGAAGGTCGGCATCCTCGCGCCGGTGCTGCTCGTCGCGCTGCGCGTCGTGCAGGGCATCGCGGTGGGCGGCGAATGGGGCGGCGCGGTGCTGATGGCGGGCGAGCATGCGCCGCAGGGGCGCCGCACGTTTTTCGCGTCGTTCGCGCAGCTCGGCAGCCCGGCCGGGCTGATCCTGTCGCTGATTGCGTTCCGCGCGGTCACGTCGATCGACAAGGCCGACTTCCTCGCGTGGGGCTGGCGCCTGCCGTTTCTCGCGAGTTCGGTGCTGCTCGTGGTCGGCATCCTGATCCGGCTCGGCGTGAACGAGTCGCCGGAATTCGCGCGGGTGAAGGAAGCCAACCGCACGGTGAAGCTGCCGGTCGCGGAAGTGTTCCGTTCCGCGTCGGGGCTCGTGCTGCTCTGCATCGGCGCGAATACGATCGGCATCGCGGGCGTCTATTTCACGAACACGTTCATGATCGCGTACACGACGCAGTACGTCGGCGTGTCGCGGTCGCTGATCCTCGACAGCCTGTTCGCGGTCGCGATCATCCAGTTTTTCGCGCAGCCGCTCGCCGCCTGGATCGCCGAACGTATTGGCGGCGCGCGCTTCCTCAAGCTCGCGGCGCTGCTCGCGATGCTGTCGCCGTATCCGATGTTCATGCTCGTGCAGGGCGGCACGTCCGCGTCGCTGATCGCCGGCATCGCGCTCGCCGTGGTCTGCATGGCCGGCTTCTATTCGGTGATCGCGGGCTTCGTCAGCGACGTGTTTCCCGCGCACGTGCGCTATTCGGCGATCTCGCTCGCTTACCAGATTTGCGGCGCGATCGCGGGCGGCCTGACGCCGCTCGTCGGCACGTGGCTCGCACATCGCTTCACGGGCCAGTGGTGGCCGCTCGCGGTGTTCTACACGTGTCTCGCCGGTATTTCGCTGCTCTGCATCGTCGCGCTCGATGCGCGCCGCGCCGCGCGGCCGGCCGCCGCCGAAGCGCTCGGCTCGCACTGACCTTCAACGAACGAATCGATCCGGAATGCATATGAAAGACCTGCTGGAAATCGACGGCGCCCGCCTGTGGCAGAGCCTGACCGACATGGCGCGCGTCGGCGCGACCCCGCGCGGCGGCGTGCGGCGCCTCGCGCTGACCGATGACGACCGGCGCGGGCGCGACCTGTTCGCGCAATGGTGCCGCGACGCGGGAATGACGGTAAGCGTCGATGCGGTCGGCAACCTGTTCGCGCGGCGCGCCGGCGCCGATGCGCAGGCAGCGCCTGTACTGATCGGCAGCCATCTCGACACGCAGCCCGAAGGCGGCCGCTTCGACGGCGTCTATGGCGTGCTCGCCGCGCTCGAACTCGTGCGCACGCTGAACGACGCGGGCATCGCGACCGACAAGCCGCTCGAGATCGTGTCCTGGACCAACGAGGAGGGCGCACGCTTCGCGCCGGCGATGCTCGGCTCGGCCGTGTTCACGGGCGCGTTGCCGCTCGACGACGCGCTCGCGAAGCAGGACGCCGACGGCATCACGCTCGGCGCGGCGCTCGACGCGTGCGGCTATCGCGGCACGCGAGCAATGGTCGGCCCGGTCGATGCGTATTTCGAGGCGCATATCGAACAGGGGCCCGTGCTCGAGGCGAACGGCACGACGATCGGCATCGTCACCGGTGGCCAGGCGATTCGCTGGCTCGACGTGACGGTGACCGGCGTGGCCGCGCACGCGGGCACGACGCCGATGCCGTACCGCAAGGACGCGTATTTCGCGAGTGCGCAGATCGCGCTCGAACTCGAACGGATCGTCGCCGGCTACGCGCCGCGCGGGCTCGCGACGATCGGGCAAGTCGGCATTCGCAACGCGTCGCGCAATACGATTGCCGGCGACCTGACCTTCACGGTCGACCTGCGTCATCACGACGATGCCGAAGTCGATGCGATGGAGCGCGACCTGCGCGACGCCTGCGCACGCGTCGCCGCCGCGCGCGGCGTGCAGGTGGCGATCGATACCTGCTGGCGCAGCCCGGCGACGCCGTTCGACCGCGATTGCGTCGGGCTGGTCGCGCAGGCGGCCGCCGCGTTCGGCTATACGCACGAGCGGATCGTGAGCGGCGCCGGCCACGATGCGATCCTGCTCGCGCGCCGTTTCCCGACCGCGATGGTGTTCATTCCGTGCGTCGACGGCCTGTCGCACAACGAAGCCGAGGATGCATTGCCCGACGACGTGACGCGCGGCACGAACGTGCTGCTCCATGCGGTGCTGGCGCGCGCGGGTATCGCGGCGCGCGTCGATGCGGCTGCTGTCGCGCACGGCGCCTGATCCGGCGAATCGACGAGGACCATCATGAAAACCTATTTCCATCCCGAACAACTGCTGCACCATCCGCGCAGCTACCTGTCGCGCGGCCAGATGCGCGAACCACAGGAGGTGCCCGAACGCGCGGCGCGGCTCGTCGCGGCCGTCCGGTCGATCGACTTCGACGTGCGCGAGCCGGCCGATCGCGGCACCGCGCCGATCGCGGCCGTGCACGACATGAACTACCTGCGCTTTCTCGAGGACGCGCACCGCGACTGGAAGCAGATGCCTGACGACTGGGGTGACGAAGTGATGTCGAACGTGTTCGTGCGCGACCCGAACCCGCTGCGCGGCGTGCTCGCGAAGGCCGCGCGCTACCTCGCCGACGGCAGTTGCCCGGTGGGCGCGAACACGTGGCGCGCGGCGTACTGGTCCGCGCAGGGTGCGCTGGCGGCCGCGGCCGACGTCAACGACGGCGCACGCGAGGCGTACGCGCTGTGCCGGCCGCCCGGCCATCACGCGCGGCGCGATGCGGCCGGCGGCTTCTGCTACCTGAACAATGCGGCGATCGCCGCGCAGGCGCTGCTCGGTCGCCATCGCCGCGTCGCGGTGCTCGATACCGACATGCATCACGGACAGGGCGTGCAGGAGATCTTCTACGGCCGCGACGATGTGCTGTACGTGTCGATTCACGGCGACCCGACCAACTTCTATCCGGTCGTCGCGGGCTACGAGGAAGAGACGGGGGCGGGCGCCGGCGACGGCTTCAACCTCAACCTGCCGATGCCGCACGGCGCGCCGGAGTCGGCATTCTTCGAGCGGCTCGACGACGCGTTGCGTGCACTCGCGCGGTTCCAGCCCGATGCGCTCGTGCTTGCGCTCGGTTTCGACATCTACAAGGACGATCCGCAATCGCAGGTTGCGGTCACGACCGACGGGTTCGGGCGGCTCGGCGGCGCGATCGGCGCGCTCGGGTTGCCGACGGTGATCGTGCAGGAGGGCGGTTATCACCTCGCGAGTCTCGAGGCGAACGCGCGCGCGTTTTTCGGCGGGTTTGCCGCCGGGCGCTGATCGGGCACTCGGAACCGAAGCGCACGCCGGAAATGACAACGGCCGCATGGCGCGGCCGTAAGAATGCGTGCGGCAGGTTCCCGGCCGTCCGGGCGTTACCCTTTACGAGTTCGCGGCGGCCGGCGAGCGGCGGCGCTGCGTGACCTGCAGCATCACGAGTGCGAGCCCGGCGGCGGCGATCAGCGCGCCGACGAGCGGCACCGCCGCGTAGCCGAACCCGGCCGAGATCGCCGCACCACCGGCGGCGGCGCCCACCGCGTTGCCGAGGTTGAACGCGCCGATGTTCACGGCCGACGCGAGGCCCGGCGCTTCGTGGGCCGCGCGCATCACGCGCATCTGCAGCGGCGGCACGACCGCGAACGTCGCGATCCCCCAGACCAGCAGCGTGACGCCGGCGCCCGCATGGGTGGTGGCGAGCAGCGGGAACGCGGCCATCGTCGCGATCAGCAGCAACAGGAAGCCGATCAGCGTGCCGTCGAGCGAGCGGTCGGCGAGGCGCCCGCCCGCGATGTTGCCGATCGAGAAGCCGACGCCGATCAGCACCAGCATCGCGGTCACGAAGCCGGGCGTCGCGCCCGTCAGATGTTCGAGCGTCGGCGCGACGTACGTATAGAGCGTGAACATCGCACCGGCGCCGAGCACTGTCGTCCCGAGCGCGCCGAGCACGACCGGGCGCGTCAGCACGGAGAGCTCGGCGCGCAGGTCGGGCATCTTGCCGGCTTCGCCCTTCGGCAGCGCGGCGAACAGGCCGGCGATCGCGATCAGGCCCAGGCCCGCGGTCGCCGCGAACGACATGCGCCAGCCGATGATCTGGCCGAGCCAGGTTGCGGCCGGCACGCCGCCGACGTTCGCGATCGTCAGCCCCATGAACATCGTCGCGACCGCGCTGGCCTGCTTTTCGCGCGGCACGAGGCTCGCCGCGACCACCGAGCCGAGCCCGAAGAACGCGCCGTGATTGAGGCTCGTCACGAGGCGGGCGAGCAGCAGCGTCGTGTAGTCCGGCGCGACGGCCGACAGCAGGTTGCCGATGGTGAAGATCGACATCAGCGCGATCAGCGCGGAGCGGCGCGACCAGCGCGCGAGCAGCAGCGTCATCAGCGGCGCGCCGACCATCACGCCGATCGCATACGCGCTGATCAGCATGCCGGCTTGCGGAATCGACACGTGCACGCCATCGGCGATCACGGGCAGCAGGCCCATCGGCGAGAACTCGGTCGTGCCGATGCCGAACGCGCCGGCGGCGAGCGCGAGCAGCGGCAGCGCGGCGCTGCCGCCGGGGCGGGACGGAGAGGAAGTCGTGGTGGTCACGTGGTGGACTCCTGTAAGCGGGGGACGACGGCACGAGGCCGTTGAGGACAGCGTGAAGTGTGCCTGCGTTACTTTTGCGGAAAAAGCCGTATGCGGACGAAATTATCTTGATTTCATGTCAACAATGCAGCCCGCGGGCGACGCGGGTGTGCGTGACCTATGAGCCCGTGTTTTGGCGGGATAGACGAACGCCAAGGATTTTTAGAAAGCTTTTCGTAATGAATGGGCGCGCAACTTCCGGACAGGGAGCTGCGACGCCGTGACGGTTCCCGGCTCATGCGGAGGTATCTTGTGAGACGCTCGGGAAGTCGGCCGACGAGCATGAGATGACGCGCGGCTGCCTGGCCGGACGCGTTGCCCTGCGACAGGCGATTCTGCCGTCGCCGGCCGGGCGCAATGTCCGGAAAACCTTTCGCCGCAAGGCGCGACAGTAAAAAAGCCCCGACCACAGGGGGTCCATGGCCGGGGCGGAAACGCATCCTCTCTTTGGCACGAGGGTTGGATGCGCGCGCAGTATATTTCGGGCCAGGACGATTCGAATCGGCGTTAAACGACCGTTTTTGGTGTCAATTTGAAAATAGCGGTATCGCGGCGTCGGACGTCGGCGTTTTGAAAGATTTTTTCGATGACACGACGGTGTCGCTTCGTGTGCAAAGACATCGAAAGCGACGCGATCGCGGAAGTGAATTCCGCACGTCGGTCTGCGCGGCAAGTCGCATCGCCCGACCGCGCGCCGATGCGTCCAGCGTGCGTTCAGCCCGGTTCGCCGGCCGCATCGCGGACCGCCGCGAGAAACCGCGCGACGACGGGCGACGGCGTCGTCGCCGCGCCGTCGAACACGAACTCGATGTCGAAGCGGCTCGCGAGTTCGTCGAGCGCGACGAGCCGAACCGTGCTCGGGCAGGTCGGCGATGCGCTTTCCGGCACGAACGCGCAGCCCATCCCCACCGCGACGAGGCCGATCAGCGTCGGGATATCGCTGCCGACCTGCGCGATGCGCGGCGTGAAACCGGCCTGCTGGCACTGCGTCATCAGGAACCGGTGGTGCGCGGCGGAACGTTGCGCATCGAACCAGACGAACGGCTCGTTCGCGACGTCGGCCAGCGTGCGCGGCGCGACGAAGCGGCCGCCCGACGGTGCGGGCATCGCGAGCACGAAGCGGTCGCTCAGCAGCCGCACGCCCGTCAGGTGCGGCGCTTCCTCGCGACGCCACGCCATGATTCCGGCGTCGAGCTGGCCGCGCATCAGCGCGCTGGCCTGCTCGGCGGACAGCATCGGCGCGATCGACAGTTTCACGTCCGGGCACGCATCGCGAAATGTTTTGAGGACGTTCGCGACGACCGGCAACGGCAGGCAGTTCGGCAGCGCGCCAAGCCGCAGTTCGCCGAGCTGGCCGGCCGCGCTGCGCAGCGCGCGCTCACGGCTGTCCTGCAGCATCGCGAGCAGGCCGGCGGCATCGTGCAGAAAGCTCGTGCCGGCCGCGGTGAGCGTGACGCCCGTCGCGCGACGGATCAGCAGCGGCGTGCCGATCGCGTCCTCCAGCTCGCGGATCTGCCGCGACAGCGCGGGCTGCACGATGCCGGCCGCGCGGGCGCCGGCCATCACGCTGCCGGCCTCGGCGACGGCGACGAAGTAGCGAAGGTGACGCAATTCGATCTGGCGCATGCGGTGTCCGGTTCGATGGATGGATATGCCTGTAAAGCATAGCAAACGCCATTCGATGGTATTGGAAGGCATGGCCGGCCTGCCGTACGATGACCGTCATCGCCGCGCTCGCTTCCTCCGGAGTCGCGTGTGTTTCCTCCGTCCCCACTGCGTCCCGCCCCATGCCGCTTCATATCCCGACCCCTTATATCCGCTCACCCATCGCGTCCCGCCGGCTCGGCAGGACCGTGCGGCTGAAGCTCGATGCGCTGCAGCCATCGGGCTCGTTCAAGCTGCGCGGCATCGGCGCCGTCTGCGAGGCACGCCATGCGGCCGGGGCGCGGCGGTTCGTGTCGTCGTCGGGCGGCAACGCGGGCATCGCGGTCGCGTATTGCGGCCGCGAACTCGGCGTGCCGGTGCGCGTCGTCGTGCCGGAAAGCGCATCGGCCCGGGCGCGCGAGCTGATCCGCATCGAAGGCGCGGACCTCGTCGTGCACGGCGCGAGCTGGGCCGAGGCAAATGCGTTCGCGCAATCGACGCTCGACGAGCACGACGCGTTCGTGCATCCGTTCGACGATCGCGTGCTGTGGCAGGGCCACGCGACGATGATCGACGAGATGGCGGCGGCCGGTCCGAAGCCCGACGCGGTCGTGCTCGCGGTCGGCGGCGGCGGTTTGCTGTGCGGCGTGCTGGAAGGGTTGGCGCGCAACGGCTGGCACGACGTGCCGGTCGTCGCGGCCGAGACGGAAGGCGCCGACTGCTATGCGCGCTCGGTCGCGCAGGGGCGTCCGGTCGAACTGGCGGCCATCGCGAGCATCGCGACGTCGCTCGGCGCGAAGCGGCCATGTGACGCGGCGGTCGAGTGGGCGACGCGCCACGCGATCCATCCGGTCGTCGTGTCCGATGCCGACGCGGTGGCTGCGTCGCTGCGGTTTGTCGATGAACACCGGATCGTCGTCGAGCCCGCGTGCGGCGCTGCCTTGGCCGCGCTGGAGCGCCCGGTGCCGGTGCTCGCATCGGCGTCGGACCTTGCGGTGATCGTCTGCGGCGGCGTGACCACGACCGCCGAGCATCTGCAGACGCTGCGTGCGACGTTGCGGTAGGTGAGGGCGCCGCCAAGCCGCGCGGCGCGAGACGAGGCGCCTGCGATTTTCGTCCCGGTGGCGACCGCGGGTTGGGGCACGTAGCTAACCGCGACGCGTCGACGTTGCCTTTTCGTCGATCCCGTGCGGCCATGCGCGGCCGGCGCCGAGCCGGATGAACGGGAAGGGTCTCGGAGAATGATGCGGAAGGTATGCGTACCGCCGCGCTACGCCGCATGGGGGCGCGCGCGACGATACCGGAGCGCGGTCAGTTCGCGGCGGGTGCGCTCGCGCCGGACGGCGTGGACGATGCAACCGGGTTGGCTGTAGCCGGCGCAGGCGATGCGCTCGACGGCGCCGAGGCCGATGCGGGCGTCGATGCTGCAGACGAGGGCGCGGGCGATGACGGCGTGGCGGTGGCCGGCGCCGGAGCCGAAGCAGACGCGGGTGCGGAAGCCGGAGCGGCCGTCGAACCGAAGGTCGATGAAGGTGCCGGTGCGGTTACCGGACCGGAAACCGGCTTAGGCGCCAAAGCGGGCGCAGCAGCCGAAGCGGGAGCAGGCGCCGAGCCGCCAGCCGAAGCCGGCGCAGGTGCAGACGCAGGGGCCGCCCCCGAAACCGCCCCCGCCCCGGACGCCGCCGTCGGCGCGGCAGCCCGCATCGCGGCCGGCGCCGCCACGGCCGATGCCGCGGCCGGCACGGCATTCGCGCCCGATCCAGGCGCGACCCCCGGCGCCGAAAGCGGCACCGGCGCCGCGGGCGGCGTCGGCACGACCGGCGTCGTCATCTTCAGCGGTTCGCCCTGCGGCGTCGGCGCGGGCTCGGGCAGCGGCGCGACGGGCTCCTTCTCGGCGGCCTTCACGGTTGCGCGGTCGCGGCGCGCCGGGTCGATCTTCAGGAAATGGTCGACGAGCGTGAAGAAGCGCTCATAGAACACGCCGGCGGGAATCGTCTCGCTCGCGGTCTTGACGAGCGCGTCGTCGCTCGACCCGATCGGCAGCGACAGCGAGCCGAACACGCTCAAGCCGACGCTGGCCGACGTATTCGACTTCTTCAGCGTATAGCGGTCCTGCACCGCGTTCACGTACGCGATGCTCGACGAGCCGTCCGCATTCGCGTCCGCGCACACGACGTGAAACTCGATCACGACGTGCATGTCGTTGCTCGGCTGGAAATTCTTGCTGCCGTCGACCGCGTCGTTGCGCGACGACGACACCACGTAGCCCTGGCTCAGCAGCGCGCGCCGCGCGGCCTCGCAGGCCGCGTCGGATTTCGAGTGGAACGTGTGCGCATACGGGCTGGTGGTCGCGTCGAACTGTTCCTGCTGGTAGATCGGCTTGGGCGGCGACGAGCATGCCGCCAGCACGGTCGCGACCGCGAGCGCGCACGAAACGGAAAACAGGCGAAATCGGTTGTGCATGGCGTCTTTCAGAAGGCTCGGCGAGAGGCGGCGCAACGGGAGTGCCCGGATTGATGCGCGCGCACATCTCGTATGGCCGGGGCGACATTATAGTTTCGTTTGATGTCGCGCTCGCTTCAGTCGGCCGGCGCGCCGCGCGCCGCGGCCAGCAATTGGGCCGTCAGCGGATGATGTTCGCCGCGTCGGGAGCGGATCGCGTGGATCTCCTCGGTCACGTCGCCCGCGCGCCCGAGCCGCCTGAGCCCGCGCAGCAGCGACGCATCGTTCGCGCCGAGTTCGCTCAGTGGAAACACGCCGAGGCCGCGCGCCGCGAACACGGCCATCAGCGCGCTGTCCTCGAATTCGCCGGCCACGCGCGGCACGATCCGCTCGCTTTCCAGCCATCGGTCGAGATGGGCGCGCAATGCCGAATGCGCGGTCGGCAGCAGCACCGGCAGCTCGGCCAGACATTGCGGAAAGCGCTGGCGCGCGGCCGGCGTGACGAGTGCCGCGGGCCCGTACCAGTCGACCGGCGACGCGACGAGCCGCTCGCTCGTCACGCGCAGGTTCGACCCGGACGGCGCGCCGTGGCCGGCCAGCACGAGATCCAGATGATGCAGCGCGAGTTCCGCGAGCAGCGCGTCGTGCTCGCCCTCGTGGCACAGCAGCCGCAGCGTGGGCGTGTCGAGCACGGGGGCCAGGATCGCGTGCGCGGCGAGCTTGGAGATGCCGTCCGCGAGGCCGACCGCGAGCCGCACGGTCGGCTGGCTGGCCGCCGCGCGCACGTCGTCGGGAATCTGCCGGCCCATCTCGAAGATGACTTCCGCGCGTGCAAAGGCGGCCTGCCCGGCATCGGTCATCGCGACGCCGCGCCCGGCGGGGCGCAGTAGCTGGTGCCCGAGCGATTTCTCCAGTTCGCGCACCTGCGCGCTGATCGTCTGCACGGCCATGTCGAGCCGCTCGGCCGCACGCGCGAAGCCGCCTTCCTTCACCACGACCCAGAAATAGTACAGATGTCGGAAATTGAGCATCGAAGCGCGATATGTCGGAAAAACCGAACCTAAAGTCAGATTCTCTCTGGTTTTTACGAAGTTCGGGGCGTCATATCATCAGGCTTTCCACTTTCGTATCGGCCCCGCCCATGGACTACCTGCTGACGCTTGCCACCGACCCCGCCGTCTGGGCCGCGCTCCTGACGCTCGTCGTGATGGAAGTCGTGCTCGGCATCGATAACCTGATCTTCATCTCGATCCTCAGCAACAAGCTGCCCGAAGCGCAGCGCGCCCGCACGCAGCGCCTCGGCATCGCGCTCGCGCTGGTGATGCGCCTCGCGCTGCTCGGCAGCGTCGCGTGGATCGCGAGCCTGACCGAACCCGTGTTCACGCTGTTCGACCATGCGTTCTCGTGGCGCGACATGATCCTGCTGTCGGGCGGCCTGTTCCTCGTGTGGAAGGCGACCACCGAGATCCATCACCACGTGTCGCACGACGGCGACGGCGCGGGCGGGGCCGCCGGCGCGGCCGGCCTGACGGTATGGGCCGCGATCGGCCAGATCGTGATGCTCGACATCGTGTTCTCGATCGACAGCATCGTGACCGCGATCGGCATGACCGAGCACGTTCCGATCATGTTCGTCGCCGTGATCGTCGCCGTCAGCGTGATGCTGTTCGCCGCGCAGCCGCTCGCACGCTTCATCGACCGCAACCCGACGATCGTGATGCTCGCGCTGTCGTTCCTGGTCGTGATCGGCATGACGCTGATCGCCGAAGGGTTCGGTTCGCACGTGCCGAAGGGGTACATCTATGCGGCGATGGCGTTCTCGGCGTTCGTCGAGGGCATGAACATGCTGGCGCGGCGGGCCAAGGCGAAGCGGGCGGGGCAGGTGGCGCGCGACTAAGCGGGCGCGCGTGATGCCGGCCGCTGTGGCAGCCGGCTCGCGCACCTCATATGGAATCCGGATGAAATTCGCACGGAAAGGAGAAACGCGATGAAATGCCCTGTCTGCAAGACGCCCGACCTGCTGATGGCCGAGCGCCAGTCGATCGAGATCGATTACTGTCCGACCTGCCGCGGCGTGTGGCTCGATCGCGGCGAACTCGACAAGCTGCTCGCCCGCGAAACCGGTGACGCGCCGGCGCGACGCGACACGGCGCCAGTGCAGCACGATGCGCACGCGCCGCGCGGCCGCGACGACGGCTGGGGGCGCGACGCGCGCTCGCACGACGGGCGTGACCGGCACGACGGCCGGCGTCGCAAGAAGTCGGTGTTCGATCTGTTCGATTTCGATTGAATCTGCCGTCCGCGCGCTTGAGCGCGCGCGGCCCGATGCAAAAAAGCCCCGCCCGGCATCGCGCCGGAGCGGGGCTTTTTCATGCGCGTCGCGTCAGGACACGCGTCGACGCTCACGCATTGCCGGCCGTCACGTCGATGCGGCGCGGGCGTGTTTCCTCGCGGCGCGGGATCGTCAGCGTCAGCACGCCGTCGCGCAGGTTCGCGTCGATCCGCGACGTGTCGAGGTCGGCGCTCAGCACGAACGACCGTGCATAGCGCGTCGAACGGATTTCCGCGTGCCGCACGCGCAGGTCGGCCGCCGTGTCGAACTGCGTCGCGGCTTCGATCGTCAGCGTGTTGTCGTGCACCTTCACGTCGAGATTCTCGCGCGGCACGCCGGGCAGGTCGGCGCGCAGCGTGACGCCGCGTTGATCCTCGACGATGTCGACGGACGGGGTGATCGCGGGCCGGCGCGCGGCTTCCGCGGCGGCCGGGTGAACGGGGTTGGTTTGGCGTTCGGCCAGGGTCGGGTTCGTGTTCATGTCGGTATCCTGAAGGTTACTGAATGGTGATCGCACGCGGCTTCGAGGCCTCGCGCCGGCCGACGCGAATCAGCAGGCAGCCGTTTTCGTAGCGGGCGCTGACCTGGTCGGGGTCCGCATCGCGCGGCAGTTCGACCACGCGGCGGAACGCGCCGTGAAAGCGCTCCTGTGCATAGGTGCGCACGTCGTCGCCTTCGGTGCGCGGCGCCGGTTTGCGCTCGCCGCTGATCGTCAGCAGATCCTTGTCGATCGATACGTCGAAGTCGGCCGCGGCCATGCCGGGTGCGAACGCGACGATCTCGATCGCGTCGTCGGTGGCGCCGACGTTGAGGGCGGGAAACGCGCCGGCGCGCCCCGCACGGATGCCCGACGGGCGTTCGCCGAGCAGGCTCGCCATCTGCCGCTGCACGCGGGCGAATTCGTCGAACAGATCGTTGCCGAAATGGATACCGCTCATGTTGGTCCTCCTGAACAGGGAACGCGGGAGACGTGACCGCGCGTCGCCTGCGGCGGGCGCGACGGGTGGCTCCACTGGGTCGATACGGGGGCGGTGCGTGGCATGCGGCACTGCCCGACGACGCTTAATTAGTGGCCGTCGCCGCGCATTTCAAGAGGGAATCTGCAGTCCGCGTCGACGCCTGCGCGCGGGATTCGATGCGACAATCGCCGCGGCATATCCGCAGACCAACCACACGGGACAACCATGGACATTCGACGTATCGCGATCGTCGGCGCCGGCGTGATCGGCGCGAGCTGGGCCGCTTTCTACCTGACGCAGGGCTTCGACGTCGTCGCGACCGACCCGGCGCCGCAAGCCAATGCACGGCTGCGCGACGCGCTCGCCGCATTCCTCGGCGAGCGGGCCGCCGAGCTTTGCGCGCGGCTGTCGTTCGACGCCGATCTCGTGCGCGCGCTCGACGGCGTCGATTTCGTGCAAGAGAACGGCCCCGAGCGACTCGACCTGAAGCGTGCGCTCTATCGCCAGATGGACGACGTGCTGCCCGCGCACGTGCCGATCGCGTCGAGCTCGTCGGGCCTGAAGATGTCCGAGATCCAGACGGCCTGCGCGAAGCATCCGGAACGCTGCCTGATCGCGCATCCGTTCAATCCGCCGCACCTGATCCCGCTCGTCGAGCTGGTCGGCGGCGACGCGACCAGCCCGGACGTGATCGCGCGCGTGAAGCAGTTCTACGATGCGCTCGGCAAGCAGACGATCGTGCTGAACAAGGAGATGACCGGCCACGTGGCGAACCGGCTCGCGGCCGCGCTGTTCCGCGAGGTGTATCACCTCGTCGGCGAAGGCGTCGTGAGCGTCGCCGATGCGGACAAGGCGGTCGCGTGGGGCCCCGGCCTGCGCTGGGGGCTGATGGGGCAGTGCCTGACCTATCACCTCGGCGGCGGCGCGGGCGGGATCGCGCACTTCCTCGAACACCTGTCGGGGCCGATCACGAGCTGGTGGGACGACCTCGGCACGCCGTCGTTCGATCCGGAAGTCGATCGCAAGCTGACCGACGAGCTGCGCGCGATCCAGGGCGAGCGCTCGATGCAGGCACTGGCAGCGGAGCGCGATCGGCTGCTCGTCGAACTGATCGACGCGCGACGCCGCAGCTTCCTGCCCTGATCTTGATCTTGATCCTGATCTGGTCGCGCGCCGCGGCGCCACCGGTCATTGCTGCGACGTCGCCTGGCTGGCGGGCGGCACGTGGGCCAGCCATGCCGGGCTCGCGGCCTGCACGAGTTCGCGGTTGCGCGCACGCGTCGCGGCGTTCGGCGGATAGTTGCCGTCGTTGGTCGGCAGTTCGCCGTCGAGATAGGCCTGCTTGAGCTGGTCGATGACTTCCGCGCGCGTCAGCCCCTGCGCGGAGGGCGATGCGTCGGTCTGGGCAAAGGTGGGGGACAGTAGCGCGGCTGCGGCGGTCGCGACGGCGAATCGCAGGACGTTTTTCATGGCGGGCTCCGATCAAGGGGACGGGGTACCGGACGCGCGCGGCGATGCGCGGTGCGTTCGGATGGGTCCCATTGTCGCGAGCGGGTGCTGCGCGGACGATGACGCGTTCCGGGCAAAGCTGTCAGGTGCGGGCGTGCCCGCGTGACTTGAGCACGGTGCCGTTACAACTCGGCCGCCGCCGTGATCAACGTGGCTTCGAGCGCGAGCGTGGAGCGGGACGCGGCCGCCGGGCGATCGATCACGTATTCGAGTTCGCCGAGTTCCGGCAGCCCCGCGTCGAGCCGCGCGAGCCCGGCCGGGATCACGTAGCCGGCGAACGCGCTGACGCCGAGCCCCGCGCTCGCGGCCGCCCGCAGCACCGCGATGCTGCTGCTCACGACGGCGATCCGGTACGGTCGCCCGACGGCTTCGAGCGATTCGAGCACGCGGCGGCGCGACACGCTCGGCTCCGGATGCATTGCAAGCGGCAGCACGGCCTCGTGGCCGGTGATCCGCGAATCGGGGCCGGTGCACCAGTACAGCGGTTCGCTGCGGATCACGCGGCCGCGCCGGCTGCCGGCGATGCGTTTCGCGAACACGAGATCGTGCCGGCCTTCGTCGAGCGCGTCGAACAGGTCGCCCGACAGCCCGGTCGAGATCGCGAGCTCGACGTCCGGGTTGCGCTGCACGAAGCTCGCGAGCGCGGCCGTCAGGTGCGCCGACGCGAAATCCTCCGACATCGCGAGCCGCACCTTGCCCGACAGCGGCGGCCCGCAGACCGACGTGACGGCCTCGTCCATCAGTTCGAGGATGCGCACCGCGTAGCGGAACAGCGCGTCGCCGTGCTGCGACAGGTGCACGTTGCGCGTGTCGCGCTCGAACAGCGGCCGGTCGAGCAGCTCCTCGAGGCGGCGGATATGCTGGCTAACGGTCGATTGCGACAGGTTCACGCGCTCGGACGCGGCGGTGAAGCTGCCGGACTGGGCGACGGCGACGAAGCTGCGCAGCAGCTCGGGCGGTAACGGACGCATTGCTAAATCCACTGAATCGGTTTCGACAACTTCATAAATGGCCGGATTATGCGGCGCTAGTATCGGATCACGCGCCAGTGCGGCCTCCGCCAACGAGGGGCACCAGACGCGTAGCCCGTGTCGCGCCGCCGGCTGCATCGGTCAGTCTAAGCCATCCGGCGTCCGGCCCGAATCCGCATCATCCCATCGACCCCGAGAACGTGCTCGCACGACGAGCCGCCGGGCCGCGGCGCCCCGCCGCAGGAGACAGACAGTCCGCCCGGGATCGGCGTGCGGGCCTGACTCCCGCATGCGTCAGGCGCCCGTCACGAAGAGACTGGAGACGACTCATGATCATCTACGGAACCGCGCTGCTGGCGTTCTGCCACCTGGCCGGACTGTTCCTCGGCGACCTGCTCGGCAGCGCGATCGGCGTGAAGACCAACGTCGGCGGCGTCGGCATCGCGATGCTGCTGCTGATCTGCCTGCGCCTGTGGCTGCACCGGCGCGGCTGGCTGCCGAAGGAGACCGAGGCGGGCGTCGGTTTCTGGGGCGCGATGTACATCCCGGTCGTCGTCGCGATGGCCGCGAACCAGAACGTCGTCGCCGCGCTCAAGGGCGGGCCGGTCGCGCTGCTGGCCGCGGTCGGCGCGGTCGCGATCTGCGCATGCTGCATTGCGGTACTCGCGCGCACGGGGCGCGACGACACGGCCTTCGCGGGCGTGCCGCAATTCGAAGAACAATAACGGAGGCCGCCATGCTGCAGATGCTCGAAAAAACCGTCGCCCACAACGGGCTCGTCGCGTCGTTCGCGCTGGTCGGCCTGATCATGTGGCTGTCGTCGATCGCGTCGCGCAAGCTCACGTTCGGCCGCGTGCACGGCTCGGCGATCGCGATCGTCATCGGTCTCGTGCTCGCCTACGTCGGCGGCGCATTCACCGGCGGCGAGAAGGGGCTGGCCGACGTCAAGCTGTTCGCCGGTATCGGCCTGATGGGCGGCGCGATGCTGCGCGATTTCGCGATCGTCGCGACCGCGTTCGAAGTACAGCCGACCGAGGCGCGCAAGGCCGGGCTCGTCGGCGTCGTGTCGCTGCTGCTCGGCACCGTGCTGCCGTTCATCGTCGGCGCGTGCGTCGCGCGCGCGTTCGGCTACACCGACGCGGTCAGCATGACGACGATCGGCGCGGGCGCCGTCACCTATATCGTCGGGCCCGTTACGGGCGCGGCGATCGGTGCGAGCTCCGACGTGATCGCGCTCAGCATCGCGACCGGGCTCGTGAAGGCGATCATCGTGATGGTCGGCACGCCGGTCGCGGCCAACTTCATGGGCCTGAAAACGCCGCGCTCCGCGATGATCTTCGGCGGGCTGGCCGGCACCGTCAGCGGCGTGAGCGCGGGCCTTGCCGCGACCGATCGCCGGCTCGTGCCGTACGGTGCGCTGGTCGCGACGTTCCATACCGGCGTCGGCTGCCTGCTCGGGCCGTCGGTACTGTTCTTCACGACGCGCGCGCTGGTCGGCGCGTAGGGCCCTGCGACGCGGCCCGCGCGCGGGCCGCATCCATCGCCGCGTCCTCTGAGTCGCATTCTGCAACATCATCAATCGGCGGCGGCGCCAGGCTTAGAATGCCGCTGAACCCTCGAAGCGGAGAACTGTTCATGACCGGATGGAATCACGCGCGGCAGGCGCGCGATGCACGCCTCGCGGCCGGCGCGGCATACGCGCAGGGCAAGCGGGTCGATGCGCGCGACACCGTCGCGTTGCTCGAAGCGGTGCTGCGGCCCGGCGATCGCGTGTGCCTCGAAGGCGACAACCAGAAGCAGGCCGATCTGCTCGCCACCGCGCTCGCCGATGTCGACAGCGCGAAGATCCACGACCTGCACATGGTGCAGTCGGGCGTCGTGCTGCCCGAGCATCTCGACGTGTTCGAGCGCGGCATCGCGAAGCGGCTCGACTTCGCGTATTCGGGCCCGCAGTCGCAGCGCATCGCGAAGCTGCTGTTCGGCGGCAAGATCGCGCTCGGCGCGGTGCATACCTATCTCGAGCTGTTCGCCCGCTACTTCATCGACCTCACGCCGCAGGTCGCGCTGATCGCGGCCGTGAGCGCCGACCGCGACGGCAACCTGTACACCGGCCCGAACACCGAGGACACGCCGACCGTCGTCGAAGCCACCGCGTTCAAGGACGGCATCGTGATCGCGCAGGTCGACCGCATCGTCGACAAGGTGCCGCGCGTCGACATCCCCGGCGACCGTGTGCATTTCGTCGTCGAGGCCGGCCGGCCGTTCTACGTCGAGCCGCTGTTCACGCGCGATCCGGCCGCGATCACCGAAACGCAGATCCTCACCGCGATGCTCGCGATCAAGGGCATTTACGAGCCGTACAGGATCAAGCGCCTGAACCACGGGATCGGCTTCAACACGGCCGCGATCGAGCTGCTGCTGCCGACCTACGGCGCGAAGCTCGGGCTGAAGGGCAAGGTCTGCACGCACTGGGCGCTCAATCCTCACCCGACGCTGATTCCCGCGATCGAATCGGGCTGGGTCGAGCAGGTCCACTGCTTCGGCTCCGAGGTCGGGATGGACGACTACATCCGCGCGCGCTCCGACGTGTGGTTCACGGGCCCCGACGGGTCGCTGCGCTCGAACCGGGCGTTCTGCCAGACGGCCGGCCTCTATGCATGCGACATGTTCATCGGCTCGACGCTGCAGATCGACCTGTCCGGCCATTCGTCGACGGTCACCGCCGAGCGGATCGCCGGCTTCGGCGGCGCGCCGAACATGGGCAGCGACGCGCGCGGCCGACGCCATCCGAGCGAGCCGTGGCTGAAGGCCGGCGCGGAAGCCGACCCGGACACGCCGGCGGCGCTGCGGCGCGGCCGCAAGCTGGTCGTGCAGATCGGCGAGACGTTCGGCGACAAGAACGTGCCGATGTTCGTCGAGAAGCTCGACGCGCTGAAGCTCGCCGACAAGCTGCAGCTCGACCTCGCGCCGATCATGGTCTACGGCGACGACGTCACGCACATCGTCACCGAGGAAGGGATCGCGAACCTGCTGATGTGCCGCGACAAGGACGAACGCGAGCACGCGATTCGCGGCGTCGCCGGCTATACCGACGTCGGCCGCGGCCGCGACAAGAAGCTGGTCGAGCGGCTGCGCGAACGCGGCGTGATCCGCCGCCCGGAGGATCTCGGCATCGATCCGCTCGACGCCGACCGCCGCTGGCTCGCCGCGCGGTCGATCAAGGATCTGGTGCACTGGTCGGGCGGGCTCTATGCGCCGCCGGCCCGGTTCCGCAACTGGTGAGGAAGAGGGCATGGAACAGTTGAACTATCGCTTCACCGCGCGCGAACGCGCGAAGGGCGAGCAGGCCGCGGCGCTCGTCGGCGTGGTCGCGTCCGGCAACCTCGAGGTGCTGGTCGAACGCGTGCTGCCTGGCAACGAATGCGAGATCGACATCCGCACCGCGGCCGTCGGTTTCGGCGCGGTCTGGCAGGCGGTCGTATCGGATTTCGTCGAACGGCGCACGCCGGGCGGCCTGAAGCTGTCGATCAACGACGGCGGCGCGCGGCCCGACATGGTGTCGCTGCGGCTCGCGCAGGCCGTGCGCGCGATCGAGGGGGACGCATGATGAGCGACGTGATCCACGATGCGCCGGCGTTCGTCGCGAACGCGGCGAGCTGGTACGAAGCGTCGGCGCGGCAGCGCATCGACGGGCTGCTCGACGCGGGCAGCTTCACGGAATTCCTCGGGCCGGCCGAGCGTGTGACGAGTCCGCACCTGCCGCTGTTCGCGCTGCCGCAGCAGTTCGACGACGGGATGGTGGTCGGCCACGGCCGGCTCGACGGCAAGCCGGTGTTCGTCGCCGCGCAGGAGGGCCGCTTCATGGGCGGCGCGTTCGGCGAGGTGCACGGCGCGAAGCTCACCGGGTTGCTGCGCGCCGCGCGTGACGTCGGCAAGCCGGTGCTGATCCTGTTCGACACGGGCGGCGTGCGGTTGCAGGAAGCGAATGCGGGCGAGCTCGCGATCGCCGAGATCATGCGTGCGCTCGTCGAAGCGCGTGCGGCCGGCGTGCCGGTGATCGGGCTGATTGGCGGGCGCGCGGGCTGCTACGGCGGCGGCGGATTGCTCGCCGCGTGCTGTTCGGCGCTCGCGGTGTCGGAGCAGGGGCGCATCAGCGTGTCGGGGCCTGAAGTGATCGAGACCAATCGCGGCGTCGAGGAATTCGACTCGAAGGATCGCGCGCTGATCTGGCGCACGATGGGCGGCAAGCATCGGCGCTTGATCGGCGGTGCCGATCGTTACGTGGCCGATACGCCGGACGCGTTTCGCGCGGCCGCGCTCGACCTGATCGGCCGCGCGCCCACGTTCGATGCGGCGATGCTGCGTGAGGAACAGGCGCGTCTCGAAGCACGGATCGAGCGGTTCGGCGGCTGCCAGGATGCGCTCGACGTGTGGCGTGCGCTCGGGGCCGACGCGCCGGAAGCGATTCCGGGCATGCCCGACGACGAATTCGCGAAGCTCGCCGACCAGTTACAGGAGCAGAAATGAAACGACCCCCACGCTCACTTCGTTCGCTGCCCCCCGAGGGGGCGCCTGCCTCCCTTGGGGCGGCCCGGCGGGAGGCAGCATGACGCTCGATGAAGTACTGAACTCGCTGTTTCCCGCGGGCCATTCGATTGTGCGCAATGGCGGCCTGCTGACGGGCCACGCGGAACTGGCCGGCACGCGCGTCGACGTGATCGGCGTGGCCGACCGCCTGCCGTTCGGCATCGACGAGGCACTGACGCTCGCGTCGCGCGTGCTCGACACGGTCGCGCGCGGCGGCGACACGCCGATCCTCGTGCTGGTCGACAGCGACAGCCAGCGGATGAGCAAGCGCGACGAACTGCTGGGCCTGAACGAAGGGCTGTCGCATCTCGCCAAATGCCTGATGCACGCGGATCTCGCCGGACACCGGACGATCGGCGTGCTGTACGGCCACACGGCCGCCGGCGCGTTCATCGCGACCGCGCTCGCGACGCGCACGCTGCTCGCGGTGCCGGGCGCCGAGCCGGAGGTGATGGACCTGCCGTCGATGTCGCGCGTGACCAAGCTGCCGATCGACGTGCTGAAGGAGATGGCGCGTTCGACACCGGTATTCGCGCCGGGGCTCGACAACCTCGTGAAGATGGGCGCCGTCGACGCCGTGCTCGATCCGTCCCGCGCGCTCGACGCGCAGGTCGGCGAATGGCTTGGCAAGCCGGCCGAGCGCATCGACCGGCGCGCGGCGCGCGGCCGGCCGGTCGCGACCGACGTCTCCGCCCGCGTCGAGGCACTCGCGCGTGCTGCACGCTGAGCTGCCGCTGCGCCGCCACACGCTCGTCACGCTGACGGCGGGCGGGTGGGGCGCGGCATTCGCCCGCGACCCGGCGCTCGCGAGTGATCCGCTCGTGCGCGCATGGGCCGAACGCGGCTGGCCGCTGATCGTGCGTCGCGCGTCCCCGGACGAAGCCGATGCCGGCCGCGTGCCGCTCGGCCTGCCGCTGCCGCCGTCGGCGGGCAAACGGCGCATCGCGCTGAACGTGGCCGCCGACGCGCTCGCGACGGTCGGCCCGCTGCCGACCTTGACGGCCGTGCTCGCCGCCGCGCCCGCCGCGTGGCATGCGCCATTGCGCGAACTCGATGCACTCGGCGCGCGCTGCGGCGTGCAGGGCCGCGTGTTCGGCAGCCTCGCGTGGCAGGCGCTGACGGGCGAGCCCTACCTGAGCGCATCGTCCGATCTCGACCTCGTGTTGCCGCTACCGGACCCCGTGTCGCTTGCGCCGTTGCTCGACGGTCTCGCGGCGATCGACGCGCGCGCGCCGATGCGCATCGACGGCGAGCTGCTGCGCGACGACGGTGCGGGTGTCAACTGGCGCGAACTGCACGCGCGCTTGCCCGAAGTCGCGGTGAAGACCGCGATTGCGGTCGAATTGATGCGCGCCGACGCCTTCGTCGGAGGCCCGCGATGAATGCACGGGCTGCCTGCCGCGTAGCGGCGCCGTCCGATGCCGAACGCATCGCGGCGCTGGCCGAGCGCAGCCTCGTGCTCGAGATCGACACCTATCCGAAGCCGGGCCTCGTCAGTCACGTCGACACCGGCAGTCATACGGACATGGATGCCGCGACGTTCGCGCGCAGCGCCGCCGTGCTGCGGCCATACTTCGCGGAACTCGCCGATGCGGGTGCCCGCGACGCGGACATGGCCGTGCTGCGCAAGATCGGCCTGCGTGCCGAGCACGCGATGCTCGCCGCGACCGGCGGCGTCAATACGCATCGCGGCGCGATCTTCGGGCTCGGGCTGCTGTGCGCGGCCGCCGGCCGGCGCGTGCTGCCGGGCGCGGTGCCGGACGGCATGACGCTCGGCGCGTTCGTATCACGCCGCTGGGGCGTCGAGATCCTCGGCGGCCCGCGTTTGCCGGACAGCCACGGCGAGTGCGCGAGCCGCCGCTACGGTGTGGGCGGTGCGCGTCGCGAGGCGGCCGACGGCTTTCCGACCGTGTACGCGGTCGGCTTGCCCGCGCTGCGCCGCGCCCAGCGCGACTTGCCGGACGATCCGGAAGCCGCGCGGGTCGCCGCGTGCTTCGCGCTGATCGCCGCGCTCGACGACACGAATCTGCTGCACCGGGGCGGGCAGGCCGGCCTCGATTTCGCCCGCGCGACCGCCCGTGCCTTCGTCGCGCGCGGCGGCGTGCGGGCGCCCGACTGGCGGCTGCGCGGGGCGGCCGCGCATCGTGCGTTCGTGGCGCGCCGGCTGAGTCCGGGCGGGGCGGCCGACCTGCTCGCGATGAGCGTGTTCGTCGATGCGCTCGAAGCCGAAGGGCACGCGCGATGACGCTCGCCATCCTGTGCTCGGGGCAAGGCGCGCAGCGCGCCGACATGTTCGACCTGACCGGGTCGGCGCCGCAGGCCGACGCATTGTTCGCGCATGCGGGCCGGCTGCTCGGCGACGATCCGCGCGCCTGGGTCCGGCAGGCCGGGCCCGATGCGCTGCGGGAAAACCGGGCCGCGCAGATCCTCTGCACGGTCCAGGCGCTCGCGGCGGCCGCGCTGCTCGATGCGGTGTGGCCGCGCCGGCGCTGCGTCGCCGGCTACAGCGTCGGCGAGGTCGGCTCGTGGAGCGTCGCGGGGATGATCGACCCGCACGACGCGCTCGACCTGGCCGATGCGCGTGCACGCGCGATGGATGCCGCAAGCGGCGGCGACGAGCGGATGGTGTTCGTGCGCGGCCTGACGCGTTCGCAACTGGCGCAGCTGTGCGACGGTCGCGACGCGGCCATCGCGATCGCGAACCCGGGCGATGCGTTCGTGGTCGCGGGGCGGCACGCCGATGTCGATGCGGTGGCCGGCGACGCGACGCATGCCGGCGCGCTGCGCGTCGCGCCCGTCTGCGTGCGGATCGCGTCGCACACGCGCCGGCTCGCGGCGGCCGTGCCGGCCTTCCGCGCGACGCTGGCCGCGACGCGCGTGCGCCGGCCGCTGCCCGGCACGCGGCTGTTCTCGGGGATCGACGGCGCGTCGGTGCTCGATGTCGACACGGGCCTCGACAAGCTCGCGCGGCAGATCGCGGAGCCGGTCGAGTGGGCGAGTTGTCTTGCCGCATGCGTGGAGGTGGGCGCCACCGCGTTTCTCGAACTCGGTCCCGGGCGCGCGCTGGCCGAGATGGCCGGCGGCGCGTATCCCGCGTTGCCGGCGCGCAGCCTCGCGGATTTCCGTTCCGTCGACGGCGTGACGAGCTGGCTCGCACGCGTCGCGCCCGGCTGATCGACGGGCTGAAACCCGGCTCGAAACACAGCGTCCGGGCACCGGTTTGGCACTGTGTGTTGCGCCGGCGCAGCAGCGTCGCAGCCGCCCCTTGCCACGCGAATTGGCGTCGCTACAATGGCGCCCGCCATGAGACCAGCCGCCTTCCTCCTCGCCGCGTTCTGCTGCGCGACGAGCGTCCACGCCAGCCAGATTCTGTCCGACGCCGCATCGGTCGGCACGTACTTTTCGTATGACAACGCGGCGGCCGACGCGACCGTCGATCTGATCGAACAGGCGCAGCGCCGCGTGCTGCTGGCCGGCTATACGCAGGTGCCGCCGGCTGTCGCGAGCGCGCTGCGCGCGGCCCGCGCGCGGGGGATCGAGGTGCGCGTGGTGCTGGTGCGCCCGCCGCGTGCGGGCAGGTACAGCGGCGCCGGCTATCTGAAATCCGCGGGCATCGACGTCGCGATCGATTCGCGGCATGGCGGCCCCGCGTCGCGTTTCGTGATCGTCGACGACAGCGTCGCGCTGACGACGCTGTCCGACGGCGCGGCCGAGCAGGCCGACACGGTCAACGTATTCCGGCGCGCGCCCGAACTCGCGCAGTCCTACGCGCAATCGTTCTGGCGGCTATACCGGCAGGCCGGCGGCCTCTGACCCCTTCCTTGCGGCGCATCGCGCGCCGGTGTGACCCTGCTTGCATCGGCGCGACCGATGAACCATCCTCGTTGACAGGCGCCGGCGCGGCTTTCGCACATCGGCGCAACGGCAGGGAGTCGATCGTGATCGAAAGCAGTTTTGCCGATCGCGCCGATGCCGGTCGCCAACTGGCCGATGCGTTGCGCGAATACGCGGGGCGAAGCGATGTCGTCGTGCTTGCGCTGCCGCGCGGCGGTGTGCCCGTCGCGTATCCGGTCGCCCGTGCGCTGCGCGTGCCGCTCGACGTGCTGGTCGTGCGCAAGCTCGGCGTGCCGTTCGACCCCGAGCTCGCGATGGGCGCGATCGCGACGGGCGGCGGGACGCATCTGCAACGTTCGGTGATCCGCGCCATGGACGTATCCGATGCACAACTCGCCGACGTGATCGCGCGCGAGACGGCCGAACTGCATCGTCGCGAGGCGCTGTATCGCGGCGCGGTGCCGCCGCTGGCGGTGGAAGGGCGCATCGCGATCGTGGTCGACGACGGCGTCGCGACCGGCGCGACGATGCGCGTCGCGCTGCAGGCGCTGCGCGAGCGTCACCCGGCGCGCATCGTCGCGGCCGTGCCGGTTGCGCCGGCGGGTGCCGTGCATGCGTTCGACGGTCTGGCCGATGCATTCGTCACGGTGTCGCAGCCGGCGCGGTTCTTCGGGATCAGCCAGTTCTACGCGCGCTTCGAGCAGACGAGCGACGACGAGGTGCGCGCGCTGCTCGACGCCGCGCGCCCGTGACGCGGCGTCAGGTTTGCCGGTTTTGGCGCGGGCGTGGTCGGCCGGCTTCCGCGAGCGCGAACACGCGCTGCAGCGCCGGATGGACGTTGCCGTGCCAGCGTGGCCCCGTAAACAGCCCGTAGTGATCGCAATCGTCGACGTCGATGCGATGGCGCTCGTCGGCCGAGAGGCCGCTGCACAGATCGAGCGCCGCATGCGTCTGCCCGGCGCCCGTGACCCTGTCGCAGGCACCTTCGACGGTCAGCAGCGCGACATCGCGCAGCGCGGCCGGTTCGACGCGCCGGCCGTCCACATGCCACGCGCCGGTCGCGAGCAGCATGCGCTGAAACACGACGTCGACCGTGTCGAGGAAATAGTCGGCCGGCATGTCGAGCAGCGCCGTGTATTCGCGCAGTGCCCGCCGGGCGTCGGCGAGCCCGGTCATGTCGAAGCGGGAAGCTGCCAGCGCGTAGGTCTCGATCAGCGTCAGGAAGCGTTGCGGATACAGGAGCGCGATCTCGCCCTGTTGCAGATAGGTCGGGAACACGTGGCGGCCATGCCCGGCGAAGCCGGGCGGCACGATGTCGATCAAGTGGCGCCGGCACCAGTCGAGCGAATGGGCGGCGGCCGCGGCGCCGAGCGCGCTCGGGTTCAGGCGGGCATCGATCGGGCCGCCGATCAGCGTGATACTCGCGGGCGGCGCGAGGCCGCGCGCGGCGCGCAGCGCCAGGGCGCCGAGCGCCGGTACGGTCGCCTGGCATACGGCGACGACGTGCAGCGGCCGCTCGTCGTGCTGGAGGGGGCTGACGAAACCGTCGAGCATCGCGACGTATTCGTCGAGCCCGAAACGGCCTGCCGCAAGCGGCACGTCGCGCGCATTGCGCCAGTCGGTCACGCAGACGTCGCCATCGGCGAGCAGCGTTTCGGCGGTTTCCCGCATCATCACGGCCGCATGCCCGACGAGCGGCGCGCACAGCAGCACCGTGCGGTGCGCATCGGCGTGCGCGAAGCGCCGCAAGTCGCAAAACGGCGTGTGCGCGACGATCTGCTCGCTGACGGCGGGCCACGCGAGGTCGAAGCCTGGCGGCGCGGCCTGCGGGCCGAGCAGCGGTTCGAACAGGTCGTCGTAGCACGATGACGCGGCGTGCGGCAGCGACGCCGCGGGCCATGCGTCGAACGCGTATCGCGTCGCCGCGCGCCATGCGCGCATCCATTCCCGCTGCTGCTCGACGACGGCATACCACATGGCGGACCCTGGGGCGGAAGGAGCGTGAACCTCCATTATGGTCATAGCGGCCGGGCAGCGGGAGCCCGATGTACGGCCGGCTGATGCGCGTCAAGCTCAGGGGGCACGCTAGGCGCTGCCGGCCGCCGCTGCTACAGTCGTCAGGCCCATTCCCTCGAAGCGGAGCGTTCGCGATGAAGCTGATCGGCATGCTGGATTCCCCGTTCGTGCGCCGCGTCGCCATTTCGGCGAAGCTGCTCGACCTGCCGTTCGAACACGAGTCGATCTCGGTGTTTCGTCATATCGAGCGGTTCAGGACGCTCAACCCGGTCGTCAAGGCGCCGACGCTCGTGACCGACGGCGGCGCGACGCTGCTCGACTCGTCGCTGATCGTCGACTATCTCGACCACCTGGCCGCGCCGGAGCGGCGCCTGCTGCCCGACGCCGTCGAGGCCCGGCTGCGCGCGCTGGTGCCGATCGGGTTCGCGCTGGCCGCGGCCGAGAAAACCGTGCAGGTCGTCTACGAGCAGGCGCTGCGCCCGTCGGACAAGCAGCACGAACCGTGGGTCGATCGCGTGCTGAGCCAGCTCGAAGGTGCATACGGCGCGCTGGAGCCGCTGATCGCGGCCGCCAACGGCTGGTTCGGCGGCGCGCGATTGTTGCAGTCGGACGTGACGGTCGCGGTGGCGTGGCGCTTCACGCAATTCATGGCGGCCGATTACCCGGTGCTGGCGCGGATCGATCCGGCCCGTTATCCGGCGCTCGCCGCGCATTCCGCGCGGGCCGAAGCGTTGCCGGCTTTCGTCGAAACGCCGCTCGTCTAGGTTTCGAAGCGGGGCGCCGGACTGTCGCGCACCGCTGTCGGCCGCCGCTCGCCCTTGTCCGGCAAGCCGCTGCCGATTGTTCTCGGCGGCTGACAAGTGACTTCGCATTCGCGCTGTTTATCCGGAGGCGACCGATCCCTAGAATCCACTCCATCAAATCACGCATTGCCAGATGGAGCCGATGATGAAAGCCCTGATCGAATCGAGCCTGTACCACCCGTCCGTCGTGTTGGCGCTTGCCGGGCTCACGCAGCTGATGGTCGAGCGCGATTTCAATCTCGGCCAGGTCGGGATGATCGTCGCGGCGCGCGGTGCGCAGGCAGCCGTGTCGCGGTCGCGCGCGCTGATCTTCTGCCGTCACTGCGAAGCGCAGGCATGAAGGCGTTCGTGCCGACTGAATGAAAAAAGCCCGGCCGGCGCAAGCCGGTCGGGCAGATCGGGTTCGATCGGGCCCCGGCTTCGGCCGGGGCTTTTTCATTGCGCGACGCTTACGCGCGGGCGGGCGTCGCGACGCCGTAGACCTCCGATTCGTCGTCGTCCTCGCGCAACTGGCGCGCCAGCTGGTGCGCTTCGCGGCGCGTCGCGACGGCCGGCGGCGAGCCCTTCAGCGGCTGGCGCGCGGTTTCGGCGAGCGCGACGACCGACACGATGCCGATCAGCGCGGCGCCCATCATGTAGTACGCGGGCATCATCAGGTTGTGCGTCACGTCGACGAGCCACGCGGTCACCAGCGGCGTCGTGCCGCCGAACAGCGACACCGACACGTTGAAGCCGATCGCGAGCGCGCCGTAGCGGATCTCGGTCGGGAACAGCGCGGGCAGCGCCGACGGCATCACGCCGGTGAAGCACGACAGCAGCACGCCGAGGATCAGCAGGCCGCCGAACACCGACGCCGTGGTGCCCGTGTGGATCAGCATCAGCGACGGGATCGACAGCACCAGCAGGCCGACGCAGCCGGCGAGCATCACCGGCTTGCGGCCGACCTTGTCCGACAGGCGGCCGGCGTACAGCGTCATCGGCATCATCAGCACCATCACGATCAGCACCAGCACGAGGCTGTGCGATTCGTCGAAGTGCAGCGTCGACGACATGAAGCTCGGCAGGTAAGACAGCACCATGTAGTCGGTCACGTTGAAGATCAGCACGAGGCCGACGCACAGCAGCAGCGCACGCCAGTTGCGCAGCAGCGTCTCGCGAAAGCGCGCCTTCGGCACGGCCTTGTCCTGCGCTTCGCGCTCTTCGGCCTGGCGCTTGAACGCCGGCGTTTCCTCGAGCTTCATCCGGATGTACAGACCGATCAGGCCGAGCGGCCCGGCGATCAGGAACGGCACGCGCCAGCCCCACGACAGCAGCGCTTCCTGCGACAGCGACGCGGTGAGCAGTGCGACGACGCCCGCGCCCAGCACATAGCCGATCAGCGTGCCGAATTCGAGGAAGCTGCCCATGAAGCCGCGGCGCTTGTCGGTCGAGAACTCGGCGATGAAAGTGGCGGCGCCGCCGTACTCGCCGCCGGTCGAGAAGCCCTGCACGAGGCGGGCGACGAGCAGCAGGATCGGGGCCATGATGCCGATCGACGCATAGCTCGGGATCAGGCCGATCGCGAAGGTGCCGACGGCCATCATGATCATCGTGGCGGCGAGCACGCGCTGGCGGCCGATGCGGTCGCCGAGCGGGCCGAACACCATGCCGCCGAGCGGGCGCACGAGGAACGCGGCCGCGAACGTGCCGAAGGTGGCCAGCAACTGCGCGGACGGGCTGCTGGACGGAAAGAACACCTTGCCGAGCGTGACGGCGATATAGCTGTAGACGCCGAAGTCGAACCATTCCATCGCATTGCCGATGGCCATTGCGCTGACGGCGCGCTTGAGCAGGCTCTGGTCGACGACGGTGATGTCGTCCGCGGCGAGCGGGGCTTCGCCGGACGACGAAGCGGGGGAAGAGACAGCGGTCGGGCTGACGTGTGTTGCGGTCAAGGTCATGCACTCCTTTGACAGCGCCGGAACGGGCAGGCCGTCCGACACGGTTTGCCGGCGAGCGCGGTGTCGTGTGCTGCGCGTCGGGGCAGACCATTAAGCACTTACTGCACAGGGGGCAGCAAAGGGCCAAGGGGCTGCTTCGACGCGGGCCCGATGGGCCGTCGCGACAGTGCGCTCATGAAGAATGGGCCGCGTGATGCAGGCGGCGGATGCCGGTGCGGACGATGGGTCCGGCGTGCCGGCAACGCCCCGGAGGGGCAGCGAAACGAGAAAAGCGGGCCTGTCGGGCGGGCTTTCCTGTGGATGCAATTTCGATCGAGGCACCGGGCCGCAACGTGCGGACGGACTTCGCTCAAAATCGAAAAGACAGAGATTGAATGTTGAAACAGGCGACATGATAGCACGATGACGGATGATCGTGCAAATTGCCCGGAATCGCCCGTCTGGCGGGGCATCCCGGGGAGCCTGCTCGGGTATGATCGGCGGCGCGCGGCGCGGCCGTGCCGGCCGCCGCGACGGGGCTGAATTCGCGAGGAACCGGATGACCGAACTGATGAGGATCGCGGCGCTGTTCGCCGCTACCGCGCTGGCCGAAATCGTCGGCTGTTACCTGCCGTGGCTCGTGCTGAAGGCCGGGCGCCCGGCCTGGCTGCTGGTGCCCGCCGCACTGTCGCTCGCGCTGTTCGCGTGGCTGCTGACGCTGCATCCGAGCGCGGCGGGGCGCACGTATGCCGCGTACGGCGGCGTCTATATCGCGGTGGCGTTGATCTGGCTGCGGGTGGTCGACGGCGTCGCGCTGACCCGCTGGGACGTGGCCGGCGCGGTGCTCGCGCTCGGCGGAATGGCCGTCATCGCGCTGCAGCCGCGCGCCTGAGCGGCGCGTGCCGCGTGCCTCAGGCTGCTTCGGCGGTATCCGTGTCGGCGGGCTGGCGCCACACGCAGGTGCCCTTGACCGACTTGTCGAGCTCGTCGAGCTGAGCCTGGTGCGCGGCAAGCTCGTCTTCGCTCGCGGTCACCACGGCCAGGTCGAGCGCGGCGAGCGACACGCGTTTGCCGTTCGCCGCGCCGCCGTCGGCGCCCGCGTCGTCGAGCATGTCGATCACGAGGCTGTCCTGGCCGCGCGTCATCGCGAGATAGACCTCGGCGAGCAGCTCCGAGTCGAGCAGTGCGCCGTGCAGCGTGCGGTGCGCGTTGCTGATGCCGAAGCGGTCGCACAGTGCGTCGAGCGAATTGCGCTTGCCGGGGAACATCTGCTTGGCCTGCACCAGCGTGTCGATCACGCCGCCGCAATGCTCGGTGAACGGCGGCAGGCCGAGCCGCGCGAATTCGGCGTCGAGGAAGCCCAGGTCGAACGGCGCGTTGTGGATGATCAGCTCGGCGTCCTTCACGAAGTCGAGGATCTGGTGGGCGACTTCCGCGAATTTCGGCTTGTCGCTCAAGAATTCGGTCGTGAGGCCGTGCACCGCCAGTGCGCCCGGATCGCTGTCGCGCTCGGGGTTCACGTAGAAGTGCAGGTTGTTGCCGGTGAGCCGCCGGTTCAGCAGCTCGACGCAGCCGATTTCGATGAGGCGGTCGCCCGTGCGGGCGTTCAGGCCGGTGGTTTCGGTATCGAGAATGATCTGGCGCATATCGGGAAAAGCAATGAAAACAAGAGAGGGCGGCCGGGGTTCAGGCGGCCAGCGATTCGACGCCGCGGTTCGCGAGCGCGTCCGCGCGCTCGTTTTCGGGATGGCCCGCGTGGCCCTTGACCCAGCGCCACTCGATTTCGTGCTGAGCGACGAGCGCGTCGAGCCGCTTCCACAGGTCGGCATTCTTCACGGGCGTCTTCGCCGCGGTGACCCAGCCTTTCTTCTTCCACCCGTGGATCCACTCGCTGATGCCTTTCTGCACATATTGCGAGTCGGTATGCACGATCACCCGGCACGGCCGCTTCAGCGCTTCGAGCGCGGCGATCACGCCCATCAGCTCCATGCGGTTGTTGGTCGTGTTCGGCTCGCCGCCGAACAGTTCCTTTTCTTGACTGCCGTAGCGCAGTAGGGCGCCCCAGCCGCCGGGGCCGGGGTTGCCCTTGCAGGCGCCGTCGGTATAGATGTCGATGGTGTCGGTTGTCATGAACGTTCTTGGTGAGTGGTCGGGGAGGCCGCCGGCGTCAGGCCCGGTGCGAGCACGGGCTTCTTCATCTTGATCGGGCCGACGAGGCGCATGCCGCGCACGCGCTTGACGGCCGTCACCATGTAGACGGCGCCGAAGATCGGCCACCAGCGGTCGCCGGCGGCCTCCATGAAGCCGTAGCGGGCCAGCCACTGGTCGGTGGCGAGCGGCGGCCGGTAGCAGCCGAAGCGGCCGCGTTCGAGGTCGAAACCGAGCAGCTTGATCCAGTCCTTGAGCCGGATGAACGCGATCTGGTCGCGCGTGGCCGGCACGAACGGGCGGTTCGCCATGCGCCCGAACGACTGCCGCATGCCCCACAGGCTCAGCGAGTTGAAGCCGGTGATCACGAGCTGGCCTTCCGGCATCAGCACGCGCTCGGCCTCGCGCAGCAGGCGGTGCGGGTCGGACGTGAATTCGAGCGTGTGCGGCATCACGATCAGATCGACGCTCTGCGACTCGAACGGCAGGTCGAGCAGGTCGCACCACGTCGTGCTGCGATCGGCGGGCGCGTGGGCCGCCGTGTGTGCTTCGCGCGCCCACGGATACTGATACGGCGCGCTCGCGCCGCTCGCCGGGTCGAGCACGAGGCCGCGATACGGCATGCGGTTCTCGCGCAGTGCGTCGAGCTGCGGCAGGCCGAGCTGCAGCGCGTGGAAGCCGAAGACGTCGGATACGATCCGGTCGAGCTGCGCCTGCTCCCAGCCCAGCACGTAACGGCCGGGCGGCGAGTCGGTCCAGGCGGGCCAGTCTATAATTTGACGGTCAGACATAACGATGATTGCGCGCCTATGAACGAGCTGGAATACGTGCCGGTTCCGGCATTCGAAGACAACTATATCTGGCTCGTCTCGGACGGCCGCGATGCGATCGCCGTCGACCCGGGTGAAGCCGCGCCCGTACGCCGGGTTCTTGCCGAACGAGGCTGGCGGTTGACCGCTATTTTACTCACGCACCACCATGCCGACCACGTCGGCGGTGTCGAGGCGCTGCAGCATAGCCAACCGGCCGATGTTCCGCTCACCGTTTACGGCCCCGCGGCCGAAGCGATCGGCGTGGTCACGCGGCCGCTGTCGGGCGGCGATCGCGTGACGCTCGACGCGCCCGCGGTCGCATTCGACGTGCTCGACGTGCCGGGCCATACACGCGGCCACATTGCTTACTTTCAGGCGGCCGGTCAAGGCGCGGCCGGGCAGGGCAACGCGGTGCCGCACGTGTTCTGCGGCGACACGCTGTTCTCGTGCGGGTGCGGCCGCCTGTTCGAAGGCACGCCCGCGCAGATGCTCGCGTCGCTCGACGCGCTCGCCGCGCTGCCGGGCGACACCCGCGTGCATTGCGCACACGAATACACGCTGTCGAACATCCGCTTCGCGCTCGCGTGCGAGCCGGGCAATGCGGCACTCGCCGCGTGGCGCGACGACGCACAGGCGCTGCGTGCGCGCGGCGTGCCGACGCTGCCCACTACGATCGCGCACGAGCGTGCCGTTAACCCGTTCATGCGGGCCGACAGCGCGGCGATCCACGCGACGCTCGAGGCCGAGCTGCACGAAACGGTGACGGATCGTCTGGCGGCGTTCACGCTGATGCGCGAATGGAAAAACCGGTTCCGGTGACGTTTTCCGGAGGACTCCAAAGCTCAAGCGGTGTCTGTAAAAATTGCTCCAAATGTAGGATTTCGCTGAGTTTTCGGTGTTTTTATTGACGTGAAGCACGCACTTCCGTAGTATCGCCTGCAATTTCCAGCCGTCGGAAGCCGAGATTTTCATGCGACTTATATTGAGTGCGATGGTGGTGCTGCTACTCGCCGCTTGTGCGAGCCAGCCCCCTGTCGCCAACAACGCCGCCGATTCGCAGGCGACGTCCAACTACCTCCGTAAATCAGCCACCGCCAAAGAAACTGTCGACGTCGACAAGCAATCCGTCGGCGACCTGACCACTGCAGACTCCGATCTCTGGGCGCGCATTCGCCGCGGCTTCCAGATGCCCGACCTGCAGAGCGATCTCGTCGACATGCAGACGACCTGGTATACGCAGCGTCCCGATTACGTGCAGCGCATGACCGAGCGCTCGCAGAAGTACCTGTATCACATCGTCGAGGAGCTCGAGGCGCGTCACATGCCGACCGAGCTCGCGCTGCTGCCGTTCATCGAGTCCGCGTACAACCCGCAGGCGCTGTCGGTCGCGAAGGCGGCCGGCATGTGGCAGTTCATGCCCGGCACCGGCCGCACGTACAACCTGAAGCGCAACATGTGGCAGGACGAGCGCCGCGACGTGCTCGCGTCGACGAGCGCCGCGCTCGACTACCTGTCCCGCCTGCACGACATGTTCGGCGACTGGTATCTGGCGCTGGCCGCGTACAACTGGGGCGAAGGCAACGTGCAGCGCGCGATCGCGCGCAATCAGGCGGCCGGCTTGCCGACCGACTACCAGAACCTGCGGATGCCGAACGAGACGCGCAACTACGTGCCGAAGCTGCAGGCGGTGAAGAACATCATCGCGAGCCCGCAGCAGTATGGCCTAGCGCTGCCGGATATCCCGAACCACCCGTATTTCGTGACGGTCACGACGTCGCGCGACATCGACGTGGCGGTGGCCGCGAAGCTCGCGAACCTGCCGCTCGACGAGTTCCGCTCGCTGAACCCGTCGTTCTCGAAGCCCGTGATCCTCGGCGCGACCGAGCCGCAGATCCTGCTGCCGTTCGACAACGCATCCGCGTTCGAGAAGAGCCTGAAAGCGTACAACGGCCAGCTGTCGTCGTGGACCACCTACACGGTCAGCGAGCGTGCGCGCCCGGCCGCGATCGCCGAGAAGATCGGCGTCGACGCCGATACGCTGATGTCGGTCAACAAGATTCCGGCCGGCATGCGCCTGAAGCCGGGCTCGACGATCGTCGTGCCGCGCGGCAATGACGACGACGAGGACATCAGCGCCGACGTCGCCGAAAACGGCGCGCTCGCGATGGAGCCGGACGTCCCCGATACGCGCAAGATGCTGATCCGCGTGCGTCGCAAGCAGTCGATGGCGGCGATCGCCGGCCGCTATGGCGTGTCGGTCGGCCAGTTGAAGGCGTGGAACCGTACGCACCGCGATCTCGCGATGCCGGGTCAGGCGCTGGTGCTGCACGTGCCGGTCGGCCGTTCGGTGCCGGCGGAACCCGGTCCGGAGCGGATTGCGACGTCGACGGGCGGTGCGCACATCGAGCGCGCGAGCCTGGCGGTGGGCGGCAAGTCGCACGGCGGCAAGCGCGGCGCCGCCAAGTCGTCGGCCCGGCCGGCGGCGAAGGCCGCGCCCGCGAAAGCCGCGCCGGCCAAGGCCGCCGCGCACAAGGGCAAGAAGAAGTAAGCGCGGCTGCCGCGCGCAACGTGGCGGCCGGTGAGGCCCGCACGATTGCGCTATCATCCGACGAATTCGACGAAACGCCGTCACCGAGGTGACGGCGTTTTCTTTTGTGCGCGGCGCGGCGTCACGCGTCTTCACATGACAAGGAGAAGCGATGTCGTCGGTGCAGGTGAGGGTGCTCGCGCTGTTTTCGGTCGGGTATTTCGTGTCGTACGTCTTTCGCGGCGTCAATCTGGGCTTCGCGCCGTTCGTCACGCATGAGCTCGGGCTGTCGGCCGCCGATCTCGGCCTGCTCACCAGCCTCTATTTCCTCGGCTTCGCGGGCGCGCAGATCCCGGCCGGCGTGATGCTCGACCACTTCGGCCCGCGCCGCGTGACGGCCGGCATGCTGCTGTTCGCGGCGGCCGGCGCGGCCGTGTTCGGTGCGGCGCATGGCATCGGCACGATGATGGTCGGCCGGCTGCTGATCGGCGTCGGCGTATCGGTCTGTCTCGGTGCGGCGTTCAAGGCGCTCGCGCAGCATTTCCCGGTTGGCCGGCTGCCGCTCGTCAACGGTCTCGTGATGGCCGTGGGCGGCCTCGGCGGCGTAATGGTTGGCTCGCCGCTGACCTGGCTGCTCGGCTGGGCGAGCTGGCGCGCGATCTGTTTCGGCCTCGCGGTGCTGACCGTGGCCGTCGCTGTGTCGATCGGCTTCGGGGCGCCCGACGCGCAGCAGGCGCGTCACCAGGGCGGCCTCGTCAGCCAGTTCAAGGGCACGTGGCACATCCTGACGAGCCGCGCGTTCTGGAAGATCGCATCGTTCTCCGTCGTCACGCAGGGCGTGTTCTATGCGATGCAGTCGCTGTGGGTTGGCCCGTATCTGCGCGACGTCGGCGGATTCGACGCGCCGCATGCCGCGCGCCTCGTGTCGGTGCTCGGCTTCGCGATGATGGCCGGCTGCGTCGGCTTCGGCGCGGCGGCACGCGTGCTCGAGCGGCGCGGCGTGTCGGTCTACGCGACGTGCGGCATCGGCATGGCGCTGTTCGTCGCGACGCAGCTCGCGATCGTCGCGCGCGTGCCGTTGCCGCCCGCCGTGCTGTGGGCTGCGTACGGGATGTTCGGCGGCGTGGGCATCCTGACCTACGCGGTGATGGCCGGCCACTTTCCCGCCCATCTGATCGGTCGCGCGAACACGACGCTCACGCTCGTGATCTTCCTGCTGATCTTCGCGTTCCAGATCGGCGTCGGCGCCGTGCTGTCGCACTGGCCGGCGGTCGACGGCCGTTATCCGGCCGCCGCGCACTTCACCGCCTGGGGCGTGCTGCTCGCGCTGCAGCTCGCGAGCGCGGTCTGGTACGTCCGGCCCACGCGCGGCGCTGGCCAAGCGCACTGATCCGGCGGTACGCTGATGGATGGGGCGGCCGCGAAAACAGGGCCGCAGCACGGTGCGCTGCGTCCGCCGTTCGCGGCGCGCGCATGATCGGACGGCCATATCAATTGAAGATAGGGCCATTTTCAGGCTATAATTTGAAAGTTTGTGCTGATCAACCTCGCACCCTAGCGCCTACCTCATTCATCCCGTTCATCCGCCGCACGCCGCCTGCCGGGCGATGCCGCGAAGCCTCGTGCGCCACGCGCCGGGTTCGCGTCTCGACAACGCAGGCCGCGTCCAGCTAGCGACCACGCGCGCCCACGCAGCGCGGCGCTCGCGCGGCAGGGTAAACAGGTCGGCAGCAGGGTGTTCCCCAAGGAGCCTCCCGTGTTGCCGTCTTTTTCTCCCGCCTTGCTTGCACTCGCCGACGGCACGGTCTTTCGTGGTTATTCGATCGGGGCCGAAGGCCATACGATCGGCGAAGTCGTGTTCAATACCGCGATCACCGGCTATCAGGAAATCCTGACTGATCCGAGCTACTCGCGCCAGATCGTCACGCTCACCTATCCGCATATCGGCAACGTCGGCGTCAACGCCGAAGACGTCGAAGCCACGAAAGTCCATGCCGCCGGCCTGATCATCCGCGATCTGCCGACGCTCGCATCGAACTTCCGCATGGACCGCACGCTCGGCGACTACCTGCGCGACGAAGGCGTCGTCGCGATCGCCGGCATCGACACCCGCAAGCTGACCCGCATCCTGCGCGACAAGGGCGCGCAGAGCGGCTGCATCCTGACGGGCTCCGATGACGAAGCGAAGGCGATCGAGCTCGCGCGCTCGTTCGAGGGCCTCGCCGGCATGGATCTCGCGAAGGTCGTGTCGACCACCAAGCCGTTCGAGTGGAAGCAGACGGAATGGCGTCTCGAAGGCGGCTACGGCATGCAGGAAGCGCCGAAGTACCGCGTCGTCGCGTACGACTTCGGCGTCAAGTACAACATCCTGCGCATGCTCGCGGAGCGCGGCTGCCACGTGACGGTGCTGCCGGCCCAGGCGAGCGCGGAAGATGCGCTCGCGCTGAATCCGGACGGCATCTTCCTGTCGAACGGCCCCGGCGACCCCGAGCCGTGCGATTACGCGATCGCGGCCACCAAGGCATTCATCGAGCGCGGCGTGCCGACCTTCGGCATCTGCCTCGGCCACCAGATCATGGGTCTCGCGGTCGGCGCGAAGACGCTCAAGATGAAGACGGGCCACCACGGCGCGAACCATCCGGTGAAGGATCTCGGCGACGGCCGGGTCGTGATCACGTCGCAGAACCACGGCTTCGCGGTCGACGCCGATTCGCTGCCGGCCAACGCGCGCGTGACGCACGTGTCGCTGTTCGACGGCACGCTGCAGGGCTTCGAGTTGACCGACAAGCCGGCGTTCTGCTTCCAGGGCCACCCGGAAGCGTCGCCCGGCCCGCACGACATCGGCTATCTGTTCGACCGTTTCACCGCGCTGATGGACGCGGCGAAGCAGCGCAACGCCTGAGTCACTGACGCAACCGAAGAACGGGAGATTCACATCATGTTCGGCCACGCACTCGGCATCACGGATATCTGGACCTACGTGTTCGGCGTGATCTTCATCATCCTGCTGCCGGGGCCGAACTCGATGTACGTGCTGTCGCTTGCCGCGCAGCGCGGCGTGAAGGCCGGCTATCGCGCGGCGTGCGGCGTGTTCGTCGGCGATACCGTGCTGATGGTGCTGTCCGCCGCGGGCGTCGCGTCGCTGCTGAAGGCGAACCCGCTGCTGTTCTCCGTCGTCAAGTACGGCGGCGCCGCCTACCTGCTGTACATCGGCACCGGGATGCTGCGCGGCGCGTGGAGCAAGCTGCGCGCGCGCGGCGATGCGCCGGTCGAGGCGCCGCAGGCGGTCGACGGCGAGCGGCCATTCCGGAAAGCACTGATCGTGAGCCTGCTGAATCCGAAGGCGATCCTGTTCTTCATCTCGTTCTTCATCCAGTTCGTCGACCCGGCATTCCCGCATCCCGCGCTGTCGTTCGTCGTGCTCGGGGCGATCGCGCAATGCGCGAGCTTCCTGTACCTGAGCACGCTGATCTTCGCGGGGGCGCGGCTCGCCGAGCACTTCCGCCGCCGCCGCAAGCTCGCGGCAGGCGCGGCGAGCAGCGTGGGCGGCCTGTTCATCGGTTTCTCGGTGAAGCTGGCGCTGGCGACCATGAGCTGAGCGCCGCCGGCCGACCCACGACAACGATTACTTATTGAATTCACAAGCCATGCCAAAACGCACAGACATCAAGAGCATCCTCATCATCGGCGCCGGCCCGATCATCATCGGCCAGGCGTGCGAGTTCGACTATTCGGGCGCGCAGGCTTGCAAGGCGTTGCGTGAGGAGGGCTACAAGGTCGTTCTCGTCAACAGCAACCCGGCGACGATCATGACCGACCCGAACACGGCCGACGTGACCTACATCGAGCCGATCACGTGGGAAGTCGTCGCACGCATCATCGAGAAGGAGCGCCCGGACGCGATCCTGCCGACGATGGGCGGCCAGACCGCGCTGAACTGCGCGCTCGACCTGCACCACCACGGCGTGCTCGAGAAGTTCGGCGTCGAGCTGATCGGCGCGTCGCCGGAAGCGATCGACAAGGCGGAAGACCGCCAGAAGTTCAAGGAAGCGATGACCAAGATCGGTCTCGGTTCCGCGAAGTCGGGCATCGCGCACTCGATGGAAGAGGCGACCAAGGTGCACGCCGAGATCATGGCGGAGACGGGCGGCAGCGGCTACCCGGTCGTGATCCGCCCGTCGTTCACGCTCGGCGGCTCGGGCGGCGGCATCGCGTACAACCGCGAAGAGTTCGAAGAGATCTGCAAGCGCGGTCTCGACCTGTCGCCCACGCGCGAGCTGCTGATCGAAGAGTCGCTGCTCGGCTGGAAGGAATACGAGATGGAAGTCGTGCGCGACCGCGCCGACAACTGCATCATCGTCTGCTCGATCGAAAACCTCGACCCGATGGGCGTGCATACCGGCGACTCGATCACGGTAGCGCCTGCACAGACGCTCACCGACAAGGAATACCAGATCCTGCGTAACGCATCGCTCGCGGTGCTGCGCGAGATCGGCGTCGACACGGGCGGTTCGAACGTGCAGTTCTCGATCAACCCGCGGGACGGCCGCATGGTCGTCATCGAGATGAACCCGCGCGTGTCGCGTTCGTCGGCGCTCGCATCGAAGGCGACCGGCTTCCCGATCGCGAAGGTCGCGGCGAAGCTGGCGGTCGGCTACACGCTCGACGAGCTGAAGAACGAAATCACCGGCGGCCAGACGCCGGCGTCGTTCGAGCCGACGATCGACTACGTCGTCACGAAGATTCCGCGTTTCGCGTTCGAGAAGTTCCGCGAAGCCGATTCGCGCCTGACCACGCAGATGAAGTCGGTCGGCGAAGTGATGGCGATCGGCCGCACGTTCCAGGAATCGTTCCAGAAGGCGCTGCGCGGCCTCGAAGTCGGTGTCGACGGCCTCGACGAGAAGTCGACCAACCGCGACGAGATCGCGATCGAGATCCACGAGCCGGGCCCGGACCGCATCTGGTACGTCGGCGATGCGTTCCGCATCGGCATGACGGCCGAGGAAATCTTCGCGGAAACCGCGATCGATCCGTGGTTCCTCGAGCAGATCGAGCAGATCATCCTGAAGGAAAAGGCGCTGTCGGGCCGCACGCTCGCGTCGCTGACGTTCGACGAGCTGCGCTACCTGAAGCAGAGCGGCTTCTCCGACCGCCGCCTCGCGAAGCTGCTCGGCGCGACGCCGGAAGACGTCCGCAAGCGTCGCGTCGAACTGAACGTGCGCCCGGTCTACAAGCGCGTCGACACGTGCGCGGCCGAGTTCGCGACGAAAACCGCCTACATGTACTCGACCTACGAGGAAGAGTGCGAGGCGCAGCCGACCACGAACAAGAAGATCATGGTGCTGGGCGGCGGCCCGAACCGGATCGGCCAGGGCATCGAGTTCGACTACTGCTGCGTGCACGCGGCGCTCGCGATGCGCGAGGACGGCTATGAAACGATCATGGTCAACTGCAACCCGGAAACGGTGTCGACCGACTACGACACGTCCGACCGCCTGTACTTCGAGCCGCTGACGCTCGAGGACGTGCTCGAGATCGTCGACAAGGAAAAGCCGGTCGGCGTGATCGTCCAGTACGGCGGCCAGACGCCGCTGAAGCTTGCGCTCGACCTCGAGGCGCACGGCGTGCCGATCGTCGGCACGTCCCCGGACATGATCGACGCGGCCGAAGACCGCGAACGCTTCCAGAAGCTGCTGCAGGACCTCGGCCTGCGCCAGCCGCCGAACCGCACCGCGCGCGCCGAAGACGAAGCGCTCGCGCTGGCCGACGAAATCGGCTACCCGCTGGTCGTGCGTCCGTCGTACGTGCTCGGCGGCCGCGCGATGGAAATCGTCCACGAGCCGCGCGACCTCGAGCGCTACATGCGCGAGGCCGTGAAGGTGTCGAACGATTCGCCGGTGCTGCTCGACCGCTTCCTGAACGATGCGATCGAGTGCGACGTCGACTGCATCTGCGACGGCGAAGCCGTGTTCATCGGCGGCGTGATGGAGCACATCGAGCAGGCGGGCGTCCACTCGGGCGATTCGGCATGCTCGCTGCCGCCGTACTCGCTGTCGAAGGAAACCGTGGCCGAGCTGAAGCGCCAGACGGGCGCGATGGCGAAGGCGCTGAACGTGGTCGGCCTGATGAACGTGCAGTTCGCGATCCAGCAGGTGCCGCAGGCGGACGGCTCGAAGCAGGACATCATCTACGTGCTGGAAGTGAACCCGCGCGCGTCGCGCACGGTGCCGTACGTGTCGAAGGCGACCAGCCTGCCGCTCGCGAAGATCGCGGCGCGCGCGATGGTCGGCCAGAAGCTCGCGCAGCAGGGCGTGACGAAGGAAGTCGAGCCGCCGTACTTCAGCGTGAAGGAAGCGGTGTTCCCGTTCGTCAAGTTCCCGACCGTCGATCCGGTCCTCGGGCCTGAAATGCGCTCGACCGGCGAAGTGATGGGCGTCGGCCAGACGTTCGGCGAAGCGCTGTTCAAGTCGCAGCTCGCCGCCGGTTCTCGCCTGCCGGAGTCGGGCACGGTGCTGCTGACCGTGATGGACGCGGACAAGCCGAAGGCCGTCGAAGTCGCGCGCATGCTGCACGACCTCGGCTACCCGATCGTCGCGACCAAGGGCACGGCTGCCGCGATCGAAGCGGCCGGCGTGCCGGTGAAGGTCGTGAACAAGGTGAAGGACGGCCGTCCGCACATCGTCGACATGATCAAGAACGGCGAGATCGCACTCGTGTTCACGACGGTCGACGAGACGCGCCAGGCGATCGCCGATTCGCGCTCGATCCGCATGAGCGCGCAGGCGCACAAGGTCACGTACTACACGACGATGTCGGGCGCGCGCGCGGCCGTTGAAGGCTTGCGCTACCTGAAGGATCTGGAAGTCTATGATTTACAAGGTCTTCACGCTCGCCTAAACTAAGCGGTCAGTTACCTGTCGAAGCAACACGTGCCGCGATTAGGCGGTGTTTCCAGTGCATCGGAAGCGCGCTTAATCGCGGTGATTTTTTTTATAGCCGTTTTTAGCGATTGAGCCGTTTATGAGCACCATTCCGTTGACAAAGCGTGGCGCAGAGCAACTGCGCGATGAATTGCAGCGCCTCAAGTCCGTCGAGCGGCCGGCCGTGATCAACGCGATCGCGGAGGCCCGCGCACAGGGCGATCTGTCCGAAAACGCCGAATACGACGCAGCGAAGGAAAAGCAGGGCTTTATCGAGGGCCGCATCGCGGAACTCGAATCCAAGCTGTCCGCCGCGCAAATCATCGATCCCACGGTGCTCGACGCCGATGGCCGCGTGGTGTTCGCCGCGACGGTCGAACTCGAGGATCTCGAGTCGGGCGACACCGTCAAGTACCAGATCGTCGGCGACGACGAAGCCGATATCGATCACGGCCTGATCTCGGTCAGCTCGCCGATCGCACGTGCGCTGATCGGCAAGTCCGAAGGCGACGTCGCGGCCGTGCAGGCGCCGAGCGGCGTGCGCGAGTACGAAATCATCTCGGTCAGCTACATCTGAAGCGGGGCGACGTGATGCCGCATCGCGTGTTCCGTCTGCTGTCGGCCGTATGGGTCGGCAGCCTGCTGACGATCGGGTATGCGGTCGCGCCCGTATTGTTCAAGACGCTGGAACGGATGACGGCCGGTTCGGTCGCCGCCCAGCTGTTCCGTATCGAGGCGATCCTCGGCGTCGTGTGCGGCGTGCTGCTGCTCGCGTTGTCGAATCAGCAGGTGCGGCGCGGCAGCAGCGAGTATCGCCGCGTGCGCTGGATCGTCGCCGCGATGGTCGTATGCGTGCTGGTCGGGTATTTTGCGCTGCAGCCGTTCATGAACGCGCTGCGCGTGGCCGCGATGGATGCGGGCACCGATATCGCGAATTCGCCGTATGCGAGCCGCTTCGGGATGCTGCACGGCGTCTCGAGCGTGTTCTATCTCGTCGAAAGCGTGCTGGGGCTGATGCTGATCTGGCGTCTACCGGCGCGCGACGCCTGAGCGCTCGTCGTTGCGCGTTGCGCAACGATGGGGCAGGGCGGCACGGGAATCCGTGCCGCACCGGCGGGTTACTTGTCCTGGAACGGCCGCTTGGTGCTGGCCTGGCGCTTTTTCGCGCGCTTCACGGTGCCGCCTGCCGTCACGCGTTCGTTGCCGCGCACCGTGACCTTCACCGGCCTCGGACGGCGCACGGGGCTCGCGTTCGGCGACACCTTGACGACCTTGACGGTGCGCGGAGCGCGGCCTTTCTTGTCGTCGGCGGCTTCTGCCGCGCTGGGCAGCGCACCGGCACGACGGCCGCGGGCCGGGGCCGCTGCGGCTTCGGGCCTCCAGATCACCAGCAGCTTGCCGATATGCTGAATCGGGGCCGCGTTCAAGCGGTCGCAGATATCGTCGTAGATCGCGATGCGATCGTCGCGCTCGTCGCCGAACACGCGGATCTTGATCAGCTGGTGTGCGTCGAGGTGCACCTTGATTTCCTTCAGCACGGCGTCGGTCAGCCCTTCGGCGCCGATCAGCACGACGGGCTTGAGCGCATGGGCCTGGGAGCGCAGCGCGGAGCGCTCGGCGGGAGAAAGCGAAAGGGCGGGCATGGAAATGTCGAAATCTAAATAAGGGCGCGCTGACTGAAAAGCGATCGCGGGACGTTCCCGCGTCAGCCGTGCGCCGAAACCACGTAAAATCGCGGCTTGGGCCTGAAAAGGGGCCGCAGCCGCGCGAAGAAGACGCGTATTATCCGCTAAAAGCGCGGCTTCACGAAGCAATTGGCAGCAATCTCTCTCTCGAATGGCAAAAAACCGCTTCAACCAGCACTGGCTGCACGACCACATCAACGACCCGTACGTCAAAATGGCGCAGCGGGAGGGCTATCGCGCGCGCGCCGCGTACAAGCTGAAGGAAATCGACGAACAGGACAAGCTGATCCGTCCCGGCCAGGTGATCGTCGACCTCGGCGCCACGCCGGGCAGCTGGAGCCAGTATGCCCGCAACAAGCTCGCGCAGGGCAAGAAGCGTGACGCGGAGCGCGAAGGCGGCATCGACGGCACGATCGTTGCGCTCGACATCCTGCCGATGGAGCCGATCGCCGACGTCCACTTCCTGCAGGGCGACTTCCGCGAGGACGACGTCCTTCACCAGCTCGAAGAAGTGCTCGAAGGCCGCGCGGTGGACCTTGTTATTTCCGACATGGCCCCCAACCTCTCCGGCGTGGCCTCGGCGGACGCGGCGCGCATCGAGCATCTCTGCGATCTGGCGCTCGAATTCGCGCAGAACCATCTGAAGCCGGACGGTGCGCTGCTCGTGAAGTGCTTTCACGGCAGCGGCTACAGCCAGATCGTCGAGAAGTTCAAACAGCAGTTTAAGGTTGTCGCGCCGCGCAAGCCCAAGGCATCCCGCGACAAATCGTCCGAAACGTTCATTTTGGGTCGGCAGCTGAAGCATCCGCGCTGATGCGGAGTGCGGTGCCGCAAACGGGCTCCGGCCCTTGCCAGACAAGCGAAGCGCTATCGCGGCGGTTGTCAATGCTTATGGCGGGGGTGGTCGGACTGGATTAGAATGATCGAGGGGCGCCGCAAGGAAAATGTAGGCGCTCGTCTACGAGTGAAGGAGTGGTGCTTTGAACAACAATATGTTTTCGAAGGCAGCGGTGTGGCTGGTGATCGCACTGGTGCTGTTTACGGTGTTCAAGCAGTTCGACAAGCCCCGCGTCCAGGAAGGCGTGTCCTATTCGCAGTTCATGGACGACGCCAAGAACGGCAAGGTCAAGAACGTCATCGTTCAGGGGCGCAACCTCACCGTCACTCCGGCTGATGGCCAGAAATACCAGATCGTGTCGCCCGGCGACATCTGGATGGTCGGCGATCTGATGAAGTACGGCGTGCAGGTCAGCGGCAAGGCCGACGACGAGCCGAACGCGCTGATGTCCGCGCTGTACTATCTCGGGCCGACGATCCTGATCATCGTGTTCTGGTTCTACATGATGAGGCAGATGCAGGGAGGCGGCAAAGGCGGCGCATTCTCGTTCGGGAAATCGCGTGCGCGGCTGATCGACGAGAACAACAACGCGGTGAACTTCTCCGACGTCGCGGGCTGCGACGAAGCGAAGGAAGAAGTGTCCGAGCTCGTCGACTTCCTGCGCGATCCGCAGAAATTCCAGAAGCTGGGCGGCCGCATTCCGCGCGGCGTGCTGCTGGTCGGCCCGCCGGGTACCGGCAAGACGCTGCTCGCCCGCGCGATCGCGGGTGAAGCGAAGGTGCCGTTCTTCAGCATCTCGGGTTCGGACTTCGTCGAAATGTTCGTCGGCGTCGGCGCGGCCCGTGTGCGCGACATGTTCGAGCAGGCGAAGAAGCATGCACCGTGCATCGTGTTCATCGACGAAATCGACGCGGTCGGCCGTCATCGCGGCGCCGGCATGGGCGGCGGCAACGACGAGCGCGAACAGACGCTGAACCAGATGCTCGTCGAGATGGACGGCTTCGAGGCGAATTCAGGCGTCATCGTGATCGCCGCGACCAACCGTTCCGACGTGCTCGACAAGGCGCTGCTGCGTCCGGGCCGTTTCGACCGCCAGGTCTATGTCGGCCTGCCGGACATCCGCGGCCGCGAGCAGATCATGCGCGTGCACCTGCGCAAGGTGCCGATCGCGAACGACGTCGACGCGGCGGTTATCGCACGCGGCACGCCGGGCTTCTCGGGCGCCGATCTCGCGAACCTCGTGAACGAGGCTGCGCTGTTCGCCGCCCGTCGCGGCAAGCGCATCGTCGAGATGCAGGATTTCGAGGACGCGAAGGACAAGATCTTCATGGGTCCGGAGCGCAAGTCGGCCGTGATCCGCGAGGAAGCGAAGCGCGCCACCGCTTATCACGAGTCGGGCCACGCGGTGATCGCGAAGCTGTTGCCGAAGGCCGACCCGGTGCACAAGGTCACGATCATCCCGCGCGGTCGCGCGCTGGGCGTCACGTGGCAGTTGCCGGAGCATGACAACGAGACGTATTCGAAGGACTACCTGCTGGACCGCCTCGCGATCCTGTTCGGTGGCCGGGTGGCCGAAGAGCTGTTCATGAACCTGGTCAGCACCGGCGCATCGGACGACTTCAACAAGGCCACGCAGACCGCGCGTGCGATGGTGGCCCGTTTCGGCATGACCGACGCACTGGGGCCGATGGTCTACGTCGACGACGAGAACGATGCGTCGCCGTTCGGCCGTGGCTTCACGCGTACGATCTCGGAAGCGACGCAGCAGAAGGTCGACTCGGAAATCCGCCGCGTGCTGGACGAACAGTACAACCTCGCACGCCGCCTGCTCGAAGACAACCGCGACAAGGTCGAGGCGATGACGGCCGCACTGATGGAGTGGGAGACGATCGACGCCGATCAGATCAACGACATCATGGAAGGCCGTCCGCCGCGCTCGCCGAAGAGCTCGCCGGCTGTCGGCGGCGATTCGTCGGGCGGCGGCAGCGCCGAGGTCAAGCCCGGCAGCGCGCCGGCGCCGGCTACGCCGGCGGCATAATCTCCGCTTTAACGCCGTTCACGGGCTGGTGTGGCTTCACACCGGCCCGTTTTGCATTCATCCACGCCCGTTGCTCGTGTCCGATTCCGCTGTGTCCCCGTTCATTCCCGCGCCGCTCCAGTGCGGCCGCTTCGAACTGACGTTCGAACGCCCGCTCGTGATGGGCATCCTCAACGCCACGCCCGATTCGTTCTCCGACGGCGGCCGCTTCCTCGCGCGCGACGATGCGCTGCGCCAGGCCGAGCGGATGATCGCCGACGGCGCGGACCTGCTCGACATCGGCGGCGAATCGACGCGCCCCGGTGCGCCGCCGGTGCCGCTCGACGAGGAGCTCGCGCGCGTGGTTCCGCTCGTCGAGGCGCTGCGGCCGTTCAACGTGCCGCTGTCGATCGATACCTACAAGCCGGCCGTGATGCGCGCGGCGCTGGCCGCCGGCGCGGATCTGATCAACGACATATGGGGGTTCCGCCAGCCGGGCGCGATCGATGCGGTGCGCGACGGCAACAGCGGCCTGTGCGCGATGCACATGCTCGGCGAGCCGCAGACGATGCAGGTCGGCGAGCCCGACTACGGCGACGTCGTGACCGACGTCCGCGATTTTCTCGCTGCGCGCGCCGAGGCGCTGCGCGACGCGGGGGTGGCGGCGGAGCGCATCTGCGTCGACCCCGGCTTCGGGTTCGGCAAGGCGGTCGTCGACGACAACTATGCGCTGCTCGCCGCGTTGCCGGACACGGCGCCCGCGCGCCCCGACGGGAGCGCTTATCCGATTCTCGCGGGCATGTCGCGCAAGTCGATGCTCGGTGCGGTGATCGGCGGCAAGCCGCCGATGGAGCGCGTCGCGGCGAGCGTGGCGGCCGCGGTGTGCGCGGTCGAGCGGGGCGCCGCGATCGTGCGCGTGCACGACGTCGCGGCGACGGTCGATGCGCTAAAAGTATGGAATACCGTGCGCGCAGCCGCACGGCAACGATAAGCAAGTCAGAAAGACGAAGGAGGAAGGACTCATGGGACGTCGATATTTCGGCACGGACGGCATTCGCGGCACGGTGGGCGAAGCGCCCATCACGCCGGACTTCGTATTGCGCCTCGGCTACGCGGCCGGCAAGGTACTGGCCGGCTCGGCCGACGTCGCGGCAGGCTCGCGTCCGACGGTGCTGATCGGCAAGGACACGCGCGTGTCGGGCTACATGCTCGAAGCCGCGCTCGAGGCCGGCTTCTCGGCGGCCGGCGTCGACGTGATGCTGGCCGGCCCGATGCCGACGCCCGGCGTCGCGTACCTGACGCGTGCGCTGCGTCTGTCGGCCGGTGTGGTGATCAGCGCGTCGCACAATCCGTATCACGACAACGGGATCAAGTTTTTCTCGGCTGACGGCAACAAGCTGCCCGACGACACCGAAGCCGCGATCGAAGCGTGGCTCGACAAGCCGCTCGAATGCGCGCCGTCCGACGGGCTCGGCAAGGCGCGTCGCCTCGACGACGCGGCCGGCCGCTACATCGAGTTCTGCAAGAGCACGTTCCCGGCCGCGTTCGACCTGCGCGGCCTGAAGCTCGTGATCGATTGCGCGCACGGCGCCGCGTATCAAATTGCACCGCACGTGTTCCACGAACTCGGCGCTGACGTCATCCCGATCGGTGTCGCGCCGAACGGCTTCAACATCAACGACGGCGTCGGCGCGACCGCGCCGGACGCGCTGGTGCGCGCGGTGCGGGCGAACCATGCCGATCTCGGCATCGCGCTCGACGGCGACGCCGACCGCCTGCAGGTCGTCGACGCGACCGGCCGCCTGTACAACGGCGACGAACTGCTCTACGTGCTCGTGAAGGACCGGATCGCGACCGACGGCAAGGTCGACGGCGCGGTCGGCACGCTGATGACGAACCTCGCGGTCGAAGTCGCGCTGCAGCGCGAGGGCGTGAAGTTCGTCCGTGCGGCGGTCGGCGACCGCTACGTGCTCGAGCAGTTGCGCGAGCACGGCTGGCAGCTCGGCGCGGAAGGGTCGGGCCACATCCTGTCGCTCGACCGGCATTCGACCGGCGACGGCATCGTGTCGGCGCTGCTCGTGCTGGCCGCGCTCAAGCGCAGCGGCCGCACGCTCGCGCAGGTGCTCGACGGCGTCACGCTGTTCCCGCAGAAGCTGATCAACGTGCGGATGAAGCCGGGCGCCGACTGGAAGGGCAGCGCGTCGATTCGCGCCGCGATCGATGCCGCCGAAGCCGCGCTCGCCGGCAGCGGCCGCGTGCTGATCCGCGCATCGGGCACGGAGCCCGTGCTGCGCGTGATGGTCGAAGCGCAGCAGGCGGCCGATGCGGTGCGCCATGCGGAGACGATCGCCGACGCGGTGCGGGCGGCAACGACCTGACCCGCGGCAGGCGCGCGCGGCGGTCCGGCCGCCCGCGCGCCGGCTTTCGGCGAATTCGCATGCGGCGCCTTCGGGCGCCGTCGTTTTTGTCAGACGCAAAGGTTTGCCATACCTATAAGTAACGCACTTCGGCAAACGCATTATTCCGATCTCATCAGGTATCCGACCCCACAACTTCAGCGACCGCGAAACCGGCTTCCTGCCCAGCTGACGCTGCGCTACGATGCGTCAGCACGCCCTCGTAGGCAGGCGTCGTCCCCATCCCTCCGCGCCAGGCAATTCTTGCTGCCACCGCCGCTTCGGCGTCCCGACGCGCCGCCCGATATTCCCTTTCAACCAGTCATGTTACTGTCACGCCAGTTTCATCGATTGTCACATTACCGTCATGAGCAGCCCCTAACCTTCGCGGTGCCGTAGTCATCCGCTCACACACTGGAGGTCTCATGAAATTGATGCAAACCGCGATTGCCGGCCTGGCTGGCGCGCTTTTCGCCGTCGCCGCCCACGCTGCCGACATCACGGGCGCAGGTAGCACGTTCGCGATGCCGATCTATACGAAATGGGCTGCGGACTACCAGCAGTCCGGCGGTTCGAAGGTCAACTACCAGGGCATCGGCTCGTCGGGCGGCCTGAAGCAGATCGTCGCGAAGACGGTCGATTTTGCCGGTTCGGACGCTCCGCTGAAGGATGAAGAACTCGCGAAGGAAGGCCTGTTCCAGTTCCCGACGGTGGTCGGCGGCGTGGTGCCGGTCGTCAACGTGCCGGGCGTGAAGGCCGGCGAACTGACGCTGTCGGGCCCGGTGCTCGGCGACATCTACCTCGGCAAGATCAAGAAGTGGAACGATCCGGCGATCGCCGCGCTGAACCCGAAGGTCAAGCTGCCGGATACGGACATCGCCGTGGTCCGCCGCGCTGACGGCTCGGGCACGAGCTTCATCTGGACGAACTACCTGTCGAAGGTCAACGACGAGTGGAAGTCGAAGATCGGCGAAGGCACGACGGTCAACTGGCCGACGGGCACGGGCGGCAAGGGCAACGACGGCGTCGCGGCCTTCGTGCAGCGTCTGCCGGGCGCGATCGGCTACGTCGAGTGGGCGTACGCGAAGAAGAACAACATGACCTACACTGCGCTGAAGAATTCGACGGGCACGGTGGTCGAGCCGAAGACGGAAACGTTCAAGGCCGCAGCAGCAGGCGCGAACTGGTCGAAGTCGTTCTACCAGATCCTGACGAACCAGCCGGGCAAGGAAGCGTGGCCGGTCGTCGGCGCGACGTTCGTGCTGCTGCACGCGAAGCAGGACAAGCCGGAGCAGGGCGCGGAAACGCTGAAGTTCTTCAGCTGGGCGTTCAAGAACGGCGAGAAGGCTGCCGACAGCCTCGACTACATCTCGCTGCCGGCGACGGTCGAGACGGAAATCCGCAAGCAGTGGAAGACGAAGGTGACGGACGCTTCGGGCAAGCCGGTCGCCGCCGAGTAAGCCATCCAGCGGTTCGCTGCCCGGCCGTGCCGGTCGGGCAGTGTGTGCGGTAAAGCCGGGCGTTACGGCGCCCGGCGATCAAAAGCAGGCACCCATGTCTGATATTTCATACACGTCCTCCCGATCGCCCGACAGCGCGCAGCAGCGCGCGCCGAGCCGTCTCGGGGATGTCCTGTTCGGCGGCCTCGCACGGCTCGCCGCGATCGTGACCCTGCTGCTGCTTGGCGGGATCATCGTTTCCCTGATCATTGCGTCGTTGCCGACCATCCAGAAGTTCGGCCTCGGCTTCCTGTGGCAATCCGAGTGGGACCCCAACTCGGACATCTATGGCGCACTCGTGCCGATCTACGGCACGATCGTGACGTCGCTGATCGCACTCGTCATCGCGGTGCCGGTCAGTTTCGGCATCGCACTGTTCCTCACCGAATTGGCGCCCGTGTGGCTGCGCCGTCCGCTCGGCATCGCGATCGAGCTGCTCGCCGCGATTCCGTCGATCGTGTACGGCATGTGGGGCCTGCTCGTGTTCGCGCCGATCTTCGCCGAATACTTCCAGAAGCCGCTCGGCCGGCTGCTCAAGGACGTGTGGGTGCTCGGCCCGCTGACGTCCGGCGCGCCGATCGGTATCGGCATCCTCGCGGCCGGCGTGATCCTCGCGATCATGATCATCCCGTACATCGCATCGGTGATGCGCGACGTGTTCGAGGTCACGCCGGTGCTGCTGAAGGAATCGGCATACGGGATCGGCTGCACGACGTGGGAAGTGATGTGGAAGGTCGTGCTGCCCTACACGAAGACCGGCGTGATCGGCGGCGTGATGCTCGGCCTCGGCCGCGCGCTCGGCGAAACGATGGCCGTGACCTTCGTGATCGGCAACACCAACCTGCTCGACAGCGTGTCGCTGTTCGCGCCGGGCAACAGCATCACGTCGGCGCTCGCGAACGAATTCGCGGAAGCGCAGCCGGGCCTGCATACGTCCGCGCTGATGGAGCTCGGCCTGATCCTGTTCGTGATCACGTTCATCGTGCTGTCCATCTCCAAACTGTTGCTGCTTCGTCTCGAGAAGGGAGAGGGCAAGAAATGAGCGAGCCCATCATGAATTTCCCGGGGCCGGACGGCGCCGCGCTCGACGCGATGCGCAACCGCCTGCAGCGCAAGCGCAAGGCCGTCAACGCGATCGCGCTCACCGCGTCGCTCGGCGCGATGGCGTTCGGCCTGCTGTGGCTCGTGTGGATTCTCTACACGACGGTGCATCTCGGCGTCGGCGGCCTGTCGCTGCAACTGTTCACCGAATCGACGCCGGCGCCGAACACGGAAGGCGGCGGTCTCGCGAACGCGATCGTCGGCAGCCTGCTGCTGTGCGGCTTCGGCACGCTGGTCGGCACGCCGATCGGCATCCTCGCGGGCGTCTATCTCGCCGAATACGGCCAGAAGAACCTGCTGGCCAGCACGATCCGCTTCATCAACGACATCCTGCTGTCCGCGCCGTCGATCGTCATCGGCCTGTTCGTGTACGCGATCGTCGTCGCGAAGTCGGGGCGCTTTTCGGGCTGGGCCGGCGTGATCGCACTCGCGCTGCTGCAGATCCCGATCGTGATCCGCACGACCGAGAACATGCTGAAGCTCGTGCCGAATGCGCTGCGCGAGGCGGCCGTCGCGCTCGGCACGCCGAAGTGGCGCATGGTGCTGAAGATCACGCTGCGCGCGTCGGTCGGCGGGATCGTGACGGGCGTGCTGCTCGCGGTCGCGCGGATCGCCGGCGAAACGGCGCCGCTGCTGTTCACCGCGCTGTCGAACCAGTTCTTCTCGTGGGACATGAGCCAGCCGATGGCGAACCTGCCGGTCACGATCTACAAGTTCGCGATGAGCCCGTTCGCGGAATGGCAGTCGCTCGCGTGGGCGGGCGTGTTCCTGATTACGCTCGGGGTGCTCGGACTGAACGTCCTGGCGCGCTCGATCTTCTCGAAAAAGTAACGGCGGAGCAATCCGATGAATATGGCAGAAAGCCACCTGAATCCCGTCGAGCGCACCGCTGCGCCCGCCGGCACGCAAGACGCGGCGCACGGCCGTCCGCTCGCGCCGCTGAACGCGAAGATCGAGGTCAACAACCTCAACTTCTTCTACAACAAGTTCCACGCGCTGAAGAACATCAACCTGCGCATTCCCGAAGGGAAGGTGACGGCGTTCATCGGCCCGTCGGGCTGCGGCAAGTCGACGCTGCTGCGCACGTTCAACAAGATGTTCGCGCTCTATCCGGAGCAGCGCGCCGAAGGCGAAATCCTGATGGACGGCGAGAACCTGCTGACGACGAAGCGCGACATCTCGCTGCTGCGCGCGCGGATCGGCATGGTGTTCCAGAAGCCGACCCCGTTCCCGATGTCGATCTACGACAACATCGCGTTCGGCGTGAAGATGTTCGAAAAGCTCACGCGCTCGGAAATGGACGACCGCGTCGAGTGGGCACTCACGAAGGCCGCGCTGTGGAACGAAGTGAAGGACAAGCTGGGCCAGAGCGGCTACGGGCTGTCGGGCGGCCAGCAGCAGCGCCTGTGCATCGCGCGCGGCATCGCGATCCGTCCGGAAGTGCTGCTGCTCGACGAGCCGTGCTCGGCGCTCGACCCGATCTCGACGGGCCGCATCGAAGAGCTGATCGCGGAGCTGAAGAGCGACTACACGGTCGTGATCGTCACGCACAACATGCAGCAGGCCGCACGCTGCTCGGATTACACGGCCTATATGTACCTGGGCGAGCTGATCGAGTTCGGCGAGACCGAAAAGATCTTCATCAAGCCGGTGCGCAAGGAAACGGAAGACTACATCACCGGCCGCTTCGGCTGATGACGGAGAACAACAACCATGTCGGATAAACATCTGTCGAGCCAGTTCGACGCGGACCTGAATGCCGTGTCGTCGAAAGTGCTGGAAATGGGCGGACTCGTGGAGTCGCAGATCGTCGGCGCGATGCGCGCGCTGAACGAATTCGATCGCGATACGGCCGAGAAGGTGATCGCGGCCGAGGAAACGCTGAACGCGATGGAAGTGGACATCGACCAGGAATGCGGCAACATCATCGCGCGGAGACAGCCTGCCGCGCGTGACCTGCGTCTTTTGATGTCGATTTCGAAAACGATTACGAACCTCGAGCGCGCCGGCGACGAGGCCGAGAAGATCGCCAAACGCGTGCGCCGCCTGGTCGACGAGCCGGCCGCGCGTGCGGTCAACATCGCCGAGATCAAGGTGTCGGGCGAGATGGCCGTGACGATCCTGCGCCGCGCGCTCGACGCGTTCGCGCGCCTCGATACGGTGGCCGCCGCGCAGATCGTCAAGGACGACAAGGAAATCGACATGGAATTCCGCGCGTTCGTGCGCAAGCTCGTGTCGTACATGCAGGAAGATCCGCGCACGATCTCGGTCGGCCTCGACTACCTGTTCATCGCGAAGGCGATCGAACGGATCGGCGACCACGCGAAGAACATCGCCGAATTCATCATCTACATCGTGAAGGGCACCGACGTGCGGCACCAGCCGCGCGACACGCTCGATCGCGAAGCCAACAGTTAATCGACTCCATAGGAAGAACAGAGGTGCCGATGCCCAGCAACATTCTCGTCGTTGAAGATGAGCCCGCGATTTCCGAACTGATCTCGGTGAATCTCCAGCACGCCGGTCACTGCCCGATCCGCGCTTACAACGCCGAACAGGCGCAGAACCTGATCAGCGACGTGCTGCCCGATCTCGTGCTGCTCGACTGGATGCTGCCGGGCAAGTCCGGCATCGCGTTCGCGCGCGACCTGCGCAACAACGAACGGACCAAGCACATCCCGATCATCATGCTCACCGCCCGCGGCGACGAGCAGGACAAGGTGCTCGGCCTCGAAATCGGCGCGGACGACTACGTGACGAAGCCGTTCTCGCCGAAGGAGCTGATGGCGCGCATCAAGGCCGTGCTGCGCCGCCGCGCGCCGCAGCTGACCGAGGACGTCGTGTCGATCAACGGGCTGCGCCTCGACCCGGCCACGCATCGCGTCGCCGCGCACGGCGACGGCAGCGAGATCAAGCTCGATCTCGGCCCGACCGAGTTCCGCCTGCTGCATTTCTTCATGACGCATCCGGAGCGCGTGCACAGCCGCACGCAGCTGCTCGACCAGGTGTGGGGCGACCACGTGTTCGTCGAGGAGCGTACCGTCGACGTGCACATCAAACGATTGCGCGCGGCCTTGAAACCGGCCGGCTGCGATGCGATGATCGAAACCGTGCGCGGCAGCGGCTACCGCCTCGCCAAGCACGCGTAACGTATTCGGGCATGCCGCGTGCCGCGGCGTGCCGCTCCTTCTTTCGGACGCTGAATCATGAACATCATCTGGGCGCGCTTTCTGGTGTCGCTCGTGCTGCTCGTGCTGATCGGCGTATTGGTCGGCGTCTTCGCCGGCCCGACCGCGGGCCTCGTGTTCGTGGTCGTGATGCTGGTCGCGCAGGGCTTTTTCAGCACCTTCCATACGCAGCGTCTGTGGCGCCTGCTCGATGCGCCCGTCTACGGCGAGGTGCCGAGCGCGCCGGGCATCTGGGGCGAGATCTACTATCGGCTGCACAAGCTCGCGAAGCAGTGGCATGCGCAGGTGCGGCAGGTCGAACAGCAGCACTCGCGTTTCATCCAGGCGATCCAGGCCTCGCCGAACGGTGTCGCGATGCTCGATGATCACGACCAGATCGAGTGGTGCAATGCGATCGCCGAAGTCCATTTCGGCCTCGATGCGAAGCGCGACCTGCGCCAGCACATCACGAACCTGGTGCGCCATCCCGATTTCGTCCGCTACCTCAATGCGCAGCATTACGACGAGACGCTGTTGATGCGCGGCATGGGCGACTCGCGGCAGAACGTGCTGGCCGTGCAGGTGTTTCCGTACGGCGAGAACCGCAAGCTGCTGCTCACGCAGGACATCACCGAGCTCGAACGCACCGACGCGATGCGGCGTGACTTCGTCGCGAACGTGTCGCACGAGCTGAAGACGCCGCTCACCGTGCTGTCGGGTTTCCTGGAGACGATGCGCGAGCTGCCGCTGAACGAGGAGGACCGCGCGCGCTATCTCGACATGATGGAGCAGCAGGCGTCACGGATGCGGCACATCGTGACCGACCTGCTGGTGCTCGCGAAGCTGGAAGGCGAGAGCAAGCCGCCGGTCGATCATGCGATCGACATGCGGGCGGTGTTCGATCATCTGAAGGAGGATGCGCAGACGCTGTCGAACGGGCATCACGACATCGCGTTCTCGATCGACGAGACGCTCGGCGTCACGGGGGCGCAGACGGAGCTGTTCAGCGCGTTCGCGAATCTCGTCACGAACGCGATCCGCTATACGCCGGACGGCGGCAAGATCGTCGTGTCGTGGCGGCGCGAGGGCGCGCAGGGCGTGTTTTCGGTCACGGACAGCGGCTTCGGGATTCCGGCCGCCGATTTGCCGCGGCTCACCGAGCGCTTCTACCGTGTCGATCGCAGCCGCTCGCGCGATACGGGCGGCACGGGCCTCGGGCTCGCGATCGTCAAGCACGTGCTGCAGCGGCACGATGCGCATCTGTACGTGCAGAGCGAGGAAGGGCGCGGCAGTACGTTCACCGCGCGGTTCCCGGGCTCGCGCGTCATCGCGATCCGGCCGGCTGCTTACGAAGCATGATCGTGTAGCGGCTCGTCGGCGTTCAAAAAAGCAGCCCGCGGGCTGCTTTTTTTCATGGCGATGCGTCGGCGCGATCTGCATCGCGCCGACGGTTCACGAGCAGAACTTCGCGAGCAGCCCGAGCTGAGCGTTGCGGATCGTCTTGCCGGTGCGGCGCCGGCGATAATGGCCGTCGCTGTGCATCTGCCATGCCGACTGGTTGTCGCCGAGGCACACCGACAGCCCCTCGGCGATCACGCGCCGCTTCAGCTTGCGCTCGCGGATCGGGAACGCGACTTCGACGCGGCGGAACAGGTTGCGGTCCATCCAGTCGGCACTCGACAGATAGACGTCCTCGGCGCCGCCCGCATGGAAATAGTAGATGCGGTGGTGTTCGAGGAAGCGGCCGACGATCGAGCGCACCGTGATGTTTTCCGACAGCCCCGGCACACCGGGCTTCAGCGCGCAGACGCCGCGCACGATCAGATCGACCTTGACGCCGGCCTGCGACGCTTCGTACAGCGCGGCGATCACCGACGGCTCCAGCAGCGCGTTCATTTTCGCGACGATGCGCGCGCGCTTGCCGGCCTGCGCATTGTCGATCTCCGCGCGGATCGACTCGATGATGCGCGGATGCAGCGTGAACGGCGACTGCCACAGCTCGTGCAGCGTCAGTTCGCCGCCGATCCCGGTCAGTTGCTGGAACACGTGATGCACGTCCTCGCAGATCTTCTGGTCGGCCGTCATCAGCCCGAAGTCGGTGTAGAGGCGTGCGGTGCGCGGATGGTAGTTGCCGGTGCCGAGATGCACGTAGCGGCGCAGCGACGCCTTGCCGGCCTGCACGACGCGTCGCACGATCAGCATCATCTTCGCGTGGCACTTGTGGCCGACCACGCCGTACACGACATGCGCGCCGACGGCTTCGAGCTGCGACGCCCAGTTGATGTTGGTTTCCTCGTCGAAGCGCGCGAGCAGCTCGACGACGACGGTCACTTCCTTGCCGTTGCGCGCGGCTTCCATCAGCGCGTCCATCAGCGGCGAGTCGGTGCCGGTGCGATAGATCGTCTGCTTGATCGCGACGACGCTCGGGTCTCTCGCGGCCTGCTGCAGCAGTTCGAGCACGGGCTGGAAGCTCTCGTACGGGTGGTGCAGCAGGATGTCGCCGGCGTCGATCGCGTCGAACATCGTCGGCGCGTTGGCGATTACCGCGGGGGTTGATGCGGTGAACGGCGTGAACTTCAGGTCCGGGCGGTCGACGAGATCGGGAATCTGCATCAGGCGCACGAGGTTCACGGACCCGGCCACGCGGTAGCAGTCCTTGTCGCCGAGTTCGCTTTCCTCGAGCAGGCGCCGCACGATGTGCAGCGGCGTGTCGGCCGACACTTCGAGGCGCACCGCGTTGCCGAGGTGGCGCGCGGGCAGTTCGCCCTGCAGCGCGACACGCAGGTTCGTGATTTCGTCTTCGTCGACGAACAGCTCGCTGTTGCGCGTGATGCGGAACTGGTTGCAGCTCTTCACGACGAGTTGCGGGAAGAGTTCGCCGACGAAGCGCTGCATGAACGAGCTCAGCAGCACGAAGCCGTGCTCGAAACCCGACAGCGCATGCGGCATGCGCACGACGCGCGGCAGCGCGCGCGGCGCCTGCACGATGCCCATCACGGCCTGGCGGCCGAACGCGTCGCGGCCTTCGAGCTCGACGACGAAGTTCAGGCTCTTGTTCAGCACGCGCGGGAACGGGTGGGCCGGATCGAGGCCGATCGGCGTCAGCACCGGCAGCAGTTCGTCGAGGAAGTAGCGTCGCGCCCATTCGAGCTGCTCGTCGTTCCACGAGTCACTCGCGTGGAAGTAGATGCCTTCCTGTTCGAGCGCCGGCAGCACGGTTTCGTGCAGCATCGTGTACTGTCGATGCACGAGCCGCTGCGCGCGTTCGACGACGAGATCGTAAGCGTGCTGCAGCGACATGCCGTCGGGCGTCAGCGCGCCGGGGTTGTCGCGGATCTGTTCCTGCAGGCCGGCCATCCGGACTTCGAAGAATTCGTCGAGATTGCTGCTGGTGATGCAGATGAAGCGCAGGCGCTCGAGCAACGGGACTTGCGGATCGGCCGCCTGGGCCAGCACGCGCTCGTTGAAACCGAGGATGCCGAGTTCACGGTTGAGAAGCGGGTAACGGACGGACATCGGCAGAGTAGGAGGTAATTCAGGCGATGATTCGAAAGGACGCTCGGAAACTCTCACGGTACGATGACGTGCTGATGACAATAATGGTTTTATATCGGGAAATTCTACGCCGTAACCCTTTCGTCGCATAAATGTTTCGGCTATATGGAATCGAGCAGTGTGCATGCCCGTGAAGCGTGGCAACGGCAAGCGTTCCACGCTTAAAATGTCGCCTTTGATTGATCGCCCGCGGTTGCCGGAGGAACGGCTGCCGCGGAAGAACGCGCACGGAGCCCCCTTCTGATGGTTACAACTCCCCACTTGCTGGCTGCCGTGGATCTCGGCTCGAACAGCTTCCGGCTGATCGTCGGGCGCGTCGAGGAAACGCCGGCGGGCAGTCAGATCTATCCCGTCGACGCGCTGCGCGAGCCGGTGCGGCTGGCCGCGGGCCTGTCGAGCGACAAGATGCTCGATCGCGCGTCGCAGGAGCGTGGCTGGGAGGCGCTCAAGCGGTTCGGCGAGCGCCTGCGCGATTTCCATCCCGATCATGTGCGCGCGGTCGCGACCAACACGCTGCGCGTCGCGAAGAACGCCGCCGAATTCCTCGGCGAGGCCGAGGCGGCGCTCGGGTTCCCGATCGAAGTGATCGCGGGCCGCGAAGAGGCGCGCCTGATCTATGCGGGCGCCGCGCACTCGGTACCGGCGAGCGCCGGCAAGCGGCTCGTCGTCGACATCGGCGGCGGCTCGACCGAATTCATCATCGGCTCGCACTACACGCCGATCGTGATGGAGAGCCTCTATATCGGTTGCGTGAGCCATAGCCGCACCTTCTTTCCGGCCGGCAACGTCGACGAATACACGATGCGGCAGGCCGAACTCGCGGCCAAGCGCGAGATCCAGATCATTTCGAGCGAATACAAGAAGGCCGGCTGGGACCAGGCGATCGGCTCGTCCGGCACCGCACGCGCGCTCGCCGAGCTCGTCGAGGCGAACGGCTTCAACGATCCGGGCATCACGCACGGCATTTCGCGCGGCGGCCTCGAGCGGCTGAAGCGTGCGCTGATCAAGTCGGAGAACGTCAACCGGCTGAAGCTGATCGCGCTGAAGCCCGACCGCGTGCCGGTACTCGCGGGCGGCCTGGCGATCATGCTGGCGGTGTTCGAGGAACTGGGCGTCGACTACGTCGACACGACCGATGGCGCGCTGCGCCTCGGCGTGCTGTACGACCTGCTCGGCCGGACCCAGCACGAGGACATGCGCGCGGTGACCGTCGAGGGTTTCACACGCCGCTACGGCGTCGATCGCGCACAGGCCGAGCGGATCGGGGCGCTCGCCGCGCGTTTTTACGACGAGCTCGAGGAAGACGACGAGGAAGCGCGCGAGGAAGGGCGGATGTTCCTCGGCTGGGCGGCCGCATTGCACGAGATCGGCCTGTCGATCTCGCACAGCGCGTATCACAAGCATTCGGCCTATATCGCGAGCAATGCGGACATGCCGGGTTTTTCGCGTACCGACCAGGCGCGGCTTGCCGCGCTCGTGCTCGGCCATGCGGGCAAGCTCGGCAAGCTGTCGCAGGCGCGGGAGGTCGAATGGCCGCTGCTGTTCTGCCTGCGGCTCGCGGCGCTGCTGTGCCGGCGCCGGACCGATGCGGGGCTGCCCGACATTTCCGTTTCGCAGATGAAGAAGGGCGGGTACGAGGTGCGTCTGCCGAGTGCCTGGGTCGAGCAGAACCCGTTGACCGACTACAGCCTCAGCCAGGAGGCGGCGGAGTGGGAGAAGGTCGGTATCCCGTATCGCGTGGTTTATACCGGCGCGTGACGGGCCAATAGCGAGCCCGGGAGGTGCTCCGGGCGCCGGGTGGATGGATGTGCGGGTGAGGCGCTCGTCAGGTATCGCCCCGCACGATCGTCAAGGGCCACCCAACGCGGGTACCGACGGTCGGCTCAATCGGACGAGCAGACGATCGCGGTCAGGAACGGGAACGCCTGCTTGACGGTTGCATCGCTGCCGGCCTTGCGCACGGCTTCCTCGACCGCGCTCTTCGTGCCGCGCACGACGACGCCGTAGGCCCAGTCGCCGATCGGCGTGCCGTCGCCCGGCCGGAAGATCGGATCGTTCGCCTGGTAACCGAGCACGACGTAGACGCCGAAGCCGTAGGCCGTCAGCGAGCGGTTCGTGCGGAACGCGTTGACCGAATTCGATTCGACGTGCATCGGCTCGGACTGGATGTCGCCGGCGGCGAGCAGCGGCGCGACGAACTTGTGGCCGGTCGAATGACAGTCGAGCGCGTCGTCGAGCGCTTTCGCCGACGCGGTGCCGGCGGTGGTCGCGAGTACGAGCAGCGACGCGCAGAGGGCTGGCTTGAGAACGTTGTTTTTCATGCGCGGTTGCGGGTTGTTTCACACGTATTATCGCGTGTTCCAGCAAGTTTCGTGCGCGGGACTCGTGGTGGAGGCGTGGGTGCGTCGACGCGGCGGTTGAGCCGGGCTTGGCCCGCATCGCGGCGAGCCCGGAAAACGGCGGGGCGATTCAAGGGCCGGTAAAAAACACCCGTAAACGGAAAAAGGGGCTACGGTGTTCAACCGTAACCCCTTGATTCCTTGGTCGGAGCGATAGGATTCGAACCTACGACCCTCTGATCCCAAATCAGATGCGCTACCAGGCTGCGCTACGCTCCGACGAGCCAAAGATAATAACGTCGAACGGCCGCATCGGTCAATCACGATATGCGGGTAAATGCCGCGGCGGCGAGCGGTCCGCGATTTGCGACAATTCACAGGATGATCGGCCGCCCCCCACGCATGCGCGCGCGGGCGCTCGCCGAAGCAAGGAGAACATCATGATGAACCTGATCCTGTGGCGCCACGCCGAAGCCGAAGACTACGCGACGAGCGATCTCGCGCGCCAATTGACCGTGCGCGGCCGCAAGGATGCGCAGGCGATGGCCAAATGGCTGCGCGGCCGGCTCGAGACGAATACCGTGATTCTCGCGAGCCCGGCGGCGCGCACCGTGCAGACCGTCGAGGCGCTGACCGACCAGTACCGGACCGTCGACGCCCTCGCGCCAGGCGGCAGTGTCGACGACGTGCTGGCGGCGGCCGGTTGGCCGGACGGTATCGCACCGACGGTCGTGATCGTCGGCCATCAGCCGACGCTCGGCAGCGTGGCCGCGCAGCTGGTCGCCGGCGGCGACGACAACTGGAGCATCAAGAAGGGCGGAATCGTGTGGCTGGCGAGCCGCACGCGCGACGGCAGCCGGCAGGCCGTATTGCGGGCGGTTTTGACGCCGGAACTGGTGTAAAGCCCGCCTGAATTGGTTTGAAGGGATTGATCGTACGGTTTCGCAAGCTTTCTGCTAAAGTCAATTCGGCGACACGTCATTGAAAGGACACGGTCGTGCCACATAACGGTCACGGCCGGTTACTACATTGGCGGGCATGTCGTCCTATTCCTTACGACCAGGAAAGCCTAATGCGAGAACTGCCGACGCCTACGCTCCCTTTTGCCTCGCTGCCCCTCGACACGTCGCGACGCCACCTGCCGCGCGCCAGTGAAACCGTCACATCGGAGTATCGCCTGCGCGCCGCATGGGCGCGTACGGAAGACGAATTGCGCGAAGCCCAGCGCCTGCGCTACAGCGTGTTCGCCGAAGAGATGGGCGCGCAGGTCAGCGGCCCGTCCGGTCTCGATGTCGATCCGTTCGACGTGTATTGCGACCACCTGCTGGTCCGCGATCTCGACACGCTGAAAGTCGTCGGTACGTACCGCGTGCTGCCGCCGCACCAGGCGGCGCGTGTCGGCCGCCTGTACGCCGAAGGCGAATTCGACCTGTCGCGCCTCACGCACCTGCGCGGCAAGATGGTCGAGGTCGGCCGCTCGTGCGTGCACAGCGACTACCGCAGCGGCGCCGTCATCATGGCGCTGTGGGGCGGTCTGGGCGCGTACATGATGCAGAACGGCTACGAGACGATGCTCGGCTGCGCGAGCGTGTCGATGGCCGACGGCGGCCACTACGCGGCGAACCTGTACCAGTCGCTGTCGGCGAGCTCGCTGACGGCGCCCGAGTATCGCGCATTCCCGCACACGGCCCTGCCGGTCGATGAACTGCAGACGGGCACCGTCGTCGCACCGCCGCCGCTGATCAAGGGTTACCTGCGTCTCGGCGCGAAGATTTGCGGCGCCCCGGCCTGGGATCCCGACTTCAACTGCGCGGATTTCCTGACGCTGTTCCGTCTGTCGGACATCAACGCGCGCTACGCCCGCCACTTCCTGGGCTGAGCGATCCGAATCGCGCCGCACCTCCGAGGCGGGGCGCACGCAAGCAAACGCCGTCGCGCGGTAGCTGCCGCACGACGGCGTTCGTGTATCCGGTCCGTGTCTGCGTATCGGGCCCCGATAATTTCAGAGACACGCAACGACCACCGTGCCGCAGGGCGGCACGGCTGGGACGGCCCGTGGGAGGGCCGGACGACAGCGGCGCGCTCAGTGCTTGCGCCGCCAGTCGAGCAGGTGGTGTTCCGCCATCCAGTGGTGGATCATCCCTTCGCCTTCGTGGCTGCGCTTGTATTCGCGCGACTCGAAGTACGACAGTGCGACCAGCACCATCAGACCGATGAACAGGCCGATCAGGCCCGCAATTTCCTCAGACGACATGGCAGCCTCCTTTCAACGGCACAGCGCCATGCGTACATAGTAGGACATGCGCGGCGCAACCCCGAAACCGGATTTCCGCTAGACTCGGCGCGGTCCCGGCGTGCGATGGGCGCGCCGTTTTCCGGAGCCCTACGTGATGACCCGTTTCGTGCTGGCCGTGCTGGCCGCATCCCTTCTTGCCGCCTGCAGCAGCGATCCTCGTCAGGCCCGCCGCGGTCACCCGCCGGAAGATCCGGCCGACTATCACGGCGTGCCGACCGACATGACGCCGCCGTCGATGCTCGACGCGCCGCCCCCGAAACCCGTGCAGTAGCAGTAACGGTCGGCCGGGCCCGTAGTCACGCGCGGGCCGCGGGCGCGGCCTGCGGTTCGGCGCCAACGCGCCGCAACAGCGCCGGCAGGTAACGCGCGAGCGTCGCGCCGCGTGCCGCCATGAACAGCAGCAGCGCGAACCAGAGGCCATGATTGCCGAACGTGCCGACGGCGGCGAGCGTGGCCGCGACGAAGATCGACAACGACACGACCATCGCGCGCATCAGCGATTGCGTCTGCGTGGCGCCGATGAACACGCCGTCGAGCAGGAAACCCCAGACCGACACGATAGGCGAGATCGCGGCCCACGGCAGGTAGCGCAGCGCGACGGCGCGGATCTCGGCCTGGTCGGTCAGGCGCGCGACGATCCAGCCGCCCGCCGCCCAGTAAACGAGCGCGAACAGCAGGGCGCCGAGTGCCGACCAGAACAGCGTGACGCGCACGGCTTGCCGGAAGGCGCGGCGATCGCGCGCGCCGGCCGCCGCGCCGACGAGCGCCTCGGCCGCATGCGCGAAGCCATCGAGGCCATACGCCATGAAGGTCTGGAAATTCAGCAGTAGCGCATTCGCGGCGAGCGTCGCGTCGCCTTGTTTCGCGCCGAGATGCGCGAACCAGCCGAACGCGCCGAGCAGGCACAGCGTGCGCAGGAAGATGTCGCGATTGAGCGCGATCAGCCGCTTGAGCGCGACGCGGTCGGCAAGCGCGCGTACCGCGAGCGGTGCAAGGCCGCGCGGCCGCAGCCGCCACAGCATCCACGCACCGAGCGCGAAACCGCACGCGTCCGCGGTGGCGGTGGCGGCGCCGATGCCGGCGATGCCCCAGCCGAAGCCGTACACGTAAAGCAGCACGGCACCGATGTTCACCGCGTTGATGAACACCTGCGTGACGAGTGCGAGCCGGACGCGCTGCACGCCCAGCAGGTAGCCGAGCACCACGTAGTTCGCGAGCGCGAACGGTGCGCTCCAGATCCGTGCGTGGCTGTATGCGAGCGCCGTCGCGCGGACGGCATCGCTGCCGCCGAGCGCGGACAGCGCGAACGACAGCAGCGGCACCTGCAGCGCCAGCACCGCGACGCCGAGCGCGAACGCGACGATCAGCGCGCGCAGCAGGTTCAGGCGGATTCCGGCGGCGTCGCCGGCGCCATGCGCCTGCGCGACGAGGCCGGTCGTCCCCATCCGCAGGAAGCCGAAGCCCCAGAACACGAAATTGAAGAACAGCCCGCCGAGCGCGACACCGCCGAGATATTGCGTCCCGTCAAGGTGGCCGGCGACGGCCGTGTCGACGGCACCGAGGATCGGCTGGGTCAGGTTCGCAAGGACGATCGGGAATGCGAGCGCGAGGACGCGCCGATGCGTGACGGCGGCCGACACGCTGCCGGCCCCGAGCGGTAAGGCGGATTCGGACATGACGGATGCGTCAGGCGCGTTCCTGCACGCAGACCCACGGCGAGACGACGACCGCCCACAGCTCCGGATTGCGCGCCGCGTAGTCGGCGGCGGTTTCGGCCGGCATGCGCGCGACGAGGCCGGACGACAGCCAGCGCGTAACCTGTTCGGCATCGTCGCTGGCAACCGCTTCCGCGACGCTGACGAGATCGAGGTCGCGCGCGATCGACAGCAGCTTGCCCTGCGCGAAGAAGCGTTCGAGATCGCACCAGTCGATCTTGGCGGTTTCGCCGAGGAGTTTGGCGTAGAGCGGGCTGTGCGACGCGCCCGCGGCGGCGTGTTGATCAGAGGACATCGGTTTCTTGGAAAGACTGCGTGGCGCCACTATAAACCATCCGGCCGGGCGGGCCGAGCGGCAGCGGGGGGCGCTCACGCGTCGCGCAGCGCGCGCCGGATGATCTTGCCGGTCGCGGTCATCGGCAGGCCGTCGACGAACGCGATCGCGCGCGGGTACTCGTGGGCGGCGAGCCGCGTGCGCACATGTGCCTGCAGCGCGCCGACGAGCGCGGCGTCGCCGACGTGGCCGGGGTTCAGCACGACGAACGCCTTGACGATCTCGGTGCGCGTCGCGTCGGGCACGCCGACGACGGCGGCCATCCGCACCGCCGGATGCGTGAGCAGGCAGTCCTCGATCGGGCCGGGGCCGATCCGGTAACCGGCGCTCGTGATCACGTCGTCGTCGCGGCCGACGAAGCGCACGAAACCGTCGGCGTCGATCGTGCCCGTATCGCCGGTGAGCAGGTAGTCGCCCGCGAACTTGTCGCGCGTCGCGTCGGGGTTGCGCCAGTATTCGAGAAACATCACCGGGTCGGGGCGGCGCACCGCGATGCGGCCTTCGACGCCGGGCGGCAGCGGCGTGCCGTGCGCATCGACGATCGCGACTGCATGACCGGGCACCGCCTTACCGATCGCGCCGGGCTGCGCATCGAACAGCGCCGCGCACGACGACAGCACCATGTTGCATTCGGTTTGCCCGTAGAACTCGTTGATCGTCACGCCGAGCGCATCGCGGCCCCATGCCGTCAGTTCGGTGCCGAGCGATTCGCCGCCGCTCGCGACCGATTTCAGCGCCAGCGTGTAGCGTTCGCGCGGCGCCACGACGGCGCGCATCAGCTTCAGCGCGGTGGGCGGCAGAAAGGCGTGAGTGACGCCGTGCCGCGCCATCAGCGCGAATGCCGCTTCGCCGTCGAATTTCTCGAAGCGGTGCGCGAGCACCGGCACGCCGTGATGCCATGACGGCAGCAGCACGTCGAGCAAGCCGCCGATCCATGCCCAGTCGGCGGGCGTCCAGAACAGGCGCGCGTCGTGCGGGAAGCACTGCTGCGACATCTCGACGCCCGGCAGGTGGCCCAGCAGCACGCGATGCGCGTGCAGCGCGCCCTTCGGTTTGCCCGTCGTGCCGGACGTGTAGATGATCAGCGCCGGATCGTCGGCGGCCGTATCCACCGGCACGAAATCGGGCGCTTCGGCGGCGAGCGCCGCGTCGTAGCGCAGCACGCCGGGCGCGTCGGGCGCGTCGTCGCCGATGCAGTAGACGGTATGCAGCGCCGGCAGTTGCGCGCGCAGCGGCGCGATCTTCGCGTAACCGGCCGCGTCGGTGACGAGCGCGGCCGCCTCGCTGTTCGCGAGCCGGTACTCGAGTGCATCGACGCCGAACAGCGTGAAGAGCGGTACCGCGATCGCGCCGAACTTGTACGCGGCCAGGTGTGCGATCGCCGTTTCGGGGCCTTGCGCGAGAAAGATGCCGATCCGGTCGCCGCGCCGCAGGCCGGCACGCGCGAAGCTGTTCGCGAGCCGGTTAGAAGCATGCTTCAGGTCGTCGAACGTGAGGCGGGAAACGTTGCCTCGCGCCGTTTCGTGGATCAGCGCGACGCGTCCGCTGCCGTCGGCCCATTTGTCGCACACGTCCACGCCGATGTTGTAGCGCGCCGGAATGTCCCAGCGGAAGCGGGCGAGGAGGTGATCGTAGCGGTCGGCGGCGGGCAGCATCGCGAGGTCTCCTGGTGTCGAGCGTGGCGTCGGGTGAACGGCTTACATCAGGATTTCACGCAGACGAATCCACAATGGTGTTTGCTGATAGGGAATGTTCGGACTCGTCCAATAGGCGAGGCTCAGTGCACGATTCCACAATGACGCATAAGATCAAGACAAAACAGTGGTGTGACCATGGATTTGCTTCTGATAGCTGCGGGGTTCAGCCTGATCGGAATCGGGGTGCTGGTGGCGTTTGCTCGTCACGTCGATCCGTTGTCCGGCCGTTTCACCGGACGTCTGCGCAAGCGCTGACTTGATGTGTTCCGTTTTCGCCGCGACGGCACGCGATGCGTGCCGGCATCGCGTGCCGTCTGTCGTGCGCTCAGCGCGCCGGCAGGTAGCGTGACGGATCGATCGAGCGGCCGCCATAGCGCAGCTCGAAATGCAGCGCGACACGATCGCTGTCGCTGTTACCCATCTCGGCGATCGATTGCCCTTGCGTAACCGACTGGCCTTCCTTCACCAGGAGCGCTCGGTTGTGCGCGTAGGCCGTCAGGTAATCGGCGTTGTGCTTCAGGATGATCAGGTTGCCGTAGCCGCGCAGCCCGTTACCGGCATAGACCACGACACCCGGCGCGGCCGCGACCACCGGCGTGCCCGGCGAATTCGCGATGTCGATGCCCTTCGATTTCGAGCCGTCGAACGTGCGCACCACGTTGCCGGCCGCCGGCCAGATCAGCGCAATGCTCGTGGCCGGCTTCACGGCCGATTCGACCGGGGCGGAAGGCGCCGGGCGTGCACGGCCCGCGCTGCCGGTGCCGGTGGTCGACGGCGTCGATGCGGTGGTCGTGCCGGGCGGAGGCGCGACGCGCAGCACCTGGCCGACTTCGATCGCATCGGGGTTCGTCATCTGGTTCCAGCGCACGATGCTCTGTACCGACGTGCGGTTGTCGCGCGCGATCTTGTAGAGCGTGTCGCCACGCTCGACGCGATAGAACCCGGGGCCGACGGGCGCGGAGCCGCACGCGACGAGCAGCGCGGCGCAGGCGGCTGCGAAGAGTCGCTTCGTTGTTGTTCCGAACATTGAACCTCGCAAGACCCTGCCGCGCGTGACGCGGCAGGCAACACAAAACGTCCGATTTTAACGGGTTCGACCCGCGCACCGCAGTTTCGGCGCTGGCGCGGCTGTCGCGCCCCGCGTCGGTGTGTGTCGAATCAGCCGGCGAGCGGGATCACGCGGATTCGCAGCGTGGCCGTTTCGGTCGCGCCCGGCGCGAGCATGCGCAGGCCGAGGCCGTTGTGGATCGCATCGGGCAGGCCGAGCCACGGCTCGACGCAATAGAAATCCGAATCCGGTTTTTCGGTCCAGGTAGTGACCGCGTACCACGGGATCGAGCCCGGCACGTCCAGCGCGATCTCGATCGTGCGGCGGCGGCCCGGCATCACGATGCGCACCGGCGTGGACGGCGTGCCGTCGAGGCAGTGGAAGCGGTCGAGGATGTCCGGATCGTCGAGGCGGTAGCGGGCTTCACCCGGTTCGGGCGGGCTGATCGAGCCGTCCGCGCGCTGGTGGCAACGGCGGGTCGGCGGCAGCTCGAGGAGGGTGTCGGCCCGCTCGCCGTGCGGCAGCGCGAAGTAGAAGTGGTGGCCGGCGTAGTAGGGCAGCGGCGTGTCGCCGCGATTGGTCGTTGTCAGCGCGACGTCGAGCGTATGCGCGTCGGCCAGCCGGTACGTGGTTTCGAACCGGAAATCGAACGGGTAGCTCGCGCGCAGCGCGTCGTTCGCGTCGAGCGTCATCGACAGCGCGGCGCCATCGGCCGACGGGTGCGCGTCGAACGGCAGATCGCGCGCGAAGCCGTGCATCGGCAGGTCGCGGACCACGCCGGCGGCGTCGCGCCAGCGGCCGATCTCGCCGTCGACGCGGTGGCGGCCGAGGAACGGGAACAGCAGCGGATTGCCGCCGCGCACGCGGGCGAGGTTGCTCCAGTCGGCGGTTTCCGGCCAGAAGATCACCGGTTCGCCATCGACGTGCCAGGACAGCAGGCGGCCGCCGAATTGCGGGGCGACCCGGACGAGCGACGGGCCGGCGTGAAGTTCGTGAATGTCGTGTTGCTGGAAGATCGGCATGGCGAATCGGGTTGGGCGGGTGACGGGAGCAACGGGCGTTCCATTATCGGGCCGTGGCCGCTCGGGGAAAACCCTTCTCGGGAAATTGCGAGTTTTTAACACTGTCAATGGTCGGGATAATGCCTCTAAACCGGTGATGTTGCCGGGTCATGACACTTCGTGGAGGGGGCCATGGATCTGGCAATGGCAATGGGAATCGCACTGTTCGGCATGTTCACCGGCAGCACGGTATTATTTTTCTATCAGCTCGGCCGCTGACGGCAATTTCTGCCGAAGTCGACAGGCCCGCCATGCAAATGGCGGGCTTTTTGCTTTCCGGGTGCTTACAAATTGCAAGCGTTTGTGTGCAGCGCCGCAATATCCTGCCAAATGCCTTGGCGCAGTAATCCTGGCTCGGCATAATCGGGGCGCGTTTTCCAGGACGCGCATCGCGTCGTCCTCCTTCCTTCCCGCTTAATCTTCACTAAAAGGACCGACGCGTGAGCCTCTGGTTTCTGGTATTCCTGAGCGTCCTGCAGGGCGTCACCGAACTCTTCCCCGTCAGCAGCCTTGGCCATACGCTGCTCGTGCCGGCGCTGTTCGGCATGCACATCGACAAGCACGCGCCGCAACTGCTGCCGTTCCTCGTCGCGCTTCACCTCGGCACCGCGCTGGCATTGCTGTGGTACTTCCGCGCGCGCTGGATCGCGCTGATCGGCGGTTTCTTCGCGCAGCTCGGCGGCCGCAAGAACGACGACGGCCACCTGATGTGGGCGCTGATCATTGGCACGATCCCGACCGGCATCGTCGGGCTGCTGCTGGAAAAGCGCATCGAGCGCGTGTTTCACGATCTGCGGATCGTCGCGATCGCGCTGATCGTCAACGGCGTGTTGCTGTGGCTGGGTGATCGCATCCAGCGCAGCCGCGCGCATCAGGCGCCCGAGAAGATGACGTTCAAGCAGGCGTTCTTCGTGGGGCTCGCGCAGATCGGCGCGCTGATTCCGGGCTTCTCGCGCAGCGGGCTGACGATGATTGCCGGCAATGTGGCCGGGCTGACGGCGGAAAAGGCGGCGGAATTCTCGTTTCTGCTCGGCACGCCGATCATCTTTGCCGCGGGCGTGCTCGAACTGCCGAAGCTGTTCCATGCGCGCGACCAGCTCGCGGATGCGCTGCTCGGCGGCGTGCTGACGGCGATCGCCGCGTACCTGAGCGTGCGGTTCCTGATGCGCTATTTCGAAGGGCGCGGCCGGCTCGCGTCGTTCGGCGTGTATTGCGTGATCGCCGGCGTGTTCTGTCTCGGCTGGTTCATGCTGCATCCGCAGCCGGTTTGATGCGCCGGCGCCGGTCTCGCGTGATCTGGCGCGATGATCGGGTATAATTTCGGGCTCGGCTTCGTGTCGGGCCCGTTTTGTTTCGGGGCTTTGAGTTGTTGTTGCTCAAAACCCCGATGCCGAATGCGGTCCGTGTCAGGCCGTGTCTTTTCTCCCCCGACCGCCCTTAGCTCAGTTGGATAGAGCAACGGCCTTCTAAGCCGTAGGTCACACGTTCGAATCGTGTAGGGCGGGCCAGTTTGATCACTGGGCGATCTTCCCGGGGCCACCCCGGATGACGCGAGCGCATCACTCCACCGTCACCGATTTCGCCAGATTCCTCGGCTTGTCGATATCCGCGCCCCGCAAGCACGCGGCGTGATACGCGAGCAACTGCAACGGCACGACGTGCAGAATCGGCGACAACAACCCGTAGTAATCCGGCATTCGCAGCACCGACACGCCTTCGCCGTTGTCGATCCGCGTATCGGCATCCGCGAACACGTAAAGCTGCCCGCCGCGTGCCTGCACCTCCTGCATGTTCGACTTGAGCTTTTCGAGCAGCGCGTCGTTCGGTGCGATCGTGGCAACGGGCATCGTGTGCGTGACGAGCGCAAGCGGCCCGTGTTTCAGCTCGCCCGCCGGGTACGCTTCCGCGTGGATATACGAAATCTCCTTCAGCTTCAACGCGCCTTCGAGCGCGATCGGGTAGTGCAGCCCGCGCCCGAGAAACAGCGCGTTTTCATGCTGCGAGAACTCCGCCGCCCAGCGCGCGATCTGCGACTCCAGCCCCAGCACGTCTTCGAGCGCGCCGGGCAGGCGCCGCAACTGCGTCGTATAGCGCGCGAGTTGCGCATCGTCGACGTAGCCGCGCAGCCGCCCGAGCGTCACCGCGAGAATGAACAGCGCGACGAGCTGCGTCGTGAACGCCTTGGTCGACGCGACGCCGATTTCCGGGCCGGCCCGCGTCAGGAAGCGCAGGCCGGTCTGGCGCATCATCGCGCTGGTCGGCACGTTGCAGATCGCCAGCGTGTCGATGTGGCCGAGCGCCTGCGCGTACTTGAGGGCGGCGAGCGTGTCTGCGGTCTCGCCGGATTGCGACACGCTGACCACCAGCGTATTCGGCGTCGCGAGCGCGTCGCTGTAACGGTATTCGCTCGCGATCTCGACCTGCGCGGGGATGCGTGCGATCGTCTCGAGCCAGCGGCGTGCGGTCAGGCCGGAGTAGTGGCTCGTGCCGCACGCGAGGATCAGCACGTTGTCGATCTGCTCGAACGCGCGCGCGGCGTCCGGGCCGAATACGGCGGGATCGAACAGCCCGGCATCGGGGATCGTCGCGGCCACGGCCTGCGGCTGCTCGAAAATTTCCTTCTGCATGAAGTGCCGGTAGGGGCCGAGCTCGACCACGCCCTGCGCGGACGAAATGGTTTGTATCGCGCGTTCGATCGGCGCGCCGGTGCGATCGAGTACCCGCACGCCGCCCGGCGTCAGCTCCACGATGTCGCCTTCCTCGAGAAAGATGAAGCGGTCGGTGATGCCGGCGAGCGCGAGCGCATCGGACGCGAGAAAGCATTCGCCGTCCTTCACGCCGACGACGAGCGGCGAGCCGGCCCGCGCGCCGATCAGCCGCTGCGGCTCGTGCTTGCTGAACACCGCGATCGCGTAGGCGCCGTGCAGTTGCGAGGTCGCATCGCGCACGGCGGCAAGCAGGTCGCCGCGATACTTGCTGTGGATCAGATGCGCGACTACCTCGGTGTCGGTCTGGCCGTCGAATTCGTAGTGCTCGTCGGACAGTTGCTTGCGCAACGTTTCATGATTCTCGATGATGCCGTTGTGCACCAGCGCGATTTCGTCGCGCGAGAAGATCGGATGCGCGTTGCACGTCGCGGGCGCGCCGTGGGTTGCCCAGCGCGTGTGCGCGATGCCGGTGCTGCCGGCGAGGCCGGCGCTGCGCACGTGGGCGTCGAGATCGGCGACGCGCGACATGCTGCGCTCGCGGCGTGCCTGGCCGTCGACGACGGTCGCCACCCCGCATGAATCGTAGCCGCGATATTCGAGGCGGCGCAAACCTTCGATCAGAATCGGGACGATATCCCGTTGCGCGACCGCGCCGACGATGCCACACATGACACGTCTCCTTCCCTGTAGATTTCCCCGGACCGTGCGCACGCGTGGATCAGCGTGACGCGGTCTCCGTTGTCGCCGCCGTCGTGAAGCCGCATCGAGCGGGTGCGACCGGGTCGGCCATCCGGCTTTCGAATGCCAGGTAAAGCGCCTCCTCGAGTACATTCCAGTGCGCGCCGTGCCGGTAAGGCCCCGATCGTGCATGCCAGCACGCGACCGTGTTCATGTCGTTCATCTTGAATGCGACCAGTGCGATCAAGCCCCACGGATAATCGGAGCTGGCGAGTTGCAGCCAGGTCTTGCCGTACTTCTGCATCCACTGCGCATAGATCGTCTCGTTCGATTGCTGGGGAACCTGAATGCCGGAAAGAAGCGGAAAGACCTGCGCGACTTTCGCCGGATAGAACGTCGTGTCGCTGATGCGCTGCGTGCTCGCGCGAAAGCCGGACTGCGTGCCGCGCCAGAACACCTTCAGGATCGCGGACGCGAGCCGGTCGGCGCGCTGGCTCCACGGGCCGGCGCGCGTGGCGTCGCCATGCCGGACGTAATACGCGGCAAGCGCCTGGAACGCGCTGTGGACCTCGACGTTGTCCATCAGCAGCGCGACGTGCAGCGTCGACGAGATCTGATAGACGCCCGCGGGCTTGCTGAGCAGCGCGTCCAGATGCGCGGCCGCGCGATCGAGGCTGAGTTCCCATGCGGGGGGCAGGCCCTCGGGCGGTGCGAAGCGGGCGAGCAGTTCGATCCAGGTCGCCATCATTGCATCGTCGGCGTCGGCTTCGGCGCATGAGCTGTACTGGCCGCTCTTCACGCAGTAGCGATCGAACCCGCCGTCCGGACGCTGGCGCGGCAGCAGCCACGCGATCCAGGCGAGCGCGGCCTGATGGGCGTCGAGCCCGGCGTCGGCGGCGCCGAGCAGCGCCTTCGCCGCGAAATAAGGATCGATGCCGGCGCCGTTCAGGCGCACGGTGATCGCGCCGTCGGGGCGTTGGTAGAGTCCGTTGAGCTGGAGTTCGGCGGCGCTCGCCTGCAGTGCGACGCCGCACGCGGCGACACAGCAGGCGACGCACCAGAGGCGGCATAGCCGGGCGGTGGCCGCCACGCGTGCGCGTGCGGCCGGGAAAAGCGCGGGCCGGTTCATGATGGGGGGCTCCTGCGCGATGGTCCTGCGCAAATCCCGCCGCGCGCGGCGTTGGCCGCGCCGCGCGCCGGCGGGTGTGTCGATGTCGCGGCTCAGTGCACCTTGGCGCTGGTGAACTTGAGACTGGTGCCGCTGTTCGCGGTCACGAGCCAGTACGTCGAGTCGGTGATGACGACGCTGCCGAAGCCTTGCGTGATGACCGGCAGCGCGAAGCCCTTCTTCGGCAGCAGCCACGTCATGTTCGCGAGGCTGGTCGGATGGCTGGCGGCGAACGTCCAGCCGCTGCCCGTGTCGGTGGCCGACCACGTGACGTTCAGGCGTGCACGATCGAAGGTCGTGATGTCACTCATCGTGTACCACTTGAACTGACCCGTCAGTTTTAGCGTATTGGCTTGCGAGAAGATCGCGGACAACGTCGACGTGTAGGACGACGCGCCCAGCGGATGCGCATAGATCAGCCGGCTCGTGCGGTTCGCGACGACGAAGTTCATCAGGGATGCGTACCAGTTGTTGACGTCGGCCGTCGGCACCGCGTATTGCTGGAACTCCTCGAACGTCGCGTACTTGCCGAACGGCATCACGGGGTACGCCCACAGGCCGGGGTTCAGCAACGCGCCGTTGCGGTATGCGCGGGTCGGTGCCGAGCCGGTGTGGCCGGTGAAGTAGTAGCCGTTGAAGCCGTTGCTTTCGAGCCAGTTGACCGACCAGGTCGGCGTGTTGCCTTCCGGCGCCGCGTACTCGACGTCCGGCTGGCCGGTCGCGGCCTGGACGGCCTGATGGTTCATCACGAGGTACTGCGTGAACGTGCTCGCGTTCGTTTCGCTCGCATTCGCTCCCCAGTAATCGTGAATCCAGCCGCCGTGGCTGCCGACGCGATGGCCCTTGGACACGAAATACCTCAGGAGGCTCTGCGCGGTCGGGTTGTTCGCGAGATTGATGCCGTTGCCGTCGCCGAAGGTTGCTTCATCCGGCCCGGCCGTGATCACGAGCGAGAACGGCCCGTTGTTCCATACGCCGAGGTTCTTCAGTTGCAGCGCCGGCTGGATCTGGTCGCCCGCGCAGAAGTGCCAGTTGAACACGAGCCCGGCCATCGCCTTCGGCAGCGGCGACAGCGACGGCAGGTTCAGCATCTGCGTGCCGAAATAATGCAGGTAGCCGTGAATCAGCATGCCGTCGGTCTGGCCGTCGAGGTAGGCGAGCGGCAGGTTGACGAACAGCACGCCGCCGTTGCCGTACGTGTTGTAGCCGGACACCAGCCCGAAGGTCGGCGAGGTCAGGATCGTCGTGCCGGTGTACGTCCCCTGCGTGACGAAGCTCGGATAGGTGAGGAAGCCGTACACGTAGCCGGAGATGCCTTCGAGCGTGTCGCTGGTGGTGGCCAGCGTCGCCGCGAGCGTGTTGGCCGTCTTGCCGGTCGACGTGCTCAGGAGCGAATTGGCGGTATACGTCGTAGTCTTCTTCAGCTTGCCGGTCACGGTGCCGGTCAGCTTCGGCGTCGTCTGGTTCAGCACGCCGCTGCCCGTGGGCGGCGTCGTGTACTTGAACCATGCGTCGTGGTTGTAATTGGCGAGGCCGCCAGGGTTCGACGGGCTGGCGGCCAGAAACTGCGCGCTGCCCGACGACGTGTTCGTCGACGTGCCCGAGGTGCTCGTCGAGGCGAGCGCGGTCGCGGTCGTGGTGCTCGACGAAGCCGTGGTCCATGCCATCGACTTGCCGGGAGGCACCTGGAGCGTGCGCAGCCAGCTGCTCATGCCGGTCACGTTGCCGAGGCCGATCATGTTGCCGCCGTATTGGTCATACAGCACATAGTCCACACCGACCATGCTGCTGAAGCGCGATTTCGGGCTGACGTAGAAGCCGGCCGAATTCAGCACGCCGAAATCGTAGACGAGCATCACCTTGCCGCCGTTCAACGCGTAGTTCTGGATCGCCGTCACGAGCGCATCGGCGGCTGTCGTATGCACCTGGTCGGGCAGGATCAGGCCCGGATACTGCGACAGCGACGCGCCGGCCGCCATGAACTGGCTGTCGGTCATCACCTTGATCTGCAGCCCTTCTTCCTGCGCACTGTCGAGCCATGCGGACACGCGCGAATCGGGCAGCGTCAGCGTGTCGGGCACCAACAGGAGGAGCTGATTGGTGGCCGCCTGAACGCCGCCCGGACTGAATGCGAACGCGAGCGCGAACAGCGCGAACAGGATCCGCAAGAACTTGCCTGACTTTGCCAACATGGTGTGCTCCTCGCTCAAGGAATGGGGGCGTGCGGCAGCCGGAACGCGCGTGCCGCGAGGTCGACCAATCCAGCCCCGTAGGTGTGTGCGGCTGTCCGGTTCGTCGGGTATCGAGCGGTGCATGTCGACGGCGGACGGATTGCGCCAGGGCGCCGGGGCGCCGCGCAGCCTTCGCCGATGAGAGGACTCGATGCGACGTATTGAAAGAAGCGAACAACGTGCCATTGGCGCAGGAGGCCCGGTCCTGCTGGCTTCCTGTGATGCGGGCCGGGCGGCAGGGCCGGAAACGCGGCGGATTCGTTTCATCGCTGATACGGCGCGTTTGAACGCGCTATCAGCAGACGGAATCGCGATCGTGCGTCAGTGCGCCGGGCCAGCTTGCGCAGTAGGTATAGAGCGTGACCAGCAGGCCGATCAGCAGTGGCCCGCCGAGCAGGAAATAGCAGAACGGCAGGAACAGCAGCGAGCCGTGATGGATGATCGTCGCGTGCAGCAGCATCACGAACGGCAGCGCGAACACGAAGTAGCCGAGCACCAGCAGCGACGCGACGGCTTTTTGCAGCAGCGAGAAATCGAGCGGGTAGTACAGCGCGGCCATCACCAGCGGGATCACTGCGATCGCCGCGCCGTGCAGCACGAACATGTCGCGCAGGTGCAATTGCGGGACATACGGAAACGTGCCGGGCGCAAGCCAGAAGTATGCGCAGATCAGCAGTTGGGTGAAGCTCGCGATACGTAACAGATATGCAACAGGCAACCAGTTCGCCCGCCGGATGAACGATGCGGCGAAGCCGGTCGCGCAGAGCGCGGCGGTGGCGGCCAGCAGCATGCCGCCCGGCATGCGGGCCGCGACGTCGATCGACAGCAGCGGCACGCGCGGTGCGTCGGGCGGGTAACCGATCACGATCACGTGAAGCGCCGGATCGAGCTGGTGTGCGCCCCACGCCATGACCGAGCGCCAGTAGCGCCACGCCAGCGGCAAGCCGAACCACAGCGACGCGTACAGCGCGGGCGTCAGCAGCGCGATCGACGACAGCCAGCGCTGCGGGTACGCGTGGGTGCGCAGCGAACGATCGACGGGAGGACGGACGGGATGCGTGTGCATGGCGCCCGCCCGCTTACCAGCGATAGAAGACGCTGAGCTCGCCGCCGATTCGTGAGTAGTACGGGTTGTGGTAATAGTCGAATTCGAGCTGCGTACCCCACTTGCGCGTGAACCAGTAGCGCCATTTCGCGGTGATCTCGTGGCTGCGGAAATCCGCGATCTGCGTGCCGGACCCGGTGACCTGATACGCCTCGCGGCCGACGCCGCCGCGCAGCACGATCACGCTCTTGCCGACTTCGCCGTAGGTGACGGCGCCGTAGTACGCCGGCGCCTTCACCGATCCGGGTGAATCGACCGTATAGTTCGCGCCCGCCTCGAAAATCCACTTCGGCAATGCATACCAGATCACGCCGGCGTGATACAGCTGATCGCGGTGGCCGCTGCGGTTCCATGCGTAGCCGGCGCCGAGCGACACCACCAGCGAACGATCGGACAATAGCTTGCGGTTGATCGACACGTCGACGCGCGCACTCGGCAGGATCGTGCCCGATGTGGTCCCGGAAAAGCCGATCCCGCCGAACCAGTCGGGGCCGAGGTCCTGCACGTAGGTCAGCGCGCCGAGCTGCGTGTTCTCGCCGAAGCGGTGCAGTTGCGCCAATTCGCCGAGCACGGTGCGGCCGCCATCCTGGTAGACGCCGCGCAGATGCACGCCGTACCAGTCGCCGTAGCCGTGCGTCAGGTGTGCGTTCGAATAGCCGAGCGTCAATTCGGTGTGCGATTCCTGCGGCGCCTGCACATGCGTGACGACTGCATCGGGCAGCGGCGGGCGGTTCGTATCCTCGGGCGTGAACTCGGCGAGCGGCACGCCGTCCGGCAGGCCTTCGGCGTCCACGCGCACGAACATCGACTCGTCGCGCATCCGTGGCGTGATGACGGTCGCGGGGGCCGGAGGCTGCACGGCCGGCGTGGCGGCGGCATCGTCAGGCTGCTCCGCCAGCGCCGCGGGCGCGCCGAAGGCGACGCCGCACAGCATCGCGAGAGTGGCAACCGGCACGCGCGGGTCGCGATGGCTGGGGCGATCGGACATGAGGCGCTCCTTAACGGGATGTGTGGAACCAGCCGCTGCGCCACGCCACGAGATCGCCATGCACGCAGGCATGATTGATGATCGAGACGTCGCGCGCGCACGCGCTGACCGGATGGCCGGCGACGCCGATGCGCGCCCCCGTCAGTCGCAGCAGGCCGCCGGCCGACACGACGCCGTCGATGCAGCTCGCGTGGGCGAGCAACACGTCGTCGCGCGCGAATACCGCACCGTGCAGCAACGCATGACGTTCGAGTTCGACGCGATGCGCCTTGACGCTGCCGCGCAGCACGCAGCCTTCACCGAGGACGAGCGCGCCTTCGACGATCAGGTTGCCCTGCACGACCGTGTGTGCGGGCAGGCGAACGTCGCACGGCAGCAGGTAACGGCCGTGCACGAAGCGATGCGGCAGCGACGCGAAGTGGCGGGTGAGCGAGATCGCGCGGCGCGGGGCGGCCGGTGCGTCAGCGGGTCGCGGGCCGGGCGCCGCGCCGAAGACGAGCGGCTCGCCGTACAGGCACGCGAAGCCGCCGGCGCCGCGCAGGCGCACGGTGTCGCCGACCACGACGCCGCGCAGCACTGCGTCGTCGACGTCGATCAGCGGCGCATGCGCGAGCGTGCCGATCGTCGCGCCGGCATGGATGTCGATGTGCTCGTCGGCGAACGCGTACGCGGCCTGCGCGCCTTCGTCGAGCGTGATCGTGCGATCGGCGTAGAGCACGTCGTCGCGATGCGCGTCACGTGCGACGTGGATCGCGTCCGCGTGCTGCACGGCCAGCCCGAGCGTTTGCCACGGCGGCACGGCCGACGCATCCGCCGGCGGCGTGCCGGCCACGTGGGCACGCAGCGCGTCGTGCCAGCGCGCGGCGAGCAGCGCCTGATCGACGAACGGCCCGTCGCCGATCGGGAGTGCCGCGACGTCGCTGCGCCGGATCAGTTCATGCAGCATCGGCAGGAACGGCAGGGCGAGTACGCTGGCCACCGGCACCATCACATTGAAGGTCGTCATCGCTCATCGCTCCGGTTTCAACTGCCGGCGAAAACGCTCGGTCTTGTCCCATTTCAGTTCGCGGCGAAACGCGGCGTCGAGCGCGAGTCCCCAGAGCGCGGAGACGACCGCCGCGATCGTCACGCAAAAGCCGACGACGTTGACCGGCACGAGCCGCAGGCGCGTCGCGCGACCGTCGAGCCGCGCGGCGACGACGATCTCGAAGAACACGCCGAAGTTGCCGAAGGTGCTGAACGAGAACAGCGCGAACAGCGACAGGAGCAGGCCGAGCGCGGTCGAGTTGACGCCGTTGAACAGGTAGAGCGCGAGCGCGGCGCTCCACGCGATCGCGAGCAGCGCCGGCATCGTGAACACGCCGAGCAACAGTGCGCCGTCGAGCCGGCAGCGCCGCGAGATCAGCGGATTGCGCAGCACCGGCACCAGATAGCGCAGCATCGTCTGGTTGTGGCCCTTCGCCCAGCGGGTCAGTTGCCGGGCGCGGACGGCCCAGCGCTCCGGCACTTCCTCATAACATTCGGCGTGGTTCAGATAGACCGTGCGCCAGTCGCTCAGCAGCAGGCGGTAGGTCATGTCGGTATCTTCGGCGAGCGTGTCGTCGCACCAGCCGCCCACGGCGTCGAGCGCACCCTTGCGGATGCCGCCGACCGTGCCGCCGTACTGCGGCACCAGGTCGAGATTGTTGCGGGCTTGCTGGTTGACCTGATAGCCGCCGGCGCGCTCGAGATCGAGCAGCCGCGCGAGCAGGTTGCTGTCGGCGTTCTGCGGCACGACACGGCCCATCACCGCGCCGACTTCCGGATCGAAGAACGGCGCGACGAGTTCCTTCAGCAGCCCCGGTCGAGGCAGGTAGTCGGCGTCGAATACCACCATGATGTCGCCGCGGATGAACCGCAGCGCATCCTTCAGCGCGGCTGCCTTGCCCGGCTTGCCGGTTTCGCGGTGAAACGGCTGGATCAGCTCGGGCGCGAGTGCCCGGACCTCGTCGATCAACGCGCGCGTGTTGTCGGTCGAGCGGTCGTTGACCGGGATGATCGTGAGCCGGTCGCGCGGGTAGGTCGTGGCCAGCAGCGCCATCAGGCAATCGACGATGACCGTTTCCTCGTTGTGGGCGGCGACGAATACCGTGAGCCGCGGCCAATCGCCGTGGGTCATCGCCCGGTAAGGCGCGTGCTGCGGCTTGAACAGGCGATCGAGGCTGAATACGTAATGCCGCGCGGCATACGCGCACGTCAGCAGCGTGAACAGCCACAGGTACGCCACGCACGGCATCAGCAGCAACTCGGGATCGAACGTGATGCCCGACGTGGCGGCGGGCGGCGGTTCGAGCGACGCGTCCGTGTCGGTCGCGGCCTGTGCGGCGAGCGAAAGCGTCACGCTATCGAGCGCGGTGCGCTCCATCGAGATCGCGAGGTTCGCGGCGTTCGCGGCAGTCGTGATGTTGGCGGCGGGCACGCTGAAGCGGGCCGGTTCGGCGATCGCCCGCGATCCGGTGTCGCGCACGACCAGCGAGCAGGCCAGCACGATCAGCAGCAGGATGCCTTGCTCGCAGAGTGACGCCGTCCGCGTTTTCGTCATGTCCTGGTCCCCGTGCCCGCGACGACGACCGATGAGAGCTGAAGGCGCTCCGTGGATCGCGCGGATGTCAATGGAAGGCGGTGACGCGTTCGTTGCACAGGGGCGGTTGTCGGTTGCCCCGGACGGACGCGTCGCGTCGCCTCCCGGCTTCGTTGCTTTGGCGTCCCCGTCTGTTTGCTGCCGTGCGAGTGCTTCGGGACGCACCTGTCTGACATTAAGCAAGGCGTGCGCCATCTGCCGGCATGCCCCGCGCGACAAGGGGGCGAGCGCCGCAGGCGAATGCGGGCGGCGCGCGGGCGGCGTGTTTTGATTCACTGACGAATCAGCGTGTGCGCGCCGCATTCGACTCCGCAGGGGCGATCGCACGCATTCGAACACGTCGCGCGGCGACCGGGGTGGTCCAACTTGTCGTGCCGCATTGTCGGCGCAGCCTGGCATGGCTGACCGTCGTGTGTCGTGCGTCGTGTGCGAGACGGTCCGGCGCGCTGAACGAACGCCGTTTTCACATGAGACGAATGGACCGGACTCCGATGTATTTGCCGGTTTGGGCGTGGCGTTACACATTCGCAACATTTCCCGCGCACCGATTCGTGTGAGGCAAGCACCGTCGTGTGCGTGGGAAATCCGGTGCGCGCGAGGGTGGACGACGGTCGCGTGCGCGCTGCACGCTGCACAGACGAAAGCGTCGAATCGAGGCGACGCAACGCGCGTCGAAAGATGCATGCGATTCGCCGCGTCACGCGCGCTCGACATGCATGCACGATTCATCGGACGACGTCGTCAGACGGATCGCGCGCGCGTCCGGCTGTTTATCGTTGTCGTGTCGATCCGGCGATGCGTGTGCCCGTAGCAGTTGTGAAACATTCCGCGACGCGCTGTTCGCACGCGATGGTCGCGGAACGAAGCAGGCCGGGAGGCGGGCCGGCTGGTTTGAATATTGCTGTAGTGGGAGGACCTGATGCTCGACGCAGCGAGGAACGGCTCATGACGTGATCGATCCAGTACGACGGGACGCCGGTAGTACGACGATTCGCGCGGCTTCGACCGTGCGAACGAGGTGGCGCGCTCGCCCCGCGACACCGCCGCGTGTTGATCGCGTGCGAGTACGGGATGCGCCGCCCGAATACATGCTTCGCGCCACGTGCCGGATCGCCAGGCGCGAAGTGGCTAAACGAGGATAACGATGAAGAAGATCTTGCTTGTGTTCGGGACTCGGCCGGAGGCCATCAAGATGGCGCCGCTGGTGCGCGCGCTGAAGGCGCAGGCGGATGTCGACGCCCGGGTGTGCGTGACCGCACAGCATCGCGAAATGCTCGACCAGGTGCTGACGCTGTTCGACATCAAGCCCGACTACGATCTCAACCTGATGCGGCAAGGCCAGACGCTGACCGACGTGACGACCGGCATCCTCCAGGCGATCGGCATGGTCTTCGACGAATTGCGACCGGACATCGTGCTGGTGCACGGCGATACGACGACCACGCTCGCGGTGAGCCTGGCGGCGTTCTATCGCTATCTGCCGGTCGGTCACGTGGAAGCCGGCTTGCGCAGCGGCGACATCTGGTCGCCGTGGCCGGAGGAACTGAATCGCCGCGTGACCGATGCGGTGTCGTCATGGCATTTCGCCCCAACCGGGCAGGCGCGCGACAACCTGCTGAGCGAAGGCGTGCCGGGCGGGGCGGTCTCGCTGACCGGCAATACCGTGATCGATGCGTTGCACGAGGTCAAGCGCATGCTGGATCGCACCGCCGCGCTGTCGGACAGGATCGCCGCCTACTTCCCGTTCCTCGAACCGTCGCGGCGCGTCGTGCTGATCACCGGCCATCGCCGTGAAAGTTTCGGCGAACCGTTCCGGCATTTCTGCGACGCGCTGTGCACACTGGCGAGCCGCTATCGCGATGCGCAGTTCGTCTATCCGCTGCATCTGAACCCGAACGTGCGGGAGCCAGCACGCGCACGGCTCGGCGGCGTTCCCAACATCTACCTGATCGAGCCGCAGGAATATCTGTCGTTCGTATTCCTGATGTCGCGCGCGTATTTCATCATCACGGATTCGGGCGGCATTCAGGAAGAAGGGCCGGCGCTCGGCAAGCCGGTGCTCGTCACGCGCGAGACGACCGAGCGGCCCGAAGCGATTCAGGCCGGCACCGCGCGGCTCGTCGGCACCGACCAGGAGCGGATCGTGTGGGAGGCGTCGCGGCTGTTCGACAGCGAGAGCGCTTACGAGGAAATGTCGCGCGCGAGCAATCCGTACGGCGACGGCCATGCGAGCGAGCGGATCGTTCACGCGCTGATGCGCACGCCCGGCGTGCCGACGAAGACGACGAGTTTTGCGATGGGCGCCGCGGAAATGCCGTTCAACGCGCTCACGCTCGGATTGCAGGCGTTGCGCTCGCCGTGAAGAAGGACGCGCGGTAGCGCCTGCCGGCGCGTTCGACGCAGGCGTCAAACATCCGGTCCGGCCGCGAGGTCGGCCGGATGTTTGCCTGTATGCGACCCGGAACCCATTTTCCCGATGCATTCAAAAGTGTTTTCGCGGGAAGCCTCTTTCGCGGAACGGCACCGCGCACGGATACTTCTGCGGATATCCAACCCGCCTCTTCCGAAAATCGCATCGACGGGCGGAACTCCGATGCGGGGTCCGTTGCATTCGCACTTGCACGGGATCGCCGAGCGCCCGTCGCGTGTCACACCATGCCCATCCCCATGACTCAATTCATTCATCAAGCATCATTGCCGGCCCGCTATCGGGCGTGGACCTGGCAAGGCAGCGAGCATCCCGCGCAGTTGCGTCTCGAACAACGCGAAATGCCGGGGCTGAAGCCCGGCCAGGTGCTGGTCCGCAACCACGCGATCGGTCTCAATCCGGTCGACTGGAAAGTGCTTGGCGGCGCGCTCGTGAACTGGCGTCTCGGGCATGTGCCCGGCGTCGATGGCGCGGGCACGGTGGTCGCGGTTGCGGACGACGCGATGCGCTACCTGCTGGGCCGCCGCGTCGCCTATCATCAGGCGCTCGGCGAGCACGGGAGTTTCGCGGAATACACGCCGGTTGCGGCCGGCGTGCTGCTGACGGTGCCCGACACGCTCGATTTCGAAACGGCGGCGAGCGTCCCGTGCCCGGCGCTGACCGCATGGCAGGCGCTCGAGAAGGTACCGTGCCGCGTGGCGAGGGAAATCCTCGTCAGCGGCGCGGGTGGCGCGGTCGGCAACTACCTGGTGCAGATCGCCGCCGATCGCGGGTTCGTGGTGTCGGTGTCGAGCCACGAACGACATTGGGAGCGCCTGCGCGAGCGAGGGGCAAGCCATTTCCTGCCGGGCGCCGTCGATGAAACGATCGGCGCGACGCCCGAACTGGCCCGGCGTTTCTATGCGGTGTTCGACAGCATCGATGCGCGGTATGCGGCCCGCTGGGCACCTGCAGTGGCCGCGAACGGGCATATCGTGTGCATCCAGGGGCGCTTCGACACGCCGCCGCTGCCGCCGTTCACGTCGAGCGCGTCGCTTCATGAAGTCGCGCTGAATGCGTTGCACACGTATGGCGACGATGCGGCGTGGCTCGAGACGACCACGGCGGGCAGCATGCTGCTCGCCGGTATCGCGAACGGCCGGATGCAACCCGAAGCACGCGTCACGGGCGACTTCGAGAAGTTGCCCGCACAGCTGGAAGGGCTCCGGCATCGGCGGTTCTCGGGCAAGCCCGTGGTGCTGGTCGACTGACGGGCGCGATCGGCCGTCGACGCATGCCGTTTCCGGCCGAATTCCCGTGCCGTTTGCCTAAAACTCCCGAACCGCGTCGATCCGACGTCAAATCCGAAATGGTTCGATAATGCGGACGGCGATCCATGCGGACGAGCGTCTGGCCGGCGTGACGTTGAAAGGTTGCGCAGGCAACCGGCCGACAGCATCGTTCGCAGCATCAGCCCGACCGTGCTGCACGCGACACGGTCGACGAAACGGTGCCACGCCTGCCTGATCGTTCGGAATGTGCGCCGCGCCGTTCGAATCCCCACCCGATGCCTGCCCGGCGGGCATCGCAACCAGGAGGTGAACGATGATCACGCTGACCGTCAACGGTAGCGAGCAGCATTTCGACGGCAATCCCGACATGCCGTTGCTCTGGTATCTGCGCGATGTGCTCGGCCACACCGGCACCAAGTTCGGCTGCGGGATGGCGCTGTGCGGCGCGTGCACCGTGCATCTCGACGGCGTGGCGATCCGCGCGTGCATCACGCCCGTCGCGGTCGCCGCCGGCAAGCGCGTGACGACGATCGAAGGCTTGTCGACGGACCTCACGCACCCGCTGCAGCAGGCGTGGCAGGAGCTGAACGTCGCGCAATGCGGCTACTGCCAGTCCGGGCAGATCATGCAGGCCGCGTCGCTGCTGAAGACCAATCCCCATCCGACCGACGCCGACATCGACGATGCGATGTCCGGCAACATCTGCCGTTGCGGCACCTATACGCGCATTCGCGCGGCGATCCGGCTGGCCGTGCGGCGCGGAGGTGCCGCATGAGCGCGTCCGAACTCTCCGTGCACAACGCAAGCCGTCGCGCGCTGCTGCTGGGCTTCGCATCGGGCGGGCTGTTGCTCGCGTTCGGCGTGCCGTCGCTCGCGCAGGCGGCCGCGCCGGTGCAGCCGCCCGTCAGCGCGAATCCGCAGTACGGCGGCGCAGGGATGCCGCACGGCTTGCGCGACGATCCGAACCTGTTCGTGGCGATCGCCCCGGACGGCACCGTCACGGTGACCTGTATCCGCTCCGAGATGGGGCAGGGCGTGCGCACGAGCGTGGCGCTCGTGGTGGCCGACGAGCTCGGCGCGGACTGGGCGCGCGTGAAGGTCGCGCAAGCGGTAGGCGACGAGCCGCGCTACGGCAACCAGAACACCGATGGTTCGCGCAGCCTGCGCCAGAGCTTCGCCGCGCTGCGCCGAGCGGGCGCGGCCGCGCGCACGATGCTCGAGCAAGCCGCGGCAGCGACGTGGGGCGTCGACGTGCGCCAGGTGAAGGCGACGGTGCACGAGGTCGTCGACACGAAAACCGGCCGCAAGCTCGGCTTCGGCGAACTGGCCGCGAAAGCCGCCGCGCTGCCGGTGCCCGATACGAAAAGCGTGGCGTTGAAGGCGCCGGCCGAATTCCGCTATATCGGCAAGGGCAAGACGGCGCTGATCGACGGACGCGACATCGTAGGCGGGCGGGCGCAGTACGGGATCGATACGCGGCTCGACGGCATGCTGTACGCGGTCGTCGCGCGCCCGCCGGTCTACGGCGATACGGTGGCGTCGTTCGATGCATCGGCTGCCGGGAAGCTGCCGGGTGTCGTGAAGGTCGTGCAACTGGCGTCGACGCCGCTGCCTTCCGGCTTCCAGCCGCTCGGCGGCGTGGCCGTGATTGCGCACGATACGTGGACGGCCATCCAGGCACGCGCGCAGTTGAAGATCGACTGGAAGCACGGACCCAACGCGGGCTACGACTCGGCCGAATATCGCAAGGCGCTCGAAGCGGCTGCCGCGCAGCCGGGCGACGTGATCCGCAGCGACGGCGACGCGGCGGCGGCACTCGCCGGTGCGGCGAAACGCGTGCGCGCGACGTACTACATTCCGCATCTCGCGCACGCGACGATGGAGCCGCCCGCGGCCGTCGTGCGGGTGGCCGACGGCCGCTGCGAAGTATGGACCTGCACGCAGGCGCCGCAGACCACGCGCGACGAAATCGCGAAGGCGCTCGGCTTGCCGACGGAGCGCGTGACGGTCAACGTGACGCTGCTCGGCGGCGGGTTCGGCCGCAAGTCCAAGCCCGATTACGTGGTGGAAGCCGCGCTGCTGTCGAAGGCGGTCGGCGCACCCGTGAAGCTGACCTTCACGCGCGAGGACGACATCGCGCACGACTACTTCCACGCGGTGTCGCTCGAAGCGTTCGACGGCGGGATCGATGCGTCGGGGAAGGTGGTCGCGTGGCAGCATCGCACGGTCGCGCCATCGATCCAGTCGACGTTCCGGCCCGGCGTCGTGCACGAGCAGCCGGGCGAGCTCGCGCAAGGCATCGCGGATCTGCCGTTCGCGATTCCGAACGTGCGGATCGAGAATCCGGCCGCGCAAGCGCACACGCGGATCGGCTGGTTCCGCTCGGTGTACAACATTCCGCATGCGTTCGGCATCCAGAGTTTCGTATCGGAGCTCGCGCATGCGGCCGGCCGCGATCCGAAGGATTTCCTGCTCGACCTGATCGGGCCCGCGCGGCGTTTCGAGCCGCACATCACGGTGAAAAACGTGAACTACGGCGAGGACCCCGCGCTGTATCCGGTCGATACGGGGCGGCTGCGGCGCGTGGTCGAGACGGTCGCGCGCGAAGCCGGGTGGGGGCGCAAGCTGCCGAAGGGGCACGGGCTCGGGATCGCCGCGCATCGCAGCTTCGTGTCGTACACGGCCGCGGTGTGCGAGGTGCAGGTCGATGCGGACGGCAGGATCTCGGTGCCGCGCGTCGACATCGCGATCGACTGCGGGCCGCAGGTCAATCCGGAGCGCGTGCGTTCGCAACTCGAGGGCGCGGTGGTGATGGGGCTCGGCATCGCGCTGCACGGCGAGATCACGTTCAAGGACGGCCGCCCGGAGCAGAGCAACTTCAACGGCTTCCAGGTGCTGAGAATGAACGAGGCGCCGCGCGAGATCCGCGTGCATCTCGTCGCGCCGGACGATTACGCGACGCCGCTCGGCGGTGTCGGCGAACCGGGCCTGCCGCCCGTCGCGCCGGCGCTGACCAACGCGATCTTCGCGGCGACCGGCACGCGTATCCGCAGCCTGCCGGTGGCCGATCAGCTCGCGAAACCGCAGGCCGGTTGACGCAGCATCTGTCCCGCGCCGGGCCGCATCGTGCGGCCCGGCTCACTTCGAGCCCTGAACAAGGAGCATGACGTGACCTCATCCGATGTCAGTGTGAAACAGACGGTTTCTCCCGCCGAATGGGATGCACGAGTCAACCTGGCGGCCGCGTATCGCCTCACCGCGCTGTTTGGCTGGGACGATCTCGTGTTCACCCATATTTCCGCGCGGGTGCCCGGCCCCGAGCACCACTTCCTGATCAACCCGTACGGGATGATGTTCGACGAGATCACGGCGTCGTCGCTGGTCAAGGTGGATCTCGACGGACGCAAGGTGTCCGAATCGCCGTACGAGATCAACCCGGCCGGCTTCACGATCCACAGCGCGGTGCATGCGGCCCGCGACGATGCGCAATGCGTGATGCACACGCATTCGATCAACGGCGTGGCCGTCTCGGCGCAGGAAGCGGGCTTGCTGCCGCTGTCGCAGCAGTCGCTCGGCGTGCTGGCGTCGCTCGGCTATCACGACTACGAGGGCATCGCGCTCAACGAGGGCGAGAAGGCGCGCCTCGTGCGCGACCTCGGCGGCAACACGAACCTGATGTTGCGCAACCACGGGTTGCTGACCGTCGGTGCGACGCCGGCCGATGCGTTCGTCGCGATGTACTTCTTCGAAGCGGCCTGCATGATCCAGGTGCGCGCGCAGGCGGGCGGCTCGACGCTGCTGCCGATCGCGCAGCCGATTCTCGACGGCATCAAGCAGCAGATCGCCGCGGTCACGCGCGGAATGGGCGCCGGGGCGCTCGTCTGGCCCGGATTGCTGCGCCAGCTCGATCGGCGTAATCCCGGATACGCGGACTAGCTTGCGCGTCGTTGTCGTTTGCGAACGACCGTGCTAAATTCCTGCCAGCGCTTGCAGTCACGCAACCCTTCATTCGGCTGACACGGCCGGCAACCCGGGAGGCAGCACGATGAGTCTGTTGATGTCGCGACGCGATCTCGCGTTCCTGCTGTATGACTGGCTCGACGCCGAAGCGCTCGTCGCGCTGCCGCGCTACGCGGAGCATAGTCGCGAGACCTTCGACGCGGTGCTCGACACCAGCGAGCGGATTGCCGAAGACCTGTTCGCGCCGCACGCGGCGCGCGGCGATCGCGAGGAGCCGCGGTTCGACGGCGAACGCGTGACGCTGATCCCGGAAGTCGAGCCGGCCGTGCGCGCGTTCGCGGACGCCGGGCTGATCGCCGCAGGTCACGACGAAGCGCTCGGCGGCATGCGCTTGCCGAAGCTCGTCGAAGCCGCGTCGTTCCTGTTCTTCCAGGCCGCGAACATCGCGACCGCCGCGTATCCGTTCCTGACCGTCGCCAACGCGAACCTGCTCGTCGCGCACGGCAGCGCCGCGCAGATCGACGCGTTCGCGCGCCCGGAGCTGGAAGGGCGTTTCCTCGGCACGATGTGCCTGTCCGAACCGCAAGCCGGCTCGTCGCTGTCCGACATCGCGACGCGCGCCGATTTCGAAGGCGCTTCCCCGCTCGGCCCGCGCTACCGGCTGACCGGCAACAAGATGTGGATTTCCGGCGGCGAGCACGAGCTGGCGGAAAACATCGTTCACCTCGTGCTCGCGAAGATCCCCGACGAACATGGCCGGCTGCAGCCCGGCACGCGCGGCATCTCGCTGTTCATCGTGCCGAAGTTCCTGACCGGCACCGATGGCGACGCGAGCGGTGAGCACAACGACGTCGTGCTCGCCGGGCTGAACCACAAGATGGGCTATCGCGGCACGACCAACTGTCTGCTGAATTTCGGCGAAGGGACGCGTTATCGGCCGGAAGGGCGCGCGGGTGCGATCGGTTATCTGGTCGGCCAGCCGAATCACGGCCTCGCCTACATGTTCCATATGATGAACGAGGCGCGTATCGGGGTCGGCGCGGGCGCGGTGGCGCTCGGCTACACCGGTTATCTGCACGCGCTCGACTACGCGCGCAACCGCCCGCAAGGCCGCCCGCTCGGGCCTGCGGCCAAGGATGCGGCCGCGCCGCAGGCACCGATCGTCGACCATCCGGACGTGCGGCGCATGCTGCTCGCGCAGAAGGCCTATGTCGAAGGCGGTCTCGCGTTGATCCTGTACTGCGCGAAACTGGTCGACGAAGCGCGCGCGCACGGCGATGCGACGGCGCGCGCCGAGGCTACGCGCCTGCTCGACATCCTGACGCCGATCGCGAAAAGCTGGCCGTCGCAGTGGTGTCTGGCCGCGAACGATCTCGCGATCCAGGTGCACGGCGGCTACGGCTACACGCGCGACTACGCGGTCGAACGGCTCTATCGCGACAACCGCCTGAATCCGATTCACGAAGGCACGCACGGCATCCAGGCGCTCGATCTGCTGGGCCGCAAGGTCACGCAGGACGACGGCGCGTCGCTGCGCGCGCTCGATGCGCGGATCGGCGCGACCGTCGAGCGCGCGCGGGCACTGGATGCCGGCACGCGCGAGCAGGCCGATGCGTTGGCGCAGCGTTGGGCGAGACTGTGCGACGTGACGCATCAGTTGAACGCGATCGGTGATCCGCGGACGCGGCTGGCGAACGCGAGCGTGTATCTCGAAGCGTTCGGCCATCTCGTCGTTGCGTGGCTGTGGCTCGACGTGACGCTCGCCGCGCACGGACACGACGGCGATTTCCACGACGGCAAGCGTGCGGCGGCCCGCTACTTCTTCCGCTGGGAACTGCCGAAGGTGGATGCGCAGCTCGACCTGCTGTCGAGCGTCGACACGACGACGCTCGACATGCGCGACGCGTGGTTCTGAACGTGGTTTCAACGACATTCCGGAATACCGACGATCTTGCCGATGCGATGGTCATCGCATGCACGTCGTGAACTGGCCGCGCGGGGCCATCCCGCACCCCGTACCGATGCCCGGCCACGCCGCGCAAGGAGACAGAAGCGCATGAAAGCCCTGTTGTGTTCCGCATTCGGCCCGATCGACCGCTTGCGTATCGAGGACGTCGCGATTCCCGAACCGGCTGCCGGGCAGGTCCGGATTCAGGTGAAGGCGGCCTCGCTCAATTTTCCCGACGCGCTGATCGTCCAGGGGTTGTATCAGGTGAAACCGGTGCTGCCGTTTTCGCCGGGCGCCGAATTTGCCGGCGTGATCGACGCGGTCGGCGAGGGCGTCACCGCGTGGCGGCCCGGCGATTCGGTGATGGCGTTTACCGGGCACGGCGGGTTCGCGCAGCAGTGCGTGGCCGATGCGCGGCAGCTCGCCGCGCTGCCGCCCGGCATGACGTTCGAGCAGGGCGCGGCGCTCGTGCTCGCCTACGGCACGTCGCTGCACGCGTTGCAGCAGCGTGCGCGCCTGCAGGCGGGCGAGACGCTGCTCGTGCTGGGCGCGGCCGGCGGCGTCGGGATCGCCGCGATCGAGATCGCGAAGGCGCTCGGTGCGCGCGTGATCGCGGCGGCGTCGAGCGCGGACAAGCTCGCGCTGTGCCGCGAAGCGGGCGCCGACGAGACGATCGACTATGCGACCGAAGACCTGCGCCGCCGCGTCGACGAACTGACCGGCGGGCGCGGCGCCGACGTCGTCTACGATCCGGTGGGCGGCGCGTACAGCGAAGCGGCGCTGCGCGCGACCGCGTGGCGCGGCCGGTTCCTCGTGGTCGGTTTCGCGGCCGGCGAGATTCCGAAGATTGCGTTGAACCTTGCGCTGCTGAAGGAGCGCGACATTCTCGGCGTGTTCTGGGGCGATGCGGTGCGGCGCGACCCGGCACAGCATGCCGCGAACATGCGGCTGCTCGCCGAATGGTTCGCAGCCGGCAAGGTGCGGCCCGCGATCACCGAGCGCGTGTCGCTGGACGGCGCGGCCGACGCGATCGCGCGGATGGCCAACCGGCAGGTGAAGGGCAAGGTGGTGATTTTTCCGGACGCTTGATCGGGGCTCGCCGCGCGGCAATTCAATGCTGGCCGGGCGGCGGATTTTTCACGACGTTGGGCGCGGCGCGCGACCTGCTGTAAAGCGCTGCGCTCCGCTACACCGGCGCGCGATTTCGATCGGCGGTGAAACGAACAACGCGCCTGCTTCGTCAGCCCCTTCAATCTTTCGGCAGGCGCAGCGTCTCGAGCGCATGCTGCGAAAACTCGACCCAGAACCGCTCGTTCGCGATGCCGGCCTGCAGCACCAGATGCTGCAGGCGCTTCGTGCGTGAATCGGCGGCCGCCGGATCGCCGGTCGCCGGATCGCCGGGCGCCACAAAATCACGCGCCTCGATCTGCAGATACAAGTCCAGCTTTTCCTGATGCAGCGCGATGCGCCGCCGGATCTCGTGCTCGAGGCCGGCCGGCCCGAGCACGGCTTCCGCGCGCAGGCGCACCATTAACGCTTCGCGCAGCGGCGTCGGATCTTCCGGCTCGGCGATCCAGCGGCGCAATTCCTTCTTGCCGGCCGGCAGGATCCGGTACGCGCGCTTGCGGCCGCGACCGGACTCGGCGGGCAGCGATTCGATCCAGCCCATTTCCTCGAGACGCCCGAGTTCGCGATAAATCTGCTGGTGCGTCGCCTGCCAGAAATAGCCGATCGAACGATCGAAGCGATCGGCGAGCTCGGACCCCGAACCGGGGCGTTCGGCGAGGGCGGTGAGAAGCGCGTGCGGCAGGGACATGTCGAATCGGCGAAGGCTGCGGAATGAACCGCATCTTGCCATATCGGGGCCGCAGCACAAACGACGCGGATGCTTTTATGCAACATGTTGCATAAAAAAACCCGGCGAGCTACTATCAATGCAACTTGTTGCATAAACATGGAGACACCCGATGGCTTCCCGTTATCCGCATTTGACGACCCCGCTCGAACTCGGCTTCACGTCGCTCCGGAACCGCGTGTTGATGGGGTCGATGCACGTCGGCCTCGAGGAGGCGCCGAACGGCTTCGATCGGATGGCCGCGTTCTATGCGGAGCGCGCGCGCGGCGAGGCCGGCCTGATCGTCACGGGCGGCTTCGCGCCGAACGAGCGCGGCCGTCCGGCGCCGGCCGGCGCGATGCTGACGACCGAAGCGGAAGCCGAACGCCATCGTGTCGTGACGCGCGCGGTGCACGCGGAGGGCGGCAGGATCGCGTTGCAGATCCTGCATTTCGGGCGTTATGCGTATCACCCGGCGCTCGCGGCGCCGAGCGCGCTGAAGGCGCCGATCAACCCGTTCACGCCGCATGCGTTGACGAGCGACGAGGTCGACGAGACGATCGCCGATTTCGTGCGATGCGCGGCGCTCGCGCAGCATGCGGGCTACGACGGCGTCGAGATCATGGGGTCCGAGGGCTACCTGATCAACGAATTCATCGCCGCACGCACGAACCATCGCGACGATGCATGGGGCGGCGCGTACGAGAACCGCATCCGCTTCGCGGTCGAGATCGTGCGGCGGGTGCGCGAGCGTGTCGGCACGAACTTCATCGTCATCTACCGGCTGTCGATGCTCGATCTCGTCGAAGGCGGCTCGACGCTCGACGAGGTGATCCGGCTCGCGCAGGCGATCGAGGCGGCCGGCGCGACGATCCTCAATACCGGCATCGGCTGGCACGAGGCGCGCATTCCGACCATCGCGACCAAGGTGCCGCGCGCCGCGTATGCGTGGGTGACGCGGCAACTGATGGGCAAGGTCGGGATCCCGCTTGTCGCGACCAACCGGATCAACACGCCGGAAGTCGCCGAGCAACTGCTCGCCGACGGCTATGGCGACATGGTGTCGATGGCGCGGCCGTTTCTCGCCGATGCCGAGTTCGTCCGCAAGGCGCGGGAAGGGCGCGCGGACGAAATCAACACGTGCATCGGTTGCAACCAGGCGTGCCTCGACCATACGTTCAGCGGCAGGATCACGTCGTGCCTCGTGAATCCGCGTGCGTGTCATGAAACCGAGCTCGTGATCCAGCCCGCGCCGCGCCGCAAGCGGATCGCGGTGGTCGGCGCCGGGCCGGCGGGCCTCGGCTTCGCGGTCACGGCGGCCGAACGCGGTCATGCGGTCACGCTGTACGAAGCGGGCGCCGAGATCGGCGGCCAGTTCAACATCGCGAAGAAGGTGCCGGGCAAGGAAGAGTTCAACGAGACGCTGCGCTATTTCCGCCGGCAGATCGAATTGCGCGGCATCGCGCTGCACGTCAACACGCGTGCGACCGCCGAGATGCTGCTGCAGGGCGAATTCGACGAGGTGGTGATCGCGACGGGCATCGTGCCGCGCACGCCGCCGATCGACGGCATCGGGCATCCGAAAGCGCTCGGCTATCTCGACGTGCTGCGCGACGACAAGGCCGTGGGCCGCAGCGTCGCGATCGTCGGCGCGGGCGGCATCGGCTTCGACGTCGCCGAATATCTCGTTCATCGCGACGCTGGCGAACGTGTCGACGCTGACCGGTTCTTCAGCGAATGGGGTGTCGACCGGTCGTATGCGAATGCCGGCGGGCTGGGTGTCGCGCGGCCCGAGCCGGCGGCGCGGCACGTACATCTGCTGCAGCGCAAGGCGTCGAAGGTCGGCGACGGGCTCGGCAAGACCACCGGATGGATTCACCGTACGGCGCTGAAGGCGCGCGGCGTCGGGATGTCGTCGGCGGTCACGTACCGGCGCATCGACGATGAAGGTCTTCACGTGACGATCGACGGCGTCGAGCAGATGCTGCCGGTGGACAACGTGGTGATCTGCGCGGGGCAGGAGCCGTCGCGCGAGCTGGCGGAGCAACTGCAGGCAGCCGGATGCCGCGTGCATCTGATCGGCGGCGCATGCGAGGCCGCCGAGCTCGATGCGAAGCGCGCGATTCACCAGGGCACGACGCTGGCCGCGACCCTTTGATACCGATTCGTTTCTTCCCCCGTCCAACCACGTTACTGGAGACTGCGATGACGCACTCGCCGCTGAATGTTCATCCTGCCGTCGCGAAATCGCTCGACGCATGGCACGCGATGGTCGAACGCAAGGATTTCGGCACGCTGGAATCGATCGTCCATCCGGACGCCACGTTCCGTTCGCCGATGGCGTTCAAGCCGTACGGGCCGGCACCCGCGCTGCTGATGGCGCTGCGCACGGTGATCACGATCCTCGAGAACTTCACGTATCACCGCCAGTTCGCGACCGACGACGGCAAGAGCGTCGTACTGGAGTTCGGCGCGACCATCGGCGACAAGGCGTTGAAGGGAATCGACATGATCCGCTTCGACGACGACGGCCGGATCGTCGACTTCGAGGTGATGATCCGGCCGTTCAATGCGCTGCAGGCGCTCGGCGCGGAGATGGGCGCGCGGCTCGGGCAGCAGTTGCCGGCGTTCAAGACCGGCGGTTGAGCGGGGTGGCGGCTAGCGTGCAACCGACTTGCGGCCGCGTTGCGGAGCCCCGCGCGCGAGGTTGTGCGCGGCCTCGACGAGGCGCGCGGCGAGCATGCGCGTGCGCGGATGCTCGCATTCGCGGCACGTAACCGGCCGTAGCGCGACAAGTTCGGCTTCCCGCTGTAGCCGCGCGGGGCGATAACTCAAGCTGTCGAAACCCTGACGGATCAAGTTGATATATTGTATCATCTGACGTTTTCGTCGCCGGCCGGCCGGGCTACCCGGGCCGGCCGCGTGCGGCGACACCAACGAAGATCGATACGACGTGACGAGAACCGGACATACCCCGGCGCGCGGGGAGCGGCGCCATGCCGCGCCGCGCCGGACCACGGGCGCCTGGCGCACTCGCGCGGCACGCAGGTGCACGACCTTGCTGGGCTGCGCGATGGCCACCACCGGCGCGCTGGCCGCCGAAGCTGCGGCGTCGGCGCCGGATGACCGGCACGCGCTGCCGGCGATCAACGTCACCGCGTCGTCCGCGCCGGCCGATCCGCTGACGCAACCGCTCGAAACGGGCTCGCGGCTCGGGCTTGCCAGTCTCGACACGCCCGCGAGCGTCGAAACCGTCACGGCCGACACGATCGACGCACGCGGCGATCGCACGGTGCTCGACGCGGTCACGCGCACGGCCGGCTTTGCGAGCGCGATCGCACCGGGCACCGGCGGCACCGCACTGAGCGTGCGCGGCTTCAGCGGGCAGGAATCGGTGATGACGCTGCTCGACGGCGTGCGGCTGATGCCGGCGGCCGGCACGATCACGTTTCCGTTCGACACGTGGTCGGTCGCGCGCATCGAGGTGCTGCGCGGCCCGGCATCGGTGCTGTACGGCGAAGGGGCGATCGGCGGAGTCGTGAACGTGGTGCCGAAGCGGCCGCAGCGCACGCGCGAGACGACGCTGCAGGCGGGCGTCGGCCCCGACGGCGCGAAGCGCTTCGCGTTCGATACGACGGGCGCGCTCGGCCCGCGGCTGTCGTACCGCTTCTACGCAAGCGATGCGCGTGCGAACGGTCTCGCCGAGCGGGCCGACACGCATACGACGGCCATCGGCGGCGCGCTGACGTTCGACGTGAGCCCGCAGCTCACGCTGACGCTCGACTACGACTACGGGCGCCAGATGCCGGCGACCTACTATGGCGTGCCGGCGCCGCACGGCGTGCTCGATCCGTCGCTGCGCAAGCTGAACTACACGGTCGGCGACGCGACGATTTCGTACTACGACCAGTGGACGCGCCTGTCGGCCAGCTACCGGCCCGCGCCCGGCGTGACGATCAGCAACCAGCTCTACTACCTGACATCGAACCGTCACTGGCGTAACGCCGAGTCATATGTGCTCGACCCCGCGACGGGACGCGTCACGCGCGGCGACTATCTCGACATCGGCCATCATCAGCGGCAGATCGGCGACCGGCTGAGCGCGCGTTTCGACGGGATGCTGTTCGGTCGCGCGAACCGTTTCGTCGTCGGCACGGAATTCAGCCAGATCACGTTCAGCGGCGTCAACAATTCGCCGTACGGCGGCGAAACGACGGTGCCCGCGCACGGCTTCGATCCTGGTGTGTTCACGAGCCCCGATCCGACCGTGCCGCAATTCAGCACGCGCGCACGGCAGGCGGCGGTATTCGCGGAGAACCGGCTCGAGGTGCTGCCGCGGCTCGCGTGGGTGAGTGGCCTGCGCTACGACCATATCGCGTTCAGTCGCGAGCAGGCGGAGACCGGCGCGGGCTTCGACAAGCGGTTCGCGAACGTCGGCTGGCGCACCGGTGTCGTGTTCGACATCGCGCCGACGTTCACCGCCTATGCGCAGTACACGACGGGCGCGGAGGGCGTCGGCTCGCTCGTGACGCTGTCCGCGTCGCAGATGAACGTCCGGCTCGCGACCGGCGAACAGTGGGAAGCCGGGCTCAAGCAGACGCTGCTCGACGGGCGCGCGTACTGGACGTTCGCGGTGTACGACATCACGAAGCGCAACCTGCTCAGCACCGATCCGTTCAATCCGGCGCTGCGCCAGCAGGTCGGCCGGCAGTCGTCGCGCGGCGTCGAGCTGACCGGCGGCGCGCGGCTGTCGCACGGCTGGACGATCGATGCGAACGTCGCGTTGCTGCGTGCGCGCTACGACGCATTCAACCAGACGGTCGGCGGCGCGACGGTGTCGCGGGCCGGCAACGTGCCGTCGGGCGTGCCGCAGCAGACCGCGAACCTGTGGCTCGGCTGGGCGTTCGCCGAGCGCTGGCACGTGAATGCGGGCGTGCGTTACGTCGGCGCGACCTACGGCGACGATGCGAATCGCGTGCAGGTGCCGTCGTATACGGTGTTCGATGCGTCGCTGCGCTGGCAGCCGACGTCGCGCACCGAGCTCGCGCTGTATCTGCGCAATCTCGCGAACCGCACGTACGCGGTGACGACGTCGAACGGCGGCGAGCAATGGCTGCTCGGCCCGTCGCGCTCGGCGGAGCTCGTCGCGACGATGCGCTTCTAGGGCGGCACGACATGCGTCCCGTCAAACACATGCTCGACATCGAACGCGTGAGCTGGTCTCCCGGCGGCGCGGTCGACGTGCTCGATTCGGTGACGCTGACGGTGGCCGAAGGCGAGTTCGTCGGGCTGGTCGGCCCGAACGGCAGCGGCAAGACGAGCCTGCTGCGCTGCGTGTTCCGCTACGCGCAGCCCGACGCGGGGCGCGTCGCGCTCGACGCGCAGGACGTGTGGCGCATGCGGCCGCGCGCAGTCGCACAGCGCATCGCGGTGCTGCAGCAGGAAGCGCCCGACGATTTCGGGTTGACGGTCGACGAGCTGGTCGGCATGGGCCGCACGCCGCACAAGCGGGCGTTCGATGCGGAGTCGGCCGACGACCGCCGGATCGTCGAATCCGCGCTGCACGATGTGGGCCTCGTCGAGCGTCGCGCGCAGCGTTTTGCGTCGCTGTCGGGCGGCGAGAAGCAGCGCGCGCTGCTGGCCCGCGCACTCGCGCAGCAACCCGAGCTGCTGTTGCTCGACGAACCGACCAACCATCTCGACCTGCGTCACCAGCTCGAACTGCTCGCGCGCGTGCGCCGCCTCGGCATCGCGACGCTCGCGACGATTCACGACCTCAATCTCGCGGCCGCGTATTGCGACCGGCTCCATGTGCTCGCGCACGGCCGCGTCGTCGCGTCCGGCGCGCCGGACGACGTGCTGACCGAAGCGCTGATGCGCGACGTGTTCGGCGTCGCCGCACTCGTCGATCGCCATCCCGCCACGGGCCGCCCGCGCATCACGCCGCTTCATCCGGAATGACCACCATGCCGTTTCCTCTCCTGTCTTTCGTCGCCCGCCGGCTGGTCGCAGCTGCCGTGCTCGGCGGCGCGGCCGCGCACGCGCTCGCCTATCCCGTCACCGTGCGCAGTTGCGATCGCGACGTGACGTTCGAGCGCGCACCGACGCGCGCGGTGAGCAACGACGTGAACCTGACCGAAATGATGCTCGCGCTCGGCCTGAAGGACCGGCTCGTCGGCTATACGGGCATCGGCGGCTGGAAGACGGGCACCGCGCGCGTGCGCGACGCGTTGCGCGGCGTGCCCGAACTGGCGAGCCAGTATCCGTCGCTGGAAGTGCTGGCCGCCGCGCGCGCCGATTTCTATCTCGCGGGCTGGAACTACGGGATGCACGTCGGCGGGCCGGTGACACCGGCGACGCTCGCGCCGTTCGGCATCCGCACCTACGAACTGACCGAATCGTGTTCGCACGTGATGAAGCAGTCGGCCGCGTCGTTCGACGACGTGTTCCGCGACCTGACCAATCTCGGTCGCATCTTCGGTGTCGATGCGCGCGCCGCGCAGGTCGTCGCCGGGATGCGCGCGCGGCTCGCGGCGGTGTCGCGCGCGATCGGGCGCCCGGCGCCGCTGCGCGTGTTCGTGTACGACAGCGGCACCGACAAGCCGATGACCGCGGGCGGGCTCGCGATGCCGACCGCGTTGCTCGCGGCGGCGGGCGCGCGCAACGTGATGGACGACCTGCCGCGCAGCTGGACGCAGGTGAGCTGGGAAAGCGTGGTCGCGCGCGATCCGCAGGTGATCGTGATCGTCGACTATTCGGCGGTCACGGCCGCGCAGAAGCAGCAGTTCCTGTCGAGCCAGCCGGCGCTCGCGCGCGTGGCCGCGATTCGCGACCGGCGCTTCGTCGTGATTCCGTACGATGCCGCGACGCCCGGCCCGGAGAACGTCGCGGCGGTCGAGACGCTGGCCCGCGCGCTGTATCCGGCCGCATTCGCCGGAGCGGCACGATGAGCGTGCGCGGGCAGGCGGCGCGGCTCGACATGCGCGTGGTGCTGCCGGGGCTGGCCGTGCTGCTGATCGTGTCGATCGTCGTGTCGGCCGCGTTCGGTCCCGCGCCGATCGCGATGCCGGCCGCGGTGCGGATCGTCGCCGCGCACGTCGCGTCGGCGTTCGGCGGCGCCGATGCGTTTGCGGCGGCGCCGGGCGACGACAGCATCGTGTGGTTGATCCGGATGCCGCGTGCGCTGCTGGCCGCGCTCGTCGGCGCGACGCTGGCGACGGTCGGTGTTGCGTTGCAGGCGGCGACCGCGAACCGCCTGGCCGATCCGCACCTGCTCGGCGTGAGCGCGGGCGCAATGCTCGGCGCGATCGCGGTGACGGTGGTGGCCGGCGCGGCGTTCGGTCCGTTCACGCTGTCGGCCGCCGCGTTTGCAGGGGCGCTCGCGGCGACCGCGTGCGTGGTCGCGCTCGCTTACCGGAGCGGCCGGCTCGAATCGGACCGGCTGCTGCTCGCGGGTGTGTCGGTGTCGTTCATGATGGCCGCGTTCGGCAACCTGCTGCTGTATCTCGGCGACCAGCGCGCCGCGTCGTCGGTGCTGTTCTGGATGCTCGGCGGCGTCGGGCTCGCGCGCTGGGACCTGCTGCCGGTGCCGGCCGTATGCGCGGTGCTCGCCGGCGGCGCGCTCCATGCGCGCCGACGCGAACTGAATGCGCTGATGTCGGGCGACGTCGCCGCCGCGTCGCTCGGCGTGCCGAGCGCGCGGATGCGGCGCGAGGTGTTCGTCGTCGCGTCGTTCGCGACGGGCGCGATGGTCGCGGTGAGCGGCGCGATCGGCTTCGTCGGGCTCGTGACGCCGCATCTGTGCCGTCGCGTCGTCGGCGCGGAGCACGGCCGGCTGCTGCCGGTCGCCGCGCTGGCCGGCGCGATCCTGCTCGTGTGGGCCGATGTCGCCGCGCGCACGCTCGCGGCGCCGGAGGACCTGCCGATCGGCATCGTGACCGCGCTGTTCGGCAGCCTGTTCTTCGTCGCGCTGTTGCGCCGGCGCTGAGCGAAGGCACGGTCACGCGGGGGCGGGTAGCCGCCCGCCGCCGTTTTCATCGAAGCGGGACGACCGTGCCCGTGCCGCTGCGGCGGCGCGCATCGGCATGCGTGCTTTCCACGTGCTGCGCGACGTCGAACAGACTGTCCGGCAGCGCACGCACGGGCAGCGTGATCACGAAGCGCGCGCCGCCGAGCGGCGAATCCTCGAGCCGCACGTCGCCGCCGTGCACCTGCGCGACGCGCCGCACGATCGCGAGCCCGAGCCCGAAACCGCCGGTCTGACGGTCGCGGCTCGAATCCAGCCGCTGGAACGGCTCGAACACGCGGGCGCGTTCGGCGGCCGGAATGCCGGGGCCATCGTCGTCGACGCTCAGCACGAGCGCGCCGGACGGGTCGCGGGTCGCGGCCAGCACGACCTTGCGCGACGCATAGCGGGCGCCGTTGCGAATCAGGTTCAGCAGCGCGCGGGCGACGAGCTTAGGATCGCAGACGTGGGTCGCGGGCGCGTCGAACGTCGACACGTCGAGCGCGATGCCGCGATCGGCGATGTCGTCCGCGACGTTGCCGGCGACGCTGTCGATCAGCGCATCGACGACGACTTCCATCGGCGCGAGCTCGCTCGCACCCTGTTCGAGCCGGCCGATCGTCAGCAACTCGGTGACGAGCTCGTCGAGTTCGCGCACGTCGCGTCGCAGCGCGTCGCGGCGCTCGCGCATCCGGCCCGTCTCGTCGGCGTCGGCGAGCAACGCGAGCCCGAATTCGAGCCGGGCGAGCGGCGTTTTCAGTTCATGCGAGATGCCGTGCATCATTTCGCGCTGCTGCTTGATCGACGCCTCGATGCGCGCGGCCATGTCGTTGAACTGCTGCGACAGCTCGTAGATGTTCGACTTGCCCGACAGCTTCACGCGCGTCGACAGCATTCCGGCGCCGAACGCGCGCGCGGCATCCTGCAGCCGGCGAATGTCGCGCCAGTGATAGTGAATCCACAGCACCACCGCGAACAGCGTCGCGAGCGCGAGCAGCATGTACGCATAGATCCGGATGTCGAGGTCGGGCGCCTCGATCGGGCGGGCATGCAGCACCGAGCCGTCCGCGAGCGGCATGTAGTAATCCTTGCCGTTGTAGCTGATCGCGATCCTGCCGGCATCGAGATCGCGCAACGGCGCGCCGCTCAGTTGCGCACGCGCGTCGGCCATCGACATGAAGCCGAACCCTTCGCGGCCATGCAGCGCGAGTTCGCGCAATGCCAGCTCGCGCTGCGCGCCCGGATGGCGTTCGAGGTAGTCGTTCAGCACGAACGAATAGGTCGTCAGCGAATCACGCTGCGCCTGCGCGCCGCGTTCATAGAAGATCCGGTCGAACGACAGCTGGATGAAGATGATCGACGCACCGACGAACAGGATCACGACGAGGTACAACCGGAGCAACGGGCGCAGCATTTACTCGTCCCACGCAGAAGGGCTGAACAGGTAGCCGCGACCCCAGATCGTCTTGATCTTGTGCGGCTCCGATGACGCATCCTCGAAGCGGCGGCGCAGCTTCGAGATGCCGGAATCGACCGAGCGGTCGAGCCCGTCGAATTCGATCCCGCGCAACTGCTTCAGGATGTCGTCGCGGCTCAGCACGGTGCCGGCCGCGCGCGCGAGGATCAGCAGCAGGTTGAATTCGGCGGTCTTCAGCTCGACCGGCTCGCCGCGCCACGTGACGGTGCGGTTCGGCGGCGAAATGGCGAGCTCGCCGAAGACGAGCGCGTCGGGCGCGACCGCGGGTGCTTCCGCCGCGGCCGGCTGCGCGCGGCGCAACAGCGCGCGGGCGCGGGCGACGAGCACGCGCGGCTCGATCGGCTTCGTCACGTAGTCGTCGGCGCCCGTCTCGAGCCCGGCGACCTGGTCGTACACGTCTGCCCGCGCGGTCAGGATCAGCACCGGGACGTTGGTGAACGCGCGGATGCGCCGGCAGACTTCCATGCCGTCGAGATTCGGCAGCATCAGGTCGAGGATCACGAGGGCCGGCTGGTGCTCGCGCACCGCCGCGACGGCGAGATCGCCGCGCCGCACGACCGTCACCGCGAATTCATAGCCGTCGAGGTATTCGCGGACGAGCTGCGCGAGGCGATCGTCGTCCTCGATCAGCAGCACACGGTATTTGAGTGGAACTTCGTTCATGGACTCCTCGGGATGCACGCGCCATCTCCCACCCGGCAGACCGGTACGCGGCGCGGCACGCGAATTCTATCCGGCCGATGGACCGCCGGGGCAGCGGGGCGACAATCTCCAACAATCGAACACAATTGCGCACAGATTCGCCGCACATTCAGGACAGTCTCGGCGCGGGGTGGCACCTAGACTGCGGGCTTCGTCACCCTTATCTCAATATTGTGCGCCCATTACTTCGCCGTTACCGCTATTGCATGCCGCTCGCCGGCCTGACCCTCGCCGCCGCTGCCCACGCGGAAAACCAGTATTCGTTGTCGCTCGGCGGCGGGTTCGCACCGCGCTACCAGGGCAGCAAACAGTATCGCGGCGTGGTTGCGCCGTCGTTTTCCGCGAAGTTCGGCAATGGCTTCTTCGTCGACAGCACGGAGGGGGCCGGCTACCGGCTGGACCTGCCGCACGGGGCGTTCGTGTCGGCGGCGGTGAGCTACGACGCGGGCCGCGCGGACGAGAACCGCTTCGACCTGCCGGGCTCCGACTATCTGAAGGGAATGGGGCGGATTCCGGGCTCGGTGCTGGTCGGCGTGCGTGCCGGCGTGACGCTCTTCGATGCGGCGGAGCTGAGCGTCACGATCGATACTCCAGTGACGCACACGTCGCGCGGCGTGTCGGGGCACGTGGATCTCGCGGTGCCGGTGCTCAAGACGTCGCAGCACGAGATCATCGTGACGGGCACCGTGCACGCGGGCTCGGGACGCTACATGCAGACCTTCTACGGCGTGACCGACGCACAGTCGATGACGAGCCGGTTCCGGCCGTATTCGGTGAGCGGCGGGATCGACAGCGCATCGATGGCGGTCGCGTGGAACTGGACGCTGTCGCGGCACTGGTCGGTGCTCGCGACCGGCGGCGTGACGCGGCTGCTCGGCCGCGCCGGCGACAGCCCGATCGTGCAGTCGCGCAGCAACTACTACGGCATCGCGGGCGTGACGTACAAGTTCTGAACGGATTGCGGGGGCGCGGGGGACGCACGCGATGCGTCGGCGTCGCGCCGTCGCCGCGAACCGCGTGCGGTAACATGCGCTCGGGTTCGGCGTCAGGCCGGGCCTGCGACGCAGGAGCGCCGGGGCGGCTCGGCCGGGTCGCGAAAGGCCGCCATGCGCTGGCCGGCTCCGTCAGGAAACGGCCGGCAGCATGCGGAATCGATCACGCATGCGATGCCCGGCCATGCACGAGTGCCGCACATGGACCGCCGGGCCGCGACAGGGAGAAACCGATGAAGAACACGATCGCGATGCTCGTTGCACTCGTTGCGAGTGCAACTTTTGCAGGATGTGCGGACATGGACACGAAACACCCCAACGCCACCGCGGGCGGCGCGGCCAGGCCCCCTCTGCAGTCGGGCGCCGCGCAGGCATGCAAGGCGGACGCCGCACCGGACGATGCGCTGGTCGGCAAGACCGAGGCCGATGCGACCACGCTGCTCGACGGCTGCCTGTGGCGCGTGCTCGAGCGCGACGGCAAGTCGTTGCCGGGCACGATGGACTACCGGCAGGAGCGCCGCAATCTCGGTATCCGCGACGGGAAAGTGATCTGGGTGCGGCGCGGGTGAGGGCCGTGTGACGATTGCGTCACCGGAATCGTCGACCTCCCGCTATCTGCGCGCGTATGTCATGAAGCGCGGCGCGGCCGCGTCCGAACTGCCGCTGACCGCATCGAAAGGATCGCCGCGATACGCGTGCGATCGGACACGCGTTACTTCGAGATGTACCACAGCGCGTCGGCGCTGGCGCGCGACGGCTGAGCGGCCGCAGCCGGTGCTTGAGCCGGCGCGGGTGGCGGCGTGTTCGACGTGATGGCCGTCGGCAGCGTGGCGGGAATATTCGCGGTCGAAGGCGAGGCCGCCGCCGTTCCCGACGTGGACGGCGTATTCACGTACCACAGCGCATCGGCCGAGGCGGTGCGTTTCGCTGTCGTATTGGCTGCCGTGTTCGTCGCGGCATTTGCTGCCGCACCGGCCGGTTTCTTCGATGCCGGGGCCGATGCGCCGGCCGTCGCCGTGCCCGCCGTCCCGGCCTGCGCGGTCATACCTGCGGCCGCCGAACTGCGCTGCGCGCGCGCTTCGAACGGCCCGAGCTGGAAGATCAACGTTTGCGCGGGACGCGTCACGACGGCATACGGAAACTGCAGCTCCCACGACATCAGCACGCGCCCGGCCGACGTCTCGGTGAAGATCGCCGGCACGTGCTTCATGTCGCTGAACTGCACGTAGACCCGCGCACCGTCGTCGAACACCTGGGTCGGCTTGGCCTGATCGGCGCCGGTGACCGTCCATCCGAAGTTGTACGTACCGGCCGGGCCGGCGGGGCCCCCCTGCGGCGGCGCCGGCGGCGAGGCCGGCGAGATCGTCCGCGCGCGCGTGACGGGCGGCGCCGACACGCTCAGGCTCGCGAACGGGTTGTACGTCTGCGCCTGTTGCGGCGGCGTGAAGGAGGGGGGAAGGATGGGCATGGGAGTATCCGGCGAATCCGGCATGGTCCGGATTGCATCATAGACCTTGCGCGCATAGGCGAGGCGCTTGTCGGGCGACGCGGAGTTGTACGCGCCGATCGCGTTCCAGTTGGGGCCGAGCTGGCGGATGTTCTGCGACAGGATCCACGCCCCGACGTACGCGTTCGTGCACGCATCGAACAGGCTTTCCCGTGTGATGCCTTCGCGGGCGAGCGTCGGCAGCCACGTGCTGTTGATCTGCATCAGCCCGATGTCGACCGTGCCGTTGGTATTCGTGTTGACGGCGTTCGGATTCATCCCCGATTCGACTTGCGCGATGCCGCGCATCAGGGCGACGCTCACGTGCTGGAACGCGGCCGCGTCGTCCAGGCAATCTGCCCGCGCGACGCCGCAGAGCGCGCACGCGAGCGCGATCGTCGAGGCGAAGGGCAGCGAGTGGCGGCCGAACAGGCGAGTGGTATGACGCGGCATGGCAGGATGGGGCGGAATCCGGGCGCCCGGTGCAAGGAAATTACGCAGACGCGAAGTGTGCCATAGCAGCCGGGCAAATGGCTCGCGTCAAACTTTCCTTTGCATTTATCCGCGCGTTCGACGCGCATTTGTATCGCGCCGGATCAGGGTCCGAGGCGTTGCAGGATCGGTAAGAATGGCCGGCATTGGCGCGAATGCCGATGCAATGGCGGCGACCGGAACCTGACGTATTACGTCATTCGCCGGGTGAAACCGGCAATCAAGCGAGCGAAAGAGAAAATCGCGCGCCAGCCGTTCGTGGCGCAAAAGGAAGCGGCAAAAAATCGGCGGCCGAAGCCGCCGTATGTGCAATGCGGGAGTCGACCGGCCACGTGGAGCGCAGTCGGCCGTCTCCGGGTATCGCGATTCGCGATCAGAAGCGGTGACGCAGGCCGAGGTTGACCATCGTCTGCGAGCTCGTGCCCGCATAACCGTACGAGCCGATCGATGCCTGCGCGGCCATCGAGCCGCCGTTGCCGTCGCCGGTCTGGCCGCTTGCGTGCTGATACGCGGCGGTCAGGTAGACGTCGGTGCGCTTCGACAGGCTGTAGTCGGCGCCGGCCGATACCTGGTGATAGGTCGCCGACGTGTCGCCGCCCGAGCGCGTGTAGCTGTAGCCGACACCGACGAGCAGCGCGTTCGTCGCCTGGTAGTTCACGAAGCCTTGCCCCGTGTTGTAGTGCTCGTTCGAGCCGAACACCGAGCTCGCGTCGCGGCGGTATTGCGCATTGCTGTAGCCGACGCCGAACGTGAACGTGCCGGCGACGTACTGGCCCGCGATGCGCGCGATGCCGAACGAGTGCGCGCTGGCATAGCCGCTGTTGATCGGGCCGTCGAACGTGCCGTCCGACGAGCTGGTCCAGCCGTTGCGCACGCCGTTTGACGCGGGGCTGTTGGTCGCGTGGAAGTAGCCGCCGGCGACGCTGAACGGCCCGTTGTTGTACGACACGGCGGCCGAGTACGACTGCGCGGCGCCGGTGCTGCCGGCGATCCCGCCGAACGAATACATCGCCGCGAACTGCAGGCCCGAATAGACGGCCGACGTGTACTTCACCGCGTTGTCGACGCGGAAGCTGTTGTCGTAGTTGTCGACGTCGCCCGGCGTCGCGAACGCGCTGCCCAGGTAGTTGTCGGCGGTGATGCCCTGCACGAGGTCGACGAGCGGGTCGTACTGGCGGCCGAACGTGAGCGTGCCGTAGCGGTCGCTCGTCAGGCCGACGAAGGCCTGACGGCCGAACAGGCGGCCGCCCTGGCCCTGCCGGCCGTTGCTCGGGTCGAAGCCGTTTTCCAGCTGGAACAGTGCCTTCAGCCCGCCGCCGAGATCCTCGGTGCCTTTCACGCCCCAGCGGCTGCCGGCGAGGTTACCCGCGCTGCTGTTGCCGAGCATCCACGCGTTGTCCTTGCCCTGTGCGTGATTCACATAGGTGATCGACGTGTCGATCACGCCATACAGCGTGACGCTCGATTGCGCATGCGCGACGGGCATCGCCGCGAACGACGCGAGCGAAATCAGCGAGAGGGTCGTGCGTTTCATGTCATCTCCTTGGCGCATTGGTGGGGGTTCGTGATCCGGAATGGCAGGAGACTACAGAGCCGCGATAAAACGGCAAAAATGAAATTCTCCGTTGTGGCCTGATGCCGACAGGCGCATTCCCGGAAATTCATTTTTGAGGGATTTGAATTATTGATCGTTGCGTATCAATGGGTTTCTGTTTCGCGTTTTTTTCAGCGCGGTTTGCATGGGGCGTGATAATTCGGCGCGATTTTCGCGTGAATTCCCGCAATCTCAATATTGTTATCGATCCGTCAAATCATTATTTAACGAATCGAATTGGCCGGGCTGGAACGAGTGTGATAACCGCATGCGGTCCGCCATCCGCGGGGCGACACTCACGCGGCTTCGCCATCCTCCGCTTCGCGTCAGCGTCGCCACCGGCGCACCGAAACCGAGGTCGCTATCTTACTTTTGTATATAATAATCATTCTCATTTACAGAATCGTTGACGCTCGCGCACCCGGAACCCGGCCATGTCCGCTGACAAGCTGTCCCTCCATCGAGAAATCGACGCCCTCTATGTCGGCCACCACGCGTGGCTGCGCGGCTGGCTGAGCCGGAAGCTCGGTTGCGCACACCGCGCGGCCGACCTGGCGCACGACACGTTCGTGCGCCTGCTCGCACGCGACGAGCCGATCGGCGCCGACGAGCCGCGTGCGTTCCTGACCACGGTCGCGCAGCGTGTGCTGAGCAACCACTGGCGGCGCGAGCAGATCGAGCGCGCGTATCTCGACGTGCTCGCGCAGCGCCCGGAAGCGGTTGGGCCGTCGCCGGAAGAGCGGGCCGTCATGGTCGAGACGCTGCTCGAGATCGACCGGCTGCTCGACGGCCTGCCGCCCGCGGCGAAGCGTGCGTTCCTGCTCGCACAGCTCGACGGGCTCACGCAGGTCGAGATCGCGCGCCAGCTCGGCGTGTCGCTCGCGACGGTGAAGCGCTATCTCGTGAAGGCCGGCACGCAGTGCTTCTTCGCGATGGCGGCCTGACCGATGGCCGCCCCGGGAGCGCCGGCGGTGCCGCCGCACGTCGCCCGTCGCGCAGTCGAGTGGTGGGTCGACCGGCAGTCCGGCCGCACGGACGACGCGTTCACCGCCGCGCTCGCGCGCTGGCGCGCGGAAGATCCGGCGCACGACGCGGCGTGGCGTCACATCGAAGCGATGCAGGGCCGGTTCGGCCGGCTGGCGGCCGGGCTCGACGCGCAGGCCGCACAGGCCGCGCTGCTGCCGAAGCGGGCCGGCCGCCGCACGGCCGTGAAGACGCTGGCCGTGCTGCTGTTCGCGGGCGGCGCCGCATGGATGGCCGAGCCTTCGCGGCGCGCGACGATCTGGCCGGCGGACCTACGCACGGCGGTCGGGGAGCGGCGCACGGTGACGCTTGCGGATGGCACGGTCGTCGTGCTCGATACCGACACGGCGCTCGACGTGCGCTTCGACGATATGGCGCGGCGCCTGCGCTTGCTGCGCGGCACGATCATGATCACCAGCGGTCACGACGATCGTCTGCCCGCGCGGCCGCTCGTCGTCGCGACCGCGCAGGGCGAGCTGCGACCGCTCGGCACGCGCTTCGCGGTGCGGCAGCGCGACGGCGCGACACGCGTCGAGGTGTTCGCCGGCGCCGTCCAGGTGCAGCCGGTCGATGCGTCGGCCGGCTCGCGCGTGATCGCGGCCGGGACGGGCGCGGATTTCACGCGCGACGCGATCGGGGCGCCTGCGCCGCTCGATCCCTATGCGTCCGCGTGGACGAGCGGCATGCTCGTCGCGTCGCGCATGCGGCTGGCCGATCTCGTTGCCGAGCTCGACCGCTATCGCCGGGGCAACCTGCGCTGCGATCCGGCCGTGGCCGACCTGCGCGTGTCGGGCACCTATCCGCTCGACGATCCGCAGCGCGTGCTCGATACGCTGATGGCGATGCTGCCGATCGACGTCCATTACCTGACGCGTTACTGGGCGACCGTCGTGCCGGCCTATTCGACCCATTCGTGAGCGCGCCGAAAAATTTTTTCGCCGACCTGAGCTGTTTCTCGATCTTCGCGTGACATGGGTAATGAAAGCAGCCCTAGCCCATCGTCCACCGACTCTCCGATCATGGCTTCCATCCGTCTCACGTATCAGCGCCGTCTGGCGCCCGCCCGTCATCTGCCGCGCGCGTCGCGCCCGGCCGCGTCGGGCCGTCTTGCCCGCCGGCTGGCGGGTGCCGTCCTGCTGTCGGCACTGCTGCCGCTGCCCGCGCTGGCCGACACCGACGCCGATGCGGCGCCCGCCACGCAGCGCGCGTCGCGTCGGGCGTTCGACATTCCGGCCGGCCCGCTCGAAGCGGCGCTGAACCGGTTCGGCCGCGACGCGGGCATCCTGCTCGCATTTCCGCCCGAGTTGACGGCCGGTCTCGCGAGCGGCGGCGTGCACGGCCGGTTCGACGTCGACGGCGCGTTCGACCGCCTGCTGGCCGGCACGGGGCTCGTCGCGCTGCGCCAGCCGGGCGGTGGCTACACGCTGATGCGCGCCGATGGCTCGGCGGCCGGCCCTGTGGCGGCCGGCGTCGCGCCAGCCGCCGAGTTGCCGACGATCGACGTGCGCTCCAGCGCCTTGCGCGCCGAAAGCTATCGCGCGCCGAAGGAAGCGGGCGTGCTGCGCTCCGACATTCCGCTGCTCGACACCGCGCAGGCCGTCAACATCGTGCCCGCGCAGGTGCTGCGCGACCAGCGGCCGCGCAATCTCGACGATGCGCTCGGCAACGTGAGCGGCATCACGCAGGGCAACACGCTCGCGGGCACGCAGGACACGATCATGAAGCGCGGCTTCGGCGGCAACCGCGACGGCTCGATCATGCAGAACGGCATGCCGCTCGTGCAGGGCCGCGCGTTCAACGCGGCGACCGACAGCGTCGAGGTGCTGAAGGGGCCGACGTCGTTGCTGTACGGGCTGATGGACCCGGGCGGCGTCGTCAACGTCGTCACCAAGCAGCCGCAGCTCGTGCGCTACAACGTGATCTCGCTCGGCGCGTCGACGTTCGGGCACGGCAAGAACGGCGGCAGCGCGACGTTCGACTCGACCGGGCCGGTCGGCGATTCGCGGCTCGCGTACCGGCTGATCGTCGACCAGTCGAACGAACAGTACTGGCGCAACTTCGGCGAGTACCGGCAGACCTTCGTCGCGCCGTCGCTCGCGTGGTACGGCCGCGATACGCAGGTCGCGGTGTCGTACCAGTACCGCAAGTTCCATTCGCCGTTCGATCGCGGCACCGCGCTCGACCCGCGCACCAATGCGCCGCTCGACATCCCCGCACGGCGGCGCATCGACGAGCCGTTCAACAACATGGACGGCGAATCGCAGCTCGCGCAACTGAGCGTCGATCACCAGTTCAACGCGGACTGGAGCGCGCATTTCGGCTACAGCTACAACCGCGAGACCTACGACGCGAACCAGTTGCGCACGACCGGCGTCGACCCTGTGAAGGGCACGATGACGCGCAGCAACGATGCGACGCACGGCTCGCTCAGCACCGACAGCTACGGGATCGGCTACGTGACCGGCAAGCTGACGCTCGCGGGGATGCGGCACGACGTGCAGGTCGGCTTCGATACCGAATACCGCCGCATCTATCGCAAGGACCTGCTGCGTCAGGCGGTGAAGACGCCGTTCAGTTATATCGATCCGGTGTACGGGCTGCTGCCGCCGTCGAGCACGGTGTCCGCGAGCGACAGCGACCAGACCGACACGCTGCACGATGCATCCGCGTTCTTCCAGGATACGGTCCACCTGACCGACAAGTGGATCGTGTCGGGCGGCCTCCGCTACATCACGTACAACCAGGTGGCGGGGCGCGGCCGGCCGTTCGTCGCGAACACCGATCTCAGCGGCTCGAAGTGGCTGCCGCGCGCGGGCGTCGTCTACAAGTGGACCGATGCGTTCTCGCTGTACGGCAGCTATTCGCAGTCGCTGAAGCCGTCGTCGTCGATCGCGCCGATGACGGGCTACATCATCGACGGCGCGACGCCGCCCGAGGAAGCGACCGCATGGGAAGTGGGCGGCAAGCTCGGCTTGGCCGGCGGGATGACCGGCACGCTCGCGCTGTTCAACATCGACAAGAAGAACGTGCTCGTGTCGCAGTACAACGACGCGACGAAGCTGACCGACTGGCGCACGTCGGGCAAGGCGCGCTCGCGCGGCGTCGAGCTCGACGTCTCCGGCAAGCTCGGCGAGCGCGTGAACGTGATCGCGAGCTACGCGTACATCGACGCGAAGACGACCGAGGACCCGCTGTACGCGGGCAACCAGCTGTGGAACGTCGCGCGTCACACCGCGTCGCTCGCGGCCGTCTACGACTTCGGCACGGTGGCGGGCGGCGACGATCTGCGTATCGGCGCGGACGTGCGTTACGTCGGCGCGCGGCCCGGCGATTCGGCGAACAGCTTCACGCTGCCGTCGTACGTGCTCGCCGACGCGTTCGCGACCTACGACACGCGGATCGGCAAGCAGAAGCTGTCGTTCCAGCTCAACGTGAAGAACCTGTTCAACCGCACGTACTACCCGTCGAGCGCGAACCGCTACTTCGTCGCGGTCGGCGACGCGCGCCAGGTGTCGCTGCTGACCACGCTGCAGTTCTGACCATGCAATCGCCGCGCGGCCTTTGTGTCGGCGCGCGGCTTCGGAGAGGAATCCAGATGAATCTGAAGATGAAGAGCGGTGCGCGCCGCCGCCTGTTGCGCGCGATCGCGGGTTCGGCGCTCGCGTTGTTCGCGGTTGTTGGCGCCGGTGTCTCGGCGTCCGCGTTCGCCGCCGATGCGTCGCCGGCCGTCACGCGCGTCGCGATGCTCGTGCAACTGCACGGCCCGAACCTGAAGGTGGACGAACGCATCGGCCAGCATCTCGGCGAACGCGGCTACGCGGTGCGCCTGATCGACGAGTCGGCCACGCCTGAGGCGGCGCGCGACGCGGATCTCGTCGTGATCTCGTCGACGGTATCGTCGAAGAACGTGCGGCCCGGCTGGCGCATGCTCGACAAGCCGCTCGTGACCTGGGAAAACGACCTGCTCGACGATCTCGCGATGACGGGCAAGCGGCACGACGTCGACTTCGGCGAAACGGGCAAGGAGCGCTACCTGTGGCTCGTCAACGCGCCGCATCCGATCGCGGCCGGGCTGCCGGCCGGCGCGACGAACGCGTACGGCAAGCAGGCGCCGATGAGCTGGGGCAAGCCGGGGCTCGGCGCGATCACGATCGCGACCGTCTACGGTCAACCCGACAAGGCCGCGATCTTCGCGTATGAGAAGGGCGCGACGATGGACTACGAAACGCTCGCGCCGGCGCGCCGCGTGATGTTCTTCCTCGACAACGACACGTTCACGAACCTGTCGCCGGCCGGTGTCGCGCTGTTCGACGCAGCGGTGGACTGGGCGGCCGGGCGGCGCTGAGCCGCCACGCGCCGATCACGCGGCCGGCGGCGGTGAACGCCGCCGCGATGCTGCCTCGATCAGTTGCGCCAGCGCTTGCGCGGGCTCCGACATCGTGCGCCGCGCGCGATGCACGAGCCCGATGTCGCGGTGGAACGTGTGATGCCCGAGGTCGATCGCGCGCACGCCAGCCGGCCAGCGACGATACGCGGCGGTCTGCGGCACGATCGCGACGCCGACGCCGTTCTCGACCAGCTTGACGATCGCGTCGAGCTCGTCGAGTTCGCAGGTGTCGCGCACCGCGATGTGCATCTTGCGCAGGAAGCGGTCGACCTGCCGGCCGCCGAACGACGCGCGGTCGTAGCGCACGAACGGCGCGTTCGCGAGCAGCGCAGCCCAGTCCTTGCCTTTCACGCCGCGCGGCACGATCAGCCGGAACGGCTCCCGCGCGAGCGTCGTCCAGTGCAGGTCGCTCTGCAGCGCGAACGGCGGCCGGATGATCGCGGCCATGTCGATCTCGCCCGCGTCGACCCGGTTGACCAGCTCGATCGACAGCCCCGGGATCACGCGCGTGCGGCACGCGGGTTGGCGGCGATGGAAATCGGCCAGCGCGGCCGGCAGCAGCGCGCTCTGCACCGACGCGATCGCGCCGATCGTCACGCGCACGGCGGCCGGCGAGCCGGGCGCGGTCGAGCTCAGGTTCTCGTACAGGCCGATCAGCGCCTGCGCCTGGTCGAGCACGTGATGGCCGCGCTCGTTGAGCCGCGCCGAACGCCCTTGCCGGTCGAACAGCGCGAAGCCGAGCTCGGCCTCGAGGCGCTGCATCTGCGCGCTCACGGCCGCCTGCGTGAGCCCGATACGATTGCCGGCGGCGGCAAAGGTGCCTTCCCGGGCGACGGCGACGAGGGTTTTCAGTTCGCGGATCATTCATCGATTCCATTTGTGAATCGCAAAACTATATATTGATTTAATTTTTGCTCGGCGTTGTCTACCATGATGCCGTTCTCGCGTCACGCGAGCGTTTCTTCACGAGGCCATCATGAGTCTTTCCCCGTTTCACCTGGCGATTCCGGTCTACGACCTGCCGGCCGCGCGCGATTTCTACGGCCGCGTGTTCGGGCTGGAAGAGGGGCGCTCGAGCGCGCAGTGGGTCGATTTCAACTTTTACGGGCATCAGCTCGTGATCCACGAGCATCCGAAAACCGCATCGGAGGAAGGCGCGCATACGAATGCGGTCGACGGCCACGACGTGCCGGTGCCGCATTTCGGGATCGTGCTCGACTGGGCGAGCTGGGAAGCGCTGGCCGAGCGGCTGCGCGGGTTCGGCGTGACCTTCGTGATCGAGCCGTACGTGCGGTTTCAGGGGCAGGTCGGCGAACAGGCGACGATGTTCCTGTTCGATCCGTGCGGCAATGCGCTCGAATTCAAGGCGTTCCGCGACATCGGCCAGCTGTTCGCGAAGTGACTGGCCGCGGCGCCAGCGCCGATCGACATTGGGTGCGAGAATGCGGCCTTCGGCCCGGCCGCGCGCAGTTGCGGCGACCGGCGCCGCGCCGCACGGCATCCGTCCGTGCGCGCCGTTTTCCAAGGAACCCGTATGGACAGTCACATCGCGCCGGTGGCGCTGAACAAGGCCTACCGTCTCCTCAATCACGGCCCGACCGTGCTCGTATCGGCCCGCCACGACGGCGTCGACAACGTGATGGCCGCCGCCTGGGCGTGCGCGCTCGACTTCCTGCCGCCGAAGCTGACGGTCGTGCTCGACAAATCCGCGAAGACGCGCGAACTCGTCGAGCGCAGCGGCACGTTCGTGATCCAGGTGCCGACGGCCGCGCAACTGCAGCTCACGCATGCGGTCGGCAGCTACAGCCTCGCGGAGCGCCCCGACAAGCTGCGCGAAGCGGGCGTCACGCTGTTCGACGTCGACGGCCACGACCTGCCGTTCGTCGCCGGCTGCTCGGGCTGGCTCGCGTGCAGGCTGATTCCCGAGCCGCACAACCAGCAGACCTACGACCTGTTCATCGGCGAGGTGGTCGCCGCGTGGTCCGACACGCGCGTGTTCCGCGACGGCCACTGGTATTTCGAATCGGCCGATCCCGCGCTGCGCAGCCTGCACTACATCGCGGGCGGCAATTTCTATGCGATCGGCGAATCGCTCCATGTCGACGTCGATCCGGACGCGCAGTAAGCGTCGGACGGTCGGCCATTCCTCACCAGAGCGCGCGTCATGCGCGCTTTTTCAATTCCGCCAGCATGAGGTCGGCGAACGCCTGCGCGACGCGCGGCAGCGTGCGCCCGCGCTTCGCGACGAGCGCGATCGGCCGCACGAACGCGGGATCGTCGATCGGCTTCACGACGAGATCGGGCTCGGCGCGCACCTCGCGCGCGGTCGCGGGCAGGATCGTCACGCCGAGGCCGCCGCGCACCATCGCGACCGCCGTCATCATGTAGGTCGGTTCGCACGCGATGTCGGGCGTGCAGCCGGCCGCTTCCAGCGCGGCATCGACGACGCTGCGCACACTCGTGCCTTGCGCGGTGAGCACGAGCGGCACGCCGGCGACGTCGGCGGTGCCGACACGGCGCTTGCGCGCGAGCGGATGATCCTTCGGGCACACGGCGACGAGCTGGTCGGCGCCCGCATACAGCACTTCCAGCGACGCATCGAACGTATCGCCGCCGGTCAGCCCGAGATCGGCATCCTCGTTGCGCACGAGCGTGGTGACGAGGCTCGCGACGCCGTCGCGGATCTCGAAGCCCGCGCGCGGCACGTCGCGCCGGAACGACTGGATCAGCTCCGGCAGCACGCTCGACGCGAAGGTCGGCAGGCACGCGAGCCGCACCGTGCCGCTCGCGCCTTCGCCGAGCGCGCGCGCATCGCGCAGCACGCGTTCCATGTCGTCGAGCGAGCGCTGCAACAGCGGCAGCAACTCGCGGCCGGTCTGCGTGAGCGCGACGCTGCGGCTGTTGCGGTCGAACAGGCGCGCGCCGACGATGTCCTCGAGCCGGCGAATCTGCACGGTCAGCGCCGGCTGCGACAGATGCAGCCGCGCGGCCGCACGCGTGAAGTTGCCGGCGTGCGCGACGGTGACGAACGCGCGAATGTCGCGAAGATTCAGATCCATAACGATTCATGATTGCTGCGATCAAATCATTTCAATTGTGCTATCGCTGCGCTGACCTTACGCTCGTCTCCAACAAAAGACAAGGTAGGAGACACGGATGCTGCCGTTACTCGGGCTGGGCACGATCGTCGTGCTGCTGGCCGCGATTCTGTCGAAGCGGATGTCGCCGCTCGTCGCGCTGATCATCGTGCCGATCGCCGCGTCGCTGCTCGGCGGCTTCGGGTTGCACACCAGCAAGTTCGTCATCGACGGGCTGAAGGGGCTCGCGCCCGTCGTCGGGATGTTCGTGTTCGCGATCCTCTATTTCGGGACGATCACCGACGCCGGCACGCTCGACCCGATCATCGACCGGATCTTGCGCGCGGTCGGCACGCGGCCGACGCGCATCGTGATGGGCACGACGCTGCTCGCGCTGCTGATTCACCTCGACGGCTCGGGCGCCGTGTGCTTTCTCGTGACGATTCCCGCGGTGCTGCCGCTGTACGACCGGCTGAAGATGGACCGCCGCGTGCTGGCCGCCGCCGTGTCGATGGCCGCGGGCATCAACTTCCTGCCGTGGACGGGCCCGATGATCCGGGCGTCGGCCTCGCTGCACCTGCCGGTGTCGGCGCTGTTCAATCCGCTGATTCCGGTGCAGGCGATCGGGCTCGTGTTCGTGTTCGGCGTCGCGTACTGGCTTGGGCGGCGCGAGGAGAAGCGGCTCGGCCTGTCGCGCGACGATGCGTCGATTCCGCTGCCGAAACGCGAGCTGACGCCTGACGAGCAGGCGCTGCGCAGGCCGCACCTGTTCTGGTTCAACCTCGTGCTGACGCTCTTCGTGCTCGGCACGATGGTCGTGATGGGCGAGAAGATCCCGCCCGCGATCATGTTCATGGTCGGGCTGTGCATCGCGCTAATGGTGAATTACCCCGACGTCGACATGCAGAGAAAGCGCGTCGACGCGCATGCGCGTGCCGCGCTGATGATGGCCGGCATCCTGCTCGCGGCCGGCGTGTTCACCGGGATCATGCAGGGCAGCGGGATGCTGAAGGCGATGGCGCAGGCGGCGGTCGGCTTCGTGCCGCCGTCGATGGCCGGCCACATACCGGTGGCGCTCGGCCTCGCGTCGATGCCGCTCAGCATGCTGTTCGATCCCGATTCGTTCTACTTCGGCGTGCTGCCCGTGATCGCCGAAGTGGCCGGCCAACTGGGCGTGCCGGCCGTGCAGGTCGGGCAGGCGGCGCTGCTCGGCCAGATGACGACGGGCTTTCCGGTCAGCCCGCTCACACCGGCGACGTTCCTCGTCGTCGGGCTGTGCGGGATCGAACTGGCCGAGCACCAGAAGTTCACGTTTCCGCTGCTGTTCGGCGCGTCGATCGTGATGACGATCGCGTGCGTCGTGCTCGGCGTGTTTTGATTTTTGTCGGCGATGCGCTCGCCGGATGACGGTACGGACATGACAGCAAAGCAACCTGAACGGCGCGTGCGCATCGGTGCGGGCGCCGGCTACTCGGGCGACCGGATCGAGCCCGCGGTCGAACTGGCCGAACACGGGCAACTCGACTACCTGGTCTTCGAATGCCTGGCCGAGCGCACGATCGCGATCGCGCAGCAGGCGCGCCGCAACGATCCGGCGCTCGGCTACGATCCGCTGCTCGACGCGCGGATGCAGGCGGTGCTGCCGGTCGCGGCGGTAAAGCGCGTGCGCATCGTGTCGAACATGGGCGCGGCGAATCCGCGCGCGGCCGCACGGCGTACCGCGCAGATCGCGCAATCGCTCGGCATCGCGGGGCTGAAGGTCGCGGCGGTCGAAGGCGACGACGTGCTCGACGTCGTGCTGCGCGGCGCGTTCCGTTTCGAGGAATCGGGCGACGACGTCGCCGCGTATCGCGACCGCATCGTGTCCGCGAACGCGTATCTCGGCGCCGCGCCGATCGTCGACGCGCTCGCGGCCGGCGCGGACGTCGTGCTGACCGGGCGCGTCGCCGATCCGTCGCTGTTCGCCGCGCCGCTGATCCATGCGTTCGGCTGGCGGATGGACGACTGGGACACGCTGGGCGCTGCGACCGTCGTCGGCCATCTGCTCGAATGCGCGGGGCAGGTGACGGGCGGCTATTTCGCCGATCCCGGCTACAAGGACGTGCCGAATCTCGCGCGGCTCGGGTTTCCGATCGGCGAGGTCGCGGCCGACGGCTCGGTCGTGATCACGAAGGTGTCGCACGCGGGCGGCCGCGTGAGCGCGGCGACCTGCAAGGAACAGCTGCTCTACGAGATTCACGACCCGGCGCGGTATCTCCAGCCCGACGTGGTGGCCGATTTCACGGGCGTGACGGTTGCCGAGGAGGCGGCCGATCGCGTGCGCGTGACGGGGGGGCGCGGCACCGCGCGGCCCGATACGCTGAAGGTGTCGGTGGCTTACGTCGACGGCTGGATCGGCGAAGGCCAGATCTCGTACGGCGGCCCGGGCGCGCTCGCGCGTGCACGTCTGGCGCTCGACATCGTTCGCGAGCGGCTCGCGCTGACCGGCGTCGCGGCGAGCGAGCTGCGCTTCGACCTGATCGGCGTCGATGCGCTGTATGGCGACGCGACGCCGGCCGTGCGCGGCGAGCCGAGTGAAGTACGCGTGCGGGTGGCCGGCCGCGCGGCGAACGCCGCCGAAGCCGCGCGGATCGGCAACGAAGTCGAGACGCTCTATACGAACGGGCCGGCCGGCGGCGGCGGCGCGTTCAAGTCGACGCGCGAGGTGATCGCCGTGCAGTCGGTGCTGCTGCCGCGCGCGGCCGTGACGCCGTCGTTTTCATTCGTGGAGGCCTGATGCAACTGCGTGAACTCGCACATGCGCGCACCGGCGACAAGGGCAATACGCTGAACGTGTCGGTCATCTGCCACGATCCGCGTCATTACGATCATCTATGCGCACATCTGGATGCGGCAACGGTGAAGGCGTGGCTCGCGGGCATCGTGCACGGCGACGTCGTGCGCTACGAATTGCCGGCGCTCGGTGCGTTCAACTTCGTGCTGCGCGATGCGCTCGGCGGCGGGGTCACGCGCTCGCTCGCGCTCGACGCGCACGGCAAGTCGGTCAGTTCGGCGTTGCTGGCGATCGAGGTGCCCGATCCGGCGTGAGGCAGGCGTAGTGATCGGGGCGGGGCCGGGCGCTCACGGAATCAGCAGTTCGCGCAGTCCGTCCGCGTGCTCGATGCGCTCCCCGGCGACGTGCAGGCGTTGGTCCGCACGATAGTCGTACACCGCGCGCGACGCGGCGAGCCGATCGAAATCGAGTTCGACCGTGTGGCGCGATTCGCCGTTGCCGGCTTCGAAGATCAGGTTACCGAACGGATCGACCGCGAGGCTGCCGCCCGCGAATACGACGTCTTCGCTGCCGACGCCGACGCGGTTGGCAACTGCCGCGAACACTTGGTTCTCCATCGCGCGCGCCGACACCGACGTGCGGTGGACGTTGCGGTACGGCTCCATGTTGCCGTCGGCCACGAGGATCAGTTGCGCGCCGAGCGCGGCCAGCGCCCGGCCGCTTTCCGGGAATTCGCTGTCGTAGCAGATCAGCAGGCCGATCCGCACGCCGCGCCATTCGATGGTCGCGTAGCGGTCGCCGGGCTGCACGACGTCGCGCTCGCTGACCCACAGGTGCGTCTTGCGATAGCGCAACGCGATGCCGTCCGGCGTGACGAACACGGTGGTGTTGTAGAAGCGGCCGCCATCGTTCTCGATCAGCCCGGCCACGACCGCGACGTCGCGTGCCTGAGCGGCCGCGATTACCGCGCCAACGCTGGGGCCGTCGAGCGGTTCGGCGACGTCGGCGAGATTCGACGGATCGAGGAAGCCGGTGAGCTGCGCTTCCGGAAACATCACGATGTCGGTGCCGGGCGCGCTGGCCGCGATTGCGTCGAGCGTGCGTTGCAGGTTGTAGCGCGTGTCGCCGTCGCGACCGGCGAGCTGGACGATGTCGAGCTTCAGTTTCATGGGTGGTGTCGGTGGCGGTGGCTCGTCGCGCCGTGCGTGTACGCTACGGCCTCGCGGGTCGATTTCCGCGTGTCGAACGGAGCCTGGAGTGAGAGATCGTAACGCCGGCCGGCGCGAATGGCGAGGCCGAGCGTCATGGTTTCGCATCAGGCCGCCGCGGCATCGCCAGTGTCGTTCCAGTGGCCCTGAGCGGGCGAGTCTGCAACGATCCGCCGCACATTTTCCCAATCCGATCGAACCTCGTTATGACTGTCCAGAACCGGAACCGACGTCTCAAGCCGCTTGCGGCTTCGCTCGTTGTACTTGGCGCCCTCACGGCGCTCTCCGCGCTGTCGCCGGTTCATGCCGCCGAGCCGCCCCGGCCCGACCATCAACTAATAACCTTCATCCACGACACGTACGGCAACTGGCGCGCGGACCGCAAGGGCTGGCAGGCGGAAGGGGACGATTTCATCCATTCGCCGTGCGGCGTGCTGCGCGTGGCGACCGCGGACGGCCCGCGCACGCTGCTCGCGATGTGCGGCGAGACCGAGGCGGCGGTGCAGAACGGGATGTCGGGCATGGATTCGGACGCGACGCCGGGCGCGATCGACCTGTACGTGTTGAAGCCGACGCCGGACGGCAGGACGCTCGAGCCGGTCGCGAAGAGAACCGAGGTCGCATCGGGCCAGCGCGGCGAACCGGGGACGGTGCGCATCGAGCGGCTCGGGCCGCACCTGTTCGGGTTCGTCATCGGCGAAAGCGACACGCGGCAAGGCTACACGCAACGCTTTCGTTCGATCTGGCTGCCATACGGCAATGCGCTGGTGCATGCGGCGGCGCGGATCGACGAGGCGCTCGACAATGCGGAGTCGACGGAATGCGCGCATGCCCGGGCGCGCTGCGAGGAACGCCGCTTCGAGATCGCGCCGGACACGGCCGGCATCGGCGATGTCTATCCGCTAACGGTCACCGAAACGGGCACGCGCGGCGACAAGGCCATCCACGCACGCTACACGGTGAAGTTCGACGCCGCGCGCGGCCGCTACGTCGTGCCGAAGGCGCTGCGCGACGGGTACTGATCCTTCGCGCGCAGGAACGGGCGGCGTTGCACCGCCCGCGTATCGCGCAACTGAATCACACGTACAGATAGCGCACCAGGTGAAAGAACACCGGCGCGGCGAAGCAGATCGAGTCGACGCGATCGAGCATCCCGCCGTGGCCGGCGATCATCGAGCCCCAGTCCTTCGTGCCGAGCGAGCGCTTGACGGCCGACAGCACGAGCCCGCCGACGAAGCCAGCGATCACGATCGCGAGCGAGATCCCGAACGCCGCGCCGAAGCTGAACGGCGTCACGCGATACAGCGACGCGCCGCACAGCGTGGCCAGCAGGCCGCCGCCGACGAAGCCCTCGATCGTCTTCGACGGCGACAGCTGCGGCGCGATCTTGCGGCGTCCGAACAGCTTGCCGACCACGTATTGCAGCACGTCGCTGATCTGCACGACGAACAGGAAGAAGAACAGCAGCAGTGCGTTCTGCCCGGCGTAGCGCGGAATGTCGAGGATCAGCACGGCCGGCGCGTGGCTCAGCCCGTACACGCACACCATCAGCGCCCAGTTGATCTTCGCGTTGCGACTCAGGAAGTCGCGCGTGTCCTGCGTGAGCGCCGACACGAGCGACATCGCGAAGAACAGGTGCACGGGCACGAAGATCGAATACATCCCGTACCAGTTGATGCCGAGCAGCAGGTACTGCACGGGGATCGCGATGAAGAACGCGATGAAGAGCGTCGTATGGTCGCTCGCGGTGGTCGGCGTAAGCGTGATGAATTCGCGCAACGTCAGGTACGACAGCAGCGCGAACACCAGGTACGTGACGTTGTTGCCGAGGCCGATCGCGACGGCCATGATCGCGATCATGGCCCACCACGCACGGATGCGCTGGTTCAGGTTGACGATGGTCGCACTGGTGCCGCCGCTGCGCGCGCCGAGGATCGCGCCGATCACGGTCGCGACGACGAGCACGCCCGTGACGCCCGCGACCAGTTCCCAGAAGAGGGTTCGCATGGTTGGTATCCGGAAAAGGGAGAAGGAGGCGCGCCGCGTTCAGCCGGCCGGCCGCTGCGGCGGCGCGAGCGCGATGACCGCGTCGCGCATGCGGGCGAGGAACGTCGGCTTGTCTTCCTGAGCGCCGAGTGCTTCGTTCGCGCCGAAATGCACCTTGCAGATCAGCGGCACGGGCCAGATCGCGCCCTTCGGCATGATGCGCTGCAGGTTCTCGAGGTAGACGGGCGCGAGCGCGACGTCCGGGAACTCGGTCGCGAGATGGAACAGCCCGCTCTTGAACGGCTGCGGCAACACGTCGGCGCCGCGCGTGCCTTCCGGGAAGATGATGATCGAGTGGCCTTGCCGCAGCGCGTCGCGCACCGGCTCCAGCGGATCGCCGCCGTTTTCGCGATGACGGTCGATCAGCACGACGTTCAGCAGCTTCTGCGCGATGTGGCGCTTCAGGTCGCTGCTGTCCCAGTAGTCGCGCGCGGCGACCGGCCGCACGACCGCGCGCACGTCGCGCGGCAGCGCGGCGAGGATCGCGAGCGTGTCGATGTGGCTCGTATGGTTCGAGAAATAGATCTTCTGCGTCGGGGACGGCGGCGCCTGATGCCAGACCGGATACGCACCGGCGACGAGCCGCACGATGGACAGCAGGAAGTCGCGCTGCCAGACGTTGAGGATGTTCATCGGCGCGTGGCCTCCCGCGTGCATGCCCGGCCCGCTGCGCACGCGCGGCGGGCGGAACCCCGGAATGCCGGCGCCGCAGGATGCGCGCCGGACGGCTCTTGTTTAAATTTTTTCAAATTCGTGGCTGCCTGTCGCAGGTCCGCGATAATCGGACGATTCGCCGTCGCACGCTGTCGCGTCGCGGCGAATGCGCCGGTCGGCGGCGTGATAATCGGCTGTTGCACGAGTGCCCGTCTGCAGTTCGAATCGATCTCGCCGCGATCGGGCCAGCGGATTATCGCGAGTTTCGCCGAAAAACGCCAGATTGGCGCCGCGCGGGCGCGCCGGCCCGCAGGCTTGACGCATCGAGGCCGCTCGGCGACGATGAGGGTCGTTCAATCCAGGCCGACGCAGGCCGTTTCGCCGCCCGGGGCATGGCGGCGGGAAACGTATCCGACCGTGCCGCGCGAATAATACGAATACGAAACGATGAGCCTCTACGCACTCAAACCCAAATTCCAGAATCGTCTGCGCCCGTTCGCGGATTCGCTCGCCGAACGCGGCGTCACGGCCAACCAGGTCACGCTGTTCGCGGCCGGCGGCTCGATCGTCGTCGGCGCGCTCGCCGGGCTCGGCGTGTTCGCTCGCGCGCTGTTCCTGCTGATCCCGCTGTGGCTGTTCGCGCGCATGGCGCTCAACGCGATCGACGGGATGCTCGCGCGCGAGCACGGGCAGAAGAGCACGCTCGGCGCCTACCTGAACGAGCTGGGCGACATCGTGTCCGACGTCGCGCTCGTGCTGCCGTTCCTCGCCATTCCCGCGTTCGCTCCGGCGGACGTCTGGCTGTTCGCGCTGACGGCGGTGATCGTCGAATGCGCGGGGCTGATCGGCCCGCTCGTCGGTGCGACGCGCCGCTACGACGGCCCGTTCGGCAAAAGCGACCGGGCGCTGGCCCTCGGCGCGTTCGCCCTGTGGATCGGCTTCGGTCTGCCGGTCGGCAGCGTCGGCGCCTGGCTGTGGCGGCTGCTGATCGTGCTGTCGATCGTGACGGTGGTGCGGCGCGTCCGGGCCGGGATCACCGAAGCGGGCGGCTGACGGGCCGGGCGCCGGAGGGCGGCGCCACACGATACGTATAACGAAACGAGAGAGATCGCATGAGCGCACGCACGGCCCGCGAGGCCGACTTCATCACGCACGACGGCGAAACGCTGTTCTATCGTCACTGGCCCGCGACGGGCGCACGCTGCCGCGGCGCCATCGTGCTGCTGCATCGCGGGCACGAACACTCGGCGCGCGTCGCGCACCTCGTCGACGAGCTCGACCTGCCGGATTTCGCGTTTTTTGCGTGGGACGCACGCGGCCACGGCCGCTCGCCGGGCGCGCGCGGCTACAGCCCGAGCGCGGCCGCATCGGTGCGCGACCTGCAGACCTTCGTCGAGCATATCCGCGACACGCACGGCATCGCGATCGAGGAGATGGCGGTAGTCGGCCAGAGCGTCGGCGCGGTGCTCGCGGCGACCTGGGTACACGACTACGCGCCGCCGATCCGCGCGCTCGTGGTCGCGTCGCCGGCGTTCCACATCAAGCTCTACGTGCCGTTCGCGCGGCCCGGGCTGCGGCTGATGCACAAGCTGCGCGGGCTGTTCTACGTGAACAGCTACGTGAAGCCGAAATTCCTCACGCACGATCCCGAACGGATCGCGAGCTACGCGTCCGATCCGCTGATCACGCGGCCGATCGCGGTCAACATGCTGCTCGACCTGCACGATACCGCGCGGCGCATCGTCGCCGACGCGGCCGCGATCACCGTGCCGACGCTGTTGCTGATCTCGGGCGCCGACTGGGTCGTGCATCGCGGCCCGCAGGACCGTTTCTTCGAGCGGCTCGGCGCGGCGCGCAAGGAGCGCATCGTGCTGCCGGGCTTCTATCACGACACGCTCGGCGAGCGCGACCGCGCGCAGGCGCTCGCGCCGCTGCGGGCGTTCGTGCTGCGCGAGTTCGATGCGCCGAGCCCGCGCGTGTCGCTCGCCGATGCCGACCGGCGCGGCGCGTTCCATGACGAATACGCGGCGCTCTCCCGGCCGCCGGCGAACGTGTTCGCACGGGCGTACTGGGCGCTCACGCGCGCCGGCCTGAAAGCCGGCGGCGCGCTGTCGGACGGCATCGCGCTCGGGTTGCGGCTCGGCTTCGATTCGGGCTCGACGCTCGACTACGTGTACCGCAACCGTGCGCAGGGGCGGCTGGGCATCGGCGCGCTGATTGACCGCACGTATCTCGATTCGCCGGGCTGGGTCGGCATCCGTCAGCGCAAGGTGCATCTGCAGGAACTGATCGGTGCGGCGATCGGCCGGCTGCGCGGGAACGGCACGCCGGTGCGGATCGTCGACATCGCCGCCGGCCACGGGCGCTACGTGCTCGATGCGATCGCGCTGGCCGCGGAACGCGATGGCGCGGCGCCCGACGACATCACGCTGCGCGACTACAGTCCGCCGAACGTCGAGGCCGGGCGCGTGCTGATCGCGCAGCGCGGTCTCGAGCCGATCGCGCGCTTCGAGCGCGGCGACGCGTTCGACGAGACGTCGCTCGCGACGCTCGAGCCGCGGCCTACGCTGGCGATCGTGTCGGGCCTGTACGAGCTGTTCGGCGAGAACGCGCTGATCGAGCGCTCGCTGCGCGGGCTCGCGCAGGCCGTGCCGCCGGGCGGCTATCTCGTCTATACGGGGCAGCCGTGGCATCCGCAGCTCGAATTCATCGCGCGTGCGCTGAACAATCATCGCGGCGAGTCGACCTGGGTGATGCGTCGCCGTTCGCAGGCCGAAATGGACGAGCTCGTCGCGCGGGCGGGATTCCGCAAGCTCGACCAGCGGATCGACGAGATGGGCATCTTCACGGTCAGCCTCGCGCAGCGGGTCGACGCGTCATGAGCGTGCTCGGCGGCGGCGCGGGCGCGGAGGCGAGTGACGGGCTGGCCGAACCGGCGGCCGGCGCGCGCGACGCGTCGTTCGTGCTGCGCTTCGGCTGGCTCGCGGCGATGGGCGCCGTGTTCTTCTCGACGTACGGCTTCGCGAACTGGCTCGCCGCGCGCCGCGCGGCGGTGCCGACCTTCGCGTTCGGCTGGGAGCATGCGATCCCGTTCGTGCCGTGGACGATCGTGCCGTACTGGTCGATCGACCTGCTGTATGCGTTGTCGTTCTTCTTCTGGACGCGCCGCGACGATCTGCTCGATCACGTGAAGCGGCTGCTGACCGTGCAGCTGATGTCGGTTGCGTGCTTCATCGCGTGGCCGCTGCGCTTCGGCTTCGAGCGGCCCGACGCGGGCGGCATGGCCGGTGCGCTGTTCACGCTGCTGATGGGTTTCGACAAGCCGTTCAACCAGGCACCGTCGCTGCATATCGGCTTGCTGGTCGTGCTGTGGGCCGTCTATGCAAGGCATCTGCGCGGCACGTTCGTGCGCGTCGTGCTGCATCTGTGGTTCGCGGCGATCGGCGTGTCGGTGCTGACGACTTACCAGCATCACGCGATCGACGTGCCGACCGGGGCGGCCGTCGGCTGTCTCGCGCTATTCCTGTTTCCGCTGCGCGATGCCGCGGGCCGGCTGCCGGGCGCCGATGCGTCGCCGTCCGCGGCCGGTCGCGCGCTCGCGCTCCGCTATGCGTTCGGCGCCGCGCTGGTCGCACTCGTGGCGCTGGCGTGCGTGCCGCGCGCGCCGGGCTGGGCGCTGGCGGCTGGATGGGTCGCACTGGCGCTCGCCTGCGTTGCGTGGGCCTACCGGCGCGGCGCGCCCGGCGTATTTCAGAAGGATGCGCGCGGGCGGTTTCCGGTCTTCGTCGGCGGGCTGCTCGCGCCGACGATCGCCGGCGCATTCGTCAATTCGCGGCTGTGGACGCGCCGGCAGCCCGCGCCGGTGCGGATCGACGAGCGCGTGTCGATCGGCCGGACGCCGACCACGCGCGACATCCGGCGCCACGGCTTCACCGCGCTGGTCGACCTGACCGCCGAGATGCCGCGCTGGGCGGCGGCCGACGCATCGCTCGCGTATGCGTCGGTGCCGCAACTCGATCTCGTCGCACCGACGGCGGTGCAGCTCGCGCAGGCCGTCGCGGCGCTCGAACGCCTGCACGGCGAAGGGCGCGACGTGCTGGTGTGCTGCGCACTCGGCTACGGGCGCAGCGTGCTGTGCGCGGCCGCGTGGGTCGCCGCGCGGCGCGGGTTGGCCGATGCGCGCGACGCGCTGGCCGCGGTGCGTGCGGTGCGGCCGCACGCGGTATGGTCGGATGAAAGCGTGGCCGTGCTGCAGCAGTGGATCGATCGCCGGCGCGACGCGGGGCAGGGATGATGCACGATCCGTCCGTTCCGTTCAGGATTGCCGCCGCGCGCGGCGCGCTCGATGCGGGCGCATGGGCGCTCGCGGCAGCGCTGGTCGCGGCCGGCGCGGGCGGGTGGATCGCGGCGGGCTGGGCGGCGCCGACGCTTGCCCGCGTGCTGCTGGCCGTCGTCAGCACGGGGGCGGGGATCGCGGCGCTGTGGTACGCGGTGCGCATCGCGATCGATCGGCGGCTGTTTGCCACGCTCGCGCGGGCGGTGGACGGCGACGGGGCGGTCGACGGCCCGCTCGCGGCGCTCGACCGCGCGCTCGCCGACCTGGGCTGGATCGATGCGGCGAAGGTCGGGCGCACGCTCGACGCGCGCGTGCGCGGCGCGGTCGGGCTGTGCCGGGCCGCCGTGCTCGTGGCGATCGTGCAGTGGCTCGTCGTCGGGATCGCGGTCGCGGTGTCGCCCATCGGCTAGCGCCGGCGCAAGCCGGCTATCGGTGGGAACAGCCCGGCCGGCGCGCGCCAGCCGTCATGCGTGCGTGGTGCGCCGCGATCGCGTGCGCTTGGCTTCGTACATCGCCTGGTCCGCATGCTCGATCAGCGCGTTCATGTCGGTGCCGTCGTCCGGCAGCATCGCGATGCCGACGCTGACGCCGAGCCGCAGCGCATGCCCGTCGAATTCGAACGGCTCGCCGACCCGCCGCGCGAGCCGCATGCTTTGCACCTGGGCGTCGTCGCGGGTGCCGAGGTTCGGCAGGATCACCGCGAATTCGTCGCCGCCGATGCGCGCGACCGTGTCCGAGCGCCGCACCGCGGCCTGCATCCGCGTGGCGACCTCGCGCAGCGCGGCGTCGCCCGCGCGGTGGCCGAACCCGTCGTTGATCGGCTTCAGGCCGTCCATGTCGATGTTGAGAATGCCGAGTCGGCCGCTCGCGCGCAGCGCCGTGTGCATCGACTGGCGCAGGCGGTCGTAGAACAGCGCACGGTTCGGCAGGCCCGTGAGCGCGTCGTGCGTCGCGCGCAGGTACAGCTCGTTCGCTTCGTTGCGCGCCGCGTGGAACATCGCGGCGGCGATCAGTTCGGCCATCAGCCGCAGCGTGCCGGCGTCGGCCGGTGAGAAACCGTCGACGTCCGGCGACATCACCTTCAGCACGCCGACCGTCGTGTCGGCGTGCGTGAGCGGCATCACGAGCATCGAGCGCAGGCCGACCCGGCGGCATGCGTCGCGATCGACGCGCGGGTCGGTTTCCGAATCGATACAGTGCAGCAACTCGCCCTGCTGCACGCACAGGCCCGACAGGCTGCCCGAGCGCCGCAACCGCAGGCCGAGCATCCCGGCGGCCGTGCCCGACGCGGCGCGGTACACCATGTCGTCGCCTTCGGCGAATTCGACCGCGGCGGCGCTCGCGCCGGTGAGCTGCGGCACCTGTTCGGCCACGTAGGCCATCACGCTGCCGAGGTCGAGGCCGAGTTTCGCGATTTCGGCTTGCGCGGCGATGATGCGCAACAACGTGTCGGGGGACGGCGTGGCGGCGTCGGCGGTTTGATTCAAGTCAGTTTTCCGTGAAAAAGTGCATCGCTCGGCGCGCGCTTGCGGTAGCATACGCGCCGCTCGCGGCAGCGCGTGCCGGGTGGTTCGCAACGCAACGGTGCCGGTGCCCGGCCAGCCGTACCGCGCCGGCAGTATGCCGTTCCAGCCATCCGGCGGCAACGGCGCAATTCTTGCCATTCACTCTTCCTGTGCGGCATTTCCGACCGAATTGAGATTTTTTCGCTTCTCAGTCGCGAATCACGGTGAGTTTTGTTCTATTTTTGAGATAGTGTGACAAATGGGCGGCCGCCGGTGCCAGGCGTTCCCCAGCGCGACGAACCGGTCGTTGAATGATCCGCCGCGTCGTTCCGATAAATGCAATCAGGCCATAAATGAGGGGAAGCAGAGGGGATGTGCACTCACGGGCATAGCTGCTTTGCGCGCGTCGGTTTCGACGCGCAGGATGACCGGACGATCGTGACGAAGCGGAGCGGCGCATGAAGCCGGCCGTGTCGCTGTTCGTTCTGGCTGCCGCGATGACCGGCGCTTTCCACACGGCCGCGCTGTCGGCCGCGCCGCTGCCGGCGGTGCCGGCCGCCGCTTCGACGGCCGCCGCCGATCACGCGGCGGCGCCGGATGCAGCGCCAGCGGCGGTGCTCGCGACCGCTCCGGCCGCGCCGACTGGGGCCAGCGCGCCGGCCGCCGGCCTGCCGGCGACGACCGTGCGCATGCCGTTCGCATCGCTCGGCGCGTTCGATCCGCTGCGCCTGCGCGGCGCCGACGACGCACGCACGATCAACGCCGGCGTGCGGCTCGACCGCGTGATCACGGGCGCGCGCTTGCGCCTGACCTACGCGTATTCGCCGTCGCTGGTCTTTCCGCTGTCGCACCTGAAGGTGTCGGTGAACGGCGAGGTGATCGCGACCGTCCCGTTCGATGCCGCGCGTGCGGGCCGCACGGTGACGCAAGAGATTCCGATCGATCCGCGCTACTTTTCGGATTTCAACCAGATCGGCCTGCGCCTGATCGCGCATTACACGCTCGACCACTGCGAGGACCCGACGAATTCGGCGTTGTGGGCCGACGTGAGCCCGACGAGCGAACTGATCCTAGACGAATCGCCGGTGCGCCTGCCGAACGATCTCGCGCTGCTGCCCGCGCCGTTTTTCGACCGGCGCGACAACGGCCGCCTGCGGCTGCCGTTCGTGCTGCCCGCCACGCCCGATTCGGCCACCCTGCGCAGCGCGGGGGTGCTCGCATCGTGGTTCGGCGCGCTGGCCGACTACCGGCATGCGCGCTTCCCGGTATCGACCACGCTGCCGGCCGACGATCAGGCCGTCGTGGTCGGCACGGCCGCGACGCTGCCGGCCGGTCTCGCGCTGCCGCCGATCAATGGCCCGCTGCTCGCGGTCGCGGACAACCCGGCCGCGCCGGGCCGCAAGCTGCTGGTCGTCACGGGCCGCACGGCGGCCGAGGTCGACGACGCGGTCGCGACGCTCGTGCTCGGCCGCGCGGCGCTGTCGGGGCAGGCGGCGACGGTCGCGCACGTCGATCTGGGCGCGCCGCGCAAGCCGTACGACGCGCCGCGCTGGCTGCCGGTGAACCGGCCGATCGCGTTCCGCGAACTCGTGAACGATCCGCGTCAGCTGGAGGTGCGCGGCACGACGCCCGACGCGATCCGGCTGAACCTGCGCGTGCCGGCCGATCTGCATTCATGGAACGGCGCGGGCGTGCCGATCACGCTGCGCTACCGCTACACGGCGCCGACCGTGCAGGACAATTCGACGCTCGCGGTCGAGATCAACGATCAGCTCGTGAAGTCGTACCGGCTCGGGCCGGCCCATGCCGAAGATGCGCACGGCCGCATGCAGCTGCCGCTGCTGGCGGTGCCGGAAGGGCGCGTGACGAGCGACGTCGACATTCCCGCGTTTCGCGTCGGCAGCGGCAACCAGCTGCAGTTCCGCTTCACGCTCGATTCGCAGAAGACGGGCCTGTGTTCGAGCACGGCCACCGAGCCGCAACGCGCGGCGATCGATCCCGATTCGACGATCGACTTCTCGCACTTCGTCCATTACGCGCAATTGCCGAACCTCGCGTTCTTCGCGAACAGCGGCTTCCCGTTCACGCGCTTCGCCGACCTGTCGCAGACGGCCGTCGTGCTGCCCGACCGGCCGTCGCCGCAGGAACTCGAGGCCTACCTGACGATGCTCGGCCACATGGGTGAATGGACCGGCTTCCCGGCGCTGCGCGTGCAGGTGGCGCGGCCCGGCGACGTCGCCGCGCTGTCGGGGCACAAGGATCTGCTCGTGATCGACGGCTCGCCGGCGTCGCCGCTGCTCGCGCAATGGCGCGCGGCGCTGCCGCTCGCGATCGGCGAGCAGGGCGGCGCGGGCGCCGGTGGCGCGACGCGCGTCGCATTCACGGTGAAGGAGCGCTGGCGCAACGGCGTGGGCCTCGCCGACGGCGGCGCGCATATCGAACAGACGGGCCCGCTCGCGGCGCTCGCCGGGTTCGAGCTGCCCGGTAGCCGCGGCCGCAGCGTCGTCGCGCTGACGGCGACCGACCAGCCGCGCCTCGGCGATCTGCTCGACGTGTTCGAGAGCGGCGGGCTCGTGTCGCAGTTGCAGGGCGACCTCGCGCTGGTTCGGCCGGGGCAGGTCGACAGCCTGCGGGTCGGCGAGCCTTACGTGGTCGGCTTCGTGCCGTGGTATGCGCGCGTGTGGACGGAGGCGGCGCGGCATCCGGTGCTGCTCGGCGCGGTCGGCGTCGTCGCAGGGCTGCTGCTCGCGCTCGGCGTGTTCAGCGTGCTGCAGCGAATCGCCGCGCGTCGCCGGGGGATGTAACGGATGGCGCGGGCAATGACGAAGCGACGGGCAACGCAGCCGGCGCGACGTGTCGGCGCGACGCTCGCGCTGGCGGTCGCGGTGACGTGCGCGGCGGCCGGCATGGCCACGCGCACGCACGCGGCGGCGGCCGGTGCAGCCGATGCGGCGAGCACGGGATGCAGCGCGGCGTGGCCGCGCTGGGACGCGTTCAAGCGTGATTTCATCTCGGCCGACGGCCGCGTGATCGACGTCGGCTCGGCCGATTCGCGCACGGTATCGGAGGGACAGGCGTATGGACTTTTCTTCGCGCTGGTCGCGAACGACCGGCGCATGTTCGACACGATCCTCGCATGGACCGAGAACAACCTCGCGCAGGGCGACCTGAGCGCGCACCTGCCGGCGTGGCTGTGGGGCCGCGCGCCCGACGGCGCGTGGCGCGTGCTCGACGCGAACCCGGCGTCGGACGCCGACCTGTGGATCGCGTATGCGCTCGTCGAGGCCGGGCGGCTGTGGCACGAGCGCAGCTATACGGCGCGCGGCGCGCTGCTCGCGAAGCGCGTGCTCGACGTCGAGACGGCGACCGTGCCGGGCCTCGGCCTCACGCTGCTGCCGGGCCCGACCGGGTTCAAGCTGGCCAACGGCCAATGGCGCGTGAATCCGAGCTATTCGCCGCCGCAGGTGATTCGCGCGCTCGGCGCACGGCTGCCCGACGACCGTCGCTGGGCCGCGCTGGCGTCCAGCACCGCTCGCGTGCTGCTCGACACCGCGCCGAAAGGTTTTTCGCCCGACTGGGCGCTGTATCGCGCGGGCAACGGTTTCGGGCCCGATCCGCAGACCCATGCGGAAAGCGCGTACAACGCGATCCGCGTGTACCTGTGGGCCGGCATGCTGGACCACGCCGATCCGCTCGCCGCGCCGCTGCTCGCGAAGTTCGCGCCGTTCGCCGACCATGTCGCCGCGCACGGCGCGCCGCCGGAGAAGGTCGATACGACGACGGGCGTCGCCGGGCCGAACGATGGCAACGGCGGCTTCTCCGCGGCCGCCGTGCCGTTTCTCGACGCACGCGGCCAGCACGCGCTCGCGGATGCCCAGGCGGCCCGCGTCGATACGCTCGCGCGCCAGTCGGCGCCCGGCTATTACACGAGCGTGCTGACGCTGTTCGGCCTCGGCTGGCGCGACGGCCGCTACCGGTTCGGGGCGGACGGCACGCTCGACACCCGCTGGGGAGGCCGTTCGTGCGCCGCCCGCTGAAGTGCGCGGCGCCGCACGTCGCGGGATTCGCGTGGCTCGCGTCGTCGGTGTGCGCGGCGGCGCCAGGCGCCGCCTCCGGCGCGGCGATCGCGAACCCGGCGAACCCAGCGACTCCGGCGACCTCGGCCGCCGCCGATGCGCGGCGCGAGCTTGACACCGCGCGGATGTGGGGCATCAAGCATCGCGACGACCTCGCGCGGGATGCGCTGCGCAAGGGCTTGCTGATCGCGCCGGGCGATCCCGAGCTGCTGGCCGAACAGGTGCGTGTGCTGCTGCGGCTCGGCGACGCGAAAGGCGCGCAGGCGTCGCTGGCGCGGCTGCAGGCGCAGTCGCCGAATGCGCCTGCCACGCAACGGGTGGCTGACGAATACCGCGTCGCGACGAGCGGGCGCGGCGAGATGGCGCAGATCCGGCTGCTCGCGCGCAGCGGCCGCGCCGATGAGGCGGCCCGACGGATCGTCGCGCTGTTTCCGAACGGCGCGCCGTCGGGCGCGCTCGGCGCCGAGTATTACCAGATCGTGTCGAATGCGCCGGGCGGGCGCCAGCCGGCGATCGCCGCGCTGCGCCGCGCGGTCGCCGCCGATCCGCGGGACACGAGCGCATCGATGGCGCTCGCGCGGCTGTTGAACCAGCGCGACGACACGCGCGCGGAAGCGAACCGGATCGCATGGTCGCTCGCGAAGCGCGCCGACGCGGACCATACGGAAGCGATGGCGCTGTGGCGGCGCGTGCTGCAGTCGGCCGGCAGCGATCCCGCGTATCTCGATGCGCTGCACGCGTATCTCGCGCTCGCGCCGGACGACACCGAATTCCGCGATCGCGCCGCCGGCCTCGACCAGCAGCGCGACGCGCAACGCCGGCTCGAACGCGATCCCGACTACATCGCGCAGCAGCGCGGGTTGCAGGCGCTGGCGCGCGGCGACCTGGCCGCCGCCGACCCGCTGCTCGCGCGCGCCGCGCGGGCGCGAGCCGACGACGCCGATGCGCTGGGCGGGCTCGGCCTGCTGCGTCTGCGCGAAGGGCGGCACGACGAAGCGCGCGCGCTGTTTACGCGGGCCGCGGCGCGTGCGACCGACCAGCGCGGCAAATGGCAAGGCCTCGCGCGTACCGCGCAGTTCTGGGGGCTGCTCGCCCAAGGCCGCGAAGCGGCCAGTGCGGGCCGCCCGCGTGATGCCGAGCGCGCCGCGCGTGCGGCGCTCGCGATGCAGCCGGACAACCCGGACGCGAAGCTGCAGCTCGCCGATGCGCTGCTCGCGCAGCGCGACTGGACACAGGCGGAGCCGTTGCTGCGCGGCTTGCTGGCCGCGCGCTCGCCGAGCCTGTCGGCCGTGCGCGATACGGCCACGCTGTATGAAAACACCGGCCGCGCGGACCGGATCGGCCCATTGCTCGATGCGCTGCAAGGGCGCGTGACGGGCGCCGACGATCGCCGCGCGCTCGACGGCCTGCGTGGCGACGTGCTCGCGAACGAGGCACGCGCGCTGGCCGACAAGGGCGCGCGCGGGCCGGCCGCGCAACGCTACGAGGCGGCTGTGCGCGCGGCGCCCGATGCGCCGTGGACGCGTTTCGCGCTTGCACGCCTGTATCGCGACATGGGGTTGCCGCAGCTCGGCCGCACGGTGATGGACGACGGGCTGGCGCTGAGCGATACGCCGGAGATGCGCTACGCGAGCGCGCTGTACCGTAATTCGCTCGACGATGTCGCCGGCGCGCAGGCCGTGCTCGCACCGGTCGACGACGCGCACCGTTCGGACGGGATGCGCGCGCTGGCGCGCAAGCTCGATGCCGAAAGCGCGCTGGCCGACGCGCGCGGCGCACATGCCCGCGGCGACCGCGCGGCCTTCGCCGCCACGCTCGCGCATGCGCAGGCGAGCGCGCCGGACGATCCCGACATGCTCGCCGCGATCGGCACGCAGTGGATCGACGCGGGCGAACCGGAGCGCGGCCTCGCGCCGCTGCGCGACTGGATCGCCGCGCATCCGCGCGACGCCGACGCGGACGTGCGGCTGCGCTACGGCGATCTGCTCGGCCGCGCGGGGCGCGACGACGCGCTCGCCGCGTGGCTCGATACGCTGCGCGGCGATCCTTCGCTGACGCCCGCGCAGACGGCGCGACTGGAGGATCAGTCGCTGCGGCTCGTGCTGCGGCAGACCGACGACGCGATCGCGCGACAGGACTATGCGCAGGCGCGCACGCTGCTCGACCGCGCGAGCCCGGCCGGCCGCGCGGACAAGCGTTATGCGCTCGAACTCGCCGATCTCGAACGCGCGCAGGGCCATTACGATGCCGCACGCGATGCGCTCGCACCGGTCGTGGCGCGCACGCCGGACGACGCCGATACGCAGCTCGCGCTGGCCCGGATCGACGAGGACAGCGGCAACCGTGCCGGCGCGCGCGAGCGCGTGCAGGCTGTGCTGGCCCGCACACCGGACGACGATGTCGACACGCAACTGTCGGCCGTGCGTCGCCTGAACGCGCTGCGCCGGCCGGACGAAGCCGCGCAGGTGACCGAGCGGCTGCAGGCCGCGTATCCGGCCCGCGCCGACGTGACGGTCGCGGCCGGGCGCGTGGCCGAGGCGCAGGGCCGCTATGACGACGCGGCGTCGCTGTACCGGTTGTCGCAGTCGCAGGAACGCGCGACGGGCGTGAGCCCGGGCCGCGACGGGCTGACGCCCGCGCAGGCCGCGTTCGCGGATCTGCAGCAGCGGCGCAATCCCGAGATCGAGACCGGCTGGATACCCGCGTACAAGTCGGGCGACGAAGGCATCTCGTCGTATCGCGCGCAGCAGGTGCCGATCTACATGCAACTGCCGATCCGCTACGACGGGCACGTGTTCGCGCAGGTCGACACCGTGCACCTCGATCCGGGCACGCTCGATACGAGCGTGCCGGACGCGTATTCGCTCAAGACGTTCGGCACGTACGCGGGGCTCAGGGCGTCGAACGGGCTGCCGCCGCCGTTCCAGCAGAATCCGCAGGCCGCCGCGCTGATCGCGAATCCGCCGGGCTCGCTGCACCAGTCGACGACGGGCGTCGCGCTCGGCGCCGGCTATCTGTCCGATGCATGGCGCGTCGATCTCGGCACGTCGCCGCTCGGCTTCCCGGTGCATTACCTCGTCGGCGGCGTGCGCTATCGCTTCGACGCGGGCCTGGCGAGCTTCTCCGTGAATGCGTCGCGGCGGCCGGAAACGAGCAGCGTGCTGTCGTACGCGGGGATGCGCGACCCGTGGACGGGCGCGGTGTGGGGCGGCGTGCGCCGCGACGGCGTGAACCTGCGCGCGTCGGTCGACGTCGGCCGCACGAACCTGTTCGCGGAGCTCGGCGCGGGCGTGCTGTCGGGCCGTAACGTCGAACGCAACGCGGAAGTCACGCTGCGCACCGGCTTCACGGTGCCCGTGTACGAGCGCGCGGCGATGAAGGTCAGCACGGGGCTGGTCGGCAATGCGTGGCACTACGCGCAGAACCTGCGCTACTACACGTACGGGCAGGGCGGTTACTACAGTCCGCAGCGCTATCTGTCGCTCGGCGTGCCGATCGAATGGGCGGGGCGGCACGATGCGCTGTCGTGGGACCTGACCGTCACGGGCGGGATCTCGAACAGCTACGAGAAGGATTCGCTGTATTACCCGACGCTTTCCGGCCAGCGCGCCGAACAGGTGGCGGCCGGCTTCGTGTACGCGGGCAGCTCGACGCGCGGCGTGTCGTTCTCGTACGGCGTGAACGGCATCGCGGAATATCGTGTGAACCCGCACCTGAGCGTCGGCGCGCAATTGCACATCGACCGGTCGCACGACTATGCGCCGAGCTCGGCGCTCGTGTATCTGCGTTATGCGTTCGACGCGCGTGCGTCGCGCAGCTGGCTCGTCACGCCGACGCCCGTGCGGCTTTATTCGGATTACTAGGGGAACGCCGTGACTACGGAATTCGATGCCACCCGCTCCGCGCCCGGCGCCGCCAGCCTGGCCGATCGCCTGCGCGCGCTGCTGCGCATGAGGCCGGCGGGCGGCCGTGCCGGCGCCTTGAGCCGGCTCGCGATCGACGGCCTGCCCGATACCTGGACGCAACTGGAAGCCGGCGGCCTTTACGCGATCTACGCGGCCGGCGGTACGCCGGCCTGCGATACGCTCGTCTGGGAAAGCGCGCGTCAGGCGCGCACGCGCGACGTCACGATCGTGCTGGCGCGCGATCCGGCGCGCGTCGCCGCGCAGATGGCGTCGCTCGGCTTCGCGGGCGGCGTGCAGCCGGCCGGCTGGCCGCGCAACCTGAACGTGCTGGCGATGCCGGCTGCGGTCGAGCCGGCCGACGACGGTGCCGACGCCGGCGCAGCTGGCAACGCACCGCGCCGCGCGGCGCCGGGCCCGTTCGCGCGGCTGACCGGCGGCTTGCGCGCGATGAAGCGCTATGGATTTCACGCGCGTTCGCTGTATTTCGTCGAAGGCGCCCAGCGCTGGTTCAGCTGGGACAATCCGGTCGCGCTCGCGGACGAAGCGCACGCGCTGGCCGACTGGTGCCGCACGCGCCGGATTGCGCTCGTGCTGCTGCTCGACCCTGAAGCGACCCGCGCGGGCGGCGACGCGCGCGCCGACGATGCGCCGCTCGTGCGCGATGCCGATCGCACGCCGCGCAGCGGCTTCCACGGAATCTGTTCGGGCGTCGCGCAGTTGCAGCGCACGCATGGCGAACTGCTGTGGGTGGTCGATTTCTGGCGCGCGGGCGACACGCTCGCGGCCGGCGAGGTGCGGCCGCTGCGCTTCGCACCGGGCGGCCGGCTGTCGGCGAGCGTCGATGGCGGCGCGACCGAGCCGGCACGCCGGATGAAGCTCGCGAGCGACGAGGATCGCGTGGTGGTCAGCCGCGCGGTGCTCGACGGCGCAAGCCGCGTGCCGGACGGCTGGGAGATCGTCGACGACAACGCGGCCGTCGTCGCCGCGTGCGCGAGTGCGCAGGCCGCGACCGCGGTGCTCGTGTTCCGCTCGCACGCGCAGCTCGAAGCGCTGTGCGCGGACGTGCACGCGCTGCGCCGGCAGTGCGGCGGCGCGCTGAAGATCGCGGTCGTCGAGCGCGGCGAGGTGCTGCGCCAGCAGTTCGAGATGCTCGTGCTGAGCGTCGGCGCGAACCGGGTCGTCGCGCGCGACCTGCCTGTCTCGCGGATGCAGGCCGCCGTGCACGCGCTGCACGGCCAGCTCTACGCACGGCCCGTCGCGGCCGACTACCGCGCGGCGCTCGCGGCTGCGCTCGGCGATTCGGTGCTCGGTTATCTGCCGGTCGGCGCGTTCTGCCAGCGGATTCGCGCGGTGCTCGATCGCGGCGCGGTGCTCGCGCTACCGCACACGCTCGCGAAGCTCACGCTGTTGCCGGGCGTATCGCACGTCGACGCGCTGCGGCACTGCCGGCCGCGCCGCGCGGGCGACGTCGTGACGGCCGATGCCGGGCACCTGTTCGTGTTCCTGTTCGCCTGCGAGCCGGTCGACGCCGAGGACGCGCTCGCGCGGATCTTCGAGGTGCCGGTCGATACGCTGTCCGACCGCGTCGTGTGCCTCGGGCAGGGCAGCATCGACACCGAGCTCGACGCGCTGAAGGCCGAGAACCGGCGCGCGCCGATCGCCGACTACAGCGACCTGTTCGCGGCGACGCGGCCGGCGGGCGCCGCACGCGCAGCAGCCGCGCCCGTCGAACCCGGCGCAGCCTTGCCCGATGCGGGCGAGGTGAGCGACGCGATCGACGCGATCGATACCGTCGTCGCGCTCGACGCGATCGGTGTGCCGCAGGCGTCCGTGCCCATCGCCGTCGACGCGTCGCCGCCGGACCCCGTCATTTCCGCCGCGCGGGCGCGCGGCGCCGTCCGCAGCGCGATGCCGTTGCGCAAGCAGGAGGACGCATGATCGCCGAACTCGTCATCGGTTTCCTCGTCGGTATCGTGATTGCGGTACCGGTGTGGATCGTCGCGCAGCACCTCGGCATTGGCCGCGGCTTCCATGCGCCGCGCGGCATCGACCGGCGCGACGCGGTACCGTGCGAGCTCGTGCCGGTCGCGCTGCGCGGCCGTCTGCTGCCGGGCTTCGGCGGCGCCGACGCCGACGAAACCGACACTCGCGACAGCAAGGTGGCACGATGAAGACGATCGCCCTCACGTCGACGACGGGCGGCGCGGGCCGCACGACGCTCGCCGCCGCGCTCGCGGTGCTGCTCGCGCGCCGCGGCCGGCCGGTCGTGGCCGTCGAATTCGATGCCCAGAACCTGATGGGCGCGACGCTCGGCCTCGATACGCTGGCCGAGCACGGTCTGGCGCACAGCCTGCTGGGCGGCGCCGAACCGTGGCACGCGCACACGTGGCGCAACGCCGACGGCGTGCTGTTCGTGCCGTACGGGCAAGTCGATGCGGCCGGCGCCGCCGCGTGCGATGCGCGGCTCGTGGCCGATCCGGCCTGGCTGTCGCGCGCGCTCGGCGAAATCGCGTTGCCGGCCGACGGCGTCGTGCTGGTCGACACCGCGCGCTATCCGTCGCCGCAGGCCGAACAGGCGATCCGGTGCGCTGACCTGGCGCTCGTCGTCGTGCCGCCGGAGCCGGTCGCGTGCGCGACGACGGCCGCGCGGCTCGGCGCGCTGCGAGCCGGCCGCGGCGCGCTGCAGATCGTCGTGAACCGGCTGAACCCGGCGCGCGACATGCAGCGCGACGCGCTGGCGATGCTGCGCGCGGTCGCGGGGCCGGCGTCGATGCTCGAGCAACGCATCCACGTCGACGCGGCGGTGCCCGAAGCGCTTGCACGCGGCAGCTGGATCTTCGACGACGCGCCGTATTCGCAGGCGTCGCACGACCTGAACGGCGTCGCGAACTGGGTCGATACGTGGCTGACGGCGGCCGTCGCCGGCCGCGCCGGAGCCATGCGATGAACGCCACGCTCGCGTCGCGACTGCGTGCGTTCGGCCGTCGCGCGGCCGACTGGTGCGCGCGCGGCATCGGGCTGCCGGCGCAACGCACGCGGGTCGACTGGTTCGTGCGGCTGTTCTTCCACGCACCGCCGCCCGGCCGGCCCGATCATGTGCGCCTTTGGGTGCGCGTCGCGTTCCTGCGGCTCGCGCACGACTGGGGCGTGCTGCAGCCGCTCAGCATGCGCGAATGGCTGTGGCGCGCGATCGTGCGCGCGCCGCGCGCGGCCGACGGACGGCCCGCGCGCGATCCGCTCGCGTGGTTCGACACGTTCGTGGTGCCCGTCTACGTGGCCGGGCGCGCGGTCGGCCGGCGCATCAACGCGATGCTCGAGCGTTTGCCGTGGGTGCGCTGGGGCGGCTGGCTCGATGCGCGCGCGAACGGCGTCGGCCGGCGCCGCTGGCTCACGCCGCTGCTGCTCGTGGCCGGCGCGATGCTGTGGGCCGCGGCCGGGATGTCGCCGCTGATGCCCGGCGCGCAGTTCGCGTTCTTCGCGATCGTCGCGGTGCTCGCGCTCGCGCTGCGCCGCCTGCCTGGCCATCTGCCGACCCTCGCGCTCGCGTCGCTCGCGCTGCTCGCGACGGTGCGTTACGTGTGGTGGCGCACGACCCAGACGCTCGACTTCCGCAGCCCGGTCGAAGCCGTCGCCGGCTACCTGCTGTACGGCGCCGAAGCCTATACGTGGATGATCCTGCTGCTCGGCTTCGTGCAGACCGCGTGGCCGCTCGACCGGCCGATCGTGCCGCTGCCCGACGATCCGGACACGTGGCCGACCGTCGACGTCTATATCCCGACCTACAACGAGCCGCTGTCGGTCGTGAAGCCGACCGTGTTCGCCGCGCAGAGCATCGACTGGCCGAGCGCGAAGCTGCGCGTATACCTGCTCGACGACGGCCGGCGCCCCGAGTTCGCGGCATTCGCGGCCGAGGCCGGCATCGACTACCTGACGCGCGACGACAATCTCCACGCGAAGGCCGGCAACATCAACCGCGCGCTGCCGAAGACGCACGGCGAGTACATCGCGATCTTCGATTGCGATCACGTGCCGACGCGCTCGTTCCTGCAGACGACGATGGGCGTGTTCCTGCGCGACCCGAAGTGCGCGCTGGTGCAGACGCCGCACCATTTCTTCTCGCCCGATCCGTTCGAGCGCAACCTCGGCACGTTCCGGGAGATCCCGAACGAGGGCAACCTGTTCTACGGCCTCGTGCAGTCGGGCAACGACCTGTGGAACGCGACGTTCTTCTGCGGCTCGTGCGCGGTGCTCAAGCGCAGTGCGCTGGAGGAGGTCGGCGGCGTCGCGGTCGAGACCGTGACCGAGGACGCGCACACGGCGCTCAAGCTGCATCGGCGCGGCTATACGTCGGCGTACCTGCCGACCGTGCAGGCGGCCGGCCTCGCGACCGAAAGCCTCGCGGGCCACGTGAAGCAGCGCACGCGCTGGGCGCGCGGGATGGCGCAGATCTTCCGCATCGACAACCCGTTCCTCGGGCGCGGGCTCGGCCTGATCCAGCGGATCTGCTACGGCAACGCGATGCTGCATTTCTTCTACGGGATTCCGCGGCTGATCTTCCTGACGATCCCGCTCGCGTACCTGTTCTTCCATCTGTACTTCATCAACGCGTCGTCGCTCGCGCTCGCGAGCTACGTGATCCCGTACCTCGTGCTCGCGAACGTCGCGAACTCGCGGATGCAGGGGCGCTACCGGCATTCGTTCTGGGCCGAGGTCTACGAATCGGTGCTCGCGTGGTACATCGCATTGCCGACCACCGTCGCGTTCTTCAGCCCGAAGCACGGCAAGTTCAACGTGACCGACAAGGGCGGCAAGATCGACGAAGGCTACGTCGACTGGTCGACGTCGAAGCCGTATCTGGTGCTGTTCGCGCTGAACGTGCTCGCGATCGTCGCCGGCCTGTGGCGGCTCGTGGCCGACCAGGGCGACGAGGCATCGACGATCCTGATCACGCTCGGCTGGACCGTGTACAACCTCGCGATGCTCGGTGCGGCGCTGGCCGTCGCGCGCGAGACCAAGCAGGTGCGCGTCACGCACCGGATCGCGATGCGCGTGCCGGCGATGCTGCTGCTCGCCGACGGCTCGACGGCCGCATGCTTCACGAGCGACTATTCGACGGGCGGCCTCGGGCTCGAAGCGGTGCCGGGGCTGCCGCTCGCCGCCGGCGACACGCTGACGGTGTGCGTGACGCGCGGCGACCGGGCGTTCCCGTTCCCGGTGCGCGTGACGCGGGTGACGCCGACTCATGTCGGCGTCAGCTTCGAGGAACTGACGCTCGAACAGGAACGTCAGCTCGTGCAATGCACGTTCGGCCGCGCGGACGCATGGCTCGACTGGCACGAAGGCGCGCGGCCCGACACGCCGCTCGGTGGGCTCAAGGAAGTGCTGCGGATCGGGCTGGACGGCTATGTACGAATGTGGAAGGGTGCGGCGCGCGGCGTGCAGGCGATGCTCGCGCCGAAACTCGATCGCGCGCGCGACTGACGCGGTGCGCATCATGGAGTGGGTTAGATGACGTTCTGGAATCTGTATTTCATCCTGAAGTTCGCGCTGTTCGCGACCGGGCGCCTGCAGCCGTTCTGGCTCGCGAACCTCGCGTTCGCGGTGGTGCTCGTGGCGAGTGCGCCGATCCGGTCGCGCGCATGGCGCATCGTCCGGCAGGTCGTGGCGGTCGCGATCGCGGTGCCGTTGCTCGCGCGGGAGCTGCATGCGCCGTCGCTCGCCCGTCTCGCGGAGGCCGCGCGCGAAGTCAGCACGTTCCGCCTCGACTACTGGATGGAGCTGCTGCCGCGCCTGTTGCCGCCGGTGCTGGCGCTGACGATCGTCGGCGTGCTGATCGTCTATTTCATCGTCAATCGCTGGCTGCGCGTCGCGACGTTCGTGGTGGCCGTGCTGGTGGTGATGCCGCTGTGGCAGGCCGGCAGCGGGCTGATGGCGCGCGTCGTCGCGCCGGCCCAGCCGCAGGCGAACGTGGCGGGCGCCACGCGCGTCGACCAGCCCGAGGATCACAACGCGGCGCTCGCGACGTTCCGCGCGCAGGAGTCGCAGCGGCAGGTCGCGTTCGGCCATCTCGGCAGCGATCCGGCCGCGCAGTTCGACGTGATCGTGCTGCACATCTGCTCGCTGTCGTGGGACGATCTCGATGCGGCGAAGGTGCGCAATCACCCGATGCTGAGCCACTTCGACTACCTGTTCACGAACTTCAGCACGGCCGCGAGCTACAGCGGGCCGGCCGCGATCCGCGTGCTGCGCGCGAGCTGCGGGCAGGAAGCGCATGCGGACCTGTACAAGCCCGCACCGCAGCAGTGCCACCTGTTCTCGCAACTGGCGGGCGCCGGCTATACGGTGCAGTCGCTGCTGAACCACGACGGCCATTTCGACAACTTCCTGCAGGTGATCCACGACAACATCGGCGTGGCCGATGCGCCGATGATCTCGAACGCGGCCGCGCCGGTCGCGATGCATGCGTTCGACGGCTCGGCGATCAAGGACGACTATGCGACGCTCGCGAACTGGTACGCGCAGCGCGCGTCGGTGCCGGGGCCGGTCGCGCTGTACTACAACACGATCAGTCTGCACGACGGCAACCGCGTCGTCGGCAGCGCGCTGACGAGCATCGACTCGTATCCGCAGCGCGCGACGAAAATGATGACCGACTTCGACCGTCTCGCCGACCTGATCGCGCAATCGGGCCGCCGCGCGGTGATCGTGTTCGTGCCCGAGCACGGCGCCGCGTTGCGCGGCGACAAGAACCAGATCGCGGGGCTGCGCGAGATTCCGACGCCACGCATCGTGCACGGGCCGGTCGGCGTGCGTCTCGTCGGCTTCACCGGCAACCACGGCGCGACGACCGTGATCGAGCAGCCGACCAGCTTCCTCGCGCTCGCGCAGTTGCTGTCGAATCTCGTGTCGAACAGCCCGTTCAAGCCCGGTGCGACGCTCGCGCAATACGCGGCCGATTTGCCGCGCACGCGGATGATCGGCGAGAACGAGGGCACGGTGACGATGCAGACGGCCGCGGGTTACGCGGTGAAAACGCCGGACGGTGTATGGATCGACGAACAGTGACGATAGCTGGCGAAGGCGACGACGATCGCCTGTCTCAACCGAACGACGTGATCGGCCTCGCGCGGCATCTGCCCGCGCTCGACCCCGAGCGCTACGTCGACGAACAGGCGCGCCGCGCGTTCGACGCGTCGCTCGATCGCTGGCCGACGCTCGCGAAGCTGATGGGATTGAAGGCCTGAAGGAACGGCGGCCGGGTAGGGGATGCCGGATTTTAATCAGGCGCGGTTGACATGAAACTAGACCGGTCTATATCATTTGGCGCAGTCCGTCGGGCATAGGCTTCTGGCGATTCCGGCCATTCCGTCGGATAGTCCCCGCGAGCGGTGCATCGGTTTTATTTGGAAAACCACCGCCGTACTGAAGGGCGCATACCTTCGTCAACCTGAAAGCCAGGGACGGCAACGAGTTTGCGTGCACGATCGAGGGCAGACAATCTGCTGTCTTTCGGCATGACGAACCTGCCGGTTTGCAACCGGAAGGGGCAGCCGCGACCAAGGCGGGCCCGTTCTCTCGAACCTGAAGGTCGGGCTGCCTGTCCGTTGACCGGCGCCATCGCTCGGGGTCCAGCGGTCCAGCGGCGCGGCTGCCGACGGCGGACACCGCATTGATTCATTGGGCGTTTGTCTTGTGTCGGGGTGCTGCCATGTCGTATCACATTCGGATCGCGTTTCGAACGGTAGGGGTGTGCACGGCCGTGGTCGCCGCGCTGTCAGGGTGCGCAGGGATGCTGACCGCATCGTCCGGTCCGCAGCCGGAACGCGTGGCGGCGCAGAAGGAAGAAGGCGCCCGCTATACCCAGACGCTGACGTCGTTCATCGCGCTGGTGTCGAACGCCCAGGCCTCCACGCCCGACAGTCGCGCCAGAATACTCGACGCTTACCAGCGCGTCCTGTATCAGTACTCGGTGGCTGCCGTGAGCTGGGTGCGGCTCGTCCATCCGGCGCTGCAGCCGCTGCCGCCGTCCCTGCAGCCGCTTCCCGCGCCGACGGGCACGCCCACGACGGCCGAGATCGATCGCGGCTATGAACACGCGATCGAGATGCGGGTGGCGATGTGGGATATCGGCGAGGCGGCGATCTGGGGGAAGACCTCGAAGATGTCGATCCCCCGCTACCGCGGCACCGCGCCTGCCGTGCCGATGCCGCCGCCGCTGCCGCCATTCCAAGACGCGCGGGATTCCCGGTATGCGAGGCTGGTTGCGCTGACGAAGCAGGCGGACGATGCGCAGCGTGCGTCGATCGAGCAACAGCGGCAGGTCGAGGCCAAGGAGTTGGCCAAGGCGCTTGCCATGGCGAGGGCCGTGCCGTACTCGCCGCCGCAAGCGCAGGGCCAGCCTCAGCAGGAACAGCGCTGGTGTACGCAGTCGGGTGGCGGAGTCGTGGGCCGCGTGCCGTGCTGAGCCTGCATCGCCGGGCGGCCTCGGTCGCCCGTTGCGCGTTGCGTTATGCCTTGCGTGCCGGCTGGCGCGTCCATTCGTTTTCTTCGCCCGGCACCTTGCCGAACGTCTGATCGGCCCATGCGGCACGCGCCGCGTCGATCTTCGCGCGCTCGCTCGACACGAAATTCCATTCGATGAACCGCTCGCCCGGCAGGTGCGCACCGCCGAGCAGCATCACACGCGCGCCGTTCGTACTCGCCAGCGCGACGCTCGCGCCCGGTTCGAGCACGGCCATCGTCGCGGGGGCGAGCGGCGTGCCGTCGAGGGTGAGGTCGCCATCGACGAGATACACGCCGCGTTCGTCGTGCTCCGCATCGAGCACGAGCTGCCCGCCCGACGCGAATTCCGCAGCCGCATAGAGCGTCGGCGAGAACACGGCGACCGGCGACACGAGCCCGAACGCGGTGCCCGCGATCACGCGCACGGTCACGCCGTCGCGCGTGAACGACGGCAGCGTGTCGGCCGCATGGTGAACGAACGCGGGTGTGGTGTCTTCATGCTCGACCGGCAGCGCGACCCAGGTCTGGATGCCGTGCACCGGCTGCTCGCGCGGCCGGTCCTCGTCGGGCGAGCGCTCCGAATGCACGATGCCGCGGCCGGCCGTCATCCAGTTCACGTCGCCCGGCACGATCTTCTGCCGGAAGCCGAGACTGTCGTGATGCATCAGCGAGCCGTCGAACAGGTAGGTGACGGTCGCGAGCCCGATGTGCGGATGCGGCAGTACGTCGATGCCGCGCCCGGCCGGCAACACGGCCGGCCCCATCTCGTCGAAGAAGATGAACGGGCCGACGAGGCGCGCGGCGCGCGCGGGCAGCACGCGGCGCACGACGAGGTTGCCGATGTCGCTTTCGCGCGGCGTGAGCAGGGTCTTGATCGAGGCGGACATGAACGGAAATCTCGTGACGGTGGCGGTGACGGGCGGTGGCGGGAAATGCTCAGGCGATCGCCGTGTCGATCGTGATCGGGTGCGTGAGGATCTTGTGCACCGGGCACGCATTCGCGATCTGCAGCAGGCGTTCGCGCTGCTCGTCGGTCAGGTCGCCGTCGAGCGAGATGCGGCGCACGATCGTGCTGCCCGCGCTGCCCGATTCGTGCGCGAGCTTCACGTGCACTTCGTCGAGCGGCCAGCCTTTTCGTTGCGCATACATCTTCAGCGTGATCGCGGTGCACGCGCCGAGGCTCGACAGCAGCAGCGCGACGGGCGTCGGCGCCGCATCGCCGCCGCCGAGCGCCGCGGGTTCGTCGGCGCGCCACTGGTGGACGCCATCGGTGAAGTGGACGAGGTAATCGACCGGGCCGATGCTCGCTTCGACGGTGAGTTCGCTCATTGCGGTTCCAGGTGGGAAAGGGGACGGGCTGGGCAGGCCAGACGTTAAGGTTCGAGCAGGCGCTGCAGCCGCAGCTCCTCGAAATCCAGCTCGGATTCTATGCGGTGCAGTACCGCGTCGTCGACCCGGCCGTCGCGATGCAGGTCGAGCAACGCATCTCGCGACACGCCGACCAGCTCGAGCTCGACGCGCAGCATCCGTGCGCGCACGTCCGCAGGCTCCGCGCCGTCGCGATGTGCGTGCTCGTTGAACGCGACGCGGCTCCGGTATTCGGTCAGCAGCCGGTCGAGCGACGCGCGTTCGAGGCCCGCGCCGCGCTGCTCGCGCGCATCGAGCTCGGCGAGCGCCGCGCCGAACGTGTGCGCACGCACCGCATGTTCGGACATCGTGCGGCGCGCGGCCGGGCGCAGCTTCAGCACGCGGATCAGCGGCGCGAGCGTGCCGCCCTGCACGACGAGCGTCGCGATGATCAGCAGGAACGTGCTGAACAGGATCAGGTCGCGGCCGGGGAAGTTGGCCGGGAGCGCAATCGCGGCCGCGAGGCTCACGACGCCGCGCATGCCCGACCAGCCGAGGACGACGGCTTCGCGCCACGACCACGCCGCGTGGCCCGCGCGCCGCGCGCGCAGGCGGCCCGGCAGCCACATCGCGACGAATACCCACACCACGCGCGCGCCGATCGCGGCGGCCGTCGCCGGCAGCGCGACCCGCAGGCCGGCCATCAGCACCGCGCCTTCGTGGTTCACGCCGGCGAGGATCGCGTGCAGCGCGAGGCCGATCAGGATGAACACGAGCGCGTCGAGCACGAACACGATCGCTTCCCACGTCGCCTTCGCCTTGATCCGCATGTCGGCGCCGAACACGCGGTGCTGGCGCACGCCGAGCACGAGGCCGCAGGTGACGACCGACAGCACACCCGAGCCGTCGACGGCTTCCGCGATCCCGTAGCTGCCCCATGCCATCGCGAACGTCACAACGATGCCGAGCATCGGTTCGCGCAGGCGCTGCAGCACCCAGCACATCGCATGGCCGCATGCGAGGCCGACCGCGATGCCGATCAGCGTGAGCGAGAAGAACAGGCCGGTCGCGCTCGCGGTCGTGATCGTGGCGGCGAGCGCGGCCGATACGGCCATCTGGTACAGCAGCAGGCCCGACGCATCGTTGACGAGGCTTTCGCCTTCGAGCACCGCGACGAGCCGCACGGGCAGCGGGTGACGCTGCAGGATCGCCTTCGCGGCGACCGCGTCGGGCGGCGACACGATTGCACCGAGCGTGAAGCACGCGGCCCACGGCAGCGCGGGATTCGCCGCATGCACGGCGAGCGCGACCGCGACGGTCGTGAACGCCACGGCCCCGAGTGCGAGCGACGCGATCGACGCGAGCTCCTGCCGGAATTCCTTCCACGCGGTGTAGAACCCGCTCGACATCAACAGCGGCGGCAGCACGGCCGCGAGCAGCAGCGCCGGGTCCATGTCGGGCACGCGCTTGCCGGCGACGGCGACCACGCAGCCGCCGAGCAGCAGCACGACGGCCGGCGGAATCGACACGCGCTCGGCGAGCCAGGTGAGGGCGCCCGCGCCGCAGATCAACAGCAACAGGTAATGGAACAGCTCGACGTTGGTCATGCGCGGCCGGCGGCGATGGGGTGGATCAAGAAGGCTTGCGGTCGTTCGCGGCGCCGCCCGGCAGCGCGCCGAACATGTGCTGGCTGCACTGCGCGTCGCGCCATGCGGTGTTCAGCCGATGGCCGGACAGCATCCGGCGCGCGACGGGCAGGATCTGTTCGCCGGCGAGCATGCCGAGCAGGCCGGTGAGCGCGATGATCGGCGGTGCGGGCGAATTCACGCCGATCGCGCCGTAGATCACGCCGGCGAGGATGCCGGCGAGCAGCGAGAAGACATACGGTTTCATGGTGGTGCGCCTCGTGATGGCCGAGCGGCGCCGGAACGGCGCCGTCAGAGTCTTGAAAGCGTAGCGGGTTTGCGTGAAGAAAAAAAGGGCGGGCAGCCCCGAACGGGCATTCGTTCAGGAATCGGATCGATTCCATTCCTTGGGTGTTCGCGCCGCGCGTTTGGGGCTTAAATATTTCGGCCCGGATGACGATCCGGCACCGACGCATTTCAGGCTCCTCCCGTTTTCACGGTCGAGGCAGGCCCCCCTTTTTTCGTTCACAGGACACCTTGCGCCATGAGCAACCCGAAACTTGAAGTACTGACGCCGCAGAACAGCCAGCTGATCTTCATCGACCAGCAGCCGCAGATGGCGTTCGGCGTGCAGTCGATCGATCGGCAGACGCTGAAGAACAACGTCGTCGGGCTCGCGAAGGCCGCGAAGGTCTTCAACATCCCGACCACGATCACGACCGTCGAAAGCGACAGCTTCTCGGGCCACACCTATCCCGAACTGCTCGACGTGTTCCCGAACCAGAAGACGCTCGAACGCACGTCGATGAACTCGTGGGACGACCAGAAGGTGCGCGACGCGCTGGCCGCGAACGGCCGCAAGAAGGTGGTCGTGTCGGGCCTGTGGACCGAGGTCTGCAATACGACGTTCGCGCTGTGCGCGATGCTCGAAGGCGACTACGAGATCTACATGGTCGCCGACGCATCGGGCGGCACGACGCAGGCCGCGCACGATTTCGCGATGCAGCGGATGGTGCAGGCTGGCGTGGTGCCGGTCACGTGGCAGCAGGTCCTGCTGGAATGGCAGCGCGACTGGGCGCGCCGCGACTCGTACGACGCGGTGATGGCGATCGCGAAGGAGCATTCGGGCGCATACGGGATGGGCGTCGACTACGCGTACACGATGGTCCACAACGCACCGCAGCGTACCGCGACGCCGCACGAGTCGATTCCGGCCGTACCGGCGAAGTAACGGTCACCGGCCGCGATCGCCGCGTGGGCTGCGGCGATCGCCTGCCGTCGGCCATCACGCGTTCAGGCGGCGGGCAGCGCCCACGGCGCGTGCGAGAAATGTTCCGCGAGGAAATCGAGTAGCACCGTCACGCGCGCGGCGCGCAGCATGCCGGGCGGCGTGACGAGGTTCACGTTGATGTCCGCGATCTTCCAGTCGCTCATCACTTCCTCGAGCGCGCCGCGCTGCAGTTCGTCCCACACGAGGAACTCGGGCTGCAGCGCGAGGCCGTGACCGCCGACGAGCGCCGGGAGGATCACGTCCGCGTTGTTGGTGCGGATGCGCCCGTGCACGGACACGCCGACTTCTTCTCCCGACGCCGGGTGACGGAAGCGCCAGTGCTCGGGCGTCGGCAGGTTGGTGTACGTGAGGCACACGTGCTGTTCGAGGTCGCGCGGATGCGTCGGGCGGCCGCGCCGATCGAGATACGCGGGCGACGCGACGAGCGGCCGGCGCACCGCGCACAGGCGGCGCGAGCGCAGCGTCGAATCGCTCAGTTCGGCGATGCGGATCGCGACGTCGAAGCCGCCCGACACGATGTCGACGATGTGATCGGTGAGCACGAGATCGATGTCGACGCGCGGATAGCGCTCGAGAAACGCGGGCAGCACCGGCGACAGATGGTGCAGCCCGAACGACATCGGCGCATTCACGCGCACGAGGCCGTGCGGCTCGAGTGCCTGCGCGGACGCTTCGTTCTCGATCAGCTCCGCATCGGCGAGCAGGCGGATCGCGCGGTCGCGCAGCAGTTCGCCGGTCGGCGTGAGCGACAGCTTGCGCGACGTGCGGTACAGCAGCATCGCGCCGAGGCGTTTTTCGAGGCGTGCGATCGCCTTCGACACGGTGGGTTGCGAGATGCCGAGCAGGTCGGCCGCTTTCGCGAACGAACCGGTCTCCGCGACGCGCGCGAAGATGGCCCAGGCTTCGAGATCAGGAAGATGTTGCATGGTCGGCATGGATGGCAGGGAAGCGAAACGGATGCGATGCGCCGCGCGGGCGGCCTCGCGATGCCGGTGATTTTAATCCGGTCGTGAGAAAAAACATTATGGAATCTTATTTAATTTCATTGGGCGCCGGTGTATTGATCGGCGTCGTGTACAGCGTGATCAAGGTGCGCTCGCCGGCGCCGCCGCTGATCGCGCTGGTCGGCCTCGCCGGCATGCTGGTCGGCGCGCAGGCCATCGCGCCGGTTCGTCACTGGCTCGGCTTCTGAGCACATCGAGGACATTCATGAGCGCAACCGATACCCCACCCGATCTCATCCTGCATAACGGACGATTCACGACGCTCGATCGCGCGAACCCCGTCGCGACGGCGGTCGCGATTGCCGCCGGACGCTTCGTCGCGGTCGGCAGCGAAGCCGACGTGATGCCGCTCGCGGGCCGCGCGACGAAGGTGGTCGATCTCGGCGGCCGCGGCGTGCTGCCGGGTCTGATCGACAACCACTGCCACGTGATTCGTGGCGGACTGAACTACAACATGGAACTGCGCTGGGACGGCGTGCCGTCGCTTGCGCTCGCGATGGAGATGCTCAAGCAGCAGGTCGCGATCACGCCGGCGCCGCAGTGGGTGCGCGTGGTCGGCGGCTTCACCGAACATCAGTTCGTGGAGAAACGGCTGCCGACGATCGAAGAACTGAACGCAGTCGCACCCGATACGCCGGTGTTCATCCTGCACCTGTACGATCGCGCGCTGCTGAACGCGGCGGCGCTGCGGGTGGTCGGCTATACAAAGGACACGCCGGAGCCGCCGGGCGGCACGATCCTGCGCGACGCGGCAGGCAACCCGACCGGCCTGCTGCTCGCGAACCCGAACGCGACGATCCTCTATGCGACGCTCGCGAAAGGCCCGAAGCTGCCGTTCGAGTATCAGTACAACTCGACGCGCCACTTCATGCGCGAGCTGAACCGGCTGGGCGTGACGGGCGTGATCGACGCGGGCGGCGGTTCACAGAATTATCCGGACGATTACGAAGTGATCCGCAAGCTGCACGACACGGGCGAGATGACGATCCGGATCGCGTACAACCTGTTCACGCAGAAGCCGAACGCGGAGAAGGAAGACTTCGTGAACTGGACGAAGAGCGTCAAGTATCACGACGGCACCGACTACTTCCGCAACAACGGCGCGGGCGAGATGCTGGCGTTTTCCGCGGCCGACTTCGAGGACTTCCGCGTGGCGCGGCCGGACCTGCCCGCGCAGATGGAAGACGACCTCGAAGGCGTCGTGCGCGTGCTCGCGGAAAACCGTTGGCCGTGGCGCATGCACGCGACCTATGACGAAACAATCAGCCGCGCGCTCGACGTGTTCGAGAAGGTCAACGAGGACATCCCGCTCGAAGGGCTGAACTGGTTCTTCGATCACGCGGAAACGATCACCGAGCAATCGATGGACCGGATCGCCGCGCTCGGCGGCGGTATCGCGGTGCAGCACCGGATGGCGTACCAGGGCGAGTACTTCGTCGAGCGCTACGGCGCGCAAGCCGCGGAGGCGACGCCGCCTGTCGCGAAGATGCTCGGCAAGGGGCTCAAGGTGTCGGCCGGCACGGACGCGACGCGCGTCGCGTCGTACAACCCGTGGGTGTCGCTCGCGTGGCTCGTGACCGGCAAGACGGTCGGCGGCCTGAGGATGTATCCGCAGCGCAACCTGCTCGATCGCGAAACCGCGCTGCGGATGTGGACCGAGTACGTGACGTGGTTCTCGAACGAAGAGGGCAAGAAAGGACGCGTCGCGGTGGGGCAGCTCGCTGACCTGATCGTCCCGGATCGCGATTTCTTCGGGTGCGCGGAGGACGATATCGCCGCCACGACCGCGTTGCTGACGGTGGTCGACGGGAAGATCGTATGGGGCGCGGGGCCGTTCGCGTCGCACGACGCGCCGATCCCGCCGGCGATGCCCGACTGGTCGCCGGTGCGCGAGTTCGGGGGCTATGGCGGCTGGGGCGCGACGCAGCGCAACGGCGCGCCGTTGCAGCGCGCGGCGGCCGCCGCGATGTGCGCCTGCGCGAACGAATGCAACGTTCACCAGCATGCGCACGCGGGCGCATGGGGCCGCACGTTGCCGACGTCCGACGCGAAGGGCTTCTGGGGCGCGTTCGGCTGTTCGTGCTGGGCCGTCTGACATGACGACGCGCTCCGTCTACGGCACCCCCGCGTGGGTCCGCGCGCTGCTGTCGCAGCCGTGGGTGCTGCCGCTCGCGCGCCTCGCGCTGGTATCCGCCTATCTGCTCGGCGGCGTCGCGAAGGCGCTCGACTTCCCCGGCGCGGTCGCGGAGCAGGCGCATTTCGGCCTGCAGCCGGCCGCGCTGTGGGCGGCCCTCGCGATCGCGGTCGAGATCATTGGCTCGCTGTGCGTGGTGTTTCGCCGCTTCACGTGGCTCGGCGCCGGCAGTCTCGGCATGCTGACGCTCGTCGCGATGGTCGTGGCGAACGATTTCTGGAACCGTTCGGGCGCCGAACATTTCATGGCGCTCAACAGCTTTTTCGAGCATCTCGGGCTGATCGCGGCACTCGTGCTCGCGACCATGCTCGACGATGCGCGGCAATCGGCCGATGATGGCCGTTCCATTCGATGACGATGCAACAACCAGGAAATCCTGTGATGAAATCTCTTCGTTCCGTGCTGCTCGCCGCGATGCTCGCGGGCGGCCTCGCCGTTGCCCCCGTGACGTTCGCAAAACCGCCCGTGCCGCCCGCGGCGGTGCCGACGGTGGCGGTCGGTCCGCAGTACGACACGACGCACGTGTGCGTCGCCCCCGAAGACTTCGATCGCTTCACCGACAGCTTCGTCGCGACCTTCGGCGGCAAGAAGTCGAAGCAGGGCGTGTTCCAGGTTACGCCCACGCCGAGCCAGACGATGTCGCAACTGGTGCTCACGCCGGTCGGCACGATCTCGGTGTTCGGCTTCAAGACGCCGATCCCGTATCCGTTCTGCGCCGAGCGCACCGGCTATCTCGTGACCGACATGGACGTTGCCGTGAAGTCGGCGCGCGAGCACGGCGCCGACGTGCTCGTCGACACGTTCCCCGATCCGATCGGCCGCGACGCGATCATCACGTGGGCGGGCGGCGTGAACATGCAGCTGTACTGGCACACGCAGGCACCGAATTACGATGCACTGCAGACCATCCCCGAGAATCGCGTCTACGTGTCGCCGCAAAGCGTGCGCAAGTTCGTGCACGACTTCGTCAAGTTCTCGAAGGGCAAGGTGGTGTCCGATAACTTGAAGGCGCCGGGCATCGAGATCGGCCGGCCGGACGATACGTACCGCCGGATTCGCATCGAATCGGGCTTCGGCAAGATGACCGTGCTGGTGACCGACGGCCATCTGCCTTACCCGTTCGGCCGCGAGATGACCGGCTACGACGTGCCCGATCTCGCCGCGACGCTGAAGCAGGCGGAAGCCGCGGGCGTGACGGTGCTCGTGCCGCCGTTCAAGTCGGACGGCAGCGATGCGGCGCTCGTGCAGTTTCCGGGCGGCTACGTCGCCGAGATCCACGCGAGCGCGGCGCGATGAAGCACGAGGATACGATCCTTGCCGCGGTGGCCGGCTTCGTCGACACGCTGAGCTTCGTCGCGCTGTTCGGGCTGTTCACCGCGCACGTGACCGGCAACTTCGTGCTGATCGGCGCGGGCATCGCGGGCTTCGGCCAGGGCGTCATACTGAAGCTCAGCGTGTTTCCGGCGTTCGTGTGCGGCGTGATCGCGAGCAGCCTGATCGCGCGGTCGATGGTCGCGCGACCGGCCTGGCAGGGCACGCGCGTGCTGCACACGGTGCAGGCCGTGCTGCTGCTCGGCTTCTGTGCGGCCGGCGTGTGGGCGACGCCCGTCACGCAGCCTGATAGCCTGGCGGCGCTCGTGGCCGGCATCGTCGGCACGTTCGCGATGGGCGTGCAGAACGCGCATCCGCGCGTGATCGCCCGCGCGGGCGGCGTGCCGAACACGGTGATGACCGGCAACGTCACGCAGGCGATCCTGGATGCGGTCGACATCCTGTCGCCCGGCACGGCGGACAGCGTGCGCGCCACCGCGCGCGCACGCTTCGCGAAGATGCTGCCGGCGATCGTCGCGTTCGCGCTCGGCGCGGCGGGCGGTGCGCTCGGGTTTCGCTATGTCGGGTTCCTGGCGCTGTTGGTGCCCGTCGGCGCGCTCGCGACGCTCGCGCTGTGCGCGGCGCGAGCGGCCGGCACCACCACGCAGGAGCGCGCATGATCGAGCGACGTAGGCGACGCCATGGCCGCCGCGTCGAGCGGGCCGCGCGCGTGTCGATCGTCGCGGGGCTGTTGTTCGCGGGCGCCGACGCGATGTGCGCGGAAACGGCAACTGCGTCGACTTCGACTTCGACGCAAGAACCGGCGCCGGCATCGACCGCGTCATCGGCTTCGGCGCCGGCCTCGACGTCGGCAGCGACCACGGCTTCGACGTGCACCGCCAAACGCCCGACGGTCTTGTTCAACCGCTGGCAGGAAGACTGGTCGATGCTCGCGAATCCGTGCGTGCCGCGCGCGCCGCTCGACGGGTTGAAATACCTTCCCCTCGGCAACGATCCGCGATCCTATCTGTCACTCGGCGTGAACCTGCGCGAGCGTCTCGAGACCAACGACGCGCCTCTGTTCGGCATCGGCTCCGCGCAATCGGATACGTACCTGATCCAGCGCGTCGAAGTGCACGCCGATGCGCATCTCGGCCCGCACTGGCAGTTTTTCGCGCAATTGCAGGACGCACGCGCATTCGGCAAGAACACGGTGTCGCCGGTCGACAGGAACCCGCTCGATCTCGAACAGGCGTTCGCGACCTACACGGGCGCGCTCGGCGGCGGCACGGTCAAGTTCCGCGTCGGCCGGCAGGAGATGGCGTTCGACCTGCAGCGCTTCATTGCCGCGCGCGACGGCCCGAACGTGCGGCTGGCGTTCGATGCGGTGTGGGCCGACTACGAATACGGCAAGTGGCGCTTCATCGGCTATGCGACGCAGCCGGTGCAGAACCGCAACGCGTCCGATTTCGACGACGTGTCGAATCGCGATCTCACGTTCAGCGGCGTGCGCTTCGAGCGGCAGTCGGTGGGGCCGGGCGACCTGTCCGGCTACTGGTCGCGCTACAACCGCAGCAGCGCGCGTTTTCTCGATGCGAGCGGCCCCGAGCATCGCGACGTATGGGACGTTCGCTACACGGGCACGCACGGGCGCTTCGACTGGGATCTCGAAACGATGCTACAGACCGGCACGGTCGGCAACACCACGATCGGCGCGTGGGCCGTCGGTTCGATCGCCGGCTACAAGCTGGATGCGCCATGGTCGCCGCGCATCGCGCTGCAGGTCGACGCGGCATCGGGCGACCGGCATCCGCACGACGGCCGCGTCGGCACCTTCAATCCGCTGTTTCCGAACGGCTATTACTTCACGCTGGCCGGCTATACGAGTTACGCGAACCTGATTCACGTGAAGCCGTCGGTGACGCTGAAACCGTTGGCGAACCTGTCGCTGCTCGGCGCGCTGGGCTTCCAGTGGCGTGAGACGACCGGCGACGCCGTCTATCAGCAGCCGAGCATCCCGGTGCCGGGCACGGCAGGCAAGGGCGGGTTGTGGACGGGCATGTACGTGCAACTGCGCGCGGACTGGACGATCGCCGCGAACCTGATCGGCGCGATCGAGGCCGTGCATTTCCAGGTCGGCGACGCGATCCGGCAGGCAGGCGGGCACAACGCGGATTACGTCGGTGTCGAGCTGAAGTACGGCTGGTGACGGCGGCGCGCGGCAACCCGCACGCGACATGAAAAAGGGCAGCCCCGCGGGGCTGCCCTTCGTTCGGCCGGGCCGGCGGGGTGGCCGGCCCGTTCGCGGTGATGGCGATGCCGTTACAGGTTCGGCGACAGCGCGAGCGCGTTCGTCAGGTCACCCATCGGCTGCGCGCCGTTCGCCTTCAGCGCGTCGTCGCGCTGCTGCAGGCCCGCGAGGCGGGGCAGCGAGAAGCGGCGCGTGATGAAGCGCAGGATCGAACCCGTGTCGTACTGCGTGTGGTCGACGAAGCCCTTCTTCGCATACGGCGACACGATCAGCGCGGGAATGCGGGTGCCCGGGCCCCAGCGGTCGGCGTTCGGCGGCGTCGCATGATCCCAGAAGCCGCCGTTTTCGTCGTACGTGACGACCACGACCATGTTCTTCCACTGCGGGCTGGCCTGCAGGTGTGCGATCACGTCGGCGATGTGCTGGTCGCCGGACGTGACGTCCGTGTAACCCGGGTGCTCGTTCAGGTTGCCTTGCGGCTTGTAGAACGTGACCTGCGGCAGCGTGCCCGCGTCGATCGCCTTGATGAACTCGGCGCCGTTCGCGCCGCCGTCGAGCAGGTGCTGCGCGCGGCTCGCGGTGCCCGGCGCCTGGTTCGCGAAGTAGTTGAACGGCTGGTGGTGCGGCTGGAAGTTCGGCGTCGACAGGTCGGCGCCGTAGATCACGTTCGACGTGCCGTTCTGGCTCGCCTGCAGCGCCTGGCCCCACGCGCCGGAATACCACGCCCACGACACGCCCGCGTTGGTCATCAGGTCGCCGATGTTGGTCGCCGTCTGCGGCGGCATCGTCGACGGATTGGCCGGGTCGGCGAGCAGCGGATCGCCGCCCGCGGCCGCCTTGTTGCCGCTCGGCTGATACGCCGGCTGCATCGTGTTGATGCCGTAGAAGTCGGGCGTGAGCGCGCCGTCGTTGACGAACTTCGGTGGGCCGCTCAGCGCGGACGCCGGCGAATTCGTCGCGACCTTCAGCGATTTGCCGTCGGCGTTCAGCACGGCGATCTTGCCGGCCGCCGGGCTCTTGTCGGCATTCGCGTAGTACGGCGCGCACGCGCAGATCAGGTACTGGTGGTTCAGGAACGACCCGCCGAACGCGCCCATGAAGAAGTTGTCGGCGAGCACGTACTGCTGCGCGATCTTCCACAGCGGCAGCTTCGACGGATCGGCCGTGTAGTGGCCCATCGTCAGGCCGCCCGCGTCGGTCCAGGCGGCGTACATGTCGTTCTTGCCGCCGTTGATCTGCATCTGGTCCTGGTAGAAGCGGTGCACGATGTCGCGCGTCGCGATGCTCATCGACTGGTTGAAGCCTTTCGGATCGTCGATCGCGAACGGCGCGTTCGGCAGGTTCGCCGTCATCGCCTCGGTCACCGCCGGCGTGATGCCGGTCGCGGTGAGGCCGCCCCAGATCTTCGGCAGCGTCGCCATCGTCGAGCCGTCGCGATCCTTCTGCACCGAATTCGCGGCCGTCGCGTTCTGCAGGCCGTTCGCGCCCGGGAAGTTGCCGTACAGGTTGTCGAAGCTGCGGTTTTCCGCGTAGATCACGACGACGTTCTTGACGGCCGACAGGCCCTGTTGCGTGACGTCGTCGCCGCCGCAGGCGGTCAGGCTGAGCGCGGCCGCGAGGGCGATCGGCGTGTAGCGAATCCAGGCGTGCTTCTTCATGCGATGTTCTCTCTCATTCGTCGTTGGTCGCGTGTGGGAACCGGGTGGCAGGAGGGCCGACGCGCGAACCTCGCGGTACCGCCCGGCTGCGCGCATTATCTGGAACCGATTTGACAGCCGGGTGTAGGGACGCTTTCAATTGACTGTCGGTTGAACGTCATCCAACGGTCACGGAACTGACATAAGCTCCGGCCGATTGCCCACCGCTACCAGAACAACGATGCACACCCTTCTGAAATCCTTCGCGTCCGCGCGATCGCTGATTCCCGCCGCGGCGACGCTCGCGATGGTCGGCGCGCTCGCGGCGCTGGCCGGTTGCGATGCGCAGCCCGGCACGAGTGCGTCGGCCGCGTCCGTCGTACCGGCGGCGCAGGCCGCTCCGGCCGCCCCGGCGGTCGCGCCGGCCAGCCAGCCGCAGACGCGTGCGCAGGTGTTCGAGGGCGTGAAGCAGATGACGGCGCTCGGCAAGCAGCTGTTCTTCGATCCGTCGCTGTCCGGGTCCGGCAAGCTCGCTTGCGCGTCGTGCCACAGCGCCGAACATGCGTTCGGGCCGCCGAACGCGCTGTCGGTGCAATTGGGCGGCGACGACATGCACCGTACCGGTTTTCGCGCGGTGCCGTCGCTGAAGTACCTGCGCGGCATCCCGCCGTTCAGCGAGCACTTCCACGATTCGCCGGACGAAGGTGACGAAAGCATCGACGCGGGGCCGACCGGCGGGCTGACCTGGGATGGCCGCGTCGATACGCGCGATGCGCAGGCGCGCATTCCGCTCACGTCGCCGTTCGAGATGAGCAGTTCGCCCGCCCGGGTCGCGAAGGCGGTTCGCGCCGCGCCGTACGCCGACGCGTTCCGCAAGGCGTTCGGCGACCAGGTGCTCGGCGACGACCGGGCGACGTTCGATGCGGTGCTGCGCGCGCTCGACGCATTCCAGCAGCAGCCGGCGCTGTTCGATCCGTACACGAGCAAATACGACGCATATCTGGCCGGCCACGCGCAGCTCACGCCCGCGGAGTTGCACGGGCTGCAGCTGTTCAACGACGAGAAGAAGGGTAACTGCGCGAGCTGCCACATCAGCCAGCGCACGCTCGAAGGCGGCCCGCCGCAGTTCAGCGATTTCGGGCTGATCGCAATCGCGGTGCCGCGTAACCGCGCGCTGCCCGTCAATCGCGACCCGCGCTTCTACGATCTCGGCGCCTGCGGCCCCGAACGCACCGACCTGAAGGGACGCGACGAGTTCTGCGGGCTGTTCCGCACGCCGTCGCTGCGCAACGTCGCGCTGCGCAAGACGTTCTTCCACAACGGCGTGTATCACTCGCTCGAGGACGTGATGCGCTTCTACGTCGAACGCGACATCCATCCGGAGAAGTTCTACCCGGTCGTGCACGGCAAGGTGCAGATCTACGACGATCTGCCGAAGCGCTACTGGCCGAACATCAACCGCGAAGCGCCGTTCGACCGCAAGCGCGGCGACCAGCCGGCGCTGAACGCGGCCGAGATCAAGGACGTGATCGCGTTCCTCGGCACGCTGACTGATGGATATCAGCAAACGGGTGCGTTAGCCAAACCCTAGCAGGCTGTTGAAATTCGGGACGGTGTAAACGGGCGCTGAGGGCGGTGCGTTAGAGATATCGTGTTCATGATCTTGGGCAGACGAGAGCGATGCGCGGAATGGACGAGATGCAAGAACCGCTGTTCACGACGGTGAAGCTGGAAGACTTCGTGCCGGCCGATCACCCGTTGCGGCCGCTTCGGCTGCTGGTCAATCAAGCGCTGAAGCGGCTCAATGGGCTGTTTGGCACGATCTACGCGGACAGCGGCCGTGCGTCGATCGCGCCCGAGAAGCTGCTGCGCGCGTTGCTGCTGCAGGTGCTGTACTCGGTGCGCAGCGAGCGCATGCTGATGGAGCAAATGCGCTACAACCTGCTGTTCCGCTGGTTCGTCGGCCTCGCCATCGAAGACGCCGTCTGGGACCACTCGGTGTTCTCCAAGAACCGTGATCGTCTGCTCGAGCACGAAGTGGTCGAAGCGTTCTTTACCGAAGTCATGAGCTTGGCCGACAAGCAAGGGCTGCTGTCCAGAGACCACTTCTCGGTCGATGGCACGCTGATCCAGGCGTGGGCCAGCCACAAGAGCTTCCGGCCCAAGGACGGTTCGGACGACCCGCCAGCCGGTGGTGGTGGCAATGTCGACACCGACTGGAAGGGCAAGCGGCGCAGCAACGACACGCATGAATCGAGCACCGATCCGGATGCGCGCCTGTTCCGTAAGGGTAGGCAAAGCGGAGCCATCCTTTGTTATCAGGGGCACATCCTGATGGAGAACCGCTCGGGCTTGGTGGTTGGGGCCGTGGTCAGCCATGCCGACGGTTTCGCCGAACGCGCAAGTGCGTTGAACCTGCTCGATTGCGTACCGGGTCGTCACGCCAAGACGCTCGGCGCCGACAAGGGTTACGACATGCGCGACTTTGTGCGGGATTGCCGAGCGCGCAAAGTGACGCCGCACGTCGCGCGCAACGACACGCATCAAGGCGGCAGCGCGATCGACGGCCGCACCTCGCGGCACGTCGGCTATGGCATTAGCCAAGTGGTTCGCAAGCGCATCGAAGAGCACTTCGGCTGGGGCAAGACCGTCGGCCGGATTCGACAGACTGCGTATCGCGGCATCAAGCGAGTCGACCAGCACTTCAAGCTGACGATGCTGGCGAGCAACCTGACTCGAATGGCGCGAATACTGGCAGCGGTGCCGCAAGGAGCGGCGCGATGAGCCGCCCAAGTGCGATCGCCGCGCGGCGACGCGCCGGCCAGCCCGCTCGCCAGCGGGGCATCCGGCACGATACGTCTGCAACTCGGCCGCTAATCGCATACGAAATCCTTTGAAACACTGCCTCGGTTGTCAAAACGAGGTTCTTTTCAACAGCCTGCTAGAGGCATTCACGGTAGCACGCATGCTATGCTCGCTCGCTGACGGGCGTGGCGCATGCCGGCGGACCGGGGGCCGGCCCTCCGGCATGCGCCACGCCGTTCGATCGAACATCCAAGGAGAAAAACATGTCGATGCGTGCATCCCTTTCCATCGTCACGCGTGTGCTGGCCGGCGCCGCGTGCGCAGCCGCGATGCTGCCCGCCCATGCGCAGAACAACCTGAACTTCCTGAACGACACGCCGATCAGCTATTTCAGCAAGACCGACCGCGCGTCGCTCTCCAAGGCGGTCGTGCAGGCGCGCGACGAAGGCAAGGACGGCGAAACCACGACGTGGCAGAGCAACGGCCGCGGCACGCAGATCGACGCGAAGCTCACGCCGAGCACGACCGAGACGGACGGCAAGACCTGCCGCGAAATCGCGACCGAAATCACCGCGAAGGGTCAGACGATGACGCTCAAGCCCGTCTACTGCAAGACGGCCGCGGGCAAGTGGCAGCTGCAGAAGCGCTGAGCACGCGCATGATGAAGCGGGGCGGCGCGCCGCGCACGGTGTCGTGCGGCGTCGTGATCCTCGATACGGCCGGCCGCGTGTTCCTCGCGCACGCGACGGACACCACGCACTGGGACATCCCGAAGGGGCAGGGCGAACCGGGCGAGACGCCGGCCGACGCCGCGCTGCGCGAACTGCTCGAGGAAACCGGCATCGAGTTCGCGCCGGCGCGCTTGCTCGATCTCGGCCGCTTCGCGTACCGGCACGACAAGGACCTGCACCTGTTCGCGGTGCAGGTGGCCGAAGGCGAGATCGATCCCGCGCGGTGTACGTGTACGTCGCTGTTTCCGAGCCGTCGCGACGGCTCGATGATTCCCGAGATGGATGCGTATCGCTGGACCGTGCCGGGCGACATCGACGCCTATGCGAGCCGCAGTCTCGCGCGGCTGTTTCGCACGAAGCTGTCGCTGGCGGAGCTGCATCGGCGGTTGTCGGGCGCGTGAATGAGCGCCGCGGCTGTCGCTGCGGCCATCCGTCCTTCGGCGCACGCCGATAAAAAAACCGGCCCTCGAGCCGGTTTTTTTCATGGGCAGGCAGCGGGGCGGCTTGCGAAGCCGCACGCCGCCGCGTGCAGCAGGCCGTCAGGCCGGCTTGCCCCAGCTGTCGCGCAGCCCGACGATCCGGTTGAACACCGGCTTGCCCGGCTTCGAATCGACACGGTCTGCAACAAAGTAGCCGTGGCGCTCGAACTGCAGGCGCGTTTCCGGCGCGACGTCGCCGTTGCCCGGCTCGACGTACGCCTGCACGATCTTCTTCGAATCGGGGTTCAGCGCCTCGAGGAAGTTCGCGCCGCCCGCGTCCGGGTGCGGCTCCTTGAACAGGCGGTCGTAGATCCGCACTTCGGCCGGCTGCGCGTGCTTCGCGCTGACCCAGTGGATGTTGCCCTTGACCTTGTACGTGTTCGCGCCTTCGGTGCCCGACTTGCTGTCCGGGAAGTAGTTGCAGTGCACGGCCGTCACGTTGCCGTCGGCGTCCTTGTCGAAGCCCGTGCACTCGATCACGTAGCCGTAGCGCAGGCGCACCTTGTTGCCCGGGAACAGCCGGAAATAACCCTTCGGCGGATTCTCGACGAAGTCCTCGCGCTCGATCCACAGCTCGCGCGAGATCGGGAACGTGCGCACGCCGCGGTCCGGATGGTGCGGATGCACGGGCGCCGTGCAGGCTTCCTCGAGGTCTTCCGGATAGTTGTCGATCACGAGCTTCAGCGGATCGAGCACCGCGACCGTACGCGCGGCCTTGTCGTCGAGGTCGTCGCGCAGCGCGCCTTCGAAGATGCTCATGTCGATCCACGAATCGATCTTCGTCACACCGATCCGTTCGCAGAACAGGTGAATGCTTTCCGGCGTGAAGCCGCGGCGGCGCACGCCGACGATCGTCGGCATCCGCGGGTCGTCCCAGCCGTCGACATGGCCTTCGGTGACGAGCTGCAGCAGCTTGCGCTTGCTGGTGATCGCGTACGTGAGGTTCAGCCGCGAGAATTCGATCTGTTGCGGCAGCGGGCGCGTGAACACGCCGGCTTCCGCGAGTTCGTTCAGCACCCAGTCGTACAGCGGGCGGTGATCCTCGAATTCGAGCGTGCACAGCGAATGCGTGATGCCTTCGAGCGCATCCGAGATGCAGTGCGTGTAGTCGTACATCGGATACACGCACCATGCGTCGCCGGTGCGGTAATGGTGCGCGTAGCGGATCCGGTAGATCACCGGGTCGCGCATGTTCATGTTCGGCGACGCCATGTCGATCTTCGCGCGCAGCACGTGCTCGCCTTCCTTGAACTCGCCGGCCTTCATGCGGCGGAACAGGTCGAGGTTTTCTGCCGGCGTGCGATCACGGAACGGCGACGGCTTGCCGCCTTCGGTCAGCGAACCGCGGTTCGCGCGCATTTCGTCGGCGCTCTGGCTGTCGACGTACGCCTTGCCGCGCTGGATCAGCAGCTCGGCGAATTCGTACAGCTTGTCGTAGTAGTCGCTCGCGAAATACTGATGATCGACCGCGTCCTTGCGCCAGTCGAAGCCGAGCCAGCGCACCGCGTCGACGATCGAGTCGACGTATTCGACGCTTTCCTTTTCCGGGTTCGTGTCGTCGAAGCGCAGGTGGCACACGCCGCCGTAGTCGCGCGCGACGCTGAAGTTCAGGCAGATGCTCTTCGCGTGACCGATGTGCAGATAGCCGTTCGGCTCGGGCGGGAAGCGCGTTTCGACGCGGCCGCCCCATTTGCCGGTGCGGTTGTCGTCGTCGATGATGTTGCGGATGAAATTGGAAGCCGCGGGGGCGTCGTTGCGTTCGGTGCTCATGCGGTTGGCGTCAGGGTTGTGTCGGCGCGTCGCGCCGGTTTAATCCTGTAATTCTACCTGACCGGGGTCCGTCCCGCGCGGCCTGCCGGTCGGCTGCCGTCGGTTCGCGAGGTGTTTCGCAATATATCGAGTGTGTGTCGGCTGTAACACGACGTAAATCGGATTGCCGGCACCGTTCGGGTTTTCCTATGATCGCTTTACCGATTCAATGCCGCCATTCGCAATTTTTGCCTGGCGGGAGGAAGCCAATAATCATGATGAAGAAGACCACTTTTCTCGTTCGTACCGCGGTAATCGTCGCGGCCCTGTCGCAACTCGGCGCATGCGCGATGACACATACGCAGCGTAACGCCGGTATTGGGGCGGCCGCGGGCGGCGCGCTCGGCTACCTGATCACGGGCGGCCCGATCGGCACGGTGGCCGGCGCGGCGGCAGGCGGCCTGGTCGGCGCCGGCGTACGCTGATCTGCCACGCCGGCTGGCGCCCGCGACGCGGGCGCCACTGCATGCCGGCCGGTCGTGACGCCTGCCTGAGCGCGTCACGACCCGCTCGAAGGTCACGCACATCCCCCGGATTTTGACAGGCACCATCAGGGAGAGGCGGGTGTGCGACACTGCGTCGACGCTACAACACGATTCCATTCGTCGACGAATCCTTCCATGACCGACCCCGTCGTTTTCGTCCTGCCGGGCTATGCCAATTCGGGCCCGCTCCACTGGCAAAGCCGCTGGGAGCGCGCGGATGCGCGCTTCTCGCGGGTCGCGATGCCTGACTGGCACCGCGCATTCCGTAATGGCTGGTGTCTCGCGCTCGACCGGGCGGTCGAAGCCGCGCGCGGGCCCGTGCTGATCGCCGGCCACAGCCTCGGCACGCTGACCACCGCCTGGTGGGCGACCCGCTATGCACGCCCGGCCGCGCTCGCGAAAGTGCGCGGTGCGCTGCTCGTCGCGTTGCCCGATCCCGCCGGGCCGGTGTTTCCGGCAGAGGCACACGGCTTCGGCCCGGTGCCCCACGAGCGGCTGCCGTTTCCCACCTGTGTCGTCGCGAGCAGCGACGATCCGTACGGTTCGCTCGCGTTCGCACGCGGCTGCGCGAACGCGTGGGGCAGCACGTTCCATGACCTCGGCCCGCGCGGCCACATCAACGCGGACAGCGGGCTCGGCGACTGGCCGCAAGCGCGCGGCTGGCTCGACGCACTCGGGCGTTAGTCAGCCTGCTGTCGTGCGCGGGGCGCGGCCGTGTAATCCCGTCGTTGCACGCCACGTGCGCTCGCAGCCGCCGCGATGCCGTCACCCGAATCGCGTCAGATCGCCTGTTTCGCCTTCAACGCGGCGATCCGCACGTCGTCGTAGCCGAGCATGTCGCGCAGCACGTCTTCCGTCTGCGCGCCGAGTAGCGGCGGGGCCGTGCGCGCGTCCGGCGGCGTCGCGCTCATCCGGATCGGGTTGCGCACGAGCTTCACGTCCGCGCCGCACGGGTGCGGCAGCGACACCTGCATCCCGCGCGCGACCACCTGCTCGTTGTCGAACACCTCGTCGAGATCGTTGATCGGCCCGCACGGCACGCCGGCCGCTTCGAGCGCGCCGATCCAGTCGGCCTTGCCGCGCGCCTTCACCATCTCCGCGAGGATCGGCACCAGCGTGTCGCGGTGACGCACGCGCGACGGGTTCGTCGCGAAGCGCTCGTCGTCGGCCAGCTCGGGCCGCCCGCCGGCCTCGACGAACTTGCGGAACTGCCCGTCGTTGCCGACCGCGACGATGATCCAGCCGTCGCGCGTCTGGAACGTCTGGTACGGCACGATGTTCGGATGCGCGTTGCCCCAGCGCACCGGCGGCTTGCCGCTCGCGAGGAAGTTGGTGTTCATGTTCGCGAGCAGCGCGACCTGCACGTCGAGCAGCGCCATGTCGATGTACTGGCCTTCGCCCGTGCGGTCGCGGTGCGCGAGCGCGGCGAGCACGGCGATCGTCGAATAGAGGCCGGTCGCGAGATCGGCGATCGCGACGCCGGCCTTCTGCGGGCCGCCGCCCGGCTCGCCGTCGCGTTCGCCGGTGATGCTCATGAAGCCGCCGATCCCCTGCACGATGAAGTCGTAGCCCGCGCGGTGCGCGTACGGGCCGGTCTGGCCGAAGCCGGTGACCGAGCAGTAGACGAGATCGGGCTTCACCGCGCGCAGCGCTTCATAGTCGAGCCCGTATTTCCTCAACTGGCCGACCTTGTAGTTTTCGAGCACGACGTCGCTCTGCGCGGCGAGCTCGCGCACGATCTGCTGCCCCTCGGGCGTCGCGATGTCGATCGTCACCGAGCGCTTGTTGCGGTTCGCCGCGAGGTAGTACGCGGCCTCGGCGGTATCCGCGCCGTCCGCGTCCTTCAGGTACGGCGGCCCCCAGTGGCGCGTGTCGTCGCCGGCGCCCGGGCGCTCGACCTTGATCACGTCCGCGCCGAAATCGGCAAGGGTCTGCGCGCACCACGGGCCCGCGAGCACGCGGGTCAGGTCCAGCACGCGGATATGGCTCAGGGCACCCATCGTCGAATCGTCTCCTTTCATGGCGGGCCTGCGTTGTCGGGCAAGGCCGATTGGCATGCCGAGCATCTTAAGGCGAATCGGCCGCGCGGGTGGCCCAGGCGGCTCGTCCGGATGGCCGAGCCGCCTTGCCGGCGCTTTGCCCGGAAGCCGGCCCCGATCCCGTATAATCGATCGTTTCCGAATCCATGCCGCCGCGCGCCCCGCCTGGGGCGGCGGCGTTTGAAGCCGTCTTTGCCAGACTGTCCCCGCACGCCATGAAAGCTGCCGAAATCCGCGAGAAATTCCTCAAATTCTTCGAATCGAAGGGCCACACGATCGTCCGCTCGTCGAGCCTCGTGCCCGGTAACGACCCCACGCTGATGTTCACGAACTCGGGCATGGTCCAGTTCAAGGACGTCTTCCTCGGCACGGACCCGCGCCCGTACTCGCGCGCCACGACGGCGCAGCGCAGCGTGCGCGCGGGCGGCAAGCACAACGACCTCGAGAACGTCGGCTACACGGCGCGCCACCACACGTTCTTCGAGATGCTCGGCAACTTCTCGTTCGGCGACTACTTCAAGCACGACGCGATCAAGTTCGCGTGGGAGCTGCTGACCACGGTCTACCAGCTGCCGAAGGACAAGCTGTGGGTGACCGTCTACCAGGAAGACGACGAGGCCTACGACATCTGGGCGAAGGAAGTCGGCGTGCCGACCGAGCGGATCATCCGGATCGGCGACAACAAGGGCGCGCGTTACGCATCCGACAACTTCTGGACGATGGGCGACACCGGCCCGTGCGGCCCGTGTACCGAAATCTTCTACGACCACGGCCCGGACGTGTGGGGCGGCCCGCCGGGGTCGCCTGAAGAAGACGGCGACCGCTACATCGAGATCTGGAACCTCGTGTTCATGCAGTTCAACCGCGACGCGCAGGGCAACATGACGCGCCTGCCGAAGCAGTCGGTCGACACCGGCATGGGCCTCGAGCGTCTCGCCGCGGTGCTGCAGCACGTGCACAGCAACTACGAGATCGACCTGTTCCAGAACCTGATCAAGGCCGCCGCGCGCGTGACCGAGATCAGCGACCTCACGAACAACTCACTGAAGGTGATCGCCGATCACATCCGTGCGTGCTCGTTCCTGATCGTCGACGGCGTGATCCCCGGCAACGAAGGCCGCGGCTACGTGCTGCGCCGGATCGTGCGCCGCGCGATCCGCCACGGTTACAAGCTCGGCCGCAAGGGCGCGTTTTTCCACAAGCTGGTGGCCGACCTCGTCGCCGAGATGGGCACCGCCTATCCGGAGCTGAAGGAAGCCGAACAGCGCGTGACCGACGTGCTGCGCCAGGAAGAAGAGCGCTTCTTCGAAACGATCGAGCACGGGATGTCGATCCTCGAAGCCGCGCTGGCGGAGGTCGAGGCGAAGGGCGGCAAGGTGCTCGACGGCGAACTCGCGTTCAAGCTGCACGACACGTATGGCTTTCCGCTGGACCTGACGGCCGACGTGTGCCGCGAGCGCGGGATGACGGTCGACGAGCCGGCCTTCGACGACGCGATGGCGCGTCAGCGCGAGCAGGCGCGCGCGGCCGGCAAGTTCAAGGCGACGCAGGGCCTCGAATACTCGGGCGCGAAGACCACCTTCCACGGTTACGAGGAAATCGCGTTCGACGACGCGAAGGTCGTCGCGCTGTACGTCGACGGCTCGGCCGTCAACGAGGTGAAGGCCGGCCAGGACGCGGTCGTCGTGCTCGACCACACCCCGTTCTATGCGGAATCGGGCGGCCAGGTCGGCGACCAGGGCGTGCTCGCGAACGCCGCGACGCGCTTCGCGGTGGCCGACACGCTGAAGGTGCAGGCCGACGTGATCGGCCATCACGGCACGCTGGAGCAGGGCACGCTGAAGGTCGGCGACGTGCTGCGCGCGGAAATCGACGCGCACCGCCGCGCCCGCACGCAGCGCAACCACTCGGCCACCCACCTGATGCACAAGGCGCTGCGCGAAGTGCTCGGCGCGCACGTGCAGCAGAAGGGTTCGCTCGTCGACGCGGACAAGACCCGCTTCGACTTCGCGCACAACGCACCGATGACCGACGACGAAATCCGTCGCGTCGAGCAAATCGTCAACAACGAGATCCTCGCCAACGCGCCGGGCATCGTGCGCGTGATGCCGTACGACGAAGCGGTGAAGGGCGGCGCGATGGCGCTGTTCGGCGAGAAGTACGGCGATGAAGTGCGCGTGCTCGACCTCGGCTTCTCGCGCGAACTGTGCGGCGGCACGCACGTGCACCGCACCGGCGACATCGGCCTGTTCAAGATCGTCGTCGAAGGCGGCGTCGCGGCCGGCATCCGCCGCGTCGAGGCGATCACCGGCGACAACGCGGTGCGCTACGTGCAGGAGCTCGACGCACGCGTGAACGAAGCCGCGGCCGCGCTGAAGGCGCAGCCGTCGGAACTCACGCAGCGCATCGCGCAGGTGCAGGAGCAGGTGAAGTCGCTCGAGAAGGAACTGGGCGCGCTGAAGTCGAAGCTCGCGTCGAGCCAGGGCGACGAGCTCGCGCAGCAGGCCGTCGAAGTGGCGGGCGTGTACGTGCTGGCCGCGACGCTCGACGGCGCCGATGCGAAGACGCTGCGCGAAACGGTCGACAAGCTGAAGGACAAGCTGAAGAGCGCGGCGATCGTGCTGGCGGCCGTCGAAGGCGGCAAGGTCAGCCTGATCGCGGGCGTCACGCCGGACGCGAGCAAGAAGGTCAAGGCCGGCGAGCTCGTGAACTTCGTCGCGCAGCAAGTGGGCGGCAAGGGCGGCGGCCGTCCGGACATGGCGCAGGCGGGCGGCACCGAGCCGGCGAACCTGCCGGGCGCGCTGGCCGGCGTGAAGGGCTGGGTCGAAGAACGGCTCTGATCCCTGAGCGTTGCACGACCGATGCGATGCCGTCGCCCTGACGGCATCGCGTGAATCGAAAAACGACCCGATCGGCAGGCGCCGGTCGGGTCGTTTCGTTTGTGCAGTCCATGCGCGTCGATCGATGCGGCGGCGCGCGCATACGGGTCAGGCCGGCACGGTCACCGTTGGCGTCGTCATGTCCCCAGGCTGCCGCGCGGCGTCGGTGAGCGCATCGCGCAGCGCGGCGAGCGCCGCCGACGCATAGCCGCGCCGCCACCCGAGCAGCGTGTCGATGCCTTCGAGTTCGGGAATCGTGTGCGCGGCGATGTTGCCGGTCTCCGGTTGCAGATCGAGCACCGAACGTGGCGCGACCGCGACGCCCGCGCCGGCCGCGACGCACGCGACGATCGCGTGATACGAGCCGAGTTCGAGCACCCGGGCCGGCTTCACGCCGTGCGCCGCGTACCACCGTTCGACGTACTTGCGATACGCGCAGCCGCGCTCGAACGCGATCAGCGTCGGCAGGATCACGTCGCGCGGCGTGCGCACCGGCGGATGGCCGCGCGGCGTGAGCAGCACGAGATCCTCGCGGAAGATCGGCATTGTCTCGAACGTGTCGGGCAGCGTGTCCGGTTCGGGCGGCCGCGCGAACAGCGCGGCGTCGATCTCGAAGTCGCGCACGCGGTCGATCAGGCAGCCCGTCGTGCCCGTCAGCAGTTCGAGCGACACGTCGGGCCACGCATGGTGGTAGCGCGCGAGGAGGGTCGGCAGCCGGCTCGCGGCCGTGCTTTCCATCGTGCCGAGCCGCAGCCGGCCGCGCGGTGTGTCCTCGCGCACCGCGTCGCGCGCCTCGTCGGCGAGCGCGAGCAGGCGTTCCGCATACGGCAGCAGCGTCTGCCCGGCCGGGGTCAGTACGAGCCGGCGGCCGTCGCGCACGAACAGCGCCGCGCCGAGTTCCTCCTCCAGCTGCTTGATGCGCGTCGTGACGTTCGACTGCACGCGATTGAGCTTGGCCGCCGCGCGCGTCACACCGTTTTCGCGCACGACCGCCCGGAAAATCGCCAGCGCCGCCAGGTCCATGATTCTCTCCGAGGGATGAGTCGATTCTGAATTATTCATTTTTCGAGAATGGTTGGTCAAGCTAGGATGGACCCATTCCGATTTCCGATCCGGCCGGCGCGCGACGCGCCGGTCCATGCCGCCATGTCCCGCTTCGATGCCCTGACCGCCGCCGCCCGCGTGCTTTCGTCCGACCAGGCCGACCGCCGTGCCCGCGCGGCCGCGCTCGCCTGCATGGTCGGCCTGGCCGTCGTGCTCGGCGTCGGCCGTTTCGCGTTCACGCCGCTGTTGCCGCTGATGCTCGCGGACGGCTCGATCGGGCTGAAAGGTGGCAGCTGGCTTGCGTCGGCGAATTACGCGGGCTACTTCGTCGGCGCGGTCAGTTGCGCGGCGCTGCGCGTTGCGCCGGCGCGAATGGTGCGCTTCGGGCTCGTCGCGACCGTGCTGCTGACCGCCGCGATGGGCGTCGGCCACCTGTTGCTGGTGTGGCTCGTCGTGCGCTTCGTCGCAGGCGTCGTCAGTGCATGGACGTTCGTGTTCGTGTCGCAATGGGGGTTGCGGCGTCTGGCCGAGCTGGCTGCGCCCGAATGGAGCGGGGTGATCTACGCGGGGCCGGGCGTCGGCATCGTGGTGACGGGGCTGATTGGCAGTGCGCTGGCCGGCCAGCGCGCGGCGGTGGGCTGGCTCGGTTTCGCGGCGTTGTCGGCCCTCCTGTCGGTTGCGATCTGGCGCACGTTCGGTACGGCGCCGGCTCCCGAACGGACTCCGACCCCGACACGCGCGCAGGCCACAACACCGCCGGCCGCCGCGCCGCATGCGGCCACCGTCGCGCCCGCCACCCCGACGGCGCGGGCCGACACGCGACGCCATCGCGCGGACGCCGCGTGGCTCGTCGTGCTCTACGGCGCACCGGGCTTCGGCTACATCATCACCGCGACGTTCCTGCCGGTGATCGCGCGCGCCGCGCTGCCGGCCGCCTCGCCGTGGCCCGACCTGTTCTGGCCGATGTTCGGCGCCGCGCTGATCGTCGGCGCGATCACCGCCGCGCGGCTGCCCGGGCACTGGGACAACCGGCTGCTGCTGGCGGCCGGCTGCGCGACGCAGGCGCTCGGCATCGCGGCCGGGATCGTGTGGCCGAACGCGGCCGGTTTCTCGATCGGCAGCGCGCTGCTCGGCCTGCCGTTCACCGCGATCACGCTGTTCGCGATGCGCGAGGCAAGGCGTCTGCACGGCGAGCGCGCAGCCGGGCTGATGGGCTATGCGACCGCGTCGTACGGCGTCGGGCAGATCCTCGGGCCGCTCGTCGCGGCGCCGCTGGCCGCGCGCTTCGGGTCGTTCACACCCGCGCTGTGGGTCGCGGTGGCCGCGCTGCTGCTCGGCGCCGCCGGCTTCGCGGCGACCGCCGCACACAGGCGCAGGTTGCCCTGACGCCGGTGGGGCCGGATCGTCTCGGGCGCGGGCAAACTCGCTAGAATGAAGCCTTTCCCGCGCCGAGCGGGTGTCCGACGCGGCCTGCAGGCCGATGCCCGGCGCTCGCCAGATCCCCATCGATGACCACCGCCGACTACCGCTTTTGCCCGCGCTGCGCGAGCCCGCTGACCGAGCGTTCCGATCCCGACCATGAAGGCGGCCGCGTCCGCCAGGCCTGCCCCGACGACACCTGCGGCTACGTGCACTGGAATAACCCGCTGCCGGTCGTCGCCGCGATCGTTGAACTCGACGGCAAGATCCTGCTCGCGCGCAACGCCGCGTGGCCCGAAGGGATGTTCGCGCTGATCACCGGCTTCCTCGAAAACGGCGAGACGCCCGAGGACGGCATCGCCCGCGAGGTGTTCGAGGAAACCGCGCTGAAGGCCGAGCACGTGTCGCTCGTCGGTGTGTACGAATTCATCCGCAAGAACGAACTGATCATCGCGTACCACGTGCGGGCGTCGGGCACGGTGTCGCTGTCGCCGGAACTGCTCGAATACAAGCTCGTCGATCCGCCGCTGCTGCGCCCGTGGCGTGCCGGCACAGGAGTCGCGCTCGCCGACTGGATGCGCGCGCGCGGCCTCGATTTCGAATTCGTCGACCGGCCGGGGCAGTGACGCGCCGGCCTGCCCGCGGCGTGTCGTCCGCCGTGCCGCGCGCGATCGCGACGCGGCGCCGCGTTGCCTGCCGGCGCGCCGCGTGCTTCGGCCGCCGCGCGTCGTTCCCATCGTCTTCACCATCCTCATCGCTTCCATCGTCCTGAGCGCCATCGCCATGTCCGACAAGCCGCAGCCGCGTCCGCGCGACGCCTATCGCCACTTCCTGCCGATCACGACCCGCTGGATGGACAACGACGTCTACGGGCACGTGAACAACGTCGTCTACTACAGCTACTTCGACACCGTCGTGAACGAGTACCTGATCCGCGCGGGCGTGCTCGACGTCGAGCACGGGCAGACGATCGGGCTCGTCGTCGAGACGCAGTGCAACTACTTCGCGCCGCTCGTGTTCCCGCAATCGGTCGACGCGGGGCTGCGCGTCGTGAAGCTCGGCACGTCGAGCGTGCGCTACGAAGTCGGGCTGTTCGCGCAAGGCGATGCGTCGCCCGCCGCGCAGGGGCATTTCGTGCACGTATACGTCGATCGCGGCACGCGCCGCCCGGTGCCGCTGCCCGACGCGCTGCGCGCCGCGCTCGAACCGCTCGCCGCCTGACCGGACGCGGTGCACGCGTTCGCGCTCCAGGCCTTCAACGGCCTCAGCTACGGCTTGCTGCTGTTCATGCTGTCGGCCGGCCTCACGCTGATCTTCAGCGTGCAGGGTGTGCTCAACTTCGCGCATGCGAGTTTCTACATGCTCGGTGCGTACGTCGGCTACAGCATCGCGGCCTGGGCGGGCTTCTGGCCCGCGCTCGTGCTCGCGCCGCTGGCGGTCGGGCTGCTCGGCGCCGGCTGCGAACGCGCGCTGCTGCGCCGCGTGCAGGCGCGCGGCCATACGAGCGAACTGCTGCTGACCTTCGGTCTTGCATACCTGATCGGCGAGGGCGCGAAACTCGTGTGGGGCCTCGCGCCGCTGCCGGCGCCGGTGCCGCCGCTGTTCGACGGCGCGCCCGTGACCGTGTTCGGTCTCGCTTTGCCGCGCTACCGGCTGTTCATGATGGCGATGTCCACGACGATGCTGGTCGCGCTCGGCGTGCTGCTGCGTGCGTCGCGCATCGGGCTCGTCGTGCGCGCGGCGCTTACGCATCGCGCGGCGGTCGAGGCGCTCGGCTACGACGTGCCGCGCGTGATGACGGCGCTGTTCGGCGCGGGCACCGCGCTCGCGGCGCTGGCCGGCGTGATCGGCGCGCCGCTCGCGGTGATCGAACCGGCGCTCGCCGAGACGGTCGGGTCGGTCGTGTTCGCGGTGGTCGTGATCGGCGGGCTCGGCTCGCTCGGCGGTGCGTTCGTCGCGTCGCTCGCGGTCGGCTTCGCGCAGACTTTCGCGGCCGCGAGCGACACGTCGCTGCGCGACCTCGCGCGATGGACGGGCATCGCGCTGCCCGACAGCGTGGCAGCGGTGTCGATCGCGCAACTGGCGCCGCTGGTGCCGTACCTGCTGCTCGTCGCGGTGCTGGTCGCGCGGCCGCGCGGATTGTTCGGCGAGCGTGTCGATGCGTAGCCGTGCACTGGCCGGATGCGTGCGCTGGGCGCTGTTTGCCGCGTGCGTCGCGCTGCCCGCGTGGCTGTGGCCGCATGGCGCGGTGCTCGGCTATCTCGCGCAGACGGCCGCACTCGTCGTGCTCGCGCTGTCTTACAACCTGCAGCTCGGCACGACCGGGCTGCTGTCGTTCGGGCACGCGGCGTTCGCAGGCCTCGGCGCGTTCGCGGCCGCCCACTGGTTCAACCACATCGGCGGCCCGCTGCCGCTGTTGCCGCTCGTCGGCGGCATGGCCGGCGCGGGCTTCGGGTTCGTCGCCGGGCTGCTGGCGACGCGCCGCTCCGGCACCGCGTTCGCGATGATCACGCTCGGGCTCGGCGAATGCGTCGCGGCGGCCGCGTGGAGCGTGCCCGCGTGGTTCGGCGGGATCGGCGGCGTGCCGATCGACCGGGCGAGCGGCGCGCCGTGGGGCAACGGGTATTTCGGCGCGCCGGCCCACGCGTATGCGGTGATCGCCGCGTGGTGCGTCGTGTCGGCGGCGGCCATGCATGTGCTGACGCGCACGCCGCTCGCGCGGCTCGCGAACGCGGTGCGCGACAACCCGGCGCGCGTCGCGGCGCTCGGCACCGATCCGCGCCGCGTGCGGCTCGCGATGGTCACCTGCGCATCGTTCTTCGCCGGCGTCGCCGGCACGCTGACGCTGATCGACGTCGAACTCGCGACGCCCGACAGCGTGTCGATGGCGCGCTCGGCGACCGTGCTGATCGCCGCGGTGATCGGCGGCACCGGTGCGTTCTTCGGGCCGGCGGCCGGCGCGGCCGTGCTGACCGCGCTGAGTATCGGCGTCGCGGGCGTGTCGCGTGCGTGGGCGCTGTATCTGGGCGTGTTGTTCGTCGCGGTCGTCGTGGCCGCGCCGGGCGGGATCGCCGGCATCGCGCGGGCGCTCGCGCATGCATTGCGGCGCGATGTACCGGCGATCGAGCGCTGGCGGGTGCTGTGCGCGATCGGTGCGTGCGTGTTCTGGGGCGTCGCGATCGTCTGCGCGGCCGAGCTTGGGTATGCGTGGCGCTTCGCGCAGGACGACGGCACGGGCCTCGCGTTCGGCGCATGGGGCATCGACGCCGATACGCCGGTCGGCTGGGCCGTCGCGGCTTCGGCGGCCGGCATCGGCACGCTGCTGTGGGGCTGGCGCGCGCGGCTCGGGCACGGCGCGGCGGTCGCCACGCAGGAGGACGCACGATGAACGGCAACGCGATCGCGCTGCACGGCGTGGTGCAGCGCTTAGGCGCGCAGACCGTGCTCGACGGCGTCGATCTGAGCATCGCGGCCGGTGAGCGCCACGCGCTGATCGGGCCGAACGGCGCGGGCAAGTCGACGCTGTTCGGCGTGATCGCCGGGGCGACGCGTCCGACGCGCGGGCGCGTCATGCTGCACGGCGTCGAGCTGCGTGGGCGCGGGCCGGTCGTCGCGAGCCGCCTCGGCATCGGCCGCAGTTTCCAGCAGACGAGCGCATTCGCGCGCCTCAGCGTATTCGACAACCTGCGCTGCGCGGCGCTGCATGCGCCGGCCGAGCGGCGGCGCTGGTGGACCCGGCTGCGCGAATCGGCGTCGATCGATCTCGCGGCCGCGCGCGTGCTGTACGACATCGGCCTCGACGCGCGGCGCGACACGCCGGCCGGTGAATTGAGCTACGCGGAGCAACGCGCGCTCGATCTCGGGATCGCGCTCGCGAGCGGTGCACGTACGCTGCTGCTCGACGAGCCGACGGCCGGCATGAGCCGCGCGCAGGCGGCGCGGATGATCGCGCTGATCCGTGCGACGACGCAGGGCCGCACGGTGCTGATGATCGAGCACGACATGGACGCGGTGTTCGGTTTCGCCGAACGCATCACGGTGCTCGTGCGCGGCGCGGTGGTCGCGACCGGCGCGCCCGATGCGATCCGCGCCGATCCGAGCGTGCGTGCCGCGTACCTGGGCGAGGGCGCGGCATGAACGCCGTGCTCGACATTCGCGGGCTGCGCGCGTGGTACGGGAGGCAGCCCGTGCTCGACGGCGTCGATCTCGCGCTCGCGCCGGGCGAGACGCTCGCGCTGCTCGGCCGCAACGGCTCGGGACGCTCGACACTCGCGAAGGCCGTGATGGGGCTCGTACGCACGGCCGGCTCGGTGCGCATCGCCGGCGCCGAATGCGCGGGTGCGCGCACGTTCGAGATCGCGCGGCGCGGCGTTGCTTACGTGGCTGAAAGCCGCGACGTGTTTCCGCTGCTGAGCGTGCGCGACAACCTGCGGCTCGGTTTGCGCGGCGCGAGCGGCGCCGCCGAACGCACGGCGCTCGATCGTCTGTTCGAGCGTTTTCCGCTGCTGGCCGCGCGCGCGGACGTGAAAGCCGGGCGGCTGTCGGGCGGCGAGCAGCAGGTGCTCGCGCTGGTGCGCGCACTCGCCGGCCGCCCGCGCGTGCTGATCGTCGACGAGCCGGCCGAGGGGCTTGCGCCGCTCGCGGTCGACGAAGTCGGCGCATGCCTCGCCGCGCTGCAGGCCGATGGCGTCGCGATCGTGCTGATCGAGCAGCGTCTGCAGCTCGCGCCGCGGCTCGCGCGGCGCGTCGCGGTGATGGGGCGCGGACGGATCGTCTACGACGGCGCGCTCGACGGGCTGGGCGGCGAGGTCGCCGATGCGTGGTTGAGCGCCGGCTGACCGCGCCCGGTCGATTGTTCGGCAAACTCCGCCAGTCAATTCGCATCGAGCCGCTTTATCGCTGCGGTGCCGCAACGTACATTGCCAGTCAGGCCGGTCGCCATCACAACGCGTCGACGCGTCAACGCATCGTCGCGGCAACCGGCACCATCCATCGAACGTCTTCGGACTGAGGAATGAAATCATGAGCAAGCTGACAGGCAAGGTCGCGATCGTCACGGGCGCATCCAAGGGCATCGGCGCGGCAATCGCGAAGGCACTGGCCGACGAAGGCGCGGCGGTCGTCGTCAACTACGCGAGCAGCAAGGCGGGTGCGGACGCGGTCGTGAGCGCGATCACCGAAGCGGGCGGCCGCGCGGTCGCGGTCGGCGGCGACGTGTCGAAGGCCGCCGATGCGCAGCGCATCGTCGATACCGCGATCGACACGTATGGCCGTCTCGACGTGCTCGTCAACAACTCCGGCGTGTACGAATTCGCACCGATCGAAGCGATCACCGAGGAACACTACCGCCGGCAGTTCGACACGAACGTGTTCGGCGTGTTGCTGACCACGCAGGCCGCGGTCAAGCATCTCGGCGAAGGCGCGAGCATCATCAACATCAGCTCGGTGGTGACCAGCATCACGCCGCCGGCCAGCGCCGTGTACAGCGGCACGAAGGGCGCGGTCGACGCGATCACCGGCGTGCTCGCGCTCGAACTCGGCCCGCGCAAGATCCGCGTGAACGCGATCAACCCGGGGATGGTCGTGACCGAAGGCACGCACAGCGCGGGCATCATCGGTTCCGATATGGACGCACAGGTGCGTAGCCAGACGCCGCTCGGCCGGCTCGGCGAGCCGAACGACATCGCGTCGGTCGCCGTGTTTCTCGCGTCGGACGATGCACGCTGGCTGACCGGCGAGCGTCTCGTCGCGAGCGGCGGGCTGCGCTGAGCATCCGCGCAGTCCATGCGAACGGTGCGTGTGCGCCGTTCGCGCCGCTACGCGCTCATCGCCAGCGCGTTCGCGCCGACGTGCCAGCGCAGGCATTCGACGACGAGCGCGTGATTGGCTTCGGAACCGAGCCCCGCGATCGTCATCGCGCCGACGATGCCGGCGCCGGCGAGCCGCAACGGCACGCCGCCGCCGTCGAGCGCATAGTCGTCGTCCGACAGGCCTTGCGAGCGCAGCGACCAGCCGGCGCGTCGAAAGCATGCGCCGACCGCGAGCGAACTCTGGCCGAAACGCAGCACCGTGTTCTGCCGGCGGCGGATCGCATCGCCGTCATGCGCGCCGCTGCCGTCGAGCGCGCAGTAGAACAGCGGTGCATGCCCGCCGACGATGCCGACCGCGATCGGTAGCCCGCGTCGCGACGCGAGGTTGACTGCGATTTCGCCCATTCGACGCGCGACGGCCGCATTGAAGTGCGGCAGCGCCGGGTTCGACGCGTCGTCGTCGAAGGCGTGGGGTGCGAGGCGAAAGGGGGGCGTCACCATGGAGGCTCCGTAGCGTTGCCGGCGCGGTCCGCGCGTGCCGGGCGTCGCATCGTCGCGGGCCGCGCGCGGGCCCGTGTTCCATTCAGTGCTTCGGCGTTTCAGCACGTCAGCACTTCTTCAGCACTTCAACGTTTCGGCGCCGCATCGAGCATCCATTCGTGCGCGGGATCGTTCTTGAACGCCCACGCGCGGCTCGGGCCCGCCATCACGTTCAGGTAGTACAGGTTGTAGCCGTGAGGCGCGACCACCGGGTGATAGCCGCGCGGCACCATCACGACGTCATGGTTCTCGACCGCGCAGGCCTCGTCGAGGCTGCGATCGTCGGTGTACACGCGCTGGAACGCGAAACCCTGCGGCGGATCGATCCGGTGGTAATAGGTTTCCTCGAGCGACGTCTCGTCGGGCGCCGCGTCGCGGTCGTGCTTGTGCGGTGGATAGCTGCTCGAATGGCTGGCCGGCGTGACGACTTCGACGACGAGCAGCCGGTCGGCGGCCGGATTGTCGCCCATCAGGATGTCACACACGTAGCGCGTGTTGGTGCCTTGCCCGCGCACCGAGCGGCGCATCCGCTCGCCGTCGAGGCGCAGCACGCGCTTGTCGCCGCTCGCGTACGGCGCGGTGCACAGCGCGACTTCCGCATCGCGCGTCGCGACCAGCGTGACGCGCTTGCCGCCCGGTACGTACAGCGCGTCCGGCGATACGTCCTCGAACACGCTGTCGCGCTTGCCGAGTGCATCGTAGGTTTCGCCGTCGACTTCGGCGCGCACCGTGCCGGTCAGCACGACGACGCACAGTTCGCGCGTGCCGGTGTCGACCGTTTCGGTATCGCCAGCCTTCAGGCGCAGCGCGCGAAAGCCGACGTGCTTCCAGCCGGCCGATTCGGGCGTGACGTTACAGATCTCGCGGTCGGCGGATGCCTTGATCAGCAGGGGAGAAATCGTCATGAAATGGGTCTCCGCAATAGGGTAGGGCTCGAGCGCTTACGCGCCTTCGTGCCGGCTTACGCGCTCAACCGGTCGACGATCGCGCGCAGCGACTCGTAGCCTTTCTTCGCATACGCATAGCTCGGCGCGACGGCCGGGTCCTGCTCGGCCTCGACGACGAGCCAGCCTTCGTAGCCGGCATCCTTCAGCGTGCGCAGCGTCGCGTCGTAGTCGAGCGCGCCGTCGCCCGGCACCGTGAAGGTGCCGTTGATCACGCCGTTCAGGAAGCTCCAGCCGTCGTTGCGCGCCTGGTTGACGACCTGCGGCCGCACGTCCTTGCAATGCACGTGCGCGACGCGCGACACGTGCTTCTTCAGCAGCGCGACCGGGTCGGCCGCGCCGCCGAAATATGCGTGGCCCGTGTCGAACAGCAGGAACACCTTCGCCGGATCGGTCAGCGCCATCAGCCGGTCGACGTCGTCCGGCGACTCGACGTACGCGCCCATGTGGTGATGGTAGGCGAGCTTGATCCCGTACGTGTCGACAAGGTGCGCGCCGAATGCATCGAGGCGCGCCGCATAGCGCCGCCAGGCTTCGTCGTCGACGAAACGCGGCCGCTTCGCGACCGGCGTGTCGATGTTGCCCTGGATCGTGCCCGCGCATTCGCCGTACACGACGACTTTCACGTCGTTGTACTGCAGCTTCGTCATGTGCGCGCGGCAGCGCTCGATTTCGGCGGCGACCGCATCGGCATCGGTCATGCCCGGCGCGAGCTCCGCGAGGAAGCCCGAATACCAGCCCGACACGCACACGAGCCCGAATTCGGCGAGCTTCGCTTTCAGTTCGGGGCCCGTCTTCGGGAACTTGTTGCCGAGCTCGAAGCCCGCATAGCCGATTTCAGCGCCTTCCTTGAGTGCCGTTTCCAGCGGCGTCTCGCCGCCGAGCGACGGCAGGTCGTCGTTCATCCACGACAGAGGATTGATACCGATGCGGACGTTCCAGCTCATGACGGGTTTCCTGGTTCGAATGGTGTTGTCTCGGCGCGGCCGATGGAAAAGGTGAGCGGATCAGCGCCGCTGGCGGTTTTTCGCGTCGAGATACGCGCGGTGTGCGTCCACGACGCCGGCGCGTTCGGACACCTGCGGCACCGCGACTTCCCACCACGCGCCGCCGTCGTCGGTCGTGCGCTGGTGCGTGGTGTCGATCACGAGCACCTGGCTGGTCGTCGCCGCACGCGCGCGCTTCATTTCGTGGCGCAGCTCGCCGACGTCGCGCACGTGCACGGCCTCGGCGCCCATCGAGCGTGCATGCATCGCGAAGTCGATCGTCGAGCGTTCGCCGCCTTCGGGCACGCAGTCGTCGAGCATGTTGTTGAAGCTCGCGCCGCCGCAATTGAGTTGCAGCCGCTCGATGCAGCCGTAGCCGCGGTTGTCGAGGATCACGACGATGATCTTGCGGCCGAGCATCACGGAGGTCGCGAGTTCGGCGTTGAGCATCATGTACGAGCCGTCGCCGACGATCACGATCACTTCGCGCTCGGGCCGCGCGAGCTTCGCGCCGAGGCCGCCCGCGACCTCGTAGCCCATGCACGAGTACGCATAGTCCATGTGGTAGTTGCCCGGCACGCCGCTGCGCCACAGTTTGTGCAGTTCGGCCGGCAGCGTGCCGGCCGCGCAGACGACGAGATCGTCGCGCGCGCTGTCGCGCCCCGCGTCGGCTGCGGAGTCGCGCACCGCGCCGATCACTTCCGCGTCGTACGGCAGCGTGTCCTTCGGAATCCGGGTGGTCAGGTCCGTCACGCGCGCGTTCCACGCGGCAGCCTGGTCGCGGTTCGCGGCGGTCCACGCCGGATCGGCGCGCCAGCCGGCCAGCGCGGCCGACAGTTGCCCGAGGCCGGTGCGCGCATCGGCCACCAGTTGGCGGCCGCGCTTCTTGCCCGCGTCGAACGGCTGCACGTTCAGGCTCAGTAGCGTCGCGTCGCCGTAGAGCGCGTGCGAGCCGGTCGTGAAATCCTGCAGCCGCGTGCCGACCGCGAACACGACGTCGGCCTGCGCGGCCGCGCGGTTCGCGGCGGGCGAGCCCGTCACGCCGATCGAGCCGAGGTTCAGCGGGTGATCCCACGCAAGGCTGCCCTTGCCGGCCTGCGATTCGGCGACCGGCACGCCATGCGTGTCGGCGAACGTGCGCAGCGCATCCCACGCCTGGCTGTACAGCACGCCGCCGCCGGCGACGATCAGCGGCTTCTTCGCGGCCTTCAGCACGTCGAGCGCATCGGCGAGTTCGAGCGCGTCGGCCGGCGGCCGGCGCATCCGGATCAGCGGCGGCGCGAAGAAATCCTCGGGCCAGTCGTACGCGAAGGTCTGCACGTCCTGCGGCAGCGCGAGACACACGGGCCCGCATTGCGCGGGATCGGTCATTACCTGGATCGCGCGCGGCAGCGCAACGAGCAATTGCTCGGGCGACGTGATGCGGTCGAAGTAGCGCGTGACGGGCCGGAAGCAGTCGTTCGCGCTGACGTCGCCCTGTTCGAAATCCTCGACCTGCTGCAACACGGGGTCGGGCAGCCGCGACACGAACACGTCGCCGGGCAGCAGCAGCAGCGGCAGGCGACCGACGTGCGCGAGCGCGGCGGAGGTCAGCATGTTGGTGGCGCCGGGGCCGATGCTCGACGTCGCGGCCATCATCCGCTGGCGGAAATTCGCCTTCGCGAACGCGATGGCCGCGTTGGCCATCCCTTGCTCGTTGTGTGCGCGAAACGTCGGCAGCCGGTCTTTCTCCGCATGGAGCGCTTCGCCGAGCCCGGCCACGTTGCCGTGGCCGAAGATCGCGAACACGCCGCCGCAGTACGGCAGGATCTCGGTGCGGCCGTCGGGCTGGACGACTTCGGCGCGCAGGGCGGCCAGGTAGCGCACGAGCGCCTGGCTGACGGTCAGTCTTACGGTGGTGGTCATCGTCGGTCGATAGAGAGAAGTCGGGTGATCGTCACGAACACGGGCATCAGGCCGCGGCGGCGCGCGCGGCGGTACGTCGGCCCAGCCACGCGTCGACCAGTTGCGTGAAGTTGCCGGCCACTTCGTCGATCAGCGCCTGATCGTCGATCCGGCCCGCGAACCAGTTCAGCGACGCATCGGCCCACAGCGTGCGCCCGACCATGAAGCCCTTGACGATCGGGTTGGTCGCCGAGCGGAAGCTGTCGACGAGGTATTGCAGCGGCTGGTTCAGCCCGAGGATCACCGCGCCGCGGCAATGCGGGTCGCGCTCGGCGATCAGCGCGGCGAGCCGCGCCCAGCCGTCGGCGGTGAGCGGCGTGAGCTTCCACCATTCGGGCTTCACGCCGAGGTTGTAGAAGCGCGCGATCGTGCGCAGCACCGCGTCGTCTTCGGTGCCGGCCGGCGTGACCGCGCGCGGCGGAATCATTTCCAGCAGCAGCTCGTTGCCGCTCGCGCGCGTGGCTTCCCACAGTTCCAGCACGCGCTGCTCCTGCTCGACGCGCAGGTCGACAGGGTCGTCGGGGTGATAGTGGACGAGGCACTTCACGACCTGTTCGGTCGGCCAGTGCGTGAGCGACGAGCCGACCGAGCGCGTGTCGTCGAAGCGCAGCGGCCGCGAGCCGGGCAGCTCGACCGGGCGGCCGACCCACCAGCCGCGCCCGGTGGCCGACGCGAGCGCGTCGCTGCCGTACGCGCCACCGTCGATCAGCACGCCGACGTGGCCGGCGATGCCGCGATCGCGCTCGACCTGTTCGACCGCACGCACCAGCAGGCGCTTCAGCGTCTTGATCCGCGCTTCGTCCGCGCCGGCCTGCACCGCCAGCTCGTAGAACTGGCTGCGATGGTCGAACGCCATCACGCACAGGTCGTCCCATTCGCGGCGTGGCACCGTCACGCGATGCAGGTGCGCGAGCGTGCGGTCGGCGTCGACCTGCGGATTGCGGCTGCCGTCGAACCAGTGCGCGAGTTCGGCCGGCGTCGGCATTGCGGCCGAGCACGCATGGCGCGACACGACGATCGCGCCGCACGCGTTCGCGATGCGCGTCGATTCGGCCCAGTCGCGCCCGCGCAGCAGCCCCGACAGCAGGCCGGACAGGAACGCATCGCCCGCGCCGAGCACGTTGAGCACTTCGACGCGCTCGCCGAGAAAGGTCGGCGCAGCGTCGATGCCGGCCGGAATGTCGCCTTCGATCACGCAGCAGCCGAGCGCGCCGCGCTTGACGACCAGCGTCGCATTCGTGATCGCGCGCACCGCCTGCAACGACCCGATCAGGTCATGCGGCACACCGCCCGCGATCAGGAATTCCTCCTCGGTGCCGACCAGCAGGTCGAATTCGCCGAGTACCTGCTGCAGTTGCCGCGTCACCTGCGCGTCGGGCACGTAGCGGTTTTCGCCGGCGCCGCGCGCGGTCAACCCCCACAGCACCGGCCGGTAGTCGATGTCGAGGATGCGGACCGCGCCGTGGCGGCGCGCATAGCCGAGCGCAGTCAGCGACGCCTCGCGCGTGCCCGGCGTCGACAGATGCGTGCCGGTGATCGCCAGTGCGCGGCAACCGGCGATGAAATCCTCGCTGATCTCGTCGGCGCGCACGGCCATGTCCGCGCAGTTCTCGCGCACGAACAGCAGCGGGAACGTATCGCGATCCTTCAGCCCGAGCAGCACCAGCGCGGTGAGGCGCTCGCGGTCGGTCTGCAACTGGCTCGTGTCGCAGCCTTCGCGCTCGAGCGTCTCGCGCAGGAAGCGGCCCATCTGCTCGTCGCCGACGCGCGAAATCATCGCGGTCTTCAACCCGAGCCGCGCGACGCCGAACGCGACGTTGCCCGACGAGCCGCCGAGATACATCTGGAAGCTGCGCGCATCCTCGAGGCGGCTGCCGTACTGCTGCGCATAGAGATCCACGGCCACGCGGCCGAGGCAGGCGAGATCGATGGGGCGGTCACTCGGAAAGTTCAGCAGGCTCATATCACGTGTCACGCTCGCGGCCGGCGTTCGGCGCTGCCGGCAGATTAGGGGACCGATCCAGTGGCGACTGTCCGCGGCCTATGCCGCACGACACGAGGCTGCCTGCCACCGGGAGTCGGGCTACGGAACGGAGTCTAGACTTTTTGGAAATACAGTTCCCTAGGTGAAATCACGTAGAAATAAATTTCCAAATTTTCGAGGAAGTGATCTACAGTTTCATCCGGATGCTTCAGTCCCGATCGGACCAGATCGGACTCGGCCCGGCGGCGCGCAACGCGCCGTCTTCCGCCCCCGGAGATGAGGAGACAGATTGATCATGAAGACCAAGCTGATGGCCGTCGCGGCCGCCGCGATCCTGGCTGCGCCGCTCGCGCATGCCGAGAAGATCGGCGTGACGATGGCATCGTTCGACGACACGTTTCTGACCATCCTGCGCAACAGCATCGCCGATTCGGCGAAGAAGGACGGCGCGACGGTGCAGATCGAGGACGGCGGCAATGACGTCGGCAAGCAGTTGAGCCAGGTCCAGAACATGATCGCGCAGAAGGTCGACGCGATCATCGTGAATCCGGTCGATACCGACGCGACGCCGAAGATCACGAAGATGGTGACCGCGGCGAAGATCCCGCTCATCTACGTGAACCGCAAGCCGGTCGACTTCGACAAGCTGCCGGCCGGCGTCGCGGTCGTCGCCTCCGACGAAAAGCAGTCGGGCACGCTGCAGGCGCGCCAGGTGTGCAAGCTGCTCGGCGGCAAGGGCGACCTCCTGGTGCTGATGGGCGAGCTGTCCAACGAATCGGCGCGTGCCCGCACCAAGGACATCGAGGACGTGATCGCGACGAAGGAATGCGCGGGCATGAAGATCGTCGACAAGCGCGAAGGCAAGTGGAGCCGCACGCAGGGCCAGGACATCACGATGAACTGGCTGAGCTCCGGGACCAAGTTCGACGCGATCGTGTCGAACAACGACGAAATGGCGATCGGCGCGATCAACGCGCTGAAGGCCGCGCGCAAGCTCACGCCGAAGACGGTCGTCGCCGGTATCGACGCGACGCCGGACGGGCTGGCCGCGATGAAGGCCGGCGAGCTGAAGGTGTCGGTCTACCAGAACGCGACCGGGCAGGGCGCGCAGGCGGTGGCCGCGGCGCTCAAGCTCGCGAAGAAGCAGCCGGTCGATCGCTACGTGAACGTGCCGTTCGAACTCGTGACGCCGGAGAACATGAACCAGTACGCGAAGCACTGACCGGTTTTTCCGCTGAACTGCGCGGGCCCGGCGCAGCCGGGTTCGCGCGCGATTTTCGAGGAACGTCCATGTTTACAGCCAGGATCGCGCGCTCGATGGCCAGCGAAAGCGCGCCGGCCGCGTCGTCCGCCGCGCCCGGTTCGTCCGGTGCGCCCATGGCCGACTGCGTGCTCGAGGTGCGCGGCGTCGGCAAGTCCTTCCCCGGCGTCGTCGCGCTCGACGGCGTGCAGTTCCGCGTGCGCCGCGGCACCGTGCATGCGCTGATGGGCGAGAACGGCGCCGGCAAGTCCACGCTGATGAAGATCATCGCGGGCGTCTACACGCCCGACCAGGGCGAAATCCTGATCAACGGCGAACCGGTCGTGCTGAACGGCCCGCTCGATGCGCTCGACCGCGGCATCGCGATGATCCATCAGGAACTCAACCTGATGCCGTACATGACGGTCGCGGAGAACATCTGGATTCGCCGCGAACCGAAGAACCGCTTCGGCCTGATCGATCACGCCGAGCTGCGCCGCCGCACGGCCGCGCTGTTCGAGCGGCTGTCGATCGACATCGATCCGGAAACCGACGTGCGCACGCTGACCGTCGCGAGCCGCCAGATGGTCGAGATCGCGAAGGCCGTGTCGTTCGACTCGGACGTGCTGATCATGGACGAGCCGACCTCCGCGCTGACCGACAAGGAAGTCACGCACCTGTTCCGGATCATTCGCCAGCTGCGCGAGCAGGGCAAGGGCATCGTCTACATCACCCACAAGATGAACGAGCTGTTCGAGATCGCCGACGAGTTCTCGGTGTTTCGCGACGGCAAGTACATCGGCACGCATGCATCGAGCGACGTCACGCGCGACGACATCATCCGCATGATGGTCGGGCGCGAGATCACGCAGATGTTCCCGAAGGAAGACGTGCCGATCGGCGACGTCGTGCTGTCGGTGAAGGATCTCTGCGTCGACGGCGTGTTCCGCGACGTGAGCTTCGAACTGCGCGCGGGCGAGATCCTCGGCGTTGCGGGCCTCGTCGGCTCGGGGCGCTCGAACGTCGCGGAGGCGCTGTTCGGCGTCGTGCCGGCCACCTCGGGCGAGATCCGCATCGACGGCAAGCCGGTGCGTATTGCGACGCCCGCGCAGGCGATGAAGCACGGGATGGCGTTCCTCACCGAGGACCGCAAGGATTCCGGCTGCTTCCTGAATCTCGACCTGCTCGCGAACATGGAAGCGGCAGTGCTGAGCCGCCGCTACGTGAAGTTCAACTTCGTGCAGCAGGCGCAGTTGAAGCGCGACTGCGAGGAAATGAGCCGGATGCTGCGCGTGAAGTCGCCCGGGCTGCACGAGGAAATCCAGAACCTGTCGGGCGGCAACCAGCAGAAGGTGCTGATCGGCCGGTGGCTGCTCACGCAGCCGCGCATCCTGATCCTCGACGAACCGACGCGCGGCATCGACGTCGGCGCGAAGGCCGAGATTCACCGGCTCGTCAGCGCGCTGGCCGGCAAGGGCGTCGCGGTGCTGATGATCTCGTCGGAAATGCCGGAAGTGCTGGGGATGAGCGATCGCGTGATGGTGATGCACGAAGGGCGCATGACCGGCATCGTCGATCGCAAGGACGCCGACCAGGTCCGCATCATGGATCTCGCGTCGCGCTGAGCCGCAACAAGATTGGAGACAACTGAAATGGGCAACCTGAACCCGGTCGCGGATGCGCAGACCATGACACTCAAGTCGCGGCATGCGAAGTGGCCGCCCGAACTGAGCATCTTCCTGGTGCTGGTCGGCATCAGCCTGTTCTTCGAGGTCGTCGGCTGGATCGTCGTCGGCCAGAGCTTCCTGTTCAATGCCGAGCGGCTCGAGATCATCGTGCTGCAGATGGCCGTGATCGGCATCATCGCGGTCGGCGTGAACCTCGTGATCATCACCAGCGGGATCGACCTGTCGTCGGGCTCGGTCGTCGCGGCGGCCGCCGTCGTGTCGGCGAGCCTCGCGCAGGTGTCCGACTTCCCGCGCGCGGTGTTTCCGCACCTCACCGACCTGCCGGTCATCTGGCCGGTGCTGGCCGGCGTATGCGTCGGGCTGCTGGTGGGCCTCCTGAACGGCACGCTGATCGCGCTGACGGGCATCCCGCCGTTCATCGCGACACTCGGCACGATGGTCGCCGCGCGCGGCTTCGCGAAGTGGTTCACCAACGGGATGCCGGTGTCGATGCTGACCGACCCGTTCGCGGCGATCGGCGCAGGGGCGAATCCGGTGATCATCTTCCTGGTGGTGGCCGCGATCTTCCACATCGTGCTGCGCTACACGCGCTTCGGCAAGTACACCTACGCGATCGGCGCGAACCGCCATGCGGCCGTCGTGTCGGGCATCAACGTCACGCGGCACCTGATCTTCGTCTACGCGATCGCGGGCCTCCTGAGCGGCATCGCCGGCACCGTGACGGCCGCGCGTGCGATCTCCGGCCAGTCGGGCATGGGCGTGATGTACGAGCTCGATGCGATCGCGGCCGTCGTGATCGGCGGCACGTCGCTGTCGGGCGGCCTCGGCCGCGTGACGGGCACCGTGATCGGCGTGCTGATCCTCGGCGTGATGACGTCGGGCTTCACGTTCATCCGCATCGACGCGTACTACCAGGAGATGGTGAAGGGCGCGATCATCGTCGCGGCCGTGATCGCCGATCAGTACCGCAACAAGAAGTCGCGTCGTTGATCGACTCCAACCCTGTCGAAACCACGAAACTGCCCAGGAAGAAGATGAAGATCGCACTGGACCCCTACATGATTCGCCACCTGCCGCTCGATCGCCTGCCGCACGCGGTGGCCGAGCTCGGCTACGACCAGATCGAGCTGTCGCCGCGCAGCGACTTTCTCGACTGGTGGGTGATGCCGCGCGCGACCCGCGAGCGCATGGCCGCGTTCCGCCAGGCGCTGCGCGCGAGCGGCGTGGGCCTCGCGTCGCTGCAGCCGATGTACCGCTGGGCGAGCCCGTTCGACGACGAGCGGCAATGGGCGGTGCGCTGCTGGAAGAAGGCGATCGAGGTGGCAGTCGAGATGGAGTGCCCGCTGATGGTGTCGGAGTTCGGGCGCGGCGCGTCGCCCGAGCGCTCGGTCGGCGAGCGGCCGGGCGCGAACCCGAAGGAGCTGTGCGAGGCCGCGTGGTTCCGCTCGATGGATGAACTGCTGCCGATCCTCGAGCGCGAACGTATCGTGCTGTCGGTCGAGCCGCATCCGGAGGACTGGATCGAGCAGCTGCAGCCGGCGATCGACATCGTCACGAATCTCGATTCGCCGTCGTTGAAGCTGTCATATATCGCGCCGCACACGTTCTACTACGGCGACGACATGGCCGCGATGATCGCGCAGGCCGCGCCGATCCTCGCGCACGTGCGCGTGGCCGACACGTTCGACCACCGCAAGAGCAGCCAGCTGCGCTACATCGTGAACCCGCCCGGCTCGAACCAGATCCGTGTGCACCAGCATCTCGACATCGGGCAGGGCGAGATCGACTGGGACGTGTTTTTCCGCGCACTCGGCGCCGCCGGCTTCGATGGCGTGATGTCGTCGTGCGTGTTCGCGTGGGAAGACCGCGCGGAAGCGTCGTCGCGCTACATGCGCGACGCGATCCAGCGCTACGTCGATCGCCATTTCGATCGCACCGCGCGCTGACTGATGACCGATTGCTGACCGGCGCGGCACGGGCCGCGCCGCTGATGAACGAACGACTGGAGAGAACTGCATGACCTTGCAAATCGGCGTGATCGGCTGCGGCGCGATCGGCCAGGACCACATTCGCAGACTGACCTGCACGCTGTCCGGCGCGCGCGTCGTGGCCGTCAACGACATCGATCCGCAGCAGGCGCGCGACGCGGTGACGAAGTACGGGCTCGACGCCGAGATCTACGGCGACGGCCACGAAGTGGTCGCGGCCGCCGACGTGCAGGCCGTGCTCGTCACGTCGTGGGGGCCGACGCACGAAGCGTTCGTGCTCGACGCGATCGCGCACGGCAAGCCGGTGTTCTGCGAGAAGCCGCTGGCCGTCACGGCCGACGGCTGCATGCGGATCGTCGAAGCCGAAGTCGCGCACGGCAAGCGGCTCGTGCAGGTCGGCTTCATGCGGCCGTACGACGAAGGCTATCGCGCGCTCAAGCGCGTGATCGACAGCGGCCAGATCGGCGCGCCGCTGATGCTGCATTGCGCGCACCGCAACCAGTCGGTCGGCGAGCGCTACACGACCGACATGGCGATCACCGACACGCTGATCCACGAGCTCGACGTGCTGCGCTGGCTGCTCGGCGAGGACTATGCGAGCGCGCAGGTCGTCTATCCGAAGAAGACGCGCCATGCATCCGCGCATCTCGCCGATCCGCAGATCGTGCTGCTCGAAACCGCCAGCGGCGTGCGCATCGACGTCGAGATCTTCGTGAACTGCCAGTACGGCTACGACATCCAGTGCGAGGTCGTCGGCGAGCAGGGCATCGCGAAGCTGCCCGATCCGCCGGCCGTCGGGCTCAAGCATGCGGCGCGGCAATCGGTCGAGATCATGACCGACTGGAAGGAGCGCTTCATCGCGTCGTACGACGTCGAGCTGCAGGCGTTCATCGACGGCGTGCGGCAGGGCGCGCTGACCGGGCCGTCCGCGTGGGACGGCTACGCGGCGGCGGTCGCGGCCGACGCGTGCGTGCGGGCCCAGCAGAGCGGCGCGGTCGAGGCGATCGCGATGGCCGAGCGTCCCGCGTTCTATCGCGGTTGACCGGTCGCTGACCTGCCGGAGAGACCGACATGACGATGAAGATTGGCTGCGCGCCGTGTTGCTGGGGCGTCGACGACGTGAAGAACCCGCACCTGCCGCCGTGGCGGCACGTGCTTGCCGAGGCTGCGCAGGCCGGCTACTCGGGCATCGAACTCGGGCCGTACGGCTACATCCCGCTCGATCTCGACGTGGTGAGCGCCGAGCTGGAACGCCAGCGCCTGAGCATCACGGCCGGTACGATCTTCGACGATCTCGTGTCGCCGGAGAACCTGCCGAACCTGCTGCGCCAGACGCGCGACATCTGCGCGCTGATCACGCGGTTGCCGAAGCTGCCGACGCAGGACGGCCAGCGCTACGCGGCGCCGTACCTGGTCGTGATGGACTGGGGCCACGAGGAACGCGACTACGCGGCCGGCCACGGCGATCGCGCGCCGCGGCTGTCCGACGCGCGCTGGGCGCGGATGGTCGACCATATCCGGCAGATCGCCACCATCGCGCGCGACGAGTTCGGCGTGCGCGCGGTGATCCATCCGCATGCGGGCGGCTATATCGAGTTCGCGGACGAGATCGACCGGATCGTCGCCGACATTCCGGCCGAGACGGCGGGCCTGTGTCTCGACACCGGCCACCTGCATTACTCGGGCATGGACCCGGAAACGTGGTTGCGCCGCCATGCGGCGCGGCTCGACTACGTGCATTTCAAGGATATCGACGCAGCCGTGTACGACGCGGTGATGGGCGAGCACATCGCGTTTTTCGCGGCCTGCGCGCGCGGCGTGATGTGCCCGATCGGCACCGGCGTGCTCGACTACCCGGCGATCCGCCGCGCGCTCGACGACATCGGCTACGCCGGCTACATCACGATCGAACAGGAGCGCGACCCGCGTAACGCCGGCACGAGCCTGCGCGACGTCGCCGCGAGCCGCGCGTTTCTCGCGTCGGCCGGTTTTGCATGATCCCCTGAACACGCACCAGGAACACCACCATCATGATTGACGGACAGATTCTGCTTGGCCATTCGATTCGCTGGGGCATGGTCGGCGGCGGGCTCGGCAGCCAGATCGGCTACAGCCACCGGTCGGCCGCGCTGCGCGACGGCAGCTTCCAGCTGGTCGCCGGCGCATTCGATATCGATCCCGAGCGCGGCCGTCAGTTCGGCGTGAAGCTCGGCGTCGCGGCCGAGCGCTGCTATGCCGACTACGCGACGATGTTCGACGCCGAGACGCGTCGTCCGGACGGCATCCGCGCGGTGTCGATCGCGACGCCGAACAACACGCACTTCGAGATCTGCCGTGCCGCGCTGAACGCCGGGCTGCACGTGGTCTGCGAGAAGCCGCTGTGCTTCACGACCGAGGAGGCCGAGGCGCTGCAGCGCCTGTCGGTCGAGAAAAACCGGATCGTCGGCGTCGCGTACGGCTATTCCGGACACCAGATGATCGAGCAGGCGCGCGAGATGATCGCGCGCGGCGACCTCGGCGAGATCCGCATCGTGCAGATGCAGTTCGCGCACGGCTTTCACAGCGAAGGCGTCGAGGCCGCGAGCGCGGCCGCGCGCTGGCGCGTCGATCCGAAGTTCGCGGGCCCGAGCTACGTGCTCGGCGACATCGGCACGCATCCGCTGTACATCTCCGAGGTGATGGCGCCGGAACTGAAGATCCGCCGGCTGATGTGTTCACGGCAGAGCTTCGTGAAGAGCCGCGCGCCGCTCGAGGACAACGCGTTCACGATCATGGAGTACGACACCGGCGCGATCGGCTACGTGTGGTCGAGCGCGGTGAACGCCGGTTCGATGCACGGGCAGAAGGTGCGCGTGATCGGCTCGAAGGCGAGCGTCGAATGGTGGGATGAACACCCGAACCAGTTGCGCTACGAAATCCAGGGGCAGCCCGCGCAGGTGCTCGATCGCGGGATGCCGTACCTGCATCCGAACGCCACGCGCGAAGACCGCATCGGCGCCGGGCATCCGGAAGGGCTGTTCGAGGCATGGTCGAACCTGTACGCGCGCTTCGCACTCGCGATGGATGCGGCCGATCGCGGCGACGCCGCGGCGGTGAAGGCCATCCGTATTCCGGACGTTCACGCGGGCGTCGAGGGCGTGCGCTGGGTCGAGAATTGCGTGCGTTCGGCCGATGCGGGCAGCGTGTGGGTCGACTATCGTTGAACGGAGGCAGGTCGGCTGCACCACGCTTCGCCGCGGCAGCCGGCCTTGGTACACACCCTGATCTTTACGACGCCGCGAGCGCGTTGGACAATCGTTTCCAGTCTTGCCGTGGAGCGTGTGCAAGTGATGACCGAGCGCGTGGGAGCGAGCCGGCGGCGCGGGTCGTGCCGCAAACGTGATTAAATTCGCCCTTCATGCATGTATCCAGTCGAGCCCCGGGCCGCGCCGGCCAGCCGCGCGCGCATCGGGGCCGTCAACTTCGCGCTATCCGATGAGCTCATCCGAGAAACCTCCCGCCACCGTCGAGGCGTTCCTGCAGCACCTGACGCAGGAGTACGACGGCCTCAGCAATCGCCTGAAGGTGATCGCGCGCCACGTGGAAACGCATCGGGACCAGCTTGGGCTGGAAGGCATCCAGTCGCTCGCGGAAGCCTGCGGCGTCCAGCCGTCGGCCGTCGTGCGGTTCGCGAAGCACTTCGGCTTCTCCGGCTTCTCCGAGATGCAGCGGCTGTTCCGCGAGGGGCTCGCGCAGCAGATCGCGCCGGGGCGCGCGTACAACCTGCGGCTGCGCGACGTGATCGAGGCCGGCTCGTCGAGCCTGCAGCCCGAACAGATCGCCGACGAATTCATCAAGGGCAGCATTGCCGGGATGCAGCAGTTGCGGCAGACGCTCGACTCGCAGGCGCTTGCACAGGCCGTCGACCTGCTCGCCGATACGCAGGCGATCTGGATCGCCGGGTCGCGGCGTGCGTTTCCGATCGCCGTGTATCTCGACTATGCGCTGCAGCACACCGACAAGCGCATCGGGCTGTTCGACGCGCTCGGCAGCATGCATCTCGGCCAGATCCGCTCGGTGCGCAAGGGCGACGTGATGATCGCGATCTCGTTCATGCCGTATGCGGACGAGACCGTGCAGGTCGCGCAGCAGGCCGCGCAGCGCGGCGCACGCTTGATCGCGATCACCGACAGCCGGATGAGCCCGCTCGCGCGGGAGGCGGAAGTGACGCTGATGGTGCAGGACAGCGCGACGTTCGGCTTTCGCGCGCTGACGGCCACGATGGGCCTTGCGCAGAGCCTGTTCGTCGCGCTCGCGTACCGGCTGGAGCTGTCGTACCTGCCGACCGCCGACGGCGCGCACGGCACGAAGGCCGGTTGATCCCGACTGCCGGTGCGCCGCCCGCCGAACGGATCGGCGGAGAGCGCACCGGGCGGCTTACTTCGCGGTCGGCATCGCGAACTCGGCGCCCTTGCCGATGCTCGACGACCAGCGCTGCATCACCGACTTCTGGCGCGTGTAGAAGCGCACGCCTTCCTCGCCGTACGCGTGCATGTCGCCGAACAGGCTCTTCTTCCAGCCGCCGAAGCCGTGCCACGCCATCGGCACCGGAATCGGCACGTTGATGCCGACCATGCCGACCTGGATGCGCCGCGCGAATTCGCGCGCGATCCCGCCATCGCTCGTGAAGCACGACACGCCGTTGCCGAACTCGTGCGCGTTGATCAGGTCGACCGCCTCGCCGAAATCCTTCACGCGCACGCAGCCGAGCACCGGCCCGAAGATCTCTTCCTTGTAGATCCGCATGTCGGGGCTCACGTGGTCGAACAGCGTGCCGCCCGTGAAGAAGCCGGCCTCGCGGCCCGGCACGCGCAGCCCGCGGCCGTCGACCACCAGTTGCGCGCCTTCGTTCACGCCTTGCTCGATATAGCCTTCGATGCGCTTGAGCGCTTCGCCGGTGACGATCGGCCCCATCTCGACTTCCGGCGACATCCCGTCGCCGATCACCAGCTTGCGCGCGCGTTCGGCCACGGCCGGCACGATCCTGTCGGCCACGTCGCCCACCAGCACCGCGATGCTGATCGCCATGCAGCGCTCGCCGGCCGAGCCGTACGCGGCGCCGATCAGCGCATCGACCGCCTGGTCGATGTTCGCGTCGGGCATCACGACGAGGTGGTTCTTCGCGCCGCCGAGCGCCTGCACGCGCTTGCCCGACTGCACCGCGCGCTGCTGCACGTAGGCCGCGATCGGCGTCGAGCCGACGAAGCTGACGGCCTGCACGTCCGGGTGATCGAGGAGGGCATCGACCGCGCCCTTGCCGCCCTGCACGACGTTGAACACGCCGGCGGGCAGGCCGGCCTGCGTGAGCAGGTCGGCGATGAACAGCGCGGCCGACGGGTCGCGCTCGCTCGGCTTCAGCACGAACGTGTTGCCCGTCGCGAGCGCGACCGGGAACATCCAGCACGGCACCATGCACGGGAAGTTGAACGGCGTGATGCCCGCGACGACGCCGAGCGGCTGGCGCATCGTCCAGTTGTCGATGCCGGTGCTGACCTGGTCGGTGAAGTCGCCCTTCAGCAGTTGCGGCACGCCGCACGCGAATTCGATGATGTCGATGCCGCGCGCGACTTCGCCCTGTGCATCCGAGAACACCTTGCCGTGCTCGGCCGTGATGATCGCCGCCAGCGTGTCGCGGTGCTCGTTCATCAGCTGCAGGAAGCGGTGCAGCACACGCGCGCGGCGGATCGGCGGCGTGTCGGCCCAGGCCGGGAACGCCGCGTGGGCCGACGCGACGGCCCGTTCGACTTCGTCATTGCCGGCCAGCGCGACGCGCCGCACCGCGCGACCGAGCGCCGGATTGAAGACGTCCTGGAAGCGGCCGCTGCGGCCGGCGACGGGCGCGCCGTCGAGGTAATGGCCGACGTCGGCGTCGGACGTATAGGCGGGAACCATGGTCATGCGTGTCTCCTGGGGATGAGGGGCAACAACGCCTAGTCTAGGGAAACCGGCAGGGCGGGAGAAGGCCGCGAAACTTGATTCACTGTTCAGAATTCTGAATAATCAGTGGATGAATCAGCAAAATGTCCAGGCGCTCTGGCCGCATATCCATTCGCTGACGGTGCTGGCCGCCGCGGGCAGTTTCACGGCTGCCGCGCAGCGGCTCGGCATCAGCAAGGCCGCGATGAGCCAGCGCATCGCCGATCTCGAAAAGGCGGCCGGCGTGCCGCTCGTGCGCCGCACCACGCGCAGCGTGCGGCTCACCGACGCGGGCCAGACGCTGGTCGACAGCACGCGCGACGCGTTCGAGTCGATCGGCCAGCATTTCGCGCGGGTGAAGGATCTCGCCGGCGAGCCGCGCGGGCTGCTGCGCGTCACGGTGCCGGTCGCGCTCGGGCGCCAGCAGGTCGTGCCGCACCTGCCCGATTTCCTGCGCCAGCATCCGGGCGTGCAGATCGAGCTCGACCTGTCGGACCGCCTGCATTCGCTGACGCAGGAGGGCTTCGACCTCGCGATCCGCCATACGACCACCGCGCCGCAGACCCACGTCGCGTGGAAGCTGTGCGACACGCGTTCGCTGCTGGTCGCGAGCCGCGACTATCTCGACGCGCGCGGCGCGCCGCGCCATCCGAGCGAACTCGTCGATCACAGCTGCCTGTGCTACCTGCGCGACAACGAGCCGGCGGCATGGAGCTTCGAGCCGGACGGCCGCCGGCGCCAGCGCGTGAGCGTGCCGGTGCGCGGCAGTTTCGCGGCGAACAACAGCGAGGCGATGCGCGAGGCCGCGCTCGGCGGGCTCGGCATCGCGCTGCTGCCCGATTTCAGCGCGCGGCGCGATCTCGACGCCGGCCGGCTCGTCGCGCTGCTCGACGGCTGGCGGCCGTCGGGCGCGTTCGGCGATCACATTTTCGCGATTCGTCCGTACAGCCCGGTCGTGCCGAGCGCGGTGCGCGCGCTGGTGCGCCACTTGCGCGAGCGGCTCGCGGGCGGCTTCTCCGGCGCGTGAGTCGGCTGCCGGCTGCCGGCGGGCGCGGGGCCGCGGGTGGCCGGGCAGGCGCGGCGGCGCTGCGGTAAAATCGCGGCTTCCTCCCGCGCCGTGTGTGGCGCGTCATTCGAAGGTCGACAGCCGATGCAGATTCACAAGGAAGTGGACGCGCGCGGGCTCAATTGCCCGTTGCCGATCCTGCGTGCCAAGAAAGCGCTTGCCGATATGGAGAGCGGGCAGATCCTCAAGGTGCTCGCGACCGATCCGGGCTCGCAGCGCGATTTCGCCGCGTTCGCGAAGCAGACGGGCAACGAGATCGTCGAATCGACGACGCAGGACAAGACCTTCGTGTTCCTGATGCGTCGCCGCTGAAGGCACGCATCGCACGTTCCGCGGTGCCGGGCTCCCGGCCGGCCGCGCCTCGGCAGTCGCGCCTGGCCGACCGCCCCAAGCCGGTCGCCCGTTGGCCGGGCGTCCCTAACCGGGCGTCCCTCTCTGACAATTCTTAAACCTCATTGCGTGACCGGCTGCGTATACTGACCCGGCCGGTCGTCCGCTCCCAGCGGAGGCGCCGGCCACGGTACGTCGCACGGCGGGCTCGGGGGCCATGCCTGACGCTACCGTCGTACAACGGGGAGAGGACATGTCCTTCAGACCAGGGACCCTTCGAAGTCCGTCCGGAGCGGAAAGCATCGCGCCCGTGCGCACCTCGGAATTGAGCCGGATCGAGCTCGATCCGCAGCAGGACCGCCACGCGCGTGCCGCGCTGGAGGCATATGCGGATTCGGCCGCGGCCGAGATGCCGTGGCTGGCCGAGTGGCTCGACGAACGGCTGCGCGACGCCGCGCGGGACGACGGCTCGGGCCCGACCTACTGTGGCGCAACGATCGAACGCGTGTTCGATCTGGCGCAGGCATGGGCGGCGGGCCAGCCCGACTACGCGGCCAATGCGTGGGAGCGCGTGCGCGACCAGCTGCAGCGGATGCTGGCGCAACCGCCACTGTCGGAGCCGCCGTCGCCACGCATGCCGACCGACGATTTTGCCGAGCCGGTGGCCGGCATCGCGGGCGCCGATTAGGCGTCCGGTTGCGCAACAGAAAGGATTATTCGAAGAAAGGGCGATAGTCCGCGCAATTTCTTGGCGAATTTCATACTACTATGATGAAATCGCCGGTTCGTCCGTGCCCCGTTTTTGAGATATTTAGCCGGGCTCGCCGGTTTGCGCAGGTGGCGCGAGCGGCGAACGACGGCTTGCCGGCCGGTATCCGGCGCCGCGCGCACGCTGCGCGGCCCGGGGCAGGCGCGGGAGCCGAATGGACGAACCGACTTCGATTTGCGGGGTGCTATGAGAATTGCTGTACTGGATGACGATCCGGCCCAGACGGATTTCGTCAGTCAAACGCTGACGGCCGTTGGCCATACGTGCTATGCGTTCAAGGAAGGCAAGGCCCTGAAGAAGCGCCTGCAGCGCGAGACGTTCGATCTGCTGGTGCTCGACTGGAACGTGCCCGACATGTCCGGCGAGGAAGTGCTCAAGTGGGTGCGCGCCAACCAGACCGAGCACAGCCTGCCGATCATCTTCATGACGAGCCGCGACGACGAGGCGGGGATCACGCAGATCCTCAATGCCGGCGCCGACGATTACGTGGTCAAGCCGGTGTCGGGCCCGATCCTGCGCGCGCGCATCGGTTCGCTGCTGCGCCGCGCCTATCCGGTCAACGCCGAGGCGACCGTCCGCGAATTCGATCAGTTCCGTTTCGACGTGAACCTGAAGCAGGCGTACGTCGGCGACAAGGCCGTGAGCCTCACGCAAAAGGAATTCGAGCTCGCGCTGCTGCTGTTCCAGCATCTGGACCGGCCGCTGTCGCGCGCGCACATTCTCGACCTCGTGTGGAAGCAGGCGACCGACATTCCGTCGCGCACGATGGATACGCACATTTCGATGCTGCGCACCAAGCTCGGCCTGCGGCCCGAGAACGGCTACCGTCTCGCGCCGATCTACGGGTACGGCTACCGGCTCGAACGGGTCGGCCAGGGGGAACCGGAGTGACGACGCGAATCACGCAGCGCACGGCGAACCTGCGCACGGCGGCGCTGCGCGCGGCCTGCGCGGTCGCGTTGGCGTTCGCCGCGCAGCAGGCCGCGGCGCAGCCGCCCGCCGCCGCGGGCAAGACGGTCGTCTATCGCACGCAGGCCGGCGACACGTTGTACGACGTCGCCGCGCGCTACCTGCAGGGCGCGGACGACTGGCAACTGCTCCAGCAGATCAACGGCGTGCCGGCGCCGAAGCGCCTGCAGCCCGGCATCGCGCTGAAGCTGCCGGTCGCGCGCCTGCGCAAGGAAAAGCTCACCGCGCGCGTGATCGCGGTGCAGGGCACGGCCGAGCGCGCGTCCGACGCGGCTTTCGCGCCGCTCGCGAACGATGCGACGCTCGCCGAAGGCGATCGCGTGCGCACCGGCCCGAACGGCTTCGTGACGATCGAGCTGGCCGACGGCACGCACATGAGCCTGCCGCCCGACAGCCAGCTCGACCTGAAATCGCTGCGCCGCACGGTGCTGACCGGCACGCTCGATCGCGAGTTCGAACTCACGCGCGGCTCGGTCGACAGCGAAGTCACCCACCTGAAGAAACGCGACGACCGCTTCCAGATCCGCTCGCCGTCGGTCGTGGCCGGCGTGCGTGGCACGCGCTTTCGCGTGAACTACGACGCGGCCGGCACTGCGACGACGCGTGTCGAAGTGCTCGACGGCACCGTCGGCGTCGCGGGCGGCCGGCAGTCGGCCGACGCGACGCTCGTGCATGCGAATTTCGGCAGCGTCGCGACGTCGTCCGGCGCGGTCGGCGCGCCCGTCCAGCTGCTGGGCGCCCCCGCGCTCGCGCATCCCGACAAGGTGCAGGACGAGCCCGACGTCGCATTCGACGTCACGCCGCTCGCGCAGGCGCATGCGTATCGCGTGCAGCTCGCGCACGATGCGGGGCTGCTCGACCTGTTCCGCGAAACGCGCACCGATTCGCCGCGCGCGGTGTTCCGCGACGTGCCGAACGGCAACTACTTCGTGCGGATCGCCGCGATCGATGCGAACGGCCTCGAGGGGCTGCCGCGGACCTATGCGTTCGAACGCCGCGTGATGGGGCTCGACGCGAGCGCGTCGCAGGGCGCGGGCGGTTACGAGTTCCGCTGGTCGCCGAACGGCTCGGGCAAGAATGCGCGTTACCGGTTCGTGCTGTCGCGCTCGAAGGACCTGAGCGCGCCGGTCGTCGACCAGGTCGGCCTGCACGCGCGCCAGATCACCGTCGCGCACCTGCCGCCGGGCGACTATTTCTGGGCCGTGACCGTCGAGGAATTCGAAGGCGGCAAGTTCTACGAGAAGACCAGTCCGGTCAGCGCGTTCACGTTGTCGCGCTGATCCGCGGCGCATGAAACCCGACTCCGTTTCTCCGCGGCGGCACCTCGGCCGCCGCTTCCTGATCGAATGGATCGCGATCGGCTGCCTCGGAATCGCGGTGATTCTCGCGTGTGCGCTCGGTCGCCTGTCGTCGAGCGTCGACGGGCTGATCTACGACCGGCTGCTGATGCTGCGCAGTCTGCCGCTGTCGCCCGACGTGGTCGTCGTCGACATCGACAACCAGAGCGTATCCGCGCTCGGTCGCTGGCCGTGGCCGCGCGACGTGCATGCGCGGCTGCTCGACACGCTCGCGCGCGCGCAGCCGGCCGCGGTCGTCTACGACGTGCTGTTTACCGAACCGTCGCCGGAGGATCGCGCGTTCGCGGACGCGATGAGCCGCGTGCCGACCTTCCTGCCCGTGCTGTTGAGCCCCGAGCAGGCGGACGGCACGCGCTCCGTCGATCCGCCGGTCGCCGCGCTCGCCGCGCGCGCGACGGGGCTGGGCCATATCAATCTCGAGGTCGATCGCGACGGCATCGTGCGCAGCGTCGCGCTGTTCGAAAGCGACGGCCGCGTGCGCTGGCCGCAACTGATGGTACCCGTCTATCGCGCGATCCAGGCCGGCCGGCTGCACCCGGTCGGCGGCGTGCCCGGCGCGGACGCGCACGACCTGTCGCGTGATGCGGCGGGCGAGGGCCGCTACCTGATTCCGTTCAGCCGCAATACGCCCGCGTATCCGACGCTGTCGTTCGACGACGTGCTCGAAGGGCGCGTGAAACCCGACGCGCTGCGCGGCAAGATCGTCGTCGTCGGCGTGACGGCGTCCGGGCTGTACGATCGCTTCGCGACGCCGGTGTCCGGCGAGTTCGGCCCGCTCGCCGGCGTGTATATCCATGCCAACGTGCTCGACATGCTGGCGACCGGCAGTGCGATCTCGCCCGCGTCGCGCGCGGGGTTGTTCGTCGCGTCGCTGTTGCCGCTCGCCGTGTTGCTGGGCGGCTTCCTGATGCTGTCGCCGTGGCGTGCGTTGCTGCTGACGCTGAGCCTGGCCGCGCTCGCCGTCGTCGCGAGCCTGGCGCTGCTGTTCGAGGCGCGCATCTGGCTGACGCCGGCGCCCGCGATCTTCGGGCTGATCGCCGTCTACCCGATCTGGAACTGGCGGCGGCTGGAAATGACGATGTCGTACCTGCGCCGCGAGCTGCAGAAGCTCGCCGACGAGCCGCACCTGCTGCCCGAGGCGCCGCGCACGCGCAGCGTCGGCGGCGACGTGCTGGAGCGGCAGATGGCGCTGATGGCGCAGGCCGCGCAGCGTGTGCAGGACATGAAGCGCTTCGTGTGGGACAGCCTCGACAGCATGCCCGAGCCGATCTTCGTGACCGACCTCGCCGGCACCGTGCTGATCGCGAACCATGCGGCGAAACGCTACGGGTCGCGGCTCGCGCTGCCGCTGCCGGAAGGGCGGCCGCTGCGCACCGCGCTCGGCGAGCTGACGTTCATGAAGACCGTCGACGGCAACGCCGAGCACGATGCGGCGATCCGCGAGCACTGGCCGGCCGTGCTCGATCCGACGCTCGAGGCCGAGCACGACGCGATGGCGCGCGGCATCGAGGTGCGCGATCGCGACGGGCTCGACCATCTGCTACGCTACGCGGCATGTACCAACGCGCAAGGGCGCGTGACCGGCTGGATTGCCGGCCTCGTCGACGTGACCGAGCTGCACGCGGCCGAGCGGCAGCGCGAGGAAGCGCTGCACCTGCTGTCGCACGACATGCGTTCGCCGCAGTCGTCGATCCTCGCGCTGGTCGAGATCGAGCGCGACCGCGTCGAAAGCGACGCGATGCGCGGGCTGCTCGCGCGAATCGAGCGCTATGCGCACCGCGCGCTGTCGCTCGCCGACGAGTTCGTGCAACTGGCGCGCGCCGAGTCGCAGGCGTACCAGCTCGAGGTGACGAGCCTCGTCGACGTGCTGATCGACGCGAGCGACGAGGTGTGGCCGCAGGCGCAGGCGAAGCACATTCGCGTGGAGACCGGCGTGGGCACCGACATGTGCTGGGTGCGCGCGGACCGCTCGCTGATCACGCGCGCCTTCGTGAACCTGCTGAACAATGCGGTCAAATACAGTCCGTCCGACACGGTGATCACGTGTACGCTGACGGTCGAGCACGCATCGAAGCGGATGTTCTGTACGATTCGCGATCAGGGGTACGGCATTGCGCCGGAAGATCAGCGGCATCTGTTCGAGCGTTTCAAGCGATTCCATGCCGGCGAGCGGCCCGAAATCTCGGGTTCCGGGCTCGGCATGGCGTTCGTGAAGACGGTCGTCACGCGCCATGGGGGCAGCGTGTCGGTCGACAGCGAAGTGGGTGTCGGCACCGCGGTGACGGTGTCGCTGCCCGCGATCGACGAGCCGTCCGCCTGACAGGGCCGGGCGCGACGGCAGGCATTTGGGGAAAGTCATGAGAAAGCAATGGGCAGCGACCGCGCTGGCGGCGTCGCTGTTGACGGGTTGCGCCGGCGTGACGAGCGGCGTGAGTGCGGTCGGGCAGCCGAATGCGTTTGCACCCGGTGTGCACGGCTACGACTTCGCACGGACGGCCGCGCAGGCGGACGACGCCGAGTACCGGCAGATCGAGACGCTCGTGCGCGACGAGCTCGCGCGCCGCGGCTTCGATGCGCAGCCGCTCAAGGACGCGCGTTACCGGCTGTCGATCGCGTACGCGACACAGCCGGCGGCGGTCGCGGCGAGCGCCGAGCGGTGCGGCGCGGCGAGCAGCGCGTGCGTGACGGTCGACGGGCCGGCGCCGTTCGCGCTGCCGTTCATGGGCCGCGTGTACCGTCACGTGCTGACGCTGCGCTTCGTCGATGCGAAATCGGGCGCCGACGTCTATCGCGTGTCGGCGTCGCTGCGCGATCGCGATCCCGGTACGCAGCAGGCTGCGCCGGCGCTCGTGAAGAGCGCGCTGGCGAAGGTGCCGTTCGGCGACGGCAACGGCTGGCTGGTCAAGACGAAAAAAGACGACGCGGGCGGCATGCCGGGCGTCGTCTCGGTGAAGCCGGCCGACGCGCGCTGAAGCGGCGGCCGCGAGGTGAGGGCGGGCGCGCCGGAGCGCGCCCTTGCCGCGTTCAGACGGTCGGTTGGGCGCCGTCGCGGGTGCGCAGGTACGTCTCGAATTCCGCACCGACTTCCGGGTGGCGCAGCGCGAATTCGACCGTCGCCTTCAGGTAGCCGAGCTTGCTGCCGCAGTCGTAGCGCGTGCCCTGGTACTTGTAGGCCAGCACCTGTTCGTCGGCGAGCAGCGCCTGGATCGCATCGGTGAGCTGCAGTTCGCCGCCCGCGCCCGGCTTCAGCGCACGCAGGTGATCGAAGATCCGCGGTTTCAGCACGTAGCGGCCGACCACGCCGAGGTTCGACGGCGCGACTTCCGGCGCCGGCTTCTCGACGATCGCCGACATCTTGACGATCGACTCTTCCCATTCCTTGCCGTCGACGATCCCGTACGACTTCGTCTCCGACGGCGGGATCTCTTCGACGCCGATCACCGAGCTGTGATAGTGGTCGAACACGTCGACCATCTGCTTCATCACCGGCGGGTTGCCGTCGAGCAGGTCGTCCGCGAGGATCACCGCGAACGGGTTGTCGGCGACGAGCTTTTCCGCGCACAGCACCGCGTGGCCGAGGCCGAGCGCTTCCGGCTGGCGCACGTAGAAGCAGTCGACATGGCTCGGCTTGATGCTGCGCACGAGTTCGAGCAGCTTTTCCTTGCCGCGCGCCTCGAGTTCGGCCTCGACCTCGTACGACTTGTCGAAGTGGTCCTCGATCGCGCGCTTGCTGCGCCCGGTGACGAAGATCATCTCGGTAATGCCGGCCGCGATCGCTTCCTCGACCGCGTACTGGATCAGCGGCTTGTCGACGACCGGCAGCATTTCCTTCGGGCTCGCCTTCGTTGCCGGGAGGAACCGCGTGCCGAGACCGGCAACGGGGAATACCGCCTTGGTGACTTTCAACATGATCGAACCTTTATTCCTGTAATCGACTTGTCAGACGGTCTATGTTCACGTTCGCATTATAGTGAACGCAAATGACCTTACCGTTTGTTACGCAGGCAACCGATCGAGCTGCGCACGCAGTTTTTCGAGCGTGCTCTGGAATTCCGCGACACGTTTCTGCTCCTGTTCGACCACGGCCGGCGGCGCTTTCGCAACGAAAGCCTCGTTGCCGAGCTTCGCGTTGCACTTCGCGATCTCGCCCGTCAGGCGCGTGATTTCCTTCGACAGGCGCTCGCGCTCGGCCGCGACGTCGATTTCCACCTTCAGCACCAGCTTGTTCGGGCCGACGATCGCGATCGGCGCGCCGTGCGCTTGCTGGTCGAGCGCGGCTTCGTCCGCGAGGATCTGCACTTCGGACAGGCGTGCGAGCGCCTGGACGTACGGCGCGAACGAGCGCAGGCGCTCGGCGTCGCCGGCCGCCAGCAGCGGCACCTTGGTCGCGGGCGACAGGTTCATCTCGCCGCGCAGGTTGCGGCACGCGTCGACGATCGCCTTCAGGTCGGCTGCCCACTGCTCGGATGCCTCGTCGAGCTTTTGCAGGTTCGCGACCGGATACGCCTGCGTCATCAGCGATGCCTCGCCGTCGGCCTTGCCCTGCGGATAGCGGCCGGCGAGCGGCGCGACCTTCTGCCAGAGCGCTTCGGTGATGAACGGGATGACCGGGTGCGCGAGGCGCAGCACCGTTTCCAGCACGCGCAGCAGCGTGCGGCGGGTGGCGCGCTGCTGTTCCGGCGTGCCGTTCTGGATCTGCACCTTCGCGAGTTCGAGATACCAGTCGCAGTACTCGTCCCACACGAACTTGTAGATGCTGCTCGCGATGTTGTCGAAGCGGTAATCGGCGAAGCCCTTCGCGATGTCGGCTTCGGTGCGCTGCAAGAGCGACACGATCCAGCGGTCGGCCGCCGAGAAGTCGAGGTAGCCGCCGGGGCCGCAGTCGCCCGCGCCGCACACTTCCGGCTTGTCGGCGCCGCAGTCGTGGCCTTCGCAGTTCATCAGCACGAAGCGCGTCGCGTTCCACAGCTTGTTGCAGAAGTTGCGATAGCCTTCGCAGCGCGCGAGGTCGAAGTTCACGTTGCGGCCGAGCGTCGCCATCGACGCCATCGTGAAGCGCAGCGCGTCGGTGCCGAACGCGGGGATGCCGTCCGGGAATTCCTTGCGCGTCTTCTTCTCGATGGTCGCGGCCTGCTTCGGGTTCATCAGGCCCGTCGTGCGCTTCGCGACCAGCGTGTCGAGGTCGATGCCGTCGACGATGTCGATCGGGTCGAGCGTGTTGCCCTTGCTCTTCGACATCTTCTGGCCTTCCGCGTCGCGCACGAGGCCGTGCACGTAGACGGTATGGAACGGCACCTTGCCGGTGAAGTGCGTCGTCATCATCACCATCCGGGCGACCCAGAAGAAGATGATGTCGAAGCCGGTGACGAGTACCGACGACGGCAGGAAGTGCTGCAGCTCAGGCGTTTCGTTGGGCCAGCCGAGCGACGAGAACGGCACGAGCGCCGACGAGAACCACGTGTCGAGCACGTCCTCGTCGCGCTTGAGCGCGCCTGCATAACCCTTCGCCGCGGCCTGCGCGCGCGCTTCTTCCTCGTCGCGCGCGACGAACACCTCGCCGTTCTCGCCGTACCATGCGGGAATCTGGTGACCCCACCACAGCTGGCGCGAGATGCACCAGTCCTGGATGTTCTCGAGCCACTGGTAGTAGGTGGTCGTCCAGTTTTCCGGGACGAACTTGATCTGGCCGTCGCGCACCACGTCGAGCGATACCTCGGTGATCGACTTGCCCGGATGGAACGTGCCTTCCGGCGCCGGCTTCGTCATCGCGACGAACCACTGGTCGGTCAGCATCGGTTCGATCACGACGCCCGTGCGGTCGCCGCGCGGCACCATCAGCTTGTGCGGCTTCACCGAGTCGAGGAAGCCCTGCGCGTCGAGGTCGGCCACGATCGCCTTGCGCGCGTCGAAGCGGTCGAGGCCGCGATACTGCTCGGGGCCGTTGTCGTTGATCTTCGCGTCGAGCGTCAGGATCTCGATCGGCGCGAGCTTGTGGCGCAGGCCGACCTGGTAGTCGTTGAAGTCGTGCGCGGGCGTGACTTTCACGACGCCGGTGCCGAACTCGCGGTCGACGTAGTCGTCGGCGATCACCGGGATCTCGCGGCCCGTCAGCGGCAGCGTGACGAGCTTGCCGATCAGGTGCACGTAGCGCTCGTCTTCCGGGTGAACCATCAGCGCGACGTCGCCGAGCATCGTCTCGGGACGCGTGGTGGCGACCGTCAGCGAGCCCGAGCCGTCGACGAGCGGGTAGCGGATGTGCCACAGGTGGCCGTTTTCTTCCTCGCTGACGACTTCGAGATCCGACACGGCGGTCATCAGCACCGGATCCCAGTTGACGAGGCGCTTGCCGCGATAGATCAGGCCCTGTTCATACAGCGTGACGAACACGTCGCGCACGGCGGCCGACATCTTGTCGTCCATCGTGAAGTATTCGCGCGACCAGTCGGTCGACGCGCCGAGGCGGCGCACCTGGCCGGTGATCGTCGAGCCGGACTGCTGCTTCCACTCCCACACGCGCTCGACGAACTTCTCGCGGCCGAGGTCGTGGCGCGACACGCCCTGCGCGTCGAGCTGGCGCTCGACCACGATCTGGGTGGCGATCCCGGCGTGGTCGGTGCCGGGCACCCACAGCGTGTTCTCGCCGAGCATCCGGTGGTAGCGGGCGAGGCCGTCCATGATCGTCTGGTTGAACGCGTGGCCCATGTGCAGCGTGCCCGTCACGTTCGGCGGCGGCAACTGGATCGCGAAATCAGGGCGGGCCGGATCGAATGCCGGGGCGGCATAGCCGCGTTTTTCCCACTCCGGCCCCCATTGGGACTCGATGGTATGGGGCTCGAAGCTCTTCGCAAGCGTGTTGTCGCTCATGTTGGAAATCTGCCGAAAAATGCGTGAATTGGATGCCGAATCTGACAATTATAAATGGATGCCCATCGGCCAGCCATCGCCTTGCCGGCGCGGGCCCGCCGGGACGCGGCCGCAACGTGTCCGCAACCCGCCCGCAACACGCAGGCAGCGTGCGACCGAACGGATCGGAAACGGCATCGCGCGGCCGACTTATAATGTCGGGTCCGCATTTTTCTCGCCCGTTAGCCGCCGCTCCATGCCCGATCTGCTCGCCAATCTGAACCCCGAACAACTCGCCGCCGTCACGTTGCCGAACGAACCGGCGCTGATCCTCGCAGGGGCGGGCAGCGGCAAGACCCGCGTGCTGATCACGCGCATCGCGTGGCTGATCCAGCAGGGCTATGCGTCGCCGCCCACCGTGCTCGCCGTCACCTTCACGAACAAGGCCGCGCGCGAGATGATGGCGCGCCTGTCGGCGATGATGCCGATCGATACGCGCGGGATGTGGATCGGCACGTTCCACGGCCTGTGCAACCGGATGCTGCGTACGCACTGGCGCGACGCGGGCCTGCCGCAGACCTTCCAGATCCTCGACACGGCCGACCAGCTGTCCGCGATCAAGCGGCTGATGAAGGCGGCGAACGTCGACGACGAAAAGTATCCGCCGAAGAACGTCCAGTACTTCATCAACAACGCGAAGGAGCAGGGGCTGCGCCCGGACAAGGTCGACGCGACCGACAACTTCAACCGCAAGTTCGTCGAGCTGTACCAGGCGTACGACCAGCAGTGCCAGCGCGAAGGCGTCGTCGATTTCCCCGAGCTGCTGCTGCGCTGCTATGAGCTGCTCGCGTACAACGCGCCGCTGCGCGCGCACTACCAGGCGCGCTTCCGGCACATCCTCGTCGACGAGTTCCAGGACACCAACAAGCTGCAGTACGCGTGGCTCAAGATGCTCGCGGGCGGCGAGAACGCGATCTTCGCGGTCGGCGACGACGACCAGTCGATCTATGCGTTCCGCGGCGCGAACGTCGGCAACATGCGCGACTTCGAAGACGAATTCCGCGTGCGCAACCTGATCAAGCTCGAGCAGAACTACCGTTCGCACGGCAACATCCTCGACGCGGCGAACCAGCTGATCTCGAACAACGCGCACCGCCTCGGCAAGAACCTGCGTACCGATGCCGGCCACGGCGAGCCGGTGCGCGTGTACGAAGCCAGCACCGATTCGCAGGAAGCCGGCTGGATCGTCGAGGAGATCCGTTCGCTGATCAATACCGGGATGGCGCGCAGCGAAGTGGCCGTCCTGTACCGCAGCAACGCGCAGTCGCGCTCGATCGAGCACACGCTGATGTCGTCGGGCATTCCATACCGCGTGTACGGCGGCCTGCGCTTTTTCGAGCGACAGGAAGTGAAGCACGCGCTCGCGTACCTGCGCCTGATCGACAACCCGAACGACGACACGGCATTCGCGCGCGTCGTGAACTTCCCGACCCGCGGCATCGGTGCGCGCTCGGTCGAGCAACTGGCCGACGCCGCGCGCCTGTACGGCTGCTCGATGGCCGCCGCGATTCCGTACGTGACCGGCAAGGCCGGCACGAGCCTCGGCGGGTTCGCGAACCTGATCGCGAAGATGCGTGCCGACACGCAGCACATGAACCTGCCCGACACCGTCGAGCACATCGTGCGTGCGAGCGGCCTCGCCGATTTCTACCAGGGCGAGCGCGAAGGCCAGGATCGCCTCGAAAACCTGCAGGAGCTCGTGAACGCGGCCACCGCGTTCATCGCCGAGGAAGGCTACGGGCTCGACACGCCGGCCCGCTCGATCCCGCTGCGCGCGGGTGCGATCGCGGCGCCCGAGCTCGGCACCGCAACCGACGATCCGGCGGTCGACGTGCTCGACCCGGCGTCGCCTGCCGACCCCGCACAGAACCCCGACACGATGACGCCGCTCGCGGGCTTCCTGTCGCACGCGTCGCTGGAGGCCGGCGACAACCAGGCGCAGGCCGGCCAGGACGCCGTGCAGCTGATGACGGTGCACGCGGCGAAGGGGCTCGAGTTCTCGGCCGTGTTCATCACGGGGCTCGAGGAGGGGCTGTTCCCGCACGAGAACAGCGTGCTCGAATCGGATGGCCTGGAGGAAGAGCGCCGGCTGATGTACGTCGCGATCACGCGTGCGAAGGAGCGGCTCTACCTGTCGTTCGCGCAGAGCCGGATGCTGCACGGCCAGACTCGCTACAACGTGCGCTCGCGCTTCTTCGACGAACTGCCGGAGCACGTGCTGAAGTGGCTCACGCCGAAGGTCGAGGCCGGGTCGCGCTGGGGCGGGCGTTCGGACAATGCCGGCTACGGGCGTGACTGGTTCGCGCGGCCGGGCGGCGGCAGCCGCGAGCAGATCGTCGATGCGGCCGTGTCCGCGCCGCTGCCCGCGTTCGCGGACAAGCAGCGCGCGGCCGACGCCGGCTTCCGGGTCGGCCAGCAGGTGTTCCACACCAAGTTCGGCGAAGGCACCGTCACCGCGCTCGAAGGCAACGGCACCGATGCGAAGGCGCAGGTGAAGTTCAAGCGCCACGGCGAGAAATGGCTCGCGCTCGCGGTCGCGAAACTGCAGGCGGTGGAATGATGGACGTCGACCTCGCCGTGACGCCTGCCGCCCGTCCGCTCGGCATTCTGGCCGCGCTGCCCGAGGAACTCGGCGACCTGATCGCCGCGATGCGCGCCGACGGCGCGATGAAGACGGTCACGCTCGGCCGCCGCGACTATCACGTCGGCACCGTGCACGGCGCGGCCTGCGTCGTCACGCTCGCGCGGATCGGCAAGGTCGCGGCGGCCGCGACCGTCAGCGCGCTAATCCACGTGTTCGGCGTGTCGGGCGTGGTGTTCACCGGTGTCGCGGGCGGTGTGTCGCGCACGGTGCGGGTTGGCGACGTCGTCGTGGCCGATACGCTGCTGCAGCACGATCTCGACGCGTCGCCGCTCTTTCCGCGCTACGAGGTGCCGTTGCTCGGCATCACGCGTTTCGCGACCGACGCGGCGCTGACGGCCCGCTTGCGGGCCGCGTGCACGCTGTTCGTCGAGGAAGAGGGCGCTCGGTTCGCCGAGCGCTTCGGGCTCGCCGGCGCGGCGCTGCACGCGGGGCTCGTCATCAGCGGCGACCGTTTCGTGTCGAGCGAGCAGGAGGTCGTTGCGCTGCGCGACGCGCTGCCGGACGCGCTCGCGGTCGAGATGGAAGGCGCGGCGATCGCGCAGGTGTGCGCGGAGCACGACGTGCCGTTCGCGCTCGTGCGCACGATCTCCGATACGGCCGACGATCACGCGACGCAGTCGTTCTCGCATTTCCTGTCGGCGATCGCGAGCAGCTATTCGTCCGGCATCCTCAAGCGTTTCCTGACGCTGCATGCGACGACGGCGGCCTGAAGCCGCCGTCTCGCACTTTCCCGTCCAAACCATTCGACCGGCCGCAGCGCGCACGCCGCGGCCAGTCGTTCGTCACGCCTTTTTGCGCCGGCTGCTTTCGAGGTTCGGCAGGAACACCGTCAGCACGCCGATCAGCGGCAGGAACGAGCACACCTTGTAGACGAACGGAATGCTCGTCGCATCGGCGAGCTGGCCGAGCACGGCCGCGCCGACGCCGCCCAGGCCGAACGCGAAGCCGAAGAACAGGCCCGCGACCATCCCGACCTTGCCGGGCATCAGCTCGGTCGCATAGACGAGGATCGCGGCGAACGCCGACGCCAGCACGACGCCGATGATCACGGTCAGCACGCTCGTCCAGAACAGGTTCGCGTACGGCAGCAGCATCGTGAACGGCGCGACGCCCAGGATCGACACCCAGATCACGTACTTGCGGCCGATCCGGTCGCCGACGGGCCCGCCGATCAGCGTGCCGGCCGCCACCGCCGCGAGGAACACGAACAGGTGGATCTGCGCGGCCTGCACCGACAGGTGGAACTTGTCGATCAGGTAGAACGTGAAATAGCTGTTGATGCTCGCGAGGTAGAAGTACTTCGAGAACACGAGCAGCACCAGCACGCCGACCGCGGCCATCACGCGGCCGCGCGACAGCGTCGGGTGGCCGGCCGAGGCGGCCTTCTTCTTCATCGACGGATGCTTCTTGTACCAGTGGCCGATCTGCGTGAGCACGATCATCGCGACGAGCGCGGCCGCCGAGAACCACGCGATGCTGTGCTGGCCGTGCGGAATGATCACGAGCGCGGCGAGCAGCGGCCCGAGTGCGGAGCCGGCATTGCCGCCCACCTGGAACACCGACTGCGCGAGCCCGTGCCGGCCGCCTGACACCATCCGCGCGACCCGCGACGATTCAGGATGGAACACCGACGAGCCGCAGCCGACGAGCGCGGCGGCCACCAGCAGCATCGGGAAATTCGGCGCGACCGACATCAGCAGCAGCCCCGCGAGCGTGAAGCCCATGCCGACCGGCAGCGAATACGGCTTCGGATGCTTGTCGGTATAGAGGCCCACGAGCGGCTGCAGCAGCGACGCGGTGATCTGGTAAGTGAGCGTGATCAGGCCGATCTGCGCGAACGACAGCGCGAACTGGCTCTTGAGCATCGGATAGATCGCGAGGATCAACGACTGGATCATGTCGTTGAGCATGTGCGAGAAGCTGATCGCGCCGAGCACCGGGTAGACGGTGTGGGCGACGGGCGGTGCGGACGGCTGGGCGGCGGCTGCGCCGGCGGCTCCGGAGTCGAGGCTGGTTTCCATGTGAGCTGAACGAGTTGAGGTGGCTGGCGCGCTCTGTTGGGGATCGGCGCGTTGTCGATTCGTTGATGCGTCAAAGAAGTGTAATGTGGCGTATCGAGAATGTCAGGCCAAGTTTTATCGCGAATCGGACATTCGTGTGACGGATCGGTCGGTGCGTCCTTTTTTGGACAGGTATAACGCTGGCGGCGCGTCCGTCCTTCAGCCGGGCCGCGCCGGGGCCCGGTGCGTGTTTTTCCGGACTCAAGAAACGGCGGTGGCGGCCGTAGAACGACCCAATGACAACAGGCGCGCCGCGCCCCGCACCGGCTACCCGCCGGGCGGGCGCAGGACGCGCGGCATGGCCTGCCATCGCGGGACCGCCGGGACCGACCTTTCCGGCAGCGTGATCCATACGGGGATAGTTCGATGAAAGCAGCATCTTTGCATCCACAGCCCGGTGCGGCCGCCGCCGCACCCGCCGTTGCCGCCGGCCGCGCCGCTCGGCGCACGCGCGCGGCGCGTCGTACGCGCCGGCCGTGGACCGTCAAGGCGACGTTGCGCGCCGCGTTCGCGATCCTGCTGGTCGGCACGCTCGCGATCGGCGTGTTCTCGCTGTGGCAGATCAGCCGGCTGAACGCGTCGATCGCGTCGGTCTACGAGCAGGGCCACGTCGCGAGCCGCGCGGCGGCGGAAGTGCGGGCCGAGGTGTTGCGCGCGAGCCGCGCGCAGAAAATGCTGCTGACCGCGACCACCGCGAAGGAGCGCGACGAACTCGGCGCCGAGGTGAGCGCGGGGCTCGCGTCGATCGGCCAGGCGCTCGGCACGCTGCAGCGCTATGCCGATCCGGCCGATGCCGGCGATTCGGCGCGGCTGCGCGCCTTCTCGACGGCGGTCGGCACGTGGAGCACGCATCTGCGCGATTTCGTCACGCTGGTGCGCGCGCAGCCGCTCGACCTGTCGCAGATGAACTGGCAGGTCGGCACGCAGGACGTGTCGCTGCTGGTCGAAACCGGCAAGCTCGAAAAACTCGTCGCCGAACTCGTGAAGACGCGCGGCGAGAAGTCCAAGGCGACGCTCGATGCGTCCGCCACCATTTTTTCGTCGTCGTTCGCGATGATTGCGGCGATGACGGCCGCGTTGATCGTGCTGGCCGTCGTGATTGCCGAGCGCGTCGTGCGGCGCCTCGCGTCGCAGCTCGGCGGCGAGCCCGCGCTCGCGAAGGAGATTGCCGCGGACATCGCGCGCGGCGACCTGACGCGGCCGATCACGCTCGCCCGCCACGACCGCGACAGCATGGTGCGCGCGCTGGCCGAGATGCAGACGGGGCTCGCGGCCACCGTGGGCGAGATCGCGGTGAGCGCCGAGGCCATCGCGGCCGCGTCCGGCGAAATCTCGACCGGCAACCTCGACCTGTCGCGGCGCACCGAGCAGCAGGCCGTCGCCCTCGAGCGCACCGCCGCCAGCATGGAGCAACTTACGTCGACCGTGCGGCAGAACGCCGAGAACGCGCGACAGGCGAGCACGCTCGCGGCCAATGCATCGGCGGTCGCGGAGATGGGCGGGGAAGTCGTCGGTCGCGTGGTCGCGACGATGAGCGAGATCGACGACAGCGCGAAGAACATTCGCGACATCATCGGCACGATCGAGGGGATCGCGTTCCAGACCAACATTCTCGCGTTGAACGCGGCGGTCGAGGCCGCGCGCGCCGGCGAGCAGGGGCGCGGCTTCTCGGTGGTCGCCGGCGAGGTGCGATTGCTCGCGCAGCGCTCGGCAACCGCGGCCAAGGAGATTCGGGAACTGATTGGCGCGTCGGTCGAGCGCGTGGCCAACGGCGCGGCGCTCGCGCACGACGCGGGCCGCACGATGGGCGACGTGGTGCGCGCGGTCAAGCGCGTGACCGACATCATCGGCGAGATTTCGGCGGCGTCGGACGAGCAAAGCGCGGGGATCGACGAGATCGGCCGCGCGGTCACGCAGATGGATGCCGGCACCCAGCAGAACGCGGCGCTCGTCGAACAGGCGGCGGCTGCCGCGAACGCGCTCGACGAGCAGGCTCAGGCGCTGAAGGCGCTGGTCGGGCGTTTCCGCATCGCGCACTGAGCGTGCGGCACGCCCCGGCGATTACGACTTCTTCTGCTTGTCGGGATCGATGATGACCGTGCAGGTCGTGCCCGCCGACAGCACCACGTCGGCCGGCACTTCGTCGATCTTGATGCGTACCGGCACGCGCTGCGCGAGGCGCACCCAGTTGAAGGTCGGGTTCACGTCGGCGACGAGGTCGCGGCTTTGCGGGTTGTCGCGATCGTAGATACCACGCGAGATGCTTTCCACGTGGCCCTTCATCACGCCGCCGCTCATCAGCCGCATTTCGGCCGGTGCGCCGATCTTCACGCGCGGCAGCTTGGTTTCCTCGAAGTAGCCGTAGACCCAGAACGAGTGGCTGTCGACGATCGCGAGCTTCGCCTGGCCGGCCACCGCATAGTTGCCCTTGAAAGTCTGCAGGTTCGTGATGTAGCCGTCGACCGGCGCGACGACGCGCGTGCGCTCGAGGTTGAGCTTCGCGGCGTCGAGCGCGGCGAGCGCCTGCTGATACTGCGCGTCGGCGCTCGATGCGCTGTGCGCGGCATTTTCGCGGTTTTCCTTCGACACGACGAGCGCATCGAGGTCCGCGCGGCGGGCCGCGTCGTCGCGGCGCATCTGCAGTTCCGCGCGGCGGGCGGCCACTGCCGCCTGCGCCTGCTCGACCGCGATCTGGTAGTGCGACGGGTCGATCTGCATGATCAGGTCGCCTTTCTTCACGAGCTGGTTGTCATGCACGGGCAGCTCGACGATCGCGCCCGACACGTCCGGCGCGACGTTGACGATCTCGGCGCGCACGCGCCCGTCGCGCGTCCACGGATCGTCCATGTAGTGCACCCACAGCGAGCGCCCGATCAGGATCGCGACGAGAAGGATGATGGCGGTCGCGACGAAGCCGAAGAGTTTTCTGAGAATCATGATGGTTCGGAATCAACGGTAAACGGCAAGACTCAGTCCGCCGCAAATGCAGACGAGAAGGCAGGCCCGGAACAGCGACGGGTGCCAGACGAGACGGTAGAGGCCCGTATAGGCGAGCAGGCGGTCGACAGCCCAGGTCGCGATCGCGCCGAGGACGAACATCAGCACCACCGTCGGCATGTAGGCATCGAGAATGGCGATTTCACGCGGCATCATGACGAGGCTCCTGGTTGGGGATGCACGGGGCGGTTGCGGTTGAGCGGCTCGAGCGGCGATTCCGGGTCGAGCAGCGCGGTCCGCACGAAATGCAGGTGGCTCAGGATGCGCTGCAGCCGGTGGCGCTCGTCGCGCGACGGCTCGACCGCATCGAGCGTTTGCCGGGTCGCGTCGATCGCCGCATTGGTCGCGGCGAGCGTCGCGTCGAAACGCGCGGCGCTCGGCCGGGTGAACAACGCCGACAGCGCGGTGCGCATCGTGTCGATCGCGCGCCGCCACGGCATCGCCGGCGCATAGCGCGGGTCGGCCGGCAGCGTCGCGAGCTCGTGACGCAGGTCGATCGTCGCGTTGCCGGTTTCGAGCACCGCGAACATCCAGCGCAGCGCGTCGCGCTGCACGTCGGGCTGGTCGGCCGACAGCGTGTGCGCCTGGTACATCAGGTCGCGCGCGCCGCTTTCGAAGCGCGTGCGCAAACCCGCGAGCCGCGCGTGGCCGGCTGCGACGGCCTGGTGGCGCAGATCCGCGAACAGCCGCTTCTTGTGCCACGGCGCGGTCGGCGGGAACAGCACCGCGAACGCGATCGCCGACGCCAGCATCGCCAGCACGAGCGCGAGCGAATCGTTCATGAAGCTGGTCGGATCGTAGTGCGTGATGTTGTCCGGGCCGGCGAGGAAGCTGAAGAAGATCAGGTAGCCCATCCCGTAGCCGGCGAGCTTCGGCTTCAGCGTCATGAAGATGCCGATCGCGAGCAGCGGCGCCAGTGCGACGCACAGCAGCGGGAAGCCGTCGATGTGCGGATAGATGCCGAACGTCAGCAGGAAGCCCGTGCAGACGGCGAGCGCCGTGCCCATGCCCATCTGCGCGGACATTGCGGTGGGGCGCGGCGTCGACGACGCGAGCGCGCAAGTGGCTGCCGCAGTCAGCGTCATCGTCACGCCGCTCGGCCACGCGGTCTCGATCCAGAACCAGCCGAGCACGAGGATCACGGTCGCGGTGCGAATCGCCGCGATCACCATCGCCGTCGCATTGGTGCGCGGCTCGTAGCGCTCGATCCAGCGTTCGCGTTCGTGCGTCGCGCTCGACAGCGACGCGTAGGTGGCCGCGTACTCGTGCAGGTCGGTGATGAAGCGGTACAGCAGTTCGGCGGCCGTATCGAAGTCGAGCAGCGGAAAGTCCGGTTGCGTTTCGAGCGCCGCGCGCGTCGCGCGGATGCGGCGCGGCAGTGCGTCGCGCCACGCGAGCAGTTGCGTGGCCGCGTGGCCGGCATCGGCCGACGTGCGTACCGGTTCGCCGGCCGGCGTCAGCAGCAGCGGGGCGATCTCGCGAAAGTACGGCTCGATCGCGTCGATCGCGGCCTGCGCGCCGGCCGCATGCAGCCGGTTCATCAACTGGTGCAGCGCATGGAAGCGGCTCGACGCGCTCATGAACTCGCTGTTCAGCCGCGCAAGGCGGCCGCTGCGCATCCGCGTGTCCGGGTCCTCGAACACGGCCATGCTGCGCGCGGCTTCGAACCCGACCACGTCGGCGACGAAGCGCGTATGGATGGTTTCGATATGCGCGCGGTCGAGCTGGCCCGACAGCGCCGCCGCGACGTAGTCGACGAAACTGCCGAAGCGCTTGCGCACCGTCGTGCGCATCTGCTCGCCGGTGGTCCGCGGAAACACGAGGGCGCTGACCACGCCGGCCGACACGATCCCGACCATGATTTCGGCCACGCGCGTCATCGCGCTCATGAACGCACCGTCCGGGTGTTGCGACGCGGGCAGCCCGATCAGCGCGGTCGTGTAGCCGGCCAGCAGGAAGCCGTAGCTGCGGAAGTTGCGGTTGCGCGCGGCGCCGGCCGTGCACAGGGCGACCCACAGCGCGACCGCCAGCAGGAACAGCTGCGGCTGCTGCGGGAACAGCCCGACGAAGGTGAGCGTCGCGATCAATCCGAAGATCGTGCCGGCGACGCGATAGAAGCTTTTCGCGAGCACCGCGCCGCTTTGCGGCTGCATCACGATGAACACCGTCGTCATCGCCGTTTTCGGCGCGGGCAGGTCGAGCCGCATTGACACGCCGGTCGCGATGAACGCGGCGAGCAGCGCCTTGAACAGATAGAGCCACGCGGCGCCGTCGGTGCGGGCCCAGTCGCCGAATGCGGCATACCAGGCCGCGAACGGGCCGCCGGCGGGCGTGGAAGCGGGGGAGGAGGCTGACATGGCGACGCTCCGCGTTACCGTGCGGCCGGCACGCCGGACGCGCCGGTGGTGGCGACTTCCGCAGGCCGGGCGACGGCTGCCGCGGGCTTCGTGCCCGACGCGGCGGTGGGCGCGGCAACCGCGGCGGCGGCTTCGTCCTTCGGCACGTCGCTGCCCGTCTCGACTCCACCCCCGAGCGCGGCCATCAGCTGCGCGTGCGCGGCGAGGCGTTCCGCGTCGATGCGGGCGGCCGTCTCCTGCGCGCGCAGCAGTTGCTGCTGTGCGACCAGCACGTTCACGTAATCGGTCAGCCCGCGGCGGAAGCCTTCGCGCGACAGTTGATAGCTGCGATTGTTGGCCGCCACCGAGCGCGCGGCGTCCTTCTTCTGCGTATCGAGCGAGCGGATTCGCACGACCTGGTCGGCGATGTCCTTGAGCGCGCCGACGATCGTCTGGTTGTAGCGCTCGACCGCCTGGTCGTAGCCGGCGTTCGCGGCACCGAGCTGCGCCCGCAGCCGACCGCCTTCGAAGATCGGCAGCGACAGCGCGGGGCCGGCCGTCCAGCCGCCGTTCATCGCGCGCAGGAAGTCGGTGAACGGCGCGGTCACGCCGAAGCCGCCGACCGTCGCGAGCAGGTCGATGTTCGGGTAGAACGACGCCTTCGCGACGTCGATGCCGCGCGCCTGCGCGTCGACCGTCCAGCGCGCCGCGACGACGTCGGGGCGGCGGCCGAGCAGGTCGGCCGGCATCGCCGACGGCAGGCCGGCCGGCGCATCGAGCGCAAGCTGCGGCCGCTTGATGGTGTCGCCGGCGCCCGGGCCCTTGCCGGCCAGTGCGGCGAGCTGGTGGCGCGCGAGCTGGATCGCCTCTTCGTAGCTGTCGATCTGGCGCTCGTAGTCGGGCAGCGTCGATTCCGCCTGGCTCACGTCGAGCTGCGTGCCGAGGCCGGCCTGCAGCCGCTTGCGCGCGAGATCGGCGAGCGAGCGCTGGCGTTCGAACGTCTCGTGCGCGAGGTCCAGCAGCGCGTAGTTCATCGACATGCCGACATACGCGCGCACCACGTTGACTTCGAGTTCGAGCTTGGCCGCGCGCGCGTCGGCGGCGGTCGCATGCGCGGTGTCGAGCGCCCGCTCGGTCGCGTTCTTGTCCTTGCCCCACAGATCGAGGTGGTACGACAGGCCGAGCGAACCGGTATTGTTCCAGGTGTCGGCGTTCGCGAGCGGCCCCGGGCCGTAGTACACGTTGTCCGGCCAGTGCTGGCGCATCAGCGACAGGTTGCCGTTGATCTGCGGCAGTTCGGACGAACGGGCGACGCGCGCCATCGCCTGCGCTTCGCGCACGCGGGCCTCGGCGGCCGCGAGGGTCGGGTTGCCGGCCTGGGCGGCGGCGATCCATGCATCGAGTTGGGGGTCGCGGTACGCGCGCCACCAGTCAGCGGCGGGCCAGCCCGCGTCGCGGTCGGCCGCGCGGATGGCCGCGCCGGCGTCGAGCGCGTTCGCTTCGATGCGAGTGGACTGGGTTTTGTTGTCGCCCATGCTCGCGCAACCGGCCATTATTAATGAGACTGCAAGAACCGCCAGTGCGAGCGTCCCTTTTGTCGCCGGAGACTGCACGATTTTCTCCCTTTCGGATATAGATGAGTCGGAGGCGATTATATTTTTCAGTGATTCCTGAATAAACGGACAACGGTGCAAGTCATTTTTACGAATCCTGAGATAATATTTGTTGGACCCTGTGCAACAATCCCTCCGGATTCAAACGGGTAATGGGATGGATACGCTACAAAACATGCGGGTATTCGTCCGCGTGGTGGACGCGGGAAGCTTTACCGCGGCCGCCCAGCAGATGAATTCGACTACCGCCTACGCGTCGCGCGCGGTCTCGGATCTCGAGGCCCACCTGCGCACGCGTCTCCTGAACCGCACGACGCGCCGGATCGCGCTGACCGAAGCGGGCGAGCGCTATCTGCAGCGCTGCGAACAGATCCTCGCTTACGTCGACCAGGCCGAAGCCGAGGCGGGCGACGCGCACGCGCGTCCGTCCGGCAAGCTGAAGGTCCATTGCTTCACGAGCCTCGGCCAGCACTATCTGGTGCCGGCCATCGCGCGCTATCGCGAGCGCTATCCGGACGTGCACGTCGAGCTGACGCTCGCGCAGCGGATGCCCGACCTGCTCGACGAGGGCTACGACGTCGCGATCGTCGTCGGCCGCGATCTGCCCGATTCGGGGCTCGTGTCGCAGCGGCTCGGCGAGAGCTACAGCGTCGTGTGCGCATCGCCGGGCTATGTCGAGTCGCACGGCGTGCCGCAGCGGCCGGCCGATCTCGCGCAGCACGTGTGCCTCGGGATGGTCGCGCCGGGCTTTCACTTCGACGAATGGGCGCTGGCGGGGCCGAACGGCGACGAGGTCGTGCCGATCACGGCGCCGCCGTTCCGCGTGAACGTCGCGGAGGCGCTCGCGGTGGCCGTGCGGGAGGGGATGGGGATCGGCGGGCTGCCGCTCTATTCGGCGATCGGCTGGCTGCGCAGCGGGCACATCGTGCGCGTGATGCCCGAGTACCGGTCGCACGTGATGAATATCTATGCGCTGTATCCGTCGCGCCAGTACCTCGACGCGAAAATCCGGACCTGGGTCGATTTCCTGCGCGAAGAGCTGCCGCTCACGCTCGAAGCCGACGAAGCGGCGCTCGAACAGTACACGCGTGCGACATGACCGCGCGGTCAGCCACCATCTGACGAGATTTGTCCTTCACGCAACATTTTTTTACGAACGTGTGTCAGACAGTTTGATACTGTTGGAATTAACGAGATACACCACACCGGAGTAGCGATGGATACGCACCTGATGATCGGCCTTGGCGTCCTGCTGGGCGCGGCTGCCGCCGCGGCGGCGACCCGCGACCTGCTGCGTGCGATGAAGGCGAAGGCGCAGATGAAGCCCGTGCCGGTCCGCGTGCGCGAGCCGCGCCGCCCCGGCCGCTGATCCCGCCGTCACGCTTCAGACGGGCAACGCCGCGCCACGCGGCCGCCCGGGCCGGCGCTCAGCCGAGCTCGACGACCTTGTCCCACGCGAACGCGGGGTTTTCCCATTCGCCGGTGCGCCGGTGAAGGTAGCCGCGCGGATTGCACACCACGCGCGTGCCGCCGTCCGCCACGTAGTCGAATGACGTATGCGTGTGGCCGTGCAGCCACAGATCCACCGGCGGCCGCACCAGTTCCGCCATGTCCGTGACGAACCCCGCCGACGCCAGATCCTCCGCATAGCGTTCCGCCAGCGAGCGCCGGTGCGGCGCGTGATGGGTAACGACGATCGTCTTGCCCGCGAACGGCGCCGCCAGTTGCGTTTCCAGCCATGCGCGGCCGCGCCGGTGCAGCGCGATCGCGTCGGCCGGCGCGAAATCCCGTTCCGGCGCCCCCGCTGCCGTACGCAATGTCGCGTCGTGCGGCCACGTCACCTGGATCAGTCCCTTGAAATCGAGCATCACCCGCAGCGCGGCGTCGATCGCACGCGCGACGCTGGCTTCGTCCCGGCCGAACAGCGAAAAATCGGCCCAGAGCGTCGTGCCCAGCACGCGGAAGCGTTGAGCGGGATCGACGTAGACGCCGTTGTTCAGGTAATGCACGTTGTCGAGCGCATGCGCCGCGTCGCGCATCGCCGTCTCCAGCGCGCCGAATTCCCCGTCGTAGTACTCGTGGTTGCCCGGCACGTAGACCACCGGCACCGCCGGGTCGAACGTCTCGGCGGCCCAGCGCAGGCCTTCCGCGTGATTGTGGATGTCGCCGGCCAGCACGACGAGATCCGCGTCGGCATGCGGGATCGCGTCGGGCAGGTTGTTTTCGAGATGCAGGTCGGACAAGACGCGGACTTTCACGGGCTTGGCTCCTGAGTAGGCGGCGTCAGCGCAGGACCTTGCCGGGATTCATCAGGCCGCGCGGGTCGAGCGCGGTCTTCAGCGTGCGCATCAGCGTGGTTTCGACCGGCGACTTGTAGCGTTGCGCGTCGTCGATCTTCAACTGGCCGATGCCGTGCTCCGCGCTGATCGTACCGTGATGGCGGTGCACGTTGTCGTAGACGATCCGGTTGATCGGTTTCTGGAATTCCGCGAGGAACGCCTTCGGATCGCCGCCTTCGGGCGTCTGCACGTTGTAGTGCAGGTTGCCGTCGCCGAGGTGGCCGAACGTGACCATGCGCGCGCCCGGCGCGGCCTGCTGGATCGCCGCGTCGGTCTCGTCGATGAAGCGTGCGATCGACGAGATCGGCACCGCGATGTCGTGCTTGATGTTGAGTCCTTCGTCGGCCTGCGCGAGCGGGATGTGCTCGCGCAGGTCCCAGAACGCGCGCGACTGCGCAAGGTTCTCCGCGACCACCGCGTCGACCACGAGCCTGGCCTCGAACGCGTCTTCCATCAGCTTCTCGAACAGCGCGCGCGCATGCGCTTCGCTTTCGTTGTCGGACAGCTCCAGCAGCACCGTTTGCGCATGCGTCTGCGCGAACGGGTAGCGCAGTTGTGGATAGTGCTTGCCGACCAGCTGCATGCAGAAATCCGACATCAGCTCGAAGCCGGTCAGCAGCGGCCCGGCCGCGCGCTGCGCGAGCGTGAGGAAATCGAGCGCCGCGTGCGGCGATTCGAGCGCGGCCAGCGCCGTGACCTGCGCGGCCGGCAGCGGATGCAGCTTCATCACGGCCGCCGTGATGATCCCGAGCGTGCCTTCGGCGCCGATGAACAGGTCGCGCAGGTCGTAGCCGGTGTTGTCCTTGCGCAGTCCGCGCAGCCCGTCCCAGATCTCGCCCTGCGGCGTCACGACCTCGAGCCCGAGGCACAGCTCCCGCGCGTTGCCGTAGCGCAGCACCGCGGTGCCGCCCGCATTGGTCGACAGGTTGCCGCCGATCGTGCAGCTGCCTTCCGCCGCGAGGCTCAGCGCGAACAGCCGGCCGCCTTCGCGGGCGCGCGCCTGCACGTCGGCGAGGATCACGCCGGCTTCGACGGTGATCGTGTTGTTGTGCGGATCGAGCGCCCGCACGCGGTTCAGGCGCGCCAGGCTCAGCACGGCCTGGCTGCCGCTCGCATCGGGCGTCGCGCCGCCGGCGAGGCCCGTGTTGCCGCCCTGCGGCACGAGCGCGACGCCGTGCACGTTGGCGAGCTTCACGAGCGCGGCGACTTCGGCCGTGTTCGCGGGCCTCAGCACCGCGCACGCCGCGCCTTGGTAGCGGCGGCGCCAGTCGGTCAGGAACGGCTCGGTATCGTGCGGATCGGTCAGGACGTGATCGGCGCCGATCGCGTCGCGGCACGCGGAAACGAAAGCTTCGGAGGACATCATCACCTTGTCGCGTAAGGGTCAGGACGTGGCGCGCGGTTTTTTCGCCGCGCGCTTGAACGGCGCGACGTAAGCCAGCGCCGCCACGAAGAAGCCGACGGCAAGCGCGGCCTCGCACCAGCCGAGCGTAGCGGACAGCCCGCGATCGGACATGCCGCGCACGATGCCTTCGGCGAGATAGACGAGGATCAGCATGCTCGCCCACTGCATCGTATAGATGTTACGCCGCCAGACGCCGGGCAGCGCGAGCGCGAGCGGCACGGCCTTGAGCATCAGCGCGGAGCCGCCCGGGCGCAGCGGCGCGAGCCACAGCTCCCACGCGAGCGACAGCGCGATCAGCGCGACGAGACACGCGGCGGCGGCCAGCGCGTAGCGCGGCCGGGCCGCGATGGCGGGGCGGGCGGGGGCGTTCATGCCGCCTCGGCGGCCTGGGCGCTGGCGAGGGCCGCGGCGGCGCGGGCGAGCCGTACGCCGAGCGCGGCCGCGAGCGCCTTCTCGTCCGCCGACAGCCCGGCGGGCGCCGAGCGGTCGTGCTGCGCGACGTGCGACGCGCCGTACGGCGTGCCGCCGGTACGCGTCGTGCTCAGGGCGGATTCGGTGTACGGGATTCCGACGATCATCATCCCGTGATGCAGCAGCGGCAGCATCATCGACAGCAGCGTCGACTCCTGGCCACCGTGCAGGCTGCCCGTCGACGTGAACACGCTCGCCGGCTTGCCGGTGAGCGCGCCCGACAGCCATTGCGGCGTCGTGCCGTCGAGGAAATACTTGAGCGACGCGGCCATGTTGCCGAAGCGGGTCGGCGAACCGAGCGCGAGGCCCGCGCATTCCTCGAGGTCGCGCAGTTCCGCGTAGGGCGGGCCGTCGGCCGGGATGTCGGGGGCGGTGGCTTCGCAGACGGCCGACACGGGCGGCACGGTGCGGATGCGGGCCTGCATGCCCGGCACGCTGTCGATGCCGTTCGCGATCGCGAGCGCGAGATCGCGCGTGGCGCCGTGACGGCTGTAATAGAGGACGAGGATGTCTTTCATGGGCGACGGAGCCGCGTGCGGCCGCGCGCGTGCCCGGTGCAGTCGGCCCCTGCTGGAATCGAGCGGCTATTATAGGGGCTGAAGCCGTCGCGCTGCGCGGCGGCGGCGCGCCGTGACGCGCGTAGCATCGAGAAGGAGAAGCCGTTTGCCGAAGTTGAGCGTGGATCTCGTCACCATCAAGCGCCTCGCGCAGTTCGCGGCCCGGCGCAGCGCCGAGGATCGCATCCCGCAAGTGGCGGGCAGCCTGACCTTCACGACGCTGCTGGCGCTCGTGCCGCTCCTGACGGTCGCGTTCGCGCTGTTCACCGCGTTCCCGATGTTCGCGTCGTTCCAGATCTCGCTGCAGGGGTTCCTCGCGGATCACCTGATGCCCGCGCAGTTCAACATCCAGATCTTCAAGTACCTGAACCAGTTCGCGTCGAAGGCCAAGGGGCTGACCACGGCGGGCCTGATCGTGCTCGTCGTCACGTCGGTGATGACCATGATGACGATCGAATCGGCGTTCAACCTGATCTGGCGCGTACGCAAGCCGCGGCCGTTCGCGCAGCGCGTGCTCGCGTACTGGGCGCTGATCACGCTGGGGCCCTTGCTGTTCGGCGTGAGCTTGTCGATCTCGTCGTACCTGTTCACGCAGTCGCTCGCGTTCACCGGCGCGGGGCCGTCCACGTCGATGGTGGAGTGGCTGCTCGCGCTCGCATCGCTGCCGTTGACGGTGCTCGCGTTCACGCTGCTGTACGTGTACCTGCCGAACTGCACGGTCGCATGGCGCGACGCGGTGATCGGCGGGCTCTTCGCGGCCATCGCATTCGAACTCGCGAAGCGCGGCTTCGGCTACTACGTGCGGCGCATTCCGACCTATACGGCCGTGTACGGCGCGTTCGCGGCGCTGCCGGTGTTCCTGCTGTGGGTGTATTTGAGCTGGTTCATCGCGCTGCTGGGCGCGATGGTGGCGTCGGCGCTGCCGGCGATTCGCGTCGGCCAGTTCCACCGCATCCACTATCCGGGCAGCGACCTGCTCGACGCGCTCGAATTGCTCGCGCGGCTGGCCGAAGCGCGTGCGGCCGGCAAGCGCGGCTACACGGCGCTGCGGCTCGCGACGATGCTGCGCTGCGACATGGAAACCGCGCAGCGATTGCTGACGACGATGGAGGAGCGGGAATGGGTCGCGCGGCTCGACGGTGGCGGGGAGACCACGCCGCGCTATATCCTGCTCGCGAACCCGGAGCAGCTGACGCTCGCGCAACTGTTCGACGTGCTGGTGATCGATCGCACCGAGCTGACCTACCAACTCCAGCGGCGCCGCAGCCACGTCGACGGGGCCGCGCTGCTCGACGTGCTGTCGAACGACCGGTTCGACGTGACGCTCGCATCGCTGATCGCCGCGCACCGGCTCGCGGGCGGGCAGCCGGCCGGCAGCGCCGCACCGGCGCCGGGCGTCGCCGACGCGCACGCGCAGCCGCCGCGGCCTGCCTGAAGGCGGGGCCGGCGGCTACAGCGGGATCTTGCCGGTGCAGATGTCCTTGAACATCACCCAGTCGCCCATCAGGCTGTAGATCGGGTGCCGGAACGTGGCCGGGCGGTTCTTCTCGAAGAAGAAGTGTCCGACCCACGCGAACCCGTAGCCGCAGACGACCGCCGCCGGCAGCCACAGCCAGTGGCCGGTCGCGACCGCCATCGCGACGCAGCCGATCACGCCGAGCGAGCCGATGAAGTGCAGTCGCCGCGACGTCAGGTTCTGGTGCTCGTTCAGGTAATACGGGTAGAAGTCAGCGAAGCTGGCGAATTGCTCCGTATGCGTATGCGCCATGGCCGTCTCCTCGGGCCGCTGTTCATGGGGCCATTGTGCGGCCGGCGGCCCGTGTCCGCAAGCGGTGGCGGGCCGCCGCGCCGGCCCGTGCTTTCCTTTTGACAGGCTTTCCGATAGGATCGAAAGAGATTTTGCATTCAAGCATGAGGGGACTACGATGCGCGTCAGCGATATTCTGAAAGTGAAGGGCAACACGCTGTTTACGGTGACGCCCGATAAGCCGCTGCGCGAAGCGGTCGATACGATGGCCGAACACGACATCGGTTCGCTCGTCGTGATGGAATACGGCGATCTCGTCGGGATGCTGACGTTTCGCGAAATCATCCTGCGCCTGCACGTGAACGGCGGCGCGATCGGCGACGTGCAGGTGCGCAAGGTGATGGACGAGCCGCTCACGTGCACGCCGGAAACGGACGTCAACGAAGTGCGCCGGATGATGCTCGAGCGTCACGCACGCTACATGCCGGTGCTCGACAAGAAGGTGCTGATGGGCGTCATTTCGTTCTATGACGTCGCGAAGACGGTCGTCGAGGCGCAGAGCTTCGAGAACCGGATGCTGAAGGCGTACATCCGCGATTGGCCGGAATCGGAAGCCGAAGCGCACAAGCCGTGAATCGCGCCGCGCCCGGCACGTCGATGCATGGGCGCCGCCATCCGGCACGCGGCGGCGCAGGCATGTCCTGCGCCGCCGTTTTTTCAACGACAACACGAGGCCCGCGCAGCATCGCCCAGACGATGCGCGCGTATTCCGCATGAGCGATCACACGCAAGCCACTTCGGGGCGGCGCGACGAACGTCGCGCCCACGCATCGCAGTTCGACCTGCTGCGCGAGCGCCGCTTCGCGCCGTTCTTCACGACCCAGTTCCTCGGCGCGCTGAACGACAACGTCTTCAAGATCGGTTTCACGTCGCTCGTCACGTATCACACCGCGCGGTTCTCCGGCGTCGATGCGAAGACGGCCGCGTTCCTGATTTCCGCGATCTTCATCCTGCCGTTCGTGCTGTTCTCGGCCACCTCCGGCCAGATCGCCGACAAATACGACAAGGCGACCCTCACGCGCTTCGTGAAATCGTTCGAGATCGTGCTGATGCTGGTCGGCGCGGCCGGCTTCGTCACGCACAGCGCGACACTGCTGTATCTGTGCACGTTCATGATGGGGATGCACTCGACGCTGTTCGGGCCCGTCAAGTATTCGTACCTGCCGCAGCATCTCGGCGAACATGAGCTGGTCGGCGGCAACGGGCTCGTCGAGATGGGCACGTTCATCGCGATCCTGATCGGCACGATCATCGGCGGCGCGGCGGCCGGCATCGAAGGCAGCGGCGAGCGTGTGCTCGCGGTGAGCGTCGTCGTCATCGCGCTGGCCGGGCGGCTCGTCGCGCAGCGCGTGCCGCCGACACCCGCGCCGCAGCCCGACCTCGTGATCAACTGGAACCCGGTCAGCGAAACCTGGCGCAACCTCGGCCTCGCGCGCCAGAACCGCACGGTGTTCCTGAGCCTGCTCGGCATCTCGTGGCTGTGGTTCGTCGGCGCGACCTTCCTCACGTCGTTCTTCAATTTCGCGAAGGACGTGCTGTCCGCGAGCCCCGACGTCGTCACGATCCTGCTCGCGACGTTCTCGGTCGGCATCGGCCTCGGCTCGCTGCTGTGCGAGCGGCTGTCGCAGCGGCGCGTCGAGATCGGCCTCGTGCCGCTCGGCTCGATCGGCATCAGCGTGTTCGCGATCGAGCTGTATTTCGCGAGCCATGCGCTGCCGTCGCCCGGCCATCTGCTGTCGGTCGGCGAATTCCTGGCCGGTGCGCGCCACTGGCGCATCCTCGCCGACCTGTTCCTGCTCGCGATGTTCGGCGGCTTCTACAGCGTGCCGCTGTACGCGCTGATCCAGAGCCGCAGCGCGCCGACGCACCGCGCACGGATCATCGCCGCGAACAACATCCTGAACGCGCTGTTCATGATCCTGTCGGCCGTGATGGCGATGGGGCTGACCAAGGCCGGGGTCGACATCCCGGGGCTGTTCCTCGTCACCGCGCTATTGAACGTCGTAGTCGCGACGTATATCTACCTGCTCGTGCCCGAGTTCCTGCTGCGCTTCGTCGCGTGGGTGCTCGTGCATACCTTCTACCGGATTCGCCTCGTGCACGCGGAGCGGATTCCGGCGGAAGGGGCGGCAGTGCTCGTGTGCAATCACGTCAGCTACGTCGATGCGCTCGTGCTGGCCGCCGCGAGCCCGCGCCCGATTCGGTTCGTGATGGATCACCGGATCTTCAAGACGCGTTTCGCGAGCTGGGTATTCCGGCATGCGAAGGCGATCCCGATCGCACCGCGCCACGAGGACCCCGCGATGCTCGCGCGTGCGTACGACCTCTGCGAGGCCGCGCTGAAGGACGGCGAGCTCGTGTGCATCTTCCCCGAGGGCAAGCTGACGAAGACGGGCGACATCAACACGTTCCACCACGGTATCACCGAGATCCTGAGCCGCACGCCGGCGCCGGTGATCCCGATGGCGCTGCGCGGGCTGTGGGGCAGCTATTTTTCGCGGCATTCCGATGCGCGGATGCCACGGCCGATCAAGCGCGGCGTGATGAGCCGGCTGACGCTGGCGGTCGGCGAGCCGATCCCCGCTTCTGTGGCGACGCCCGAGGCGTTGCAGGCGGCGGTGACCGAACTGCGCGGCGCGCGGAAGTAGGCGCTGGGCTGCATTGCGCGGTGCCGACACTTAGAGGCCGAGCGGTGCCGCTTGCATGGCCCAAAGAGCGTTTGTCAGGGCTCCTTTGACCGCGGAGCATGATTCACGACGGACCGGACGTCCCGAACCGCCGGGACGACTGGCATAATATAGGTATTCTTATATTCCACGACTTCCAAAATATAGGTCTGTCTATATTTCGACAGACGATGTATTGGCTTGTCTAATTCTCTTTGGGCGGTTCCATCATGTCCGGCAATACCCTCGGCACGCTTTTCACTGTCACGACCTTCGGCGAATCGCACGGTCCCGCGATCGGCTGCGTGATCGACGGCTGCCCGCCGGGGATGGGACTGACCGAAGCCGATATCCAGATCGAACTCGATCGCCGCAAGCCGGGCACGTCGCGGCACGTGACGCAACGGCAGGAGGCCGACGAGGTCGAGATCCTGTCGGGCGTGTTCGAAGGCGTGACGACCGGCACGCCGATCGCGCTGCTGATCCGCAACACCGACCAGCGCAGCAAGGACTACGGCAACATCGTCGAGACGTTCCGTCCCGGCCACGCCGACTACACCTACTGGCAGAAATACGGCATCCGCGACTACCGCGGCGGCGGTCGCTCGTCCGCGCGCCTCACCGCGCCGATCGTCGGCGCCGGTGCGGTCGCGAAGAAGTGGCTGCGCGAGCGCTTCGGGGTCGAGGTGCGCGGCTACATGAGCGGCCTCGGCGAAATCGACGTGCCGTTCGTCGACTGGTCGCACGTGCACGAGAATCCGTTCTTCTCGCCGAACGCGGCGGTCGTGCCGGAGCTCGAGGCGTACATGGACGCGCTGCGCAAGGATGGCGATTCGATCGGCGCGCGCATCGACGTCGTCGCATCGGGCGTGCCGGTCGGCTGGGGCGAACCGGTATTCGACCGGCTCGATGCCGATATCGCGAAGGCGATGATGAGCATCAACGCGGTGAAGGGCGTCGAGATCGGCGCGGGCTTCGACAGCGTCGCGCAGCGCGGCTCGGTGCATGGCGACGAACTGACGCCGGCCGGCTTCGTCGGCAACCACGCGGGCGGCGTGCTCGGCGGGATTTCGACGGGGCAGGACATCACCGTGTCGATCGCGATCAAGCCGACGTCGAGCATCCGCACGCCGCGCCGCTCGATCACGAAGAGCGGCGACGAGGCGACGGTCGAAACCTTCGGCCGCCACGATCCGTGCGTCGGCATTCGTGCGACGCCGATCGCCGAATCGATGCTCGCGCTGGTGCTGATCGATCATGCGCTGCGCCATCGCGCGCAGTGCGGCGACGTCGAGACGTCGACGCCGAAGATCGCGGGCAGCGCGACCTGATAGAGGCGGGCGGGGCGCCCTGTGTCGCCTCGGCAGTGGAGCGATGAATGCAAGCGGGGCGCTGCGTGATGCAGCGCCCCGTTTCGTTTATGGCGGTTCGCAGTGACCGACGCAAAACGCGCCGCTCGTGGCGGCGCGTTCCGGCAGGTTACATGTTCGGATAATTCGGCCCGCCGCCGCCTTCGGGCGTGACCCACACGATGTTCTGCGTCGGGTCCTTGATGTCGCAGGTCTTGCAGTGCACGCAGTTCTGCGCGTTGATCACGAGGCGCTCGCCGCCGTCGTCGTTCTTCACGAACTCGTACACCGCCGCCGGGCAGAAGCGCGCCTCCGGCCCCGCGTACGTGCGCAGGTTCACGTTCACCGGCACGCTCGCGTCCTTCAGCGTCAGGTGCGCCGGCTGGTTCTCCTCGTGGTTCGTGTTCGAGATGAACACCGACGACAGTCGGTCGAACGTCAGCTTGCCGTCCGGCTTCGGATACGCGATCGGCTCGCACTGCGACGCCGGCTTCAGCATCTCGTGGTCCGCGTGCTGGTGATGCAGCGTCCACGGCACGTTGCCGCCCATCACCTTCTGCTCGAGCCCCACCATCAGCGTGCCCAGGTACAGGCCCTTGGCCATCCACTGCTTGAAGTTGCGCGCGCGGTACAGCTCCGTGTACAGCCACGATTGCTTGAACGCGTCCGGGTACGCATTGAGCTCGTCCGACTGGCGGCCGGCCTGCACCGCGTCGAATGCGGCATCGGCCGCCAGCATGCCGGTCTTGATCGCCGCGTGGCTGCCCTTGATCCGCGACGCGTTCAGGAAGCCCGCGTCGTCGCCGATCAGCGCGCCGCCCGGGAACACCGTCTTCGGCAGCGACAGCAGGCCGCCGGCCGTGATCGCGCGCGCGCCGTACGACACGCGCTTGCCGCCTTCGAGGAACGCGCGGATCGACGGATGCGTCTTGTAGCGCTGGAATTCCTCGAACGGTGACAGGTACGGGTTCGTATAGCCCAGGCCCACCACGAAGCCGACCACCACCTGGTTGTTGTCCATGTGATACAGGAACGAGCCGCCGTACGTGTCGGACTTCAGCGGCCAGCCGGCCGTGTGGATCACGAGGCCCGGCTTGTGCTTGGCCGGGTCGATTTCCCACAGTTCCTTGATGCCGATCCCGTACGCCTGCGGATCGGCGTTCGCGTCGAGCTTGAACTTCGAAATCAGCTGGCGGCCGAGGTGGCCGCGGCAGCCTTCGGCGAACAACGTGTACTTCGCGTGCAGCTCCATGCCGAGCTGGAAGTTCTCGGTCGGCTCGCCGTCCTTGCCCACGCCCATGTTGCCGGTGGCGACGCCTTTGACCGAGCCGTCGTCGTTGTAAAGAATTTCCGCGGCGGGGAAGCCCGGGAAGATCTCGACGCCCAGCGCCTCGGCCTGTGCTCCAAGCCAGCGCGTGACGTTGCCCAGCGAGATCACGTAATTGCCGTGGTTCTTGAAGTTGTCCGGCAGCGCCCAGTTCGGCGTGGTCACCGCGCTCTTCTCGGACAGGAACAGGAAGCGGTCTTCCGTCACCTCGACGTCGAGCGGCGCGCCGCGCTCCTTCCAGTCGGGAAACAGCTCGGTGATCGCGCGCGGGTCCATCACCGCGCCCGACAGGATGTGCGCGCCGATCTCGGAACCCTTCTCGAGCACGCACACGCCGATCTCGGTGCCTTTCTCGGCGGCCAGTTGCTTGAGCCGGATCGCCGCCGACAGCCCGGCGGGGCCGCCGCCGACGATCACGACGTCGTATTCCATCGATTCGCGCGGGCCGTATTGCTCGATGAGGCTTGCGGGGGTCATTGGCGTTCCTCTAACCGTTAGAATGCTTTTATTCGGGAGCGTATTGTCTGCGAAACGAAACGCTTGCCGCAACAACATGCGGGTAGATTAGCACGATCGTTCTATTTTTTGTGCTAGGGTAATGCCGCCCGGGCTGTGCCGCCGGGGCTGGCGAAACGACATCGAAAGGGGATGGTCAAATGGGTCGATCGATCAATCTGGAAGGCAAGGTTGCGCTGGTGACGGGCGCGTCGAGCGGCCTCGGGCAGCGTTTTGCGCAGGTGCTATCGCAAGCCGGCGCGAAGGTCGTGCTCGCGAGCCGCCGCGTCGAGCGCCTGAAGGAGCTGCGCGCGGAGATCGAGGCGGCGGGTGGCGCCGCGCACGTCGTGTCGCTCGACGTGACCGATGTCCAGAGCATCAAGGCGGCCGTCGCGCATGCGGAGACGGAAGCCGGCACGATCGACATTCTCGTGAACAATTCGGGCGTGTCGACGATGCAGAAGCTCGTCGACGTGACGCCGGCGGATTTCGAGTTCGTGTTCGATACGAACACGCGCGGCGCATTTTTCGTCGCGCAGGAAGTCGCGAAGCGGATGATCATGCGCGCGAACGGCGGCGGCAATGGCAAGCCGCCGTGCCGGATCATCAACATCGCGTCGGTGGCCGGATTGCGCGTGTTCCCGCAGATCGGGCTGTACGCGATGAGCAAGGCCGCGGTCGTGCAGATGACGCGTGCGATGGCGCTGGAGTGGGGGCGTCACGGGATCAACGTGAACGCGATCTGTCCGGGTTATATCGATACCGAAATCAATCACTACCTGTGGGAAACCGAGCAGGGCCAGAAGCTGCAGTCGATGCTGCCGCGCCGGCGTGTCGGCAAGCCGCAGGATCTCGATGGGCTGTTGTTGCTGCTCGCGGCCGACGAGTCGCAGTTCATCAATGGCTCGATCATCTCCGCGGACGACGGCTTCGGCCTCGCCTGAGCGGGTGACATTCAGCAACGAAGAAGACTGCAATGAGCGCAACAAGCGATTACTCCCCCGTTTTTGAGATGTCGATGCCGATCCGCTGGGGCGACATGGACGCGTTCGGCCATGTGAACAACACGGTCTATTTCCGCTACATGGAGCAGGCGCGGATCTCGTGGTTCGAGCAGCTCGGCATTGCCGGCGGCAACGGCGAGGGGCAGGGGCCCGTCATCGTCACCGCGTCGATGGAATTCCTCAAGCAGTTGCACTATCCGGGCGACGTGATCGCGAGGATGTCGGCCGCGAAGCCCGGCCGAAGCAGTTTCGATACCGGGTTCGAGCTCACGCGCGCGGACGATCCGCAGCATGTCTACGCACGCGGCAACGCGCGCTGCGTGTGGGTCGACTACGCGCTCGGCAAGTCGGTGCCGCTGCCGCCCCTGCTGCGCGACACGATCGAGCGCGCGCTCGCGACGAAAGTCAGCTGAGCGTGCATACCGGCAGGCCGGCACCGGGTCGTCGGTGGCGCGCCGTGCCCGTTGTTTCCCCCGGTCGGCCGCCGCGTGCGGCCGATCGTCATTCGAGCGCTGCGACGCAATGCGCGCTCACTGCCCGAGCAGTCGCTGCAGCAGCTCCGGCGTATTGTTCGTCCCGTATTTGCGCATCAGCCGGGCGCGGTAGATGTCGACCGTGCGCGAGCTGATGTCGAGTACGCGCCCGATCTGCTTGCTGGTCTTGCCGGTCGCGAGCTGGGCGGCGATCTCGCGCTCGCGCGGGGTCAGCTCGACCGCGACGCGGCGCGTCGCGCTCAAATCCTCGAAGGTCCAGACGCCCGCCGCGAGCGGCGCGGTGCGGTCGAGCGCGCGGCCCGTCACATGGCACCAGAACAGCTCGCCGTCCGCGCGTTTCATGATTCTGTCATCCGAGTAGACGCCGTTCGCGACCATCACGCGTGCGATGCGCTCGCCGATTCGCTGGAATTCGTCCGTCGACGGGTAGAGCACCGCGTACGATTTCCCGATCAGGTCGGCCCGCGCGCAGCGGAAGATCGACGCGAGCGCGTCGTTGCAGTCCTCGATCACGCGGTCGCGCGACAGCACGAGGCCGAGCGGCGCGAGGTGGAAGGCGGTCTGGTAATCGAGATCGGGCATGGCGCAGGCAGGCGGAGGGAAATGCTTATGTATTTTTGCGTATTGTGCCGCATCCGCGCCGCATCGTACCCTTTCAGGCATCTCGCGGCGGTGTGTCGCGACATAAAAACAGCGTGCTTCGACGCAGGCATTGCCGCGCATGCATAGAATGGTGCGGCGGGCTTGCGCCACGTGGCGCGTGAACCGGTTTTGCTGGTTTCCATAGAGGAAGGGACAACTGATGAACAAAGTCTATCCAAGCGCGGCTGCCGCGCTGGAGGGGGTCGTCCGTGACGGACAGACCTTCGCGGTGGGCGGCTTCGGCCTGTGCGGGATTCCCGAGGCGCTGATCGCGGCGTTGCGCGATTCGGCCGTCAAGGGCATCACCTGCATCAGCAACAACGCGGGCGTCGACGGTTTCGGCCTCGGCCTGCTGCTGGAAACGCGCCAGATCAAGAAGATGATCTCGTCGTACGTCGGCGAGAACAAGGAGTTCGAGCGGCAGTACCTGGCCGGCGAGCTCGAGCTCGAATTCACGCCGCAGGGCACGCTCGCCGAAAAGCTGCGCGCGGGCGGTGCGGGCATCCCCGCGTTCTTCACGAATACCGGCTACGGCACCGTGATCGCGGAAGGCAAGGAAACGCGCCAGTTCGGCGATCGCCACTACGTGCTCGAGCCGTCGCTGACGGCCGACGTCGCGCTCGTCAAGGCGTGGAAGGCCGACAAGTCCGGCAACCTGATCTATCGCCGCACCGCGCGCAACTTCAACCCGATGTGCGCGATGGCCGGCAAGATCACCGTGGTCGAAGTCGAGGAGATCGTCGAGAACGGTACGCTCGATCCGGATCAGGTCCATACGCCGGGGATCTTCGTGCAGCGCATCGTGCTGAACGCGACGCCCGAAAAACGCATCGAACAACGCGTCGTACGCGCGAAAGGAGACTGACATGGCCTGGAATCGTGACCAGATGGCCGCGCGCGCGGCGAAGGAACTGCAGGACGGCTTCTACGTGAACCTCGGCATCGGCCTGCCGACGCTCGTCGCGAACCACGTGCCGGACGGCGTCGAGGTGTGGCTGCAGTCGGAGAACGGCCTGCTCGGCATCGGCCCGTCGCCGACCGAGGACGAAGTCGACGCCGATCTGATCAACGCCGGCAAGCAGACCGTCACGACGCTGCCCGGTTCGTCGATCTTCTCGTCGGCCGATTCGTTCGCTATGATCCGCGGCGGCCACATCAACCTCGCGATCCTCGGCGCGATGCAGGTCAGCAAGCAGGGCGACCTCGCGAACTGGATGATCCCGGGCAAGATGATCAAGGGGATGGGCGGCGCGATGGACCTCGTCGCGGGAGTGGGGCGTGTCGTCGTGCTGATGGAGCATGTCGCAAAGGGCGATCAGCACAAGATCCTCGAAGAATGCAACTTGCCGCTCACGGGTGTCGGCGTGGTCGACCTGATCATCACCGATCTCGGCGTGATCGAAGTGACGCCGGCCGGGTTGAAGGTGCTCGAACTGGCCGACGGCGTGAGCGCCGACGAGATCCAGGCGAAGACGGGCGCACCGCTCGACGTCAGCGCCGTGGCCTGAGCACTACCCTGGTGCGTGATCCTCGACGCCCCGCGTTCCCGACGGAACGCGGGGCGTTTTGTCATGAACGCACGCACGCGTCACGCAATCGAGCCGCCGCCGTCGATCAGCACCGTCGAGCCGGTTGCGTAGGGCGTGACCGCCAGATACAGGATCGCATTCGCGACATCCTCCGGTTGGCCGACCCTGCGTGCGGGAAGCCGCTGGGCGGCGCCGGCGTACATCGCGTCACGTGCGTCGGGCGCGAGCTTGTCCCACAGCGGCGTGGCGATCAGGCCGGGCGACACGGTGTTCACGCGAACCGGCGCCAGCTCGAGCGCCAGCCCGCGGGCGAGGGCCTCGAGCGCCGCGTTGATCGCGCCTTGCAGCACCGACGACGCGCTCGGCCGCACGCTCAGGTAGCCCGACACGAACGTCAGCGAGCCGCCGGGCGCGATATCGATCGCGCGGGCGATGCGGTAGGCGCCCCAGAACTTGCTGTTCATCGCTGCCTGCGCGTCGGCGAGCGGCAGCGCACGGACCGCGCCCGTGGCCGTCTTCGCGGCAGAAATCACGACGTGGTCGAACTGGCCGGCGCGTGCGCAGAACGCATCGACGTCCGCCGTATCGGTGATGTCGAGCGTTTCGGTCCGCACGTGCGCGCCCGGCAGGGCGTCGATGTCGAACCGGCGTGGATCGCGCGAAGCGATCGTCACCCGCGCGCCGCGCCGCGCGAATGCCGCTGCGGTGGCGGCGCCGATGCCGGAGCTGCCGCCGACGACGAGTACTGTCTTTCCGTGGAGCAGATCGTCCATGAAAGTCTCTCCTGGGTGGTGAGTTGAACGGAATCCGGTCAGATCGTTTCGGTCTCGCGCAGCGTCGACGGGCTGTGCAGCGCGAAGCGCGCAATGTCGTCCTTGCGCATGAAAGCGACCCCGGGGTGTGATCGAGCGTAGTGCAGGAAGTCGTCCCACGCGCGGACCATCTGCGGCGTGCCGCTGATCCGGTCGTGCGCACTGATCGACATCAATCTGCGCCGCTGCCCGGCTTCCGCGTACAGCTGGTCGAAATCGAGCTTGATCTGCTCGACGAACATCGTCGGCGAGTAGTGGCGGCCTTCGATCAGCAGGATGTCGTTGTTGCGCAGCGTGTACGGGACCACCACGAAATCGCGGCCGCCGACGGTCTCGATGAACGGTTCGTCGCGACTGACGTCGTCGATGTGATACGTATAGCCGAGTTCCTGCAGCAGCGACAACGTCTGCGGGCCGCGCCGCAGCCAGTTGCAGTTGTAGCCGGTCGGACGCTGGCCGGTCGCCGCTTCGACCATGTCGCGCGCGTCGGTCAGGAAGCGGCGCTCGTCGTCGCGGCTCATCGCGAATTGGGCGCGCCACGTCGGGCCGTGCGCGGCGGCTTCGTGGCCGCGCGATACGATCTCGCGCGCCAGTTCGGGGTGCCGGCGCGCGGCTTCCCCGATCATGTGCGACGTCACTTTCACGCCGTGCCGGTCCCACAGGTCGAGCAGGCGCGGAATGCCTTCCCGGTAGCCATACGCGAACCAGGTGGCCGATGCGAGATCGACCGGCACCGACGACGGAAACGCGACGGCCGGAAACGGACTGTCCGCGCCCGTGGGCGGTTGTCCGCCCGCCTCGAACTGCATCGAGATCGAGATCACGAGCCGCGCGCCGTCCGGCCAGAACGGCGTGGCGCCCGGTGTCGCGGGCGCCGGCACCGGCGCGCCGGCACGCACGGACGTGCTTGCGGCCAGCGCGACGCCAGCCGCGAGCCCGGCGCCGGCCTGGGCCAGGAAGGTGCGGCGCGGCAGCGGCGTCGCGGGCGTGTCGTTACCGTGAGTCATCGTCTCCTCCGTCAGCCGACGAGCCCGAGCTGACGCATCAGCGTCAGGTTGTCCTCGATATGCCAGTTTTCCGCGATCCGGCCGTGGTCGATCCGGTAGATATCGGTCGCGATGAAGTCGATTGCCTGCCCGTGCCCGGCCGTTCCGTTGAACGCGCCGGTGAAATGCCCGCGGAAATGCAGGTGCACGACGACCCGGTCGCCAGCGACGATCATCTGTTCGATGTCGCAGCGCAGATCCGGGATCGCGTCGCGCATCGTGCTGGAGGCCGCGAGCGGCCCCGCTGCGCCTTGTTCGCGGCCGGGCGGCAGCGTGCGGTCGGTGAAGTCGGTGGCGAGTGCCGCGCGGGCGAGTGCGGGGTCGCCGGTATTCCAGAAGCTGCCGTAGCGGCGCGCGGCCAGGATTTGCGCGCGGGCCTGCGCGGCCGGCAAGCCTGCCGCGATGGTCAGGCTGTGCGGCGCGACGAGATCGGCGGCACGGGCGGCGGCGGGCCAGAGCGCCACGACGCAAGCGGCTGCCGCGAAGGCGTGCGCGACAGGGCGGGCGGCTGAACGAAGGCGGATCGACATGGTTGCAAGGGTCCTGTGAAGAGCGTCATGCGACGACGCGGAACAGGTATGGTAGGTTTCCGTTCTGAATGCAAATACGGGCAAGAAGCGAATGGATTCTTCGAAAAAAGGAAAGGTTGGGGTGAGGCGGGCGCCATGACGCTGATCGACGATTTCCCCGCGCTCGATACGTTCGCGCGGATCGTATCGGCCGGCAGCCTGTCGGCGGCGGCGCGCGAGCTCGACCTGTCGTTGTCGGTCGTCAGCAAGCGGCTCGCGCATCTCGAGTCGCGGCTCGGCGTGCGCCTGCTGCACCGGACGACGCGGCAGCAGACGCTCACCGACGACGGCGCGCAGTTTCATGCGCAGGTCCTGCGCATCCTGGCCGAAGTCGAGCATGCGGAAACGCTGATGCGCGACCGCCGCGGCACGGTCAGCGGCGTGCTGCGCGTGACGGCGCCCGGCGAACTCGGCCGCCTCCGAATCGCGCCGCTCGTCGCGGCATTTCAGCAGCGGCATCCGCAATTGACCGTGCAGTTGATGCTGACCGATGCGGTCGTCGATCTGCTCGCAGCCGACATCGACGTCGCCGTGCGGATCGGCAATCTCGGCGATTCGACGATGATCGCGCGCGAGCTGGCGCCGAATCACCGCGTGCTGTGCGCGTCGCCGGGCTATCTCGCGGCGCACGGCTGGCCCGCCCATCCGGCCGAGCTGCGTGCGCATCGATGCATCGTGATGGGCGACCAGCCGCGTGCCGAATGGCGGTTCGATGGCGCGCAAGGCGGCGTGGCGGTCGAGGTGACGGCCGCGCTGCTGACGAACGACGGCGGCGCGGCGCGTACGCTGGCGCTCGAAGGCGCGGGCATTGCGTTGAAGTCGATCTGGGACGTCGGCGCCGATCTCGACGCCGGCCGGCTCGTGCGTGTGCTGCCGGCCTTCGAGGCATCCGCCGCGCCGTTGCATGCCGTTTATCCCGGCGCTCGCCATGTGCCGTTGCGGGTGCGGACATTCGTCGATTTCCTGCGCGAGCAGTTGCGGGACGCGTGGCGTCGCAACGATTGAACCCGTCCCGGGTGGTGGGCCGGAGCGCGTGGCGCCCCGTCATTCCGAAGCGGTTTACAATCGTTTGCATCGGGCGCCGCAAGCGTTGTCCCGCGCGTCGCCCCCGTTCGACAGGATGCCAACGATGCCAACGATCCCAGCGAATCCCCCGGTTCCCCGCCAGCGGCGCGTGCAGTGTGCGAGCGCGGCCGGCCTTCACCACGTCGCCTATACCGAGTGGGGCGATCCCGCGAATCCGCGCGTGCTCGTCTGCGTGCACGGCCTGACCCGCTCCGGGCGCGATTTCGACCGGCTTGCCGCTGCGCTGTCCGATACGTATCGCGTCGTCTGCCCCGATGTCGTCGGGCGCGGCCAATCGGACCGGTTGGCCGATCCGCGGCACTATGCGATTCCGCAGTACGTGGCCGACATGGTGACGCTGATCGCACGGCTCGACGTCGAATCGGTCGACTGGTTCGGTACGTCGATGGGCGGCCTGATCGGCATGGCGCTCGCCGGGCTCCCCGGTTCGCCGCTGCGCCGGATGATCGTCAACGACGTCGGCCCGCGCATCGAGCCCGATTCGTTGACGCGCATCGGCGAGTACCTCGGCGTGCAGCCGCGCTTTGCGACCGAGCAGGAGGGGATCGACTACCTGACGTCGCTGTCGCTGCCGTTCGGTGCGCTGAGCGCCGACGAGTGGCGCGAGATCAACGGGCCGCTGCTGCACGAACTGCCCGAAGGCGGCTGGACGATGCGCTACGACCCGCGCATCGCCGAGCCGTTCAAGGCGACGACGCCCGAACTGGCCGCGCTTGGCGAGGCCGCGCTGTGGCGTGCGATCGAGACGACGGATGCGACGCTCCTCGTCGTGCGCGGCGAGACGTCCGACTTGCTGTCGCGCGAGACGGCGGCCGAAATGGTCCGTCGCGGCCGGCACGTGACGCAGGTCGAGATTCCGGGGGCGGGTCATGCGCCGGCCTTCGTCAGCGCCGACCAGATTGCGCTCGCACGGCGGTTTTTCGTCGAAGGCGGCGCATAAACGCGTCATAATATGCGGTTCGGCGGCACGCGGGCCGTGCCGCCGCCCGATTTCCTATCCATCACGACCGGAACATTTTCATGGCAGTCATTCGTCACCACGTCGGGGCCCGTCTCTCCGAAACCGCGATCCACAACGGTACCGTGTATCTGGCCGGCCAGATCGCCGAAGACACCACGCAGGACATCCGCGGCCAGACGCGCGAAGTGCTCGGCCACATCGATCGCCTGCTCGCCGAAGCGAACAGCGACAAGGCGCATCTGCTGTCAGTGCAGATCTACATCTCGGATCTGGCGAACTTCGAAGGCATGAATGCGGAGTGGGACGCATGGGTCGCACCGGGCAACACGCCGCCGCGCGCCACCGTCGAGGCGAAGCTCGCCGATCCGGCGCTGCTCGTCGAGATCGTGGTCGTCGCCGCGCAGCGGAGCTGAGCGTTATCCGACGATGACCGTATTCCGGCAGGCCGTGCAATGACCGAATCCGTTTCCGCCTCTCCCGTCGCGGCGCCGTCGTTCGACGACGTGCTCGCGTTCGTGCGCGAGCGGGCCGGCGACGCGCGCCTGTCGTCCGGCGAGCTGCTCGCCGATCACTCGGCGGGCACGGCGGCGATCATGCGCACGCTGAACGTCGATCCGCACGCGATGCAGGCCGCCGCGCTGTTCGTGCTGACGCCGCACCTGAGCGACCCCGAGCGCGAGCTGACCGAGCGTTTCGGCGACGAAGTCGCGCGGCTCGTGTCCGACGTGCGCAAGCTGTTGCGGCTCGGCACCGTCAGCCTGCGCGCCGCGCAGAATGCCGCGAAGCCCGACTCCGGGCGCGACGCGGCGGAAGAGCGGCGCACGCAAATCGAGGCGCTGCGCAAGATGCTGCTCGCCTTCGCGCAGGACATCCGCGTGGTGCTGATCCGGCTCGCGTCGCGGTTGCAGTCGCTGCGCTACTACGCGGCCGCGAAGCTCGATCCGCCGCCCGACGTCGCGCGCGAGACGCTGGAGATCTATGCGCCGCTCGCGAACCGTCTCGGCATCTGGCAACTGAAGTGGGAGCTCGAGGATCTCGCGTTCCGCTTCGAGGATCCCGTCACCTACAAGCGGATCGCGAAGCTGCTCGACGAGAAGCGCATCGAGCGCGAGGCGTACGTCACGCAGGCGATCGCGCGGCTGCAGCACGAGCTCGCGCAAGCGCACATCCAGGCCGACGTGAGCGGCCGGCCGAAGCATATCTACAGCATCTGGCGCAAGATGCGCGGCAAGGAGCTCGACTTCTCCGAGCTGTACGACGTGCGCGCGTTTCGCGTGATCGTGCCCGACATCAAGGATTGCTACGCGGTGCTGGGCATCGTGCATCACCTGTGGCAGCCGGTGCCGAAGGAATTCGACGACTACATCTCGCGGCCGAAGCCGAACGGCTACAAGTCGCTGCATACGGTCGTGATCGGCGACGACGGCCGTGCGTTCGAAGTGCAGATCCGCACGCAGGAGATGCATCGTTTCGCCGAGTACGGCGTCGCCGCGCACTGGCGCTACAAGGAGGCCGGCGCGCGCGGCTACGGCGGCCAGTTCTCCGCGAGCGACAAGTACGACGAGAAGATCGCGTGGCTGCGCCAGTTGCTCGCGTGGAAGGACGACGTCGAGGACGGCACCGAAGTGTCGGGCGACCAGGCGTGGGCGCAATTGCGCGAGACGTCGCTCGACGACGACCACATCTATGTACTGACGCCGCAGGCGCGCGTGATCGCGTTGCCGCAGGGCGCGACGCCGGTCGATTTCGCGTATCACCTGCATAGCGAGCTCGGCCATCGCTGCCGTGGCGCGCGCGTCGACGGCGTGATGGTGCCGCTGAACACGTCGCTGGCGAACGGCCAGACGGTCGAGATCGTCGCGGTGAAGGAAGGCGGGCCGTCGCGCGACTGGCTGAACCTGCAGCTCGGTTACCTGAAGAGCTCGCGCGCGCGGCAGAAGGTGCGTGCGTGGTTCAACTCGATCGAGCAGGAAGAAAACGTCGCGCACGGGCGCGCGCTCGTCGAAAAGACGCTGCAGCGCGAGGGCAAGACGTCGGTCAACCTGGACAACCTCGCCGCGAAGCTCGGCTTCAAGTCACCCGAGGAGTTGTTCTCGGTCGTCGGCAAGGAAGAGTTCAGCCTGCGCAACGTCGAACACGCGCTGTCCGATGCGCCGCCGCCGGAACCGGCGCCCGAGGCGCCGGCCGATTTCGAGAAGCGCAGCAGCGGCGCGAGCGTCGCGCACGGCGCGTCGACCGGCGTGCTGGTGGTGGGCGTCGACGCGCTGCTGACGCAGTTGGCGCGCTGCTGCCGTCCGGCGCCGCCCGATCCGATCAGCGGTTTCGTCACGCGCGGCAAGGGAATGTCGATTCATCGCAGCGACTGCCCGACGTTTCGCCGGATGGTCGAGCGCGCGCCGGAGCGCGTGTTGCAGACGACCTGGTCGGCCGACGTGCTGGGCGGGCGCGGCGCGTCCGTGTATCCGGTCGACCTGATGATCGAGGCGAGCGACCGGCAAGGGTTGCTGCGCGATATCTCCGAAGTGTTCGCACGCGAAAAGATCAATGTCGTGGGCGTGAAGACGCAGAGTCGCCGCAATGCGGCATTCATGCAGTTCACGGTCGAGGTATCGAATTCGGCGCAGGTGCAGCGCGCGTGCACGCTGCTCGGCGAGGTGCAGGGCGTCGTGCGGGCAGGGCGGAAATCGTGATAGGGTTGGAACGACATTGTTTTGCTGCGACCGCATAAAACACTTGCCAAGTCGGTAGCCGCTCCATATAATCTTAGCTTCTCTAGGCTCGTAGCTCAGTTGGTTAGAGCACCACCTTGACATGGTGGGGGTCGTTGGTTCGAATCCAATCGAGCCTACCAACGAATTGAGAATGCCCGGCCTCCGGGTGTTCAGTGCAGTACACAACTCAACGCGAACAAGGCGAATACGGTTATGACACCGCGAACGTTGACCGAAACCACTTCGGAGCGACGCTAGTCGAGGAACGTTTTCGCCCTTTCAGTCTGAGTGAAGTATCGAATGCGGCCCCTCGAAAGCGGGGCCGCATTTTTTTTGTCGCGAATTTTTTGACGCGTGAGTTCGATCTCGCGTACCTGGTCTGCCGCCCACTGTCGGCATCACGGAGATTGCTATGGTTTCGATACGCTTGCCTGACGGCTCAGTTCGACAATACGAGCATCCGGTGACAGTTGCCGAGGTTGCGGCCTCGATCGGTCCCGGCCTTGCGAAGGCTGCGCTTGGTGGCAAGCTCGATGGCGAGCTCGTTGATACGTCGACGGTGATCGACCGCGACGCGTCGCTCGCGATCGTCACGGACAAGGATGCCGACGGCCTCGACATCATCCGCCACTCGACCGCCCACTTGCTCGCGTATGCGGTGAAGGAGCTGTATCCGGACGCGCAGGTGACGATCGGCCCGGTGATCGACAACGGTTTCTATTACGACTTCTCGTACAACCGCCCGTTTACGCCGGAAGATCTGGAAAAGATCGAAAAGCGCATGCAGGAACTCGCGAAGAAGGACGAGCCGGTCACGCGCCGTGTCGTGTCGCGTGACGAAGCGGCTGGTTACTTCCGCAGCATCGGCGAGAAGTACAAGGCCGAGATCATCGAATCGATTCCGCAAAGCGACGAAATCAAGCTGTACTCGCACGGCGGCTTCACCGATCTGTGCCGCGGCCCGCACGTGCCGTCCACCGGCAAGCTGAAGGTCTTCAAGCTGATGAAGGTCGCGGGCGCGTACTGGCGCGGCGATTCGAAGAACGAGCAGCTGCAGCGTATCTACGGTACGGCCTGGACGAAGAAGGAAGACCAGGATCAGTACCTGCACATGCTCGAGGAAGCGGAAAAGCGCGACCACCGCAAGCTGGGCAAGCAGCTCGACCTGTTCCACATGCAGGAAGAGTCGCCGGGCATGGTGTTCTGGCATCCGAAGGGCTGGGCGCTGTGGCAGCAGGTCGAGCAGTACATGCGCCGCCGCGTCAACGAAGCCGGTTATCTCGAGATCAAGACGCCGATGATCATGGACCGCTCGCTGTGGGAAGCGTCGGGCCACTGGCAGAACTATCGCGAGAACATGTTCACGACGGAGTCGGAGAAGCGCGACTACGCGATCAAGCCGATGAACTGCCCGGGCCACGTCCAGGTGTTCAAGCACGGCCTGCGCTCGTATCGCGATCTGCCGCTGCGTTACGCGGAATTCGGCTCGTGCCACCGCAACGAGGCATCGGGCGCGCTGCACGGCCTGATGCGCGTGCGCGGCTTCGTGCAGGACGATGCGCACATCTTCTGTACGGAAGACCAATTCATCTCGGAATCGATCGCGTTTAACACGCTGGCCATGAGCGTGTACAAGGACTTCGGTTTCGATCACATCGACATCAAGTTGTCGCTGCGTCCCGACCAGCGTGCGGGTACGGACGAGACGTGGGATCGTGCCGAGCAGGGTTTGCGCGATGCACTGACGGCCTGCGGCCTTACGTGGGAAGAATTGCCGGGTGAGGGCGCGTTCTACGGTCCGAAGATCGAGTACCACATCAAGGATGCGCTCGGCCGCTCGTGGCAGTGCGGCACGCTGCAGCTCGACATGGTGTTGCCGGAGCGCCTGGGGGCCGAGTACGTCGCGGAAGACAACAGCCGCCGCCGGCCGGTGATGCTGCACCGCGCGATCGTCGGTTCGATGGAGCGATTCCTCGGCATTTTGATCGAGCACCATGCTGGTGCAATGCCGGTTTGGCTCGCGCCGTACCAGGCAATTGTGCTCAATATCGCCGAAAGTCAGGCCGAATATGCGCAGTCTCTGACCCAAACGTTGCAAAAACAAGGGGTTAGAGTGGCGGCCGATTTGCGCAACGAGAAGATTAGCTATAAAATACGCGAGCACACGCTGGAAAAGGTGCCTTATCTCCTCGTCGTGGGCGATAAGGAGCGTGATGCGCAAACGGTAGCCGTGCGTGCCCGTGGCGGCGTCGATCTTGGCGTAATGCCGGTCGAAGCCTTCGTTGAGCGTCTGCAGGAAGACCTGCGCTCGTTCAAGTAACCGCCCTGGCAGCGCGGCTCGTTTTTTTAATTTTTAGAGGAAACGTAACATCGCTACTGATAAGTCGTCGCACCGCATCAACGGTGAAATCACTGCGCCGGAAGTGCGCCTGGTCGGGATCGAGAACGAACCGCTCGGTATCGTAAAACTCGCTGACGCTTTCCGTAAATCGGAAGAACTGGATGTTGACCTGGTGGAGATCGCGCCGCAAGCGGTGCCGCCGGTTTGCCGTCTGATGGATTACGGCAAGTTCAAGTACCAGGAATCGAAGAAGCAGCACGAAGCGAAGCTGAAGCAGAAGGTCATCCAGGTCAAGGAAGTCAAGTTCCGTCCGGGTACCGATGACGGGGATTACAACGTCAAGCTCCGCAATCTCGTGCGCTTCCTCGAAGAGGGCGACAAGACGAAGATCACGTTGCGTTTCCGCGGCCGTGAAATGGCTCACCAGGAAATCGGTATGCGGATGCTCGAGCGTCTGCGCACGGATCTCGAGGAAGTCGGCCAGGTCGAGCAGATGCCGAAGATGGAAGGGCGCCAGATGATCATGGTGCTCTCGCCGAAGAAAAAGAAGTAACGGGCCCGCGCGCCTCGCGCGCAGGTTCGACAGTGGTTCGGCGCGTTGCCCGGTCAGGGCGGCGCGCCAACGATGACGGCGGCTGCGCAAGCGGTGCGCCGTACACAAGTGGACTGGGTTTCGAAGGGCGGGTCAAGGGCGCAAGCCAACCGCACACCCATCGCCATCTAATAAACTGGAGTTGTTCGTCATGCCTAAGATGAAGACCAAGAAGAGCGCTGCAAAGCGCTTCGTGGTGCGTCCGGGCGGTACCGTCAAGCGCGGTCAAGCCTTCAAGCGTCACATCCTGACCAAGAAAACCACGAAGAACAAGCGCCATCTGCGCGGCGCAACGGCAGTTCATGATTCCGATCTGAACTCCGTCCGCGCGATGCTCCCGTTCGCGTAACCCCTCAACTGATACTCCAAGGAGAGAAACATGCCTCGAGTCAAACGTGGGGTAACCGCACGGGCCCGCCACAAGAAGATCATCAACCTGGCCAAGGGTTATCGCGGCCGCCGCAATAACGTCTACCGCATCGCCAAGCAGGCGGTGATGCGCGCTGGTCAGTACGCGTACCGCGATCGCCGCAACAAGAAGCGTGTGTTCCGCGCACTGTGGATCACGCGTATCAACGCGGCAGTTCGCCAGCACGACATGACCTACAGCGTGTTCATCAACGGCCTGAAGAAGGCGTCGATCGAACTCGACCGTAAGGTCCTGGCCGACATGGCGGTGTTCGACAAGGCTGCTTTTGCTGCGATCGTCAAGCAGGTGAAAGCCGCCGTTGCAGCCTAATTGCGAAATTAGCACTGCGTGGTTAGTTGCAGCGAGGTTCCGGTAGTCTCGGCCGCTGCAGCGAAAACGGGGCTCTTCCGAGCCCCTTTTTTGTTTGGTGGGCGGATTCGCTCGCCAAGACCGAATGACGTTGGAAATGATGGGATCTATGGATCTGGACCAGATTGTCGCCGACGCGCAGCAGTCCTTCGAACAGGCTGCCGACATCACCACGCTCGAAAACGAGAAAGCACGATTTCTCGGCAAATCGGGTGCGCTGACCGAGTTGCTGAAGGGCCTCGGCAAGCTCGATCCCGAAGCACGCAAGACCGAAGGCGCACGCATCAACGTCGCGAAGCAGCAGGTTGAAGCCGCGCTCACCGCCCGTCGCCAGGCACTGGCCGACGCGCTGCTGAATCAGCGCCTCACCGCCGAAGCGATCGACGTGACGTTGCCGGGCCGCGGCGCCGGCGCAGGCAGCCTGCACCCCGTGATGCGCACGTGGGAGCGTGTCGAACAGATTTTCGGCTCGATCGGTTTCGACGTGGCCGACGGCCCCGAGATCGAGACCGACTGGTACAACTTCACTTCGCTGAACAGCCCGGAGAACCATCCGGCGCGTTCGATGCAGGACACCTTCTACGTCGAAGGCAAGGATGCCGACGGCCGCCAGTTGCTGCTGCGCACGCACACGAGCCCCATGCAGGTGCGTTACGCGCGCATGAACCGTCCGCCGATCAAGGTGATCGCGCCGGGCCGCACGTATCGCGTCGACAGCGATGCGACCCACTCGCCGATGTTCAATCAGGTCGAGGGGCTGTGGATCGACGAAAACATCAGCTTCGCCGACCTCAAGGGCGTCTATACCGACTTCCTGAAAAAATTCTTCGAGCGCGACGACATCCTCGTGCGCTTCCGTCCGTCGTATTTCCCGTTCACGGAACCGTCGGCCGAGATCGACATGATGTTCGAGCAAGGCAAGAACGCCGGCAAGTGGCTCGAGATTTCCGGCTCGGGGCAGGTGCATCCGACCGTGATCCGCAACATGGGCCTCGACCCCGAGCGCTACATCGGTTTCGCGTTCGGCAGCGGCCTCGAGCGCCTCACGATGCTGCGCTACGGCGTCCAGGATCTGCGGCTGTTCTTCGAGAACGACCTGCGTTTCCTGCGCCAGTTCGCATAACGCCGCTCGCCGCGCCGACCTGTGCCCGCGCACGCCCCCGATGGACGTTTCCGACGGGGCTCCGGGCGTCGATCTAACCTGTTTCGAACGTAGACATCCATGCAATTCCCTGAATCCTGGTTGAGAACCTTTGTCGACCCGCAGCTGACGACCGACGAGCTGTCGCACGCGCTGACGATGGCGGGGCTCGAAGTCGAATCGCTGAGCAAGGCTGCGCCGCCGACGTCGAAGATCGTCGTGGGCCGCGTGCTCGAAGTCGTCAAGCATCCGGATGCGGACAAGCTCAATGTCTGCCAGGTCGACGCCGGCACCGGCGCGACGCTGAACATCGTCTGCGGCGCGCCGAACGTGGCGCCCGGCATCAAAGTGCCGGTCGCGCTGGTGGGCGCGGAACTGCCGCCGGCGGAAGAGGGCGGCAAGCCGTTCGCGATCAAGCTGTCGAAGCTGCGCGGCGTGGAGAGCCAGGGGATGCTGTGCTCGGCGCGCGAGCTGAAGTTGTCCGAGGATCACAGCGGGCTGTTGATCCTGCCGGAAGACACGCCGGTCGGCCAGGACATCCGCGAGACCCTTAATCTCGACGACACGATCTTCGAAATCAAGCTGACGCCGAACAAGGCCGACTGCCTGTCGGTGTTCGGCATCGCGCGCGAGACGGCCGCGATCACCGGCGCGCCGCTGACGCCGGTCGACATCCGCCCGGTGAACGTCGAGCTCGACGAAACGCTGCCGGTGCGCATTGCCGCGCCCGATCTGTGCGGCCGTTTCTCGGGTCGCGTGATCCGCGGCGTGAACGCGCATGCGAAGACGCCGCAGTGGATGGTCGAGCGCCTCGAACGCTCGGGCCAGCGCAGCGTGTCCGCGCTCGTCGACATCTCGAACTACGTGATGTTCGAACTCGGCCGCCCGTCGCATGTGTTCGATCTCGACAAGATCCACGGCGGCATCGAAGTGCGCTGGGGCAAGCGCGGCGAATCGCTGAAGCTGCTCAACGGCAACACGGTCGAACTCGACGAAACGGTCGGCGTGATCGCGGACGACCGTCAGGTCGAAAGCCTGGCCGGCATCATGGGCGGCGACAGCACGGCCGTCACGCTCGATACGACCAACATCTACCTGGAAGCCGCGTTCTGGTGGCCGGACAGCATCCGCGGCCGCGCGCGCAAGTACAACTTCTCGACCGATGCGGCCCATCGCTTCGAGCGCGGCGTCGATTACGCGACGACCGTCGAGCACGTCGAGCGCATCACGCAGCTGATCCTCGAGATCTGCGGCGGCAAGGCCGGCCCGGTCGACGATCAGGCGGTGAACCTGCCGCAGCGCGCGCCGGTGAAGATGCGCGTGTCGCGCGCGAACCGCATCATCGGCGTGAAGATCGACGCCGACGAGATCGCGGACATCTTCACGCGCCTCGGCCTGCCGTTCGAGCGTGAAGACGACGCGTTCCTCGTCACGCCGCCGTCGCATCGCTTCGACATCGAGATCGAGGAAGACCTGATCGAGGAAGTGGCGCGCATCTACGGTTTCGAGAAGATCCCGGCGCGGCCGCCGGTCGCGACGAGCGAAATGCGCGCGACCCACGAGACGCGACGTTCGATCCACGATATCCGTCACACGCTTGCCGCGCGCGACTACGCGGAAACCGTCAACTTCAGCTTCGTCGATGCGGAGTGGGAGCACGATTTCGCGGGCAACGACAACCCGATCCGCCTGCTGAACCCGATCGCGAGCCAGCTTTCGGTGATGCGCACGACGCTGTTCGGCAGCCTGATCGCCGTGCTGCGCCACAACCTGAACCGCCGCGCCGATCGCGTGCGCGTGTTCGAATCGGGGCGCGTGTTCATCGCCGATCCGTCGGTGAAGGCCGGCGAGCTGGCGGTCGAAGGTCATGCGCAGCCGAAGCGCGTCGGCGCGCTGGCGTACGGTCCGGCACTCGACGAGCAGTGGGGCGTGGCGACCCGCGCGGTCGATTTCTTCGACGTGAAGGGCGATCTCGAAGCGCTGCTCGCGCCGGCGGTTGCGCGTTTCGTGAAGGCCGAGCATCCGGCCCTTCATCCGGGCCGCAGCGCACGGATCGAAGTCGAGGGCCGCGCGGTCGGCTGGATCGGCGAGTTGCATCCGCGCCTGATGCAGAAATACGAGCTGCCGCACCCGCCGGTGATGTTCGAAATCGACGCGGACGCGCTGATTACCCGTACGCTGCCCGCGCCGACCGACGTGTCGAAATTTCCGCCGGTCCGTCGCGATATCGCCGTTGTCGTCGATCAGGCGGTCGAGGTTCAGGCACTTTTCGACGAAATGAAGAAGGCGCTTGCCGAAGAGGCCTGCCGATTCGTTCAGAAGGTTGTACTCTTCGACGAATTTCGTGCAAAATCAAATACTTCCGGTGGTCTTGCCGCGAACGAGAAGAGCCTTGCCTTCCGCGTGACGCTGCAGGACGCGGCTGGCACGCTGCAGGACGAGGTCGTCGATCAGGCGATTCAGACGCTGGTCGAGCGAATGGCTCGTGCCGGTGCGCGCCTGCGCGGCTAAGGAGAGGGCCCGCCCGTTCGCGGGCGGCTTTTTTCCATCGTAAGTTTTGATTCAACGCGCTGTATGGCAGATATGAACGACATGACCTCGAGTGAATTCGAAGCCCTCCTGACGGCGCAACGCAGCGCGATGAACCGCGACGCGTCGGCGCCGGCGTCCGCCGAGACGCCGACGCTGACGAAGGCGGAACTGGCGGAGCTGCTGTTCGACAGCGTCGGGCTGAACAAGCGTGAAGCGAAGGACATGGTCGAGGCGTTTTTCGAAGTGATCCGCGACGCGCTCGAAAACGGCGAAAGCGTCAAGCTGTCGGGGTTCGGCAATTTCCAGCTGCGCGACAAGCCGCAGCGTCCGGGCCGCAATCCGAAGACGGGCGAGGCGATTCCGATCGCGGCCCGCCGGGTGGTAACCTTCCACGCGAGCCAGAAGCTGAAGGCGCTAGTCGAAAACGGCGCGGAGTAATACGCGCGCCCACGCCCCGCGCGGCCGCCGCGCACCCTTACCGACGGTTAACCGACGATGACCACCACGGTTGAGAAAGTCGTCTTGCCTCCGATTCCCGCGAAGCGCTACTTCACGATCGGCGAAGTCAGCGAACTATGCGGGGTCAAACCACATGTGCTGCGTTACTGGGAACAGGAATTCACTCAGCTGCGGCCGGTGAAGCGGCGCGGCAACCGGCGGTATTACCAGCATCACGAAGTGCTGCTGATCCGGCGGATTCGCGAGTTGCTGTACGAGCAGGGCTTCACGATCAACGGTGCGCGCAACCGGCTCGATTCGCCGGGCAGCGAGCGGGCCGCGGCGGAGCCGGTCGAATCTGACGCGCAGGCCGTCGATGCGCGCGGCGCAGCCAGGCCGGGCGCAAACGTCGACGTCATCGCGTTGCGGCAGGCGTTGCTGGATGTGATCGACGGACTGAAACACGACTGAGTAACCGTCTTCCGAGTCAAGCCCGATGAAGTGAATCGTCCCAAGGCGTGTTGGTTTTGACCATGGCATTGAGCATGGTTAGGAGCTTGCGCATGCAGGCAACAAGCGCGACCTTGGACAG